>Ga0163215_100144_pt1 | contig 196904 bp, 173 predicted proteins | sample SynspAceP_FD_185934 | JGI IMG/M metagenome (GOLD analysis project Ga0163215, IMG submission 185934) | Saline lake microbial communities from Ace Lake in Antarctica - Synechococcus sp. Ace-P (Hybrid Assembly) | ecosystem: Environmental > Aquatic > Non-marine Saline and Alkaline > Saline | place... | reverse complement strand
AAAGAAATTTTAAATAAATCTTCTCAACTTCCAAACTAATCCTTTCCGTTTTCCCCGATCTTCCGTTCCTCTTAGCTTTCCCCCGATACCGTTCGTATCGTTTGGGAGTGCAAATATCTCCCTTTTTTTTTCCCTGACAAGGGCTGGTTAAATCTTTCTCGTATAATCCTCCTAACCCATTGACCGATAAGGAGAAAAATTTAACCCAAATAATCTATCAATTTCAATGAGGAATAAGATCGTAAATGATAAATAAAATAGCAAAACAGATAAATAGAGGAATAATATTTTGATTATACCTCATTCGGCTTAATATCTGAAGCTTGGAAGGGGGCGATAATACTTTTTACGAGGGTCCTTGGATGAAAATACATAACGGATGGATATCTCATGTGCCCCACCTGTACTTCGCTGGCCAAACTTAGAAATTGTGAAATCGAAACTGTATCCTATTTCTAAACCCTGCTCTAAGCTAATCCCCAAAAGGGCTATAATCGACTCATTATTTGGCAAAGAATATTTGGTAGGGAAGCCTCTGTACCACAACCCAAGGACTAAAGGTTCGAAAAAAAGCTCCGCTCCGAAATCTAATTGAGAAAATTGACCCTGAGATTTATAATTAAATGCCAAAGCCAATGATCGCTCTTGATCGGTATTATTGAAAAAGTCATTAATCTCTCCAGGCGCTAGATCAAATCTGATCCCGCCATGAGCAGAGTATTTGAGGGGAAGCTGATTACCATCTACTAGAAGGTAACTGATTTGTGGGGTCAATAAATGAAAAGCTGAAAGCCCCAGCCAAACTTTCTCATTATAAAACAGTAAACCCGATCCAAGATCAAATGCCGATTGCCTTGCCTCGCCTTCAAATTCCTGACCAGGTTCGCCGATAATGGTCCCACGATTAATATCTAATTGCGTTCCCAAGATCACATCACCAAAAAGTGCATCTCGAGCTATATAACTCGCCTGAGCACCCGCATTCAGAAAACTTTTCTCTCCGAGTCTAAGTCGATAGCTATAAACCAATCCAAGATCAAAAGTCTGACTTTGCGTAAATGACTCTTTTGCACCGCTGATCAAAATGCCGAAGCCAGAATTATACTGCTCTGAAAAATGATCTAAATAGGCCGAATAAGCCACAAAGCTTTGATTCAATGATGGCCATTGTGTTCGAAAATTAGCACCAACTCGCGTAAGTCCAGTAGCTCCTGAAAATGCAGGATTTAAGTAAAGTGGGTTTGCATAGAATTGAGAATATTGGACATCTTGACCAAACAAGGCTGTTCCAACAAAAGAAAGGGCAATCAACAAAACTATTCGAATCATTACCTGATCAGTTTAAATTTGCCCTCTTCCACTACTTTCTCTCCATCTATGGCCACTCCGTTGAATTTGAAAAAGTAAAACCCTGAATCAAGCAGCTCACCGTTGAGTTTACCATCCCAGCCGTCAGTAGTTAGCTCATCAGTGCGGAAGATCAGTTGGCCCCAAGAATTGAAAATCATAAACTCCAATTTGCTGATCCCTTTAAATTTTGGTGCAAATGTTTGATTCAAGGCATCCAAAGGGGTAAACCCAGTAGGAAACATGACTCGATAACTTCTGGTAATTGATACTAGGTTGGTAATTGTTTGTGTACAACCATATTGATCAGTTATTGTCAATTCGACTTCAAATCGCCCTTTTTTCCCAAAAATATGGACTGGATTCTTCTCACTAGAATTTGTACCGTCACTAAAATCCCATCCCCATTTCACTGCCCTCTCATCTGAAATATCAGTAAATTGAATAGGATCGTCAGGAAATATCCCGCCTTGTTCATCACCTTTGATATCTGTTCCGGCAACAACGAAATCAAAATTCACTTCCAATGGTCGGTCGAGAATCACCACCTCCAACTGTAATGGTTCTCCGTAACAATCCAAATCTTTGTATTTGACAAATAGCTCAAATACACCTGATACGCTGATGCTTGTCAATGCCTCATTTCTATATTCCTGGCCTTGCCCTCTTAGTAAATAATCAAAAAAAGTCAAATCAAAACCCGCAATGGAAGTTGTAACATCTACTGATTGACCCGGAGTACAGCCTATTGTTGGATTAGAGATGGTAAAAGACGGTAATTCCGGGTAATCAACTTTGATCGTATTGGATTGGGCAGGGCAATTTTTTCGATTATACCCAAGAATCTGATATTCTCCTGATTCAGTGACTGTGTAGGTGTTTTGATCAGCCCCTTCCACCAATTCACCATCTCGGAACCATTCGAAACGGGAATAAGCTTCTTCTCCCAATCCAATTAAAGACACCGATTCACCTTTACAAAGTCGTATTTCATCATTTTCTGATTCTTGATTTCCAAAAACTCGAAGATTAATTGGCTCGGGCGATTCTTGAATCGTGAGGGTCATCGAATTTCCTGAAGAGCTTTTTCCGTAGGAATCTGTCAAGGAGTAGTAAACGGTTACTTTTTGGTCGGTAAATCCAGGATTTGGAAAAAAAGTAAACTCTCCTCCAATATCCCCTGCTTTAAAAGTGCCTTGGGGAAGTTCCAATACTCTATTTTCTTCTCGACACTTCGCCTGAGAACAAACATCTCCTGACTCTTCCTCAATATCTTCCAGGGAAGCATAAAACTGCAGACACCGAATCACACTACTTTCATTTGGTAAAACCACCTCCTCATCAGTGATGAAATAGGTGTTTTCTTGGCCTTCGCAAGAAGCAATTTCATCAAAATCCACTCCCTTTGGATTTTCTAAGGCTTCATCATTAGACACCTCCACTAATAGGTTTTTGATTTCATGGAAATTTGTAAATCCTCCAGTAGATGCAGCAAATCCTATTTTCAAGTTTTTCGGTGCGGGAAAATCATACGGCCGGTCAAAAATAGTCACCATTCGAGGCTGACCTGCAGCAGTTGTTACCAGCATTTGCAAACTCACAAAATAACCTGTCCCATCAGCTTTGGGTTGAAGATCCAGAAAAACTTTTCGATATCCTGGCAGATTCGGGTCAGTGACTCGACTGGTGCCAGGACCTCCTGAACTAATCGGGAATTGGGCGCCAGGATTCAATCCATCATTTCCACTCGTCATTGTTTTCCTACCTACCAAAAACTCATACCCAGAGCTACCACTTCCCGGGCCTCTAATGGAAATAGCGTTTGGTACTAAGTCTGTACCTACTCCTGGAAATCCTCCTTGCTTATTTTCAGCTATATTTCCAAAATTCCCAAACTCATCAAAACCTATTCCGATGTATCCGCCTGAGAGTCCCGGCTCATTTGTCCTTTGGGAATAGCCAAGAGATCCTCCAAATCCTCCTGAAGTAAAGACAGGAACATCTGCATCAAAAAGAAAAAATGAAATTCCATCTGCTCTGTTGACTGCATCTCCTCCATAGCTGAAGTATTCAAAAGATGCTTTGATCCCAAATACAGAAGGGAATGGGATATCAATATAAACGTAACCACGTTGGTTATTTTGATTCTCGGTAAGTCGTAAAACCCCATCGATCAATCTAGCATTCCCCCCAAAAACTGTAGATCCTTGGATCGAAGAGCCATCAAAAGGCTCACAATAAGGGAATCCTATTTGGCCATAGGAATTTTGAATGATGAGTATGTAAAGAAATATAAGCGACAGAGATCGCATCTTAGATTTTTTGGATTGTGTGAATATCAAAAATATAATTGGAAATCTAAGTACACAAAAAAGCCTTTCAATTTGTGTTGAAAGGCTTTAATTTTTATCTCAATATTGTTTGCTCTCGGTCCGGACCGATTGAGACCAATTTAATTGGAACGCCCAGCTCATTTTCCAAATAAGTGACATAATCTTGTAATTCAATTGGAAAGGCATCATAATCTCTGATTCCTTTTAAGGAAGTATTCCAGCCTTTCATAGACTGATATACTGGCTTCACGTCCAAATCAGAAATCTCAAAACTCAAGCGATCGATGCGCTCACCTGTTGGTAGCTCATAGTGGGTACAAATTTTAATTTCCTCAAAAATATTAAGTACATCCCCCTTCATCATGAATAACTGTGTGACCCCATTGATCATAATTGAGTAACGCAAAGCTGGAAGATCTAACCAACCACATCTGCGAGGTCGGCCAGTGGTACTTCCAAATTCATTTCCTTCCTTACGCATTGCCTCTCCCGTATCATCGAAAAGCTCGGTTGGAAAAGGACCACTGCCGACTCGTGTACAATATGCTTTGAAGATGCCAAACACCTCTCCTATTTTGGATGGAGCTACACCTAATCCTGTACATGCCCCAGCAGTCATGGTGCTGCTACTTGTCACAAATGGATACGAACCAAAGTCAATATCTAAAAGTGAACCTTGCGCACCTTCAGCTAAGATTCTTTTATTTGAAGCTAAAGCATCGTTCACTACATATTCACTATCAATCAGATTCAGTGTTTTGAAAAAATCAACAGCAGCAAAAAACTGCTCCTCCATTTCTGCTAATGCATCAGTCGGATGATTGTAAAACGAAAGTGTTGTTTTATGCTTTTCGACTAAAGTCTGATATTTCTCTTTGAAATCTGGATTCAAGATATCTCCAACACGCAAGGCAGTTCTGCCAATTTTATCTTGGTAAGTCGGTCCAATTCCTTTCAGAGTAGATCCAATTTTTTTATCCCCTTTGGCAGTTTCCATAGCTGCATCCAAGAGCTTATGAGTAGGTATTATGATTGTAGCCTTCTTAGAGATCACCAAATTCTTCATGTAGTCAATGGAGAATTTACCTAATCCATCGATTTCCTTTTTTAGAACAATTGGGTCTAATACTACTCCATTCCCAATAATATTTAGAATTTGAGGTCTAAATATCCCCGATGGAATCTGATGAAGGACATGCTTTATCCCATCAAATTCTAACGTATGTCCAGCATTTGGCCCGCCTTGAAATCGTGCTACGATCTCATATTTAGGCGCTAAAACATCTACAATTTTTCCTTTTCCTTCATCTCCCCACTGGAGACCCAGAAGTACATCCATCTTCATTTGATGTTCGGTCTAAACGGTTTACTAAGTCTTTTTGAAGCGTGAAATTTGCGATAAGCCCATAGAAAACCAAGGATTGACAGATCTTTATTATCAGAATCGGTCTATTGCCACCATTTCGAGGATTTGAGCTGTGGCTATATGTTAGGAAGTCAATGACTTCTTAAATTCTTCCACAGAGTCAAAGACTGTAAAAATATTATTCAGCTTGGTGATGATTAAGAGTTTTCTGACATGCTCTGAAGGTGCTGTAAGGTAAACTTCACCTCCTACATTTCGCATTTTGGTTAGCATGGTAATTAGTAGGCCTATTCCGCTTGAACTGATATACCTCACTTCGCTCAAGTCAACCACAAAATTTTTTGCTCCTTCTTGGATTGCATCAGACACTATTTCAACCAATTTTGGCCCCACTTCATCTCCTATCAAATCGCCTTGAATAAAAAGGTAATTTGATAAATCGTCTTTAGAGGTGTTAAATGTAAGTTTCATGAGGTCTTTGTTAGTTTATATTGACAATTATCGTTGTTGCAACTCCCATAAAGAATCAAGGAATGATGCAATACTTTGAAGTTCAGTATTTCTCCTACGGTATTTTGGATGTTTTGGATTCTTGGATCGCAAAATTCCAAGACCTCATTGCAAGTCACACAGATTAGATGATCATGTTGTTTGTAGCCATAAGACTTTTCAAACTGAGCTAGATTTTTACCAAACTGATGCTTCGTCACCAAATCACATTCTACGAGAAGATCAAGCGTATTATATACTGTAGCCCTACTCACACGATAATTTTTATTTTTCATACTGATGTAAAGTGATTCTACATCAAAATGACCTCCACGACTATAAATCTCTTCAAGTATAGCGTAGCGCTCGGGAGTTTTTCTAAGCTTTTGAGTTTCGAGGTAAGCGGTAAAAATTTTCTTAACCTCTTCGAAATGGGCAATATTTAAAGGCATTTTATGCGATTTTTTTCAAATATAACTCTACTAAGCTATAAATGATTCATTGGATCAATCAAACCTCGTAACCTTTAAAATACCCTCCACCTTTGTTAGGTTCGTAATTAATTTATCCAAATGACTCGTGTTATTTACATATAATTTAATCGTTCCCTCGAAAATCCCAGCATCAGAGTCAACCGTTATGGACCGCATATTTACTTTCAATTCATTTGAAATCACTTTGGTCAGGTCATTAATTAAACCTACCCGATCAGTTCCCACGATCCGCAACCCTGCTAAAAAAGCTATTTCTTTTTGGCTAGTCCATCGGGCTTTAATTACACGATTGCCATGATTAGAAAGCAGCTCTAAGGCATTCGGGCAGGAAGTTCGATGGATCTTGATGCCTTCATTCACGGTAACAAATCCAAACACGTCATCCCCAGGAATCGGATTGCAGCATTTTGCCAGGACATAGTCAACCACATCCATATCCTCCCCTATCAAGAGCTGATCATGATCAGGACCTTTGAGGCTTTTTATTTCTTTGGTAAATGAAGATTCATCTTTTACCTTTTCCTGAGTTCCTCTGTTTATAAGTTTTTGAGATTCCTTAAACTCTTTGAATGATTTGATCGTGGTTGGGTCAATAATCCCCTTTCCTACCCGATAATAAAATTCATTTGCAGTCTTCAACTCAAAGTAAGCACGGAGTTTTTCGATGTTTTCAGAGTTAAACTCCATTTTCATCTGCTTGATCTTTCGCTGAACGATTTCCTTGCCATCAAGGATTGCTGACTTTTTCTCCTCCCTTATCGCATCCTTAATCTTGGCTTTAGCCCTAGAGGTGACGACAATCGACAACCAATCTTCTGTTGGTTTCTGCTTATTGGAAGTAAGAATTTCAACCTGATCTCCATTTTTTAGCTTATGCGAAATAGGGACTAGACGTTGATTGACTTTAGCACCAATACACTTAGCACCTACTTGGGTATGTATCTCAAATGCAAAATCTAAAGCAGTCGATCCAAATGGTAAAACTTTGAGCTCGCCTTTCGGCGTGAATACAAAGACCTCCTCGTGAAAAAGGTTGCCACGGAAATCATCCATGAATTCGATTGCATTGCCATCGTTTGATTCTAACAAGCCCCGAACTTGAGTAATCCAATCATCTAGCCCTTTTGGAGCTTTAGAGCCCTCCTTGTCCTTGTATTTCCAATGTGCTGCATAGCCCCGCTCGGCAATTTCATCCATTCTGTCGGTTCGGATCTGCACTTCCACCCATTGGCCGGTATTACTCATCACAGTGGTGTGGAGTGATTCGTATCCATTAGACCTCGGTGTACTGATCCAGTCCCGGAGACGATCTGGATTTGGTCGATAAAAATCTGTAACGATGGAATACACCTGCCAGCAGTCGGCTTTTTCATTTTCAACTTCACTTTCCAAAATGATCCGTACTGCAAAAAGATCATAGACCTCTTCAAATGGGATACCCTGCTTTTTCATTTTGTTGAAAATAGAATAGACCGACTTCGGTCTTCCTTTGATCACAAAACTTAACCCTTGACGTACCAGCTCGTCCTCTATAGGCTGAATAAAACTTTTGATAAACTTATTCCGGTAGGACTTGGACTCATTTATTTTGAATACTATTTCATTGTAGGTATTGGTGTCTGTAAACTTTAGGTATAAATCTTCCAATTCTGATTTGATCGTATACAATCCCAAACGGTGCGCTAGCGGAGCATAGAGATACATGGTCTCCGAGGCTATCTTGAGCTGTTTATGGCGAGGCATACTACCAAGAGTCCTCATATTATTCAATCGATCCGCAAGTTTTATCAAAATGACTCGAACGTCATCAGAAAGAGTCAGAAGCATTTTTCGGAAGTTCTCAGCTTGCTGCGAACTTCCATAATCAAATACACCAGCTATTTTGGTCAATCCATCAATGATCGTCATCACTTTGTAGCCAAACTCCCGCTCAATATCTTCCAACTCCAAATCAGTATCTTCGACCACGTCATGAAGTAATGCTGCCACAATAGAGGTAGTACCAAGGCCAATTTCTTCCACGCAAACGAGCGCTACTTCCAAAGGATGATAGATATAAGGTTCGCCTGACTTTCTGCGCATATCCTTATGAGCTTCCATTGAGATATTGAAGGCTTTCTTAATCAATTTAGCATCTCCTTCCTTCAATGAAGGTTTGGCTTGCTTAAGTAGCCTGCGGTATCGTTTTAATATTTCTTTTCGCTCTTCTTCTAAATCTACTTGGACCATACGTTAGAAATTTAACATAAAAATAAGGCGATAGGCAAGCCCTTTTTTATTTCTTATTTTTTTCTGTGATAGCTCTTGCAAAATAATATTAAGTCCTTACATTTGCATCCACAATCACAAAAACGGAAGAGGAAAGTCTTTTCAATTGTTTTGAGATGTACTGCGGATGTGGCGAAATTGGTAGACGCACTAGACTTAGGATCTAGCGCCGCGAGGCATGGGGGTTCGAGTCCCTCTATCCGCACGATTACAGAACCCTCAATCACTAGACTGTTTACAGCATTGTGGTTGGGGGTTTTTAGTTATAACTTTATTTAAATTTTAGAGCATTGGAAATCACATTAGACAAGCATTCTGTAAATCAAGCTTCAATTAAAATTAAATTATCAGAAGCAGATTACCAACCTAAGGTAGAAGCAAAACTTAAGGATCACGCCAGAAAAGCAAACATCAAAGGATTTAGACCGGGAAAAGCACCGATATCTATGGTGAAAAACATGTATGGCACTTCGGTTTTGGTTGAAGAAATTAACAGCATTCTAGGTGAGTCATTGAACGGCTACTTGAAAGAGCAAACCTTCAAAATCTTAGGTGATCCACTTCCAGTAGCAAAACAGGAAGAAACGATCGACTGGAAAACCCAAAAAGAATTTGAGTTTGAATACAAAATCGGCTTTGTCGATGGTATAGAGTTGCCTTTGGACAAAATCAAAGCAACTAAATATAGTATCAAGGTGGACCAAAAGTTAATGGATGAGACCTTGGAAAACCTTGTTTCCCAATACGGAAACAGTACAAATCCAGAAGTAAGTGAGGCAACGGACTCCGTATATGGTGACTTAGCCAGCAAGTCCACTGAATTTAAAAAATCAGTTTCTTTAGATTTGACTAAAATCACAAAAAAGCTTGCTGAAAAATTTACAGGCATCAGCAAAGACGCTGTAATCGAGTTTGAAGACAAGGAAGTGAAGAAGGATCAATGGGAAGAAGCTTTCGGTTTGGAAACAGAGGAAGCTGATCAGGCTACTGGCGCGATGACTTTTACAGTAAAGAATATCAATAGAACTGAAAAGGCTGAGATGAACCAAGAATTTTTTGATAAAATCTTCGGCCCAGATTTAGTATCATCTGAGGAGGAGTTTATGACTAAAGTAAGAGAAACTCTTCAAGGTAACTACGACCGCGAATCAAAAGTATTCACTGAAGAGGAATTGAAGAAAGAACTTACGTCAAAAGCAAAAATCGATCTTCCTGAAACCTTCCTAAAAGAATGGTTGATTGAAGCAAATAAAGGTAAAGTTACTGTGGAAGACGTAGAGAAGGAATTTCCACTTTACGCGAAGCAATTGACTTGGTCATTGATTTCAAACCATCTTGCAACTGAGAATAAGATCCAGGCAGAACATGAGGAAGTTCTTGAGAAGACCAAACAAATGGTAAGAGAGCAATTTGCATCTTCCGGCCTAGGCTCTCAGATGGAAGATAGCATGGACATGTTTGTCGACAATTACCTGAAAGGTGAAGAAGGACAGAACTATATGAACATGCTTACTTCAGTTCAGAATGATAAGGTTCTCTCTTTTGTAGAAAATCAGGTTAAACTGAGCGAAAAAGAAATCAGTATAGATGAGTTCAAGGAACTTTTAGCAAAGTAATTTGCTTAAAACAAATAAAAAAAGTCCTTATTTAAGGGCTTTTTTAGTTTTGCTAACTACAACTACTAGAAAGATGATCAACAAAGAAGAATTCAGGAAATACGCCATACACAATCAAGGTGTAAGTGGAACAGCTTTTGACCAGTATACGCAGCATATTGAAAATATGACTCGTTCGGTAATCGAGGAGCGTCCTCAAAATTTTAGAGAAATCGACGTATTCTCTCGCTTAATCATGGATCGTATCATATTTCTAGGAACTGGAATTGACGATCATGTGGCCAATATTATTGTGGCCCAATTGCTATTTTTAGAATCAGTAGATTCTAAGAAGGATGTTTTGTTGTATGTCAATAGTCCAGGTGGATCGGTGACTGCTGGATTAGGAATCTATGATACCATGCAATACATTGGTCCTGATGTGGCTACGATCTGTACAGGAATCGCTGCCTCCATGGGAGCAGTATTGCTTGCTGGCGGCGCAAAAGACAAGCGTTCTGCACTTAAACATGCACGAGTGATGATTCACCAGCCATCTGGAGGGATGCAGGGACAATCTAGCGATATGGAAATTTCCCTTAAATTGATACTTTCAATGCGTCAGGAATTGTACCAGATTCTCGCAGACCACACTGGTAAAACATACGAAGAAATCGATAGAGATTCTGACAGAGATTATTGGTTAAAAGCACCAGAGGCCAAAGCATATGGCCTAATCGATGAAGTTTTAGTAAAAAAATCATAATAATGGCACAAGTAACCTGTTCGTTTTGCGGTAGAAATAAGAAAGACGTGGATTTGATGGTGTCGGGTATTTCGGCACATATTTGCAATCATTGCATAGATCAGGCCCATTTGATATTAGGTGAGGATGAGAAAACCACAAAACCAGGCATCAAACCTAAATTCAAGCTAAAGAAACCTAAGGAATTGACGGAATATCTAGGTCAATATGTAATTGGTCAAGATGATGCGAAAAAAGTCCTTACAGTCGCTGTTTACAATCATTACAAACGTCTTTTTCAAAAGGATGAAAAAGACGATGTCAAGATCGAGAAATCAAACATCATCATGGTGGGTGATACTGGTACAGGTAAAACTTATTTAGCTAAAACACTTGCAAAAACACTTGAGGTACCTTTTTGTATTGCTGATGCCACCGTACTTACGGAAGCCGGTTATGTAGGAGAAGATGTGGAAAGTATTCTTACAAGACTACTACAAGCCGCAGACTACAATGTAGAAGCAGCCGAAAGAGGTATAGTGTATATTGATGAATTAGATAAAGTCGCTAGGAAATCAGACAATCCTTCTATTACACGCGACGTGAGCGGTGAGGGTGTGCAACAAGCACTACTCAAACTACTTGAAGGTACAGTAGTAAATGTACCGCCACAAGGTGGAAGGAAGCATCCTGATCAGAAAATGATTGCCGTAAATACAGAAAATATTTTATTTATCTGTGGTGGCGCATTTGATGGAATCACTAGACATATCGGTAAGCGATTGAATACCCAGCCTATGGGATTCAGCAAGGCATCAGCTAGCATAGATGCGGATCGTGAAAACCTACTTCAGTATGTAACTGCTCAAGATTTGAAGGCTTTTGGATTAATTCCAGAATTGATCGGCAGACTTCCTGTACTCACTCATTTAGATCCTTTAGACAAAGACACGCTTCGACTAATCCTAACTGAGCCAAAAAATGCACTAGTGAAGCAATATGCTAAACTGATGAAAATGGAAGATGTGACCTTGACCTTTGAGCAAAGCGGAATAGATTTTATTGTAGAAAAAGCAGTGGAATATAACCTTGGCGCTAGAGGTTTGAGATCAATCTGTGAAGCGATTATTACCGATGCGATGTACGAACTTCCTTCAGATGATTCTATTAAAGAACTCGTAATTGATGGGGACTATGCAAGGAGTAAATTTGATAAATCAAAGTTTAAACAACTTCAAGTTGCCTAAGTAAACAAACCCTGCCCTTATAAAGCAGGGTTTATTTTTTCAGAGTATCTAAAATTAACCGGGCCGTATTTTCTGAAGCTGGGTCCTCTCCAAGTCGTTCTTCAACGAGATCATACCCCTGAAAAATAGCTCCTTTTGCCAATTGATTTGAAAGAATTTTAGTCAACTCAACGCGCAAATTTTTAAGAGAAAAATCATTTTGAATCAACTCCTTCACCACTTCCTTGTCTGCAATAAGGTTGACAAGTGATATAAAAGGAACTCGGATCAGATTTTTTGCAATGGCATAAGAAATTGGGCTTGTCCGATAAACTACAACTTGCGGCACTCGAAATAGGGCAGTTTCCAAGGTTGCTGTGCCGGATGTGACTATAGCAGCCACAGCATGAGTAAGCAAATCATAGGTTTGATTGAAGATGACCCGAATGCCAGCATTTTTTGCCGCTAGGTAAAGATTCAAATCTAGATTTTCAACTCCCGCAATCACAAATTGAAATTGTGAAAACTCCTTAACCAAAGCTATCATTGGCTCCAGCATCGCTTCGAGCTCTTGCTTTCTACTTCCCGGAAGCAATGCTATTATTGGCTGATAGCTTAGCTCATTTTTTTGAAAGAAAAACTCATGCGGTGTAAATTTTTTAATTTCATCCCGAAGTGGGTTTCCTACATAGGTGACATCGAGCTCAAATTTTTTAAAAAAAGCAGGTTCAAATGGTAAAATAGAATAAATATGGTCAGTAATTGCTTTTAACTTAATCGCTCTTTTTTGATTCCAAGCCCATACTTTTGGAGGAATATAATAATGAACAGGAATCCCCTGGGCTTTTGCAAAGGCTGCAATCTTCATATTAAACCCGCCATAATCTACCAAAATGATTGCGCAAGGCTTAAAGGAGATTATATCCTGTTTGATCAATTTGAGATATTTTAGAACTTTTCTAAAGCCTAGAACCACCTCCAAAAAGCCCATTAAAGCTACTTCATCGTAGTCTACTGCAAGCTCTACTCCTGCTTGGGAGGAAAAGCTCCCTCCCATCCCCCGAAAAGAAAGTGAAGCATCTAATTCCTTTAGAGCCAGTATCAAGTTTGATGCATGAAGATCTCCTGATCGCTCCCCTGAAATAATGTATATTTTTTTTGAATTCAACTTTTGAAGTGTTTGAAGTGGCAGGTGACTACCTTCTAATCAAGTCTAGCTAAAACTAATGAAAAAGAGTAGGTTGACAACCTACTCCATCTATTCAAATAATCAATTATTTTAAACCTATTCTCCCAGATACTCTACAAAATTTCTCGGGGTCTCATAAAGGGTCAATTTGTGAAGCCCTCCAAATTTAGTGATCTCCTTCACAGCTGGCTCCAAGATTTTCCAAAATTCCATGACAAGATTCTCACAACTAGCCAATTTCCCCTCCATAAAGTCCACATCAAGATTGAGGTTTTTATGATCAACGCGATCGATTACCAATGCTCGAATAATGTTGCTGAGTACCTTTAAATCTACTACAAATCCAGTATCAGGATCAGGAATTCCTTTAACCATCACTATCAATTCAAAATTATGACCATGCCAATTCAAATTGGCACAAGGTCCGAATACTTCGAAATTCTTTTCTTCAGTCCAATTTGGATTCCAAAGTTTATGCGCCGCATTGAAATGCTCTTTTCTACAAACGTAAATCATACCTTTTCAATTAGGCTGCAAAGTTATGGAAAAGAAAAATAGATTAAGACTTTTGTTGTAAAGTAGATTTAACAAAAAAGCCTGATGGAAATCAGGCTTTTAGAACTAGGCGTTATTTAGCTTTTGAAAGAAGATCACCAGGTGATCCTCTCTACTCAGATCAAGTTTATTTTCTTTGATAATCGTTTTAGCTAATTCTTGATCTGACTCCTTCAAAGATTTAAGGATACTATTCGTTCTTGTTTTCACAGTCTCCACTTTTTCATTCGAATCAATGAGGTAAAATGTCTCTTCAAAAACGAACATTCTGCCAGGAGTCGGTGCATAACTATTCTTCGCGGGAGTTACAAGGTCTGTATAGAACTTACGAATAAGTGTGTATTTTCCACCTTCTGCAATCACATTTACCAAGTCTTTTGGCCCAATCCCTGGCACGAAATCAAACCCTTTTTTCACCAACAGCTTGGTCAGCATCCCAGGTGTCCCAGTTGCAATTAGGATTGAAGGTCGCTCCAATATGGCGTACTCCAAGTAATCTTTATTCAGGAAGATGGTGTTACCAGCATCATTGATCACTTCTAACTCATTATCATAAACATTGAAGCGGTAAGCTACATTTTCTTTCACTCCAGCATTAGTCGTACCTATATCTGCTCTAGACCAATCTTCGAATAAGTATGGCGAACCATCAATTTCAGCATAACTCGACAATCTCGCGGGAGCCCCATTTAGATTGATGTTAGAAATTTGTGCCGATACTCCGTGAGAGCAAACTAAGGCGGCTATGATTAACGCTTTCTTCATCTTAATATTTAATTACTTTTTTGTGTAAAATTAAATTGTTGGTTTGAATTTTTAGAATGTATAACCCTGATGGACCATTGAGTCTCATTTCCAGCTGAATTTCTTCTTCAGTTTTTGTCGACTCATTGATCAGGTAACTTCTTCCTGCCATATCCAATATTTCAAGGAACAGTTGGCCTCGGTATCCATTAGTGATGTTGATATTTAACTTATCCGAAGTTGGAATAGGTCCTACAAAAATTCCAAATCTGCTAAGCTCTACTTCTTGGTCTGGGATCGCGGAGATCACAATTGGGTCAGATATTCGGTTACACGTAGTGTTGAAAATTGCAACTTGGTATAATCCATCCCCTCTAACTTCAAGGGATCTACTCGTACCGCCTTCGACCAATTTACTATTGATATACCATTGATAGGAGGTGCCTGGCTGTTGCGAAGTCAGCACATTTCCATTGACCACAATAGTTGGCTTAGCTAATTCATTTTCTCCGACTTGTATAGATTGATCAAAAACGGTTGACCCAGAAGCATTAGAAATTGTCAGTTTCACATTCACCACTCCTGCTTGGTCAAATACGAAGATTGGATTCCGTTCAGTTGAAGTTCCCTTCCCTCCAAAATCCCAAAGGTAGGTAGCGATAGATCCTTCACTTAAATTTTCAAATGAGATCGCTGCTCCAACACAATTAAAATTGCTCCTAAAATTGGCAAATAGTACGTCTTGACAATTTTGACTTAACCAGCCTGTTGCATTTGAAACTGAAGCACCGACTCCCAAGTTAATAATTGCGTTACCCTGATGATCAACGTTGGAAATGTTAAGATTTTCAAAGCAGTATTTTCTATATATGTTATGTGTTAATTTTCCTTTACCTACAGCTGTGATTGATGCTTTCGAAGCAGAAGAAGCTGAGGTAGCCACCGAATTCAAAATAATAATTTCACCAGCTTGATCAAGATTAAGCTCAGAACCAGGCCCCATAGAAAGCGAGTCAACTTGAATGCTTTGAACTTTCTGAAGGGCTTTTCCCCCAACTAAGATTAAATTTTTAAACCCACCAGAATTTAAAATAAACGTACCTGAATTTATGTCGAGGGACTTTAGAGCTAAAGAAGAATTATTTGTAAAACTACCAGTCGCCCCATTGAATTTAAGTGCTATGCCTTCCTTAATGGTGACAGTAGCTCCGATATTGAAATCACCAGACACTTCAATCGTATTTAGATCTCCAATAAGACTGGACTGACCTGATATCCCAAGTTTATTAAGTTTAAGAATAGAAAATCCAGTTCTAACTTTGGCATTGGAAATAGTTAATTGATCCAGTTTTCCCGCTTCAAGAATCTGCCAATTTCCAGCATTAAACTGAAGTTCGACACCATCAAATACAGCCTCACCTAATGCTACGAGCTGGTCATTAACCGTTTGATTAGCAAATACAAGCTTACCATTCTTTATTGATGTGACCTGATTACTTACTCTTAAGCCATTCGAAAGCGCAATTGAATTACCTTTGAGATCAAAATTAACCAACTGATTGCCAAATAGATTTATACTAAAGGCATTCGCATCAACTGGAAAATTAACTGTGACAGCTCCTGAATTTGAACCTTCAAAAACAACTCGAGTACCGGTATCTGGAATACGATTTGCACTTGGACCATTGGAATTGAGAGACCAATTTACAGGATTTGTCCAGTCACCTGTTGCACTACCAATCCAATAAAGTGTCTCTTCCGCACCATCGGCTGTACCAGATTTCAATACAAACGAGAAATCCTGAAGGCCATTTTTCAATTCGCCTTTATGAGTCACTACAATTTGGTAGCGCTGCGCCTTTGGGTTAGGAATGTAAATCTGTTCTACGTTATCTCGAAAATTATCTGAGGTGTTTTCAGCTTTTGCAGAAAGTCTCAAGGCAGGGTCTAGTGTATACGGGAAATAAGTGTTTCCCTCTTCATCCACTATTCGAAGATCCAAGTCATTGACAAGCATCAGGTTTTGAGGATTAACAGATGGGCTTGGAGAGTTACCCGATGGATCTGTCCAAGCTATCGTAACACGAATCGGTGTAACTCCATCAGAGATAAATTCATTCTCAAACTTCGCCCCCTGTGCTAATCGTTCTTCCCGAATAACATCTGAACTTCCATTTTCATTTATAATGATCTCTGCCGCGTCTTTTGTATCCAGCAGTCCCCAACCATAAGAATAGTCCGGGCCAGGATTAGGACCAGCCTCTCTGGTGGTGTTAATCATCAGCGCCTTGAGTGTAGAAGCCCACATGTAACGACCTGAGTTCCTATTTGAGTAAAGTTGCTGAAGCAAAAGCAACGAACCTGTTACATTTGGGGAGGCCATTGACGTTCCGCTCAAACTTGCATAAGAGTCAGTCGCTCCTCCATCTGCAATTGCCGAGCTAAAAACATTAACCCCCATTGCGACTACATCAGGCTTTATCCTGCCATCATCTACTGGTCCAACGCTTGAAAAACTGCTTATTGCTACGCTTTGTGGTCCAGCATAATCAATCACACTAGATACTGCCCCTACTGTTATCGCGTTTTTCGCTACACCTTCAGGGCCAATATTATCGTCAGGACCATCTGGATTCCGAGAACCATCACCTGAATCGTTTCTATCATTACCTGCAGCCCATACTACGGTGTAATATGGCTTTGCAAATATTAGATCATCCAAACCTTTACTTTTTCCTCCATAAAATCCAAATCGGTATTCTTCTTTTGGATCGACAGAGGCATTGCCAGCCCAAACCCATGCATTACTTGCATTTCGATACCAGCCTAAAACAACACCATAGGAATGATTGGAAACCAGATGACCATCAAGCTTTGTGACTGGATCATAGGCATTAACGTTCATTTTGGACAAATCACTCTCCCAATTAAAAGCCCAAGCTGTCGCTTCAGCCGCCATTCCTTTAGCATTGGAATTAACTCCTCCGGCCATAATAGTACCAGAAACGTGGGTTGCGTGGTTGCTAATTGTTTCAGTAGAACCATCGACTTGAGTCAATCGACCTTGAAATTCAACATGGTCAGGTTTAGGGCGTGTTTGATCATAGATACCAACAGTCATTCCCTTTCCAGTAAGATTAATCCCCAAAGAACCTCCAACCTGAAGTGCATTGGTGCTTGTAGTAATAGCTGCTTGCGTATTAAAAATGGAATAATAAACTGGTGAATCTGAATCATCAAAATAATTCAATTCTGCGATTTCGTTGTTTTCTAATTTTAAAAATAAGGGTAATCCTCTTTGCAGTGCCTTTTGCTTCAAAGCTTCTTTATTTAAGATAAAAGAAGGGTAATTGGTATTAAATTCTTTTGAAATAGAAGATCTGAGCGATTCCAACGACGGTGAATTTGCACGGTCTTGACCTAAGACTAAGTGGAAACTCAGTATGAATAAACAAATAGTATATAATATTCTCATTAATTTTAAAATCTTATTAGTTCTATATCAACGCCTTAAAAATAAATAAAGTTTAAAAAAAAAAGGGCTCGAAAGCCCTCTTTTACTTAAAATTTAAGGAATATTAAATTTTTGTTAGAATAACAGTTCCTCCATCCCCATAGGTATTGGACCATACAATTCTAATTGTACCGTTATCATTGACAACACCACTCATCGTGAAAGGATCACTATACTGATCTAGATTCGAAGCCGCACCAGTAAGTTTACCACAGTTATCAGAGATTCTTCCACTAGGCTTAGCATCACTATAGATTCCAGGATACATTCCGAAAGACATATCATCCATTGTATAAACTCCAGTTGCAGTCTGTGCGAAAGACATTGTCTTCGCAGCACTGATTACAAAGTTTGTGGCTGTCTGATTTGGTCCACCTGAACCATTACCAGTCTGGAGCTTCTCCCAAAACACAGAATAAGTACCTTTAAGATCTGAAGGGCAGATTACTCTGATAGCAAACTTCAAAGAACCATATTTTGAACTCACTTCAGCACCAGTGGCACTGGTGATCTTCAATACTAAATCTGGTCTTTCAGAAGGATCAATATTTCCTGTCAAAACAGTCACTGGCAATTTAGCAGTGAATTCTCCAGCAGGAATAGTAATTGATTTAGAAGCCAATGTATAATGAACTCCTTCTACAGCAGTAGAAGTTGGATCAGCCTCCACATTCACAGTGATCGTAGCAGTTCCCGAAGTGGAAACTCTATTAACCTGAATGTCAACAATGTTAGTCTGAGCTGCAGTCAATCTTACAAAAGATTGTGTCAATCCATTAGGAAGATTTCCTGCATTAAACTCGACTTGATTCCCACCGAACAACGTGTCCGAACCTTGATCATCAAAACATGCAGTGGTTGTCAGCGTAGCGACAAGCATTACAAGGAATATATATATTTTATTACTTTTCATAATTTTTCCAGTTTTTTAGTTATAGCCTGGGTTGTCCACCAAAAGCTCATTTAAGATCAATTGATCCTGAGGTAAAGGAGCTAGTAATCTGTAATCTGAATAAGGAACAGCTTCGATAGTACCTGACTTTGAAATAGTCAAACCATTACGTTTCAAGTCAAACCATCTATGACCTTCGACTGCAAATTCTAATCTTCTTTCTTTCAAAATCTGATTAAATAATGCATCCCCTACTAATCCAGCATCTACCGCAGCTAGACCTCTTTTGCTCCGAAGTGCATTCAAATCGGATCTTGCACCTGCAGCGTCAGTTCTAAATCTAGCTTCTGCTCTGATTAAATAAAGCTCTGCAGCTCTAATAATCGGAAGATTCTCAAGGAAGTCACCTTTTGTCCCTAACCACTTAGCTGATCTATATACTGTTCCAGAAGCACCAGATCTTGTAGTTGCTACCCAAGTATCTCTTCGAATATCTCCAGTCTCGTAAGCTGCTAGTAACTCGTTAGTCGCAGTTACGATAAACTGTGCACTACTGAACACATTAGCAGTGAGGGTACACATGGAATTGTTTACTCCATCCACCGTTGACCAATCTACTGATCTGATTTCAACTTCAAATAGTGATTCAGGGTTTGGATAAGTTGAAAAGCTTGACACATAATTCGCAGGAGTAGCCAAACCAGTACCATCGTTAGCTAGACCAAATGTAGCCATCGCTTGAGATGCCATAGCAGCCGCTTCAGGGAACTTAGAATCGTACAAGTAAACTCTGGCTAACAACGCTTCAGCAGCACCTTTTGTAGCTCTGTAAATTCCAGCAGTACCTTTTGCAGCTACGGGAAGTAAGCCAATCGCAGTATTCAAATCTGCTTCGATAAGATCATAAACCTGTCTATTAGTAGATCTAGCTTTGAAATCAGCATCTGAAAAACTCAAAGTTGGAGTTGTTCGGATAACTACTGAATTATTCCAGCTATTAACTTCTTTTCCAGGTTCGTAGCTATAAACTTTAGCTAGATCGAAATAATACAAAGACCTTAAGAAATAGGCTTCACCTTTGATACGATTCTTTCTAGTAGCGTCACCTTCTACCTCATCAACACCATTGATGATAATATTGGTTTGGTTAATTGCACCATAGTTACCCCACAAATTCATGTGTTGACGATCAGCATTTATTTCCTGACCAATATATCGACCTGTGTTAGCGATAATTCTTAGATTATCAGCCATAATTTCAGGAGCAATCATTAATGCCTGTCCATAGGAACCAAAACCCCTTGCACCGCCATAGGCAGCTGCCAATACAGACTCATAACCATTAACATCTGCTAATGCAGTTTCAGGCGTCAAACTTTGTCTTGGTTCGGTATCCAATAAATTTGAGCATGAACCCAAAGATAATACAGAACCAAGAGCTATAATTTTTATATAATTTTTCATTCTATTTCTGATTAGAAGTTTAGCGTAAGTCCAGCAGAGAATTGTTTTGCATTTGGATATCTACCAAAAGTAGTGTCTCCTGTAATACTTACAACCTCAGGATCTATTCCATTGAAATTGGTGAAAGTAGCTAGGTTCAATCCTTGAACGAAGAAACTTGCACTGCTCATTCCAATTTTACTAGCAGCTGCCGATCCAAGTGTATAATTTAAAGTCACTTGCTTCAATCTCACATATCCACCGTCACTCAACAGTCGAGTTGAGAAAGTGTTGACGGCAGAAGTTCCAGCCTGTTGACCTCCTTCAAATGGCATACCGACAGTAGTAACGTCACCCGGCTGCTTCCAATAATTCAATTGATCGACGGTAAGGTTACCAGTCCCTGAACCCCAGTTGCCTAGGTTAAAGATGTCCGCATTAGATGCAATGTTACCAAATTGTCCTTGGAAGAATACTTCAAGTGTCAATGGACCGTAGGAGAAGGTATTTGACAGACCTCCATAACTTGTTGGAAGACCAGTTCCTCTATATTCCAATGTATTTTGACCAGTGATATAAGTATAGTTTCCAGTACCAGTACCATCATCATACATCGCACGACCATTTGCTGCATTTACACCTAAGTATTGATTGGTGTACCAGAATTGAATTGGACGACCTACAATTAGATCATTACCAATGCGATCTAATCCATCATAAAGTGAAAGAAGCTCATTTTCCAAGAAAGTAATGTTGAATCCTGTACTCCACTGGAATTTACCAGCCACAATATTTACTGTTTGCACATCGATATCTACGCCTTGATTTCTAACTTTTCCTGTATTTCTGGTAATTGAACCAAAACCCGAATCTGTTGGAAGCGGAGTATTAAATAGAAGAGAACTGGAATTCTTTCTCCAGAAATCAACAGTAGTGATAATTCGACCGTTGAAAAGAGTCGCATCTACACCAATGTTATAGGTTTCAGATTCTTCCCAAGTCAATAAATCGTTACCCAATTGGGTTAAATCCAAACCGCCTTGACCTAAGTACTGACCTGAAGATCCAATTAAAGATCTTGATGCAAAGTTTGCAATATTAGAGTTACCAGTCACACCGTAAGAAGCTCTCACTCTTAAGTTGTCTAACCAAGTCACATCCTGAAGGAATGCTTCAGAAGAAAGTCTCCAGCCGGCAGACGCTGCGTAGAAAGTTCCCCATCTGTTTTGCTCACCAAATCTTGAGTGACCATCTCTTCTTAATGTGAAGTCAGCAGTATAGCGATCGTCATAATCATACTTTACCTGACCAAACACACCTGCTCTTTTGAATTCTGTGAATGAACTTCCAACAGAAAAAGGAGTTGCTGCGTTATTCAAATAAATCAAGGTTGGATTAGGAAATCCTCTACCAGTTGCTGTCTGAGCATCAAACTGCTCTGCTTTGTATTCAAACCCCAAGATTCCTGAAACGGTATGCACCTCGTTAAATTTCTTATTGAAATTAAAGTTGTGGTTAGTATTGAAGTTATTCGTTCTTCTTGCCGTGAAAGTTGAAGCTCCTCCATAAGAAGAGAAAACTGGAATCGTAGAAGGTCTATTGTTGATATCGGCGTTGTCCGAGAAATCAAGTCCGAAATACGATGTAAAACTCAACCAAGGAGCAATTTGATAATTCATCTGAAGGTTAGAAACCGTCTGCACAGTTTTACCACTTCTCACTTCTTGAGCTACACCCTGTACAATGTTATATCCAAAAAGGTGATTGGAAGGATATGGAGCAAATGTTCCATCCTCATTGTAAATCGGCACATTTGGACGAGCAGAGAAACCTGCCACAAATGGAGAGTTTACAAAGTTACCGTTTGCGATAGAGCCATTCGTGTTTTGGAATGCCAACGACAAATTAGCAGAAACTGTAAAGTTTTTACTTGGTTTGTGTGTCACATTCAAACGACCAGTTGCTCTAGAATAATCAGACATTTCAATCTGTCCTTCTTGCTTCGTATAAGAACCAGATAGGTAGAACGTGGTTTTCTCGTCTCCACCAGAAACTGAAATATCATACACACTTAATCTTCCATCTCTGTAAAGCGCATCAACCCAATCATTGGTTTGTAGATTTGGATCTTCAGGATTTCCATAAGTTGCATCTGATCCAGAAGTAGCTCTACCCGCATTTTGGAATGCTACTCTTTTGATTCCTGCAAGCTGTGAAGCATCCATTAAGTTATATAGATTCAATGGCTGAACGATACCTTCTTGTACAGTTACTTTTACAATTGACTTCCCTTTTCTACCTCTTTTTGTAGTAATGATAACCACACCATTTGCTGCTTGGGCTCCGTAAATCGCTGCTGCTGCTGCATCTTTCAATACCTCAATAGATTCGATATCATTCGGGTTGATGGATCCTAAAGCATTCTGAGTTCCTTGACCAGAAAGTCCACCACTTGCAATTTGTACACCATCTACAATGTAGAGTGGATCATTACCAGCGTTGATCGAACCAACACCTCTAATTCGGACGTTCAAAGTTCCACCTGGCTGACCAGAAGTAGAAGTTACTTGAACACCCGCAATTCGACCTTGCATTGCACGGTCAAACGATTGAACAGGTAGGTTTTCGAAGATTTCACCTTTCACAGAGGAAATTGCCCCCGTAGCTTCTCTTTTTGATTGATCACCGTAAGAAGTGATTACAAATTCAGATAAGGCCTGAATATCTGGCTCCATGGAAATATCCACAGTAGTTCTATTGCCAATATTGACCTCCTGAGGTCTTAAGCCTACAAAGCTAAAGACCAATACACTGCTTCCGGCTGGAACACTGATTGAGTACTTGCCATCAAGGTCTGTGGCTGTACCAATTGTTGTTCCCTTTACCAGAACTGTAGCTCCTGGCACGCCTAGATTATCTTCGTTAGAGATAACGGTACCAGTGATAACACGACTTTGGGCAAATGCCACAGCACTTCCCATTAAAATCATGAGACCTAGAAGTAAAACTTTCCTCATATTTGGTTTGATTATGGTTTAAAATATATTCAATGATATTCCTAAACTTGGACTATCGCAATGGCAATACAAATAAATATGATAAATGGTTTAATTATACGAATTCTGAAAAATGTGCAAAAATTAGCTTTCTCCAAATAAAATTTCTTTACGGCAAGATTTGCAGAATTAATAGGTATTTTTTTAATGTTATCTTAGTGTTAACAAAAGTTAATTTGTTAAAAAAAAATTTAGATTTTCTGAAAAATCATTTTCAAGAAGCCAAACAGGACTAAATTTCTCCAAAAATGCCATTGACAAAATATTATATATATTAATATTATTTGTAGACGCCATTATTACTTATTTATATGATTAGATAGAATTTTAATCTGAAATTAAGATAAATATAGCTGTATTTTTTATCTGTTAGTTATTAACCTATTAAATTAAAATAAATTTAAATACTAATAGCTCTTGCAACTAGAGAGTTAAAGTACTCTAACTGTTATTCTCCTATTCAATGCCTGGTTTTGAGCGTTGCTGTTTGGAACTATTGGCATCTTATCTCCTTTGCCCTCGACCATCACTCGTGCTGGGTGCAATCCCCTTTTCACCAAATATTCCTGCACACTTCGAGCCCTTTGAAGGCTCAACCGCATGTTGTATACCGCACTTCCAATATTATCCGTATGGCCTGCAATCAAGATGTTAACATTGGGATTTTCGATCAAAAAATTATATAGACGAGATAAGGAGGACTTTGATTCTGGTTTCAAGTCATACCTGTCAAATTCAAAGAATACATTTTCAAACACAAATTCAATACCTGGTTCTACTGGCTCCAACTCGATCAAAAGGTCTTTTACGTTTTGGATCTTATCTCGCTCTACATTGAAAATCTTTGGTATAAAACCCTTCTTTTCTACATAAAGTCCAGAAACAGATTTATCTGGATAGAGCATCATAAATTCCCCTGTTTTTCCATCAGACTTAAATTCATAAAGCGTACTATCATTCGTAAGAGAAACTAAGGACAAAGCCGCCTCCACCGGCTGACCTGTCTTAGAATTGAACACCTTTCCTTCAGTAACAGTCAAATTTGCACCGAGGAAGATATCTTCTGGAAATTTGAACCGATAAAGTAACGCTCGATCATTTTCCTTTTCTTCATTTGTCAATTCAGTAAAATAGGCATAATCCTTTTGGGCAGTGATAAAAAGTGCTACTTGGTCCAGCTGATCATTGATTGGGCGACCGAGATTCTCAGGCTTAGTAAACTCCCCTCCCTTCACTCTAGAAAGTAAAATATCCATTCCTCCAAAGCCTGGATGTCCATTCGAAGCAAAAAACAAAATCTCATTATTGAAAAACATAAATGGGCTAATCTCATCCTTATCGGTATTGACCACATTTCCAAGATTTTTAGCTTCTGACCAAGCCCCATCTTTCTGTCTGATGGTGAACCAAATATCATTGCCTCCGAATCCCCCTTTTCGATTGGAGGAAAAGAAAAGAATCCTACCGTCTGCAGAAAGGGAAGGCTGAGAATCCCATGATCTGGAATTCACCTTTTTCCCCATATTCTTTGGACTCTGCCAGATTCCATTGGTCTTGTAAGCAATGTAAAGATCACAACTCCCCTCTGTATCCGGAGCATCGCAAGACGTATAGATCAGAATATTACCATCAGCGGTGATCGAACAGGTACCCTCATTATAGATCGAATTAATGGCCCCGGAAATTGTGCTTGGCTTAGACCATTTTCCATCCGGAGAGAGATATGCTCGATAAATATCTTCTTTATCATTATTTCCTGTTCCATCTCGCTTGGTAAACAGAATTTGCTCTCCATCGGCGGTCAACACAGGGAAGTATTGGAGCCGAAATTCATTTAGAGGCGAAGGCAACATTTCCTTTTCGATTACCATTACTTTCCCTAGCTCAGTCTGAATAAATTCCATCTTGGCTTTCATTTCACGGTAATATGAAGTGGACCTGAAGGCTTGATCCAGAAGTGGGTCTATTTCCTGGAATACTTGAAAAGCTTCATCAAATCTCCCTTGATTTAAGTACAGATTTGAAAAAACCCATCCTATATCGGCCACAAGTTTGGATGTGGCATTTTTACCTTTCAATTTGCTCTTGCCCACCAACGTCACTTTTTCCGCCTCTTCAAGCCTACCTTGTGTAATCAAGAGTTGCGCTTGCTTTACGTAGGCTTCAATAAATGAAGCTTCGCGGTCAATGGCATCTTGGTATTTTTCAATAGCCTCATCGTATCTCCGCGACAAAGTGAGGTCTTCGGCTTCTTTGTAATATTTTATTGCCTTGGAATCAATGATTGAGTAAGTCTGACCATTAACAGTCAAAGCAGCTGTAAAAAGCAGAATTCCAAAGAAAAGCAGGCGCATGGGTTTACGGTATATCCATAAATTTATGAGTTTGAAGGGATATTTTCCAAAAAGGTCGATTTTTTACGTATTCGATGATTTCAGGAGTAAACTTTTCTGCCTTACTCCACTCGGGTTGAAGACGAAGTTCACAATCACTTTTTACCAGCTTTGCGTGCTCCTCAGCAAACGCAAAATCGCTCTGATGAAAGACCACTACCTTCAATTCATCTGCTTCTTTATAGATCGATAAATGTGGCTTTTTGAATTTTTTGGGTGAAAAACAAACCCAATCAAAATCTCCAGAAAAAGGATGAGCACCGGAAGTCTCGATATTGGTAGTAAATCCCTTTTCTTTCAAAAGCTTGGTCAATGGCCCTAAATCATAGAGCAAGGGCTCACCGCCTGTGATCACAGCCAATCTTCCTGGATAGATACAAGCCTCATCCACTATTTTTTCGACTGATAAAACTGGCCATTTTCCAGCCTCCCAGCTTTCTTTAACATCACACCAAACACAACCTACATCACAGCCACCTAATCGGATGAAATAAGCTGGATGTCCAGTGAATTTACCTTCGCCCTGTATCGTGTAAAAAGCTTCCATCAACGGCAGAGATGTGCCGGAAGCGACTTGTTCTTGAATTGTCATTTGAATTTTTGGTAAAGCGGGTGATTCGACCGCTTGTGATTAATTAAAGGCAAAGGTAAAATTAAAGTTGGAAAGTTTTAAAGCTAAAAAGTGGTAAGGCTTTTCAACCTTACCACTTTTTAACATTGAAACCTTGAAACCTTATTTTTTCAAAGTAGGATAAGTAACTCCCAACTGCTCTAAATAAGTACCGTACTTCGTCTCGTCGTAATAGAATTTCTCCAAAAGTGGACGATACTGGTTCATAATACTAGTGTTAAGATAAATCGGAGGCACATCATCTGCAGAGATCATTGGCTTGTAAGTTTCTTCCTTAGTTTGGACATTTTTGAAATAGTCCCAAGCCTGATCCACTAATTCTGGCTGAAGTAGAAAATCCAAAATCGTCATCGCCTCAGCTTTTGCTCCAGCAGTTACCCCTTTGTGAGCGATTGGCGTTGCCATCGCTATTGCATTACTCCAGTGGTGTCCCTGAAGTCCCGGGATATTAGAAGGAAATCTCAAGGTTACCGTCGGTACTACCCAAGAAACATCTCCAATATCATCTGATCCACCAGAAATCGGAACTTTCACTGGAAGCCCTAGCGTATCCAATTTGGTATCTAAGCCTTCTATTTTCTTAGACTTTACTTCGGTTTGTACTGCCTTTGCAAGCATCTGATCATCTTCAGACCAGTTTGGTAAGCCCACTTTCAGGATATTTGCATACATCTTCTCAGCGATCACTTTATTAAAGTGTCTAGGCCAAGCTGTTCCCAAGATTTTTGAGGTCACTTCGGTGTTGGTCATCAAAGCCGCACCTTCAGCCATTTTATTCGCAATCTCATACATCTCCATAATGCCGTCATACTTCACATCTCTGAAATAGTACCAAATGGAAGCTTTGGAAGGAACCACATTTGGCTGATCGCCAGCATCGGTAAAAATCGAATGAGAACGTTTCAATGGATCCAAATGCTCCCGCTTGTAATTCCATCCCACATTCATCAGTTCAGCAGCATCCAACGCACTTCTTCCACGCCATGGTGATCCTGCAGAATGAGCAGCCTCGCCTGAGAACGTATATTCAACAGAGATTAAGCCTGTTCCAGAAGCTTGCCCATAGCTTACCCCAAGATTATCGCCCACGTGGGTAAAAATGCAAAGATCCACGTCGTCAAATAATCCATCTCTTGTGTACCAAGCCTTTGCTGCTACCAACTCCTCTGCAATTCCAGGCCAAAGAATCAACGTGCCTCCAATATTTTCCCTTTCCATGATTTTCTTCACGGCTAAAGCAGCAGTGATATTCAAAGGAATACCTGCGTTATGACCTTCGCCATGACCAGGAGCTCCCTCCACGATTGGCTTGTGATAGGCCACTCCTGGATACTGAGAAGCTTTTGGGATATTATCGACATCAGAACCTAAAGCAATCACAGGTCCTTCACCATTTTTCCAAGTCGCAAACCATGCGGTTGGGATTCCGGAAACGCCCATCTCAATAGTAAATCCGTTTTGCTTCAGTATTCCTGTGAGATATTTCGATGACTCAACTTCTTGAAAGCCTAGCTCTGCAAAGCTGAAAATCTTATCAACCATCACTTGGCTCATTTTAGCGTCCTGCTCGACCAACATTGCAGCTTCCTGTTTCAAGGCTTCAATTTGCTTAGCCGACATTTTCTTCTGAGAATACGCCTTTGGCGAAATCCCTAGAACAGCTATGGAAGCAGCTATCAATCCTATTTTAACTATTTTATTCATCTGATTAGTGGTTTGATTTAGAGTGGAAAGTAAGAAAAAGGTAAGATCATCTGAAATAAAATTGATCAGTGGAAAGAAAAAGGAGTCAAGAGGAATTGGGAAATTGATTACTAAACCCGCTTGAATTTTCTATTTTTGCAGTCATTTAGCTTAAATATCATCAAACATTCAATTATGGCGGAGTACAATTTCAGGGAAATCGAACAAAAATGGCAAGCATACTGGGAAAAGAATCAAACTTACCTCGCTGAGCCAAATCCTGACAAACCTAAATTCTACACGCTAGACATGTTTCCCTACCCTTCTGGTGCAGGATTACACGTTGGCCATCCGCTCGGATATATTGCTTCAGATATCATCGCAAGATTTAAGCGGTTGAAAGGATTCAATGTCCTTCACCCAATGGGTTACGACAGTTTTGGTCTTCCTGCTGAGCAATACGCCATTCAAACTGGTCAGCATCCTGCCATTACTACAGAACAAAATATTGCCCGATACACCGAGCAATTGAAAAATATCGGCTTTGCTTTTGACTGGAGCAAAGAGCTACGGACTTCTGATCCGAGCTATTACAAATGGACGCAATGGATCTTTATGCAGCTATTTAATAGCTATTATGATCAGGATGCTGATAAAGCACTTTCTATTGATTCATTGATTCCCAGATTTGAAAAAGAAGGGAATAAAAATGTCAAAGCAGTAAGCGATGACGAAACACCTATTTTTTCACATTTAGACTGGAAAGCTTTTACCGAGAAAGAAAAGCAAGAAATGCTGCTTAAGTACCGTCTGACTTTCTTGGCAGAAACCACCGTAAACTGGTGCGCGGCTTTAGGTACCGTACTTTCCAATGACGAAGTAAAAGATGGATTCTCAGAGCGAGGAGGGCATCCTGTTGAGCGAAAGAAAATGATGCAATGGTCTATGCGGATCACAGCTTATGCTGATCGCTTGCTTCAGGGTCTTGAAAAAGTCGAATGGTCTGATCCAATCAAAGAAATGCAACGCAACTGGATTGGAAAATCCATCGGTGCAGATGTAGTTTTCCAAGTAAAAGATTCAACGCAAACCATCAAAGTTTTCACAACCAGAGTTGATACGATCTTTGGAGTCACCTATTTGGCTTTGGCGCCAGAAAGTGAATTGGCAGCTACATTGATCACAGAAGATCAGCGAGCCAAAGCCGAAGCCTATATCGAAGTAGCCAAAAACCGCTCAGAGCGAGAGCGCATGAGCGATGTCAAAACTATTTCTGGTGCATTCACGGGCTCTTACGCAATCAATCCTTTCAATGGCGAAGAAATCCAAATCTGGGTTGCCGATTATGTCTTGGCAGGCTATGGCACTGGCGCGGTGATGGCTGTGCCTGCTCATGATGAGCGAGATTACAATTTTGCGAAGCATTTTGGTTTAGAGATCCGCCAAGTGATTGAAGGATCTATGGAGAATGGATCCTTTCCTGGAAAAGGTGGATTAATCATCAATTCAGGCTTCATCTCTGATCTTTACATGAGAGATGCGATGATCAAAGCCATTGAATTTTTGGAAGAAAAAGGTATTGGAAAGGGTAAAATTCAATACCGGATGCGTGATGCGATTTTCACACGTCAGCGCTATTGGGGCGAGCCACTCCCAGTATATTTCAAAGATGGACTGCCTTATTTGATCGATGAAAAAGAATTGCCTTTGGTATTGCCAGCCGTTGATAAATATTTGCCAACGGAAGATGGAGCTCCTCCGCTTGGCAGAGCAAAAGACTGGAACTACAAAACTTCCGAAGGAGAATTCCAATTGGAAATGAGTACGATGCCTGGATGGGCTGGATCAAGCTGGTATTTCTTCAGATACATGGACCCAAAAAATGATTCCACCTTCGTGGATAAGGCGAAAGCAGATTATTGGGGAGCGGTGGATTTATATATAGGAGGATCAGAACATGCGACAGGACACTTATTATATTCTCGGTTTTGGACCAAATTCCTTTTCGATCTTGGAGTAGTTAGCATTGATGAACCTTTCCAAAAAATGATCAACCAAGGGATGATTCAGGGTAGATCCAACTTCGTGTATCGAATCAAAGGCGAAAACAAATTCGTTAGCCTAGGGCTAAAGGATCAATACGAGACTTCTGATATCCACGTGGACGTCAACATCGTCCACAATGACCATCTCAATTTGGACAAATTCAAGGCTTGGAGACCGGATTTGGCGGATGCCGAATTTGTGTTGGAAGACGGAAAATACCTTTGCGGAACCGAGGTCGAAAAGATGTCTAAGTCTAAATACAATGTGGTCAATCCTGATGACATCATCGAGCGCTATGGGGCAGATACACTTCGCTCCTATGAGATGTTCCTTGGACCTTTAGAGCAATTCAAGCCATGGAATACGAATGGAATTGATGGAGTATATAAGTTTCTAAGAAAGCTTTGGAATCTCTACCATACTCAGACCGGAGAATTCAAAGTGTCTGAGGAAACGCCTAGCAAAGAAGAGTTTAAAACCTTACACAAAACCATCAAAAAGATGGAAGAGGATATGAGCAATCATTCCTTCAACACCTCCGTGTCGAGTTTTATGATTTGCGTGAATGAACTCACTGCTTTGAAATGTAATAAGCGTAGAATTTTAGGGCCATTGGCGATTTTAGTTTCGCCTTATGCGCCACACATTGCAGAGGAACTTTGGAACCTACTAGGCCATCAAAACTCAGTTACGGGAGCCACTTTCCCGGAATTTAAAGAAGAATATCTAATCGAAAGTAATTTCGAATATCCGGTGATGATCAATGGTAAAATGCGTGCTAAATTGAATCTACCACTTTCCCTTACAAAGGAAGAAATCGAAAAAGAAGCGATGGCTGACGAAACTGTCCAAAAATGGCTGGAAGGTAATCCACCTAAAAAGGTGATTATCGTACCAGGAAAGATTGTGAATATTGTCATCTAGCCGATTACTAACTGAGATCAAAGGGGAAATTGTTAATTTCCCCTTTCTTTTTAATTAAAGCGCAGGAATGATTATCTACACCTTTCCCATCCGAACTGCATTCATTGAACGAGATCTGGAAATGATCTCGCCGGAGATGGAAATTAAGGCATTGGAATTCACTCAGAGCCCAATAAAACTCCCCTTTTACTTTCTTCTCCAGTTTTTTCAACTGCTTTGGTACTTCCCAAGAACGACCCAATACCTCTGCTTTTTTGGTGGATATCATTCCGTTTTACCAGTTTGGTTTGGAAGAGTATTCGGGAAAAAAGTACTAATCCAAGCTGGTGGGATGGATTGCATGAATATGCCTGAGATCAATTATGGAAATTTTAGAAAGAAATGGCTCAAAAAAGCCACCATTTATTCCTTTAAGAATTGTAGTCTGATCCTTCCGGTGGCTCAAGCTTTGATTAAGCAGGAGTATCAATTCGATCCTAAGATTTCTTCCAAGCAAGGACTTCTCAATTTGATCCCAGATTTAAAAACTCCGATGCAAGTCATTCCAAATGGATTTGATACTGATTATTGGAAAGATTTAGGAGAAAAAAGAATACCATTCAGCTTTATTTCAGTGGCTACCGGCACTTCTCACTCCCCTCGGGCCCAAGTCAAAGGTTATGATCTAATTGAGCACTTAGCAGGAAACCATCCTGATTGGACTTTTACTTTGGTAGGAGATTCCAATTACAATTCCTACAATCCAAATGTCAAGGTTCTTGGAAAGCAGGGAATCAAGGAACTTCGATCTTTTTATAATTCCCATCAATTCTATCTTCAGCTTTCCACCTCAGAAGGATTTCCAAATGCGCTCGGAGAAGCTATGGCTTGTGGTTGCGTACCAATCGGTTCTGCTGTTGGAGCAATTCCAGAGATAATTGGGGAAAAAAAGTTAATTCTTCAGCGCAAGAGCATCTCTGATTTAGAGCATCTCTTAACACACTTGGATCATGATAAATTGATAAATTTTTCGGAGAATTCAGTAAGGAGAATACAAAATAATTTTAACTATTCCATCCGAAAAACATTGCTCCTTCAATTCCTTTCAGTTTAAATTGTCTGTATTTACTCGATAAACCACCCAAATCATTTGATGGAATTGGGCATAATTCCGCATACTATTTTTAAGCGCTCTTTTTGGCTAGTTATTAACTCATTCCCCTCAATAACAGGTAAAACATGCTTCCTGCTTAATTAGAGAATTTCAGAATCATCCTGCTTCTAGGAGTTTAGAATTTTATTCAAATCAATATTCGATTCCTTAAAAGATTCAAGAAACCTGTATCGAAAACTCAAAAAGACCTTAGCGCAACCTGTGAGTAATGTCACTGAAAAGAAAGGGATTAAAGTGGACATTTAGTAAAATCTAAGCCTACAAAATGAAAAATGCCCTAATCACCACGATTTTCTTACTTCTAGCATTGAGCAGTTGTCAGGAAACAGAATCTCCCCAAAATGAAGTAGTAATTTCAGACGCGGAACTTCAAACGCTCCTTTTCACAAGAGAGGAAGAAAAACTTGCCCATGACGTATATGTCTATGCTTTTGATAAATATCGCCTGCAAATTTTTCAAAATATTGCAAGCAGTGAAAGTACCCATGTTCTTTCAGTTTTAACGGTAATGAATTCTTACCAGATTTCGGATCCTTTGCTTGGAAGCACAACTTTAGGGGAATTCACAAATCCAACATTAAAACAACTTTACTCGGATCTGACCAGCCGAGTAGACATCTCCTTAAATGAATCTATCAAGGTGGGTTTGCTTATTGAAGACCTAGATATTTATGATTTGGAAAATGGCATATCCGAGACTGATAAACCAAATATTAAAGCGCTTTATTCAATTCTTGAATGCGGATCTAAAAATCACATGAGAGCCTTTTATAATCAGGCAGTTACTGCCGGTATCTCGTACGTTCCGGAATTCATCAGTCAGTCCGAGTATGAGTCAATTGTAAATTCACCAAAAACAACATATAATTCCAACTAATCTATGAATATTTCTATATCATTGATCTTCATAATACTGCAACTTATCGTTGCTAAACCCTTACCCTCCAATGAAAGGTCACTAAATCTAGCCGAGAATCAATCCGATCTGGTTGGTGACGGTTTGACCCTTCTCAAAAAACATTGCTATTCCTGCCATAACCCGAACACCAATTCACATGATGACATCATCGCTCCTCCTTTGGCTGGCATAAAAAGACACTATTCAGATGCCTATCCTGAGAAAGAGGCCTTCTCAAAAGCTATGATTGAATTCGTGAAAAATCCGACTTCGGAAAAATCACTCATGAAAGGCCCTGTAAAAAGGTTTGGACTCATGCCAAAACCTGTGGTCACAGACCAGGAAATCAAAGAAATAGTATTATTCATCAGAGATAGTGAACTGGAGAAACCTAAGTGGTTTGATGAGCATGAAAAAGGACATGGAAAATAGTCAGAAAATCTTTTAGCCACATTGGACGTGACCTTTATCACCGTTTTTTAGCGGCTTACGAAGTAGATTTAGGAATGAATTAAATACTTCATCATGGAAACACAACAAACTATAATGCCTCGAATCGGAGATCAAGCTCCCGATTTTGAGTCAATGACTACTACTGGAAAAATTAAATTTTCGGAATACATCAAAGGAAGCTGGTCAATTTTATTTTCGCATCCGGCAGATTTCACGCCCGTTTGTACTACTGAGATGACTGGCTTTGCTTTGGAGAAAGACTTCTTTGCGGCCCACGATACGAAATTGATCGGATTGAGTATCGACTCCATTCATGCACACATTGCTTGGGTTAATAATGTCAAAAAGAATACTGGAGTTCTTTTCGAATTTCCCATCATAGCAGACATTGATATGAATGTTTCCAAGCTTTACGGAATGCTCCAGCCAGGCGAAAGTGAAACTGCTGCAGTTCGGGCAGTTTTCTTCATCGACCCCACAGGAAAAATCAGATTAATGATGTACTACCCCTTAAATGTTGGTCGGAATATGGAGGAAATAAAGAGAGCTCTGATTGCTCTACAAACTGCAGACAAATACAAGGTTGCAATGCCTTTGAATTGGAAGCCCGGAGAAAAAGTAATTGTACCTCCACCAAAAACAGTAGCAGAAATGCTAGAACGAGAAGCAAGTGACTATGAAATGGTCGACTTCTACCTCGCAAAAAAAGAGCTTACATAGTTAAGATTGGGTTAATGGGTTAATTGATCGGAAAGCCTTCTCGAAATTTTTGGGAAGGTTTTCTTTTTTTTCACCCTTAAAACCAAATAATATTTATCGTGGAAAAAACAACATATCAAAACCACTTTTAAAGATTAAGACAACTTTTTGGGAATTTTCAATCTTTTTTTAAACCGATTTTCTAAGATCCTACAAAACCCCTCTGAGAACGCGACAAAAAATTAGGAGCCTTTCCGAAAAAAGGCTCCTAATTGGGTCTATTGTAAATTAAGTAAAACCATATAAACTTTGGTAAACAAGTAAGTTGGTAAACTTTTTTGTCTATCAAGATTTCCTAAACTTAATAAAAATGAATTAAATCACACAAAAACGAACAAAAATTTTATCTATTTCTTTTAATTCGTTCTAGCAAGATCGAGTTTGAAAAACCTTTGGCGTCAGTCCAAATTCTTGCTTGAAAGCCCGAATGAAATAAGTGATGTTTCTAAAACCGGACAAATAGCAAACTTCTTGAACTTGAAATTGACCCAACTGAAGATATTGCTTCGCCAATTTCAGTCGTTCATGAAGCACAAATTCCATCGGAGTAAGCCCTAAATCTTGTTTAAAAGTCCTCAAAAAATGAGCTTTGCTCATGCATGCCTCATTCGCTAATTTATCAAGTGAAATAATTTCTCTGACATTCCTTTTTATGTATTCAACAACATGAGCCATTCTATTTCCAGCAGCCAATTCTTTATATGCCTTTTCCATCATTTCCCGAGCCTGCGTCTGACTTAGACGGATCAGTAATTCTTTCAGAGCAAGTGTCGCTATGAGGTCTTTCTCTTTGGAATTATCTTTTACTCCAATTCGAATAAAACGATTAATTATTTCAGATAAATCTTTCGTATTGATTAGATGAAAATAATTTAAATCGAGGCTCCAACCTTTCGAAATCATTTTGTGTGGAAACTTTTCATTTAAAAGATTAAAGGTTGACTCAATCATTTCTTTAGAAATTGATAGTGCAATACACTGAGTAGGATTGTCTAATTGAGCCTCCGGAAAGTCAATTTTCATCACTTCATTTGGGGGAACAATTACAGATTCCCCCGGCAGATAATCAAACTCCGGCTTATCAAAAAGATGCATGACTTTTTTGCCTTTCAGCATAGTAGTCAGTACCAGATCTCCAAAAACTAAATTAACATCGGAAGCTTGCTGATGTGTTTCAAAAATATTCAGCTCACAATTTTCTAGCGTATAAGTCGTCCGGTTTTCGACCAGCGTTTTCAGATCACTAGTATTTCTCCAGGGCACACCAGCAATAAAATTGTTTTGGATCATGGTTTCAAAATACAGAATACTCCACGTATCTAAAAAAGTAAAGTTTAAAACTCAGTAATAAATGGGAAAAATAATAGGGAAAAAATATCAACCTAGGTGGATGTTATGATTATTTAATATGATTTTTTTAAGTAGTTAATCTCGATATTTGATTTAAACCAAACTAACCGTCTAAAAATGACAACATTAACATTATCTCAATCCAAGCCTGTGGATCGCCCATCCGTCAAGGAAAAATATGATCATTTTATTGGAGGAAAATGGGTAGCACCATCCTCTGGTGAATATTTCGATAACATTTCGCCCATCGATGGCAAAGTTTTCACAAAAGCTGCAAGAGGAAATAAGGAGGATGTAGAAAAAGCAATTGATGCAGCGCATGAAGCGTTCAAGACATGGTCTAAAACTTCTCCTGCGGAGAGAAGCAAAGTTCTAAACAAGATTGCTGATATCATGGAAGAAAACCTTGAAATGTTAGCGAGACTTGAAACAATCGACAACGGCAAGGCACTTCGTGAATCTAGAGCTGCAGATTTACCACTTTGTATAGATCACTTTAGATATTTTGCAGGAGTAATTCGAGCTGACGAAAGTACCATTTCTGAGCATGATGAACATACTGTAAGTATTGCCTTACATGAACCGTTAGGAGTAGTTGCTCAAATCATCCCTTGGAATTTTCCCCTTTTGATGGCAACATGGAAAATGGCACCAGCACTCGCAGCAGGTTGCTGTACGATAGTGAAGCCAGCAGAACAAACTCCAACGAGTATAATGGTATTAATGGAGCTTATAGCTGATGTAGTGCCACCGGGAGTAATCAATGTAGTTACGGGATTCGGCGTTGAAGCGGGCAAACCACTAGCCTCTTCCAATAGAATAGCAAAAGTTTCTTTTACCGGTGAGACTACAACCGGGAGGTTAATCATGCAATATGCTTCTGAAAATCTAATTCCTGTCACCATGGAATTGGGTGGAAAATCTCCTAATATTTTTATGAAATCAGTAGCAGATGCAGATGATGATTTCTTCGACAAAGCTATCGAAGGAGCCGTAATGTTTGCATTGAATCAAGGAGAAGTTTGTACCTGCCCTTCAAGAATTCTTGTTCATGAGGACATTTATGACAAATTCATGGCGCGAGTGATTGAGCGAACCAAAGCTATTAAAATGGGTCACCCGCTTGCTGAAGATACAATGATGGGGGCTCAGGCATCCAATGATCAATATGAGAAAATCTTATCTTATTTTGATATCGGAAAACAAGAAGGTGCAATAGTGCTTTGTGGTGGAGAAAGTGCCTCATTAAACTCTGGCTTAGAAACAGGTTATTACATTAAACCGACTATTTTCAAAGGCAATAATAAGATGCGTGTTTTTCAGGAGGAAATCTTCGGACCTGTCACTTGTGTCACTACTTTCAAAACAACCGAAGAAGCAATTGCAATTGCCAACGACACCATGTATGGGTTAGGAGCAGGACTATGGTCAAGGGATGCGCACGAATTGTATCAAGTACCTAGAGCAATCCAAGCAGGTCGGGTCTGGGTCAATTGCTATCACGCCTACCCTGCACATGCACCTTTTGGAGGATATAAGAAGTCTGGATTTGGTAGAGAGAACCACTTAATGATGCTAGGACATTACAGACAAACCAAAAATATGCTAATCTCCTACAGTAAGCAGAAGCTAGGATTCTTCTAATTGTCCATCAAAACAAACAAGAAAAGGCAGGGGAGTTATCCTCTGCCTTTCTTTAATTTACACAAAACTGAAAATAAAATGGAAACGATTAAAAGAGTCCTGATTACTGATGCTGCCAAAGAAGTAATAGATACTTTGAGAAAACGCTTTGGTTCGGAACTGATGTTTCATCAAAGTGGTGGATGCTGTGATGGATCCTCTCCAATGTGCTTTGAAAAAGGTGATTTCAAAGTAGGAGCTCAGGATATTTGGCTAGGCGAAGTTTATGGATGTGATTTTTTTATGAGTGCTGATCAATTTGAATACTGGAAACACACCCAACTCACATTAGATGTCACTCCTGGAAGGGGGAGTAGCTTTTCAATCGAAATACCCATGGGCATCCGATTTATGATTCGGTCAAAGTTATTTACTACTGAAGAACTGGAAAATCTCATCCCTACGAAAACGGGTGAAGAACTAATAGAGGAAAGTTAAACTCGTTTTACCTTACATTACATTATTCCTTATCTTCAAAAGCATAACTATTAGCTATGAAGAAAATACTACTTGCCCTGGGAGTTGTTACTATCTTTTATTTTGTGTCAACATTGTGGATACCCTCCTACATCGAAGAGCAAAGAAACCCAATAAAGTCCCCTTCACCCTACTCTGTTTCTGCTGAAGCCAAAGAAATTTATGATCGTTTAGATTTTATCGCTGACCTACATTGTGACGCCCTCCTTTGGGGGAGAGACTTGACTGAAAGAGGCGAGATTGGACATGTAGATTTTCCAAGAATGCGTGAAGCTAATGTAGGCTTGGAGATGTTTACTGTGGTTTCTAAATCTCCCGCAGGACAAAATATGAAAAGCAATAGTGCTGATGCTTTTGACAATATCACGCCACTAACAATCGCTAAAGGGGAAACCCCAGCTAATTGGTTTAGCCTAATAAATAGAACAATCTCCCAATCTGGGGATTTAGCTGATTTCGTTGAAAAGGAGAATGGAAAAGCAATTTTTATTAAATCAAGATCAGACTTAGAGAAACTCATCAAAGCCAGAAAATCTGATAAAAATGTAATTGGCGCTATGCTAGGGATTGAAGGTGCTCATGCCTTGGAAGGAGATATTGAGAATCTTAATCTTGTCTATGGCGCTGGCGTTCGGATGATCGGACCAACTCATTTCTTTGACAATGAACTTGGAGGCTCAGCCCATGGGGAAAATCTTGGTGGTTTGACTGATTTTGGTAAAAAGGTTATTCTGAAAATGAATGAACTTGGAATTTTTGTGGACTTAGCTCATTGTTCCCCGGCAATAGTAGAAGATGTCCTAAATATATCGACAGAGCCAGTTATGGTTTCTCATACCGGAGTCCAAGCAGTCTTAAATTCACAGCGGAATCTAAGCGATGGACAGATAAAAAAGATTGCGGCAGTCGAAGGAATCATCGGTATTGCTTTTTTTGATATGGCAGTTGGCGAACCAGAATTACCAAATATCATCGCCTCCATTCGTCATGTTAGAGATTTAGTCGGAATCAAATATGTAGCTTTAGGCTCAGATTATGATGGCTCAGTTGCGGTTCCTTTCGATATCACAGGATTACCGCTAATCGTAGAAGGCCTGATTCAAGCTGGTTTTACCGAACAAGAAATACGTGCTGTGATGGGCGAAAATGTAAAGCAGTTTATGCTAAAAAATCTTAGATAAATGAAAGAATCACTTATTCATCAAGAAAACAGTTATTTCGGGAAGCTTCAGGAATACCTCCGAGAGTTCGTCTATGGAGGAATTGATGGTGCTGTCACCACTTTTGCGGTAGTAGCGGGAGGCTTTGGGGCAAATTTAGATTCTGGAATAATCATCATTTTAGGATTTGCCAATCTATTTGCAGATGGATTCTCTATGTCTGTAGGTGCATACTTGGCTGCGAAAAGTGAAAAGGATAATTACAAAAAACACCAAGATCTAGAGTACTGGGAAGTAGAGAATCTTCCAGATGTTGAGCGGCATGAAATAAAAGAAATCTATGCAGCAAAAGGATTCAAAGGCGAGTTACTTGAAAAAGTCGTCGACCAAATTTGCTCAGATGAAGATGTTTGGGTAGCTGAAATGATGAAAGATGAACTGAATATGATGGAGGAAACCAAAAGTCCCTTTCGAATTGGTTTGGCTACTTTGATCTCGTTCATTGTGATTGGATTTATTCCATTAACAGTGTATCTCTGGGATTTTTTCAGTGAAGTTCAACTTGACATATTCCTTTGGACCAGTATATTGACTGGAATAGCATTCATGCTAGTTGGCTGGATGAAAAGTCTGGTTAATCAAACCCCACCTTTGAAAAGTATAGCTGAAACACTCTTATTAGGACTATTAGCTGCTTTAGTGGCCTATTTCATCGGTGATTTATTAGAGCAATTCTTTATCAGCAAGTCATGAAATCAATTGCAGAGGTTTTGAATCGGATGGATGAAATCGTATCCGAATGCAAATTAAAAGAATCCCGTATTGGATACTTTGCAGTGCTTTACAGGCAAGTGACTCGAAGAATTCAAAAGGGTGTTTTGAATGGGGAGTTTGAGGATAATCCTCGAATGGAAAAACTAGACGTTCTTTTCGCTAAGCGATTTATTGATGCTTACGATCTTTGGAGCCATGGAAAGGCATCCACTTTGAGTTGGGAATCCGCGTTTGAGGCAAGTAGATCAAGTAACTATCTAGCGCTCCAGCATTTATTTCTTGGGATCAATGCACACATCAATCTCGATTTGGGTATAGCCGCCTCTGAAACTATGACAGGAAAAAGCCTCAATGGAATTCAAAAAGATTTTAATCAAATCAACGCAATCTTGGGTGAACTTGTTGATGGTGTCAAAACCAATATCAGTACTGTTTCCCCTATTTTTGGGTGGCTGATTCCTTTAGCTAAAGGTAAGGATGAAATGCTCCTCAACTTCTCAATTCAGTTGGCAAGGGATGGTGCTTGGAAGTACGCGGGAGAATATCATCTCGCTCTAGATAAAAGTCAACAGATAAAGGATCGAGACATAAACATTTCGAAACTTGCCAAGAAGCTCATCAACCCCGGTAAATTTCTTTCCTTTCTAGTGAAAATCGTTGCTTTTGCCGAATGGAAATCAGTCAGTAAATCCATGGATCAATTGGATGCTTTGGTAGAATAATTGATAGAGCGTGAGAAATAAAAGAATTGAAATTGGAGATTAGCAACAGCGACCAAATAGAAACTGCTTTTTCCGCGATTCTTAGAATATTGTTTATCTAAACTTTAAATTTCTGCTCTAGCTTATTGATCTCTGCTTCTGTTTTGACTTTGTTCGTTCGATTGGTTTTCTCCTTACTTAGCTCATTTCCGTAAAAATGAGTATCCTGAAAGTAACTCACTCTAGCTTCTGATTCACCTTTTGCTTTCACCCACTTTTCGCCCTTGAAAAGTTTGACTTTGTCTTCTGCCAATTCCAACAAATCATCATAAGGGCCTCTAGGGGAAATCAACTTTACAAATATTGGAGCAGTCTCGATCGCAATAAAAAGTAATATGATAAACACGTTTGCAAGAGCCATTGCAGCGGATTCTTTGGTCAGTAAGTCTAAGGCATCCATACGAGCTGCCAGTCCATCAAAGCCATCAATACCCGCCTGTTGCTTTTCAAATTCCAATTGCCGAAGTGTAGTGAAATCCCGAATCTGTACATCAAGCGTATCAATTCGAATCTGATTTCTTTTTCGTAATTCCTCCAACGCTAACTGAGCGGCATCCAACTGTTGCTCCTTCTTCTTGGCGTTAGTCCCCAGTCCCACAATCCCACTGGTTTCAGTTGTCTTTTCTCCAAATCGTTCAGCATCATATTCCTCTTGAACTTGGTCTCTAAAGGATTCTGATTTAGCCAATTCAGCCTTTAAGCTATCCTTTTGAACTTCCAGGGCTTGAATTTCCGGAAACCCTTTCGCTAAATTCAACTTTGAAGTGGCGATAAATTCCGTTTTCTTTTCATCCAATTTCCGATTGATCTCCCGCTCAAACATTTTCAATTCTAAAGGTTTTGAAATGACCAACGCCAATAAAACTGCTAAAACAAACCTTGGAATCGCCAGCTTCCATTCCGCCCATGCACTCTCCTTTTTTCGCATGCTAGAAACAATGAATCGATCCAAATTGAAAATCATCATTCCCCAAAGCAAACCAAAGAAAAGGGCAGGCAAAATACTTTCAAAAACTGTAAATAGTGCATATCCTGCTGCAATAGCTGCAAGAACACCCGTAAAAAATACCGTAGCTCCTATTCCAATATATTTATTTGATTCTGTGGGAGTTCGTTTTAGAACAGAAAAATTCGCACCGCTACAAAACCAGAAAAACCGGGTAAGTTGATTCATTTGAAAAGAGGATTAGGTTGACGTAATAACTAACGCTAAAACTTCTCCAAAAATGATCCTGCTAAAATGAATATTCCTATTTGGTATAAAAATGTGACCAAACACCCTTTATAAGGGATGAATCTATCCTCTTTTAAAAACATAATACCTAATTTTCGCATTCAACCCTAATTCTAAAAAGTGTACGAAGTGTTCAATACTGAGCACTCACTGAACGCTTTCGGATATTTTCTGGATTTGAACCAAACTTATTAAAAATGAAATCTTACAATCGAATATTGCCAATTATCGCCCTAATTTTGGCATCTGAAACATTCCTTTTTGCACAAGAAGTACCGTTTCAAAATGAAGTGAAATCACTTACTGAACGAATCGATCGCGCGGGTTGGGAGCCAAATTCTTTTGTTTTTACAGGCAGTTCAAGTGTGCGATTGTGGGAAAATCTTCAAGAAGAATTTCCAGAAATCCCCATTATCAATACCGGATTTGGAGGATCACAGGCCACGGATTTATTGATTCATTTGGATGAATTAGTGATTAGGTATAGGCCTGAAAAAGTTTTTATTTACGAAGGTGATAATGATCTAAATGCCGGAAAACAAGCTGCTCAAATCATGAAGGATATCGATATGATTGTCACTCGGATTCATAAAAAACTCCCTGAGACAAACATTGTCCTGATCAGCGCAAAACCAAGCCCATCTCGATGGCAACTAAAAACCTCCTACACCGTCTTGAACGACTTGATTCGTCAATATGCGACTACTCACGATCAAGTTAATTTTATGAATGTTTGGAACGTGATGCTTGACAAATCCGGAAGACCAATTTCAGAAATCTTTATTGCGGATAGTCTTCACATGAATGCCAAAGGCTATGCAATCTGGAATAAGTCAGTGATCCCTTTTATGAAATAAGTATTCAAAGAATTTCATCCCTTTCCAGAAAGTTTCTTGCCTAGGACATTCAAAGGTATTTTGTAGGTCAGCTCAATCATATATCCTTGGATTCGACTCTCTACTTCAAAAGTTCCATTTTGTCCAGCTGCTTGCCAAGAAACTAAAAAGCTCCTGTTAGGGCTGAGTGTAAATGCTCTGCTTGCCTGAAATATCAGAAATGAAGAATTTAGAAATTGAAATTCAGCATGTAGCCCAACTTTAAAGAAGAATCTACTCTTTTTGTCTCCATCTACCCAAGTATATTTGAGTGGCTCAGTATTAAAATTATTACCTCCATCCCCACCATATCCAAATGATAGCCCATCAGTAAATGCTGCAAGTATATAGTTGGTGGTGAAATTCGCCCCAAACCGAAACCTTTCCTTCTCTCCGCCAAGGATATCATAACGAAATACCAAAGGAATAATCAGGCTATTTGCATAAGGGTTGAGATAAACTGACCGATTAATCAAAGGAATATAAATGATCGACTCTGGGGAATGATAAAGAAAGTTAAGACCATATTCAAAACTGATATTCGCTTTTCGATAACCCAGACCTAAACCAAGATTACCACTCAGATGGGGGAAATCACGATTAGGAATAGTGGGTTTCCCGTCTATACGCATCCCGAAATTCAAAATCAAATAGCGGCCGTCTTCTTTACTCATTGCATGATACTCGGACTGGTTACCCCAACGCATTGCTTTTTTCTGGCCTTTAGTAATTTCCTGAGCAGATGAGGGGCGAGCAAAAACTATAGCTAAAACAATGGAAGTAATAACGTAAGTAAAAAAAAGAAGCGACTTCATAGTCTGTGTGGGAGCTTGAGCTTTCATTTAAACTAAAAGTTAGCTTATTTATTGTTTTGGTTTTAAAAAATAAATTTCGACTGAAACTGAAAAAATAATCCTAAGATCACTTGCTCAGATCCCAAATTATTTTCTCCAGAAAAACCTTGATTGAATTTTTCAGGGCTAATCTAGGTTTATCCTTTTTAGAAAGCTGTTTCGCTTATTTGTCTTTCCAAATACAAACCAGGTCTGAATTCTGTTCGTAATTAATGAAATCGAATATAAAACCAAGCAAACACAACGACAAAAAAACTGTTTTAACATTGAATCCATTAAGATTCGATTCAAAATAAGAACATATCTCAAATGACTCACTCAAATAAAAGTATTTTACCCATGCTAAGTTTACTAGTAGGACTATTAATGTCCTGTGGAACATCCACAGCAGAATACCAAGAAGCGACTGCTTCAGATGCCGAATTGGTGGCGAATTACGATGGAAACACACAACTCGCAACTTTTGCAGGAGGCTGTTTCTGGTGTGTAGAAGCACCCTTTGAAGGAATTGATGGAGTAGTATCAGTAGTTTCTGGATATTCTGGCGGAAAAGAAAAAAACCCTACTTATGGTGAAGTGGCCAGTGGAAAAACTTCCCATCGAGAATCTATCCAAATCACATTTGATCCGGAAGTAATCAGCTATTCTGAATTGGTAGATATTTTTTGGCAAACTTTTGACCCGACTGATGTCGGTGGATCGTTCTATGACCGCGGTACTCAATATGAGTCTGCGATCTTCTACCACGATGCTGAGCAAAAGAAAGTAGCAGAAGATTCCAAAAAGTATTTGGATAAGTCTGGTCGCTTCAAAAAACCAATCGAAACTCCAGTGATCAAATACAGCAATTTCTACGCAGCTGAAGAGTATCACCAAGACTATTATAAGAAAAGCCCAAAGGAATATTACGCTTACCGCACTGGATCAGGCAGAGATGCTTTCATCAAGGCTCATTGGCCGGAGCTTAGCGAAAAGAAATATGTAGCACCTTCTAAATCTGAATTGAAAAAAATTCTTACTGACCTTCAGTATGAAGTTACCATGGATGATGCAACTGAATATGCTTTTCAAAATGAATACAATGGGAATAAAAAGGATGGAATCTACGTGTGTATCGTATCCGGTGCTCCCCTTTTCAGTTCAAAAGATAAATACGAATCTGGTTCAGGATGGCCTAGTTTCTCTAAACCAATTGATGCCCGTATCATTGATAAGCCTGTTGACAAAGATTTAGGAATGACTCGGGTGGAAGTGCGAAGCAAACTTGGAAATAGTCATCTAGGACACGTATTTTATGATGGCCCAGAGCCAACAAGTCTTCGGTATTGTATGAACTCCGCCGCAATGAAGTTTATTCCTAAGGAAGAAATGGCAGCCAAAGGCTATTCAGACTTTATTTGGTTGGTGAATTGATTTGGAAAAAGCTACTCTTAACCGAGTAGCTTTTTTTATGATTTCGAAAATTTTTTAAAGCTGTTAAAAGATTAACTCTGATGATTTTTATATTTAAGTTAAATTCTAAATCATTATGAAAAAATTTGGCTGGATCATCGGAATAATTCTCCTAACAATTTTTGCCGGAGTCTTTTGGTATAAGTATTATTTCGTTTTTGGTGAAGGAGTAAAAGCTGGAAGTTTAAATTACTTTGTCAAAAAAGGAGTCTTGTTCAAAACCTACGAAGGTCGCGTAGTTCAAGAGGGTTTTCAAAGCCCTACTGCTGGCGGATTACAAAGTAATGAATTTAGATTCAGCGTTACCGATCCTACAGTTGCAGAGCAATTAGAGCGGTCTTCAGGAAAACACGTAGAGCTACGGTACAAAGAATATAACGGAATGCTTCCATGGAGAGGCACAAGCAATTTTGAGGTTACTGAAGTTTTAACAATCAAGGAAGAAGGCAAAACCGATTCCTCGGCCTTGCCATATAATCAATAATTACTTCCTAGTCCAGTAATCAACCACCGTCACTTTATCCAAGTGAGGTCCTAATAGTGCGCCAAATGCTTTGTGTGCTGGATGAGGCAAATAAGCATCTCTAGCTTCATTGGAATAAAAAGTCAACGTAAATGCATGAGTTAAGCCTTGATTGATGCCCTCTGGGCTTGAATTCACTCCCCATTCAAAATCCTCAATCCCATCAATCTCATTCTGAAGATTTCTGAAAGAATCTACAACAGATTGTATATCAGCTGGAGACGAAGTTTCTTTGAAACTAAAATAAACATGGTGCCTTAAAACTGAATCTGGTTTTGCTGCCATAACTTCTTCTCGTATTTCTTCTGTAATTTCTGTTTCGATTTCTTTCCCCTCTTTTTCAGCACAGGAAAGCGCCAATGCTAAAGGAAGGAAGTAAAGTAGTTTTTTCATAATTCATATATTTTAGAACAATCTAAGGAGATTCAACATATTAATCCAAACCGTGCAAAAATTGCAACCCCAAAAACTAAAAAAAAATAGATTCACATTGAATTTTAAATATTGAAATATTCCATCTCAAGCAATAATACTATACTTGTTATTGCTGCTAGCGGCTCTATAGAAAATAAAAAAGCTTCAAATCAAAAGGAATAAGAAATTTACAAACCATAAAAAACTGACTCCTTTCAGGTTAATAATTTTACGAGAATAAATATCTTGGATTACAACCCTGAGGAAAAAATCCACTCAGGCTGTGCAATAAATGAAGATGATATTCTAGAGTTTTTAGAAAAAGTGAAAAAATTATAAACCGAGCACATAAAAAAAGAGATGGTCCGAGAAATTACGGGAATTGGAATCACGTGGCTTGGGTTTCGGGCCCGAAAGTGAACGGATAGGTGAATTACCATATCGGGTAATTAGCTACGAAAGAAACTATGAAATAGTACATGATCATCGCATCAGGTTCCCTCTTCCATTTTACGCCTACAGTCTATTAGGGAAACCACCTCATCATCAAAGCAATGATACTAAGTTTTCCCTATTAGCGTATACCAACTATCTCAATGCAACTTATCTTATTTGAGATCAGGAAGGTAAAACTATCCTCAAAATTTTTATCCAATAATTTCATAATCTGGGAGACAAAAACAGTAGCTCCGTACGAAGCTAACTCTAGCTATAATTCGAGAGAAAATATCTAGCCTGATTTAATGAAGATTTTTATTCATATATAATGAAAGTAATCAATTAGTCTGATCTCCGTTTAAAACAATCCACTCCAAATTTTGGAGCCGAATTCCTGACTTATTATCCTGTTCATATTGAAACTCAATTATCTGATATACGAGCCAGACTATAAGGCCAGCTATCTGCAAAAAATCAAAAGCTTTTCAAGCTTGGAAATAAAACCTCTCTGTTCCAATACTTCACAGGAATATCGCAGGCAGAGTATGAAAGTAGGAATTAAGAAGAGCCCCCTTATATAGGCAAACTTGATGAACGCGAACAAGAGAATTTGATAATAAAAAACACTAAACAGATTAAACCTAAGATTGAAGGAATAAAAGATAGTTTAATTCTTTCACTTCCTGACAACAAAATATTAGTTCAATAGCTTGAAAATTCAGAAATTGAAGAGGTATTTACTTGTTTTTCGATTTACCAACTTCAACCAAACTGACTATGAGAGTGGCGTTTTTCAGTACCAAATCTTATGACAAAGAGAGCTTCGATAATTATGAAACTAAGCATAAGTTCACCTTTTTTGAACCCAAACTCGATATCAGTACTGCGGCATTAGCGGAGGGTTATGATGCAATCTGTTCCTTTGTAAATGATCAATTAGACGGAGAGATCCTCTTGAAACTCTCTGAAATGAAAGTGAAAAACATTGCACTGAGATGTGCTGGTTATAATCAAGTTGATTTGAAAAAGGCATCTGATCTTGCGTTCAGAATCTGCCGGGTTCCAGCATACAGTCCAGAAGCGGTGGCGGAGCATGCACTTGCCTTACTAATGACACTTAGTCGAAAGACACACAAAGCATATAATAGAGTTAGGGAAAATAATTATTCTTTAGAAGGTCTGACTGGATTTAATATACATGGTAAAACGGCTGGTGTAATCGGTACAGGAACTATTGGCAAAGCCTTTTGCAATATAATGCTTGGCATGGGATGTAAAGTTTTAGCTTGCGATATTATTGAAAATGAGGCTCTCAAAAATCTTGGTGTTACCTACTTACCAATAGAAGACCTTTTAGCAAAAAGCGAAATAATATCACTCCATTGCCCATTGACACCTGAAACATTCCATCTTATTAACCGCAAAACACTGAGTAAGATGAAAAACGGAGTGGTACTCATCAATACTAGCAGAGGAGCATTAATAGAAACCAAAGCAGTGATAAAGGCCTTAAAAAGCCGTAAAGTAGGAAACCTTGGGATTGATGTATACGAGCAAGAAGAGGACTTATTTTTCCAGAACCTCTCAGAGGAGATTTTACTAGATGAGGAAATTGCGCGATTGATGACTTTTCCAAATGTACTAATTACAGGACATCAAGCATTTCTAACCAAAGAGGCATTAGATGAGATCGCAAAGATCACCCTTCAAAACCTAGATGAATTAGCTAAAGGAGGAAAACTTACCAATGAAGTAAGGTGGAAAAATGAACCGTAATGTCATTAGTAATTAGCAACATTATGAATCATTTAGCTGAAGCGCGTATTAACCTATTTCAATTCTAAGATGAACAAAAAAATGCCTGCAAATCAAAGATTTGCAGGCACTGGTCAAAGTATTATTTTTCGGGATAACCCGAGATTAATTACTTAGCTACCTTTACGTTAACAGCGTTAACGCCCTTTTTACCTTGAACTATGTCATAAGTAACACGATCGTTTTCACGGATTTCGTGTACAAGACCCGAGTGGTGTACGAATACATCTTCACTGTTGTCTGCTGGTGTGATAAAACCAAAACCTTTGGTTGTGTTAAAGAATTTTACTGTTCCTTCATTCATGATTACTAACTTTTAAATTTGGTGTTTCTATTAAATTTTTGACTCGGATTAATTTCTTTTTTTGGTGGCTCAGGCTCAGGTGGAGTATCGGATATGTTTCCAAATTCATCCACGTAGGCCATCATATCGTCCAAATCACCACTTTTAGGTTGATCTTTTCGCGACGCCATTTTCTCTTGTTTGTCTCTTTTCTTTCTCTTTTTAAGTTCTGCTTTTTGTTTTTTGATGAATGTGTTCTGGTTTTTTGACATTTCGGCGATTTTAATTGACAAATGTTATGGCCCTACCGGTTTTTCCGGCCCGACCTGTCCGGCCTATTCTGTGGATATAGCTATCCATAGACATGGGAAGCTGATAATTTATCACATGTGATACATCAGCCACGTCTATACCTCTGGCAGCCACATCGGTAGCTACAAGCACTCTAGTTGTTCCGTTCTTGAACTCTTCTATTGTTCGATTTCGGAAATTCTGGGATTTATTGCCGTGAATCAATCCGGATTTCACTCCAACTTGATTTAATTTTTTCGCGATACGATCTGCAAGTCTTTTTGTCTCCATGAAAATAATCACACGATCTAGTTGATCATTTTTAAAAAGACCTGATAGAACATCAAATTTATCTTTTCCATCTGGAACCCGGATAATTTCCTGATCAACATTTTCACTTGTTGTCCCACCTGTATTAACTTTCACTTCTATAGGGTCCTTCAAAAGGCCATCGATTAGATTCTTCTGAGTAGGCTCGAGCGTTGCAGAGAAAAGCATAGTTTGCTCTCTCTTCGTCATCGCATTAATGAGTTTTTTCACATCGTGAACAAACCCCATATCAAGCATCCTATCAAATTCATCTAATACGAGAGTGTTAATTCGATTCAAATGAAGTAATTTCCGATCCGCTAAATCAAGCAGTCTTCCTGGAGTGCCCACTATGACGTGGAGTTTTCTACCCAATGCTTTGAAATCTGAATTTATATTCGTTCCGCCAATAAAAGTATTAGAATGAAGATTCATTCCCTTGGACAAGCTTTTGAATTCCTCTTCTATTTGTAGTGCCAACTCCCGTGTGGGAGTTACTATCAAAGCTACGAAACCTGAAGGATCAGCTTTTGCATGCTCGATGATAGGAATAAGAAAAGCTCCAGTTTTACCTGAACCAGTGTTAGAAATTCCAAGCAAATCTCTTCCGTCCAACAAAGGTGAAATAGATTTTTCTTGAATGTAAGTCATATTCTCGTAACCCTTTGCCTGAATATTCTTCAGTAAAGCAGCATTGAGGTTTAGACCACTAAATGGAGTTAAAGATTGAAATCCTTCCTGTCCACTTGGCTCAGCCTTTTTTACAAGGAGCCTGGAATCTAGGGTAGATTCTTTCTTTTTATGTGTTGGCCTGGCAGTAGGTCGCGAATTGCGATTTTGACTTGCGGGCTTCGTATTTCTATTAAATGTCATTAAATCAAACTTTAACTGGCTCTACTTTGGGCATATTACCAAGAACATAGAGCATTTTAAAATGATCAAGCACTGCCGACAAGAAATGAGGTTTTGAATGGTAAGGAATATTAAATTCCTCTGCAGTCGCTTTTACTATTGGAGCAATCTCCCGATAATGAATATGACAAATATCTGGAAATAAGTGATGCTCAACTTGATAATTCAGTCCTCCAATAAACCAAAATAGAAATCTATTATTAGGGGCAAAATTACAAGTGGTGGCTAATTGATGAAGCATTCGCTCTCCTTCTACCACTCCTTCAGAATCAGGAATTGGAAAATCAACATCCTCTACTATGTGTGCAATCTGGAATACCATTGTAATAGTAAACCCTGTCACGAAATGCATCATGATGTAGCCCAAGAGCAACATTCCTACTGAAAATGGTGCGAACACTAGAGGTAGACCTAGGATAATACTAAAATAACCAATTTTCCAAGCTAGAATTTTCAATACATTCTTTCGGTATTCTTGCTTATTCTTTATCAACCCCTTGTCATAATACCGCTTCAATCGAATAAAATCCTTCACTGTCACCCATGAAAGAGTCGATAGAGAATAAAAGAACCAAGCATATAAATGCTGATACTTGTGCAAACTATTTTGGGGAGCATTTGGTGAGAACCTCAAGAAAAATGGAGCATTGATATCATCATCATGATCATCAATGTTGGTATAACTGTGATGCAAGACATTATGCTGCAATTTCCAAACAATAGAACTGGCTCCGACCATGTCTAGTGTATGACCCACCCATTTATTTATACGCGGATTTTTTGAATAAGAACCATGGATAGCATCATGCATAACACCCATTCCCACACCAGCCATACCTAAACCTGAGAGGAAAAAGCAAGCAAACATCTGAAATGTAGTGGAAGCGACACCAGTGGTGATTAACACAAAAGGTACTAGATACAAAGAAACCAATAAAATAGTCTTGACGACCATTGATGGTGTAGCGAATTTTGAGCGACCTGTGGACTTAAAATGACCATAGACCCTCGATCTTAATGTTTGGGAGAATTCAGATAATTCTGATTCAGAGAACCTTACTGTTTTAATAGACTTTTTTGTTAATAGTGTTAAACTCATGTTTCCCCATTTGGGGTTTGCTGCAGGTTTTAATCAAAAACAACACTTGAGTTGTTGCGATTAAAAAAGTAGAAAGATGAAGAATTAAAACCTTTGCGGGGGAAACTCTCGAATTTGCTACTTAAGCAGGTTGATAACCAACGCTTACTTTATTTCAAGAAAAGATGAAATCCTTACGATTTTGCGTCTTTATGCTACAAAGGTGAAAAGAAGAATTCGTAAAACCTAATCGATGCTAAAAGTTAATCATTAAGTTTAACCTATCCTGATCCTTTGGATTAATTCAGATTCCAGTTCAAAATCAAATTCGTATGAACCATTCCCACTTTATTATAGCGTTGATTTGGTTTTAAATCAGGTTGTTGCAATGGTTCTTTATTCATAATGATCGCATGAATAGACAGCTTCTTTAACCCTTTTGGCTTATAATTTAAACCTAAATTTATTTGTCGATAAGATGGGAAGTTATATTTGTTGGCTTCTACTAAATCAATATCGGGCAGAAAGTGTAATCCGAAATTCAGGTAAGGAGTCAAACCAATTTCTGGAAACCCGTATTCCAAATAAGCAGTCCATGCGGTTAAGTTAGAAAAACCTTCATTCCTTTCTCTAGGAATGAAAGTATACCACGCATCCTTGCCCCACTCTCTGGGGCTGAGCCACCGACCATTTCCTCCCAAATGAGTGAAATTCAAATTATATTTTAGGCGATTTTTCCCGTATCCAGCTCTAAACGAAATTGCATAATTCCTATCGTCAGGATTCTTGTATGCCAGTTGAAGATCTGGATTACCTCCTTCTCCCCAACCATGTTGAAACCCGAATTGAGCCCCAAAAAGCCAACTGGATTTTTTTGCAAATCGGTGCTCTCCCCTAATCCAGAAAGTATTTGAGATATTTTGCACTGATGTCACTGAAGCTCTAGCTTCAAAATTCTCCCAACTCTTCGAAATATCCATGATACTGACCCACTTACTTTGAGTATTCCCAAAATATTGTGAAGGCTTTCCAAACACATCTCTCCCTACTGGAAATACGCCAATGGACTCCCCAACTGATAGCCATTGACTGGTTCCTCGAATGCTCATTTTACCGATTCCCCAAAATTCCACCTTGAATTGATTCTTTGATTCAAACCGAATGTTAATTCCCTCAATTGCATTGGGGGCCAGTCGACCGTCTTGCAAATTCACCCAATCAGAATCAATCCCCATTCTTCCAACTGTAATTCCCCATTGGTTTTGAGAATATGAAACCGATAACGTTTCTATTTTCCCAAAAAACCTATTTTTTGGGTTTAACAGATCAAATAAACCTGATTCATACCGATTAGCCTGTCCAGATAATGGGTCTAATTCATTTAAATCCGAACTCCATAAGTTTCCAAAAAATCGATAGCCTAGTTGAATTTTCCAGTATTGATGATAACTTATTTCGCCTCCGAGATTCAACGAACTTCCTAAAGCAAAATCATTTTTGAAGTCACTCGGATAGCTCGTACTCATCCAGAAGGTTCGGAAATGAGCTTTAGGCACTAATGTGAGGGTCCGCTCTTTTTCTTGAGAAAATGATTCGATAGTGATAAAGAATACCAAAAAGGCAATGAGAAATCTCATTTCGATTTTCCAACTTGGATAGCCTGAAAAGGTCCAAATTTGTGCTGGGTTTCTGAAAAATCATCAGAATAAGGGCCAAATGGATGATCCATTGGCTTTTTGGAAATATCTGGCCAATCTTGAGAAAGATCCTTTTTTGGTCGATCAAGGCTATTGACGTATGCGGCTACATCCCAAGACTCTTCATCAGAAAGCATAGGTCTCTCGTAAGTCGCGCCAAAAGGCATATTGGCACGAACATAGCCTGCAAATCGAGAAAGCCTAAAAAGACCCGCTCCAAAATTGTAACTATTTGCCCCCCATAGCGGAGGATATGTATAGCCAGAACCATCTGATTTCTGCACCCCCTGACCATCTTCCATATGGCAGGACTGACACTGACTTGTGTATATGCTTTTCCCTTTTATTGGATCTGCCGCACGATCTAAAAATGGGGCTTCATAAAGCCCTACTCCTTTTGGTTTTTCGCCCTTAGGAACATCTTTTCCCAGCCACTCCATGTAGGCAACCATTGCAATCATTTCTTTGCTCGAGAGGGGTAGCCCTTCTCCATTTAAACTCCGCTCAAAACAGTCATTGATTCGCTTTGGAATATCTTCCATATTTCCAGATCGACCTCTTATTTTAGGATAAGTGGATGCCACAGCAGAATAATTATTTCCCAAAGGAGCTGTACCAGCTTGTAAATGACAATTTTGGCAATTCATACCATTTGATATTTTCATCACCTTTCCATTTGGACCTAGATATTCTGAGGTATTGGCAACTAGCTCACGTCCATATTTGATTGATTCCGCATTTGATTCCTCCTCCACTTTTGACCAATCAGGCGCTTGCCACATGCCCAATGGGTCCATTAATGGCTTTACTTTAGGTATAGGAGATTCCGTAATCAATGCTTGGGTTTGAGGTTCTGAACTTGGAGCGACACCCTGATAAGCAAGGTATAAAGCAAATCCTATCACACCAACCAAAACTGATGCGAGTGCTAAAAGCCCTACCATCAAAGTGATTAATTGTAAAAATGGTTTTCCTAGATTGTTCATACGTAAAGCTTTTTACAAAAGTGGGAAATGAGCCCGACTAAAAGTTGTGACTCTTATCACACGTTTTGGAAATTAAAGAAAAGGAGCTTGCGATACAATTCAGACTCCGATTTCTGCAAGAAATACTGATTTATTCAAAACTTTTCCTTGAATTTGAAATTTATCCTCTGACTTATAAAGTTCTAATTTGACTTCATCCCCAAGAACACATTCTGCCAAATAATTGATGAGGAGCTTGCTTGAGTCAATTTGATGAATTTTAAGAAGATCTTCTACCCATCGAATATAGGTCGTATTATTAACGTGATTGTTCAGGTCCAAATCAGAAAACCTGACTTTTAACTCTTCCTCAATCAAAAGCTTTCCGGAAATGCGAATCCGATCGGGCTGCCAATCAGGTTTTAATTGGGGATCAAAAAGTGCTATTGGCAAAACCTGATCCGCTCGATGAATTTTCTTTGAGACGGTGTTCAATAATACCCAGGAAGACATCGCCCTTGCCAAAGGTTTACCTTTAAGATCTGTGATTAAAAATTCGCGAAAAGCAAATAATTTGTCTAAGCCTCTGCCCGCAGTAAAGACTTTGATCGACTCTCCCCAAGTAGGAAGATTAGTAGCTTTAATATCAAATCGAGAAAGAATCCAACTGAGATTATCCTCTAAAAGATTCCTCCCAAAATCAGCTGAATCGGCATGTCGCCAAGCAACTTCCTGAAAAAAATCAGCCAAAGAATTCATTCGTAATTTCCCATCAGGATGAACTTGAAATGACCCCACGGTAAACTCTTTGCTATAATGAAAATCGCTTAGTTTTTGCATAATTAGAATTTACTTGGAATCAAAAACACCTGTTTTCTAACACTAGATAGGATAAAGATACCAATGCCATTGAGGGCTACTAAGATGAAAGAAACTTTCAAGTCAAATAAATCGGCGATAAATCCGATTAAAGGAGGTCCAATCAGAAATCCAAAAAAAGAGATTGTTGAGACCAAAGCTAAAGCTACACTTGGAGAATAAAGCTTAGATCGACCTGCTATACTATAAGACACTGGAATTAAGGACGCCACTCCAAATCCTACAACTAGAAAGCCAAATGTCGCCATGAGAATTGTAGGCCAAATCACAGCCATCACTAATCCAATGAAAATCAACAATCCGCTAAATTGGATCACGGTTACTTTTCCAAATCGACTGGTCACTCGGTCTGTCAAAAATCTCCCTGTTGCCATCGACCCCATAAATGCCACATAGCCTAGTGCAATCCAAGTAGGCTCAGCTTCTACCACTTTCTTGAAGTAAACGCCGCTCCAATCAAACAAACAACCTTCAGCCATCATGGCCAAAAAGGCGATCATGGAGATTCGAAGCAATAAATCATCTGGTTTTTTGATCACCATTCCTCCACCTTTAGCCACTTTTTCCTCTTTGACGATATATTTTTGAGCTGAAAAAATTATTACCATTGAAAGAAACATCACACTAACAAAATGTAATGGTGGTTCTACTCCCAAAAAAATCATCCCTGCTCCTATCCCAGCTCCGGTAAATCCCGCCATAGACCAAAGTCCATGAAAAGAAGCTAAGATGCTTTTACCCATTTTATCTTCCAGGTCAAGTGCTTGAGTATTCAAAGAGATATTCATGACATTCCCCAGCATACCATAAAGAATCAAAACAGGAATTATCAACCAAGTGCTAGGAGCCAAACCGATCAATGGTAAGGTCATCGAATAGGCAAAACTTCCCATCATGATGACCCTACGGCTACCAAATCGAAGAACGGACCAGCCTGCAATCGGTAGTCCTAACACAGAACCAATTGGTAGAAATAGCAATAGCGTACCCAGTTGCCCTTCGGAAAGTTGAAACTTTGCTTGAATATCAGGGATTCTGGCAGCCCAGCTTGAAAAGCAAAGGCCTACAAAAAAGAACATGCTTCCTAGCGCAATTCTTCTTTTGGAAAGAGAATTCATAAATCTAAATAGGTTTAAAGGCATCCAAAAGTAAAGAAGATTGCAACAAAATCCTGAATACCTTTTTTTTGGAACCAAGAAACTATTTTATATAAATTGGGTTCTGACAGAAATATAACTGAATGGAATTTGTAATCGTCGGGGTGATTATCGCCTCAATAATCTTTCTGATAAGAGTCATTATCAAAAAAGTTTTTAATTGAAAAAAGCCACTTCCTTATACAGAAAGCAGCTTTTTTCCAGTTTATTTTTTACTTAGTTTGGTAATTTATCAGAAAAGCGACCATATACCCACGTACCTGCTATTGCAGACAAAAGGGTTACAATAATTACTGTAAAACCACTTCCGATCTGCGCAAATAATGGTCCAGGACATGCCCCAGTCAATGCCCATCCCAATCCGAAGATCAATCCTCCATAAATCTGCCCTTTTCTAAATTCCTTTTTTGGAATAATGATCGTTTCACCAGAGATTGACTTAATGTTTAGCCTTTTGATCAGTTGTATGGAAATAATACCAGTCACAATTGCAGAGCCAATCACTCCATACATGTGAAATGATGTCAAGCGAAACATTTCTTGAATTCTAAACCAAGAGATGATTTCTGCTTTCACGAATACAATCCCGAAAAGAATTCCTAAAATCAAATATTTAACTAATTCCAAACCTTTTTCTCCGTTGACTTGCGCATTTGGCGCGTCGCACACGAATTCATCTATTTCCTTTTCTATTACTTTCATCTTTTTATATTTTATTTTTTATTGGCAATGTGGAATGCCCTAGATAATCATCTTCCTGTGTGATCCTGAAGTTTCGGGACCATCGGCATTTCATGTGTCAGTTATTAAAATCCTACAAGTTTCATTAATGGCTCTAAGAGTACATGCGTCATCAAAAACCCACCGATCATAAATGATATCGTTGCAACTAATGATGGCCATTGAAGCGAACTAATTCCCATGATCGCATGGCCTGAGGTACATCCACCTGCATAACGAGTTCCAAAGCCAACCAAGAACCCACCAATAACTAAGAAAAGCAGACCTTTTCCAGTAAATAAATTCTCCCAAGAAAAGATGTCACTTGGCAGTAACCCGGAAAAGTCAGTAATCCCTAAAGCAGCTAGCTCTTTCTGTGTTTCTGCAGCAATTACTATCTCGTTCGTGTTAGAAATGAAAGTAGTGGCAACAAAACCTCCAATTAATATCCCTAAGACGAATACTAGATTCCAAGTTTCCTTCTTCCAATTATAAGTGAAAAAAGGAATTCCTGAAGGAATACAAATCGCACAGGCATGCCGAAGCGAGGAAGAAATCCCAAAGGTTTTATTTCCAATAATCAATAATGCAGGCACTGTCAATCCGATCAACGGGCCAGCGATGTACCAAGGCCAAGGCTGAGACAGCCATTCTATAAATCCATTCATATGTTAGTTATTTCAATTGTTAAAATCTGTAATCAATAATTAAATTGTAGTTTATCATATTTACTCTGTTTATCATGTTTTCAAGAGAGATTTTCTGACCTGGACCTTCTTTTTTCCCTACAACTAGGAGTTGAAGGTCTAAACCCTGAAAGAATCCTTTAAACCGATAATCGACAAGACCAGACATTTGATAATAATCCGGTATGCTGTATTTATTAAGACGGAAATCATTCTGATCTGGATTGTCCACATAAGAAAAGCCAAAACCAATTTTTAGCTTGTCTTGAATCAACTTTTGATCATACTGGATCATTTTCACATCAACTCCTCCAAGACCTTCGAACCGTTCCCGTGGAAGACTAACAAAGAATTGTTCCCTCCCCCACTCTCTGGGAAATAAAAACCTCCCCTGATCAGAAATCTTGAGAAAATTCAAAGTCAACTCACTGTGAGTCCATTTCAACCCTCCTCTTAGGCCAAAACCGTAGGTATGTTCACCGGGTAAAATGTAAGCTTTTTCAGGGTTTTCATTCCCCCCATTACCTATTGCTGACTCATAGAACCCTTGAATTCCCCACAAAAGCTCCGGGCCTGATTCCGTTTTAATATTTCCGGTTGCTTGCAGCATCGAAAGACTAAATACACCTTCCGCGACATAACTCCAGGATTCGATTTTGGCTTGATCAAGGTAATACTCCAAACCTAGCGTAGCGATTCCTTCTGAATCGATATGATGCTTATAATTTTCGTCTGAGTCCAATGGATTATGTCCTGTATTGTAAAATCCAAAAGATTCCTCCACAGTAAGCCATTCCAAGGATCCTCTTGAAATAACATGAGTGAACCAAGCAGCCTTTATTCCTAATTTACCAGGTTTTAAACCAACTGAAAACCCACTAAATACATTCGGCCGCATTCTATTATCCGAAGCATTCAGAAAAGGACTTTCGAAGAGGTGCCTCCCTGCCCAAATACTGATGGACTCCTTTTCATAGCTAATATAAAACTCCTCCAACCTATCCAAATCCTTATGATTGTTTGGATGATGCAGGTCATAGAGTAAGATTTCATACCGGTTAGTTCTTTGAGTCAAGGGATCAATTGCTGTGACATTATTTTCGAAATGTCTAAAAACAAAAAAACCACTAAAACCTAAGCCCAAACCTTTCCATCGAGGCGAGAAATACCCCAAACCAGCACCAGTTCCCCAAGTGCTATAATCCATAAGACTTCCCTGATTTTGGGTAGCCATGAAATAGGATCTCAGATGGAATTCAAAATCACCACTTTCCAATATTTTCCCAAACATCTTTTTGTCAGGGTCATGCTCTTTTGTCTCTACACTTCCATGTTGAGCCAAGGCCAGTTGTGACCAAACTAGCCAAAGAAGAACAAGAACAAAAATCCGAAATACTAAGGTCATAATGATGTGACTTTAATCACACGAAAGGTTTTTAAATTAAAAATGGCAAGTCAATTGACCTGCCATTTTGGGTTTAAGCAACTTCTCTGTCTTACTAGAGTAGCGTTGTTGGACAAACGTAATCTGTCACCTTGAACTTCTCGGAATCCTTAAGAGCTTTAAAGCCACCATCGACATCGATTAGATTATCATAACCTCTGGCGCGCAAGATTGAATTAAATACCATGGATCTATATCCGCCAGCACAATGAACGTAGTAAGTTTTGTCCTTATTTATTTTCAGCATGCTATCATTGATGTAATCAAGTGGAGCATTCTCTGCACCCTCCACATGTTCTGAAAGGAATTCACTATTCTTTCTTACATCTAGAATATTGATCTCAGAATTTTCTGCTTTTCTTTTAGCTAGTTCCTCCGCTGATATGGATTCGATCTGATCGATTTCATGACCTGATTTTTTCCAGGATTTAATTCCTCCCTTCAAATATCCAATCGCATAATCGTACCCTACTCGAGCTAATCTTGTGATGACTTCTTCTTCTCTTCCCTCATCTGCTACGACTAGGATTTCTTGTTTCAAATCAGGAATCATTGCTCCTACCCAAACAGCAAAGCTTCCGTCTATTCCAATATTTACCGAATTTGGAACAAATCCTTTAGCAAAAACCTGAGGTTCACGTGTATCTAGGATCACCGCACCAGTCTCATTCGCTGCAGCTTCAAATTCTGCTGGAGTCAATGGTCTCACGCCTCTTTCCAATACTGTATCAATGCTATCGTATCCTTCAATGTTCATCATGACATTCTGAGGGAAATAAGCTGGAGGGGGAGTCAACCCTGTAATTACTTCCTTGATAAACTCTTCTTTAGTCATCTCCTGAAGCGCATAATTTGTCTTCTTCTGATTTCCTAAGGTATCAGAAGTCTCCTTACTCATGTTTTTACCACAAGCCGACCCTGCGCCGTGAGCAGGATAGACAATTAAGTTATCTGGCAAAGGCATTATTTTATTGCGAAGCGAATCATATAAATGACCTGCAAGAATATCTTGAGTCAATTCGGCTATTACTTTCTGTGCCAAATCAGGTCTTCCCACATCTCCTATAAATAAGGTATCCCCAGTGAAGATTGCCTCTGGCTTTCCTTCCTCATTATAAAGCAAGAAACAGGAACTTTCCATGGTATGGCCAGGTGTGTGAAGCACTTTTATTTTAGCCTTTCCAATTTTGAATTCCTGACCATCTTTAGCCACGATCGCATCAAAACCCATTTTCATGTTTGTAGGGCCGTAAACTATCGGTGCACCAGTCTTTGCTGATAAATCCATATGTCCAGAAACAAAATCAGCATGAAAATGCGTCTCAAAAACGTATTTGATTTTAGCATTTCTACGGGCTGCCTTTTCAATATAAGGCTGCACTTCTCTTAACGGATCGATTACCGCTGCCTCTCCATCTGACTCAATATAATATGCGCCTTGGGCAAGACATCCCGTATAAATTTGTTCGATTTTCATATCGTTAGTTATTTTTTTATTAAATATTACTTAAAAGTAATACACATCAAGCTTAGACTAAATGACTTTTGTCACACTACCTAGACAGATGTTGAAACAGATGATTCGATAGTTTTAACTAACTGATGAGCTGGAACTACACCTGATTCTCTCCAAAGGATTTTTCCTTTTTGAAAAAGAATAAGTGTTGGGACTCCACGAACTTGAAATTTACTAGCGGCTAACTGATTTTTATCCACATCAACTTTGAGGATTTTGACTTTTCCCCCAAGTTGTCTTGAGGTATCTTCCAAAATGGGTTGCATCATTTTACAAGGTCCACACCAAGTAGCGAAGAAATCCACCAATACCGGTGTATCGCCATCGATCATCTCTTGAAATGTTTTTTGTTTTGTGCTCATAGCTTCCAGATTTAATTCTTACAACAAAAGTAGGCGGCAAATCAGTTCAGCACAGTAATTTTTATCACAGAAGACCATCCAAAGAATCCAAAGAAGTTTTAAAAAGTGCTAAAATGACCTGACTTGGCGATTATTTTTTTATTTTCGCCCGTCTAATTCCTTTTATAAATGCTCAATTTCAAGCAAATCAATAATATCACTGGCTGGGTAGTCTTTGCAGTAGCTACACTAGTATTTGTCCTGACCGTCGAACAAACCGCTAGTTTTTGGGATCCAGGGGAATTTATTGCTGTTTCCTACAAGCTGGAAGTGCCCCATCCACCAGGTGCGCCATTCTTTCTTTTGGTGTATCGGATGTTTAGTTTCCTTGCTTTTGGAGACACTTTACAGATTGCCTATTGGATGAATGTGGGGAGTGCGGTCTTCTCAGGATTCACCATTCTATTCTTATTTTGGTCTATCACGCTTTTTGGGAAAAGACTGTTCCAAATTGAAGAAGGTCAAGAGACCAAAGGCCAGACAATCTCTTTAATAGGAGCAGGATTAGTCGGATCATTGGTCTATACCTTTAGCGATAGTTTCTGGTTTTCTGCGGTAGAGGCAGAAGTTTACGCCATGTCTTCCTTCTTTACCGCCATTGTGATTTGGGCGTTTTTGAAATGGGATGTGATCAAAGATCCACGCGAAGAAAACAAATGGATGATTTTCATTGCCTATTTGGTAGGTCTTTCCATCGGTGTCCACTTGTTAAATTTGGTAACGCTACCGGCTTTGGCTTTGATTTATTATTTCAAAAAATACGAAAAGCCGAACTTCAAAGGAGCAGTATTCGCTATGTTTTTGGGTGGAATAGCGTTGATCATCATCAATAATATTATCATTCCCGGCCTTCCTAGCTTAGCTGGATCGCTTGAGATTTTCTTTGTCAATAGCCTAGGACTACCTTTTGGATCAGGAATCGTCGTCTTCATCATCCTTTTTCTGTCTGGAGTTTATTATGCTTACCGCTACTCCAGAAGAAAAGAGAAGGCAATCTTAAATACTGCACTCCTTTCGTTGATCTTTATCCTGATTGGGTATTCATCCTATGCATTAATCGTAATCCGTGCCAATCAAGACCCAGTTATCAATGAAAATGCTCCAAAAGACATCATTAGCTTTGTTTCTTATTTGAAGCGAGAGCAATATGGGTATCGACCCTTACTTCATGGACAGTATTTCACTGCCAAACTGGTAGATCAAGTGGAAGGCGATCCGGTCTATATGAAGGGTAAAGACAAGTATGAGATCGTCGATTATAGCCTTGTAAATACTTACGATCCGACCAAAACAACAATTCTCCCTCGTGTTTATTCTACTCAAGAAAATCATCAGCGGATCTACCGTCAAAAGCTTGGCCTAAGAGAAGGCCAAGATCCAACCTTCGGCGATAACCTATATTTTATGTTTTCCCATCAGTTAGGGCAGATGTATTTCAGGTATTTCATGTGGAATTTCTCAGGTAGGGAATCAGACTTTTCCGATGCACCTTGGATCGGAATTACAGATGCAATTTCCACGGATTACCCAGAATACATTACCGAAAATAAAGGCCATAATAATTACCTGATGCTTCCGCTTCTTTTGGGAATTATCGGATTATTTTTCCAAGCTAAAGTCGATCCAAAGTCATTTTACGTCAACCTGATGCTCTTCCTGATGATGGGAGCAGTCTTGGTGCTCTACCTAAACTCGCCTCCAGTAGAACCTCGGGAAAGAGATTATATCTACGTGGGTAGCTTCTATGCATTTGCTATTTGGGTAGGCATGGGAGTCCTTGCCATCGCACACATGATAGCTAAGGCCAATAAGAACTTAGCAACTGCAGGAATTATTGCGACGCTTTTGACATTACCGGTAGTTGGTCTGATGGCTAGTGAAAACTGGAATGACCACAACCGGAGAGGAAGATATTTCTCGGTAGATTCTGCCCGTAACTTCTTGGCCTCCTGCGCACCAAATGCAATTCTATTTACAGGAGGAGATAATGACACCTTCCCACTCTGGTATGTTCAAGAAGTGGAAGGTTTCCGAACAGATGTCCGTGTAATCGTATTGAGTTATTTTGATACCGATTGGTATGTGGAGCAAATGACCAATCAAGCAGGTGATTCTGAGCCATTACCATTCAGCCTCGATCCAGAACGATATCAAAAAGGAACGAACGACGTGTTATACGTCACCGAACGAGAAGGCTTAAACGCAATCTCAGTGAAAGAATATCTAAAACTCCTTAATGGTGGCTCTCCGCTACTTAAAATGGAGACTGGTGGAAAAAGCATCGTTAACATGGTGCCTTCTCGAAATTTGATTCTAGAAGTGGATAGTGCCGCGGTAAGTAATCGAAATATCATTCCAGAGGAATTCGCCGAGCTATTTGTACCTCAAATGAACTTGCAGGTCAAAGGGCAATACGTGACTAAAGGGACTTTGATGCTGCTAGATCTGATCACATCAAATAATTGGGATCGTCCGATTTATTTTAATAATACCTCGCTCGCCACAATTGGAATTAACATCGATGAGCATGTGGTCATGGAAGGTTTGACTTATCGATTACTTCCTATCCGCAAACCAGAATACGTCCGAGAAGAATTGGTCAATGCCGACTTGGCTTATAAAAATTTCACAGAGAATTTCGCTTTTAGAGGTATGAATAACCCTGATGCCTACTTGGATGAGGAATACCGAAGATTTGCATCAAATCACCGAAGCGCTTTGAATAGCATTGTGATTGCGCTTTTGGATCAAGATAAAATGGAAAAAGCTGCTGACCTATTGAATTATGGTTTGGAAGTGATGCCAAATGAAGCAATACCGTATGATCTGTCTAGTGGTCAATCAGTTCCACTTTTCTTTGAAGTGGGCGAAGATGAAAAAGCGATGGATATTATCGACAAAGTCTCTAAAAAATCTTTGGATATGATTGAGTTCTACCAGACTCAAAACAGAGATTACGATCGTGAAATGATGATTTCTATCGAAATGGTCAAGTATTTCATCCCACTTCTCGAGGAGCGAGGCTATCAGGAAAAAGCACAGGATTTAAAATTAAGAATGGGATCATTATTAGGCGCGGAGGAATCCAGCGGAGGAAGCCTGCTTGATCGAAAGTAATTATGTTAGCTAAAACAAAAGCGAGCTCAATATCTTGGGCTCGCATTTTTGTTTTATTGATAAAGCATAATTTCAATACAATTACTTTGTCTGTAAGGCATTTTGAATAGTTATTCAATCGCTTAGGGATAATAACTCTTGAAATTAAGGATTTCTGGTTGCCAAATATCTTAGGTCTAAATGTTGATACTCGATAACTACTTAAACACGCTAGATCCCTATTTTTTCCCAAGAACATAAAATAAATCCAGCCCTCTCTCAGGATCATCGACGACCAAGTAATCTTCATGAGAGATGTCCACCACGCTTTTGCCTTGCTCCTTGTGAAGCTTGTTTCGATTCATTCGATTGAGAATTTCGTAAGGCATTCGGAGAATCGAAACAGGAAGCTTATACTGCAAATCAAAAATATCGAAACGCATGATTTTCTGAACCGATTTTCGATTAGCCTCATGGTAAGTCCAAACTTTATCATTCCCTCCTATGCCATTAGCTTGAACAGAATCAAAAATGCCAGCCGCTAAATCAATCAATTCTTGAGGCTTGTATTCACGCTCATGCCAAGGATTCCTTGAAAGGGTGTGATTAATATTTGGTGTGGAGATCATAGCTTTTCCGCCCGGTTTCAAAACTCGATAAATCTCCTGAAGAAAAAGTCGGTCGTTAGGAATATGCTCGATCACCTGGAAACTTACTATCGTATCGTAAGAATTATCAGCAATTCCCTCAAAAGGTGGTATTACAGCTTGTCGGAAATCAATTTTTGGGAATCTTAAGGTCAACGAATCGATGACTTCTTGGATCTTATCCAGTCCCAAATAGGTCGAAGCCAATGGCAGCAAAACCTCCACTCCTCGCCCTTCTCCACAACCCACTTCCAGAAGATCTCCAGAAATAAAAGGCTTGGCAGCAATGTAAGCTTTAAGTAATCTTTGATGAATTGGGTTGTCACTGACCAACTTGTCAGATGCGATTTCCGTTGTATAGGTAGCCATTTAAAATTTTACTATTTTGGCAAAAGTAAGGTTAATTTTTAAAACCGAGAAAATCACCTAATGAAGCAACAAACGAATAAAATCATACTATTCACACTCCTTTTCTTTGGAATAGGTTCTCATGCATTTTCACAAAAAAATCTAAGCGACCTCAATCAGGCACTTCGGTATTCCCGTTATTCTCGACTAGGATTAAAGATTGTTCCTGTTAAAATTTCTGAAACAAGGTTTAGGACTCAATTTGTCGTTGAGAAAATCGAACAAAATCAGGAGTTCAATACCTTCAGTTTCACCTATTCACTGTTGAATTCCTACACAGAAGAGATTCTTGGAGATCAAACCATGATTCTAACTGCAAATGACCTGACACATGATACTGATCGGCATTGGGTTTTTGAAAAGGAGCTAAACATATCCTCCGCAGATCAAACTACAGTTCTTCTTTTCACCGCTTTAGATACGCGGCAGGGTGATGAATATTTTTACCATTTAGATCTCAAAAGTTCCTTTTTATTCGATTCCCCTGATTTTGCCGCCTATTATGCCAATGGAGTAGGATTTGATCAAACTTATCTGAACTCGGGCAATTCCTTACTTTTCAAGAGCAGTGCTGGTCCAAACTTGCACTCATTCTATTATCCTATCAACTTCGAAGTGCCCTACCCTCCAATGGAAACCAAGCCAGCAGCAGTTCCAAAAGAACTAGAAGTAGTAGACGAAGGAGATTTTTTGGAGAACATACCCAAATCACTCGATAAAATCGGATACTATTTTGTCCAGAGTGACACATCCAAGCTGACTGGAATGGTTTTGAAAACTACCCATGAGGCCTTCCCAAAGGTGAAAGACTGGGAGGAAATGGTCCAAATGGTCACCTATATTTCTACTCGAAAAGAGCACGAATCATTACTCTTAGCAACGGACAAGAAAAAAGCGCTAGATGAATATTGGATCGGTTTAACCCGGAATCCAGATACTGCGAAAGACTTAATCCGGGAGTATTTCAGGCAAGTCGAATTCGCAAATTTACTTTTAACTGATTTTAAAGAAGGCTGGAAAACGGACAAAGGCATGATTTATATTGTGATGGGTGCTCCTCAGGAAGTAAATTTTTATTTAGACAGAGAAGTTTGGTCTTATGGAGGAATGAACGAGAGTTCAAAAATTCGCTTTACCTTTGCGAGGGTAAAAAATATACTCAGCCCACACTATTATACATTGAATCGATCTCGAGCCTATCAGCCAGTTTGGTTCAAGAACATATCCCTATGGAGAAGCGGAAAGATGGCTTTCTAATTGAAAAAGGAGCCCACGAAAAAGATTTCATTTTTGGAACCAGAGCTGTCATGGAATCAATCCAGGCAGGCAAGGACATTGACAAAGTACTCGTTCAGAAAGAACTCAACAATGATTTAATTAAGGAACTGCTTCAGCTCTGCAAAGCTGAAAAGATTCCAATTGTCCGCGTCCCTGATGCGAAGCTGAACAGAATCACTCGAAAAAATCATCAAGGTGTAGTCGCTCAAATGTCAGCGATCGAATATGCCTCCTTAGACAATGTGATCGAAAGCTGTTTTGCAATAGGGAAATCACCCCTGATATTGATTTTGGATCGAATCACGGATGTTCGAAACTTCGGAGCAATCGCTCGGACAGCTGAATGTGCAGGCGTTGATGCTATCGTCATTCCTGAAAAAGGAAGCGCTCAGATCAATGCAGATGCGCTCAAGACATCCGCGGGAGCACTAAATCACCTACCAATTGCACGTGTTAAAAACTTATTCTACACCTGCAGAGACTTGCAAAAATCTGGCTTGATTCTAATTGGAATTACTGAGAAGACAGAAAAATCTATGTACGAAGCTGATTTTTCAGTTCCCGTGGCGATGATTATGGGTTCGGAAGAGGATGGAATATCCAATGAGCTATTCGGCATCATGGATGATCGGGTAAAAATCCCAATGGCTGGCCACATTGAAAGCTTAAACGTTTCAGTTTCTGCCGGAGTCGCAATCTATGAAGCAATCAGGCAGCGAAAAAAATAATAATTGAATGAACGGGGAGGGATTAGATAAATTCTTCCCCTTTTTTTCGTGCATTGGACACAAACTCCCTGAACTTCTTTTCATCGTCCAGTTTGCAAATTAAAAGTACATTTCCAGTTTCGTTTACCAAATAGTTGTCCAAACCTTGAATCACCACCAGCTTATCGCTATCGAGTTTGATGTAACAGTTTTCCGTTTCATAGAGAATTGCATTTGCCTCCACTACATTTTTTTCTTCGTCTTTTTTGGCAACATCATAGAGGCTATTCCAAGAACCCAGATCTGACCATCCAAAATCTGACGGCAAGACATAAACTTGATCAGACTTTTCCATCACACCATAGTCAATCGAGATGCTTTTCAATTGGGTATACGCTCGGGATATAAATGCAGCTTCTTTTTCAGAACCAAAGACTGCTAATCCTTCATCAAAAACCTCCGCCAAGTCCGGCATATGCTCCTCAAATGCATGGATAAGACTACTAGTTTTCCAGATAAATATGCCCGAATTCCAAACAAAATCTCCGCTATCGATGAATGTTTTAGCAAGCTTGAGGTTAGGCTTTTCAATGAAAGTTTTCACCTTCATCACATCTGAATCAGAGTTCTCATGATACTGAATGTATCCATAGCCAGTTTCTGGCCTGTTTGGAGTAATGCCAAGTGTGATCAATCGCTTAGGCGTTTGAGCTGCCGCGATCGCTTGTGTAATCGTTTTTGCAAATTTCCCCTCTTGCAAAACCAAATGATCAGCCGGAGTCACGACTAAAGTAGCATGTGGGTCGATCGAATGAATTTTATAGCAGGCGTAAGCAATGCAGGCAGCAGTATTTCTCCTCAAAGGCTCTACCATAATCTGATGATTTTTCAGATCAGGGAGTTGCTCTTTAACTAAATGCAAATATTTTTTGTAGGTAATGATCACAAACTGAGAAGGATCGGCAAATTCCTTGAATCGATCATAGGTCATCTGTAATAAGGAACGACCCGTTCCCAAAATATCTAAAAATTGCTTTGGGAATTTTCTGCGACTATGTGGCCAAAACCGGGTTCCGATTCCACCTGCCATAATAACGATGTAGGGTTTACTGAGCATTTTAAACTATTCCTTCTTTCATCAATTCATGAATATGGACAAATCCTGCTATTTTCTCTCCATCCATGGCTACCAATTGTGTAATATTATGATTACGCATTAAATTATAAGCGCTTACAGCAAACTCATCTTTGGCTATAGTTTTCGGATTCACTGTCATAATATCAATAGCTTTTAGAGATTGGATATCAAGCGTCTTCTGAAGCATTCTTCGAAGATCTCCATCGGTAATGATACCTACTAGCCGATCCTCTTGATCCACCACGGCAGTGGCGCCCAGGCGTTTGCTTGATATTTCCATGATAATATCAGTCAATCCTGAGTCTTGGCGCACTTTAGGAATTTGATCTTTACCCAATACATCTTCTACTTTGAGATAAAGTTGTTTTCCTAATGTGCCCCCAGGATGGTATTTCGCAAAATCCTCTGAAGTAAATCCTCTAGCTTCCAGTAGACAAACTGCCAAAGCATCTCCCAAGGCCAGATGTGCACTAGTACTAGTGGTCGGCGCAAGATTATGTGGACAAGCCTCTTCACCGATTGTTGCATTCAGGATGTAATCGGCATGCTTAGCTAAGTAACTATCCGTGTTGCTGACCAAGCCAACTAAAACGGAGCCGGATTTCTTGAGTAGCGGCACCAGGACTTTAATTTCCGGAGTATTTCCACTCTTAGAAATACAGATAACCACATCTTCGGATTGGATCATTCCCAAATCACCATGAATTGCATCTGCGGCGTGCATAAAAAGTGCTGGAGTTCCGGTAGAATTCAGTGTCGCTACAATTTTATTGGCAATTATGGCACTTTTCCCTACTCCTGTGACAACAACCCTACCTTTTGATGCTAAAATTCGAGCAACACAAGAGTCAAAATCCTCATCTAAAAAATTTACAAGGTTTAAGATAGCTTGTGCTTCATTTTGAAGGACACCTGTGGCTATACTTCTAATATTTTTAGCTAAATTCAATCTTACCGTAGTTTGGAACTTGTTCAAACAAAGGTATAAACTTATTAGTGATTCTTGTTTTAAAGGATTTCGTTACCCTTATTCATTTTCAACGTGGAAGAGAAAGTAAAAGCAGAGCTTAAAAAAATCTTTGGCTTCAGTCAGTTTCGTGGAAATCAGGAAATTATTATCGACAACCTGATGAACAAACGAAATACGTTTGTAATAATGCCTACTGGGGCTGGCAAATCACTTTGCTATCAGTTGCCCGCTGTAGTCAACGAAGGAACGGCTATCGTGATTTCACCTTTGATCGCCTTGATGAAAAATCAAGTAGATCAACTGAATGCCCTCGGCATCAATGCACATTTCCTAAATTCTACGCTCAATAAATCAGAGTCTACCAAAGTCAAAAATGAAGTGTTGGCACAAAAGACAAAGCTACTCTATGTGGCACCTGAGTCTTTGACCAAAGAAGAAAATATCGAATTCTTAAAAAAAGCGAAAATCAGTTTTGTGGCGATCGATGAAGCACATTGTATCTCAGAATGGGGACATGACTTCCGTCCGGAATACCGCCGTATCAAGTCCATTGTAGCCCTGATCGCACCCACTCTTCCGATTATCGCCCTCACTGCTACTGCAACACCGAAAGTGCAGCAGGACATACAGCGGAATCTTCAAATGGAGGAAGCTGATTTATTCAAATCTTCCTTCAACCGGACTAATCTATTCTATGAGGTCCGCCCAAAAGTCAAGAATGAGTCCAAGAAAAGCCTGATCAAGTTTATCAAAGGTCATAAGGGTAAGTCGGGAATCATTTATTGCCTGAGTAGAAAGAAGGTAGAAGAAATCGCTTCGCTACTCCAAGTCAATCAGATCAACGCAGCGCCATATCATGCTGGTTTGGATTCTGCTATTCGGATAAAAAATCAGGATGATTTCCTCAATGAGGAATTAGACGTCATTGTTGCCACCATCGCATTTGGGATGGGGATCGACAAGCCGGATGTCCGCTATGTGATTCATTACGATGTGCCAAAATCTTTAGAGGGCTACTACCAAGAGACTGGTCGAGCGGGTCGGGATGGATTAGAGGGTCATTGTCTGATGTTTTACAAATATGAGGACATCGTCAAGCTAGACAAATTCAATAAAGACAAAGCAGTCACGGAGCGAGAAAACGCGAAAATATTGCTTCAGGAGATGGCTGCGTTCGCCGAAACGGGCGTTTGTCGTAGAAAATTTATCCTGAATTACTTTGGTGAGACCATGGATGAGGATTGTGGCTTTTGCGACAATTGTAAGCGTGATCGTGAAACTTTCAAAGGAATGGATCTTGCCTTGAAAGTCTTGGAAGCTGCAAAACAGACCAATGAGCGGTTCAGATTAGATCACTTAGTTAGTGTCTTGGTCGGAGAAAAAACCGATTATGTAGAAAGCTATAAACATGATGAATTACCTATTTTCGGCGCAGGTTCTGATCACACCTCGAAAACTTGGATCGGCGTGATTCGTCAGAGTATGATCAAGGATTTCTTGGAAAAAGATATTGAAAGCTACGGGGTTCTGAAATTGACTCCGAAAGGGAAAGCTTTCATGGAAGACCCGTATGAGATAGATCTCTATAAGGATCATGATTTTGAAGCGGAAGTGGAGAACGAGCAGGCAGAAATAATAATTAATGCGGGAATAGCTTATGACGAAAAGTTATTTGAACTGCTCAAGGCCGAACGAAAAAAAGTCGCTCGGTCCAAAGGCTTACCACCTTATGTGATTTTCCAAGATCCATCGCTAGAAGAAATGGCGACAGTCTATCCAACTACGAAAGAAGAACTCGCACAAATCAATGGCGTAGGTATGGGAAAAGTCGCTAAATTCGGCGCTCCATTCCTTAAGTTAATAGAAACTTACGTTGATGAAAATGAGATCGAGACTGCATCTGATGTGGTCGTAAAATCCTCCGGTACACGATCGAAGGTCAAAATCTCAATCATTCAGCAGATCGATCGAAAAACCGACTTGGATGAGATAGCAGGAAATCTAAATATAACGTTGACTGAGTTGCTTCAAGAGATTGAGCAAATTATCTACAGTGGAACAAAATTAAATATCGATTACTACATCGAAAATATCATGGATGATGAGCGAGAAGATATCCTCCATGAATATTTCATGAGTGCAAGTACTGATAATATTAAGGCTGCGTTGGAAGAATTGGAAGATGAAGATTTCGCAGAAGATGAATTACGGGTTTACCGTATCAAATTCATTTCCCAACACGCCAATTAAAAATGAATTGAGTCAATGAATATACTCTTATTGGGAAGCGGCGGCAGAGAACATGCTTTTGCCTGGAAAATCGTCCAAAGTGTCGATTGTACTAATTTATATGTGGCACCTGGCAATGCTGGGACAGCGACTATAGCAACTAATATTCCACTCGGAATCACAGATTTCCCAGCGATCAAATCATTTATTTTAGAAAAAGCCATCGATCTAGTGGTCGTCGGTCCTGAGGAACCTTTGGTCAAAGGAATTGTTGATTTTCTTCAAGCTCAGCCTGAAACTTCAAAAATCCCTGTAGTGGGGCCTTCAGAAATGGGTGCTAGACTTGAGGGAAGTAAGGATTTCTCTAAGCGCTTTATGCTCAGAAATGGAGTCCCTACAGCTGCTTATGAGACCTTTACCGCATCAGAACTTGAGAAAGGCTTAGCTTTTCTGGAAAAACAGAAGCTACCAATCGTATTAAAAGCAGATGGACTAGCCGCAGGAAAGGGTGTTTTGATTTGCCTAACTCTGGAAGAAGCAAAAGCTTCTTTAAAAGAAATGCTCATAGATCAGAAATTCGGAGAAGCCTCCTCAAAGGTGGTAATCGAAGAGTTTTTGACTGGAATAGAGCTATCGGTTTTTGTAGCTACCGATGGTGAGAATTATAAAATTCTGCCCGAGGCTAAAGATTATAAACGTATTGGTGAAGGAGATACGGGTCTCAACACTGGAGGAATGGGTGCAGTGAGTCCAGTAGTCTTTGCAGATGAGGCCTTTATGAAAAAGGTAGAAGAAAAAGTAGTCAAACCAACAGTAGATGGATTACGAAAAGAAGGAATTCCTTACAAAGGGTTTCTTTTCATAGGTTTGATGAATAATGATGGGGAGCCCAAGGTCATCGAATACAATGTACGAATGGGAGATCCTGAGACGGAGGCTGTTCTGCCACGAATTTCAAGCGATTTTCTACATCTATTATTCGGTATTGGAACAGGTGCTTTGGCAGAATATAAACTGAAAATATCAACTCAATACGCAGCTACCGTAGTCATGGTAAGCGGCGGTTACCCTGGATCTTATGAAAAGGGATTTAAAATATCACTTCCTGATCCAGGATCAGAAAGTGTAATCTTTCATTCCGGAACGGGGAAAAACGAACAAGATCAGCTCACCAATCAAGGGGGCCGAGTTTTAGCAATTACTGGGCGAGGTCCAGATCTTTCATCAGCGCTTGCAAACGCTTATGCTACCGTGAATCAGATTTCATGGAATAAAGCATACTTCAGAAGTGATATCGGCAAGGATATCCTTAATTTAAATAATTAATTACACCTAAAACTGATCAGGGAAAACCCTGTGAATAAATATATATGGCTGGATGTAGTACGTGCTCCACTTCCTCAGGAGGAACTGGAGGCTGCCAAAGTAATGGTACTTGTGGAACGAGTGATTGTAACAAAATGAATTCCTTTGATTGGCTTAGCCATATGGGAATTCCTGAAATAGATAATTTTGATATCGTTGAAGTTAAATTCAAGGGAGGAAGAAAAGAATATTACCGAAATGTGGATTTTCTTCAGTTAAATACTGGTGACCCTGTGGTAGTCGATGTGCCGAGTGGTCATCATATTGGGCACGTTTCACTACAAGGTGAATTGGTACGTCTACAAATGCAAAAGCGTAAAATCCGGGATGATGACAATATTCTGAGAATCTACCGAGTTGCTAATCAAAAAGATATGGAACGCTGGGGCGAGTCTCAAAACAGAGAAATCCCGAGCCTTTATCGTGCCAGACAAATCATCGAAGAGCTGGGCTTGAAGATGAAAATGTCTGATATCGAGTACCAAGCAGATAATGCTAAAGCAACTTTTTACTATTCTGCTGAGGATCGGGTTGATTTTAGAGAATTGATCAAATTCCTTGCGGGAGAGTTCCGAATTAGAGTCGAAATGAAACAGATCAGTCTTCGCCAAGAAGCTGGTCGACTGGGTGGAATCGGAGTTTGTGGACGTGAACTTTGCTGCTCTACCTGGCTTGTCGACTTCAAAAATGTAAGCACCTCAGCGGCTAGATATCAAAATCTCTCCCTTAATCCTGGAAAACTCAGTGGTCAATGCGGCAGGTTAAAATGCTGCTTGAATTATGAGCTAGATACCTATATGGATGCTATTAAGGATATTCCTAATGTAGATCGTGCCTTGATGACTGAATTGGGTATGGCAAAATTACAGAAGACGGATATCTTTCGAAAACTGATGTGGTTCAGTTATAATAATGAAAATGATTGGCACACGATCTCTTGCGATCGGGTGAAAGAGATTCAGGAATTGAATGAAAAAGGAATTAAGGTCTTCAATCTTCAGGTAGATAAAGCAACGGACATAGAAGATCTAGCTGCGAAGTCTACACTTGAATTGGAATTGTTGGATCAAAAGTTTGCCAAGAAAAACCCTAAAAAGAAAAAGCCTAGAAATACTCGAAATTCAGAGGCTAGTCCTAGACCAGAACAAGCAAAAGCAGAAAGCACTACTGCTAATTCAGATAATACCAACCGGCCTCGACCTGCCGACCAACAGCAAAAGCGTAGAAATAAAAATAAAAATCGCGGTCAAAAACCGCAGGGTGAGCAGCTGGACCAATCAAAACTTCAGGGAGAACAGCCTTCACCGCAGGGAAATCAAGCCCCACCGAAAAACAACCCTGGGAAACCAGCTCGTCAAAATGTTGCCGGTCAAAAACCTAAGCCAGCAGCTGAGAATAAATCGGGAGAGCAAAAACCTCAGGAAAAAAGAAAGTTTCCACCAAGAAGGAATCAAGGGCCAAATCCGAATGATAATCCCAATGAATAAACTGAGAATAATAGGGTTACTATTCTTGATCCTTGGACTAAATTCCTGTTCTGGTGATCGAATCTTTGAAGAATTCAAGGTTTTAGACCAAGCAGCGTGGAATGCCACTGACAGCATTAATTTTGACTTGAATTCTTTGGATTTAGCTTCCAGAACAAGCCTAATAGCAATTCGATTTAATGAATCCTATAAGTTCTCGAATTGCTACGTGCGAATCATCTCCAAAGATTCTTCGAATCTAATTTTGGAAAATCGGTTGGTGAATATGCCACTTTTCGATTCCAAATCAGGAAAACCCCTTGGTAAAGGATTTGGGAATACGATCACGAAATATGACACGATCCCTTTCCAACTTAATCCGAGAACAAGCAGCATTATTTTACTTCAATATATGCGAGAAGACCAACTATCAGGAATAGAAGCAGTTGGGTTTAAAATCTTGAGATAATTTGGAAAGCTTCAGACTAGAGTGGCTTTTCAAAACAAATCCTAGTCACTATGCCTATGTACTGACCATAATTGGGAATTCGTCTATAGCCATTTCGTTCATATAAGCTGATCGCCTCCACTTGCTTTTTGCCTGTTTCAAGCACAACTCGTTTAGCGCCAAGCTCAACTGCCCAGCTTTCCAATTCGGCTAAAAGCTGGCTTGCGATCCCGTTTTCTCGATAAACGGGCAGCGTAAACATCCGCTTTACTTCCATTGTATCTTTTCCATAATCTTTGATAGCACCACATGCCACGGGCACATTTTCTTTGTAGCAAACCAATGCATACTTGATGGCAGAGATTCCATTATACTGATCATAAAAGTCATGGTCTCTTCCATCCTTTTCAGCCAGATATGCATCCAAGTGCGAAACTAAGCCTGCAAAATCCTGATCATCACCTGATCTTTTTTGGAGCTTTATCATAGGTTTATAAAAAAAGCCGCTGAAAATTTTCAGCGGCTTGAATACATTATCTCATTTTTTTGTAGGCATTGATCAAGCCATTTGTCGATCCATCATGCGAGGTCACTTCACTTTGGTCTTTTAATTCAGGTAAAATCCCATTTGCTAATATCTTTCCTAGCTCCACTCCCCACTGGTCGAAACTAAAAATATTCCAGATAGCTCCCTGAACAAATATCTTATGCTCGTACATCGCAAGGAGCATTCCCAGAGAATATGGAGTGATTTGTTTAACCAGAATTGAATTCGTAGGGCGATTTCCCTCAAAAACCCTGTGCGGGGCAATCTTGTCAATTTCTTCTGCTGATTTACCAGCTTTCTTCATTTCTTCACGTACTTGAGAAAGTGACTTGCCTTTCATCAAGGCTTCAGTCTGAGCAAAGAAATTAGAGAGTAATTTCTGATGATGATCTCCTATCGGGTTGTGGGAAATAGCCGGGGCAATAAAATCACAAGGAATCAAGTGTGTACCTTGATGAATCAATTGATAAAACGCATGCTGCCCGTTGGTCCCAGGCTCTCCCCAGATAATTGGACCAGTTGTGTAATTCACTTTTTCTCCTAATCGGCTCACATATTTTCCATTGCTTTCCATATTCCCCTGCTGGAAATAGGCTGCAAAACGATGCATATACTGATCATATGGAAGGATCGCTTCAGAAGTAGCACCAAGGAAATTGGTATTCCATATCCCTATCAAAGCAAGTAAAACAGGAATATTTCGATTGAATTGGGAATGACGGAAATGCTCATCCATGGTATGTGCGCCAGAAAGCAACTTTTCGAAATTGGGGAAACCTATCGCACATGCAATCGGCAACCCTATTGCAGACCAGAGAGAATAACGTCCTCCTACCCAATCCCAGAAAGCAAACATATTTTGCGGATCAATCCCGAATGCCTCTACTCCTTTGAGATTGGTAGATAGTGCTACGAAATGCTTGGCAACAGCTGACTCCTCTTTCGCCTGCTCCAGAAACCAATTTCTCGCTGTATGTGCATTAGTCATCGTTTCTTGCGTGGTAAACGTCTTAGAGGCGATAAAAAACAAAGTCGTCTCAGGATCAACTTTTTTGAGCGTTTCGGCGATGTGGGTTCCGTCGACATTGGAGACAAAAAAGATTTCCAAATTGGCTGCTTGATAAGGTTTAAGTGCCTCAGTCACCATCACTGGCCCCAAATCTGATCCACCAATTCCAATATTTACCAGCGACCTTATGGGTTTACCAGAGTATCCAAGCCATTTCCCCTGATTGACTTGACTCGCAAACTTTTTCATCTGCGCCAAAACATTATTCACCTCTGGCATCACATCCTGCCCATCTACAAAGACTCCATGCCCACTTCTATTGCGAAGAGCAGTATGTAAAACTGCACGATCCTCTGTCTGATTAATATGAGCTCCACCAAACATGGATTCGATAGATTGATGAAGACTCGTTTCTTCTGCCAAATCTCGCAATGCATCTATGATTTCATCATTGACTCGATTTTTTGAAAAATCTACTAACATATCTTCCAGCTTGATACTGTAACGTTCAAACCGCTCCCTTTCATCAAAAAGAGAGCTAATTTGAAGGTCTTTGTATTTTTTAGCCAGATCAGTAAGTCTATTCCAAGCTGGAGTGGTAGTAGGATTTATAGATTTCATTTTTAGATTTCAAGGTTTGAATCCGCAAAATTAAGATTAATCTCAAGGGATAAAAAGAAACTAACATAGGTTTATCGGGTAACGAAATTCCTTGACCAAGAAAAGTATTCTTGAACTAAAAATTCATAGGAAACATATCCATAGACCGCTCCCCTAAAAAATCTATTTTCAAACTTCATCTATTTTTTCAACTTAAAGCTTATTACTTTAGTAATTCCCAAAAAATTAGACCGCGCAAAAAATTTCAAAATACGTTATATTAACTTTCTTATCATTTCAGTGGATAACCAACTTTTCATTTGCCCAAAAGCGAGATATTGTTTCTTTGAATAAACATTATTTCAGTATTAACTCTTCGGAAAAGGAAGCTCAAACCTATAATCAAATAACAACAAAGGAGTCCGAGGAAAAATCAATCAGCAAGATTTACACACTATCCAATAGACTAGTAAAGTCTATTGAAGACTCATACAATAAAGATGAAAAGTTCAACCAGCGATTGATCTATCGATATGATACTTTAGGACAACTGACTTCTTTCACGTTATTCAATTTGGATGAAAGTATCTACCTGACCCGGTATTATCTAAATGACTCGATCTTAGCCGAAGTTCTCAAAACTGATATCAACAATTATCAGATTAGCATTCCAGAAAGTGAGTCTATTCAATTAGAATTTAATCCCTACTCCAGTGGTCTTCCAAATAATAACATTTGGAACGAATACCTTGGAAATAATCTAACTTATCCGGTAAGTGCGAGACGTGCTGGGAGTAGTGGGACGGTAGTAATTGCTATTAAAATAAACGAAAATGGAAAGCTCGCAGCGTTCGAATTAGCAAACCCAGATCAGGTTTCTAGAGATTTAGCAAAAGAGGCTTTAAGTATGGTCGAAAAGTATAATGGAAAATGGAGATCTGCGGTAAATTTTAATGGAGAATTTGTCAGTGGCTGGTTTTATTTGCCAATCAGATTTGTCCTTAATGGAGTTGATTCCTCTGATATTGGGAATCTTGATTTGATTTTTTAGGTCGGATTATTCTTAATCCTTTGTCGAAAAGTAACAAGTGAAATCTCCCATCTGGAATTTTCCAATTAAAAAAACCCATCATCACCACTAAATGGAACAAGGCTAACATAAAATTTAGCTTCGTAAATCCATTCAATTTTTCTAGGCAATGATGGGCTTCCTAAAAAGATTATCGTTTTCTAATCCTTTAGAAAATCTCTAAGCACATAATTCAAAATACCTCCATGCGTAAAGTATTCAATCTCGACTTGGGAGTCCAGTCGAGAAATAACTTCTAATTCACGGGTCTGATCATCAGTTTTAACCACCAGCTTCAATTTTTGACCCGGAGTCAAGCCTTCCTCAATTCCTAATATCGAGAATTGTTCCTGCCCTGTGATCCCCAAAGATTCTGCGCTTTGACCTTGCAAATATTGAAGAGGAAGTACCCCCATGCCTACCAGATTACTTCGATGAATCCGTTCGTAGCTTTCAGCAATTACGGCTTTGATCCCTAATAAAGTGGTGCCTTTGGCGGCCCAGTCTCTGGAGGAACCAGATCCATATTCTTTTCCAGCTAAAACTATCAGTGGAATATTTTTTTCCTGATACTTCACCGCAGCATCGTATACGCTCATCTCTTTACCATCGGGGATGTACTTGGTAAAGCCTCCCTCCTGCTCGCTGAGTTGGTTTTTGATTCGGACATTGGCAAAAGTACCTCTAACCATCACCTCATCATTTCCTCTTCTGGAACCATAGGAATTGAAATCAGGACGCTGAACCCCTCGGCTATTCAAGTATTGACCCGCAGGCGAATTATCCCTAAAAGATCCCGCAGGCGAAATATGATCTGTAGTGATCGAATCGCCCAATTTCAGTAGGACATGGGCATTTTCTATATTCTTGGGCGCGGGTGCTTCTGATGAAATATCTTTGAAAAAGGGAGCTTCCTTGATGTAAGTACTGGTTTCATCCCATGGATAAATCTCGCCTTCACCGGACTCAAGATTTTTCCAGAAATGATCCCCTTCAAAAATCTCCCCGTAATTCTTCTCATAATCATCAGGTGAGAGAACTCTTCGGCTGAATTCAGCTATTTCTTCATCGGTTGGCCAAATGTCCTTAAGATATACCGGTTCTAAATTTGGATCAAAACCAATGGGTTCATTGTATAAGTCCACATCCACCCTACCAACAATTGCATAAACCACCACTAGCATTGGTGACATAAGGTAATTCATCTTCACCTGAGGATGTACTCGGGCTTCGAAATTCCGATTTCCGGAAAGCACAGCAGCCACTATCAGGTCGTTGTCCTCTACTGCCTTGGCAATATGTCTTGGAAGCGGGCCAGAATTGCCAATGCAAGAAGTACAACCATAGCCTACAGTATGAAATTTCAATGCCTCCAAATCATCCAATAAACCGGCCTTTTCCAAATAATCGGTGACCACTTTGGATCCAGGTGCCAGTGATGTTTTCACCCAAGGTTTGACATCTAAGCCTCTTTCACGGGCTTTTCTAGCTACCAATCCTGCGCCGAGCATTACGGATGGATTGGAAGTATTGGTACAAGAAGTGATTGCTGCGATCACGATCGAACCGTCATAGAGCTCAAATTTCTCATTGTGAAGTTCTACACTGACTGTTTTTAAGCCGTTTTTGACTTTCGTTTCATATTCTACACCAGCATTAGTCGCTTCCGCATTAGTCTGATTGGTTTGGCCACCACCCTCTGCATACCAGCGGGATTCTTCCCGCTTATCTATTGGAATATAGGATCTTCCATGAGCCTCCTGAAGAAGCTCTTCAAAACGTGGTTTGAAATTTCTCACTAGGATTTTGTCTTGAGGACGCTTTGGTCCTGAGACTGTTGATTCTACTGACCCAAGGTCAAGTTCTACGACAGATGAATAGTTGATCAACTCTTCATCTTTTCGCCAAAGCATATTCACTTTACAATAGTCTTCCACAAGTTTGATCTGCGAAACAGAACGATTGGTTTTGCCCATGTAGTCCAACGTACGATCATCAATAGGGAAATAAGTAACTGTACAGCCAAACTCAGGAGACATATTGGCAATAGTTGCCCGGTCTGGAACCGACAGATGATTCAGTCCAGATCCAAAAACCTCCACGAATTTTCCTACAACGCTATTCCTTCGGAGTAACTCAGTAATGGTTAATACCATGTCCGTAGCTGTAGTTCCTGCCGGTAATTTCCCTGTAAGCTTCAATCCTATGACCTCGGGCATAATAAAATAGATCGGTTGACCGAGCAAAGCTGCCTCAGCTTCGATCCCTCCTACTCCCCATCCAACTACACCTATGCCGTTAACCATAGGCGTATGCGAATCTGTACCGACTAGGGTATCAGGAAATACGTTCCCATCCTTCACCTTCACGCCTTTTGCGAGATACTCTAAGTTGACCTGGTGGCAGATCCCCATCCCCGGAGGTACTACAGAGAAATTATCGAAGGACTTTTGGGCCCATTTCAAAAATTTGTATCGTTCTGAGTTTCGCTCATATTCAACTTCCACATTTTTCTCATAGCTGTAATTGGTGCCGAAAAAGTCAACTTGTACGGAGTGATCAATGACTAGATCGACGGGAATCAATGGATTGATTTTGCTTGCATCCTTTCCTTTCCGCTTAGCTTCTGATCTCAAGGAGGCAATATCTACTACTGCAGGCACACCGGTAAAATCCTGCATTAATACTCTGGCAGGTTTGAAAGGGATATCTTTATCTGAAGCTTCCGGAGACCATGCTAGGATCGTATCCAGATGAGCTTTGGTAATCGCAAAGTCATCATAATTCCGAAGTGCATTTTCCAAAAGAATTCGAATTGAAAAAGGAAGGTGGTTGATATTTTTACCCGAATTTTGAAGCTTTTGAAGGCTCCAATAATTCAAATCGCCTTTGTCAGTTTTTAAAATTGAGCGGATGTTAAAGTGATCTTGATTCATATCATTAAGTTTAAGGTGAAAAAGACATATAAAGATTAAACTGAATTTAAGACATTTGAATTCCTTTAATTCATATATATATTAGTTTGACAGATAAAAAAGGATGAATTCAATCAAAAAATCAGCTTAAAACTCTTTTAACTTTCACATATGATTCTACTCTTCCTACGAATCCTCAGTGCTTTTTTTATAGTTGCTACCCTGATTCCCTTTCTCAAATGGGATCATTGGCAGGTCAGGATTTTTGATTACCCACGCATTCAGAAACTAATAGTCATCCTGACTCTAATTTGTCTTTGGATTATTTTATCGCCGCAGACCAGCCGACTGGAATATTGGATATTTCTTTTAACTCTGAGCGGCTCGGCACTATTTCTCCTCGTTAAGGTGATTCCATTTTCCCCGCTTGGAAAAAAAATGATTGATACCCTGGAATTTGATAGTGACTCTTCCATTCATATTCTTGTAGCTAATGTGTACCAACCCAACAAAAAGTACCAAAAACTGCTCGATTTGGTGAAGCAAACCAACCCCGATTTAATTTTTCTGGTCGAAACCGATTCAAATTGGGAAAAAGGCCTAAACTCACTGGAAAATGAATTTGACTACCATTTAAAACTTCCGTTGGATAATACCTACGGACTTTTACTTTATTCGAAATTAGAGATCCTCAGCCAAGAGATCAATTACCTTATTGATGATGAGATTCCTTCTTTGGACCTGAATGTCAGGATGAATAATGGCGAAATAATCAAAATCTATGGCATCCATCCTACACCTCCGGTGCCTAGTCAAAATCCAAAAAGCACGGATCGAGACGCTGAAATACTGATAATCGGAGAGAAAGTAAAAAATTGCAATAAACCTGCTCTGGTGATTGGAGATCTAAACGATGTCGCGTGGAGCTATACTACCGAGCTGTTTTTGAAAATATCTGAAATGGCCGACCCGAGAAGAGGAAGAGGTACTTTCAATACATTTCATGCTAAAATCCCCTTTTTAAGATGGCCACTGGATCATGTCTTCCTCAGCAAGCAATTTGGTTTGGTATCAATCACTGTACACGATTCCATAGACTCAGATCATTTCCCAATCAGTATGGTCGCTCGCTTGACCTCAAAAGACACGACTGAGACCAAAAAAGCGAATAGAGTTGAAAAAAAAGAAGCCCGCGAAAAAATCGATCGCGGGCTAAATGGCAAAGATTAAGGTGATTCTCAATTATCCGATTTGGCTTCTTCTTTTGCTTTCTTTTTGAAACCTCCTCTGAATGGCCAAGTATATTCTAAAGCTTCCAACCCTTTATTCAGATTGTATGCAGCAGAATCAGTACGTTCCATGGTGCTTTTTAACGTCTGAGCAAAACCCTTGTCGTTGAGTAAGACTCCCATCGCATTATCTCCTGAATTCATCTTGGAAGTGATCACTTTCAGTTCTTCGGTCATCTCTTCACTGTTTTGGGCAGTAGCTTTGAAGCTTTCCATCGTATTTCGAATCTCCCCTACTAGTAGGGTATCTGTCACAAGATCATTGAATAAGTTCCCTTTGGTATTTAATTTTGCGGTAAATGTATTAAGCTCTCGAATCATCTTATTGCTACTGATTGAAGCCGTATTGAGATTATTCAGGATCGAACGAAAATTTTCCGCCAAGGTAGAATCAGTCATCACTGCACCTACAATTCCTTCTCCAGCTGCAAGCTTAGACGTCAAAACTTTCAAATCTGCGGTAATCTCCACCAAATTCTCATTATTGACCTGAAGCGTTTCCATCATTTTATCGGTATCTAGCGGCATCACAGACTCCAATCGATCTCCGTCTACTACTGGCGGTGCCAGAGTTGTTCCACCGTAAATCACAATGATCTTATTACCAATCAAACCATCTGAACTGATAGTCGCCTTAGAATCCTTTCGGATAAAATCCACAACTGCCTCTTCTACGTTCATCTCAATCTCTACTTGAGAGTCTCCATAAAAATTTATTTTTCGAACTGTTCCGATTTTAACTCCGGAGAACCAGATGTTATTACCTGTCTGCAAACCTCCGATATCATCGAAAACGGCTTTCAGATGGATCGCTTTTACAAATTTCTTCTGCTGACCACCAAGGGTCAGGATTCCTACCACTAAAATGGCCAAACCAATGAAGACAAAAACGCCTACAATGACTGAACGTTTATTTTCACCTCTCATATCTTGATAAAATTATAATCGTAAAATAGCTTCACGCGCTGATCCTCAGCGTGTGCAAAAACTTCATCAAATGTCCCTATTGCCTTAAATTGGCCATCCAATAATACAGCCTGCCGATCTCCAGTCTCTTTGGCGCAGGTCAAGTCATGCGTGATGACAATTGAAGAGGTATTATACCGCTCACGAATCTCATGGATTAGGCTATTGATATCCATACAAGTGATTGGGTCCAAACCTGCCGTTGGCTCATCGTAAAGCATGATTTCAGGATTCAAAATCAAAGTTCTTGCGACTCCGATTCGCTTTTTCTGACCTCCTGAAAGCTCACTTGGCATCTGATTGATGGATTGCGGGAGACCAACCGCCTCCAGAAGTTCTTCAATTTTGTAAGTAATCTCTTTCTTCGAAAGTCCCTTAACATTCCGGACGAGCGGAAATTCCATATTTTCCCGAACCGTCATACTGTCATACAAGGCAGAATTTTGGAAAGAAAAACCAATTTTAAGCCTCAGCTGATTAAGCTCTTTAGTTTTCAATTGAGAAACTTCTTTGCCAAGCACCTTCATACTGCCTTGATCCTGCTTGAGAAGCCCCACCATGATTTTAATCAAAACAGATTTTCCAGAACCTGACTTTCCCAGTACAACCAAATTTTCTCCTTTGTGCAGATCTAAATCAACACCTTGGAGAACATGCAAATCGCCAAATGATTTCTTAAGCCCTTTTATTTCTACTACTTTTTCTTCCATAGCTTACAATGCACGAATGGCGTTTACGATCTGAAGTGCCAGCAATTCTTCAATGAAAATCAAGAACATCGAGATCACTACTGCTGAATTTGCTGCTTGTCCCACACCTTCAGTTCCTTTAGAAGAATTGTACCCTTTATAACAACCTACAATTCCGATTGTAAAACCGAATAGGATTGACTTTAAAACCGAAGAGAAAATATCCAGAAAGGTAATTGATTCGAAAACCTGCACAAAAAAGGTGGACATACTGACCATTTCATTGGCATTGACACTAAGGAATGAACCCATCAATGCAACAAAATCAGTATACATCACTAATAATGGGATCATAAATGTGGTCGCTAAAACCCGGGAAACAACCAGAAATTTGAATGGGTTGGTGGCTGAAACTTCCATTGCATCGATTTGCTCTGTGACCTTCATCGAACCGATTTCCGCCCCGATACTGGAACCAACTTTACCTGCAGCTATGAGTGCTGTCACAAGTGGCCCCATCGCCCTAACTACAGCAATAGAAATCAAGGATGGAAGCCATGAAGCGGCACCAAATTCGGTCAGTGACGGCCTGGATTGGTTAGTGAAAACTAATCCAACTATAAATCCTGTTAAGGAAATGAGTGGCAGAGATTCTACCCCAATTCGATAGCACTGGTGGATTATTTCTTTGAACTCGTAAGGAGGTAATAACACCTCTTTGAAAAATCTACTTACGAAGCTCCAAGCGTTTGCTAAGCCTGTAAAAAACTTGTCAAACTTTTTGGATAGGAAAGGTTTTTTGTCGTCTACTTGTACGCTCATTGGAATATTTTGATGGTTCAAAAATACAGAAATTATTCAAATGCCTTAAGCTAATCTATCCTAAAGGGAAGAATAACATGATGACTTGAAAGAATCTTAAAGGCATCCTTTTGAACCTCTATTAATAAATACTCAATTCATGTGCCTAGTATTCTGAATAGATAAATAGTTTAATCCTATTGGAAATTTACTTCCCAATTATTGGCTGATATTTCTCTTAGTTTGGATGTAAAAATCACCTACTAATTACCCAAATTTTAAGCGATATTAAGTCCGGGAAAAGAGTGAATAGAACTGAAAAAAAAACGCTTATTCCAAAAAGTAAAATCGCTTTTAAACTCTAAAATTTGAGACGCAATAAAGTCATGACTTTTTAAAAATGGGATTACCCGCACTTATGACCTAATCTTTTATAAGTCATTTTTCAATCGGTTCGGTTAATGTAAATTAAACTCAAGCAAGGACAATCCTGATATTTTTTTTGATTCCTCAACCCTAAAGCTTGAAGCACTCATTTTTTGATCAAAATTAGAAATATTCATTTTTTTAGACAAGACTAATTTTTTTAGACTATCCATGTTTTGCTGACACTAAAAATCATTTATTTAATTTTAAATCAGTACTTTATAATTTTTAATCTAAAGTTAATTATAGGATTGATTTTTATCCATTTGGCCTATAAGATTAATCTTATTTAAGGATATTGATTACGCCCTGTTTACAAAAATTCAGCTGAATATGGAGGATATTCCTCCGCACTCCGATCACAAAATATAAGCTAGAATACGAAACTTAGATTCCAGCTAATGGAGTTTTGTTGCCCAACCCTCCTACCCTGGTAGACTGGATTTACTTTAACAGTTGCCCATATCCCTTCTTGGTTGAGTTAAAAACGGGGAGGTGTTTTGGACTTTTTCCCGAGAAAAAAAAGGCTCGTCCAGAGCCGAAAATTTCAGATTGAAAATGTTGAAAAAACTTAGCGCTATTGATCGGTAAATATGAGGGTTCTCATTTCCAATTTCTCGCCGAACTACGCTTCGTATTTCTAGAAATAAAATGCTCCAATTGTTATAAGATTTTTACTTATCGATTCAAGAAACCCTCACCTTCTTAATACCATTCGGAATAAATCTCCCCGAACTATGAAAATCTTTGTGATTCTTTTTCTTCTATTCTTAGGTTCATCTATGATCTCCCATGCCCAACATTCATATGATCTCGACTTGGCAAAACCGCTAGGATCGGAAGAGTATGGGATGAAAAAATACGTCATCACTTTTGGCTACCGAGGTGATCGAGTCAGGTAATATTCAGCCGCCAAACAGGTAGAATTTCTACCTGGACATATGGCAAATCTCACCCGATTGGAAGAAGAAGGATAGTTAATTTTAGCTGGTTCATATTTCGGAAACGAAGTACTTCGGGGACTATTTTTTTTCAATGTCGAATCGATTGCCGAAGCTAAAAAACTAACTGCCTCCGATCTTTCGATCCGAGCTGGAATTTTGAAAATGGAAGTGAAAGAATGGTACCGTTTGGCCTACTTTCCGCTCCCGCTTGAGTTACAAACCAAGATCGTAAAAGGGAAGATTTAAGGATTGTGAAAAGCTCACATTATCTTCTAGAATTTTTCTGATAAATCTTACCCTCCAATCCAAATTCACTTTCTAAATAGATTTAAATTTATATACCCAATTTTCTTAGGTATATAATATTTTTATATATTTGGCTTAGCTAGGTAATACAGCAGGATCATGTCAAACAATAATCTAATTAAAGGCTCACTTCAAACCATCATTCTAAAACTTTTGGAAGAGAATGAACGCATGTATGGCTACGAGATCACGCAGCGAGTCAAAGAACTTACAGCAGGTGAAATCAAAATCACCGAAGGCGCACTCTACCCAGCCTTACACAAACTGGAAGCTGAAGGCTTGCTCAGCACAGAAATCGAGCAAGTAGATAATCGCGTGCGGAAATACTACAGCCTGACCAAATCAGGAAAAACTGAAACTGCTTCCAAAATGTCTGAGCTAAATTCCTTCGTCGAGAATCTTCAACGAATCCTAAATCCTGGGATCGAACCTAAACTGGGAATATGATGGATCGTAGAATATTAAGTCCAGAAGAACTGAATCGGATTCAAAAGGCTATTGCTTTCAAAGATTTGACTTCTGCGGAGATTCTAATGGAAGTCTATGATCACTACCTCAGCCATCTTCAGGGGTTCTCTGAGGAAGAGTTCAGTCAGGAGCTTTTCGAATTGGAGCAGAAGTTCACTTATGGCTACTGTCATGCCTTGCAGGCAACACTCAATAAAAACGCCAAGTCCGACATCGGCAAAACCCAGTGGATGGTCATAAAAAAGTATTTTTGCGCATCTAGATGGTTGTTTTTAGTAGGGATTTTAGTGATCGTATTTTATGTTTCCACGAATGCCAGAGGCAAAGAAGAGCTGGCGATCCTACTTTTATCACCTTTGATTTTATTGGTTATTGGAAATATTGCTTTCAGTTACCAAAACTTCAAAAAGCTCAAACCAATCAAGAGGACATTTAAAGGAATAGGTTTTTCGATCTATTCTTCGCTTGCCAGACCTATCTCAGAACGAATGTATTTGCCAGTTTTGATGGCTCAAGTAATAGTATTTGTCCCCAAAATAGCATTTCCTGACCTCGGATATCCCCCTTTTTTATCAGCCGTCGCTGGCATAATCACAGTTTTACTTACACTTTATACGATTTCGCTTTTGGAAGTCTGGAAGATCAAATCTAAAACTGCGCTGATATGAGAAAGCTATCCGAATCAGAAACTCAAAAAATAGATCAACGGTTGAAAAGCCTGAAAATCAGATATACCGAGATCTATGAGGAGATTAGGGATCATTATATTACTGCTTTGGAACAAGTTAGCCTTGAAAAGTTTGATGCCAAAAAAGAAGTTTTAGATGATGAGTTTGCATGGTCTGTGCTAAGGAAGATGGAGAAGGAGTTATCCAACCAGGTATCCAAGCAAGTACTAGTAGCTCAACTAGAGTTTCTGAAGTTCTGGAAATATGGACTCAAGGGACTTTTAATAGCCTTTACAGGATTTACTGCCCTAGTATTTTCTATTCTTTCTATTCCTCCTTCTCAATTAATACTCGTTTTCTTAGCAATTATTATTTGCACCGCTGTAGCGGCATTTACCATTAAAAGAGATGCCATTTCTTTTAGCCTTAGTCATAAAACAGTATCTATTTCGTCGGTAATAGTTCTTCAAAGAGTTGGGATATTGAACTCAGTCTTTCTTTGGATTTATGTTGTGCCTAATATATTTACGCATGAAGCTATCCTAACAAATACACTATTTGTAGCGGGAACGGGAATAGTGACCATCATCAGTATGATGTATTCAATTAGCTTATTAGCAATAGCCTCTAGTTTAGATAAGCCAAAACTTGTTTGATATGAAACTCACTAAAGAACAAATCACCACTATCCAAACCTCTCTTTCGGTTGAAAGTATCTTCTATGCTGATATTAAGGCTGAACTTGTGGATCATATCGCTGCGCAGATTGAAAGTGAGCTGGGTTCAGAACAATCATTTGAGTTATTGCTTCATGAAAGACTTAGGTACTTTAATCAAAAGAAGTTTCAACGTCAAATTCTGCTAAAAACCCACTTGGGGATGATCCAATCATTCTTCAAGCATATGAATTCCTTTTGGCTCACTGTTTTTGTAATTGCAGTCACTTTTGTCATTGGTTTTTGGATTAACGCAATTTATGTTGGAGAGCCATTTTTAGCAGAAAAAGCACTTAAAACTTCATTTATCATCCTACTCGTAGCAATAATTGTAATTGGATTTTCCAAACCGAAAATGCTAAAAAACTCTCAAATCGTAGCTGCAGGAAATACACTCTTTATGATTGGAATGATTAGCCAATTTGTATTGCGGCTAGAATGGCTGCAATGGACTGGTCTTTCAAATCAAGCTTTGATCTACGAAATGACTTTTTGGTTTTGTTTAATACTAGTCGCCGGATTTAGAATGATTTCTAGTACCATTAAAAAAACTGCTTTGGCATGAAACTAACTCCAACCCAAATAACCACACTCAAAAAACTGATTTCCTACAAAGGCTATCCTGAGATCGATCTGCAATACGAGATCTTGGATCATGTGGCTTGTAAGGTGGAAGTAATGTTGGAAGAAAATCCAAGTCTGTCATTAGACGATGCGTTCCGCAAGGTGCATGGGGAGTTTGGAGTATTTGGATTTCTGGGTTTGGCAGAGTCCTACACCAATAGCATCGAAAAGCGGTATAGACGTTTCTTTTGGCAGGAATTTAAAACATTTTTCACTTCATATAGGGTGATTTATCCCATTGCTATGGCGTTTATACTTTACTGGTTCAGTGTGAATACTAGGCCATTTGGCTATGAGTTAAGCTTGCCAGTTTGGGCTGTTATATTCTTCTTCGCTGGAGTTGTAGCTATTTTAATAAAGTACCATAAAGCCAGTAAACAATTTAAAAACTACGTAGCATTCAAAAGCACTAATAACTACATCTTCATTCTCAATATCTTTATGCAAATCAACTTTTTTGGATTACAGCATTTTGAAAACCCCAGCTATCCCTTTGAGTTTACTTTCAAAGGAATATTAATGGGGATAGGGCTTTTATTGATAGCCATCTCGTTCATTTCCATTTTTCTTCTTCCCCGAGTTCTTGACAGGTCAATCTTAGAAACCAAAAAGCTACAAGCGATCTATGAAGGATCCTGAAATGGTAATTTGTTATGCTCATCTCATTAACAAAGCCTTTTCCATAAGACACCGACAAGTAGTAATCATTCGAAACCTTACTTTGTAGGACTAAATCAAAGCTTTGGGATACATAACACTAAACTTCACAGGTAGATAACCTTACTCCAAAATTTTCTTCGTACTTTTGCAGCCTCAATAAGCAAACCATGTTGAACATTAGAAATATCGCGATTATCGCACACGTTGACCACGGCAAGACTACACTCGTGGATAAGATCATACACGTTTCAAAAATCTTCAGAGAGAATCAGCAGTTCGATGATTTGATTCTAGACAGCAACGATTTGGAGCGAGAAAGAGGCATTACCATTCTTTCCAAAAACGTATCGATACGATACAAAGACACCAAAATCAATATTATTGATACACCAGGTCACGCCGATTTCGGCGGTGAAGTGGAGCGTGTCTTGAAGATGGCAGATGGAGTAATTCTTTTAGTGGATGCCTTCGAAGGCCCTATGCCACAAACTCGATTCGTTTTGGGTAAAGCACTTGATCTGGGATTAACCCCAATCGTAGTAGTCAATAAGGTAGACAAAGAAAACTGTCGACCTGACGAAGTACACGAGGCTGTATTCGACTTGATGTTCAACCTAGACGCTACCGAAGACCAATTGGATTTCCAAACACTATACGGTTCTGCCAAGCAAAATTGGATGGGTCCGGATTGGAAAAATCCAACGGATTCGATCATCCCACTATTGGATGCAATCTTGGAACATATTCCTGCTCCTAAAATAGAAGAAGGAACTCTTCAGATGCAAATTACCTCCTTGGATTATTCCAGCTTTGTAGGTCGTATCGCAATCGGAAGAGTGAAGCGTGGTTCTATTAAAGAGGGTCAGCAAATCGCTTTGCTAAAAGCGGACGGTTCTGTCAAGAAAATGAAAGTTAAAGAACTTCATGTTTTTGAAGGCCTTGGCAAATTTAGAGTTGAAGAAGTTTTAGCCGGTGATATTTGTGCAGTTACAGGAATCGAAGATTTCGAAATTGGGGATACAATCTCTGATATCGAAAATCAAGAAGCACTTCCTCGTATCTCCATTGATGAGCCTACGATGAATATGCTCTTCACGATCAACAACTCTCCTTTCTTCGGTAAAGAAGGAAAATTCGTGACTTCCCGTCACTTGAGAGATCGATTGATGAAAGAAACTGAGAAAAACCTTGCACTTCGTGTGGAACAAACCGATTCTGAAGACAAATTCTTAGTCTACGGTCGAGGTATACTTCACTTGTCTATCCTGATCGAGACAATGCGAAGAGAAGGATATGAGCTTCAGGTAGGTCAGCCTCAGGTAATCTTCAAAGATGTCGACGGTGCGAAATGTGAGCCCATTGAGACGCTAGTAGTAGATGTGCCTCAGGAAACTTCAGGTAAAGTAATTGAACTGGCTACCCAGCGTAAAGGCGAATTGCTGGTAATGGAACCGAAGGGAGATTTGCTACACCTAGAGTTTAAGATTCCTTCAAGAGGATTGATTGGATTACGAAATAACATGTTGACCGCCACGCAAGGTGAAGCGATCATGAACCATAGATTCACAGCTTATGAGCCATTCAAAGGTCCAATCCCGGGCCGTGTAAACGGTTCATTGATCTCAATGGATGGTGGGCAGTGTACTGCTTATGCCATCGACAAACTGCAGGATAGAGGCACCTTCTTTATAGATCCAGGAGATGAGCTTTACGCAGGTCAAGTAATCGGAGAAAACTCCAGAGACAATGACATCGTCGTAAACGTGCAGAAAGGAAAGAAATTGACTAACATGAGAGCTTCAGGTTCTGATGATAACGTAAGAATCGTTCCAGCCAAGAAATTCTCTCTAGAAGAGTCTATGGAATACATCCAAAAGGATGAGTACCTAGAGATCACTCCAAAATCCATGCGGATGCGGAAAATCTTCTTGGACGAAGGTGAGCGAACTAGAATGGCTAAGAAAGATTCTTAAGAAAATTGTAGAATCAAGATATAATGAATCCCTCAAGCGAAAGTTTGAGGGATTTTTTTTTATTACGGATTACTCATTCGTTGAGAAATTGATCCACTTACTCAAAAAGCAATTAAAATTTTTATCTTTAGCAGCCTATTAAGAATTATCAAATAGTAGTTCAACTGGGCTAATTTCAAGAAATCACCATGAAATCAAGAAGAAATTTTATTAAAACAATCGGAGTAGCAGGCGCTGCCTCTCTCCTTCCAATCTCCACACTAGCAAACGATATGGCAAAGCAAAAAATGATTCACCAGGTATATTTCTGGCTGCATGACAAAAACAACACAAAAGAGTTCTTGACGGAAGCCGTTCCCATGCTCGGCAGATGCAAGGACGTAGCAAAATTCATTGCCGGTGTACCTGCAGCAACAGCAGATAGAGATGTGGTAGACCATAGCTTTCAGGTGTCTTGCACTATATTTTTTGATAGTTTGGAAGAACAACTCGCCTATCAAAGCGATCCAATCCACTTGGCATTCATAGCGAAATATTCTACCATGTGGAGTACTGTCAAAGTATATGATACTGCGATCTGATAAACCTTTCAACACCTTTTCATCGTAAGTACGTCTTATACAATCAATCGTCGAATATGAAACAAGTGAACTGGATTCTGGGCTTAATATTGTTAAGCTTTTGGGCATGTGAGCCGAAAGAAGATGCCGTACCAAATCCAACTTCGGATGTCGTCAAAGATGCCATCTATAAGTCAATGGAGGAGTGGTATTACTGGAATAAGGAACTTCCCGCCGCTCCAAAAACTGGAGATTTCGATACCAATGAGGCTTATTTGGATGCGATCACTTTCAAACCCTTGGATAGATTTTCTTACCTAACTACTCAGGAAGCGTTCAATAATGCTTTTGTGGGTAAAAATGCAGGTCATGGTTTTGGATTTTCGTTTGATTCCACTGAAAGACTATTCATTGCCTACGTTTTTAGCGAATCTCCAGCAGGAAAAGATGGTTGGCAGCGTGGCTGGGAAATCACAGGCATGAATGGGAAGTCTATTCCCGAGTATAAAACTGCTTCTGGGGGATATGATTTCAAATTAGGTCCCACAGATCCAGGGATCACAAATACATTCACATTCAAGCTCCCGGATGGCAGCACGACAAGCAGAACAAATATAAAAGCTGAATACCAGTCAAACTCGGTTCTTCATCAGGAAATCATCTCGGTTGGCGCAAAAAAAGTTGGCTATTGGGTTTACCAAAGCTTCAAAGCCACTGCCGGACTATCTCCAACCTCAAGTAATGAAGTCAAAAGCTCTATGGAGTTTTTCCAGGCTGGCGGCATCAATGAATTGATCATTGATCTTCGTTATAATGGAGGTGGATCAGTGGCTGTGGCTGAGCAAATCATGAATTACTTGATTCAAGCTTCAAACGGCAGTAGACTGATGTACACCAATAAATTAAATTCGCTTAAAACGTCCTTGGAAAGTAGCACTAATTTCAAGAAAGTTGGAGGATTAAACCTGAGTAGAGTCCTTTTCGTCACTTCTAAAGGTTCTGCATCTGCATCGGAATTAGTGATTAATAGTCTTGATCCTTATATGGATTTGGTTTTAATCGGTGATAATACGTTTGGCAAACCTGTAGGGTCTTTCCCACTCTCCAGGTACAATCGGACGCTAGTAGATAATAATGTAGAATTGGTGCCAATCACTTTTGCAACAGCCAACTCTCAAGGCAAAGCAGAATATTTTGACGGTTTTCCAGCGGACTTCACGGTGGGTGATTCCCCACAATTCAATTGGGGCGATCAGCGGGACTTACGATTTGGTGCAGCAATTCAATACATCCAAAATGGGACAATAAATGCCAGAATGAGAAATTCTTACTTCAGGCCTAAGTGGGAAATGATTGACGCATTCAAAGGTTTGCAGCAGGAATTCCCAGCTTACTAAGACACAAAATCCCGACTCTTTCAAGTCGGGATTTTTTTGGATATGATTATCTACTTTTCTTGCTATAGATAAAACTAAGTTACTAAAAATTGGGGTAAGACCTGAATTTGATCTACTTCGGTCATCAGTCTTCCAGCCTTTTGATCGAAGGGAATTAGTTTCCTGACATGAATAAACCGTAATGTCTTTAGGACCTATTTCTTATGACGCGCTATTAAAACATCCATCACCTCATCCAATTCATAGCCTTTTGCCTCTAAAAGTATGAGGTAGTGAAACATTAAGTCAGCTGCTTCGCCTAGAAACAAGTCCTTGTTATCATCCTTCGCTTCGATCACGATCTCCACAGCTTCCTCACCTACTTTTTGGGCTATTTTATTGATGCCTTTGGCAAAAAGGGAAGTGGTGTAGGATTTGTCTGAAGGATTATTTTTCCGGTCTTTGATTATAGCACGAAGCTGATCAATAAATCCAGTTTTTGAAGCATTGACTTCGTCAAAGCACGTATCCGAACCGGTATGGCAAACTGGACCAAGTGGATTTGCCTTCACTAAAATGGAGTCCCCATCACAATCGCCCGACATACTTACCAGTTCCATGAAATTACCCGAAGTCTCTCCTTTAGTCCACAGCCGCTCTTTGCTTCGGCTATAAAAAGTCACTTTCCCTATTTCCAGAGTTTTGGCCAAAGCCGCTTCATTCATATAGCCTTGCATCAGCACTTTCCCGCTGATCGCATCCTGTACGATTGCTGGCACTAAGCCATTCATTTTATTAAAATCTATGTTCATATCTCTAAACTTTGGGGTTTCCAAAACCCCGAAGGTTTTGATTATTATCTACTATTTGCTTCCCTATCAGATGAATAAAACCTTATAGAAAATCTATCAATTATTTAAAACCTTCGAGGAAATTTTTCAGTCGTTCCTCCTTCAAAATAATACCTCAATGGTTGTTTCACTTCCTTATACTAATTCCCTCTTCCATCAAATAGCCTTTTAATGCTGGAATCGGAATTTCTTTAAAATGGAAAATACTTGCTGCCAAAGCTGCATCAGCTTTCCCGAAGGTAAACACATCTTTGAAATGCGCCATATTTCCAGCACCACCAGAGGCAATTACTGGAATAGATAACATCGAAGAAATCTCAGCTAAAATCTCATTGGCAAAGCCCGACTTCGTGCCGTCATGATCCATGGAAGTGAGCAAAATCTCTCCAGCACCACGATCGCAAACTTCCTGTGCCCAAGCTTGGGTCCGAAGCAATGTAGCTTTTCTTCCTCCATGTGTATGCACAAAATCAATCCCATCCACACTCCGAGTATCAATCGCCACCACCACACACTGCGAACCAAACTCGGCTGCCATTTCATTGATGATCTGAGGATTTTTCACCGCTGCTGAATTAATAGAAATCTTATCTGCACCTGCATTTAGTAGCACTTTCACATCTTCCACCGTGGAAATTCCTCCGCCTACAGTAAAGGGAATGTTGATTGCCTTAGCCACTTTAGTCACCAATTCAGCCAGCGTCTTTCGCTTATCCACTGTCGCAGTAATGTCTAGAAAGACCAATTCATCTGCTCCTTCATCCGAGTAGATTTTGGCAAGCTCCACCGGATTGCCAGCGTCTCGAAGTTCTACAAAGTTGACTCCTTTCACTGTGCGGCCATCTTTGATATCTAGGCAGGGGATTATTCTTTTAGTTAACATTAGTTCAATTCGATCATTAAAACTTCTTTATTCATCATTCGATATTCAACATTCATCATTCCTAATTACGATTTACGATATGGGATTTACGAGACCTTTTTAAGCTTTACCCCTATTGGATAAATTTGAACTTATAAAGTTAAAATTTGAGGAAAAACGATTGAAGTTCAATTCTATCTCGTAAATCAAAAGTCGTAAATCGTAAATTCCAATTCGTAAATCCTTATCACACAAACGCTGCTAACTCCTCCAACGTCACTCGCCCTTCATAATACGCCTTACCAACTATAGTCCCATAGACGCCGATTTTTTCTAGTTCCTCTAAGTCTCTAACTGAAGACACGCCTCCACTCGCAATCAATTTTAATCCAGGAATTTCTTGAAGAATTTCCTGATAAAGTTCCACAGATGGTCCTAGAAGCAAACCGTCTTTGGCTACATCAGTACAGATTACGTAGCTTATTCCTTTAGATACATAGTCTTTGATAAAGGGAATCAAATCTTCCGATGTAGTCTCTTCCCATCCGCCAACTGCTATTTTTCGGTCTTTTGCATCCGCACCAAGGATGATCCGCGCAGTTCCGTGCTTTCGGATCCATTCTTGAAATAAAGCTGGATTCTTTACGGCAATACTTCCACCAGTCACTTGAGTTGCTCCTAATTCAAAGGCCCTTTCTATTTCTTCATTAGCTTGAATTCCTCCACCAAAGTCAACAGTCAAACTAGTCTGACTGCAAATTCCTTCTAAAACGGATGCATTTATGATTTTCTTAGCTTTCGCACCATCCAAATCTACTAAGTGCAATCGAGAAATTCCCGCACCTTCGAAGCGCTTGGCCATTTCGACTGGATCGTCATGGTACTCTTTTTTGGTACTGTAGTCGCCTTGGCTTAGCCGGACACATTTACCTCCGATCAGGTCGATTGCTGGAATAATATGCATTTTTTTATAGACGTTAGAAGCTAGATTCAAGAATCAAGACTTTTCATCTTTTAAGGTTTGAATAAAGATTGAGGTAACTCCTCCTTTACAAAGGGGGCAAGGGGGATTTCATATCATAACTTTAGAAAATTGGATAGGATTTTTTCTCCTACCAAACCACTTTTTTCCGGGTGAGCTTGAATGGCATAGTAATTATCCCGTTGCAGCATCGCAGAGAAATCATGAATGTAATGCGTACTCGCAATAGTTTCAGGTGCCAATTCGGCATAGAAGCTATGTACATAATATACAAAGGGATTAGCTGGGAGATCTTTCAATAGCGGATTGGCAGTCAAGTTTTCAAGCTCATTCCAACCTACATGAGGCACTTTAAACTCCTGTGAATTCTCAGGAATAAACTTCTTCACTTTGACGGGGAAGACACCCAAACAGGCAGTATCGTTTTCTTCGGAATGTTCACAAAGTAACTGCAAACCCAAACAAACCCCAAAGAAAGGTTGCTTCAGTTCCTTGATCAATTGGTCCAGATTCCGTGATTTCAGGTACTTCATGGCAGTACTTGCTTCGCCTTGTCCTGGAAATATCACCTTGTCTGCTCCCCTGATTTTCTCGGGATCATCCGTAAGTTCGGCATTTGCTCCCAGGCGCTCCAGGGCGTACAGTACAGACTGCACATTTCCAGAGTTGTATTTAATTACCGCTACTTTCATTTATTGATGTTGGATCTCGTTTGTCAGATACCCTATGTGACCTAAAGGGCAACAAACAACTAAAATCGTTAATTTGCTTATTGCTATATTTTCAAAATTACCTCAAAATTTACGCTCAAACTCTTAACGGTCGTCGGACATTGAGCATCTCACATAAAACATCTTCATCGGACATCTGGCAGATCAACTTCCTACTTCCCAACTTCTAACTTTCGACTCACCAGCATTTCCTCCAGCACAGATTCGATTTCCGGAAGCGATCCGAAAAGCTGCTCTAAACTATCGATAATAAAGTAACGATCTTGGAATTTATCCTTCCAGTAGCTCTGATTCATGATCGTACGGACATCATACGGAAGATGCAGAGGTTCATCCGAAAGACTAAACTTGGTTTCTCCCGCCGAGCTCAAAATGCCAGCGCCGTAGATCTTCAATTCTCCATTTTCCCGAATCAACCCAAACTCAATCGTAAACCAATAAATTCTAGAGAGAATATTGATCGCAAATGGATCTTCAATATGCTTAAGGGCAATACCCGAAATCTTTTCTAGAAATCCTGTGTAATGTGGGTTTGTCAGCAAAGGCATATGAGCAAAGGCGTCATGAAACATATCCGGCTCCTCTAGGTAATCCAATTGCTCCATTTTACGCATCCAAGTCGAAGAAGGAAAACGCTTATTATTCAACAACCCAAAGAACAGATCATCATCAATTAGTCCCTGTACCACATGCACTTCCCAGCCAGTAGTCTCAGCTAATATTTTGTTGAGCCTATCAAAATTGGCTATCTCATCCGCATTAAACCTGACAATATCTACGCCCTCCAAATAAGCTTTGCAGGCTGCTTTGGGAAGGTTCGGCATCTGGCGCTCGAAGAGAATCTTCCAGACTTTGAAATCTTCAGGGGTATATGCAGCGTAGTCCTGCCTGAGGTCCTGCAATCTTGGGTCTGTAAAGACCCAGTCTTTTGGTTTACTATTCATTTCTAATTGGGTTTATAGCTATCTAAGTCCTCGAAGCTCGATTTGTTCGTCATTGCTTCGCTTCACTCGCAATGACGTTAACCAAAAAGACCTACTCCAAATAGGAATAGGTCTTGTTAGTTGCAGCCAAAAAGCCATAATCATCCCTATTCCTTCATTGAAGACAGTAGTTGGAATGATGTATGAAAGTTCTTGGCGTTGGATTCATAATGCTAAAGTAAGCATGTTAAGGATGTACAGCAATAGTATTTTTACAGAAGGTCGAAATTTTTCCGCATCGCAAAGCTCTGTCTGATCCAAGAAGCTAGTCTAGCACTTTGTGCAAAATCCAAAGTCTGCTGTCCGTCAGAATAGGCCTTTTCTGGAATTTCATGGGATTCATAAATAATACCATCGGCACCAGCCATCACACCTGAAAGTGCCATTTGTGGTACATACTCCCGAATTCCTATTCCGTGTGAAGGATCCACAATCACTGGCAAATGAGATTTTGCTTTCAAAATTGGAATCGCATTGAGATCCAAGGTATTTCTAGAAGCTTTTTCATAGGTTCTTATTCCCCGCTCGCACAGGATCAGCTTTTCATTTCCTCCGGAGAATACATACTCCGCAGACTGAAGCAACTCTTCAATCGTGCCGGAGATTCCCCGCTTGATCATGACCGCCTTATCTACTTTCCCTAATTCGTCGAGTAGATTGAAGTTCTGCGAATTCCGCGCTCCTACCTGATATATATCTACATAAGGGTACATTTCTTCGATTTGAGAGGTCTGCATCACTTCTGTGACGATCTTAATCCCAGCCGCAGACGCGATATCATACCAAAGCTTCAAGCCTTCCAGACCTAAACCTCGAAAAGCATACGGAGAACTCCGTGGCTTAAACACGCCACCGCGCATCAATTTGATATCGTTTTCTACGCAATGCTGTACCACTTTGCGGATTTGCTCCTCGGATTCGATGGAGCAAGGACCGGTGATGATCGCCATTTCGCCATCTTTAACAAAGACATTGTCGCCCAAGTCCACGGAAGTTGGCTTGGCTTTCCACTTCTTGGAAACGAGCTTATACTCATCCGAAACAACATGAATATCTGAGATCCCATCCATTTGGCCGATTTTCCGGATATCAAAATCGTTTTTACCGATTCCGATTAGGTAGTCACCCAACTGGGTTTTTACATGGGTAGTTTTATAGCCAATGCCATTGACTTTGGCAATCAATTTTTCCTTTTGTACTTCGGAAATATCAGGCTGAAGTTGAATAATCATGATTAATTAATTACAGATTGAATGTATTGCTGAATGTCAGCATCCAAATTGTTTGCGTCTTTAACAGTTTTAATAAACGCCGATCCGATGATTGCGCCATTACCATAATTGGAAGCAGTGCTAAATGACTCCGAATCAGAAATCCCAAAACCTATCAACCTTGGGTTTTTCAAATTCATTGCCTGTACCCGTTCAAAATAAGTGATTTGCTCGTCACTGATTCCAGTTTTCGCTCCTGTGATGCTGTTGGAAGATACCATATAGATAAAGCCATTGGTATTATCATCGATTTCCCGAATCCGCTTTTCACTGGTCGCCGGTGAGATCAAGAACGTATTTACTAAACCATACTGATCGAAGAGGGTTTTATAATCCTCCAAATATTGTTGCATCGGTAGATCAGGTAAGATCAAGCCATCAATCCCTACCTCCTTACATTTCTTGCAGAATTCTTCCATGCCAAACTGAAGGATCGGATTTAAATAACCCATCATAACCACCGGGACATGGATTTTTGTCCGAAACCCAATCAATTGTTGAAATAATTTTTTCAAGCTCATGCCATTTTCCAAGGCAATCATATTACTGTCTTGAATCGTAGGTCCGTCTGCGATCGGGTCAGAATAAGGTACTCCAATCTCGATGATATCTGCCCCTCCCGCTTGAATCGCTTCCATTGTCGGCACCGTGTCTTCCAAATGGGGGAAGCCAGCTGTAAAGTAAATCGAGAGCACCCGCTCTTTTTTAGTATTGAATAGGTAGTGTATTCGGTTCATGCTTTTTGTTGTTAGGTGACCGATGTCCGATGACCGATGCAAACACCGGACATCCGACATCTGACATCAAACTTTAGTAATTTCCCCATTTAATATACGTATCCAGATCTTTGTCGCCTCTGCCTGAAAGATTGATCACGATCACATCGTCTTTCCGATATTCAATCAGATTCAGTGCGTGAATCGCATGAGCTGTTTCAATTGCTGGGATGATTCCCTCCATTCTGCTAAGTTCAATTCCTGCCCTCATGGCATCTTCATCCTCCACAGCGACGAATTCCGCCCTGCCGATATCAAACAAATGAGCATGCACTGGTCCAATACCAGGATAATCCAGACCCGCAGATATGGAATGTGGCTCCACTACCTGACCATCTTCGGTCTGCATCAACAGTGTTTTTGATCCATGCAAAATCCCTGGTGTACCCAAAGCCGTCGTAGCAGCGGATTTCCCAGAATTTATTCCTAATCCTGCTGCTTCTGCGGCAATTAGTCTGACTTCTGGCGTATTGTAATAATGGTAAAAAGACCCTGCAGCATTAGATCCGCCTCCAACACAAGCAATGATTAAGTCCGGATTTTCACGCCCTTCTTTTTCTTTCAGTTGCCATTTGATCTCTTCCGAAATAACAGATTGAAATCTCGCAACCATTTCTGGGTAAGGATGTGGCCCGACAACAGAACCTATTATATAATGTGTCCCCACGGGATCATTGATCCATGCACGCATCGCCTCATTTGTCGCATCCTTCAGCGTTTTAGATCCTGAGATCGCCGGAACGATTTTAGCACCTAATATCCGCATTCGTTCTACATTGGGACGTTGACGATGTATGTCCAATTCACCCATGTAAATCGTGCAATCCATACCCATCAGCGCACAAACCGTAGCTGTTGCAACTCCGTGCTGTCCGGCACCTGTTTCGGCGATGATTCGTTTTTTGCCAAGCTTCTTTGCTAGGATAATCTGTCCGACTGTATTATTAACTTTATGCGCTCCGGTATGACAAAGATCTTCGCGTTTGAAATAGATTTTTGCACCATACTTCTCTGACATTCGCTTTGCGAAATACAAAGGGGTCGGTCGGCCTACAAAGTCACGTAGTAAGCTTTGAAACTCATCCTGATATTCTTTAGTGGCTACTATCGCCTCGTAATTTTCTCGTAGCTCTTCAATGTTTGGGTGCAACATCTCAGGAATGTATGCGCCTCCAAATTTTCCATAAAAGCCCTTTTCGTCCACTCTGATCATATTCTTCACGTTTTAACCGATTAATTTCTCGGAATGTGTTGTATAAAGTTCTTCAGTTTTTCAATATTCTTTAATCCGGGAGAATCCTCAAATTTTGAATTGAGATCAACTCCCTGCATCAATGGGTTTTGAGACGCAAAAGCCGTGATTTCATTCCAGCTATTTTCGTCAATCCCTCCACTTAATAGAAAGCCTTTGTCGAAGGGATAAGTTTCCAAAATACTCCAATCAAATTTCCGACCAGTACCTCCGTGTTTTGGCGAAGCCGTATCAAACAAAAACTTACTCACAAAAGGCAAATATCCTTGTAGCGATTTCCATTCAATTTCTTCTTTTACAGAAATGACTTTCCATATTTCTAACGAAATTTTCTTCGAGAGCCTTTCCACAAATTCTATGGATTCCTGACCATGAAGCTGAATTGCTTGAAGACCGAATAACTCAACTTTTCTTAAGATTTCGGCTTCGGATTCATTGACAAAAACCCCGACTTTTGAAATTGGTAAATTGGATAAGGCTAAACCAGATTCATCAGGTACAAATCGAGGAGACTTAGAATAGAATATTAACCCCATCCAATCTGGCCGAACGTCTTCAACCAATTGATGGACATTTTCTAACTCACGCATCCCACAGATTTTGATTTCCACTAGACTTTAATTAGCGCTGAGTCAGCAATCAATCTCTTATATTCTTTGATAAAGTTGTAAGCGGCTTGCTCCGGTCTTGCAGATTTCATGAAATTTTCCCCGATCAAAAACCCATCAAAACCTGCAGTTCTTAATTGAATCAACGTCTCCGGATCAGAAATCCCACTTTCCGATATTTTCACAAAGTCAGAAGGAATTCGATTGACCAAATCCATGGAAGTCTGAAGGGATACTTCGAAAGTTTTTAGGTTTCGATTGTTGACTCCCACCAAGTCTAATGCATCACAAAGGCTTCGATCCAATTCTTCTCCATCATGCACTTCCATCAAGACCTCTAGCCCCAAACTTTTTGCGAAATAGGCTAATGATTTCAACTTCTCCGGTTCCAAAGCTGCTGCAATCAACAAAATGCAGTCCGCTCCGATCGATTTTGCTTCCACAATTTGATATTCATCCACCACAAAATCCTTTCTCAGAATTGGACAGAAATTAAAATGTCTTGCTGATTTCAAATCATCGGTACTTCCCCCGAAATACTTTGTGTCTGTCAAAATAGAAAGTGCCGAAGCTCCTGCCTGCATGTAACCTATACTTACTTTTTCTACTTTTGAGGTGGAATTAATCATCCCTTTTGAGGGAGATTTACGCTTGAATTCAGCAATGATCCCCGTCTTCTCCGGATTCGTAACGTACTTTTTCATCGAGACCACTTTTCCTTCGAAGAAGATACTTTGTTCCAATAATTTGACTGGAACCAAGCTTTTTCGATCGGCTACTTCAAGGTGTTTATCTGCGATGATTTGATCTAAAATATTCATATTCAATAGTTAAGCAAATGAGATAGTGGTTTTAGGATTGACTAAGCCGTTGAAAACATTCAAGGCTTTGCCAGAAATTAGGGATTCTTCCGCAATGGAAACCGCCTCCGGAAAACCAAGTTCCGGTCTAGCCGTGACAAGAGCTGCCGCTGAATTAGCGATTACAACAGAATTTTGACTACTCGTGCCTTCTCCTCTGAGGATATTTTCAAATATTTTTGCAGATTCTTCAATAGTCTCTCCTCCGACAATACTTTGAGCATCGAGCATTTTCAATCCCATATTTTCAGGTGAAATCAACCGCTCTCCAGAGTTAGAGATCATCTTGAAAGGTCCTGTAAGAGATATTTCGTCATAACCATCCAAGGAATGGAGAATAGAAAATCTACCTTCCATTTCTTGATACAAGTATCCGTACAAACGGGCAAGTTCTAGACTGAATACACCCACTAATTGTTTACGGGGAAAACTTGGATTGACCATTGGGCCTAGCATGTTAAAAAAAGTTTTTACCCCAAGCTCTTTACGAATCGGAGCCACATTTTTCATTGCAGGGTGAAAAAGAGGAGCATGAAGGAAGCAGATACCTGCCTCATCCAACCCTCGCTTGATCTCATCTATGTTACTGGTGAATTGGTATCCAAAATACGCAAGGAGATTAGATGATCCACAAATGGAAGATACTCCCGTATTACCATGCTTAGCCACATTTTGACCAGAAGCTGCAACTACAAATGAGGATAAAGTAGAGATATTGAAGGTGTCTTTTCCATCTCCTCCCGTGCCACATAAGTCCATGGCGTCATATTCAGCAATCTCCACAGAGATGCAGAGCTCAAGCATCGCATCGCGAAATCCTCGAAGCTCCTCCACCGTAATGCTTCGCATCAGGTATACAGTCATAAAGGCAGCAATCTGACTTGAATTGTATGCTCCTGTTGCAATATTTTTTAAAACCTCCTTGGCTTGTTCTTGACTGAGCGTCCGATGCGCTATCAATAGGTTTAAAACTTCTTTCATAAACTTTGGACTAATAGGGTTTTACTTTATGGTCAACCAATTTTTCATAATTGATACACCATTTTCCGTAAGGATACTTTCAGGGTGAAATTGGACTCCTCGTACATCATACACTTTATGTCTGACGGCCATTATTTGCTGATCGGGAGTGCGGCCGATGACTTCAAGGTCTTTCGAAAGGGTGTCTTCGTTGATGACCCAGGAGTGATATCTTCCAATATTAAATGTATCGGGAATGCCTTCAAAAAGCAAATCCTGACTAACGGTTACTTTAGAGGCCACACCGTGAAGGACTTCAGAAAGATTCGTGAGATCTCCACCAAAAGCCTGTCCTATAGCTTGATGTCCGAGGCAAACCCCCAGAATAGACTTATTCGGGGAATATTTTTGCAAAAGCGCAGGCATTATCCCAGCTTCTTCGGGAATTCCCGGACCGGGAGATAATAATATTTTATCATAGGCATCTACTTCATCCAATGAGATTTTATCATTCCGGAAGACATCCATTTGTGATCCATATCCCAGCTGACGTATAATGTATACCAGATTGTAGGTGAAGGAATCGTAATTATCGAGGACGAGTATTTTCATTATTTAAGATTGGGAAATTGAAATATTAGAAGATTGGAAAATTTGCCAGAGTTAAGCACCCTTCTTCTTTTTGTCTTCAAATTCATTTAGGTATTTGATTAAACCTTTTAATTCGCTTGCTAAGTCAACTAAACGCAGATAGTGTGCTTGATAAGTTTCCATTGTTCTTTTTCCTGCAGACAATAACAAAAAGAGCTGACTCCTGAGCTCTCCAGCAGATCCTTTGGAGATTTCGAGGTAACGCATAAACTGTCGATTTCGATTATACTCAAAACCCTCAGCTATATTATTAGATATGGATATTGCAGAACCAATCAATTGATTTTTAGCACGATAATCAGAGACTACGCTTTCGGAATCAACTAACTTGTAGATCATTACTCCAGTTTTTATAGCATGTTGCCAAACTGGCAAATCCTCAAATCGTTCATATTTTGCCATAATTTTTCAATTTTTGAATTTTGCAATTTTTCAATTATATCTTCTCCGCCGCTCTCAACGCCACTCTTAAAGCCTCCAGCTTATTGGCCACTTCTTGAAGTTCGGAAGGGATAGTAGACTTAGCTACTACTCCAGCACCCGCCTGAAATCGAAGTGTGTTATTTTCAGAGACGAATGATCGAATCAGGATAGCATGATTGAAATCACCATTAAATCCAAGAAAACCGATCGCTCCTCCGTAGAATTGTCTACTGCTGTTTTCCAACTTATCAATCAACTGCATGGCTTTATATTTTGGAGCGCCTGACAGCGTACCCGCAGGGAAAGTATCCGCGACCAGCTGGAGTGGATTTGCATCGTCCGGCAGTTTTCCTGTCACTTTAGAAACTAGGTGAATCACGTGAGAATAATATTGAATTTCTTTGAAGACTTCCACTTTGACTTCCTCAGATGTTCTGGATAGATCATTTCTCGCCAAATCCACCAGCATCACATGCTCCGAATTTTCTTTCGGATCATCGTAGAGTTGTCTGGCAAGTTCAGCATCCTCCTGATCATTTCCTGTTCTTCTAAACGTACCTGCAATCGGGTAAAGCGTTGCTTTATTGCCTTTGACAACGATTTGAGCTTCCGGAGAACTTCCAAAAACCTTGAAAGAACCATAATCAAAATAAAACAAGTAGGGAGAAGGATTTACTGATCGGAGCGCTCGATATACATTGAACTCGTCACCTTTAAACTGCGTCGTAAACCTTCTGGAGAGCACAATCTGAAAGACATCACCACGGAAACAATGCTCTCGACCTTGATTGAGGATTTTTAAAAACTCCTCGTCCGTGTAGTTTGAAACCTCTTCACCCACTTTTTTAAAATTATAGGCTGGAATGTTTTTACTATTGAGAAGCATCTCGATCTCATCGATCAACTCTGGGCTATCCGCACCGGCAACTCTATGCTCAAGTAAGTTGAGTTCATTTTTGTAATGGTCAACTACGATGATATTCTGATACACCGAATACTGCATCATGGGCACCTCATTTGGTGTGGTATTCTTCAGCTCGATATCTTCAAAATAAGCGACTGTATCATATTGAATGTATCCAAACAGTCCGTTTGAGCTGAATTTAAAGTTATCAGGAGCCACATCAAATTTTCTCCCAAAATCCCTAAGCGCATCCATCAAGGGTTTTTCTTGGCTTACCTCGTAAGTCAAAGACTCTCCAAGAGGAAGTGATTCAGTGACCATACCAGCATTGAATGAAAAAGTGGCTAAAGGATTGAAGCAGATATATGAAAAGCTGTTTTCCTGACCATGGTAATCCGAACTTTCCAGCAAAATAGGATTGGAAAACCGATCTCTGATCTGCAAATAAATACTTACAGGGGTAATTGTGTCTGCCAAGCGTTTGCGATGGGTAGTTAAGATTGGGAATTTCACTTGAGTCATTTTTATGGATTTTTCATGAAAAAAGGCTTACCGGAAATCCAGTAAGCCTCTATTATAGTGTTTTTCACAATTTTTAGACAAGAGCTTTCTGAGCTTTCCATTGGAAAGAAAAAGAATGCCACCACCAAAATTTGCTTGCTATTGTCTTCATAAGTATGAGACAAATTTAGAAAGGGATCACTAACTACAAAGCATATTTCTGATTTTTTCTGAAAAAACTTGGTGCAGCAGAAATTCTGTAGCTTATTTCTCTGCTACCGTCAACCTTAGAAGTCATCAATTCGTAATAGATTTTGTCCCAATCGAAATACCCTATGAAACTTATCACTTTACTTTTCTACTGTATTCTTGGATTTATAACAGTTTCAATTGCTCAAACTGAAACCGGATGGAAGCCACAATTAAACGAAGTGAAGTTTGTGGCTCAAACAGGGGAAGAGTCAGTTTTGGGCGTAGATCCGGGGTTTCGATATGCCAATCTCAGCCATGATAGAAGAGACTATCGATTGTTTTACCATCGGAACATTATTAAAAATAAAAATATCAGAATTGTAGATCAGAAATCAGGATTGGAAATAGCCAGAGGTAGAGGTGCTATTTTTTGGGGAAGTAGTCGAATCGAATTTATAGATGGAGAAATTATCAGGCTAAAGCGCAAAAACAATCCTAACGGTTACACGATCATCGGCCCTTATGGAGAGTTATTTAAAGTAGAAAATCAAGCGATTGGCAAAGTCAAAACTTATGGAGAGAAAGATTTTCTCGCTCAAGCTTTTTTCTTTTTTGAATGGATACGAATCACTCAAAATCCTCCTCAGGATGTGGTAATAATCTATACCGCATCTAATTCAAATTGATCCATTTACTTTTTTAATCTTTGTGAAATATTAAAGATTGTTATGGCAAAAGAATTTCCACAATATTTCAAGCGAATTTTTGAAGACTACCAAGTTTTGGTTCAAGTGAATCCTAGTGATTATACTGGTGTAGAATTGATCGTGCATCCAGATGGTAAAATTGAAAAAACAGAAATAATTTTTGATGAAGAAATTTTCGAAGATTTGGCTGCAGATGAGTTTATCCATTGCCCTGCCTTGGAATTTCAGATGCAGCTTTCCAAAGCAAAATGATTCGGTCGAGTTCCCTATTGTTTTTCATACTAGCTATCTCTAAAATGGCATTAATTCAAATTAATCCGCCTGATTATCAGCCATACGAATCTCAGTAGCTTAAAATCCTTTGACTAGGATTGGATTCAATAAAATTTGATTTACCTTTGTGACTTAGCGGCACGACCAGCTCCTGCTGAATCCCCCAGGTCCGGAAGGAAGCAAGGGTAGGTAGTTGAGCGGTGCGATGCCGCTTCTTTTTTGCCTTATTTTTTTTGAAGGCAGCTCTACTCGGTTTCGATTCCTGATTAATCTTCTAACTTTGTTTTTACTAATCAAACCTAAAACTCTATAGAATGAGCGTAATCAGAAAGCCATTTAGGCAGATTTACTTGCTCTACAGAATCCCTTAACCTTTTAAATTAATCCAAAAGACATGAAATTCTTTATCGACACCGCAAATCTTGATGAAATCCGCGAAGCCTATGACCTAGGTGTATTAGACGGAGTGACCACCAACCCCTCCTTGATGGCCAAAGAAGGCATCAGTGGCGATGAAAAAGTTAAGGCTCATTATAAGGCTATTTGCGATATCGTAGATGACAAAGTAAGTGCCGAAGTGATCGCTACAGATTTTGAAGGAATGGTAAAAGAGGGACTTGAGCTTGCCAAAATCGACGATAAAATCGTGGTGAAAATCCCCATAATCAGGGATGGGCTAAAAGCACTAAAGTATTTTCAAAGTGAAGGTATTCGTACTAATTGCACATTGATTTTCTCTGCAGGTCAAGCACTTTTAGCTGCCAAAGCTGGAGCATCTTATGTTTCTCCTTTTATTGGTCGCTTGGATGATATCTCGTATGACGGAATGGAATTGATCGCGCAGATTGTTCACATTTATCAAAATTACAATTACGAAACAGAGGTATTGGCAGCGTCGGTTCGCCACTCAATGCACTTGTTGAAGTGTGCAGAAGTTGGTGCAGATGTGGTCACTTGCCCACTTAAAGTAATCACAGGATTGTTGAAACACCCTTTGACAGATTCTGGCCTTGCTACTTTCCTAGCCGATCACGCAAAAGCTGCAGGCAAATAAAATTGATCAGGCTGGCTCCTGCCAGCCTTTTACCATTTCTACTATGTATATCATCAAAGTTAAAGGCAAAGCAAAAATCCCAGATTATATTCAGATTCGAGATGAAAACTTTGTTTTAATTGCCTATTTCCGAGCAGATCGCCCTTTGAAAAATATGGAGAAATTTGGTCTGGAGGGCAAGGAAGAAGAATTGGAAGCGTTGATCAAAGGACTTTCTTTCGGAAAATTGCAAAAATTAGAGCTTTAATTACATGGACTTCTCAATACAGCCTGTTTTACAGGTTCATCAAGCCACTATTTTTCAGGGAGTAAATCCCGTACTTAATAATGTCAATTTCTCAGTGGAGCAACACGAGTTTGTGTTTCTCATTGGTCGAACAGGAAGTGGTAAAAGTTCACTTCTCAAGACACTCTATGCGGATTTGGAACTGAAAAGTGGAATGGTGGAAGTGGCAGGTTTCGATCTAGGAAAAATAAAGTCCAATGAAATCCCATTTCTCAGACGGAAAATCGGAATCATTTTTCAAGATTTTCAACTTTTCAACGATCGGACTGTAGCTGAAAACTTGTCCTTCGTAATGAAGGCTACAGGTTGGACCGACAAGCTGAAAATCAAGTCAAGAATGGCTGAAGTACTGATGCTAGTGGATTTGAATGATGCCTTAGATAAAATGCCGCACCAACTTTCCGGCGGTGAGCAGCAGCGTGTGGTTATTGCCAGAGCACTTTTGAATGAACCCTCAATCCTACTGGCTGATGAGCCTACCGGCAACTTAGACCCAGACGTGGCCGATGGGATTTTCAAACTTTTCCAAGAAATCAATAAAAAAGGGACTGCAATTTTGATGGCCACTCACAATCATGATTTGCTCCGAAAATATCCATATCGAGTACTAAAATGTGAGAACGGAGAACTATTGGATAGTAAAACTCACGATGTTTCCTTCGGTACTTCCTTCTAAATTATCTCAAAATCAAACATGATCCTGAGAAATTCGTTTTGCTTATTCAAATAACTAGCTTATGAAGACGCCTCAATCTAAATTCCTACTAGCAGTATTATTCACAGGTTTACTCTTCTCTTGTAATAAGGATGAAGAGATACCATCTGTAGATCCAAAGAGCAATGCTGCGGTAAATAGGTGGATTTTAGACATTATGGATGAGGCTTATTATTGGCTAGGAAATCTAGGAACTCCAATAAGTGAAGATTCAAGTCCTGAAGATTATTTCGAGGCATTGTTGTTTAGGCCTACAGATCGTTTTTCTGTCATCTATCCTGATTACCAAGAATTGATCAATTCACTAAATGGAATTTCATTAGATGCAGGCTATGAATTTATTCTATACCGAGAAAGTTCGACTAGTGATAAAGTTTTTGCAGAAGTATCCTACATCAAAAAAAATAGTCCAGCATCAGCCGTTGATTTGAAGCGGGGAGACCGAATCACCGCAATAAATAACCGAGAATTCACAGTCAATAATTTTAGAGAAGTATTAGGATTGACTGAGTCGACCCATAACATCACATATAGCAGGTACAATAGCACTGATAATCAATACACTGCAAAACCTGAAGTAAGTCTTACTCCAGTTCAACTATCAGAGAACCCAAATTTTTTGGATACTATTTATACCATCAATAATGAAAAGATTGGATACGTAGTGTACCACTTCTTCTCACCAGGACCAGGAAATGGCAGCAAACAATTTGATAATGAAACTGATGCTATATTTGCCAAATTCAAAGCTGCAGGTGTAAACAACCTGATAGTGGATTTTAGGTATAATGGAGGGGGATTTGTTTCTTCGGCAGTCAACTTAGCCAGTCTAATTGCTCCAGGAGTTACAAATACAAATGTATTTTCAAAAACAAAATACAATTCATTTATCATGGATCAGATTCCAGAACTACGCGATGTAAAGACTACTTTTTTGGCAAAAAACGAGAATTTAGGAACTACGCTTTCCGGAAATAGAATCTATATCTTGACCTCTAATCGGACGGCCTCAGCTTCTGAGCTGATCGTTAATGGCTTAAAACCTTACATGGATGTTTTCTTAATTGGGAATACTACAACGGGAAAAAACGTAGGTTCAATTCCATTTGAAGATGAGGCTAATCCGGAAAATAAATACGGGATTCTTCCGATCGTTACCCAAAGTTTCAACAGCTTAGATCAATCCGACTATACCACTGGATTCAAACCAAATGTGGAGGCTTTGGAATCAGCTGAACTCCTGTTACCGCTGGGTGATATAAATGAACAATTGCTTCGCAAAGCGATAGCTCAAATCACGGGCACTTCCCCATCTGGGAGAATCCTGAAATCAGAGCGAAGCGACCTAGGCAGCTCTTTGGATCGAAAAATTCGTGCTGGAAGAATGATTGAACCATCAATCATCAACTAGTTTTTCCCTAAGTCCAAAAATTAATACGATCTATATTTTTGATTTTCTTCCTGTAAAATAGTTTAGGGTCTGTGGTGAATATTATCCAGTTTTAATCCAAATGAAGCTTGTTGGCTTATTCCTACCAAACAACGATTATCTCTGGATAGCACTACTACCTATTTAATGTTATCAGAATGTTATCTTTTTCAGATCAGTCTTTATCTTTCTGTAATGGGCTTACCTTTGATAAAAATACGGAAGTAGTGCTCGAGATCGTTGCCAGTTTTATTTTAATTCTTTCCATCTATTTTTTAGGAAGTTTAGCTCTTGTTCAGGAGGTCATTCGACCAAATAAACACTTGGTACAAGCGGATAAACTAGAAAAAGGACAATGGGTAACTAATTACTCTAAGATCATCCTGCTCAGCCTGCTACTTTCCTTGATTACTACCACTGCAGCATATTTTATTTTTCTTTAGTGCATAAAAAAACCGATGTTTTAAAAACACCGGTCGTTAGACTTATACGAATAAAGGGATTACATCGCCTTTTTCAAATTTTCTTTTGCAAGATTAAAGTTTGGTTCAAGCTGGATCGCCTCCTCAAAAGCCAACTTTGCTTCTGCTTTAGAGCCTTGATCCAAATAGATCATTCCTTTTAGGTTCAAGGCCGCCGCTTTCATTCCAACTTCTTGTGTCTCAGTCTGAGAAACTGGGAATCCAATTTTATCATCTGGCTTGGTATTTTTAGAAAGCATGTTTACCGAATTCAAAGCCTCTTGGTACTTCTTGAGGTTATATTGAATAAATGCAGACTTGTATAAACTGAAATTATCTCCAGTCAATAAGTACAGTCGTTCAAAGTGAGGTAAAGCTCGATCTAGAGCGCCTAATTGCTCCAAAGAAAATGCTGCAATTTCCAAAGAACCAATACTTTTTTCATTCACTTGAAGAATGTCCAAAGCAACTAAAGCTGCTGAGGTTGCCATCTCATTTTCAAAGTATAGACTCCCAAGTAATTCTGGATAGCGAAGATCTTCTGGGTTTCTGATTATTAAGCTGAACAACTTGTCTTTTGCAGCCTGAAAGTCATTATACCGCAACGCCAATTGATAAGCTGATTGATCTTGAATATTCAATACCCGCTTAGTATTGGGATCTAATTTTGGGGCAACCGAATCTGTGGTTTGGGCGAAAGATGTATTAGCGCAAATCACGAGAATCAGCAGAGATAAAACGTGCTTCATTTTTTAGTGTAGTTTTTATTTGATTGTTTTCTTAGCGTTTATTTACGGGGGTCAACCCCTTCTTTTTGGCGATTTGAAACATCAATTCGCGTGCCTCATTAGGATTGTTATGAATTCGGCCTTCCAATATAGCTTCTTTAATTTCTTCTTTGATCTCACCTACAATTTTTGAAGGCTCGAGATTGAATACTTGCATGACCTCTTCGCCCGAAATTGGAGGTTGAAAATTTCGCATTTGATCTTTTTCTTCTACCTCCAAAAGCTTCTCGTCAACTTTATCAAAATTTTCGAGGTAGCGTTTTACTTTTTTATTATTCTTCGAGGTCACATCGGCCCGGCAAAGCTTCATGAGATCATCGATGGCATCCCCAGCATCAAATAGTAATCTCCTCAAGGCGGAATCAGTAACTTCATCTTTGATTAAAGCAATTGGGCGTAAATGGAGGCGTACCAACTTTTGCACATATTTCATTCGATCATCCATTGGCAATTTCAAACGTCTGAAGATTTCAGGAACCATCCGGGCGCCCTTGTCCTCATGTCCGTGAAATGTCCAACCAACTTTATTATTGAAGCGTTTCGTGGCTGGCTTAGCAATATCATGAAGAATCGCCGCCCATCTCAAATAGAGATCATCACTAACTTGGCAGACATTATCCAAGACTTGAAGCGTATGATAGAAATTATCCTTGTGCGACTTGTCATCCACTGAGTCTACACCTTGAAGTGCGACCATTTCTGGAAAAAACTCTTGCAATAATTTACCGGCAAATAGCAATTTGAATCCATAGGAAGGCTTTTTAACCAAAATAATTTTATTCAACTCAACGATAATTCGCTCAGCGGAAATGATTTCCAATCGCGAGGCATTATCACCTAAAGCAAAAAAGGTGTCGGGCTCGATATCAAAATCCAGTTGAGAGGCAAATCTAACTGCACGAAGCATACGTAGCGGATCGTCGGAAAAAGTAATCGAAGCATCAAGTGGCGTACGAATGACCTTCTTTTTGATATCAGCCAATCCCCCGAAAGGATCGACTAAATCACCAAAATTTTTCTTATTCAAAGAAATGGCCATCGCATTTATGGTGAAATCTCTTCGTTCCAGATCCTCCTGTAACGTACCATCTTCAACGATTGGCTTTCGCGACTCTAATCTATAGGATTCCTTTCTGGCTCCTACAAACTCAAGCTCATACTCCTCAATTTTGAGCATGGCCGTCCCGAAATTTTTAAAAACAGAAAGTGGAACATGGTAATCGAACTGCTTCGCTACTTCTTCAGCAAGCTTGATCCCACTGCCCACACAAGTGAAGTCAATGTCTTTACAAGGTCGTCCAAGTACTAAATCCCGAACAAATCCACCTACAACATAGGTTTCTAATCCAAGATTTTTGGCAGCTTGAGCTACTTTAGAAAAAACTACAACTTCGTCTAGCTGTGATTTGAAGTTCATCCTTTGATAATTTTTACATCCCCTTCCGCTCCAAGCATGAGCTCTTTAACATTAGGACTGAATAATGGAAATACCAAAGCAGTCTCTTCAAACACTTTCTCCTTTGTATCCAGTTTGACCAGAATTGGTTGAGAAAGTTGAAAGAGAAATTTGTTCCAACTAGGCTCTCGAATTATAGAAAATTTCAGATTGCCGTCTGCTAAGGGTGGTGATTTCAAAAGTCTATTTGGGGAACTATGATAGATAGTCGGCTTCGAAGCGTATTCTACAATATCCAGTGAGACTTCAGAAAATGGCTTGCAAATGCCTCGGATTTGAAACAGTTCAAAAATCAAAAAGATCCAATCTTCCCCCATACTTGGCTCCCAGTCCTCTGGCTTAATGAAGGTCATCACTTTTCCATTGCCTTCTTTGAGATGGAGAATGCCATCCGTTTTTATTTTTTTTGCTAAATCTGCTAATTCCAAAACGAGTATTTTTTACAAAAATAATCAGATTATCCGAAGAGATGGAACTTATAGAAAGCAATGTGGAAATACATAATCATCTGAGCAGAATGAATTTCTTTGTTTTAATGGATTAAAGTCAAATGAATCGATAATATTAACGTTACTCTAGCTAGAAAGATGGCGTTTGAAAGAGAACCAAGAAATAACCTTCTGCTTAGAATCTCAAATGAAAATATTGTTTTATCGAGGATGAAAAAATGTATTTGATACCCTTCAAAAGTTAATAAATACCGAACTAATTAACTTGCTCTGACCAAAGAGGATTTGAGCAATCAAGATCAAATGGATAAGGGGATTAAAGAGTAAGCACATGATCATCCTTCCGTTAACTTTCCCAAATCCAATATTAATGCTATCGCTAGCCAGCAATAGTTGACTATTTATGAACCTACAATGTCACCAATAGAGTTAGGCATGATTAGTACGTGTATCCAATTTCTTTGAATATATGCGTATTTTTTTTGCCAAGTAGTCAAAGCGAAGGCCTTAATTATTGAGAAATATACAATTTCCTAATATTTCCCAGTGCTGAGCTCCCCTAATACCTTACCAATCTCTCATCCAATTTAGTTTTAAATACACCCCGGTTAGGTTTCAGTATATTGAACTTTATCGGTGTACTCTTTTGATCTAGTAGAATTAATAAGGCATAAAAAAAGGCTGCAGATGCAACCTTTTTTTTAGTAGAACGAATTCTTAACCTCTCAACCAGTTAATAAAAGTCTGATATCCTACTCCGATTTCTCTTGCAAATGCAGCTTTCGTTTTCTTCCCAGCGGCCTCTACTTTACTCCACTCAGCAATAATTTTGCTTTTCTCTGAATCAGAAAAAGTTCTTCGCTTAGAGCCTTTTGCAGCAGATGCATTTCCTGTTACTAAAGAAATTAACTCTGTCAATTCATTTAAGAATCTTCCATCGTTTAAATGTAGACCCGCAGCTTCCAATTTCTTGATCACTTGATCTTTTGGATTAACTGGCGTAACAGCTATACCTTTTGTAGCTGCCTCGTGCAAATCAATTTTGTTTCCGTCAGCTGTAACATAAATAAAACCATCACCTTTTTTAAGGTCAGCAATAGCTTCTTTGATTAAATCTCTCATTTTTTTTTATTTTTTAATATGTTTTTTTTGTAGAATTCGATGCAATATATATAATATTTTACTACTCCAATAAATATCTTAACAAAAATTACGGGATTGGTTTATATACAGCACGAATCAATTTAAAAAGTAATTGTCCATCCAATTTTGGATCAGATTTACATCCACATTTTTCTTCATCAAAGAATTGAAATAAACCTTCTCTAGTTTGCTATCAAGAAAGTTAACAGTGTATGAGGTAAGATCTATATCAGATTGGATAGCTACTAATAAATTTTCAAAGTCTTCAAAATTAGGTATATAGTTTATGTTCTCTGATTTTTCAAATGCATATTGAGGCTCAAATTCAAAAATCTCTTGAGCAGAGGTTAAATAGAAATAACTCAGTTTATCTCCGTCCTTTTGTGAGAATATTGTTATCGAACTTGAAGTGTTTTTCAACTGCGCTATTTCCGCTAAGCCTTCATTAAGTATTAGGTCATTCGAAATAGATTCGATCAACTCTAGAATCAACTCTTTCCAATTTGATTGTAACTCCTTAGGTATCTCATCTTGAGCACTTCTTTCTTCATTAAAATAATTTAGCTCCATCCGAATTCCTGCTTTCTTAGCAAACTCCAACAAACTAAACCATTGACTATCTGGAAAGTCAGTAGTAGGCCAATAACAAACAAGTGTTTTGTTTTCCATAAGAAAGCCATCAAAAATCTTTCCATATATGTAGTTTAATGTGCTGGCTTCTTGAAGTCCAGAAGTCCAGTCTATTTCATTAAACAATGAGACTGGATCAAAAAACAAATACTCATTTTCCAAAGAATTAAAGGGATCCAAGGTCAGCTGTGATAACTCCAATCTTTTCCCAGTTAAGATGATTTTTCTTCTACTTCGTTCCATAATATTTTAAGTTTAGCAATTTCAATACGATTGGGTTGATGCTCCTTACGAAGAATCCAACAGTTAAAAGTAATCATCCGAAACTCATTAGGAAAACTTTCGACACATATTGTCACAAGTTAAATTTATCAAAACTGGACAGGGTTATCAAAAAAGTAAATGCATCTTTCATTTAAAAGGGTCATTACTCAGGAATTTTCCCTAATTTTGAACCCCATAAGAACCCCACCAAATTCACCACTCGCCCTTTCTTATGGCTTCAAATACAAAATACATCTTTATCACCGGAGGAGTGACATCCTCGCTAGGGAAGGGCATTATTGCTGCTTCACTCGGCAAATTGCTTCAATCCAGAGGCTTCAGTGTCACTATCCAAAAATTTGACCCCTATCTCAATATTGATCCGGGCACATTGAATCCGTATGAACATGGCGAATGCTATGTGACCGATGATGGTGCTGAAACAGATTTAGATTTAGGTCATTACGAGCGTTTTTTGAATATCCCAACCTCCCAGGACAACAATATCACCACTGGAAGAATCTATAATACTGTAATCACTAAAGAGCGAAAAGGTGAGTATTTGGGAAAAACCGTACAAGTGATTCCTCATATTACAGATGAAATCAAATCAAATTTCTATAGGCTAGGCGAAGGAGGAAAATATGATGTGGTGATCACAGAAATCGGTGGCTGTGTGGGAGATATTGAGTCCTTACCATTTATAGAAGCGGTACGTCAGGCCAAGTGGGATCTTTCCCCAAATAATTTTTTGGTGATACATTTAACTTTAATCCCCTATTTGAAAGCTGCCAAAGAGCTTAAAACCAAGCCTACACAACATTCTGTCAAGCAATTATTGGAAGCTGGAATTCAGCCAGATATTTTGGTATGTCGAACTGAATATCACCTACCGCCAGATGTCAAGAAAAAGTTAGCCTTGTTTTGCAATGTGCAACTAAATAGTGTCATCGAAGCAATGGATGCAGAATCCATCTACGATGTGCCTCTCTTGATGAAAAAAGAAAAGCTCGATGAAAGAGTCATGTCTAAGCTTAAACTTTCTTCTAAAACCAGCTCAAACCTAGAAAACTGGAAGGATTTTCTAGGCAAGCTTAAAAACCCTACCCAATCTGTAAATATTGGCTTGGTGGGTAAGTATGTCTCCCTACCCGATGCTTATAAATCCATCATCGAATCTTTTACACATGCTGGAGCATCTATAGAATGTGAAGTGAATTTGACATTGATCTCTTCAGAGGAGATTAATTCAGACAACTTTAAAAGTAAACTCAAAGATCTGAACGGAATCGTGGTAGCCCCGGGATTTGGAGAGCGAGGATTTGAAGGTAAAATTGAAACTGTCCGATTTGCCCGAGAAAACAATATTCCATTCTTAGGAATTTGTCTTGGAATGCAAGTAGCCGTGATCGAATTCAGCCGTAATGTCCTTGGTCTAATAGATGCTAACAGCACCGAGATGGATCCTAACACCCTTAATCCAGTCATTGGTTTGATGGAAGATCAAAAGAAAGTAGATCAAATGGGTGGAACAATGCGATTAGGTTCGTATGCTTGCGACCTGAAAAAATCTAGTAAAGCTTATGCTGCATATGGAAAGTCAAAAATCCAAGAGCGTCATCGTCACCGATACGAGTTTAACAACTCTTACCTAGAGCAGTTAGAAAGCAAGGGAATGATTGCCTCAGGAAAAAACCCAGAAACTGGTCTGGTTGAAATCATTGAATTGAAAGATCATCCATGGTTTGTAGGAGTTCAGTTTCACCCAGAATATAAAAGTACCGTATTAAACCCTCAGCCCTTGTTTGTGAAGTTCATCCAGGCTGCAGTTGATAATAAAGTAAAATAAATAGCCTCCTGAAGTGATTCAGGTTTGAAGATTAAGTATATGGATAAAAATCAAGCAACAGGTTTGATTCTTTTTGCAGCAGTTATTCTCATCTATTCTCTCTTTTTTGCGAGTAGCCCAGAAATTCCGGTGGAGGATATTGCTACGATCACTCAAACTGATGCCCCGAGCTCCGCTGTTCCGACACAGGAGTTCACAGAAAGCAGCCTTCTTCAAAATGATAGTCTGATCAACGAAGCAAAAATCTCGAAGTACGGAGTTTTAGCAGTGATGACTATCGGAGATGAAGAAGAGATCACTCTCGAAAACGAGTTGATTCAATTAAAAATCTCAACCAAAGGCGCATTGGTTAAAGAGGTCATTCTCAAAGAATACAAGAGTTGGGATATGGCTCCACTAGATTTGCTAAGCGAAAAAAGTTCTCAGATGAACTTTATTGTTGACAGCAAAACTGGTCCAATCAATCTCAATGACCTTTATTTTAAGAGTAAGCGCTCTACCACAGAAAACGAAGAGGGGATCAAAACTCAGGTATTAACGCTATCTGCTGGTACAGAAAGCGGGATGCTAGTTCATACTTACAGCATCCAAGACGGGAGCTATGAGGTCAAGAAGACCTTTGAAATTGATCGCTATCAAGATGTATTTACTGGGAATTCGATTGCATTCACTTGGGAGGATCAAGTAAAAACCCAAGAAAGCAATCTTGCCGAGTCAAGAAGACAGTCTAGATTAAACTATTACACTATATCAGGATCATTTGACAACCTTGGGGCTGGAGATGATTTAGAAGAGGAGACACTGGAAGAACCCATCAAATGGCTTTCATTTAGTCAACGTTTTTTCTCGGCTGCGATCATTGCGGACAGTGCATTTCAAAATGTAAAGATCTCTCAATCCACTCCTGCTGACAGTGCAATTGTCCGGACAATGAGCGCTTCACTCAATATCCCATTGGTGGATCGTAAGGCCGGTTTTACTTATTATTTCGGTCCAGACAAGTATAAAGTCCTAAAGAAAATAACTCCTGGATTCGAGGACAATGTGGACATGGGGTACTTCTTCGTGAGCTGGGTGAATAAATACATCATTGTAAACTTATTTGCCTTCCTCGAAAAATTCTTCAGCAATTATGGTGTGATCATCATCATCATTGTGTTTTTGATCAAACTGGCATTGTTCCCTCTGACTTACAAGTCCTATATGGGAATGGCAAAAATGCGAGTGATCAAGCCAGAGATTGATGAACTGAAAGAGAAATATGGCGACGATGCTTCTAAAATGCAGCAAGAGCAAATGAAGCTATTCTCGCAGTTGGGTGTTAGCCCAATTTCGGGTTGCTTGCCGCTGGTGCTTCAGATGCCATTCTTGTTTGCGATGTTCTTCTTCTTCCCAAATGCGATCGAGCTTCGTCAAGAATCTTTCCTGTGGGCTTCGGATTTGTCCACCTATGACACCTTTATTAAGCTGCCATTTACGATTCCTTTCTACGGATCTCACGTCAGTTTATTCACCTTATTGATGACCGTGTCGCAGATCGTCTATACACACTTCAATAACCAGTTGACTACCGCTACTGGCCCAATGAAAAATCTGGGCTACATCATGCCGGTGATGTTTATGTTCATCTTGAACTCCTACCCAGCAGGTTTGAGCTTCTACTACTTTGTGTCAAACATGGTGACTTTTGGTCAGCAAGCTTTGATCAAACTCTTTGTAGATGACTCCAAAATCAGAGCTAAAGTAGAAGAGAGTAAAGTGAAAAATGTAAACAAAAAGAAATCAAAATTCCAACAAAAACTAGAAGATGCTATGAAAGTAGCCGACTCTAACAAGAAAAAATAAACTGAAAAAGAGCCTTTTAAAAAGGCTCTTTTTTTTGTCCTTTTATCTGAATTTATCCTGTTCCAAAGCTTTTACTTACAGTTTTCAGAAAATGAATCACTGAAACATCAGCCCAGGAAAGACCACTTGACAATTGACCTAAAAAATGTTAATTAAAATACGAACAATCAGCTATAAAAACCTATTAGCGAATTAAATAGGCCCTATTTTCTTAGTAAAAAGACGCTTTTTCGCCTATTTCCCTAAGGGAAAAAAAGAACAGAAATCAGCCATAAAAGCGCTGATTTTGCTTAATATTGACATTCAAAATCTCCGATTAAACCAACATGGGAAAAATCATTGCAATTGCTAATCAAAAAGGCGGTGTGGGAAAGACTACTACAGCGATGAATTTAGCAGCAAGTTTGGCCGTCTTAGAATTCAAAACTCTGATTATCGACGCTGACCCACAGGCTAATACTACTTCGGGACTAGGGCAAGATCCTAAGGAAATCAAAACCAGCATCTACGAATGCATGGTGGACGAGATCGATGTGAAGGAGATTATTACGAGTACTTCGATAAGCAAACTTGATTTGGTCCCCTCCCACATCGACCTAGTCGGTGCTGAAGTGGAAATGATCAATATGGAGAATCGTGAGGAAAAGATGAAGGATGTGATCAAGGACTTAACTGCCGATTACGATTTTATCATAATTGACTGCTCTCCTTCCTTAGGACTGATCACGATCAATGCATTGACCGCCGCTGATTCTGTAATCATTCCTGTACAGTGCGAATATTTTGCATTAGAGGGATTAGGAAAGTTGTTGAATACAATTAAAATCATCCAGACTAGACTAAATCCAAATCTTGAGATCGAAGGTATTCTGTTGACGATGTACGATGTCCGTCTTAGACTTTCCAATCAGGTGGTCGAGGAAGTACGTGTTCACTTCAAGAATATGGTTTTCGACACTATCATTCCTCGAAATGTAAGATTGAGTGAAGCTCCTAGTTTTGGTTTACCTGCCATCGCTTTTGATGCAGACGGAAAAGGCGCTATTGCCTATATGAATTTGGCCGGAGAAATTGCTGAGCGCAATGGCCTTTCAAAAGTGATGAACTAACTATGGCAGATCAACAACCCAAAAAGAAAAAAAGTGTACTTGGTAGAGGCTTAGGTGCGTTGCTAGAAGATAGTCCTGCAAAGCATAAATCTGAAGAGATTTTACCTGAGGTAGTTAAAGCTGGGATTTTTGAAATTAAACTTTCGCAGATTCAAGTCAATCCTTTTCAACCAAGAGTATATTTTGATAAAGAGGCTCTTCTTGAATTGTCTGAATCGATCAAAGTACAAGGGATTATTCAGCCAATTACCGTACGGAAAATAGATACTGATGAGTACCAACTAATCTCAGGTGAACGAAGATTTCAAGCTTCCAAACTTGCAGGATTAACTCAGATTCCAGCTTACGTCAGAACTGCCAATGATCAGCAGATGCTGGAAATGGCGCTGATTGAGAATATTCAACGGGAAAATCTAAATGCCTTAGAAATTGCGCAATCTTATCAGCGACTACTTGCTGAATGCGACCTGAAGCAAGAAGAACTTGGAGATCGAGTTGGCAAAAATAGAACTACTGTCAATAACTATTTGAGACTTCTGAAACTACCCCCAACTATTCAGGCGGCTATCAGAGATCAAAAACTATCTATGGGACATGCGAGAGCATTGATTAATGTAGAGGATATTGATAAACAGCTTGCCATTTTCAACAAAGCGCTTACCGAGGAATTAAGCGTCCGAAAGGTTGAGGCTTTGGTCAAAGCATTGAACGAAGGGCAGAATGATGTGAAAAACACCTCTGAACTAGATCCTGTAAAAAAGTATGAGATCAATAAACTTCAGCAAAAATTAGCTTCCCACTTTGGAACAAAAGTTTCGCTAAAAGCTAATCCAAAAAATAAAGGGGAGATCAAAATCCCTTTCAACTCTACTTCTGATTTGAATCGAATCTTGGAAATCTTGGAAATCATTTGATTTTGAAACCTGCAGTTCAAACCGCATTCAAACCACTTTTAATTCCACTGGTAACATTGGGTTTTTTCCTTTTGTTTTCTTCTCAAAATAGCATTGCTCAGCAAGCTGACAGTACTAGAAAAGAAAAACAGGAAAAAGCAGATTATTCAAACCTTCCCAAAAACCCTAGAAAAGCTACTATTTTATCAGCTATGCTTCCGGGTGCAGGACAAGTTTACAACGGTAAATCTTGGAAAGTGCCAATCATTTACGCAGGACTAATCACTGATATTTACTTTATCGGATTCAATAATTCAAGGTATCAAGTATTCAAAGAAGCTTTGGCAGCTAGTGATAATGGGGACCCTACCAACTTCCCTACGCTAAACAGAGATGCACTAGTCCGAAATATAGATTATTGGCGGGGAAACCGAGATCTAACCTATATACTTTTAGCAGCTATCTATGCGCTCAATATTATTGATGCTAATGTGGATGCTCATCTCTCGGGCTTTGATATTTCGGACGATTTATCTTTAGGAATTGAGCCCAACATAGAAAGCTTTTCAGGAAGCAACAATTCAATGGGTTTATCTATAAAATTGAAATTTAAATAATGAGAATACTACTCTTAGGCTATGGCAAAATGGGCCAACTGATTGGCCGACTCGCAGCGAAGCGAGGTCATGAATTAGTAGGCAAAATCACTATTAACAACGTAAGTGATTTGGATCAAATCAATCCAGAGTTGGTTGACGTAGCCATAGAATTTAGCCAGCCTGAAGCAGCAGTTTCAAATATTAAATGGGCTATCGGCAAAGGTATTCCTGTGCTTTCTGGCACCACTGGTTGGTTGGCACACAAGCATGAGCTGGACCAATTGGCGATCGAAAAGAACGGGGCATTTTTCTACGCTTCTAATTATAGTATTGGAGTAAACATCTTCTTCAAAGTAAATCATTATTTGGCAAAGTTAATGAATGAAACTTCCGGCTATGAGGTAGCAATCGAGGAGATTCATCATACTGAGAAAAAAGACGCCCCCTCTGGTACTGCAATCACACTTGCTGAAGGGATTATTGCATCGCACTCCAGCTTTTCAAACTGGCATTCAGGAAATGCTAAAAAGGAAGGCGTGGGTAGCTTACCTATTTTATCCAAACGCATCGACCCAGCCCCAGGAACACACCGCATCAATTATTCCTCTGCCATTGATTCAATTGAAATTATACACACCGCTCATAGCAGAGAAGGTTTTGCTATAGGAGCAATTCTAGTAGCCGAGTGGATCCAAGGAAAGAAGGGCGTGCTTTCTATGGATGATTTTCTATCTTTCTGAACATTTAAGTAATCATGAGTAAATCAAAAATGAAAAAATCTGCTGTCCGAGAATGGGCAGATGCACTAGTTTTCGCTGTTGTAGCAGCTAGTTTGATCCGATGGTTGCTTTTGGAGCCATTTACGATCCCGACAGCTTCTATGGAAAAGTCACTCCTTGTTGGAGATTTCCTTTTTGTAAGTAAAATGCATTATGGAACTAGAATTCCCAGGACTGTGATTCAGATGCCACTTACCCATCAGAAGATTTGGGGCACCGAAATCCCTTCTTACAGTGATGCAATTCAGCTCCCTTATTATCGACTTCCAGGTTTTTCAGATGTGGAGCGAAACGACGTTGTGGTATTTAATTATCCGGTAGAATTTCAATATCCTCCAGACTTAAAGACTAACTACATCAAGCGAGCTGTAGGTATCCCAGGTGATGTCATTGATGTCAAGATGGGAGATCTTTCCGTAAATGGGGAACCGGCTTTCAAGCCTGAAGAAATGCAGTATTCATACGATGTCATTTCGAACAGACCGCTTAATGCTGAATTTTTCAAAGAATATGGGGTCAATCAGGAAAGCTTCGGGACATTCTCTAACGGAGCAGGTTATTTGGTATATGGAGCTACTGATGAAGTCATCAAGCGATTGGAAGCTTCTCCAGTAGTCACTTCGGTCATTAAGCGGATTGAGGCGAATGGCGGCGATGAACAAATTTTTCCAGATGGGCTACTCATGGGTTGGAACAGAGATAATTATGGGCCTCTGAAAATACCCGCAAAGGGGTGGACTATCGAGCTCACAAATGAAAATGTAATTAAGTACGGCCTTACAATAGAAAAATACGAAGGATTAGAAAACGTAGAAATGAAGGAAGGTCAGCTCTTCATAGATGGCGTAAAGACTGAAAGCTACACGTTCAAACAAGATTATTATTTCATGATGGGAGATAATCGCCATGACTCATTGGATTCACGGTATTGGGGATTTGTACCTGAAGATCACATTGTCGGGAAGGCTTGGTTTCTTTGGCTGTCACTCGATAAATATGAGTCCATGTTCAACAAAATTAGATGGAATAGATTCTTTAAAGGAATCGAATAGCAAAAAGGCCTCGAAAATTTCGAGGCCTTTTTGCTACCAAGCTATCGGTGTTTTTCCAACCGAGATCAAATATTCGTTTGCTATAGAAAAGTGTTTTGATCCAAAGAACCCTCTGTAAGAACTCAATGGACTAGGATGCGGTGCTTTCAGAATCAAATGCTTTGAAGAATCAATCAGCCCTGATTTCTTTTGGGCGAAGTTTCCCCAAAGCATAAAAACCACATTTAACTGAGTGCGATCAATCACTCGGATGACTTCATCTGTGAATTCTTCCCAACCTTTTCCCTGATGTGAGCCTGCCTCATGTGCTCGAACAGTGAGTGTGGCATTGAGCAAAAATACACCTTGATTTGCCCAACGGGTTAAATCTCCATTGGGGGGCATATCGATGGAAAGATCTGTCTTGATTTCTTTAAAAATATTAAGCAAACTCGGAGGAAATGGAATTCCGGGTTGAACTGAAAAAGATAACCCATGGGCTTGTCCAGGACCATGATAAGGATCTTGGCCAAGTATGACCACTTTCACCTGATTTAGTGGACAGAAATTAAAGGCATTAAAAATATCTTTCCCTGGAGGAAAAACCATTTGCGTTTGATATTCATCTTTGATAAAATCGACTAATCCGTCAAAGAATTTTTCTTTAAATTTGTGATCCAATGCTTTTTTCCATGAAGGTTCAATCTTTACATTCATTCGATTTATTGAATTTTCTAATTGGAGTTGTATATTTATGTCTTTAATCTACAAAAATAATGGTATCAGCTGTTACTGAAGGAGTTCAAGTAAGTGTCGATGTTACTTACCAGGCAGAATTTTCAAGCCCTCACCAGCATCATTATGTTTTCACATACAAGGTAACAATCGAAAACAAAAGCGCCCAAACCGTTCAACTTTTACGGCGTAAATGGGAGATTTATGATGCCGCCGAGAGTCACAAAATTGTGGAAGGAGATGGAGTAGTGGGTCAACAGCCTATTTTAGAGCCGGGCGAATCACACAGCTACGTTTCTGGTTGTAACCTTAAATCTGGTTTGGGAAAAATGAACGGAGTCTATTTTATGGAGCGTATTCATAATGGAAAAAGCTTCGAAGTAATCGTTCCAGAATTCCAGATGATCGCAAATATTTTTCATAATTAATTTGGGTAATCGTTTATTCCCACTTTGGTCATTTTTTAATTATTGGCTGAAAAAAGAGGATAAATTTTCAATTCACTCCCCCCTATTATTCAAAACTTACGGGGAATTATTCGATTTCATTTTAGCGAAAGATCAGCTAGACCTTGACATTGAGGAATGTCGAAATTCACTTCTAGATTCCGATGAAGTCATTGAGGTCTTGGATCTCGGGGCAGGTTCCAAAAAGGTAAATACTCAAAAAAGAAAAGTTTCAGCTATCACTGAATATAGTACCAGTAGCCGGAAAACATCTCAGCTTCTTCAGTACTTCTGTAGCCGAACTCAAGCTGTACAGGTGATCGAACTGGGCACCTGTGTAGGATTAAACACTAAGTATTTGGCAAGAGAGACCAAAGGATGCTTAGCGACATTTGAAGGAGCCACAGAACTTGCTCGAATCGCATCTTTACATCTTACCGATTCGAGCGTAGAACTTATCGTTGGGAATATATCAGATACTTTACCTGAATACTTGGATAGAATTGATTTTGTGGATTTTGCTTTCATTGACGCAAATCACACTTACGATAGCACCCTTAATTCCCTCAAGTCGTTACTTCAGAAAGTTCGCTCAGGCTCCATCATCGCTATTGGAGATATCCATTGGTCAGTACAAATGCAGTCTGCTTGGAATGAAATCATTGAATTTCCGGAAGTTAGGTTGAGCCTAGATTTCTATGAGGTAGGTATTTTATTTTTTGAATTTCCGGGAGATAAGGAACACTGGGTCTTAGACTTTTGAGTTTTTCAAGATAAAAAATAACTCAGAACCAAGCCGCTCTGGAATAGAATTGTAACAAGGAGCCAAGATTTCTATTTCGAAATACTGCTCAAACAGTTCCTGATATTCTTGAATTGCCCCACCAAAAGGAGGACCTTGAAAATCAAAAGTACGGTCAAATAGCAATCCTGCGAGCTTGGCTCCAGGCTTCAGTAGTGACTTCATCTTAATCATGTAATCAATTCGCATCTTGGGATCAAGAGCACAAAAAAAAGTCTGTTCAATGATCATGTCATATTTACCTTCATGCTCAAAAAAATTCTCGAGGTGAATAAATGATTTTAGAAAATCAGGATTTCTTAAACTGAAATTTTGAATTGGCTCTTCCGCATAGTCAAGCAAATGAACCGAACTGAATCCTGATTTTATTGCAGCCTCCACCTCATAAGCGTTCCCAGCCCCAGGAAAAAGCATTTCAACACCCTTATTTTCAATTTGGTCTAAATATTGCAAGATCGGATAAGATGCAAAGCCAATATTCCACCCGGTCCTTCCTGTCTTGTACCGATCGGACCAATAGTTTTCATCTAAAATCATCATAATCCCTACCAAATTAATTTATTATGAACTCAGAATTTGAAAAAATTCCAGCACAAAAAAAAGACCAAGGCAAAAACATCATCATCATTGTCTTAGTCCTTCTTGTTATCATCAGTGGCATAAAGCTATACACTGACTACGTAGACAGAACTAAAAAATCTGAAGAAATCCTAATTCTTTCCACTGAAAACAATGAGCTGAATAAGCGATTAGATTCTGTGACTTACCAGCTGGATCTCCGAATCCAAGAAATCGAAAAACTTGGCGGCGATATTAAAGGCCTTGAAGAGGTGAAGAATCAATTGGTGGCGGAGCGAAATTCGTCCCGGCAAAGATCTGCTTCTGAAATCACAGCATTGAATGCTAAAATTAATAGCTCAAATAATCTGATTCAGGAGAAAGATCGAGAAATTTTAGAATTGAGAGCAGCAAACCAGCAGCTATTTTCGGAGAATCAGGATCTACGGACTACACAAGCAGAAATAGAAGAAGAAGTCGCTGAATTGAACATCCAGAAAGAGAGTCTACAAGCAAAAGTAAATGTAGCCTCTATGCTCAAAGCTGAAAATATCAGCATTTCGGCTGTCAATTCGAAAGGAAAAGAGCGAGTAGAAACCACCAAAGACTTTAGAAACAGATTCATCGAGCGGATCAAAGTAAGTTTTAATATCGCAGACAATAAGGTCGCAGAAAAAGGCCCTCGAAATGTTTATGTTCAGGTTCTTGGGCCAAATTCACAACCAATATTTGATGTGGCAAAAGGCTCAGGAACCTTTATGCTTAATGGGGGTGAACAGTTTTATACTGTAAAGCAAGATATGATTTTTGACAACTCAGGTCAGGAATTGACTTTCTATTACGAAAAGGGGTCAGATTACGTTTCTGGCGAACACGTAGTGAAAATCTACCTTGACAATTATCAAATTGGATCCAAAAGTTTCACAGTTAAATAAATAAAGCCTCCTTCGGGAGGTTTTATTTTAACTTACTCCCAGCTAGATTTAGGGAAATATTTGGAAAACAGCTTAGTTTCTTCTACTTTTGCGGTCTGTTTATTCAAATTCTTAAACACATTATATAAGATGTTCCAAAGAAATTATGAGACGGTATTCATTTTAACTCCCGTTTTGTCTGATGTTCAGATGAAGGATACCGTCGACAAGTTTGTAAACTTGTTAAAAGAAGAGGGGGCAGATGTTGTAAATGTTGAAAATTGGGGTCTCAAGAAGATGGCTTACACCATCCAAAAGAAGACGACTGGTTTCTACATCATGGTTGAGTACAAGGCCGATCCCACCATCATCCGTAAGTTCGAACTAGAATTTAGACGAGATGAGAAGGTAATGAGATTCTTGACTACTGTTTTGGATAAACATTCAATTGTTTACGCCGAAAGAAGAAGAAAAGGTGAGTTCAACAAAAAAGTCGAAGTTAAGGAGGAAGCTGCAAAATGACATTAGTAAACGAGCCAATCAACAGAGGCGAAATCAGAAAGAAGTATTGCCGATTCAAAAAGCACGGCATCAAATACATCGACTACAAGGATCCTAATTTCTTGTTGAAGTTTGTAAACGAGCAGGGTAAAATTCTTCCAAGAAGATTAACTGGTAACTCCGCAAAGTTTCAGAGAAAAGTGGCTCAGGCCATCAAAAAAGCAAGACATTTGGCTTTGTTGCCATTCGTAACCGATGGGTTGAAATAATTTCTTGTATCGTCCAATCACAAAAGAACATTACAAATGGAAATCATTCTAAGAACAGACATCAAAGGTCTTGGCTATAAAAATGACTTGGTAGACGTAAAGCCAGGTTACGGAAGAAACTATCTTATCCCTCAGGGATTTGCAGTTTTAGCAACAGGTTCGAATAAGAAAATCCTTGCAGAAAACATCAAGCAGGCAGCTCATAAGGCAGAGAAAATCAAAACTGAGGCTGAAAATATTGCAGCTAAAATTGAAGCTCTTACTTTAGAGATCAAAGCGAAAATTGGTGAATCAGGTAAGATCTTCGGCAAGGTAACAACCTTACAAATTGCTGATGCCCTTGCTACACAAGGAATCGATGTCGATCGTAAAAAAATCTCTATCAATACTCCAGTAGATGGAGAAGGTGAATTTATTGCTGATGTGGATCTTCACAGAGAAGTGAAAACTAAGGCCAAATTCATGGTAGTGGCAGAGTAATTAAAAACTATTCATAATAAAAAAAACCCGATCAAATCGGGTTTTTTTTATGCTTTTTCCTAAAAAATTAATTCAATGCCTTTTCAAGGGATTCGATCAATTTCTTAGACACAGCCTTGCTGTTCTTCTCTCTTGCTTCTTTAAATAATTCTACAGCTTCTAATCCTTTTTGAATTACTCCTGTCGGATTTTGATCATTTTGGAAGCTCACCCAACACCAAGACAACTCAGCAGCCAAAGTCTCTCCACCTTTTACTTTTTCTAATTTCTGAACCGCCTCAGGAAGCGTTTTCTCTAATTTTTCTACTTGCATAATCTCAAACGTTTGGTAGTTTAATTACTGATTTATAAGCAAAATTGATAAATTATTTTTGATAATACAATATAACAAGCTATAAATTAACATAATAACAATATTCAATCGATTGCGAAAAAGAGAAACGGGGTTTTAAGTCAAAAGCTGCTCCTTGTTTCATTCCTGATTTTATCAAATTGAAATTTATTACTAGATCTGTCAACGCAATTAAAATATGAATCCATACAAAACCCTTTTGCTAAATACTTCGAAAGCTCAATCCTTTAACCATACCACTGCACAGCGCAACCCTAAATTTTTCAAAGTTTCGATTTTAGCTTGATGGCGGCTTTATCTATAAACCATACAAGTACTTTCCTTTAACTTTATTTCATTCAGACTACTCGCTTCATTGTCTTTGGATTAGGTTATTTAAAATTAAGAATCCTTGAGAATTAAGAATATAATAGCTTAAAATATTCCTTAGCGAGAGGCATTTCTATTTTAAAAAAAATATTGGATTTCAATATTCACAATAAAATCATCTGAACACATATCCCTTTCAAGGGGAAGTGCCTACACCCTTTAAAAAGAATTGAGATTTTTTTCTTGCTGATCTCAAGGCTTTTATTGAATTATTAGAAAAACTTTAAACCTTGGTTTGGAAAAAAAGAAGCAAGATTCTACATTTGTGACACTTTAAGAGAAACCATTGAGTACTCTAAAGGAAACTGGCTTATGGTGTAACTGGCAACACGTCTGATTTTGGTTCAGAAGAGTCCAGGTTCGAGCCCTGGTAAGCCAACAAAAAGCCTCCCCTAATTGGGAGGCTTTTTTATTTGAGCACTCTCAGCCGAAAAGCATTCATGGCATTTTTTCCTAAATGCTCAGTAAGGCGATAATTTGCGATTGCCCCTACCCCAGCTCCAATAATAGGAATCAATTGGGCCAACTTGGCTAAATCAATGTAATCTCTATAATCCAATTGGAAAGTCCTCCAATCGAAGGTGCTCAGATCTTCCGGTAACTCATGTCGGTAAGTTTCCCAGTTTTCCAATAGACCGATCAGATCATTTCGCCGACTTTGATTGGAAAAGCTTAACTGAAAGACATAAAGCAAAAAAATCCGTTCCTGATAATTTTTTGTATCCATTCCATAGAGCGCTGCGATATCGAAAAGCATCTTCATCTTAATAGTCAAAAAGGCAGGAAAATCAGCAAATCCCAGTAAAATCCCCCCGGCCCCTGTAACCGCTCCTTCTGCAGAGGCCGAATTACGATACCATTTAATTCTACTTCGGACTTTGAGTTCACGAGCTTTCAAAGTCAATTCCTCGGCAGGCTTGGGTACAATCCAGCTCGAACCAGTGATGACTAACTTGATTATATTCTCAATGGCAGTCGTAATCACTTGATGTACTTTCTCTGGAATCCAGGTGTTGATTTTAGATTGAAGGCCATGAGTCATTCTCCCCACAATATTTGGAGGTTTTTTCATTTGAAACAACCAGAGTCCAAGCTCCGCTTGTGCATAGTTTGTATAATTATCCATTTATTGTTTTAAAAACTTAAATTGGAAATTAAGGTTTAGCTCTTCAAACCTTTACCAAATCTAAACAATATGATTAAGCCTATTTATTTACTCATTCTTCTTTTCGGGAGTTTTCTTTTCCCTAAAGAAACCAAAGAAAGCACTAACCCATTTGCTGACATTACTATTTGCCATTCTTATTCTGATGATATGGCTCAGTTTGTAGATTCTCCGGGCTTTGCTTCATTTCACCCCACCCCAATCGAAATCACCTTTGAAGGGAAAGGAGAAATGACCATTTACCCTACTGCGGATGGCAAAACCGCAAGTGCCTACTTGATCAAATCCAATGGTCCATCCGATAAATGGCTTTTCGTCTATCAGGAATGGTGGGGACTCAACGATCATATCAAATCTAAAGCTGATGAATTCTATGATGATCTGGAAGGCAAGGTAAATGTCATTGCATTGGACATGTACGATGGTCAAGTAACTGCAAATCCGCAGGAAGCAGGAAAACTAATGCAAGGTGCTCAAGAGGATCGATTGGTAGCAATCGTAAAGGGAGCTCAAACTTTAGCTGGAGCAAATGCTAAAATCGCAAATGTGGGCTGGTGCTTTGGAGGTGCTTGGTCGTTACGCTCAGCGTTGATTACAGGACAGCAGAACATTGGTTCGGTAATGTACTATGGCATGCCTGTACGCGATGTGGAGCAACTGAAGAACCTAAACTCGGATGTATTGGGACTTTTCGCTACGGAGCAATATATCTCTGAGGAAATCATCAAAGATTTTGCTGCTAAGATGGATGAAGCTGGAAAAAAATTGACTTATAAAATATTTCCAGCAGTTCATGGATTTTCAAACCCAAGCAATCCGAAATATGATGCTGAAGCTAGTGCAGAAGCGTATGAAATGGCAATAAGCTATCTGAGAGGAAAGTTTCAAGTCTAATCTAAATGCATTTGCATAAAAACAAGAAGAGCTATCATTGAATGATAGCTCTTCTCTTTTTTATCAAATAAGAAAATTACTTATATAAGCCATTGAACAGCATCTTAAATGTGCCATGGGACTGCGCTCGGAAAGTAATCTCTGGTCCAAAGGCATAGAATTTACCTTTTCCTATAGTTGCTTCAAAGGCTGTCACACCATTTTTCAGATAAGACTGTCCCCAAGCCCAGCCGCTTTTTAGCGGCTCTTCTTCACCAAACCAAGCGATTGGCTTTACGCCTAGGTTACTTGCATTTGGAGATAGCGTAAAGACAGGGCTTCGATTAAACATGATGTAAGCCTTTTCGTCCATCCCGTAATTGATAGGAACCTTGTTGTCAACGTACATTTCCAATACTGATCCAGGAATGTAATACTTCTCTCCGCTCAATGCCTTTGAGACACCTTTATCAGTTTGCTCCACTAGCGCATCATTTACTGGCAATCCTAGATGATAAGCTAAATCTGTAGCGGAACCAACCGTGAGTACTTGGCCACCTTGCTCCAAGAACTTTTTCAACTGTGGCACCGATTCATTCTTAGTGAAATAGCCTAACATATGGTGATATTTCTCATCAATCTCCTCTGGCTTTGGAAGTGATCTTCCGTATCTACCTTGCATAGGTCCAGGAATTCCCGGTCCGATAAATAGAATGACATCATATTTTTCAGACAAATTTCCTTCATTGATCTCCTTAGGGAAAACCAAAGAATAGTCAAAATGGAACTGCTCGAGCATCCATCTTACCCATCCAGAAGGCATTGAACCACCGTAGTAATCGTAAAGTGCAATTCTCGAAGGCTTGATCTCTTTTGCATCTTTCGGCATGGAACCTACTGGCTCTGGGTAAACGCCATAATCGGAGGCTACTTTAGCCAAAATATCTTTCCCCCCAGAAACATAAAAAGAACCAGCCGGTAGTCCGTTGGATAATGAAGCTGTTCGATAGACTTTCACTTTAGCCTTGAGCAGATCATTCACTGCCATAAAGCTGTTGTTATTTCTCGAATCAAGTAAATGTCCTGAGCCAGATGCTAAGGTCTTAGCAGGTGGCGTTTGAAGTTCCCCATAAGGTAATGCCTGGAAAGGACCGGTAAAGTCTTCATAGATCCGATCGATCTGTGACCCCATTTGGAAAGCAAGCGTCCAACCTGCCGCGTCATACGGTCGAATCGGAGGTCCTCCTGGATACAAGAAGTCATTTGGATGGTCTTGTGGCTCAAACATATCGATCACGTGTGGCCTGAAAGCTTGCGCTGTTTTCACTACGTAAGAATTCGCTGGATATTTTTTCCCTTTGACAGTGAATTCACTGGTAGCCTGATGAACTTGAATTCCAGATTTGATCAACGCATTAAGGAATTTGATTGCAGTAGGAAAATCTGGTTGATCCGCAGAAAGGATGTATCCACGAGGATCTTTCAAGGCTTGGTCAGTATAAACTGAATCATAAAACTGTTTTGGTATTCCGGATCTGTTACCGAAAAATTCCTCATCCTCGTCACTTGCTTCACTTTTCTTTTGAGAAGCTTTATAGGCATCCTCAATAGACTGCGCATTTTTTGGATACATAGTCCAGTTATCCTTATTTCCACGCTCGATAGACCTTCTCCCCATCAGGTAGATATTTCGAAGCAAATCATCTCCATTTCTTACTGCATGGTTTAATATCGCATAATTCAAAGAAACTGAATAGTCTATTGAAGTTTTGAAATGCCAAGGTCTAGGGGTGATAGGATATGGATTTGCATTGTTAGGAATCAATCTGTCTGGAATAAGCGGAACAGAAGAAGGTGTCGGGCTACCGATTATTTCGGTCAGGATTCCAATTTGATTGTGATAATATGGCGTCGTCCGAAGTCCTCCATTCCACCATGTTGAGAATACAGATCCTCCCAATCTCGTGTATCCAGGTCGATCTTCTTGGTGTAACCTGTTGATCATAGCAGCACCCACAGCATCCAAACTGGTAATAATCAAAGGATCAAAAACATGATTAAAAGGATCTCGATAAGGAGGTCCTGCCACCACAGTTCCTGCTGGCCCTGATTGATGGTGATTATAGATGATTTGGGGAACCCATTCGATGTATTGCTGACGAGACATGTTTTCGGCCTCGCTCATATTATTCATGTAGAAGTCACGATTATTATCATGCCCCACGTATTTCTGATACAGGATAGGGATATTTTGATCCCTTTTGGTAGGGTCATCTTTGCGCATGTACCAATCAGACATGATTTCCATACCATCTGGATTCGCATGTACCAAGAGAATGATCACCTCATCCAGAATCTTCATGGTCTCCGCATCTGTTCTTGACGCTAATTCATAAAGCGTTTGGATCAATTGATGAGGACCTACCACTTCACTGGCATGCAATCCTCCATCAATCCAGATCACGGGCTTTCCCTGACCGATTAATAGCTCAGCCTCTTCCCTGCTCATTTCAGCATGAGCTAATTTTTGAGAGACGGTTTTATATTGTTCAAGCTTGGGAAAATTAGCCGGAGCTGTCACAATCAACATTGGTTGGTCACGACCATATTCGGTCTTTCCGATACTTAAAAGCTGAACTCTATCACTTGCATCGGCTACTTTTTTGAAATAAGCCTCAGTCTGAGAAAAATTGGCAAGCTTATAGTCATCGCCAATATCGAATCCAAAATGAGATTTAGGGCTAGGAATGTTTTGAGCTGACAAATTTGAAAAGCAAATCAGCAGCAGCAATAACAGTGTAAATCGTTTTATCATAGGAATGTATTTTCGTGAAAACAGTATTTACCTCTAAAATAACATGAAAAAAAGTGGCGCATCCAGGATGAATGGTCTTTCTGGAGAAAAATTACAGGATCGGGTATTTGGGGCAATAAAGTCTAAGGAAGTCACATTCGGAAAATCAAAAATCAATCTTTACCTCTCATTTCAAATAGATTTTTACAGTCATGCTAAAAAGCAGGAAGAAACTTTTGATTGTCTCTTTAGGATTTAGCCATCCTTAGCAGGAATTGTTACTTTTGCTTAAGCTAGCTTCATTTCTTTCAAAAAAACCACCCACCTATGTCCGAGGTCAAAATCTTTGCAGGAACCAACAGTCAAAAATTAGGCGAAAAAATCGCTAAAAGTTACGGAAAGAGATTAGGAGAGCTTACCCTTTCCAGATTCAGTGACGGGGAGTTATCTCCAAGTTTTGATGAATCCATTCGAGGTTGTACCGTTTTTCTAGTACAGAGCACCACTCCTCCAAGTGACTATCTATTAGAACTTTGTCTGATGATCGATGCTGCAAAGCGGGCGAGTGCATACAAAGTTTGTGCAGTTATTCCTTATTTCGGGTATGCACGTCAGGATCGGAAAGATCGGCCCAGAGTTTCCATTGCAGCTAAGCTAATTGCGAATATGATAACCTCTGCAGGAGCTGATCGAATTATGACTTGCGACCTTCATGCTGGACAAATTCAAGGTTTTTTCGATATACCTTTGGATCATTTGAATGGATCAGCTATTTTTGTGCCCTATTTGAATTCACTGCGACTGGAAAATATGATTTTTGCAGCTCCAGATGTGGGAGGAGTAGCCAGAGCAAGGGCTTACGCCAAGCATTTTGAAGTAGAAATGGTAGTCTGTGACAAGCACAGAAAACGAGCTAATGAAATTGCTTCAATGCAAGTCATTGGGGATGTTGAGGGAAAAGACGTGATTCTAGTAGATGACCTGGTAGATACCGCAGGGACACTTTGTAAAGCAGCAGAAATACTTACTGACAAAGGAGCAACTTCTGTAAGAGCTATCGCAACGCACGGAGTCCTCTCAGGCAAAGCCTATGAAAACATTGAAAACTCGAAGTTGGTAGAATTGGTGATTACAGACACCATTTCAATGAAGCATCCTTCTTCAAAAATCAGAGCATTGACTGTTGCCGAATTGTTTGGAAAAGCAATTCATGCCGTAACTGGAAACACCTCAATTAGCTCACTATTTATTTAAAGAGAACCAATTTTAAAATACATATATATGAAAACACTAGAGATTATAGGGTTTAAAAGAGCAAATCTCGACAGTGCGAGTCTTACTGAGCTAAGAGAAGCTGGCAATGTTCCTTGCGTCGTTTACGGTCCAGGTCTTCCTGAGCAGATTCATTTCTACTCTCCGATTATCTTGTTCAGAAGCTTAATTTACACTCCTGAAGTTCACTTGGTTGAGTTGAACGTAGAAGGGAAAATCATCAAAGCAATCTTGAAAGAGGCTCAATTTCACCCAGTAAGTGAAATGATCCTTCATGCTGACTTTGTAGCTTATTCTGAAGAAAAAGTGATCAAATTTGAAATCCCAGTTAAGGTTGTGGGTAGCTCTCCAGGTATCGCCAAAGGTGGTAAGTTGGAAATGAAAACCAGAGCACTTAAGGTAAAAGGTCTTGCAAAAGATCTTCCCGATTTCATCGAAGTGAATATTACTTCACTTGATTTAGGTAAATCATTCAAAGTAGAAGATCTTTCTGTTGAAGGATTTGAAATCTTGACTAGCCCGAACGTTTCTATTGTGACTGTTGGTATTCCAAGAGCACTTAGAGGAAAAAAGGTTGGTGAAGAGGATTGATCTTTCTTCTCAAACTATTCAAAATCCTGCCCGATTAAGGCAGGATTTTTTATTTTCACTTGGTATTTACTGAATCGTAATGAAATACTTAATCGTTGGTCTAGGTAATATAGGTCCAGAGTATGAGCTAACGCGCCATAACATCGGATTCCTGACGGTAGATCGTCTAGCCGATAAGCAATCCTGCACTTGGGCCAGTGATCGACTGGCTTTCAAATCTGAATTCAAACATAAAGGGCGAACTATTCACCTGATCAAGCCGACCACTTACATGAATCTGAGTGGGAAAGCAGTCAACTATTGGATGAAACTACTTCAAATCCCGAGGGAAAACATCTTGATTTTGGTAGATGATGTGGCGATTCCATTTGAAAAATTAAGAATGAAACCGAAAGGAAGTGCAGCAGGGCATAATGGATTAAAGAATATTGAGGAGTTACTTGGAGGACAGAATTATCCAAGACTACGGATGGGAATTGGGGATGATTTCCAAAAAGGCCGTCAAGTTGATTTCGTTTTAGGACGATTTACAAATGAAGAATTTGCCGTATTAGCAACCATGATGGATAAAGCAATCGATATGGTTCTTGCATTTTGTACCGTTGGAATTGACCGAACTATGAATCAGTTTAACGATTAGAAAAGCTTTATTTGGAATTTCGATAAAGTCCCCATTAATTTGCAGGCAACTCAGGAAACTGATTTATAAAGAAGAGGCGAGAGATTAGGCTCTAAGACCCTCTGGCAACCATCGGCTACAAATCGAAAGGTGCCAAATCCTACCCAAATCGGGAATAATAGATTGGCTTCATAAAAACCCCTTTTTATTTTCTTTTGTTTTCTTGGGCTGGAATTTATAAGTCTTTCCATGAGGAAAAATTAAATCTCCTAGCCCCATGAGTAAGCACTTCGAAACCAATTCTATTCGGATTTCACCTTCCAAATCAAACCAAAAGGAGCACAGTTCTCCTTTGTATCTAACCTCAAGTTTTACTTTTGATTCAGCAGAAGAGGCTCGTGCAACTTTTGCAGAGGAAATAGAAGGGAATATCTACTCGCGCTATGCAAATCCCAACTCAAGTGATCTAATCGAGAAAATCTGTGCTGCAGAAGGCACAGAAGACGGGATCGCTACTGCTTCAGGGATGGCTGCAATGTTTGCAAGCATTGCAGCATTACTACAGCAGGGTGATCACATTCTCGCAGCCCGCTCCTTATTTGGTTCTACCCATCAACTTCTTACTCGTGTATTTCCAAAATGGGGCATCTCTTCTACCTATGGTGATATCGCAGACTACCTGAATTGGGAAAAATTAGTACAGCCCAACACTAAAATGCTCTTTATCGAAACTCCCTCAAACCCAGGTTTAGAGATTATCGATTTGGAATGGGCTGGTAAATTTGCAAAAGTACATGGATTAATCTTAGTGGTTGATAACTGCTTCGCTACCCCTTACCTCCAGCAGCCAGCCAAATGGGGCGCGGATATCGTCACGCATAGCGCGACGAAGTATATTGATGGACAAGGGAGAGTCTTAGGAGGTTTGATCCTCGGAAAAGCAGATTTAATGAAGCAAGTTCAATTCTTTACCAGGCATACAGGGCCAGCAATTTCACCATTCAATGCATGGATTCTCTCGAAAAGTATGGAGACGTTAGCTGTACGAATGGACCGCCACTGTTCAAATGCATTAAAAATTGCGACGGAATTCGAAGGGAATTCATCGATTAACGTAGTAAAATACCCTTTTCTGAAATCTCATCCTCAATACGATCTTGCCGTTAAGCAAATGAGTCAGGGAGGCGGGATAGTCACTTTGGACTTAACAGGTGGATTGGAAAGAGCACATCGGTTTATAGACGCGCTAAAAATGATCTCCGTTACAGCCAATCTAGGGGACAGTAGAAGTATCGTAACACATCCAGCATCAACCACGCACAGCAAACTTACGGAAGAAGAAAGACAGCAAGTAGGAATCACCAACGGCTTGATTCGGCTTTCAGTTGGCCTAGAACATCAGGAAGACATTATTAACGACATATCTCAAGCGCTGGAAAGCTCTAAGTGAAAATCCTTCACTAACTGGGAATCTTTAGGCAAAATGAGAGAATATGTGGGTTAAAATCTTGAGATGTAAGAAAAAATAAATTTTGAGGGCAAAAGATAAAGGTCCAAGTCAGAAGGCTTGAACCCTTTATTCTTTACTAATTACTTTGCTTTCGCTATGAAACCTTTTTTGGTGAGTTTATCGAGCCATTGTGCACTTAGCTTTAATTACCAAGTAGTTTGTTTAAGTTTCGGAAAAGCCCGGATGACATCACTTAAGCTGATCTGACCGATAAGTTTCCCATCCTTTAACACTGGAAATCTTCTGATTTTAAGCTCTAAAAATTTCTGCGCTGCATCAAAAAGTGATAATTCAGGCGAGAGCGTAATTACATTCTGGGTCATATGCTCACTTACCTTTCCTGGGAACTTTGGCGTGTTTGAATATTTTCCTTTGATAATTTCTCGAAGGCAATCTACCTCGGAAATAATCCCTACCAACATTCCTGAACTGTCCACGACCGGACCTCCGGAAATCTTCTTTTTGGTCAGTATTTCCATTACTTGTTCGATCGTATCATCAGGATTAAATGTTTCCAAGCGGCTGGACATGTGATCCTTTACTAAAATTTGCTGAACTGGAGTCTTCTTTGGTTCTACCACTCGTACTCCTTGAAAACTTTTCACCATATCAAAAATAGTTTATTACGCGAAGAATAATTTACTGAAAAAATGACTAGATAGCAAATAAGAATTCTATTTTTTAGTCTAAACAAGGTAAAAAATATTATTTATTCTATTTATTCAGAATTTTATTTTTTCAAGTTTTTTAAGATAATAAAGGGTTTCCAGTTATTTTGTGGCCTTTTATACAGATCATTAAATTCAAAACTTCCCACCACCACATCTTGATCTCCATCTAAATCGAGATCTCCTTTGGTAATGGTAAGCCAATTTGAGTCAATTCCTCTTGCCAGAACAAAGGGACTAAAATCACCATCCGATTCTTGTCGGAAATAAATCAAATCCTGTCTCGGCCTTTGTTTGGGATCAGGGAAAAAAGCTATAGCAAAGAGATCCAAATCCCCATCTCCATCAAAATCATCTACCTCAAGTCCACTGGCACCATACATTGGGTAAAACCAACTTTCCTCAAAGTTATTTTCGCCGTCATTTAAGAAGATCCTAACTCCATGATAATTTTTCAAGATCTGAGATTGATCCGCATTATCTCCATTGACCAAAATAATATCGTCTAATCCATCGCCGTTCATGTCCTCTAATCTAAAGTCACTCGATCCAAATGCCGGATGAAATTCAAGAAGAATCTTCTCCCGAAAATCACCTTTTCCATCATTGATGAAGGCTCGAATACTTTCCCGCGACTGTGTCATTTGAACTATCAAATCTTTATCGCCATCCTGATCCAAATCTCTGGAAATAGTTCTTCTAGCTCCTGGGAAGCTTGATAAAATTTTTTCTGGTTGAGAATCCGAGTTTAATGAAAGTTTACCCAAATGATTGCCAAATTGGGAAATCACATATTCAGATCGATTACCTCCATTCAAATCTAATTTCAAGAAATGTACCGGACGCATCAAGCTATCCAAGATAGTTTGGCTTACCCATTCACCTCCCCTTAGATTATACTTTGTGATCGATCCAATGGAATCATTTGAAGGATCCATCAATCCCATGGTCAATAATTCAAATTCAGAATCAGAGTTCCAGAGAATTTCAACCGGTGCAATTGAAGTAGCAATAGAATCCATTCGTTGAAAACCATTTTTCGGATCCAAGACAAAAACAGTTCGAAAGCGATTGCCAAGCCAAAGCTGTCCTGTCTCTGGATGAATTCGGATCATAGTGGTCAGATTCGGATAGACAAAATCATATTCCGGCTGAATCAAGTCGAAGCCTGGGATACCCGTTTTAGGAAGTTTTTTAGCTAACTGAGGAAGTGGTGATTTAGGAGCATTTTCCTGATAGTATTGTAATATCTTCTGCCAATCGTCTCGCTGAATCAATTGTACTTTAGCGTAAATCCCTTTGGGCACGCCAACATCTTCCGGTAAATCAACTCCAAAATCCTCTTCCAAATACAAGCCAAGGCGCTTCCTCATATCTGGAAGTACATTTTCAACCCATGTTTTTTGATCCAAAATATTGGGATCTGGTTTCAGATGGCAACTCCCACAATAGGCATTTGCCAGCTGTTCCCCATCAAGTTTCAAATCCGTAGTGGCAAGTTGTTCTAGCGTTGGTGGGGGTTGTTTACGCTCCGAGATTGGATTACAAGCAGCCAAAATTACTCCGAGAAAGAAACAAACTGAAAATTGGAATTTCATTAATCTAACACTTCTAAAAACTGATTGACTATTTCATGATCGATTCCCAGATGATGGCTAAATGCTACAGGCTCGGATGAAAATGATAACCCCTGATTGATAAATTGGTTTTTTGAGAGAATGGTAGTTCTACAGGATGCATGAATCTCTTTCAGAAATCCATTTTGATTTAGAACCTTCACATGCTCAGGTTTGGTGCCTCCTCCGGGCATGATACTGATTCGATCTTTCGCTTTTCCCATCAATTCTAACAGTATAGGAATTCCCTCGCTTACCGAATTCTTACCTCCAGATGTCAGAATCCGTTGAAACTTACAGCTAATGATCGTATCCAATGCATCGATCAAATTCGCAGATGCATCAAATGCACGATGAAAAGTACAAGGTTTCCCTCCTGCCGATCGCATTAGTGATTCACAAGCATCCACATTCACGACACCTTGGTAATCCAAAACTCCAAAAACAAATCCATCTGCACCTAACTCTCCAAGAATCTCAATGTCGCGCTTCATGACCATCAGTTCCTTTTGAGAATAGGCAAAATCTCCTCCCCTGGGTCGGATCATCACAAAAATAGGAAGGTCGAGTTCAGATTTGAGAATTTTAAGCATTCCGGCACTTGGTGTTTCTCCACCTTCGGAAAAATTAGAACAGAGTTCCAGACGGTCTACCCCAAAAGAAGCCGCTTGCATAGCCGCTTCAAAACTAAATACTGGCGATTCTAATAGAATTTTACTCATGGTTTGAAGTGAGAATTTGAATCAATCAATACATTTTCTTTCACTGTAGCTTTTGCAAAGTTAAATCCGGGATGAACTGCAAAAGCTCCAGTCAAGCCTTCCTTATTTATAGCTAAAAACCCGGCTTGAATATCGTCGATATTTTTATTTTTTGAAATCAATCTTCTTACTGCCTCTTCGCAAGCTTCTTGTGGAGTTCTTCCTTGACGCATCAATTCCACGATCAAAAAGCTCCCACAAATCTTGATAATAGTCTCTCCCAATCCTGTAGCTGTGGCAGCCCCAACTTCATTATCCACAAATAATCCTGCTCCAATAATCGGGCTATCCCCTACTCTTCCGTGCATTTTATAAGCAAGACCACTGGTGGTACAGCTTCCTGCCATATTGCCATTCGCATCGATCCCAATCATGCCAATGGTATCGTGATTTTCAATATTAATAATCGGCTTGTATTGGCTAGTCTCCTTCCATTTGGCATATTCAATGGCAGCCTTTGGACTCAGCACTTCTTCCTCAAGCGGAAATCCTTCTGCAATAGCAAATTGCCTGGCTCCTTCCCCAGCGAGCATGACGTGAGGAGTATTTTCCATTACCCTTCGTGCTAGACTTATTGGATGTTTGATTTGTCTAACGAATGCGACAGACCCACAATTCCCGTCTCCTGTCATAATCGACGCATCTAAAGTCGTGATCCCTTCCCTATCCGGCAGACCTTGGAGACCAACAGATAAGTTATCAAGATCAAGTTCTGTATCTCTAACTCCAGCTTCCACAGCATCCAAAATACTCCCACCAGTATTGAGTTGGGCTATCGCAGCTGCATTAGCTGGTAGACCATGATTCCAAGTAGAAAGTATCAAGGGCAATTCCCCGATTAAGGGTGCCGATTTTTGCTCCTTTGGAGTGCAAGAAGCGGATATGGCAGGAATTATTAAAGCAGATCCCCACAGGGATTGTTTGATAAATTTTCTTCTTTGAGACATAAGGAGTATTTTAGAATCTCGGTTAAATTATTAAAAAAGGGCTGAAAATGGCCATTTTTACTCAAATACATTCTAAAAAATAAGCGATGAAGCCATACCTATTAAAAGAGTCAAATTGGAAAGATCTCCAATCCCACCGTTTCGAATTAGCAGTTTTACCCTGGGGAGCAACAGAGGCTCATAATTATCATCTGCCCTATGGTACCGATGTCTATGAGGCTGATGCAGTTGCAGAATTGGCAGGAAAAAAAGCTTGGGATAAGGGTGCAAATGTAACGATCATGCCTACGATACCCTTTGGGGTAAATACGGGTCAATCTGATATTTATTTAGACATCAATCTCAACCCAAGTACTCAGCTACTTATACTTCAAGATATTTTGACAATGCTGAATCGCCAAGGAATCAAGAAGTTTTTGATCATCAATAGCCATGGGGGCAATGATTTCAAGACGATGCTGCGAGAATTGGGGTTGAAGTTTCCGGAAATGATGCTTTTCACGTGTAACTGGTTTCAGGCCTTGGACAAATCAGCCTATTTCGAAGAAAGTGGAGATCATGCCGATGAAATGGAAACTGCTTTGATCATGCATCTCCATCCAGAACTTGTCCTACCCTTAGAAGAAGCAGGAATGGGCACCGAAAAAAAATCTAAAATCAAAGGAATTCGAGAGAAGTGGGCTTGGGCAGAGCGCAAATGGTCAGAAGTCAGTGAAGACACTGGGATAGGCAATCCAAAAAAAGCCTCTCCTGAGAAAGGAAGGCTTTATTTTGAAGACGTAACGGATAAAGTCTCGGATTTGATCGTAGCGATTTGCGAAGCAAAATCAGGTGAACTTTATGGCTGATTAGTTCATATTCGTCATATCAAATGGACTACTATTCCCCTTGTAATCGATCATTGTGATTGATTTGGTATTTGCTGGAATCGTAAATGACCGAGAAGATTGCGATAGAAATCCAGCTCCATAACTAGTCTCGATTCGTTGTTTTTTTCCGTTTTCCAATTCGATGAGTATTGCCATCGTCTGAGGAGATGGATAAATAGACTTAAATCCGTCTATTGTGATTTTATGTCTAAAGACTTCTAATCGTCCCCTATTTTGAGAAGCAACCAAAAGTGGTGAACCTGAAGCAGAGGCTAATTTGATTAAAGCTTTACCATCTCCAGGAACAACAAAACCACTTTTGCCAAAATCAAGGGTTTTAAAATTTCCATTTCCATCCCCAAGCAATACCAAGCCTATTTGTGCATCTAGTCTTCCTGTAAAAATTTCATTGCCGTAATCATTCCCGATCAAAACCACATCCAAAAAACCATCGTCATTGACATCTTGGCTGACCATCCCATTTACAGGTGCTAGCTGTGCTTCAATAGGCAAAGCATGCACTTCAAAAGTCCCATCGCCCATATTCTTTAAAAAAGCAGATTGATCGTAATTACCAGTTAAAATTAGCGCTCCTTCTTTTTCTGTTTGGGTAAAGAGATCATTTTCAGTACTCAAAGCATAAGACTTGTAGCGCTCATATTTTCTTCTAAACAATGTGCTTTGACCATATAAGTCATCCCAAAAATGGCTTGGGTAGGAATTATAGTTCCCAGATCGATCCTTGTAATACGCAAAAGTAACCGGGTCCATACTTCCGTTGCCGTCAAAGTCTTTTGCATAGATTTTTACAGGTCGTTCTGCCGTAGGATGATGCGGATTGTTTCTGCCTAGATTACCGACTACAAAATCAGTATCTCCATCCTGATCAAAATCACCGGATGTAATCGAATTCCACCAACCTAAATGATCCTCTAAGCCTGTGTTTCCTAATTTGGTAAATTTAGAACCGTCATTTTTAAAAATGGTAACAGCCATCAATTCCCCAACAACCACTAAATCAATTTTTCCATCCTGATCGATATCAGACCAAATAGCATCGGTTACCATTCCAATATTCTTCAAACCAGGGGCTATTTCCTCGGAAACATCCTGAAGAATTCCTCCAATATTTTTGAGCAAAAAGCTTTGTTCTGCTACCGGATATTTCCCAATCGGACTTCGCCCTCCTACGAATAAATCGAGAAATCCATCTCCGTCAAAGTCTGCCCCTCTAACCGCTGAACCACTTGCTTTTATTCCTGAGAAATCTTTATTGATGGTGAAATTACCCTTGCCATCATTCAAGTAGATTCGATCTACATATTCTACAGCATCAGGTAGAAACTCACTGCTGCCTGATACGAGGTATAAATCAAGATCCCCATCATTTTCCAAATCAAAAAGAAGCATCCCCATTTCTTCAAAAGCATTGGACTCACCTTGTAGAAAATCTTTTTCTTCGAAAGTGCCATCTGCTTTTTGCAAGAATAACTTAGGCGAAAAACCTGAGGAGGAACCAATAATCAAATCTTCCAATTGATCCCCATTGACATCCCCAGCAGCTAAGGATGGTCCGAATTGACTTAGTTTATGAGGAATTGTACGTTGAATATTAAAGTCAATTTTATCATCTTCTTTATGAATGAAACTTAAACCTAGCTGAGCAGAAACTTCCTCATAAATAGCTGCAGGCTGCTGTTCAGTCAAGACCGCAAGCGTATTTTTTCCAACTTTTGCCTCTGCATGGCTGATCTCAAGAACTTGGTTAGATTGAACATCAACGAGCTTGGACTCTTTGCCATCCGGCCAAATAACGATCAGATTATTTACTGAACTTGATTTTCCCAAGCCAAAGTGAAGAGTAGATTCAATGGAGGACATATATCCTCGAACGATCTGCTGCTCTTGGTAAAGCCGATTGCCTTCTGGCATTTCCAAGACAATTTTCGCTCCCAAACCATCCGGATTAGCCAACGTACCTTTCAATTTCACTCTTAGGAAGTTTGGCTTTTCGGGCGAATCATTGAGTGTATTTTCAAAAATAAAGGCTGGATCATTGATGTTGTTCACTACATAATCCAGATCCCCATCACCGTCAAGATCTACAAATGCTGCTCCATTGGAGAAAGAAGGCTTATTTAAGCCCCAAGCATCTCCTGAATCTTCGAAGGTCAGATCGCCTTTATTGCGATAAGCATAATTAGGAATTTTGACGATAGGAATGGAATCCAGAAGCTGTCGAATACTAGCGATATTCCCTACGTCCGCTCGGTAATTGGCAAAATCTTTATCAGTAATATCTCTTGGAAATCCATTGGTGATCAGCAAGTCACGAAAACCATCATTGTCTACATCTCCGAAAAGTGGTGCCCAACTCCAATCCGTCTGATAGACTCCAGCAAGCATACCTATCTCACTAAACGGAACTCCTGCGCCATTATTCATTTGCAGCATATTACGGACATACTGATATTCATAGCCCCATTGTTCATTGCTGATATATACTTGATATGAATTTTTACCGATCGTGGTTTTCTTTCGGAAATTATCCTCGCCAAGCATATCGATGGTGATTAGATCTGGCTTTGTATCATTGTTGAAATCCGAAATATCAGAGCCCATGGAAAACTGGCTTGTATGTCTCAAGTAGTTTTTGGATTGATTTGAGAAAGTCCCGTCTTGATTATTGATATATAGGATGTCATTAGTGACATAATCATTACTGACATGGATGTCAGGCCAGCCATCGTTATTGAGATCCGAGACCACTAAGCCTAATCCAAATCCTTCAATCGTAATACCTGCTTCGATAGTAACATCTGAAAAAGTACCATCACCATTATTTCGATAAAACTTATCATTATTTATAGCCGATCCATCAATAATTTTTTCACGATAATTACTGGGCGTGGATTTACTTTGTTCATTGTTTAATACATATAAATCAAGATCTCCATCTAAGTCATAATCGATAAATGATGCTCCCATAGAATTGCCAGAGTCTGCAATCCCAAATTGCGAAGCTTGCTCAATAAAAGTTACATTTCCTTCTTCATCCTCCCCTTGATTTACAAAAAGTAGATTGTTTCGCTGCCCTGAACCTTTTAACATGGCCGTGGCCACATAGATGTCCATCCAGCCATCGCCATTGATATCAACGGAAGTTGTTCCAGTACACCAGCTGCCAAGTGCTTCCACACCAGCTTTTGAGGAAATATCTTTGAATTTGAAATCGCCTTGGTTCAGGTAAAGTTTATTCGAAACTTGATTACCTGTAAAGAATAAATCCTGCAAGCCGTCATTATTAAAATCAGCAACTGCAAGACCTGCCCCATTGAAAATATATTCGTCTGTAAGGATATTAAATGAATCAGATTCAGTGATTTGATTCGCAAACTCAACACCGGTTTGTTCAGCGCTCTTTAGTTTAAACAGTTTATCATCTTGAGAACAGGAAAATAGGAAGATGAAAATTAGTGTAGCTAAAAAGCCATAAATGGAACACTTCATAAGGCAGTAAATTGGGTGCTTGGGATGCATGAAATTACCACTTTTGAGGCAAAGGCGAAAGATTTTGTTCGCAGATATAAATAAAAAAAGGAAGGCTTTTCAGCCTTCCTTTCAATATTAATTCTAACTCTTAAGATTAGAAGCCTGGATTTTGAATCAAAATATCTGATCCAACCAAGTCAATCTGATCCTGTGGAATTGGAAGAACTTTGTGCTTTTCAGTGAATTTGGCTCCACCTAAGGCAGATGCCAATTGAACACCATCAAGAGCAAAGTAGTAGTCAAGCTCTGCCTGAACTGTATTCCAACGAACTAGGTCATAGAATCTATGTCCTTCCATACCAAGCTCAAGCATTCTTTCCATTCTAACGGCAGTTCTTGCAACAGCAGCATCAGTCCAAGGCGCAGTATACGTGCTTACCACATACTTTGCAGCCATCGTACCGTCACCTCTCTTTAGCTTAGAATTGATTGCTCTAGTTCTGATAAGGTTTACATACTCACGCGCTTTTTCCAATCCGCCTGTCTCGATTTCAGCCTCAGCCGCCATCAATAATACATCAGCAAATCGAATGATCATAAAGTTGATACCAGTATAGCCTGGAGTCCAAGAGGAGTTATCCTGGAAAGACCCTTGCTCAGATCTTGCATATACATACTTCTTAGGAGAATAGGGTCCGCCATTTGGCTGGTTTCTGATCCAAGCAGCGCCTGGAAAATCCTGCCAATCTAGGTAAGGAAGTCCTCTTCTACCCACCGTGTGATCCAAACGTGGATCAAGGTTTCCTGTATCAGGTGTGAAAGGATCCGCAGTTTGAATACCCATATCATTCTTTACTCTGTTTGCAGTTGCATTGTAAGTTCTATCTAAGATTGGAAGACCAGCATCAGTAGTTCTAAATGCATTCACAAACGTAAAGGTTGGTTGGAAGAATCCGCAACAGTTACCTGGACCAGATGGACCTGTATTGTATGGAAAATTCAATTGAAATTCAGGATTTGCATTTGCAATAGAACCTGTATTTGCTGAAGACTGATAAGCCCAGATTGATTCCTGATGGTTATCATTTGCTCCTCGGAACATATCATCGTAATAAGGAACCAAACCATATTTCAGGTTATTGCTGGTTACCCCATTTGTAATCACATCAGTGAATAGCGTCTTAGCATCTGGAAATTTATTTTGATATAAATAAACTTTAGCCAAGTAAGCTTTCGCTGCCCAAGAATTCACTCTTCCTACCTGAGGTTGTGTTGCAGGAAGATTATCAGCTGCAAACTTCAAATCTGCTTCGATGAAAGGCCAAAGGTCTTTATCATTTTTCACATCTTCCAAGCCACTACCATAATCTACTGTCTCATCTACATAAGGAGTATTTCCGTAGTTTTTCTTCAAGTCAAAATAGTAATGCGCTCTCAAGAATCTTGCCTGAGCAGAAAGACGCTTTACATCATTTGGCAAAACATCAGGTCCTGGCTTAGCTAAAAGTCTAAGCACGTTATTTGCTCGTGCGATGCCTTCATAATTACTATCGTATTTCGCACCCAAATCACCTGAAGCTGAGTTAGCCTCAAAACGCTGAAAAGCGTTGATAGAACTGAAGTCTCCAGGGTCAGTACCCTTGTTCGCTTCACCACCTCTAACACTACCCCAAACCCAATTGGAAGCTCCTGCTAATGTGACGAATCTACCATTTACCTGAGAATAGGCCGCAATCAAAGAAGCATCTATACCCGCTAGCGAAGTTAACTGAGCCTCTGACAACAAACCTGTCGGCGCGACATTCAGGAAATCATCGCTACAACTCACTGCTACCATCATCATCCCTGATGCCAATAGCGCTCCGATTTTTAATTTAAAATTTTTCATTTTGATCATCTATTATAATTTCTATAACTCGATTTCTTTATAAGTGTTTAAGCTTAGAAGCTGAGGTTTAGACCGAAAGTATAACCTCTAGTAACTGGATAGTTACCCACGTCGATACCGAATGCAGTATCGGCGTCACCGCCAACTGCAGGATCTAATCCTTCATATCCTGTAAGCGTAAACAAGTTATTCGCTGAGGCAAATACTCTTAATCGCTCCAATCTCCATCTCTCCAATAAGGTTGCAGGAAGCGTATAACCCAAGGTCACGTTCTGCAATCTCAAGTAAGATCCATCTTCCACATAGAAAGAGTTTTCAACATTAGAGGTAGAGAAGTTTGAGGTCTTCTCAACTACAGGAATTGTAGCATCCAAGTTCTCAGGAGTCCAAGCACCTTTCAAACGCTCTGATATAGCCGCTCCTTCAAATGTTTGGAAGAAATCTGTAAACCACTTAGATTGGTTCCAAACCTCATTACCAATTGAAGTATACAAGTAAGCTGATAAATCAAACCCTTTGTATCCAACTGTAAAGTTTACACCACCGGTGAAATCAGGAATTGGATTTCCAAGATTGATTCGGTCATCTGGAGTAATCACCCCATCACCGTTAACATCTTCAAACTTGAAACGACCTGGAGCTGCACCATCTTGAGTAGCATGACTACTTACATCTTCTGCATTTCTGAAAAGACCAAGGGTGTTGTATCCGAAGAACGTTGATAGAGGTTGTCCTACTGAGTTTCTGATTGGACGAATTCCTCTGTAACCAGGGTTAACAGATGTGATTATATTAAGCCCTGGTGCCAAAGAAACAATTTCATTCTTCAATACAGAACCTGTTACAGTTAACTCGTAGGTGAAGTCAGAAGTTAAATTACCTCTAGTACTTACCAAAAGGTCCAATCCTCTGTTGAGCATTTGACCAATGTTTACAGAAGGAGGTGAAGCATTGCTTCCAGCAGTCAAAGGAATTGGGACTGTAAATAGTAAGTCCTTAGTATCCTTTTTCCACCAGTCAAAGATCACGTCCAATTTACCGTTGAAGAATGTACCGTCAAAACCAATGTTTGTGGTCTCAGCAGTTTCCCACTGAGCATTTGGGTTACCAATACGAGTTCTTCTAAATCCGATAATAGCTGAAGAGTTTGAACCAGTAATATCATACGAAGAAGCTCCTACGTTACCACCAAATAGCGAATATTGGTTGTTAGGGTCTACGTTATTGGAGTTACCCATTTGTCCCCAACCACCACGGATTTTCAAATCATCAACCCAAGTAGCGCTGGACAAGAATCCTTCAGAAGAAAGTCTCCAAGCTGCAGAGAATGCAGGGAATACACCATATCTGTTATTGCTACCAAACCTGGAAGAACCATCACGTCTTACAACACCACTAAATAAATACTTATCGTTGTACGTATAGTTTACACGGCCAAAGTAAGAACTGAAGTTTACACCTCTATATAAGCCAGAGTTTACCTGACGGGTTGATACTGGTAAGTTAGAAATATTGACGAAATCAGGATCTCTAGAGAATGGATTCTGACCTGAAGCACTCATAAATCTACCTGCACCAGTATTCAAAGCTTCTTGTCCTAAAATCACATCAAATGCATGCTTTCCGAAAGTTTCCTTCCAAGTCACTGTATTTGTGAAAGTCCATCCAAAGTTAAAACCAGAACCTTCACCATAACCGAACGCTGAATTGTTTTCTGAGTTTTCGTACTGAAGTCTAGAGTAGTTCCAGAAATAGTTGCTAGAATAATCAATACCCAAAGCAGTTCTGAAAGTCAAGTTATCCAAGATATCATACTCAGCGTAAACGTTACCGAATGCTTGAGCCGAATACCCTCTATTATCTGCTTGACCATCTCTATTAGCTACTGGATTACGAGGGTTGTTAAAACCTCTAGCAGCGGTACCCGCATATCCTCCAAATTCATCATAAATTGGGATGATTGATGGCATACGGAAGGCTTGAAGGATGTCATTCTCATCATCTGAGATTCCTTGACCACCACTGCCACCTTGCTGACCCAATACCTGACGGTAGGTAGCCTGAAAGTTTTCACCGATTCTAAACTTCTTGGTCACATCAAACTCAGAGTTAGCTCTGAAAGTAATTCGCTTAAAGTCGTTACCTATCAAGATACCAGCCTGCTCTTGGTAGCCTAGACCAATATAGAATCTGCTAGTTTCTGATCCACCATTTAAACCGATAGAATGTCTGTTCAATGGAGCATTTCTTGTCAATGCACCGTACCAGTCAGTTCCCTCGCCGGTAGCCGCTCTTACCAATTGGCTAATAGGGCCTTTCGATGGATCGACGTTATACTTTGCACGCTCTTGCTCGATACGATCCGCTGAGAATGGACCTGCTACTCCAGCCACACCACCAACGTTAATATAATAAGGTAAGACAGGAGTCGAACCGGATCCAAATTGAGGATGTCCATAATTTGGAGCTCTATTACTGATTCTAGCTTGGTTTGTTTCTGCCAACCAGGTGGTTGTTGCGAAATCCTGTGGGTTCATCATTTGAAGGCCTACTCCTGGAGTAGTCACACCATACATACCACTGTAGTCAACACGAAGTTTTTGATTTCCTCTTTTACCTTTCTTGGTAGTGTAGATAATCACGCCGTTGGCAGCTCTAGCTCCGTAAATGGAAGCTGCAGCAGCATCTTTCAATACTGTAGTAGATTCGATGTCATCTGGATTCAAGAAGGCCGTGTTTCCCACAGGAACTCCATCCACGATATATAGTGGTTCGTTACCACCGAAGGCACCAAAACCACGAACTCGGATAATTGATGAGGTACCAGGCTGACCGTTCGTAATTACCGTAACACCAGAAACACGACCCTGAAGGACTTGCTCAACGTTACCAGTAGGAATTACTGTCAAATCTTTGGGATTTACTGTTGCGATCGCACCAGTGGTATTTCTTCTGCTGTCAATCGTGTAACCAGTAACGACAAGCTCAGTAAGCGTTCTTTCGTCTGGGCTCATTTTAATATCAACCACGCTTCTAGATCCCAACACTTGCTCCACCCTAGTGTAGCCAATGAATGAGAATACTAAAACTGCTTGATCATTTGGGACATTGATGGAAAATTTTCCATCAATGTCTGTTGCGGTACCTGTAGTAGTTCCTTTTATGAGGATTGACACCCCTGGAAGTCCTATATCGTACTCGTCAAGTACTGTTCCGGTGACAGTCTTCTGTGCGAAGGCCGTAGCACTGGAAAGCATTAGGAGCATTAGGAATGCTCCTAGAAATTTGTAAAGATTTTTCATATACGTAGATAGATTGGGTAACAAGAATAATTTAAAAACTTGTCTGTAATTGTTAATGCAATCGTTTGCGATATCGCTCAAAATAATTGCAATAGATAATTGTCTGAATTTCAGAACTCTATTGCGACTATACCGTGGTTTTAGTAAACCGACTTAAAGAAATACCAATAGGTTTGAGAGCTTCTATTGAGTATGGGACAGGAGACAACTTGATGTAGTTAATAGGTCACTGATAACGGTTTTGGATTTTTGATCAAATTTAGTCCGCAATGTTAAAGATTCTAAAACGATTTTCAAGTATTAACTATTAAATAAAATTTCGGAATTTGAAATCATACAAGCACGAATAAATTGGAGCCATACTTATAAAAAAAAATAACCTGGGAAGAGCTTAATAGTCACTGTTTTGAGCTCTTAAATACGATAAATTAATCGTCATGAAAATTAGCGTAGCTAAAAAACCATCCATGGAAAACTTCATAGGGCAGTAAATTGGGTGCTTGGGATGGATAAACTTACCACTTTTGAGGCAAATGCGAAAGATTTTATTCTCAGATTCAAACAAAAAAAGGAAGGCTTTTCAGCCTTCCTTTTACTAGTAATTCTAATTCTAAAGATTAGAAACCTGGGTTTTGAATCAGAATATCTGATCCAACCAAATCAATCTGATCTTGTGGGATGGGAACTAACTTATACTTATCTGTGTATTTAGCTCCGCCTAAGGCAGCTGCCAATTGAACACCATCAAGTGCAAAGTAGTAGTCAAGCTCAGCCTGAACTGTATTCCAACGAACTAGATCATAGAATCTATGACCTTCCATTCCAAGCTCAAGTAGACGCTCCATACGTACTGCAGTTCTAGCTACAGCAGCATCAGTCCAAGGTGCAGTATAAGTGTTAATCACATATTTTGCAGCATTTGTATTGTCAGCTCGCTTAAGGAAAGAGTTCATTGCTCTAGTTCTTACACGGTTTACGTACTCTTTTGCTTTTTCCAATCCACCAGTTTCAATCTCTGCCTCAGCAGCCATCAATAACACATCAGCGAATCGGATAATCATGAAGTTGATACCTGTGTAACCTGGAGTCCAAGAAGAGTTATCCTGGAAAGTACCTTGCTCAGATCTTGCATAAACATACTTTCTCGGAGAATATGGTCCACCATTCGGCTGATTTCTGATCCAAGCAGCGCCTGGAAAATCTTGCCACCCTAGGTAAGGAATACCTCTTCTACCTACTGTATGATCAAGACGTGGGTCAAGATTTCCAGTATCAGGAGTGAAAGGATCCGCAGTTTGAATACCCATGTCACTTTTCACTCTGTTTGCAGGTGCGTTGTAAGTTCTATCTAAGATTGGAAGACCCGCACTAGTAGTTCTAAATGCATTCACGAAAGTAAAGCTTGGCTGGAAGAATCCGCAACAGTTACCCGGACCGGATGGACCCGTGTTGTATGGGAAATTCAAATCAAACTCTGGGTTAGCATTTGCAATTGATCCTGTACCCGCTGCAGACTGATAAGCCCAAACAGATTCCTGATGGTTATCATTAGCTCCTCTAAACATATCGTCATAATAAGGAACCAAACCGTATTTCAGATTATTGCTGGTTACCCCATTAGTGATAACATCAGTAAATAGCGTTTTCGCAGCAGGGAATTTATTTTGATATAAGTAGATTTTAGCTAAATAAGCCTTTGCTGCCCAAGAGTTAACACGACCAACTTGAGGTTGAGTTGCAGTAAGATTATCCACAGCAAACTTCATATCAGCTTCGATCAAAGGCCATAAATCAGCTGTATTACTTACATCTTCCAATCCGCTACCGTAATCTATTGTCTCATCCACATAAGGAGTATTTCCGTAATCACGCTTCAATTCAAAGTAAAAATGAGCTCTCAAAAATCTTGCTTGCGCAGAAATTCGCTTCACATCATTTGGCGTAACGTCAGGTCCTGGCTTACCTAGAAGTCTAAGCACATTGTTTGCTCGTGCAATTCCTTCGTAAGCCACATTCCATTTGGAAGCCACATCACCAGATGCAGAATTGATCTCGAATCGTTGGATAGGGTTGATAGTTGTGAAATCTCCAGGGTCAGTACCCTTATTGGCTTCACCACCTCTGATACTACCCCAAACCCAATTGGATGGAGACCCTAATCTGTTCCCTCGACCGTTAACCTGAGAATAGGCAGCAATCAAGGAAGCATCTATACCCGCTAGCGAAGTTAACTGGCCTTCTGCCAACAAACCTGTCGGCGCGACATTCAGGAAATCATCGCTACAACTCACTGCTACCATCATCATCCCTGATGCCAATAGCGCTCCGATTTTTAATTTAAAATTTTTCATTTTGATCATCTATTATAATTTCTATAACTCGATTTCTTTATAAGTGTTTAAGCTTAGAAGCTGAGGTTTAGACCGAAAGTATAACCTCTAGTAACTGGATAGTTACCCACGTCGATACCGAATGCAGTATCGGCGTCACCGCCAACTGCAGGATCTAATCCTTCATATCCTGTAAGCGTAAACAAGTTATTCGCTGAGGCAAATACTCTTAATCGCTCCAATCTCCATCTCTCCAATAAGGTTGCAGGAAGCGTATAACCCAAGGTCACGTTCTGCAATCTCAAGTAAGATCCATCTTCCACATAGAAAGAGTTTTCAACATTAGAGGTAGAGAAGTTTGAGGTCTTCTCAACTACAGGAATTGTAGCATCCAAGTTCTCAGGAGTCCAAGCACCTTTCAAACGCTCTGATATAGCCGCTCCTTCAAATGTTTGGAAGAAATCTGTAAACCACTTAGATTGGTTCCAAACCTCATTACCAATTGAAGTATACAAGTAAGCTGATAAATCAAACCCTTTGTATCCAACTGTAAAGTTTACACCACCGGTGAAATCAGGAATTGGATTTCCAAGATTGATTCGGTCATCTGGAGTAATCACCCCATCACCGTTAACATCTTCAAACTTGAAACGACCTGGAGCTGCACCATCTTGAGTAGCATGACTACTTACATCTTCTGCATTTCTGAAAAGACCAAGGGTGTTGTATCCGAAGAACGTTGATAGAGGTTGTCCTACTGAGTTTCTGATTGGACGAATTCCTCTGTAACCAGGGTTAACAGATGTGATTATATTAAGCCCTGGTGCCAAAGAAACAATTTCATTCTTCAATACAGAACCTGTTACAGTTAACTCGTAGGTGAAGTCAGAAGTTAAATTACCTCTAGTACTTACCAAAAGGTCCAATCCTCTGTTGAGCATTTGACCAATGTTTACAGAAGGAGGTGAAGCATTGCTTCCAGCAGTCAAAGGAATTGGGACTGTAAATAGTAAGTCCTTAGTATCCTTTTTCCACCAGTCAAAGATCACGTCCAATTTACCGTTGAAGAATGTACCGTCAAAACCAATGTTTGTGGTCTCAGCAGTTTCCCACTGAGCATTTGGGTTACCAATACGAGTTCTTCTAAATCCGATAATAGCTGAAGAGTTTGAACCAGTAATATCATACGAAGAAGCTCCTACGTTACCACCAAATAGCGAATATTGGTTGTTAGGGTCTACGTTATTGGAGTTACCCATTTGTCCCCAACCACCACGGATTTTCAAATCATCAACCCAAGTAGCGCTGGACAAGAATCCTTCAGAAGAAAGTCTCCAAGCTGCAGAGAATGCAGGGAATACACCATATCTGTTATTGCTACCAAACCTGGAAGAACCATCACGTCTTACAACACCACTAAATAAATACTTATCGTTGTACGTATAGTTTACACGGCCAAAGTAAGAACTGAAGTTTACACCTCTATATAAGCCAGAGTTTACCTGACGGGTTGATACTGGTAAGTTAGAAATATTGACGAAATCAGGATCTCTAGAGAATGGATTCTGACCTGAAGCACTCATAAATCTACCTGCACCAGTATTCAAAGCTTCTTGTCCTAAAATCACATCAAATGCATGCTTTCCGAAAGTTTCCTTCCAAGTCACTGTATTTGTGAAAGTCCATCCAAAGTTAAAACCAGAACCTTCACCATAACCGAACGCTGAATTGTTTTCTGAGTTTTCGTACTGAAGTCTAGAGTAGTTCCAGAAATAGTTGCTAGAATAATCAATACCCAAAGCAGTTCTGAAAGTCAAGTTATCCAAGATATCATACTCAGCGTAAACGTTACCGAATGCTTGAGCCGAATACCCTCTATTATCTGCTTGACCATCTCTATTAGCTACTGGATTACGAGGGTTGTTAAAACCTCTAGCAGCGGTACCCGCATATCCTCCAAATTCATCATAAATTGGGATGATTGATGGCATACGGAAGGCTTGAAGGATGTCATTCTCATCATCTGAGATTCCTTGACCACCACTGCCACCTTGCTGACCCAATACCTGACGGTAGGTAGCCTGAAAGTTTTCACCGATTCTAAACTTCTTGGTCACATCAAACTCAGAGTTAGCTCTGAAAGTAATTCGCTTAAAGTCGTTACCTATCAAGATACCAGCCTGCTCTTGGTAGCCTAGACCAATATAGAATCTGCTAGTTTCTGATCCACCATTTAAACCGATAGAATGTCTGTTCAATGGAGCATTTCTTGTCAATGCACCGTACCAGTCAGTTCCCTCGCCGGTAGCCGCTCTTACCAATTGGCTAATAGGGCCTTTCGATGGATCGACGTTATACTTTGCACGCTCTTGCTCGATACGATCCGCTGAGAATGGACCTGCTACTCCAGCCACACCACCAACGTTAATATAATAAGGTAAGACAGGAGTCGAACCGGATCCAAATTGAGGATGTCCATAATTTGGAGCTCTATTACTGATTCTAGCTTGGTTTGTTTCTGCCAACCAGGTGGTTGTTGCGAAATCCTGTGGGTTCATCATTTGAAGGCCTACTCCTGGAGTAGTCACACCATACATACCACTGTAGTCAACACGAAGTTTTTGATTTCCTCTTTTACCTTTCTTGGTAGTGTAGATAATCACGCCGTTGGCAGCTCTAGCTCCGTAAATGGAAGCTGCAGCAGCATCTTTCAATACTGTAGTAGATTCGATGTCATCTGGATTCAAGAAGGCCGTGTTTCCCACAGGAACTCCATCCACGATATATAGTGGTTCGTTACCACCGAAGGCACCAAAACCACGAACTCGGATAATTGATGAGGTACCAGGCTGACCGTTCGTAATTACCGTAACACCAGAAACACGACCCTGAAGGACTTGCTCAACGTTACCAGTAGGAATTACTGTCAAATCTTTGGGATTTACTGTTGCGATCGCACCAGTGGTATTTCTTCTGCTGTCAATCGTGTAACCAGTAACGACAAGCTCAGTAAGCGTTCTTTCGTCTGGGCTCATTTTAATATCAACCACGCTTCTAGATCCCAACACTTGCTCCACCCTAGTGTAGCCAATGAATGAGAATACTAAAACTGCTTGATCATTTGGGACATTGATGGAAAATTTTCCATCAATGTCTGTTGCGGTACCTGTAGTAGTTCCTTTTATGAGGATTGACACCCCTGGAAGTCCTATATCGTACTCGTCAAGTACTGTTCCGGTGACAGTCTTCTGTGCGAAGGCCGTAGCACTGGAAAGCATTAGGAGCATTAGGAATGCTCCTAGAAATTTGTAAAGATTTTTCATATACGTAGATAGATTGGGTAACAAGAATAATTTAAAAACTTGTCTGTAATTGTTAATGCAATCGTTTGCGATATCGCTCAAAATAATTGCAATAGATAATTGTCTGAATTTCAGAACTCTATTGCGACTATACCGTGGTTTTAGTAAACCGACTTAAAGAAATACCAATAGGTTTGAGAGCTTCTATTGAGTATGGGACAGGAGACAACTTGATGTAGTTAATAGGTCATTGGCATCAGTTTTGGGTTTTTGTTTCATTCTTAATGTTCAATGTTAAAGATTCTTAAACGATTTTCAAATTTTAAACAGTAAATAAAATTTGGGAATTCACTTCAAAAGCTCCAGAATCAATAGTTTTGAGAAATAATCCAGCTCTAATTTAACGAATTAATAGAATTAACAAAAAGACAATCCTTCACAATCCTGTTTTTTAACATTTAATTTTGGCTAAATTTTTTCTCGAAAGTCTACTAAACAACAAGGCGACACTAGTTATTCAAGTTTGCCAACCGAGATTTCACAGAGGAACACTAAACAAAAAACCTGTTTATCCCTAGGTATTCGGACCTAAAGACCAAATAAAATATGGTTGCTGGATTGATCGCAGATAATACTATTGAAATCATATTTCATCTCCCCTTTTTAAAAGTTCGAAATACTCAGGTTCAGATCTGATTTCCTCAAAAAATGGATCCGTAAGTGCTTTTTGGTAAAGATTCTCGCTAGCGGCAACCGCCTTTTGTAATTGAATCATCGCAATTTCCTTTTGACCAGTCGCAATCGCGATCATTGCCAGCCCATAAAAGCCATAGCCATATTCTCGCTGCGCGATCACTGACTCTTCAAATGCTAAACTAGCACTAGCATAGTCTTTAGCCAAAAATGAGGCTAAGCCTTTGTTAAATAAATCTTTAGCGTCCGAATAGGAGCTTTCAAACCGTAAGGTAGCTAATCGGTAATCCCCACGAATAATATCCAATGCGCCTCGCAAACCTTCATTGGCTTTCAGGAAATCATCATTCTTGGTCAAAACAGAGGCATCCGATAGCTTTTGATAGGCTTCCCAATAATTACCCTGAAAAATAAGTATCTGACCTTGATTGTGAAGAATATAAGGACTGGTTTCCAAGCGAGCCGCTTGATTTAGTAACCATGTAGCCTCATCCCAAAGCTTCTCCTTTGTGTCAAGGTCCAAAGTTTGTTGTGCTTCTTTCATCCGAACCACCGCCAAATTATTGTAAGGAAGAGCTGACCTGAATAGCTCTGTCATTTTGCTATAAATTTCCGCCTTATCCCGAAGGCTTGGTGCAAATTCACCAGCAATAGCCCATTCGGAAAGCTCAAGACTCTTACCTCCCATTCCTTCGTCTAGGACTCTACTAAGCTCCAAAGTCTGCTCTTGATTTAATCCTGTGGTTGGCTTAGCCTCAATTTCGATTTTTGCCACCCGAAGTCTTGGAAACAAGTCTCTTGAAACCTGATCAAATCCGGAGATTCGCTTCAACTGGTCTGATTGGGAGATGAAATCTGAACCACTAAGCAAGACATCATAATATTGATCTTTACGCTGGGTGGAAATTTTATCATAATCCCGCAAAAGCAGCCTTAAATCAAACCAATCCTTCCACCTTGATTTCACCTCAGTGCTACTATCCCTAAGGATCATTCCAGAGTTTTTTAAGTACTCATACACTGTTTTAGCACGGCTATTTCCTAGTGCACTACTTTTACCCTCTCCTGATTCGGGAGATTGGATTCCGGTAATTCTGATTTTTTTTATGGAAGGGTTTTCCGTGACAAATGTTCGAAGTCTCATCAGCTGCACATTATTTGAAGTAGTTAAATCAATCTCAGCGGAACCAGTTTGAAATAAAATCTCAAAAGTTTGAGCGCGACTCTGATCAATAGTAGCCACACCGGTGGGGATGTAAAGTCCTACATCTGGAATAGGCTCATCTGCATAAACTTTCCCAATCTTGGCCAAAAGCGGGGTAGTGATTATTCCTTTGGCTAAGGCTTTCCTTTCTTGAGGCTGGGTAGTTTGTTTTTCTCCCTGGTTGAAATGAAGCTCCATGGCAGCAAATTCCATCCAAGGCTCATAGGCTATCTTGAAAGATTTCGAGTAACGATAAGCCTCGAAATTCTTTGTCAATGAAAACTTGCCCAAATCCATCGAATTCTCGCGGCTTACAAAATGAAGGCTTACTTGAGGGTTTTTGGGTGACATGAATGATTCAATCGGAATAATCCCGGAAACCTCAAATTGAATAGAGTCTCTGAAAAACTCAAGTTTCGAAGGACTGATTTTAGAATCTGCCAAAAAATTACTTTCGGGCATTATTCTTGAACCACAACCAGTTAGCAGGCCGAGCAAAAAAAGACTTATTATCTGTTTCTTAGTCAATGGAATGGACATTATTCTTTAAATTATTTCAATCTTGCCAAAATATTGAGATTTAACCAACCTAAATTATGCAAAAGCTAAGATTATTCTTTGAAGAGCGCGCTTTTGGCGTTTGTTCTAAAATTGGAGAAAAATTAAACTTCCCAATTGACAGCATTCGACTATTTTTCATCTACGCTTCTTTTATCACTATGGGTTCTCCGGTGATTCTATATGTATCGATGGCGATGATGATGAAAATCAGAACCTATTTTAGAAAGAAAAACAATCCAGTTCTTTTTGATTAAAAAGCTGAGAACTTTTTCTTTCTTAAAACTACCCACTGCCATACTAGAAAAGTTACTGGACTTTTACTTTTTATCTCTTTCCCCTCACATATAGGAGTTTGAAACTTTCGAAGGCTCTTTTTAATACTTGTAAAATCGGTATACCCCCTCCGAATTGCTTTGGCCAGTTCCTTTTGACCTTTAATCCTGTAGCTCAGAATAGCAAGGTGCTCCAACAAATATTTAACCCAATAGATTTTTTCGAAGCTCGCAGTTGATTCATTCTTATAAATCATGCTTAGACTATTCCGGATATTCAAATATAACTTATGAGGGCTAGAGCGCTGCAAAGTACCACCACCAAGGTGGTAAACCGAAATATCTCCTTTGTAGCCAATTTTCCAACCTGATTTTCGCAATCGCCAGCATAAATCGATTTCCTCCATGTGCGCAAAAAAACTAGCATCAAAGCCATCGAATTGATGAAAAACCTCAGATCGAACAATGAAACAAGCACCTGATGCCCAGTCTACATCTATAGAATCATCATACTGACCAGAATCCTGTTCGATCTGATCCATAATCCGGCCCCTGCAGTAGGGATAACCGTAAGCATCCACAAATCCTCCTCCAGCGCCGGCATAGTCAAACTTGTTTTTGGATGTCCAGGACAAAATCTTTGGTTGAATCGCAGCATAATCCGGCATAACTTCTAAAGCCCTGACCAAATCGATATCCCAATTTTTGGTCACTTCAACATCAGAATTCAATAAAATATGGTAATCATAATCATTTCTAAGCTGATCCAGTCCCCAGTTGTAGCCGCCTGCATAGCCGAGATTTTGCGATGATTTTAAAACCTGGATTTGGGGGAATTTTTCTTCCAAAAAGGGAATAGAATCATCCACACTATTATTATCAATTACCCAGATATCAACATGGCTATTGGCTATCACTGAGGGCAGGAAAGTTTCGAGCATTTCTCGCCCATTGTAATTCAATATGACGATCGCAGCCGAACTCATCCAAACATGCTGCCCAGATCCATGCCCGGTATATTTGGCATCATCCCGTCGGTAGCAGCCTTCATTTCGGTTTTGATTTTCAGATCGATGGATTGCATGGCAATATTCGTTGCTGCCACGACCAAATCACTTAGCATCTCTTTATCCTTTGGAGAAAGCAGACTCTCATCCATGTCGATGGTCAGCACTTTTCGCTCGCCATTTACAGTTACTTTGACTAATCCTGCACCAGATTCTGCGGTGGCTGTGATCAGATGCAATTTGGATTGCGCCTCTTTTATTTTCGCTTGGGCTTCTTTCACTTTGCCCATCATTCCCATCAAATCAAACATAGTATCTTCTAGTTTTTAATAATAACTAATCTGTCTCAATATTTTATAACCCTATAATATAAAAAAACAAAATTTAATTTTAATAAATATCTCTTATGCAAGCCATAAGGTAATTTTCTGTAACATTTTCAAACGATTATAAGTATTCAATAACAAACAATAAACGTATGAAGACTATCGAAATCATAAACAAAGAGCAGATCTCATCGCTTCAATTTTCGAAGAAAGAAGTTCTGCTCACGGCTGACGAGTTAAGCAAAAGAACCGCTGATCTCTACCGCGCTCAAACACTGGGCAACTTACTTCAATCTAAAGTAAAACTTGTATTCGAAACAGCCAATGGTTCCCTTTGCCAAGTGGAAACCACCGTTTGGGCTGTCGGAAATGACTTTATTTCCTTGAAAGGAGGAATGGTCATCCCAGTCAACTCAATTCACACGGCAGGTTGAGATAGTTTAGAAATAGCAGCTTCAATAGTCAAACTTTCCTGATCGCCAGTTTCCAGATTCTTGATTGAGATCAAGTTATCCTTTATTTCATTGTCCCCACAGATCCCAACGAAGTGAATCCCCTTCTTAGTTGCGAAATCAAGTTGTTTTTTCACTTTACTTAAATCAGGATAAATCTCTGCTTTGATGCTGGCTTTTCTGAACTTTTGCAAAAGAGAAAGTGCATACCTAAATCCCTTTTCATCGAAGTGAGTCAAAAGAATCGTTGAGGTTTGGACACTTCCCTCTGGAAATAACTCAAGCTCCTCCAATACATCATAAAGGCGATCTACACCGAAAGAAATACCTACTCCCGAAACTCCAGAAAGACCAAATACGCCAGTGAGGTTATCGTATCGACCTCCACCGCTAACCGATCCGATCGAGGCATTATTCACTTTCACTTCGAAAATCGCACCCGTATAATAGGATAAGCCTCTAGCCAGCATGACATCAAAGTCTACAAAATCCAAATTCTCACCCATTCCTTTTAAGATCAAAGCTAGCTCTTCCAATTCCCCTACCCCCTGAAGTCCCACTTCGCTATTGGCTAAAAAGGATTTTAGGAAAGAAATTTTCCCCTCAAATCCTTCAGTAAGATTGATCAAGGGCGCAAGCTTTTTCAAAGAATCTTCAGAAAACTCTCTTCCGATCAATTCCTCTTGGACTTTCTCCCAACCGATTTTGTCTAGCTTATCTATCGCTACACAAAGCGGCCCTTCTTTCCCTGCAGCACCAATGGCTTCGGATATTCCGGTTAGAATTTTTCGATTATTCAGTTTAATGCTGTAATCCGTCAATTTGAGTTTTGCAAAAACGTCTCGGATCATCAAGATAATCTCTGCCTCACAAACTAAACTATCCGTACCGACCACATCGGCATCACATTGATAAAACTCACGATAGCGCCCTTTTTGTGGTCGATCCGCTCTCCAGACAGGCTGAATCTGAAATCGCTTGAAGGGAAAAGTCAAGTCATTTCGATTCATTACTACAAATCTTGCAAAAGGAACGGTAAGATCGTATCGAAGTCCTTTTTCAGAAAGTTTGCTAAGCGTAGCTGAAGCACCTACTTCCAGATCTTCGGCTGACACATTTTTCAGATAATCTCCACTGTTGAGAATCTTAAAAAGTAATTGATCTCCTTCATCTCCGTACTTCCCTGTCAGGGTACTGAGATTCTCCATAGCGGGAGTTTCTATTTGATTGTACCCAAAAAGTTGGAACGTTGACCTGATTTGATCCAGAATATAGTTTCTCCTCGCCATTTGGATTGGCCCAAAATCTCGGGTTCCTTTAGGAAGACTTGGCTTTTGCATGGATGATTTTTTGCTGTTTATGCTTCAAATTTATCTAAAAAATGGTAAAGCTCCCTTGTAATCTCTAATTGGGTTCAATTTATTCCAGATTTATTTTAGGCAGAAAAGAAATGTTTACTTACTTTTGCGATTCATTTCGAAACAACTCATTTAAAACATACGACCATGGCAGTTACTACGCTAAAGAGAAAATTGAAAAGAAAAAGACAAAGTCAGACCACACGTGTGATTAAGATTAAGCAATTGTGCGCAATGCCCGTCATCAAAAACGTGGACATCGAAGAGCTTAAAAAATCTTTCGGAAAGTAATCTTTCCCAATCATCTTTTGAAAGGCGATCATTTTGATCGCCTTTTTTTATGCAAGTCTATTTACCGCAAAGGTGAAAAAGGTTTCTCAAAGAGTCGCAAAGCAAATAGCATGGAATAAAGAGGTTAAAGCCAGCCGGTAAGTAGATCCAAAGATTTTAAACAGAATGGATCTCATCTGAAGAACAAACCAGATTGTTGCTTGTCCTAATCCTTTGCGACTCTTTGAGACACCTTCGTGAACTTCCCGGTAAAATGACCACAATAAACCTCCAAGCCTACCACTAGACCTTCCTGCGAATAAACCAGATTGCTGGTTGTCCTAATCCTTTGTGAATCTTTGAGACACCTTCGTGAACTTCGCAGTAAAATCAAAAGCCGAAAAGTCCAAGCCTTTATAAAAGCAGGTTTTTAGACCAGTACCTTATTTCCCCCTTTTACCCAATTCCACCACACGGAGATTTTTAATCTGTCCTCCTTCCAAATCAAACAAAAGCAGGGTACGCATAATATGAAAACCATGCTGACCAATTGCACCTGGATTCATATAAAGGCAATTGGACTCAGAATCGAAAACTACTTTGCAAATATGCGAATGCCCACAAACAAAAAGTTTAGGCTTATGGGTTTTGATCATGCTCTTCACTCCTTTTGCGTAGCGAGGTGGCTTCCCGCCAATATGAGTCATCAGGACTCGTACGCCATCCTGTTCAAAATTCTGCCTTTCTGGATACTGATGCTGAATCTCCGAGTCATCGATATTCCCAAAGACAGCCCGGATTGTTTTCCCTTTAGGCAAAGCCTCCATTACAGCTAAAGAACCTATATCTCCAGCGTGCCAGATTTCATCACAATCTTCGAGGTAGGAACAGGTTATGTGATCAATGTAACTGTGGGAGTCAGAAATCAGAGCAATCTTTGTAGGCATTTGGAATGAATTGGCTAAATTTTCGTTTCAATATCTATTCTCAAATGATCACTTCAAACACCTTTGCTATGAAATTCTCAAAAATCTTTTCCCTTGGTTTGATTTTCTTCCTATTTCAAACTGGCTTTTTGTTCGCTCAAAGTACCGACTCTGCTACGGTAGTGCCTGCGGCCACTTTTGAAAAAATGCTCAAAAAGAAAAAGAATATTCTGATCGATGTAAGAACTCCAGAAGAAATGGCAGAGGGTCATATTGAGAAAGCAGAGAATCTAGATTTTTTGGATGAAAGCTTCCCTGAGAAAATTGAAACACTGAATAAAAATAAAACCTATCTGCTTTATTGCAGATCAGGAAAGCGAACCGCAAAAGCTGGCGCAATGATGAAAGCAGCAGGATTTAAAAACATCTACATGCTCGATGGTGGTATTACCTCATGGGTAGAAGAAGGTAAACCGGTGGAAAAGTGATTTAATGGAATTTCACAATCTTTTTTGACTTCACATCACTAATATGATCTTAGGAAATCTAGCCTTTCGATTTGGCTAAGCACCTTATATTAAGTCCTTTAATTAGATTTTAATTAGGATTTGAAGGATAAATATTCTCTTTAAAATTGGCTAAATCTTCTTACGAGAGCCTAATTATTGAAAAGTTAAGCCCTAAAAATAATTGGTTACTTTTGGTTACATGAGAAAACTAAATTTCATCGTAACTCAATTAAATGCAGCTTTCTAAGATAGATTTTGGTAAAATAAAACAGCTTAAAATTCGAGCGTTTTTACAAATGCAGATTTCAAATGGCTCTAAAAGGATCGCTGATATTCGTTCGACAATGCCGGATGATTCGGATTTAAAAAACTACTCTTCGGTTACCGACACTATTTTATCCGACTTAAGTCCTGAAATTTTATTTGACCATTATGTGAACTGCGACATAAACACCGCTTGGAATTGTGGCGAATCTTTGCAGCTTGGTTTGGTGCTGGACAAAAAGTCAGGACAACACTTTTATGCCGGTAGCGACATCCAAAATGCGCAAGAAGGCTTCTTGATGTACGTGCAAATGAAGTATTGGAACATACTTACCATTGCCAATGCTCAAGAGGTCGTTGAAGTAAACGAGATCGAAAAGCGTCTTGTATTTAGTTATATCGAGGGATCAAAGAGCAGCGGAAAACAAGTCGTTTTGTTTCATAATCTAGAAAATGGTGGTTGCAAAATTGAGCACATTTCCTTTTTCAGAAGCAACTCAAGGATTAGAGACAAATACTTTTACCCTTATTTTCATAAGAAAACAATATTACTTTACCATAAAAATATGTGCGCCATGTTGAATGGAAGGAGTTAGAGAAAACTACTATGAATTCCGATCCCCTATCTCGCATGCCCACTTTCAGTTCTGCTACCTTCTGATAAGCTAGTCGTTAAGTGAAGTATCTAGCAATCCAGAGGTCTCGTTAGCGCATCTCGTACAAGGCTTACTGCCTCTATAAACCTTTAGTTATTATTTAAAGGGAATTTACGCTTGGCATCTACGCCACTCTTCCTAGAAACACTATTTAAAACCAGCTTATTTTTGGTTTTGGCCTTTTCCTTTCTATTTTTACGAACCAAATTTTAGCCATTAACTCATGAGAGAAATACAGTTTCGAGAAGCCTTAAGAGAGGCAATGTCAGAGGAAATGAGACGCGATCCAAACGTCTTTTTGATGGGTGAAGAAGTCGCAGAATATAATGGCGCCTATAAAGTATCTCAGGGAATGCTTGATGAATTCGGTCCAAATCGAGTTTTTGATACTCCAATCGCAGAATTAGGATTCGCAGGTTTGGGAGTGGGAGCAGCAATGAATGGCCTAAAGCCAATCATTGAATTTATGACTTTCAACTTTTCCTTGGTAGCAATCGATCAAATCATTAATTCATCTGCTAAAATGCTAGCCATGTCCGGCGGAGCTTTTAGTGTGCCAATTGTATTCAGAGGTCCAACAGGAAATGCTGGTCAATTGGGAGCTACACACTCTTCAAACTTTGAGAATTGGTTTGCAAATACTCCTGGACTAAAAGTGATCGTCCCGTCTAACCCATACGATGCCAAAGGTCTGATGAAAGCTGCCATTCGTGATCCAGATCCAATAATCTTTATGGAATCTGAAGTGATGTATAGCGACAAAGGGGAAGTCCCTGAAGGTGAATATCTACTTCCTATCGGTGTAGCAGATATCAAACGAAAGGGAAAAGATGTAACCGTAATCTCCTTCGGGAAGATGATGAAAGTGGCATTGGAAGCTGCAGAGGAAATGGCCAAAGAAGGAATTGACTGCGAGGTCATTGATCTTCGCACTGTTCGACCTATTGACTACGCCACTTGCCTGGAGTCTGTAAAGAAAACCAATCGTGCCGTAATTGTAGAAGAAGCCAATCCAATTGCTGGAATCTCTTCAGAACTTACGTATCACTTCCAGCGCTATGCATTCGACTACTTGGATGCTCCAGTGATTCGGGTCAACTCCATGGATATTCCCTTGAGTTATTCACCAAACTACATCGACGTCACGCTGCCAAATGTGAAACGTACCATCGACGCGATCAAGAAAGTAACGTATAAGTAAAAAACACATTTATAAAAAAGCCCGCCCTTATTCAAAAGGCGGGTTTTTTGATGTGTAACCTAATCTATCTAATTTTTATTTTTAAAAAGCTCCGTCAAAGGTTAGACCTTGGACGGGGCTTTTGATTTAATTCTAATTATTATTTTCCGTTCCTGATGGCGCTCCTTCTTTCAAGTCATCATTATTGACTGACTTTCTTTTTCGAGGTCTTCCCTGATCCATACTAAGCTTTCCAATTCGGTAGCTGAAGTTGACCTTGAAATTCATATTTCGAATTGCGGAGGTGCTGTTCTGTACAATAGAAGGCGTGATGATTTCATTTCGGATGATGAATTCTTTTGCTAAGAAGTTTTCTGCTCCAAAGCCAATGCTTCCTCGCTTCTCAGCAAATTGCTTATTTAAGCTCAAACCATATGCTGCAAAACCTCCAGAACTTCCCTGTAATTCTACTCTTCTACCTCTGGCAAATGTGAACAACTGCAACTGCCAGTTTTTAGGAAGTGTGTAGTTACCAAACATTCTACCGCTGATTACAAAACCTTCATTTTGCGCAGCTAGCAATGGATCAGATAGTCCATTGTCCAAAATAGAGTAGTAGGTATCAAAGCCACCATTGAATGAAAGCTTGTTGCTCGCGTTGATATTGAAGAATACACTGCCTCCGATCGCCTGCTCTCTACCGATATTTTCGAACGTTGTGAAAATGATCCCATCATCTCGGATGGTTCGTACAGACTGAATCGAGCCAGTGGTATTTCGGTAGAATGAAGTGAAATTAATTACCGTTCCTTTAATGAACGTGCTGTAACCTACCTCGTAATTATCTGTCAACTCTGGATCCAATGTTGGGTTACCCTGAGAAATTTGAAGTGGATTGGATGCCTCGATATTTGGATTCAAAAATCGAAGTGACGGTCTTGAGATTCTTCTATTGTATGCCGCCTTGATCAGGTTACCATTTTTCATTTTACGGCTGGCATTGATACTCGGCACCAATGTTCCGTATGAAGGAATGTTCACCACTGTCTCTGTTTTGAAGTCGGCATTGATCGTAGTATACTCATATCTTAAACCTGTCTTCAATGTGTAATTTTTTAGTAAGCTGAAGGTATAAGATCCGTAACCTGCTGTGACATTTTGATCGTAGCTGAATTCATTACTGAAATTTGGATTCAGATTTTCTACATACTCTCCGTCTGCTCCATCAGCTTGAAAGTATGCAAAGTCTGAATACGCTTTTCTCAAGATATTTTTAGCACCATATTCCAAGATTGATTTTCCCTCGTCTCCTATTGGATTCACAAAATCCACCTGCGCAGTGAATTCTTCATTTCTGCTTGGATTATCATTTCTAAGTCTGGAATTGATGGTCTGTAAATCATCTTCGAAAAGCGAGTTTACAAAGGAGTTCTCACGATTATTTCTACTGTAGAGCGTCAGTAAGCTAAACTCTTTTCCTTTTTTCTCAAAAGTCTTTGTGTAGTTCACACTTACATCTATCGAATTGGACTCATCTACTACATCTGTATTTCTAAGAGCAGTTCTAATAAGCTGATCATTCAGAAAGTTTCGAGTAAGGAAATCATTTTGATTGCTGTTGGAATTTCTAACTCCAAAGTTTACCGAACCAGTCAAAAAATTAAATTTATTAATCTCATAATCCACTCCGAAATTATATCTGCCAAATAAGTCTCTTCGCTCTGTATCTGCTGATTGCAAGATTTTTGATGTGCTACTGTTTGGGTTGTTCAGCAATTGCTCATTTTCAAAACGCCCGTTGATATTATAGCCGGCTCTACCAAATCCGCCCAGTGAAAATCCAAACTTACCTTTTCGTGCAGCACCATTCAAACTTAAATTTGATCCTCTAAGACCAAATCCACTATTGACGTTCAGCGTCATTCCCTGAAAGTTATTCTTCTTGGTGATGATGTTAATCACCCCAGAAGTGCCCTCTGCGTCAAATCTTGCTGATGGAGAAGTAATCACCTCTACCGCTTTGATTTCGTCAGCAGGAATTTGTCTCAACGCATCTGCAATGCTGCTCGCAGTGATGGCCGAAGGTCTGTTGTCAATCAATACCTGAATGTTACTACTCCCACGCATGGAAACGTTACCGTCAAAATCCACCGAGAGCATCGGTACTCTTCGAAGTACGTCTGTAGCATCACCACCGGCAGTAGTCTTATCGTTTTCTGCTTTGTAGATTGTCCGATCGACACGCTCCTCGATCAACTCCCGCTGACCTTGAACCGTAACTTCTTCAAGGGCAACGCCCTCATCTGTCATTTCGATATTTCCTAAGTTGATATCTCCCGTAGGTGAAGTCACCTTAATGTCCTTGATCACTTTCGTTTCAAAGCCTAGGAAAGTAATCTTAAGATCATAACTACCTGGTTCAAATCCAGCGATGAAAAATTTCCCTTCATCATCAGCTACACCACCTGCAATATTGGTGTCAGTCCCTGACTTATATAAAGCAGCTGTGGCATAAGAGACAGGCTCGCCGGTCTTCAGGTCTTTTGCGACTCCTATTATACGTGCGGGTTGTTTGGCTGCTGGTGGCGTCTGCTGCGCCTGAGTCAGGCCAAAGCCCAAAAACAGATTAAAAACGAGTAAATAGATAATTTTTTTCATGTGGTAGTAGTAGTAGTTGATTCTTTCAAACAGAGTTGAGGAGGTTGGTTTTCACTGATGATTTTTCTCCTTGCCTATTCTATACCCCAAAAAAAGCCGGTTTGTTTGAGGAAAAATTACATAATAGATAGCGAGGTAGGTTATATCGACAAAGACCCCTTTTTAGCAGATCAAATCCAGCGGGAATCGACAAATGGCCTTAATCTGCTCATTTGGGTGTTTTGTAGACGTAAACTTGCTATCTGTAGATTCGATTTCATAGAATGGCATACTTTTAAGTAGTTTACCAACTGAAAATCACCCCTATGCTCACACTCAACTCAAGCAAACGCGTCTCAATCCTAGTTCATGTACTAGGTTGGTTTGCCTTGATCTCCGTTTTGCTTCTCCTTTCTCCCCTCTCGTGGCGAGTTGATATTCCTGCCGAATTTTGGTACCGGCAGATTTTCTTAGTCTGCATGCTGCTCCTTATTTTTTATGGAAATATGACTTGGATAGTCCCAAAGTTTCTTTTCCAAGGCAAGCTTTTCGTTTTTCTTCTCTTAGTAGTAGTCTCAGGAGTATTCTACTTGGGACTGATTATTTACTTCGAAAATTTGGTCCATTTACCCGAGCTGATGTTCAAAGCATTTAACCCGGATAAAATCTACAAACCGGGAAAGCGCTGGCTATCGGCAGATATTTTCCATTTGATGCTTTATTTATTGTCCATAGGAATCAGTACCGCGGTAGGCTCAGTCCAGAAATGGCAAAAAGATGAATCGCTTCGGCAGGAACTTGATCAACAGCGAATCAATACCGAGCTCTCTTATTTGAAAGCACAGATCAACCCACACTTCTTTTTCAATACGCTGAATAATATTTACGCGCTTACTAATCTGGATGTGAAAAAAGCACAGGAAGCCTTACTCAAGCTCTCCAGAATGATGCGCTATGTCCTTTATGAAAATCAAAAAGAAGAGACTCTCCTAAGCAAAGAGGTGAATTTCATCAACGATTACATTGAGCTGATGAAAATGCGACTTTCAACAAAAGTGACTTTGAATATTCAGATCGAAACGCCCAAAGAGGACCTGATCATCGCTCCCATGTTACTACTTCCTTTTTTGGAAAATTGCTTTAAACATGGCATCAGCTCTCAACAAGACTGTGAAATCTTAGTCAAACTGGAAGTCATGGGTAAAACACTCTTCTTTGAAACCAAAAATCATATATTCCCACTGCATCCAGATAGCCCGGAATCCCATGAAAACGGGATTGGACTGACGAATACAAAGCGAAGGTTAGCACTGCTCTATCCTGAAAAACATCGCCTGAAATTTGGTATTGCCGAGGCCAATCAAGAGTATTGGGTAAATCTTACCCTGAATCTCGAATGATCCTGAACTGCGTAGCCATAGACGATGAACCGCTAGCCTTGGAATTGGTGAGCAAGTTCATTGAGCAAACTGCTTTTTTGAAATTGACAGGAAAGTTTTCTAACGCCATCGAGGCGCTGAGCTTTATCAATCAAAAAGAAGTGCAACTCATCTTTATGGATATCCAAATGCCGGACTTATCTGGAATGGAGCTGGCAAGGGTCTTGGACGGGAAGAAAAAATCGGAGCACACTCGAATCATTTTTGCGACAGCTTATCATCAGTTTGCCATCGAAGGATATAAAGTCGACGCATTGGATTATTTGCTGAAGCCCTACAGTTACGAGGAATTTTTAAATGCTGCCACAAAAGCCTCGGCTTACTTCGAAAGACTTAATCAAAACGAGCAATCTGAAAACAAGGAGTCGGAAAAACCCAATCCCGATTACATTTTCCTGAAAGTAGAGTATCAACTCGTCAAAGTCCTCCTCAAGGAAATTGCTTATGTGGAAGCATACAAGGATTATGTGAAGGTTTACTTGACTTCAAAACCTAATCCAATTCTTTCGCTGACTAGTCTGAAAAGTATGGAAGAGCTCCTTCCTTCCAATCAATTTATGCGGGTGCATCGCTCATTTATCGTCGCCCTAGACCATATTGAATCTGTGTCTAAAAATGTCATCAATATCGGAAACCAGTCCATTGCGGTAGGCGATAATTACAAAGAACCCTTCTTGGAGTTTATGAGTCGCTGGATGAGTTGAGTGTTGGAGAAAAAGAGATTGGAGAATAAGAGATAGGAGATACGAGATTGGAGATTAAAAACCGAAGATCTCAAATAAAGTATATATCAATTGAATTGAACATGTTTTCGATTACCGACCTAGCTTATTTTCTTGAGGATACGCGGGTAAATTCACTCAAAATTTATACTTGTTGGTAACACAAGGGTAATTATTACTTGTATTGACTCCGGCATGAGAAAATCCCATTTAATGAAGCGCGACTGAATCAAAAACAAAAGTTTCTCTATCAACGAAACCTGATTCAAGCTGGCAAAAACCGCATTAGCGTAATTCGTAACTTCACGGGGCCGTTCTTGGAGGTTATCGGTGGATGAGTTGAGCGCCGGAGAATAAGAGATAGGAGAATAAGAGATAGGAGATAGGAGATTGGAGATTAAAAACCGAAGATCTCAACCAAAGTATATATCAATTGAATTGAACATGTTTTCGATTACCGACCTAGCTGCGTTTTATTGAGGATACGCGGGTAAATTCATTCAAAATTTACCCTTGTTGGTGACACGAGGGTAATTATTACCTGTGTTGACTCCGGCATGAGGAAATCCCATTTAATGAAGCGTGACTGAATCAAAAACAAAAGTTTCTCTATCAACGAAACCTGATTCAAGCTGGCAAAAACCGCATTAGCGTAAATCGTAACTTCACGGGGCCGTTCTTGGAGGTTATCGGTGGATGAGTTGAGGGTTTGAGAAAAAGAGATTGGAGAATAAGAGATAGGAGATTGGAGATTGGAGATTAAAAACCGAAGATCTCAACCAAAGTATATATCAATTGAATTGAACATGTTTTCGATCACCGACCTAGCTGCGTTTTATTGGGGATACGCGGGTAAATTCACTCAAAATTTATACTTGTTGGTAACACAAGGGTAATTATTACTTGTATTGATTCCGGGAATCAAGAATGAGAAAATTCCATTTATGAAGCCTGACTGAATCAAAAACAAAAGTTTCCTTATCAAAAAACCCTAATTTAAATTGGCAAAACCGCAATAGCGTAAATGATAATTACAAAGAACCCTTCTTGGAGTTTATGAGTCGGTGGATGAGTTGAGGGTTGGGGAATAAGAGATTGGAGATTGGAGAATAAATTTCATAACAACTCAATCTTTACTGGGTTTTAATAATTGAGACTGATTCAAAGAGCTAAACATCAATTAATTAAAATCCATGACAGAACAGGAAAAACAATTTATGCGCAGAGCGATAGCTTTGGCACAAATGGCTATGAATAGCGGGGAAGGTGGGCCCTATGGTGCTGTGGTGGTGAAGGACGGAAAGATTGTAGGCGAATCAGGAAATAAGATAAATAAGAATAATGACCCTACGGCACACGCCGAAATCGAAGCTATTCGAAATGCTTGCAATCAGCTCCAGAGAACTGATTTAGAGGGCTGTGAACTCTACGCCTCCTGCGAACCCTGCCCCATGTGTGCTTCGGCTTTTTACTTTGCAAAGGTGAGCAAAGTCTTTTATGCCTGTACCCGAGAAGACAGTGCGGATGCTGGCTTTGACAATCGACACATCTACAGAGAGCTTGTGCTCAATCCTACAGATCGCAAAATCCCAATGGAAAATGGCTTGAGGCAGGAAAGCTTAAAGGTATTTGAGGAATGGCTGGAGAAGAAAGGATAATTTAGTAGCTCTTGAGCAAATGGATAAAAAAAGGCTACTTCAGAATTCTGAAATAGCCTTTTTCAATAGTTGTATCCTCATCAATTAATCTTTATATAAGATTCAGGTTTACATTCTGGGTCTTCGGGGCAGATACAAGAAAGCTGAGTATAATTCTTTTGAATAGCGTATCCCACAATATAATTTCCTTCTTCGAACCTTAAGTTATTTTTAGGCACATAATTAATATCTGCAATTCCCATAGTAAACCACTCATTGTAATAGATAGTAACCCGTTCATTAACTATAGTATAAATCTCTGAAAAATATCCTCTGTAACCCAATATTTGATCAGACCCAATAGCTGTGGTGTAGTCTTCACTAGAAAAAGTTCCGTCCGATCTAAATACTAGTGTATTCACAAAATTAACTTTATCACCAAGCCATATTACCTTCGATGGTAGACTGATACTTACCGGCAATTTTTACATTTGGGGGAATCTCTTCTACATCTTTACAGCTAAAGAAAATAAAGAGAAGAGCGAATAGAGGGATTAACTTAGTTTTCATATTAGTAATGGATTTGTCGTGGATAAAAATTGATGTCAAAAACTTTACGAAAAGAACTTCCTTAAAGTTCTAGTTTGTTCTTATTACTTTAAATAAAAATGAGAAATAACGACTTACATTTAAAAAGGCACGTCATCAGCTATCTTTTATGAATCATTGGATGAGATGCCGGAAGAATTTTAATAAATTCTAATTTTTTGAAATTGGAACTGAGCAGTTTTCATATTCAAGATATAGGAGCAAACTTTTGTTTTACTCAATTCGAATTCCAGTTGATTATTCTTTTTTATGAAATAATATCAATAGCGTCCTAAATAAGGAAAGAGAGGATTTTAGTTTCAAGGCAAAGTAATTACCTTGGGTTTGCACCTAAAACAACCATCCTCTCATGGGTAATATTACACTGTTTTCCCAGATTATTAAAAAGATTGAACGTTCAGTTTTCAAGAAAATCGTCAAAGAAAAGAACACAGATAAAGGCCTCTGCCTATTTTGAAAAACTCAATCAATCGGACGATCCTGGAACCAAAGATTCAGAGAAAACCGCTTCCGATTACATTTTCCTGAAAGTAGAGTATCAACTCGTCAAAGTGCTCCTCAAGGAAATTGCCTATGTGGAGGCCTACAAGGATTATGTGAAGGTTCATTTGACTTCAAAACCTAACCCAATTCTTTCGCTGACAAGTCTGAAAAGCATGGAGGAACTCCTTCCATCAGATCAATTTATGCGAGTGCATAGATCCTTTATCGTCGCCCTGGACCATATTGAATCAGTATCCAAGAATGTGATTAATATCGGCAATCAATCCATTGCTGTAGGAGACAATTACAAAGACCCTTTTTTAGAGTTTATGAGTGGCTGGATGAGTTGAGGGTTGGGGAAAAAGAGATTGGAGATTGGAGATTTCATTCTCTGCAAAATTGAATTCCTATTCAGTCAGGAATATTAAAATCAGGAAACTTTAAGTAGCTCATTCGGAAAATTAGTGATCATTTTAGAGTCACAATTCCGATTACAGGATTTTGCTCCTCAATAGCAGTCTCCGAAAATGATGATTTTTTCACGAAATAGAGCTGATCTAATGTGTTTCTAAGAGGATGGAGTTTAAGTGGATTAGCATTTTCATCCAGTAATCCTTCTTCAAGATTGTAACCTATTGATTTATCTTCATTAAAAAGAAAAAACATCTTTTTGGTATTTTGAGAGTATTCACAGAAAAGGTAGGATCCACATACGAAAATATTGTAAATCCATACATTTTTATTTCCCTTTTCATTGAAGTGTGGCAATCCAAACTCAAGCTTTCGATGAGGAATCAGTTTTCGATTCACCACTTGATACAAGGTATCCCGAATAAATTTTTCATTAGTCAGGACAGGGGTAAATAGAAAATATGATTCCTCACGATTGGAAATAAAATTTTTAAAGGGATAGGATGCAGCCGTTTTGTTTTTTAAAATTATTGTCCTGAATAGAACCGAATCCTGACTTTGGAATTTTAAATTCAAAAAATGCAAGTAAGTCTCATTTGCAAAACCATTCTTCACCGGTTTTTCATAAGATTGAGAGATTGCCCACAACCCATTCTCAACAATTGTTATGTAATCTAAACTCTTAAGTGTCAGATGCTCTTCAAGAAACTGGAATTCTTTCGAAAAAATTAGAAGTCCTCTATTTGTAGCCAAGTAAATCATTCCACTAGTAGGGTTTATAGTGAAACTTCGAACGTATTTATATTCACCAGGACCTTCTCCTTCTGTTCCGATTCTGCTAATAAATTTCCCTTTTCTATTAAAAGCCAGTAATCGACTATTTAAATCTAGAATAAAGATAATTCCATCATAAATCTGTAAATCAATTATTTCCATTATCAATCCTTCCGGTTTCGTCTCTAGCGGTATTAATTCTACAGATTTGGAAAAATCAGATAGTTTTAAATCTGAAATGGGAAAGTCAGAAATAATTACTGTCTTGAGCTTATTGTTAGAAGAACCAGTGCATCTCAAAAATAATAACCCTATGATTATGCACAAAAAAGTTGAAAAACTAATTCTAAAATTCATGATTTCAATAGGAAAACGGAGTTGTTTTATATTCAATATACACTGCTTTGGGAAAAAGAAAGGTTTGAGATGACCTAAACCTCTCGTAGAAGTTGTTTTACCCTTATTTTAGTTAGAGAGTCCCTCACATGTGACTCCTTGCGTCCCACATGAAACATTGGCAGTACTTAATGCCTCCTGCGTATCATTTGCCATGACTAGCATAGGACTAGACCCGTAGCCTGAATCTCCGACATGTCCGCAATTGCATTGCCAATAATCTCCCCCTCTGATTTTGGCCATTTGTTCCCTTTTTAGTACTTCGTCTGAACTGAGTCTCAGCATTTCTAAGCTAAGTTTTTTCATTTTGTTAATATTATGATTTAACCATTGAAAAGACTGGACCATCCAATTCCCAATTGATACCATCAAGATACTCTGCTATTAACTTTATACCTATACCATATTTACTAGATTTCAGTAATATTTTACTAAAATACTACTCAACTTTTTCGCTTAAAAAGATCACTCCACTATGGGCTAAAAATCGAATCCCTTCAACCTGCAGGAAAAATTATTTTTTCCCTCGATCAAATTTTCAACCAGAATCCACTCTTAAATCCAAGGAGTTCATTTCTCGAACTTAAGTGCTAGCTTGAAAAGCTTCAGTTTATTTTCACCCTGTTCTAGATCAGGAGACCCTAGCATCCAAAGATCGCCATTTCGAATCAACATGCTCGTGGCAACCAATCCCTCAGGAGCAAAGTCAGCCAGTCTATTCCCCAGAGAATCTACAACAGCCATCCGGTTTGGATTTTTTTTCTTCATATCTCTTAAGTAGTTGATTGCCTCCTCTGTTGATTTACCTAGTAGTTGCTGAGCTGTGTTAGATTCATTAAATCCAGGATAATAGGCTATCAAGAAATTTCCTTGAAACTTATGAATGGTTAGAATTTTCCCTGAAGTGAAGGAGTTATCAAAAAATCTAAGACCTGAAGAAAAACTATCGGCCCCTTTGAAAAACTGGTAGTTCACTAAGTGAAGAGGAAGGCTAAACAGAGAATCGAAGGGAGGGGAAGCACTATACGTATAGATGACTGGTTCTATTCCAAAAACCACATGTAGTTTATCTTCATCAAAGGTGAAAACAGGTGTCCAGGCATCTTTAAAAAAGTATTTACCGCTTCGAAAAACACTCTTTTGAGGGAATTTCAAAAAAAAGTCTGATTTCCCCGTGTTTTGATCCATGCTTGCCAAAATTCTGGCATGCTCAAATTTATTTAAATCCTTGTTACTAAGATTAAGTATTTCCTTACTTAAAGTAATCCATTTATCCTTATGATTCTCCAACCTTTGACCAATATCCGATCTGGGTAATTGTTTGCTTTGGGCTCCGGAAATTGCGATTACATGTTCAACTTTCCCGGAAAAGCTATAAGTGGAAATACCTTCAGACCCGTAGGCCACTATAGTATTATTTCCCTCGAAGGACAAAGGTGTTAAAAGAGTACCGTTAGTCAAAGAGAAGGTAGATTGGATATTCCCATCAAAATCAAATACATAAATAGCCTCTATGGAATCAATTTGGTTGTATAAAAGCACAGTTTCCGAAAAAGGGTCTATATCTTGAAAAATAAGTTCAGAATCAATTGAAATTTGAATACTATCAATTTTTACCAAACCACCAATATTCTCCTGTTTTTGGACTTTTGAATTACAGCCAACAATAAGAAAAAGTAAATACAGGGCTAAACGGTTTTTCATGGATCTAAGTAAAATTTAGTACCGAAAAAGTAAATGAAAATAAACTAAAAACCTATACCAATTTTACTAGAAATTAGTAATTTTCTACTAGGCTTCGTTTATTTAATTAGTTATTTTTAGGATTAGTCAAAGAGTTTAAAACCATTATACCATGATTAAAATTAATTTAAATCGAGTTCAACTTTTTTTTTCAATACTAGCAATTACATTATCAAGCTCATTTTTTTCTTGTACGGAAAATGGAAAAAACACCGATAATAAGATATTTGAGGCCTATCGTTTTGAAAAAGAAAATGAGTTCCTGATTCATTCCCTCACCAAAGTGGAACTATTAGCCTACTATCCAGAAGACAAGTTATATCTGGGGTATTCGAACACCAGCAAAGGCAAAGAAATATGCCTAGTTGATGAAAGTGGGAAGATCCTACTGAATCAAAATATGCAAGGAGAAGGGCCAGAACAACATTCATCAAATTTATCAAGCCTTGCTTTTAATGAAGACGGAGATATTTGGGCAATGACAAGTGTTGAGGTGTTGAGATATGATCAAAATTTAAACCTTATAGAACGTTTTTCTTACCAGCCGACTGATATTATTACTTTATATGCGATCACCAAAAGATTTTCTTATTTCAGGAGAGACAACAGCAAAGCAGAAATCACATTTACAACCATTCCTTCCGGCACCAGCAGATTCAAATCAGAAAGCAGAAAATATTTTGACAAAGCTACCCTGTTGGAATTCTATGACCAAAGAGAAGAAATAATCAATGAAATTGCTCCTATCTCCGAAAGACAAATTACTAAGGACTTTATGGAAATAGCAGGGGGATTTTATGCGCCAGTATATGTGATAGATCCCAAATCCTCCGAACTATTTCTTACAAGTACCTTTGATCATGAGATTACTGTCTATGACTTGAATACTGATATTATTACTAGAAAATTAGAAATCTTTCACGGAGATCCCAATGCCATCCATCCATCCAAAAAAATAGACCCCCAATCGCTGTCCAAGAATGCTGATGGTTGGCTAATGGCCCCAAAGAACCATAATATCTATAATCTGGATAATGGATTGATCGCATTGGAATATATCAAGGGGGTGTCAATTAACCCAACACTCACAAATCAATCTGAGATTTTTGAGGATGTAAATCAAAACATGTTGATAATTTTTGATCAGAATCACCAGTTGAGCCAAGATCTCACATTACCAGTGAAAGGGGCTATTAGGACAAGTTTACCGGGAAATCGTCTTCTAGTCAGAGTCGAAAACCCCGAAATAGAAGAGGATTTTACCCGGTATATTATATTGAAAGTGGTAAAAGAATAATTGCGAATAAATTTGAAAGTTACATAAGTTACATAAGTTACAAATTAACCTAAAACAATAAATTCACTATAAACCTATGAGCAACTACAGTATTGGGGACTCTCATTCAAAGGGCAACCTACACTACAATTTGGCACACTATATTGTCTAGATCCTGAGGGATGCGAACAAGTGATGTAACAGGGGCCGCCATACCCACCAGTAATCTTTTTCATTTGACTGCGCTCCAATACATAAGCTGATGTAAGACGAAGCATTTCTAAGCTTAGCTTTTTCATTTTGTTAATATTATGATTTAACCATTGAAAAGACTGGACCATCCAATTCCCAATTGATACCATCAAGATACTCTGCTATTAACTTTATACCTATACCATATTTACTAAATTTCAGTAATCTTTTACTAAAATACTACTCAACTTTTTCGCTTAAATATATCACCCCACTAAACGACAAGAAACGAATGGCTTCTTCCAAAAGAACTGGAACTTGACTGGCTTCAATATTTTGAAAAAACACCATCACCTGAGCAGCCACTTCTGCATAAGAGGTGTTTGCATCTCTAGAAAGGATTGATATTAAATAGGTTTCTATGGGTCCAAGCAAATACTCGATGACTTCTCCATGATGCCTGTCAAACAACAACAAGGTTTGGTAATAATGGGAATCAACGTGAAAATTTTTTTCAAAATTATTCTCCTTAGTACGAGAAAATAAAATAAGGTTTTCAGCCCAATCCCATTCTGATTCTATGGTCATACAAAGAGGTGACAATTTTAACTCTAACTTTTCTTGGTAAGAGTTACTTAGAAAAACATGGTTCGCACTATCACAGGTTTTGACTTCATTCTTCCATATAAGATCATCCGAAGGCAATGATTGGATTAACTTCAATTTCTCTTTTTCAAACTCAAACAAATCATTCAAAAGAGCAGCCGATCTTGTGTTTGTCAATTCCTTATCCAAGTATTCCATAACTTGAAAAATTGTAAGTTTATTAATGTTCAATGAGATATGCTCTTTATCACAAATAGACGAAATCATTTGCTTAGTTCTGTAAAATATATCTCCTTCGGATTTTGCCAAATAGTTGAATGAAAAACTTGACACATTTGTTCGTGAATCCTTCGAACCTTCCTGTTGGTTCTTCCCTTTAAAACATATTGTATCGGGCTCTGTTAGATTGATGATAATATTGTAATACTCTGGATAATCTATCCGGAGTCTATTTGCCAATTGATCACATATCCAGCCATTTTTCTTATAATCTCCTAAAGCATGTATGTAAGGAGTATTTTTTGGTAAGTAGTGAAAATTTGCAAATCCCTCGAAAGCAGGATCATAAACTGTATCAAACAGGTAGTTTACTTTTATTTCTAAATCATTACTCAAACAATAGAAAATATATTGTTCTACGATTGCATTAAAGTTAACCATCTGAGTTGCGGTCAATTGATTTATTTCATTTTTATTCTCTGTGACAAATCTCTGAACAAGATGGTAGTATCCAGAAAAGAACTGAAAATTATTCCCCCCTAAAACACCTGCATTACAGCCCTTAATTGGTTCTGAACTTATATTCAGAGTTTTTATTGCAGAAGGAATATATTCAAAGTTATTATCAACAAGATTTACGAGTTCTTTATAATATTCAAAGTCTTGCTCAATATTCTGGGCGATTAAATCCCCGGATAATATTTCATCGGGAATCGGCTTAAAGATATAAACATCTCCATCCACGTTAAGGAAGGGTTCGCCATGAAGCGTATAGGAATACATTTTTTTCATAACCCATAATCTCGGATCCGCCTCAAAATCCAAATCATCCAATTCTATTCTGACATTCTTATAAGGTAGTTTGAGTTGATCTATCAAAAGTTCCTTTCCCCGTGTATCTGTGATCAGTTCTACGTCTGAGTGAAATTTATTCAATTGAAGGCAACTCAATGCCCAGCTCATGATATGGTATTTTGCACTGCACCATCCAAATGAGTCTTCCAACCCATTTTTTCCTTCATCTATCCAAAATGTCTGTACAAATTTCATCTCGTTAAAGTTTAGGATTATTCTTCCAAATGAATCGAGGTCTATTTAATTGGACTGGTAAAATTGAAAATTTCTTCATGACTAGCTTCAAATCAACCGACAATCAATGATCTAAATTTGAAAAAAAGCCGCTCCGCCACACTCAATTCTTCGGTAATGATTTCCGCATTCCCCAACAATTCCTGATTGAAGGGAATTTCTTTTTGATAAGAAGTAGTAGTCCCCATGGGAAGTCTGGCATAAATCAAATAATTAAATTCATCGTCGGGAGAGACGGATATGCTCGATATTTCGCCAACTAATGCACCAAACTGCTGAAATGGGTAATTGTCGAGCTTAATCAATACTTTTTGACCGACTTTTACCTTCCCTGCATTTTGAGCAGGAATTTTCATCGCACTCAGCAGCTCTGCTTTGTTTAGCGGAAGCACTGTGAAGATCAACTCTCCCCCAGCTACCTGTTGATTAGACCCCCAAACTTTTTGAAAGCTCACCACCCCTGCCGTAGATGACTTCAGGAGGTAGCTATACTCCCAATCTCTAAGGTTCCGTTTTAAATTTTGATAGGACTGAATGAGATTCTTCAAGGTTCGAGTTTCCTCCTCCTGCTTATCTATTATTGCGATTCGTTTGGTTTGGCTGGCTAGGCTCAAAGCTTCCTGCATCTGCGATATGGTAATAAGCATGTTGTTCACCTGCTCTTGCATTTGAAGGTATTCCATTTCTTTTGCTTCAAAGTCCTTATTCGCTATTACCCCTTGAGCATGAAGATCCTTCGTTCGATTGTAGTCAATCTGAAAAAGAGCCAGCCTGCGCTCCAAGAGATCTTTCTGCGCGATCTGACTTTCTATTCGGCTTTTGACCTCTTCTAGAGACCGCTGATTACTGAGCAGACGACTTTCGTAGGGTTGCAATTCACGTTGCAGTTGATACTCCATATAATTTCTTTCAAAATCCAAGTAAGAAACTGCAATCTCTCCCAAAACCAATGTCGAAAGGGAATCTATTGGGAAGGCATAGTCGCTTTCTTTTCCAAAAACCTCGTGCTCCAAAGTTGACTTCAGTTGTAAAATATCATCCAGATTCGCTGTACTCTTGATTCCTCCTAGGATCTGTCCCTCTTGCACTTGAGCTCCGTTCGCTACAAACAGTTTTTCAATCTGCCCGGAGGATCGTGCGATGACCCGTTCTGTAGGTTCTTTGGTAGTCACCAATGCTTTTGCTTGGACAAAATCCGGATACTTTATCAGAAATGACAAAAGGATAATTAGGGAGGTGAGGATAAAAACCAAGGTGATTCCCCAACGAATCAACCAAGCTGGTGGGGTAGCTATAATCTCCTGAACTTCCTCTGAGCGAAGATGTAAGTTGCTATTATTTCTGTTCGGCTCGGGCATCGTTAGGTTACATTAAGGTTTTCCAATTCCAATTGGTTTTTCACCAAATCATAGTACACTCCTTTTAAATAAACCAGTTGCGCGTGGGTACCCTGCTCCACTATTTTCCCTTGGTCAATGACCACGATTTGGTCGGCGTTCTTTACCGTACTTAATCGATGCGCTATGACAAATACAGTCTTTCCCTTTAAAAAATGGTTTAGGTTTTCCATGACGATCCGTTCATTTTTAGCATCCAGGGCAGAAGTCGCTTCATCAAAGAAGAGAATTTCTGGATCCTTATAGACGGCCCGAGCAATGAACAAGCGCTGCTTTTGTCCAGTACTCATCCCTACCCCCTCATTTCCGATTTTGGTATTGAACCCCAAGGGTAAGGATTGAATGTAATCAAGGATATTAGCGATCCGGGCGGCCTTTATTAACCTCTCTTGATCGATACTATCTTGTCCCACTGCGATATTGGCGGCAATGGTATCGTTGAATACGTAGCCTTCCTGCATGACCACGCCACAATGGTCTCGCCAACTTGTTGCCGAAATCATTTTCAAATCATGATGACCATAGCTGATCTCGCCTTTAGATGGCTCATAGAATTTCAATAACAGTTTCATTAGCGTGGTCTTTCCGCTTCCGCTGGCTCCAACTATAGCCGTCACCTTGTTCGCGGGAATATTCAAGCTAATACCATCCAAGACCATTTCATCTGCACCGATATAGCGATAAGAAAGATTTTTGACCACAAGCACTTCATCAGTCGCAAGCTTTCTGACGTATTGTTTTTCAGTTTGCTCCTCTTCTTCCTTATCATGGATTTCATTCAAGCGATCTAGACTGATACTCGCATCTTGGTAGGCTCGTACAAAACCGACTAACTGTACAATGGGACTATTTAACTGGCCAATAATGTATTGGACCGAAAGCATCATGCCCAAGGTGAAGTTTCCTTCGATCACCAGTAAGGCGGAAGTGAACGTGATGAAAATGTTTTTAATTTCATTGATGACCGATGAACCCACTTCTTGAGTTTGCTCCAGCGAAAGCGACTGTAGCGAAACATCAAACAGCCTCGCTTGTACAAATTCCCAACTCCAACGCTTTTGCTTCTCCGCATTGTGCATTTTGATCTCTTGCATACCATTGATCAGCTCAATGACTGTACTCTGTTCTTGGCTCATCTGAGCAAAACGCTTGTAATCCAGTTTTTCCCGACGCTTCATAAAAAACAATACCCAAAGCAAGTACAAGCCACTCCCACCGAGGAATATTAGAAAAATAGTGATGCTATAATAGATCAAGACAGCACCAAAAACAATCAAGTTAAAAAACGAAAACAAGGTGCTGAGTGTGGTCCCGGTAAGTAGCTTTTCTATTCGTCGGTGGTCATTGATTCGCTGCATGATATCTCCGGTCATGCGGGTATCAAAATAGGAGATCGGTAAGTTCATCAGCTTGATGAAAAAATCGGAGACCAAGGAGATATTAATCCGGGTACTGAGATGAAGCAATATCCAACTGCGAAGCACTTCCACACTCGTACGACCCATAAAGAGCATGATCTGAGCAAACAGCACCATGTAAATAAACCCAATATCCTGATTCTGGATTCCAACGTCTACTATACTCTGGGTTAAAAAAGGAAAAATCAACTGTAACAAACTGCCCACCAGCAATCCGATACAAAGCTGGATGATCAGATTTTTATAGTTAAATAAATAGCGAAACAAAAAGCGAAGCGAACGCTTTTCTTGATCTTCCCATTTCAGCTTTTTAAAGTCGGGAGTGGCTTCCAGAAGTAGCGTAATGCCTTCTTTGGTCTGCTCATCCGCATTGTTGCCAATCCAGCGGGCAATAAACTCTTTTTTGGACAAGGTGATCAGACCATAAGCGGGGTCCGAGAGATATACTGCGTCTTTCTTGATTCGGTAGACCACTACGAAGTGGTTTTTGTCATAATGTACAATCAAAGGCAAGGGCGCATTTTTCAGTTTATCAAAATCCAACTTCGCACCGATAGTCCGAAAGCCCATCGTCTCCGCCGCCTCGCTGAGCTTGAGCAGGCTACTTCCGGCACGGGTCGTTTCGGAGATCTCCCGAATTTCCTTAAGAGAGATTAGCTTACCATAGTGCTTCGCAATAATCCGTAAGCAGGTAGGACCACAGTCTTTGGAGTCGGGCTGTTTGTAGTGAGGGAAGGCTTTTATCAAGTTTTATTTAATTAAGTACAAATACCAAAAAGGTATGAAAGTCATAAATGAGTCAATTTTACTCCTGTTTTTCTACCTCCATCACTTTATAAATCAGCTCACCATCCAGACTCCTTCCCTCTACCTTTATTCGAAAGCGATTGATTCCATACGGAACTTTGATTTGCACTTGATACACTCCATCCTTAGTCGCTGCCAGCGGATCCCAGTAGATAGTTGGTTTTTTTGACAGATATCGATCTGAAGGTGGGGCTTTTGGAAACTCGGGGAAAGCTGTAAAACCCGGAACTGAGAAGAAGTCAAAACCTTCTGAATTGAATTTGCTTTGCTCTTCGGGCTTTGTCCTAGATCCCTTTAAGGTTTCCACCATGATTACTCCTGCATAGCCAGCCATTCCGAATATTGTAGAATTGAATGTATACACTTTCATAGATTTTAATTCGGTTGGAAAATAGGTGTTTAAAGCCTCAAAAGGAACCTGTGCTCCATCCACAATTAATAAAGGTGGCCCTGTCTTTTGCCCTGAATTATAATTTCCGATTCTATCTCCTCTTATCCCAAGTCGTTGAGCTATCGCATCCCAAGTCATTGTTGCTAATTGAACCTCGTTTACCTCTCGATCGGGCGTACCATACCCATAATTTCGCTCAGCCATTGTCTCTCTCTCTCTAGTTTCCTCTTTGACAAATTCCTCCATCAGAATATAATCACCTGAGGTATCCAAAAAATAATCCTTGGATGAAATTGGTGTTTTCCGATAGGTAAGTTTGACAAAATCAACCCTAAACTCAGGTTTACTTAAGGATTCTAGTTCCATGGATCCAAAAGGTCTGAGCTTTTCATCTACGGCAGCTATCGCTATTTGGGCGGTGTCTTGGTAGGACAAGCCTGTCGCCCAAAAATTTCCTTCAGAATCCGTCAGCACCTGACCATAATCTTCCAAATCACCCCGGACTATAGTGATCGGCTGGATTAGCCCCTGACGTTTATTATCCGGAATAAATTTTCCTTTCAAGGATATCCCATACTCCACCGGATAGCTCAGACTGCTCTGGAAAGTTTCTGCCAAACCTTCATCTAGCCAATTCAAAGACTGCTCAAGCCGATTTCCCTGATTTAGTTCCACCACCTGATCAGTATCTGAAATGCTCAGTAAAAACTCCCCATCTATGGGGTTTTCGAACTCGTCAAAAAACTCCAACTTTAGATCCATCACCTGATAGTTCAGTGAATCACTGAACGTATAATTAGCTTTTACTTCTATGGTATTTGGAAAAATTTCGGATTCTGGTTTCTCCACCTCAGGGATAAATCCTTCCTCCATCACCACAAATGGAGCTATAAATTGATCAGCATCTGGGAAATTACGATTCCAATGGGTGTAAGCCCGAATCATATAATCACCCGGTTTCATTTCTTTTGGCAGTACCAATCCTCCTGAAATTTTTCCTTCTTGGATAGGGAATATAGCGGATTGGACTAGCTCGGAATTCTCTCGAAGTATATCCACATGGACAACTCGACTTAGCGAATCGGCCAAAAATTGATCTTGATAGAGCATTCGTCCTCCGATCCAGGCAGTTTCTCCGGGATAGAAATAGGGTTTGCTCAACGTGAGCCAGACCTTTTCTCTGAGACGGTTAAGTTGGAAAGCTGGATTTTCAACTATTACATCAGCCCGACTAGAATCCACGACGAAATCAGATTTTGGTATAAAGTCAAGCGGTAGCGTTCGGGCTACTCGTTGTCGGCCAAAATATCCGGAAAGAACCAGTTGGGTGGGATTGATGAGGGTTCCGTTTCGATCTATATCATAAAACCCCTCTGGAGCCTGAATCCAGCTGATAGGATGATAAATATTCTTGTAGAAATCATTTGCCCATTTCTTATCCAGGTGGTGGATTTCTATTTTATCGCCAAGGAATATCCGGAAGTTCCCGTCTCCTAAAGGCCTTCTCAGGATAGAATCCTTCTTTAAGGGAATGATAGTTTCATTGAGTTCTTCGTTAAAGTTATTTGTTCTTCTCCGGTCCAATCCTCCTGGTACTGATCTGAACAGAGCAAAATAGGCTGAGTCGGGGGTATTGAGGAGAATCGATTGATTTAAATGTCTCAAGGAACTGAAGAAGTTGGCTTGTCTCGCGTTTTCCCAGCTTGATTTTTTCTCAAAATCTGATCTAATAAGTGGTTTATAGAATACCTGGCCAAAGAACCTTGACCCATTCCGCATCATTCGGAAATCCTGAAGGTAATATTCGATTTCATATCCAAGGGCCTTGTTGATAATTATCAATGGTTCCTGTGCTGATGCTTGTTGGTAGTTTGAACCTTTGTCTGGTTTGATTTTGTCAAACTCCACGATCCAGGGATTCAGAATTTCAATTTGGGATTTGTAAGGATCATCGGGCACAGCCAAAAATACCTCTTCGAACTGCTTAAATTTCCGCTCCCAAGACTTATCCCGCTTGGCTTTCAGTTCGATCTCAGAAAGGTTGGATTCGTTAAACGAAAGCTCAAAAATCACTTCCGCTTGCTTCATACCCTCAAAGGAAACGGTCTTAACCTCAGTCAGGTAGCCCACAAAAGAGGCAACTAGCTCGATTTGGGATGGAAAATCACCGGTTAGGCTAAACTCACCTTCTGCATTAGTGGCTATTCCCTGCGTGGTATTATTGACAAAGACATTGGCAAAAGGTAGAGGAAGACCTGTCGCTTTTTCTGTTACGACGCCTTTTATGGTCTGAGCGCTGATGCCAGCGGAGACAAAGAAGAAAATGATCAAAAATAAATTTCTCATAATTGAATTCAGTATAAGATAGTTTGTTTAGGAATATCTGTTTTCTCAAAAAATCCCAGATTCTAATTAAAATCGGATGAATTCGCTCATTATCAGAAGTTTGGTAATGTAAATGTTCTTTTCATCAATCCCTATACGACAATCTAGTCTGCGATTTTCAAATTCAAACTAAATTAATACATTTTTTTTATTTATATAGTTAATTTTTATATATTGAACTAATTCTGAGATGATACTGGAAAAATTTCATTTTTATCTGATTTTTTGAAGCCATTGAGCAGAATTAAATAGTAGTTTTTTAAAAAGTTTTGGTGCCCGATTGCCTAACCATTCAAATCCCTATGGAAAAAATAGTCACTCAATACTTAAAGCACTTGAAAATCCCGGTTTCAAGTCAATACGTTAGAACTTTCCTTTTATCGCACCCTGAGTTTCCTTCCTTACTCAGCATTTCAGATCTATTTGAAAATTTGAATTTAGAAACGTCGATCTCAAGAGTTGATCGGGATGATTTTGCAAAATTAGAAAGTCCATTTCTTTTGCTTCCGGAGCGTTCAGGCAAAGGGCTTATTTCCATTCTGACTAAGTCCTACCTTGAAAAAGTAAAATCAGAAATAAGTTCTAATACGGTGATAGCGATCAAAGTCAATCCTTCACCTATTAATTTAACTGATCAACAAAAATCAGACTACAAGCAGGAAAGCATTCAGAAATGGGCTCAAAGGGTAATAATCGCTTCTCTCCTAGTATTCTTAGGATCAATGCTGTATACTATTGATTCCACTTTCAATTTTTTATGGACTATGACTGCAATTTCAGGAGCTGTGGTCAGCTACTTGATTTTTTCAAAAGAGTTAGGATTTAAATTTAACGCTGTTGAAAAATTCTGCAATTCCGGTAAAAAAGCGAATTGCGATGAAATTTTGCAATCAGAAAAATCCACATTATTCGGCTTTCTGAAATTTTCAGATTTGATTTTGTCTCTTTTTATCTATCAAATACTAACTCTCGGCTTGTTTGCACTTTCAAATCGATCTCTTGTTGAAATTTGGCCTTTATTAATGGGGATAGCTTCACTAACTATCCCAGCTGTATTTTATTCCATCTATCTGCAATATGCTGTATTAAAAAGTTGGTGCAAGCTTTGCCTAATCGTATCGGGAATTCTAATTCTACAATTTGGGATGATGCTTGGCAGATTTTTCTCCGAATCCAGTTATTGGAGTAGCTCAGGCCTATGGGGAATGATACTACTGACGATTTTTTTCATAGTTATATTGGCATTTACCTATTCGGTTCGAAACTGGATCCAAGAATTCAATACTATTTACCAACAATCGGTCCTATCCGAAAGAATTAAAAATTCTCCCAAGGTATTTATGGATTTGTTAAAGGAGCAAAATAGAGTTGACTTTTCTTCGCTTAGTCAAGAGTTGGTTATTGGTAACCCAACCGCTCCAATCAAATTAATTATGGTTAGCAACTTATACTGTGCGCCATGTAAAGTTCAGCATGAGGAGGTAGCCAGATTGATAGAGTCAAATAAAGAATACCTGTCCGTTTCTATGCGATTTGTTAAGGTCAGGAAACAATTCAATATGGATATTTCCTCCACACAGTACCTTTTGCAATATTGGTGGGAAAATATTTATGGAACTGAAAAAGAGTCCTCTTTGACTGAACAAATGATTCATTCATGGTTTGGCAAAATGAATGTGCAAAGTTTCGCAAGCTCACACCCACTAAAAGAACTCAAGCTAGACAACGAAGTAAAAGCTATGGCGGAATTGCAAGAAAAATGGATTGAAGAAACTGGAGTAGCCAAGACCCCAACTGTTTTTATAAACGGATATGAACTCCCCTCCCTCTATCGGATAGCAGATTTGCATAGGATGATCCCCGAACTAGCAGAGTACTATTTCATTGAGCAAACACTCAATCAATTAAACACTTAAAAATATTGCTTGACTAAGCAGGGGTCTGGTTGCTTGTACCCTATCCGCGGATGAAACAAGCTATTTACTTAATTAATTAATATTATACACAATGACAAAAGTAACAAAAATGAGTTTCAGCAGCATCCAAGGGGTGTTAAGCAGAGACGAAATGCGCAAAATTATGGCGGGTTCAGGATCTTCAAGTTGTGGAACTTGCACTCCAAATCATCCATATGAAGGTCCACCAGAAACTTGTATGACAGATCCTACATTGCAAGGAGCTTGTATGGGGTGTGGAGGACTTTGTAGATAATTCAATGAATAATTTGATTTACTGCCCTATATACTCAAATATAGGGCAGTTAAATATTTCAATGAAGTCAATTAGTTTAATATCAGTATTTTTTGGACCTCTACCATGGTATTTCAAATACTTTCTACACACGTGTAAAAACAACCTTACTATTAATTTTCTTATATTTTCAGATAAGGATAAAGTTGATTTTGAGTTTCCTGAAAATGTTAAGCTAATTAAAATTTCACTTGATCAGTTTAATGAACTAGCTAGTAGAAAATTAGGTTTTTCAGTGAAGATTTTAAATCCGTATAAGATTTGTGATTTCAAACCCACCTTTGGGCTTCTCTTTAGCGATTATCTTATAGGAGCTGACTTTTGGGGTCATATTGATTTGGATCTGATATTTGGGGATATCCGAGCATTTATTACTGAGGAGATATTAGCAGATAATGAGTTGGTCTGTGTAAGACACGATTTCCTGACGGGGTACTTCTTACTCTTTAGAAACTCAGGAAAAATGAATTTTTTGTTTACCGAAAGCAAAGATTATGAAAGAGTTTTTTTATCGAAAGATCATTTTTGCTTTGATGAAACCAATTTCGAATTCAATTCTTTTTCTGAAAATGTTCCCTTGGAAGAAATGAATCCAGAAGTGGAGAGCATGATGCATGTGGTAAGGAAGTTGCAAAACCAAAAAAAAATCAAGGCATATTTTGACTTTATGGTCATCGAGGGTTTACCCGGGAGACTTCGCTGGTCAAATGGAAAATTATACTATAAGAATCAATTCGAGGTTCTTTTGTATCACATGATTTTATTCAAAAAGGTTTATTCCCCAACAAAAATCGTTGCAAAAATCCCTGATGAATTCAGGATTAGCCCCTCTCGAATTTACCATAGTTGGAAAAAAGGATAAAAAAGTAGAAGATTACCATATTATTTTACAGCACTTTAATTTTTAACTTCACACAGATGGTCCGAAAGCCCATCGCCGCCTCGCTAAGCTTCAGCAGGCTACTTCCGGCGCGAGTGGTTTCGGAAATCTCCCGAATTTCCTTCAGAGAAATCAGTTTGCCATAGTGCTTTGCTATAATCCGTAAGCAGGTAGGACCACAGTCTTTGGAATTAGGTTGTTTGTAGTGAGGGAATGAGGGTTTCAATTATATTTTTCAGATCAAGCTATTTGATTGTAGTGATTACCTTATATATGCTATACCGGATAAAATCCTCTTCAACGTCGGGGTCAATTATCTGAAACAAAAGCCGGTCTCCTGGAAGTGAAGTCATCAATTTTCCATTTTTAGGTAGCGCAATGTCCCCACTTAGCTGCTTAGAGCTATTTAATAGTATCAATCTATGGTAAATCGGGTCTTGAAAATGGTGGTAAGTAGGATCATCGGATATCTTTTTCTCATAGGTCCCGTAGGGAATCTCTCGAATATAATCCAAGACTATTTTTCCTCCATCAAGTAAAAATAATTTATAATTCTTAGGGCCTAAGGAGATCCTTCCATAAGAGGGAAAATCATTTTTTGTAATAAGATTTTTATTAAGCATTTCAAAATCGCCATGTTTGATTTTAATTCTTGAATTTACCATATCGGAAACTAAATCATAAACCGTGATTTCATTATCTAAAGATGAAGTTAAATAAAGTCTATTAGACTTATTATCTATAACATAAGAAGGAACATAAGCTAAACCCAAAGAACTTTCAAAGTTCTTGTGTAATGGTCTATCAGAAACAGAAGCAATTTTATACAATTTATTTTTTTCTATCTGATAAATTTCAATTAATTGAATACTATTAATATCCCTATTTGGCTTATATGGAAATAGACCAGAAGGATTTGTAATGAATGAAAAACCAGATAGAGATTGATTTTGGTAGAAATAGGAAAAAACCTCCATTCTACCGTACAAATGAACTTTACTGTCAGAGAGGTATTTCGTTCTTTTTTTAACATTAAATTTCTGATCAAACAAGACTAATTCAAAAGGAGTTTGAATCCAGATTCCTCCTTCTTTAGAGAAAGCTAAACTATTAAAAGACGATGAAATTAGATTGGGGCCATCTCCTTGTAGAACCTTTTGAATAATAAAATCACCTTTTTCATTAATGAGCGCTATTCTTGTTCCTTCAGTAGAATTAATATATCCTAAGTAAAGTGCGTCTTGCGGAAAATAGTCTACAATTTCCACTGGATATAACGAGTTTATTTTAAAGTCATCAACTTTCTCCAACTTGTATTGTGCAAAAGAAATTGAAGGCCAAATGAACATTGGTGCAAACAATAAATAAGAAATCCACCACAAACTAATTTTATTAAACATAATTCATCATCACAAGACTAGTATTAATTTATATTTGAATATGAAAACCGGTTTAAATAAAATTTAAACCGGTTTGATTTTTCATCAATTAATTAACAAGTACAAACACCTCCTCCAGTGCAGTACAAACTTAAAATTGATGAATGGCAATTATCTACTGCCATTGGTCTAAAATTATTCCAACTATCACATTGTAAATAACAGCTCCCATACCCACCAGTAATCTTTTTCATTTGACTGCGCTCCAATACATCAGCTGATGTAAGACGAAGCATTTCTAAGCTTAATTTTTTCATTTTTAGTTTTGTTAAAAATTTTACTTATTAACCCGGTCATTTTAGAGCATCCGAGCGATATGCCCATTCGTCGCGATTGAATATTTTTTACTGCATCTGCAGTTTTTTTTTAGTGCAATACATATTTTAAATCTTCTACTTCATAAGTCGCGGGCAATTCATAGCCATTGATGAAAATAGTGGGGGTATGAGTGATCTGTTCCTTTTCTGCCCAGACCTGCATGGCCTTGATCTTGGATTCTTGCTTTGCCAGTTCTCCATTCATCGGATACCTTGCTGCAAAGACATCGTAATCCTTCAGCTCCGGCAGATACCAATCATCCAAGGCTTTGCGAGTGTAGTCTTTGTTATCTTTAGCAGCAATTGCCAACAGGTGACTGACCGTTTGGATTCGAGTGTCATCCTCACCGCCCGGAAGAAACAAAATCTGTAAATCGATATTCCCCGCTTCGTAGAGTTGCTCCAAAATGGGATGCGTCCGAGCACATGGCCCGCAGTAAGGATTGCATACTTTTAGTACATGGTACTTGGAGTTTTGGCCTTTCAGGAATATCCCCAATCCTTCAGGATTTGAAGAAATCCTTCTTGCGCTATTCAGAAAATAATCGAAAAGCTCCTTGTTTGATAGGACCTTAGCCAATTTGCTCTTTACACCATATAGATCAGTCTTGGCAATCAAATAGGGCTTTAGACTCAGCCAAGCTAGGACACTCGCAAAGAAAATAAATGAAAACATACTCCATTCATTTAGAGTAGCTGGGTCAAGATCTGACAAAAGAAACTGGCTAGCCACAAACTCCAACAATAGAATCCCGGATATCCACAGGCATAAGACACACCATTTTTTGAGCTTTATGCCTTGATAGTATACCGAAATTGGAATGATCACCAAGCTGGAATAACTAAGCACACCTAAAAGGCTCAATGATGAGTCTGAAAAGGAACTAAACATCAGAATGAAAAAACCGGAGAGAAAATAAGCAAAAGCTAAATTGCTCAAACTGATCAAGCCTCCGAAGGAAAAGGAGTCTATCACTGAATTGCAGTCTACATTCTTACCACCGGTACAAAATTTGGCAATCGCGGTATTATTCTTATCTACCTCAGACCATAGCAAGATAGCCGATATCCCTAGTCCTGCTAGCTTTAAAGTGAATAGGGCGAACATTCCAATAGAATAGGAAGTGTAAGGTTCCCATCCGATCAAATCTCCAATGATCCAACCCAGTCCAATAGCACATAGTAAAAATAACAATGTCTTATACAATAACACCTTGTTTCTATGCTCTAGATATCCAGGCTCCCCAGCCTCTTCACCTTTCTCTAGGACAAGTGCGACCCCTGTAAATTTGGTACTAAATTCAGTTCTAGCCATTTCCCTAATCTTTCCCTTATCATCCATATACTCCACCCGATCAGCTGAAACCTGAGAAAGGCAACTGAAATAAGGATAGGGATTTTGATGGATTTGAACTACACAGGGTAAGGGAAGTTGATCCAATTTATCAGCTCCGATCTGAAGCGCGAGACTTTCCACCTTGTATTCGGCTAGGGTATCCGAGATGGACAACAAGCTCTCCGGCTCAGGATGCGTGAGCAATTTTTCTTTAAGAAAAGCCGTAGTATAGGGTAATTTGATTAAATCAAACAATCTCCTTGTACATATCAAACTATTTTCCATGTGTCAAACTAAAATTCCTTAATTCATTTTGTTTTAAACTAACTAAGGCCTAATTTCCTGCATCTCTAGGGATTAACCTAGTAAGTTATTTCTAATTTTTAGTAAATTTTTACTTAAGTAGTTGTTTATGGAACTAGGAGCTCGTTTGAAAAAAGCAAGGGAATCTAAAAGACTTTCCCAGTATGAAGTATCGCATTTGTTGGGAGTCTCTCAGAAGACACTATCTAATATTGAAAGCGGAAAAAGTATTCCAAACATATTCCATTTGGCTAAAATGGGTGAAGTCTACGAGCTGGATTTATTGGAATTTTTGGCGAAGCAAGGAGTGTTTCTAACTAAAAATACCTCCACCAATAGTTTCCGACTAAACCCAATCTGGAAACTAGTTCAGAACTGAAAAGATGGAAGATTTGATAAATTAAAAGCCTTTCCATTCTAAAAAAAACGGTTCAAATCTCTCGATCTGAACCGTTTTTTTTTGAATTTAAAAATTTTTTCAGCTTTCTCACTTCAGCTTTCTGATTTCAAATCTTATCGCTTCCCCATCCCCGGCATCATCTTTCCTAATGCTGCTTTGGCACCTCCCATTTTATTCATCTGCTTCATCATTTTGCGCATAGCGCCAAACTGCTTCATCAGATTATTGACTTCTACGATCGTTCTACCAGAACCAGCCGCTAAGCGCTTTATTCTGCCCTCCGCCGCTTCGCTAAGCTTAAGCAGGCTACTTCCGGCACGAGTTGTTTCGGAGATCTCCCGAATTTCCTTCAGAGAAATCAGTTTGCCATAGTGCTTTGCTATAATACGGAGACAAGTAGAGCCACAGTCTTTGGAGTCGGGTTGTTTATAAAATGGAATAGTTTTACTCATTTTAATTCAACTCTACAATTACTAATGTAGGATTCAATTCTTCCTCAGCACTATTAGTAAATTGGGTTTGTGAATAAAAATAAAAAAGATTTTTTGATAAATCTATTGGTTTTAACATATGAGGATCCCCATTTTCATCCAATAGACCTTTAGTAATATTTATCCCTATTTTCTTTATCATATCATAAAAGAATAACATTCTCTTATTTTCTCTATCATATTGACAAAACAAATAGGTTGATGAGATAATTATATTGTATATATTAATATTTTTAGTGCCTGCACTTGAGAATTTAGGTCCTTCAAATTCCAGTTTCAATACCGGAGAGATAAAATCATCCACGATTTGATAAAGAGTATCTCTCAAATACTCTTCGTCAATAAGAACAGGAGTATACAAATATGCTCCTGTTTGATTTTGAGAAACATAAAGTTTTGTTGTGAAACCTATTGTTTTCCTGTCAATTATCTGCTCAATCCGAAACAATGTGCTGTCAATCAATTCCAGAGATTTATTCATTTTATATAAAAAAGTTTCTTTAGAAGCTCCAGAATTCATTTTTGTCCCATCTTTTTTTGTAATTATTAATAGCTCTCCGTTCAATACACTTAAATAATTGACAAAAAAAGGTAGATTTTTTTCTTTAATAAACTCGAAATCTTTGGAATAAACTTGAATTTTTCTGACTGAGCCTAGGTAGATAAGCCCTTCCTCTTCATTAGTTTCAATCGAATAGGCCCTTGAATATTCTCCTGGTCCGTCTCCCATTTTACCTAACATTCTCATAAATTTCCCTTCAGAATCAAAAATTAGCACCCTTCCACTTACATCCCTGATTAAAAAGTTTCCATTGATAATTTTAAGTTCTAAAATAGATGATATATAAGACCCCTCTTTGGTTTCCAGGGGAATATGCTTAGTAGATTTAATGAAGTTTTTTAATAAAATTTCTTCTGATTCTTTGGGGACTTTAATAGTTGGGATTCCAGAAAGTTCTGAATTTGTACAACCCTGAAGTAACAACACTATACTTAGTATTGTGAAAGAAATACACTTTTCCCCAAGTAGTAATAAATTAGTCATAGTAATGTCTTTAAAATGGCCCATCATTAAAAGATGGGCCATTAATAATTAACCCAGTTTATAAGATTGATTATGCTGCCATGCAAGCAGGAAATTCATCATCTGCACACCCAGCATCTTCTTCAGGGTTGCCGTCTGTCATAACTGTAAATTGTGGACCTCCGCTACACGAACAATTATAAAATGTCCCTCCAACCCCGCCAGTAATCTTTTTCATTTGACTGCGCTCCAATACATCAGCTGATGTAAGACGAAGCATTTCTAAGCTAAGTTTTTTCATTTTTAGTTTTGTTAAAATTTTACTCGTTAACCCGGTCATTGTAGAGCATCCGAGTGCTATGCTCATTCGTCGCGACTGAATATTTTTTACTGCAATAGCAGTTTTTGTTTTTTTAGTCTAACACATATTTCAAGTCCTCCACGGCGTAAGCTGAAGGCAATTCATAGCCATTGATGAAAATAGTGGGGGTATGAGTGACCCGTTCCTGTTCTGCCCAGTCCTGTATGGCTTTGATCATAGGCTCTTGCATTGCCAGTTCCTCAATCATGGCATACCTTGCTGCAAATAAATCGTAATCCACGCGCTGCTGATATCCCGGCTCACCAGCCTCCTCACCTTTCTCCATGACAAGTGCAACCCCAGTCCATTTAGAATTAAATTCAGTTCTAGCCATTCCGCTAGTCTTCCCCTTATCATCCAAATACTCCACCCGATCAGCCGAAACCTGAGAAAGGCAACTGAAATAAGGATTGGGATTTTGATGGATTTGAACTACACAGGGTAAGGGAAGTTGATCCAATTTATCAGCTCCGATTTGAAGCGCGAGACTTTCCACCTTGTATTCGGCCAAGGTATCCGAGATGGACAACAAGCTCTCCGGCTCAGGATGCGTGAGCAATTTTTCTCTAAGAAAAGCCGTAGTATAGGGTAATTTGATTAAATCAAACAATCTCCTTGTACATATCAAACTATTTTCCATGTGTCAAACTAAAATTCCTTAATTCATTTTGTTTTACACTAACTAAGGCCCAATTTCCTGCATCTCTAGGGATTAACCTAGTAAGTTATTTCTAATTTTTAGTAAATTTTTACTTAAGTAGTTGTTTATGGAACTAGGAGCCCGATTGAAAAAAGCCAGAGAAGCAAAAAGACTTTCCCTGAATGAAGTATCGCATTTGTTGGGAGTCTCTCAGAAGACACTTTCTAATATTGAAAGCGGAAAAAGTATTCCTAACATATTCCATTTGGCCAAAATGGGTGAAGTCTACGAGCTGGATTTATTGGACTTTTTGGCGAAGCAAGGAGTGTTTCTAACTAACCCCCCCCCCCCCCCCCCCCCCCCCACCCCCCAAAACCAACCCCCAAAAAACCTCAACAAAATAAAAACAAAAAAAAAAATAAAAAAAGATAAATAAATCCTTCTATACAAAAAAAATAAA
>Ga0163215_100143_pt1 | contig 197073 bp, 213 predicted proteins | sample SynspAceP_FD_185934 | JGI IMG/M metagenome (GOLD analysis project Ga0163215, IMG submission 185934) | Saline lake microbial communities from Ace Lake in Antarctica - Synechococcus sp. Ace-P (Hybrid Assembly) | ecosystem: Environmental > Aquatic > Non-marine Saline and Alkaline > Saline | place... | reverse complement strand
GGCAGGACGCTGGAGCCGAAGCACCATCTCGATCAATTCGTCCTTGCTCAGCTGCTGCAAATCAGTCCGATCCATACCGTCATGGATTCAGACATTGTGGCGCATGGCAAGGGGGTGAGTAATTACCATATTTCCGCTCCGGGCATCTAAGCTTCGGGCGGGCATCAGCATGGACATTCAACTCCTCGCGATCATCATTCTGACCTTCGTCATTCATCTGATCGGCACGCTGGCGTTTGCGTTCAGGATCGCCGGGATCCGCACCGGGCATATCGCGATTGCGTTTTCGCTGTTCAACGCGATGGTGCTGGTGTCGCGGACGTCGAATTCGTTTCAGGCACCGCTTCTGGCAAAACGGGTGGAAAGCTCGATTCTCGACACCGCAGCTAACCATCTGCAATGGGATTTCGCGCTGATCCTGGCGGCGGCGTCGGTGGCAACCATCGTCGGCGGGCTGTTGATCCCGACTGTTCAACGCCTTGCCACCGGCGCGGTCGCGAGTTTCAAGAAACGGCGAAACCTGCTGGCGCTGATGCTCAAGACGTTGACACCGCGCGGCGCTGGCGTGGTGATGCAATCGGTGGCGTTGCCGCGCTATCAGAACCTGACATCGCTGAGGCTCTCGAGCGGCTTTCCAGCCCTCTATATCGGCATGAATTTTGCCGCCACGGCGTTGTGGACCGTGGGCGTCTTGTCGGCGATCTATGCCGGGTCGATCGATCCGGAGTTCCGGGTGACGGCGAGCTCACTGTCAGCGGTGATCAACGGCGTGGCGACGATCATGATGTTCATCCTGATCGATCCCTATCTCGCCGGGCTGACAGATGATGTGGTCGAAGGCGAGGTCAGCCACGGGTTTTACCGGCGGGTGCTGGTCTGGATGGTGCTGAGCCGGCTGGCCGGAACCCTGTTCGCACAGATCCTGCTGGTTCCCGGCGCGCATCTGATCGTTGCTGTCGCCAGATGGATCTGAGAAGCCGGCGTTTCCCGAGGCTCTTATTGCTGCAGACGGCATCGGACCATGGCAACGCCGGGACGGTCGGGCGCGGCGCTCAGATAAAGCGAACCGGTGGACAGCATCTGGACGGTGATGCTCCGGTTCGTGGTTTTCTTGCCTCTCGCCTCGCAAGTGGCATCAAAGCGGAGCGTGGCCGAGCCGGGCTCGCCTTGCTCAAATGTGCAAGTATCACCTGATTGCCGAATGCTGTCCGGGGTGATGACTGCAAAGCCCTGAAAGGCGGTCTGGTCCATCATCGCGCATTTGTCGCCATCGCTCGCCCAAACCCCGACATAGGCCAGCCGGCTTTCACCGCGGTCATGGGTCAGCGCGGTGAGTGTGTCCTCGCGCAACAGGCTCTGCGGCGGCAGCACTGCATCAAGATTGACCAAAGGCTTTCTTGCGGAATGCGGCGAAGGCGGCGCGACACAGCCCCACAGCGCCAGTGCCATAATGGAGAGTGTGATCTTGATACGACTCATATTGACCCCGGTTAAAACGTTGCCGCTTTCTGGCCGAGCAGTTTGACAATTTCAAGATTTATTGCACGCATTTGACGTTCAATTGGTGCTTGCGCGAGCCTTTGACGCCATCTTGCGAATTAGGACATCAAAATACACTGACAAGAACAGATAGGTCCGCCAGTTGGTGCACCGGACAATTCACCGGTTTTTGCCCTGCCGACATGGCGTTGGTCTCCCTCTGACCATCGCGGATGAAGGGAGTGCGGACCGATAGAAGCCTCACCCGCACGCCTTGACAAAGCGGCGGACGGTTTCGGCCATGCCGTGCTCCAAGGCATCGGCGGTGAGGCCATGGCCGATGGAAACTTCGAGAAGATTGGGAACCGCACGGGCAAGAGCAGGCAGGTTTTCGACTGTCAGATCATGGCCGGCATTGACGCCAAGACCGAGCCCTGCAGCGATCTTGCCGGATATTTCCAGTTTTTCCAGCTCCACGGCGGCGGCGGCCGGATCATCATAGGTTCCGCCATAGGGGCCGGTGTAGAACTCCACCCGGTCAGCACCGGTGGCCTTGGCTGCTTCGAGGCTCGCACGACTGGCGTCGGGATCACAGAACAGCGACACCCGCGCGCCGCCCTTTTTCAGGCGCTGGACAACCGAGCGCAGAACATTGCCCTTGCCCTCGAAATCCCAGCCGTGATCAGAGGTCGCCTGGGTCGGATCGTCAGGCACCAGCGTCACCTGTTCGGGCGCATTGGCCTCGACGAGATCGAGGAATTCCTCGGTCGGATAGCCTTCGATGTTGAATTCGGCTTTGGGAAACTCATCGTCAATCAGCGCACGGATCTCGGGCAAATCAGAGAAGCGGATATGACGCTGGTCCGGCCTTGGATGCACGGTGAGGCCATGGGCGCCGTTCAGTAGCGCGATACGCCCCAGACCGGTGACGCTGGGCCATGGCAGATCGCGGCGGTTGCGGAGCATGGCGACAGCGTTGAGATTGACGGAGAGTTGAGCAGGCATGGCGGCCCCTTGAACAAAGACGACTTGACGAGCCATAGGCCCTCAGACGTTTCCTAAAGCATTGGCCAGCGATGTAAAAATGAATTTCTGGAAAGCGAGCATTCCGGATTTAGATCAATACCCAACAAGCCACGCAGATGGCCGTCCAAAGCACCGGACAATCTGTGGCCGTTACAACACTTTCATCCACTCAGGATTTGCCGCGCCGCAGCCGCGTTGAGTAGTCCTTTATGTCGGCATCGTAGTTTTCGATCATCCGGCGCTGGCGTTTTCTGCCGATTCTGAGTGCGCCCCAGAAGAACAGCAGAGCAAACACGCCAATCAACGCGAAGATCGGCCCACCGAGGTCTTTCGGATCCGATGAACCGAAAGCCTGGGTTAGCAAGCGTTCGTAATCGAAAGCATGCGCTGGCACGGCGGTCATCAAGATGGCCGGCAGCGCAGCGATTGCGGAAAGGGTGCGCATGAGCATCTTCCTTGTTCAGATAATCCGACATCATCCTACGGCAATATTGTTAAGGAACTGAGCACGAGCCGCCCTCCACCGGCCTGATGCTGCAGACGACGTAAGCCATATCTCCCGGCTTTGTTGTCCGCCTTGCCCCCGGCAGCGCTGAGGCTTACCATCGGGCAGGAATTGCGCGTGGGCCTCGCTAGTCCCTGCCTGGGAGCCTAAAGATGATTTTCGTCAGCACCACCAGAACCGGTCAGCGGGTCGAGTACCGCGACAACAAACGCTGGCTTTGGGTGCTGTCGGTGCTGTCACCTTCCTTGCCGGGACTGGCTGCGGTGACCTTCCTTCTGAGCGGCAATCCCTGGTGGGCTCTGGCGCCAGTCGTGTTCTACTACGGCGTCTACATTGTCGGGGATCATCTGGTTGGTACCGACCCGAACAACCCGCCCGAAGAAGTGGTCGAAGCCATGGCCTCGGACCAGTATTATCGGGTGCTGCTGTTCCTCTCGGTGCCTGTCTTCTGGTTTTCGTTTCTCGCCTGCGCGATCGCGGCGGGGCAGCCCGGTACGCCGGTCTGGGCCTGGATCGGGCTGGTTGTTGCCGCAGGTGTGAGTTCAGGCACCGCGATTACCGTCGGGCATGAACTGGGCCACAAGCTGAACCGGCTCGACCAATGGGGCGCGAAATTCGCCAATGCGGTGTCTGGGTACGGGCACTTCTGCATCGAACACAATCGTGGCCACCATGTGCATGTCGCAACGCCTGAAGACCCCGCGTCCGGCCGTCTCGGCGAAAGCCTCTGGCGTTTTGCACTCAGGGAAATACCAGGCACCGCACGGCGCGGCTGGCAGATGGAGAAGGCGCGGCTTGCGCGCAAAGGCCTGCCATTCTGGCACTGGCGCAACGACATTCTACAGGGTTATGCCATTACGCTGGCGGCAGACGTGGCGCTGATCACAGTTTTCGGATGGACCATGCTGGCGTTTGTGTTGCTTCATAATCTGATCGCCTGGTTTCACCTGACCACCGCCAACTATATCGAGCATTACGGACTCAAGCGGGATCTCAAGCCCGACGGGAAGTACGGCCCCTGCGAACCACGGCATTCCTGGAACACCAACCACATCATCTCCAATCTGATGCTGTTTCATCTGCAACGGCATTCTGATCATCACGCCAATCCCTTGCGCCCCTATCAGGCGTTGCGATCGTTTGAGAATTTGCCGACATTGCCTTCGGGCTATCCGGGAACCTTCCTGCTGGCGTCGTTTCCAGCGCTGTGGTTCAAGGTGATGGATCCGAAAGTGATCGCCTGGGCCGGTGGTGATCTGAGCAAGACCAATCTCGACCCGGAAAGAGCGGAGGAATATCGGGGTAAATGGAGCAGACCTGCATGACTGCGTCGATCCCGGCCCTGCCATTGGGCACAACGCGTTCATGCTGATCATTCCGGATGAGACCAACCGGTTTTAGATGATATCGCGCAACAGCCGCCCCTCAAACCCCGGCAACACAGCAAGACGGCGAGCTGGCGGTTTTGCCTGCTCGCCGTCTTGCTGTTCAATGACCGTGCAGGTTTCTCAAAGGAGGTTATGCGGCCCTTGAAAACCGTGCCTGTTGCATCACCTGAGTGCTACGCCCCGAAACCGTGAACCGCGAAACCAGTTGCTCAAGTGTCTGGTTGATACCCAACAAGTTCTGGGTCGCAGCGTTGGTCTGCTCGACCATTGCCGCATTCTGCTGGGTGATCTGGTCCATCGAGTTCACGGCGGTGTTGATTTCCGCAATGCCGACAGATTGTTCCTGCGCAGCATTCGCGATCGATCCGAAATGCTCGTTGATGACGCGCACCTGGGCTCCGATATTGCTCAACGTCTCTCCGGTCTTGTTGAACGGATGGCTGCACAATCGGGCCGCCTGTCAGCCGTGAAAGCAAAACAGCGTTGGCGATAGCTCCCTGATCGAGAGTCTGGCCAAACATGCGTGCTCCAAAGCCGTGGATTGACGACCAATCAGGGCGTGAGCGGATTGCGACTGTCGGCCAGGATCTTGCCGCCAATGGCAATGAAGCAGACACCGGCCGCCCGCTCGATCCAGTGCTGGGCATTTTGAAACCGCATGATCACCGGGCGCGATGACATGAACAGCGTGACCACAGTGTACCAGGTTACGGAACTCGCCATCACAAGCGCGATCATGGCGCCCATCACCCAGAATGGCATCGCATCGGTTACCGCAGTTGCAAATACGCTTGTGAACAGCACAATGGCCTTGGGATTGGTCAGCGTCACCAGAAAGCCAAATACCAGCGGGTTGCCAGAACGCACGGAGCTGTCGGCATCGATCTCGATGGCCGAAGGTTTCGTGAGCACTAACCGTATCCCGAGCCAGGCAAGATAAAGACCGCCGCAGACCCGTACCGCCCAGGCAAGCCATTGGTACTGGACGAGGACCGCTGAAAGCCCCAGCAGGCTCAAACCGGCATAGAACCCGAGCCCGAGGGTTACGCCCAGCGTGGTGAGCAGGCCAGCGCGCGGCCCCCGCGCCATGGAAGAGCGCACGACTGCAATGAAATCCGGTCCCGGCAACATCAAGGCCGGAATGAAGATTGCAAAGACGCTGACAAAGACAAATGTCCATTGCATCGGATTTTCCTTTTGAGTGTCTGGGCATAGCAGCACGGGTTCGGGTCTGGCTGCAACAGGAAAACAGCGCGGCCTCCAGCAATGCCGGCTCGCGTCAAAGGCTCATCGCCAGCACCTGGCTGATTTCGCTAAACGACCGGCCGGACTGCTGCATCCGGTTATTGAACGCAGACTGACCGCAGCCAGGGCCTTTTTGGATGCCGAAGGCTTGTCGAACAGCGCCAAGGTCATCGACTATGCTGCAGAAAACCGGTCTGCGCCTCATCCGGTTTTGGTTGCCAGCCAGATCATGTGCCGCGCGCCGCGCTTCTTGGTGCTGGCGCGAGTGGGCACTTCGGCGACTGTAAAGCCTGCCTGTTTCAATCGCCGTGTGAAGGCTGAATCGGGTGCGGAGGACCATACCGAAAAGATGCCGCCCGGAGAGAGCGCCCGGTAAGCACTGGCCAAGCCTTGCGCTGAATACAGCGCATCGTTGCCTTGCCGCGTCAGCCCATCGGGGCCGTTGTCGACATCAAGAAGGATCGCGTCCCAGAACTGATCCGGGCCCCGGATCAGTTCGCCAACATCGCCCTGATGCAGGCTGACGCGCGAGTCCTCGAGACAGCCGTCAAATACCGACGCCATTGGGTCTTTCGCCCAGGCAATGACCTGTGGCACCAGTTCGGCGACCGTGATGCTTGCATCCGCACCCAGCGCCTTGAGCGCGGCACGCAAGGTAAACCCCATGCCGAGCCCGCCGATCAGCATGCGGGCGTGCCCCCTGCCCTCAAGCTTTGCCGCAGCCAGATTGGCCAGCGCCTCCTCGGAGCCGCTCAGCCGGCTGTTCATCAACTCGTTCGAGCCAAGCATGATGGAAAATTCGCTGCCGCGTTGCATCAGCTTGAGCTCGACACCGTCTTCAAGTTGAACGGCGTCAAGCCGGTTCCAGGGAATCATCGCAGTTTCCGTTACTTCGGATATAGTCGCGCCACCCTATAGCATATGCCTGATCGGTATTCGAAGCTGCTGGAGGAACAATGCCGGCATTGCCGCATCATCACGGCAGGCATGTGTAAAATAAAAATTGCGTCAGCCGCGGACAGCATCTGCGACACCCAAACCCGCCTTGCGGCAAACGCCGGAAAAATCGGATTCTTGCTCAGTTTTGACGATTTATGTTGCGCTGCACAGGTTTTGGCATGTGCGGAAACCCAGTGCCGTTCAAAATTGGACCGAAACCTCGCATTTTAAGCCAAATCAGTCGTTTATGCACTCATACGGACTGTGTTGCAGAAATATGACAAGCGCGTGAATTTGGAATTCCCGCGACCAGCTCGGCTAAAAACCGCTTGTGGAGTTCACCTGTTTGGCGACTGAATAATGCGTTGCACAATCGCTTTTCTGGAGCTTCCCATGAAAACTTTCTCACTCCTTCTCGCCACTGGCCTGCTCGCTGCAGCCGGCGCGCCATCTGCATTTGCCGATGACGCCACGTTCGACGTCGCCTTTGGCGTCGGTATCGCCAACAACTATATCTCCCGCGGCGCGACCCAGTCTGCCGGCAAGCCGATCATCGACGGCTACATGGAAGCCACCTACGGCATCATCTATGCCGGCGTCTGGGCTTCACGCGTCGACATCACCCCCGATGATGTTGAAGTCGATATCTATGGCGGTATCCGTCCGGAATTCGGCAAGCTGTCGCTGGACTTGGGCTATGCCCGCTACCTCTACGACAATTCGGGCAATGTCAGCGGTGAACTCTACGCCAAGGGATCATTCGCGGTGACAGACAGCTTCTCGGTGGGCGCGGATGTCTACTGGGATCCGGACGCCAGCAGTAACTGGGTCGTTGCAAAAACCGAGTTTTCCGGACTTCCCTACGAGATCTCGTTCTCGGGCTCGATCGGGTCGGACTTCGGCACCCTGAACCTGGGGTCGGACAAGATTGCCTGGGACGCCGGTTTCTCGCGCAGCTTCGCCGATGACACCGTCACGCTCGACCTGCGCTACTACGATTCAAACAAGGATCCGGGCCGCTTCGTTGCCCGCCTCGCGTTCGACACCTCGTTCTCCGCGCTCAAGAAGTAAGCCTTACCGGAGGCATCTGCCCTTTATACGGCTGATGCCTCCCTGCCGATGTTCACATGGATGACCGGCCCGACACCGGTTACCGCGCCCGCCCGTCAAATACCCGGCGGGCCGCCTCCACGGTGGGCATCTGTTCGATTGTCCAGGCGTACAGTGCCTTGAACGGCGGCTGCAATGTGCGGCCAAGCGGAGTGATTTCATATTCGACGCCGACGGGCGATGTCGGAAGCACCCGCCGCTCCACCAGCCCGTTGCGTTCCAGCCGTCTGAGGCATTCTGTCAGCGCCTTCTGGGTGATGCCCTCCAGATGGCGCTTGATGGCGTTGAACCGCATCGGCCCCGCATCGAGAATGCTCAGCACCATCATAGACCATTTGCCGGCAATCTGATCGAACAGCTCCCGGCTTGGACAGGTGGCTGAAAAACTCTGGCAGGTTTTTGAATCCATAGTGGTTTCCTTCGGTATACCTAGTCAACTCAAAGTGCGGTCTTGAACCTAAGTATAAACTATATACCTGAGAGTTCGATATGAAAAGGACACTTCAAACAATGCCAGCAAGCCCCAACACCGACAGCCTGTTTCGCCCCTTCCAGTTCAAATCCCTGACACTCAAGAACCGCATTGTCATGGCGCCGATGACCCGGAGCTTCTCGCCGGGCGGAATTCCGGGCGCCAATGTCGCTGATTATTACCACCGCCGTGCCGAAGGTGATGTCGGATTGATCCTGTCTGAAGGCACGGTGATCGATCGCCCTGCCTCGCGCAATGAAGCGGGTATTCCGTTTTTTCATGGCGAGGAAGCCCTGGACGGCTGGGCCAAGGTCATCGATGGCGTTCATGCCGCAGGCGGCAAGATGGGACCACAGATCTGGCACACCGGCGCGACGCGCGGCATGAGCGGATGGGCACCCGATGCATCGGTCGAAAGCCCGTCTGGCCTTAACGGCCCCGGCGACCCGAATGGTGTGGCCATGAGCGAGGAAGACATCGCCGACACCGTGTCGGCCTTTGCCCGGGCTGCAGCTGACGCCAAGCGGCTCGGCTTTGATGTTGTCGAACTGCACGGCGCCCACGGCTATCTGATCGACCAGTTCTTCTGGGAAGGAAGCAACCAGCGCACCGACCGCTATGGCGGCGCAACGCTCAAGCAACGCGCCCGGTTTGCCGCCGAAGTGGTGGCCGCAACGCGGGAAGCACTTGGTCCCGATTTCCCGCTGATCCTTCGTCTGAGCCAATGGAAGCAGCAGGACTACAAGGCCAGGCTCGCCACCACGCCGGACGCCATGGAAGACTGGCTGCTGCCGCTGAAGGAAGCCGGTGTGGATATCTTCCATTGCTCGCAGCGGCGGTTCTGGGAACCCGAATTTCCGGAAATCGATGGCGCGGAAGGCCTTAATTTCGCAGGCTGGGCCAAGAAGCTGACCGGCGCTGCGACGATCTCGGTCGGGTCTGTCGGGCTGTCGGGTGAATTTCTCGCGGCCTTCGGCGGCCAGAAATCCTCACCGGTGGGTCTCGACGGGTTGGTGCGGCGCATGGAGGCCGAGGAATTTGATCTCATCGCTGTCGGCCGTGCCATCCTTGGCGACCCGCAATGGGTGACCAAGATCAAGACCGGCGACACCGAGGAACTGAAATCATTCGATCCGGCCTCGCTCGCCGAACTGGTCTGAAGACTACGCCGCCGGAACCTGGTTCCGGCGGCGTTTTTCTTTGATGACGGCACAATGTTATTGCTATCTCTTCAGCGTTTCACAAAACAGATTTGTCATTCGGATGGGCTGCATGAACACATCCGTTTATGCTCCGGAGCACCAAGCTTTCCGAGCATCATGCAAGATCATTGCATGATTTACGCTTTTTCCAGCCATTGCTCGCATATTCCCGTTGATCACCATCCAGATTGCGCGGTTTGCGCATGCGTTTTCGGCTATGACGGATGACATCGCGACAGGAGAGAATACCGATGAGTAGCAAGATGCACGTCTATCAATCTATTGCCCGCGCGGCCTGTGATCACGGGGTAGATACGATGTTCGGGCTGATGGGTGATGCCAACCTGTTCATGGTGGACAGTTTTGTGCGCGACTGCGCCGGCCGGTTTGTACCGGCGGCGCACGAGGGCAGTTCGGTGCTGATGGCGCTGGCCTATTCCCATGTCGCGGGAAAGGTAGGCGTTGCGACGGTGACCCACGGACCGGCGCTGACCAATTGTGTCACAGCGCTGACCGAAGGCGTACGGGGCCATATTCCCATGGTGCTTCTGGCCGGGGATACACCCGTGGCCAACCCGCGCCACCTGCAAGGGATTGACCAGCGTGAACTGGTCAAGGCGACCGGTGCAGGGTTCGAGCAACTGCGCGCGCCTGACACTGTCGGCATGGACGTTGCCCGCGCCTTCTACCGGGCCCAGGTCGAACGCCGCCCCATCGTTCTCAACATGCCTGCCGACTTCATGTGGCAGGAGGTGAGCCACAAGGTTGAGGTGCTCGACGTTTTCACTGCACCGGGTGGCGTGGCCGAGGGCAACATTCTGGACGAGGCTATCGGCATGATCGCCTCGGCCCGCCGCCCGCTGATCCTGGCCGGGGGTGGTGCCGTCACCGCGCGCGATCAGTTGATCCGGCTCGCAGACCGGCTGGAGGCGCCGCTTGCCACCACATTGAAAGCCAAAGGGCTGTTCAACGGCCACCCCCATAACATCGACATTTTCGGCACGCTTTCCACACCTGCCGCTTATGATCTGATCGCCCAGTCGGATTGCATCGTCTGCTTCGGCACCGGGCTGCACGATTTTACCACCGACCGCGGCAAATTGATGAAGGGCAAGCGGATCGTGCAGGTGGATATTGAGCCCACCGCCATCGGTGGCGGGCTGCATCCTGACGCGGCACTTTTGGCCGATGCGGGCCTGACCGCCGAGACCATCGTTTATTGGCTGGATCAGGCAGAAATCCAGCCGAGCGGCTTTACCAGCGAACTGGACATCGGGGTTCTCACCGCGCACACACCGGCCACAGGCAAGGCCGCCGACGGATTCGTCAACTACGTTCACGCGCTGGAGCGGCTCGAAGAGGCATTGCCGGATGATCGTGTCCTGGTTACCGACGGCGGGCGGTTCATGACCGAAGTCTGGTGCCGCATCTCGGCTCCCGATCCGCGGAGCTTTGTCGTAACAGCGAATTTCGGCTCCATCGGGCTTGGTCTGCAGGAAGCCATTGGCGCCGGTTTGGCCGCTCCGGGGCGGCCGGTGGTGCTGTTTAGCGGAGATGGCGGTTTCATGATGGGCGGGATCAACGAATTCAACACCGCCGTGCGGCTGGGGCTCGACCTCATCGTTATCGTCGCCAATGATTCAGCCTATGGCGCAGAACATATCCAGTTTCTTGACCGCAAGATGGACCCGAGCCTGACGGAATTTCACTGGCCGTCCTTCGCCGGGATCGCCAGATCGCTTGGTGGAGAAGGGATCGAAGTGCATTCAGACGAGGAGCTGGAAACCGCGCTTGCGGCGATTGAGACCCGCGACCGCCCCCTCCTGATCGAGCTCCGCCTCGACCCGCACGACGTGCCGCGCATGCGTATCTGAGGCGCGGCGCGACGGCGGTTGATGGCACAGCACAAATGCCCGAGAGGGCTCGCTTTTCACGTTGCACTCAATTGGGGATTACGTTGAACGTTGCTACAAAATAAAGTCTACCCGAACAACACACCTGCTTCAGCCAAGAGATAAACAGAGAGAATGATAGAATGTTTTTTACTAGGTTAGGGACGCTTATTGCATATATAGGCCTCGTAATGGGTATTCTCCGTGCTGCTATGGGGATCAACATTCTGCTAATGTTCGACGATATTACTTCTTACACCGCCGCCACAAAGCGTTACCTTGGATCAACAAGCCCAGGAGAAGCCATCGACAAGGGCGCCGTCTGCATTCTTGTCTCTGTGGCTCTTGGCATTCTCTGCGAAATCAGCAAAAGTCGCAAAGTAGATGCCAGCAACCAAGACATCGGACGCGTTACCAGTCGCTGACCGAAAAACCATGAATTTATTGGACAGAAAAATGCGGAGCCAAAAGACTGGCGGCAGCCATTCCCGGGAAATTGTCTGATATTGGCCGTCACCAATTCCAACCGCATTTCACCAACGCGTTACAAATCGATGGCGTGGGCGCAAGCCAATCACCTACCTGACAATCACCAGCCGCTCCGCAGCCCGTGTGATCGCGGTGTAGAGCCAGCGTTCGCGGCTTTCACGGAAAGCGTAGCTTTCGTCGAACAGGACGACTGAATTCCACTGCGAGCCCTGCGCCTTGTGGACGGTCAGAGCGTAGCCGTAGTCGAAATCGTCGTAGCGTTTTTTGGTCTGCCAGGGCACTTCGAGATCGGGATCATCGAAGGCGCTTTTGAGCAGCTTGATCTTGGCCGAGCCGCGATCCATATCGTCGTCTTCGGGCCTGACCAAGAGGTTGATGCCGGGTTTGACGGTTTCCTTGGACGAGGTCATCACCTGCCAGAGCGAGCCGTTGAGCAGCGCCTTAGCCGGATCGTTCCTGAGACACACCAGCTTGTCGCCGGCCTGCGGAAAGGCCTGGTCAAAGCCCTTGAGTTCGCGCAGGCGCTGGTTGTAGCGGCGGCGGGTGCGGTTGGTGCCGACCAGCACCTGATCGGCCTCAAGCACCATGTCGCGGTCGACATCGTTCTTGCCGATCACCTGGGCTGCACCATAATCGCCATGCATGATTTCACGGCCTTCGCGCACCTGCATGGCCAGATCGATGATCGGGTTGTCGCGGGCCTGGCGGTGGATCTCGGTGAGCAGGATGTCGGGCTCATGCTCGGTAAAATAACCGCCGCCGGAGATCGGCGGCAATTGCCCCGGATCGCCCAGCACCAGGATCGGCGTGCCGAAACTCATCAGATCCTTGCCGAGCGCCTCGTCGACCATCGAGCATTCATCGATGATGATCAGCGCGGCCTGCGCCAGCGGGCTTTGCCGGTTGATCGAGAACAACGGCGAGACGGTGGTCTTGCCGGTCTCCTCGTCGGAAACCTCTTCCTCGCCCTTGGGACGGTAGATCAGCGAATGGATGGTGCGGGCGTTCTTGGCGCCGCGAGCGCGCAACACCTGGGCTGCCTTGCCGGTGAAGGCGGCAAACAGCACTTCGCCATCAACATTGTCAGCGAAATATTTGGCCAGCGTGGTCTTGCCGGTACCGGCATAGCCGAACAGCCGGAAGATCGGCGTGCGGCCATCCTTGAGCCAGCGCGAGACGGCTTTGAGCGCCTCATCCTGTTGGGGTGAAAACTTCATATCTTCTCATGGCAGATTCGTTTCGCAGGCGCGACCCCGGCAGTTCCATAGCCTCAGGCTACAGGATCGATTCCAGATCATGCTTGCCCAGGGTTTGAAGGAAAGCCATTTTGGCTTGCCCCAATACGCCCTTGAGCCCGCAGCGCGGCAAAAACGAGCAATTTTCATCGCCAAAGCAACCGGCTATATTGAAATCGGGCTCCATATGCAGCGCCACGGCCTTGAGGTTGATATCGCCCGGAGGCATTGCCAGATGCAGGCCACCATTGCGGCCACGCACGGTGGCTACAAACCCGCCGGCAGTGAGGTTTTGCGCGACCTTCATCAGATGGTTCTTTGAAACTCCGAATTCACGGGCAAGATCATCGACCGACTGCACCTGATCAGGCGCGCGGGCCAGCGCCATGAGAACACGGAAGGCATAATCGGTGTGGAGGGTCAGTCGCATTGGAAACCTCAATACTGGTATTTGATATATTGCATTTTATATCCTGACCTAATAGTGGTAAATCAAATACCAGAAAAGAGGTCATGATGAAAACGTTGCTTTGGTTGTTTTTGCTTCCTGGAGATCTGGTCCGCCGCAAGCTCGGCATCACCGTGGAACAGGATGGCGGACTGATCCGCTCGTTCATCAACATGTGCTTCTGGGGAGCGATCGCACTGCTGATCGCGCTGAAATATTATGTCTGACAAGCCTGAACCCATTGTGCTGACCGCACGGCCGGCGCCGCCACGGGTACCTGCGGTCGAGATCTCCCCGGAGGAGATTGCGTTGCTGGTCGACCGGTTTTACAGCGCGATCCGTCAACACCCGCGCCTTGGCCCATTGTTTGAAGATCGGCTTGCGGGCAAATGGGATCCGCATCTTGAGCGGATGAACCAGTTCTGGCGCTCTGTCTTGTTGCACTCGGGCGAATATTCAGGGCAACCGGTGGTCAAGCACAATGGATTGCCGGATCTTGAAGAAGATGACTTCCGGCTTTGGCTGGAACTGTTTGAGCGTACTACGGCGTCGCTGTTTGAGGCGGACGCCGCCGCTGCCATTCTGACCATTGCCCGACGGATCGCCCGCAGCCTGTGGCTGGCGCGGTTCGGCACCCCATTCAGCCAGACACCCGTCTGGCTCGGCTGATCAAGTCAGGACATTTACTTTTCACCCTGCCGTCACGTCCTCTCCGGATCGTTCTCAAGCTTGATCGGCTGGCCGTGCGGCGTGGCGTGGGCCGCGCGCTGCCAGGATGCGGAGAGCGCATCAACCATCTCCAGACCGGCTACGCCTTTTTTGGAGAGCAGCGCTTCAATCGCGGCCAGCCAGTGCTGGTAGTAGTCACTGCCATCCTGTGCGGCACCGGGTTTGGCGACTTCTTTCGACAGCGCCTCCGCCCATTCAGTCCAGGTGAACACACCGCGCTCGTGAAGCGCCACGGCGAGCGCAAAGGCCTGCGCCTGCCAGGGTTCGGCGAACACCGGTGCGTCCGGCCCGGCATCTGACGGAAGCTGGAACGGAGTTGCGGAATAATAATCAGATGCGAGATCAGCTTCAGGCGGGCACAAGATAGCTCTCCCAGGCATCAATCGACACCGTCAGGCCCGGATCAGTCCCCTGCCCCCAGAGGTCGCGCCCGTCAAAGCAAACGGTGTAGACATGTTGCGGGGTTTCACCTTTTCCATGGGCGTTGGTGTCGGGATACACAAATCCATCGCGCACCGCTTCAATGGTGCCCAGCTTGCCGCGGGCATAGCGCGGAAGCCGCGTATGGCCTTCCGGGTGTTCGTTAATGGTGCGCACCCGGTCGCCAGCCTTGAACTTTGGCTCAGCACCGGCCTCGCGATTGCATGGGGCACCGCGCGCCAGAACGCCAGCGACATCGTCCGTGTGGAGTACCCGCTTCGGCTTGACGCCCGGCCATTTTTTATGACCGGCCTCAAGTTCGTCGGCCGAGACAAAGCCGTGGCGCTCAAGCAATGTCTCGAGCGCCCGGATCCAGATCTCGTAGTAACTGGCGGAATAATAGGTTGCCGGATGCAGGCATTCGCGCGCGTGACGGCTTTCATCGATAGTCCAGGCGCCAAACGCACCAGTGGCGAGCGTCACCCCAAGCGCGCGGCGTTCCCAGGCTGCATGAAACACCGGCTCGCCGGTTTCCGGCGCAACCGGGCCAAAGCCCATCTGGCCACCAAGATCATGCGGGCCGTTCACGAGGTCTCCTCCGGACCGGGCTCTACAGGCCAAAGTGCACCCGGGCCCAGTGACCCGGGCCTCAGCGCGATACCCGTGCCGATCATCGAATCGCGTGTGACCAGCTTTGCCAGTTCCGCTTCGCTCAGATCTTCGGTTTCAGCTGGCCGCATCGGCACCACTATGTAGCGCAGCTCGGCGGTGGAATCCCACACCCGGATACGGGTCTCCTCCGGAAGCTCAAGGCCGAATTCCGCCAGAACGCCACGCGGATTGATCACCGCCTGACTGCGGTAAGGTGGCGCCTTGTACCAGACCGGCGGTACGCCGAGCACGGTCCACGGATAACAGGAACACAGCGTGCAGACGATCAGGTTATGGGTCTCGGGGGTGTTGAACACCGCCTGCATGTGTTCACCCTGCCGGCCCATGTAACCGAGCGAGGCGATGGCCGCGGTGGCGTCGCGCTTGAGCCAATCGGCAAACTCCGGATCGGACCACGCCTTGGCCACCACACGGGCGCCATTGCGCGGACCGACCCTGGTTTCGTAGGTCTCGACAATGGCGTCAATCGCGGCCGGATCGATCAGGCCCTTTTCGGTCAGGATCGTCTCAAGCGCCTTGACCCGGGCTGCGAAGGGATCGAGGTCGTTGTCGTGATCATGGTGGTGATGGGGGGCGTGATGATCATGGGACATGACAGAAGATTAGTCCTTCGCAATTGCTATCGCAACATAGGCCACAGGCTTACAACCAGTAACACCGCCATTGAGATGTTGAACCATTTGAGCCGCACCGGACCGGACAGCCAGGACCTCAGCACCGAGCCAAAACCTGCCCAGGTAAAGACCGCCGGAAAATTTGTAAGCACAAACGCCAGACCGACCAGAAACACTGTCAGCGTGTAGCGGTCGGGGTTGGTGTAGATTGTCATTGCAGTCACGGCCATAACCCAAGCCTTGGGGTTAACCCACTGGAACGCTGCCGCCTGAAGCAATGTCAACGGCTGCTCGCCAACCTTGCCATCCGGCAATGCTCGCGACATGCCGATTTTCCAGGCTATATAAACGAGATAGGCGGCACCGGCGATTTTCAGTGCCGTATACAAAACAGGCACCGTGGCCAGCAGCGCCCCGAGACCGAAGCCAACGCCAAGCAGCAGCGATAAGAAGCCGGCACCAATGCCCACCATATGCGGGAATGTGCGGCGGAAGCCGAAATTCACGCCCGAGGCAAACAGCATCATGGTGTTCGGCCCCGGCGTCACCGAGGTTACGAAGGCGAAGACGACCAGCGACAGAAAAGTTTCAAGTACCATGGGCGTTCCCGTCTGCTGCATGCCGGACTATGGTTGATAAACGAACCTTCGGGCAACACAAACAAATTGTCGTCATGTCCGCATTCCAGAATATGATCGCAACCCGGTACAGGAGACATGCATGAGCCTTCCGCTTCCCTCAGCCACCTTCCCCGATGGTCACACAGTTCCGGCGCTCGGGCTCGGCACCTGGCACATGGGCGAGCGCCGCACGGAGGCCGCCAGCGAGGTCCGGGCCCTGCAGGCAGGCATCGATTGCGGCATGACGCTGATCGACACGGCGGAAATGTATGCCAACGGCGGCGCGGAAGAAGTCACCGGTGCAGCGATCAAGGGTCGCCGTGATGATGTCTTCCTGGTTTCAAAGGTGTTGCCTTCGAATGCCAGCTATCAGGGCACTATCGCGGCCTGCGAGGCCAGCCTCAACCGGCTTGGAACCGACCATATCGACCTCTATTTGCTGCACTGGCCGGGCAGGCATCCGCTGGGCAGAACTGTCGAAGCCTTCGAGGAATTGCGGAAATCCGGCAAGATTGCCCGCTGGGGCGTCTCCAATTTCGACACCGTCGGCATGCGGCAGCTATCCGCCCTCCCCGATGGCAGCAATTGCGCCGCCAACCAGGTGCTCTACAATCTGTCGACGCGAGGCATCGAATTCGATCTGATGCCATGGATGGCCGAGCACTCCATGCCGCTAATGGCCTATTCGCCGCTCGATGAAGGCCGGCTTCTGCGTCATCCCGGGCTCGGGAAAATGGCTGGCCGTCTCGGTGTCACAGCGGCACAGCTGGCATTGGCCTTCCTGCTCAGCCGCGGCAATGTGATCGCCATCCCCAAGTCGTCCAGTCCGGAGCGGGTGGCGGAAAATCGCGCTGCTGCAAATATCAAGCTGACCGGCGATCAACTCACGGAGCTCGACCAGCTGTTCCCGCCGCCGCGTTCGCGCCAGCCGTTGGAGATGATCTGAGATTTCGTCCTCAGATCACATCCACAATTCACATCCCCTGCGGGATTCACATCCCCTGCGGGCCGCGGTTCATGGCGGCGATGCCGGTACGGCAGATTTCGACGAGGCCTAACGGACGCATGATCGAGATGAACTGCTCGATCTTGGAGACCCGTCCGGTGATTTCGAAGATGAAATGCTCGGTGTTGGCGTCAATCACCTGGGCGCGGAAGGCGTCGGCGAGCCTGAGCGCCTCAACACGGTCTTCACCGGTGCCGGTGACCTTGACCAATGCGAGTTCGCGCTCCAGCGGCTTGTCATGGCCAAGCTCCGCCGAGCGCACGGTGAGGTCGACCACCCGATGGACAGGAACGATGCGCTCAAGTTGCGCCTTGACCTGTTCAAGCACATTCGGGGTAGCGGTGGTGACGATGGTGATGCGCGACAGATGCGCCTCGTGCTCGGTCTCCGAGACGGTCAGACTTTCGATGTTGTAGCCGCGGCCGGAAAACAGGCCGATGACCCGGGCAAGAACGCCCGGCTCGTTGTCGACCAGAACCGAGAGCGTGTGGGTTTCCGGAAGGGCGGTTTCTGCAGTCATGAAATAAGCAGAACCTGTGGGTTGATGCTGAGCGTTCATGTGATCAGTTCCTCTAACAGGCGCGGCTCAAACGAGCGCGCGGCCTTTTGCATCAATGGCGTTGGCAACAGCTTCGTCGGTGGCTTCATCAGGCAGCAGCATATCGTTATGCGCCTTGCCCGACGGAATCATCGGGAAGCAGTTGGCGAGCGACGCCACACGGCAATCGAAGATAACCGGCTGCGGCGTATCGATCATTCTTGTGATCGCATCGTCGAGGTCAGCGGGTTTGTCGCAGCGGATTCCGACGCCCCCATAGGCCTCGGCCAGCTTGACGAAATCAGGCATGGATTCGGTGTAGGAATGCGACAGCCGGTTGCCGTGGAGCAACTGCTGCCACTGGCGGACCATGCCCATATACTGGTTGTTGAGAATGAAAATCTTGACCGGCAGGCCATACTGGACCGCGCAGGACATTTCCTGAATGCACATCTGGATCGAGGCATCACCGGCGATATCGATGACCAGGCTGTCGCGGTGCGCAACCTGGACGCCAACTGCTGCCGGAAAACCATAGCCCATGGTGCCCAGACCACCCGAGGTCATCCAGCGATTGGGTTCCTCGAAGCCGTAAAACTGCGCCGCCCACATCTGGTGCTGGCCAACTTCGGTGGTGATGTAGGTGTCGCGATCCTTGGTCAGCTCATAAAGCCGCTGGATCGCATATTGCGGCATGATCACGTCCTTGTTGGACGGATAGGCCAGCGAATTGCGCCCTCTCCACTTGGAGATCTGGGTCCACCAGTCGGCAAGCTGGCTTCGGTCGGTCTTCTTCGACGCACGCCACAACCGGACCATGTCCTCGAGCACATGGCCGACATCGCCGACGATACCGATTTCGGTTCTCACGATCTTGTTGATCGAGGAAGGGTCGATGTCGATGTGGATCTTCTTCGAGTTCGGCGAAAAGGCATCGAGACGGCCGGTGATGCGGTCATCGAAGCGTGCGCCGATGCAAACCATGACATCGCAATCATGCATTGCCATGTTGGCTTCATAGGTGCCGTGCATGCCGAGCATGCCCATCCAGCTCTTGCCCGAGGCAGGATAAGCGCCCAGACCCATCAGTGTCGATGTGATCGGGAAACCGGTGAGCTCGACCAGTTCGCGCAGCAACTGGCTGGCTTCGGGGCCGGAATTGACCACGCCGCCGCCGGAATAGATGATCGGGCGCTTGGCGCCTGCCATCAGCTCAATCGCGGCGCGGATCTTGTCGAGGTCGCCGGAAACTTTCGGCTGGTAGCTCTTCTGCTCGATTACCGGGGATGGCGGCGTATAGATGCCGGTGGCAAACTGAACATCCTTGGGGATATCGACAACCACCGGACCGGGACGTCCGGTTGTGGCAATTCGGAAGGCTTCATGGATGACACGCGACAGCTGATTGACGTCTTTTACCAGCCAATTGTGCTTGGTGCACGGCCGGGTAATGCCGACAGTGTCACATTCCTGGAAAGCGTCGGAGCCGATCAGCGATGTGGGAACCTGTCCGGTGAGGCAGACGATGGGGATCGAATCCATCAACGCGTCCTGAAGTGCGGTGACAACATTCGTGGCCCCCGGACCGGAGGTGACGAGCACAACGCCAGGCTTGCCGGTCGAGCGGGCATAGCCCTCGGCCATGTGGCCGGCACCCTGTTCGTGACGCACCAGAATATGCTCGATGTCTTCCTGCTGATGCAGCTCGTCGTAAATCGGCAGAACCGCTCCGCCCGGATATCCGAACATATGCTCGACGCCGTTGTCTCTCAGCGCCTGCAGAACCATTTCTGCGCCTGTCATTTCCATTTGCTTGCCGGCCATATCGCCTGACCCCTTGTTCAGTCTGTTTGTCGAGCTCAATAGCCCGGTTTAAGCCATAAAAAAAGGCCCCCGGAGGAGCCTGTGTTTCGCGCATGGGAGCTTTCGCCGGGTGGCTACGCCACCCTGCCCATGCGCGGTCCTACCACGAGAATGTTCACGATCTTGTTCATATTCAAACTCGTACCGTCTCACAAACCCCGCGTCAACGAATTAATTGCCTGATAATCGGCTCTAAAACCCGGCAATCGTCAATCGCTGCAACGCCCCATTAACCTGGCGGTGCGATGGTGATGCGAATGGATAATGGGCAAACCATGGATAGCGGAATGACATCACTGTCTCCCGGCGAGGAGGACGGACGCGCGCGCCGTGGCACGTATCCAGCAGGAAACCGGCTCATGGGCCGCGTGATCGGCTGCTCCGGCTCCAAGGCGACAATAAGCGCGGTTGCAGGAAAAGATGGAAACGGTCTGGCCGAACTCTGGTCCGTGGGCCGGTTGATTACGATCAGTGTTGGCGAAAACCGGGTGGTGGCGCTGGTCTGCTCGATGGAAACCGCGACTTCCGCATGGTCGGAAAGCGACGAAAATGTCATGCACATCGAAGTCGAGCTGGTTGGGGAAATCCGTGCCGGTCTGAGCGGAAAACCCGAATTCAGCGCAGGCATTACGCAGTACCCTTATCTTGGTGCGGTGGCCCACCGGATGCGGTCAGCCGATCTTGCAATCATTTACGACCCGGGCGTCAGCGACACCGCGGTTATCGGAAAGCTGACCCAGGACACATCACTGGGCGCGCTCATTCACATTCCTTCGCTGCTGTCGCGGCACTTCGCCGTTGTCGGCACCACCGGCGTGGGCAAGACCACGGCGGTGACGCTGTTGCTGCACAAGGCGCTGAAGGCCGATCCCTCGCTGCGGGTGCTCATTCTCGATCCGCACAATGAATTCGCCGCGGCTTTCCCGACTGAATCGGTAGTCATCGATACCGACACGCTGGATCTGCCATTCTGGCTGTTCAAGCTTGAGGAATTCACGGAAGTCCTGTTCCGCGGACGGCCGGCGATTGCGGAAGAGATCGACGCCCTGCGCGACCTGATCCCTGAAGCCAAGCGCATGTTCAAGGGCACAACCGATACGACCCTGATCCGCCGCGGGCCGGAAAAGTCTTCGCTGACCGCTGACACGCCGGTGCCTTACCGGGTCGCCGACCTGCTGGCGCTGATTGACGAGCGTATCGGCAAGCTTGAGGGTCGCGCCGAAAAACCGCATCTGCGGTCGCTCAAGGTGCGGATCCAGGCGGCGATCAATGACCCGCGCTATGAATTCATGTTCTCGTCCAACACGATCCATGACACCATCCTGACCACGATCAGCCACATCTTCCGCATTCCCGGAGAAGGCAGACCGGTCACAACATTCCAGCTGTCGGGCATTCCGTCCGAGGTGGTCAATTCGGTCGCCTCGATCCTGTGCCGCATGGCTTTCGAGATCGCGCTGTGGAGCGCCGGCGGCGTGCGTATCCTGGTTGTCTGCGAAGAAGCCCACCGCTATGTGCCTGCCGATCCGAAGCTCGGATTCTTTCCGACACGCCAGGCCATCTCGCGCATCGCCAAGGAAGGCCGCAAATATGGTGTCAGCCTTGGAGTGATCACCCAGCGTCCCGGCGAGCTTGATCCGACAATCCTGTCGCAGTGCTCGACCGTGTTTGCCATGCGGCTGTCCAACGACCACGACCAGGAAATTATCCGCTCTGCGATTCCCGATTCATCGGCCTCGACCATGAGCTTCCTGTCATCCATCGGCAATGGCGAGGCAATTGCTTTCGGCGAAGCTGTGGCTGTGCCGATGCGGATGGTGTTCGAGCGCGTTCCGGAGGATGTACTGCCGCGCGCGAACTCGGGCTTGCAGCCGGTTCACCGCGGCGATCCGAACAATGTTGATCTGGGCAAAATCGTCATGCGGATGCGACATATCGACGATACGCCGAAAGCCACAGCCCCTGCCCCGGCGGCCGCGGCTGAAGCATTCAAACCGCAACCACCTTCGATTACGCCGCAGATGCCATCCATTGATCCGGCAGAACAGTTCGATGTGGCTGCAGCTCATCGCCGCCTCACCGATGCGCAATCCGATCAGCCAACCGCCTACACCACAAGGGACAACGCTGCGCAGGCACCGCCTGCTGCCGCACCGCGCCATGAGCTCAATTCGCTGAGGTCGAGCCTGCTGAAAAAGCCGTTGTCCTCGCTTCTCAAAGATTAACGTCTCACATTCTGCGCTGGTGCAGTTTCGCCACGTGTACTTGAACGCACACCGCGGCAGAGAGTTTATGAGATGTACGGCTGGATCAGGCGGCGCAGACGCGATTGCGGCCCTTGCGCTTGGCTTCGTAAAGCTGCTTGTCCGCCCGGCGATAGAGTTCCTCACCACTTTCGACGCCATTCCAGATCGCCAGACCGGCGCTGACGGTCACTTTCAGCGTGACATTGCCATGGGTGATTGTGAGCTCGGAGACAGCCTGGCGAATGCGATCGGACAAATTGTAGAGCTGGCTCTCGGTAATGTTGGGCGACAGAATTGCAAACTCCTCGCCGCCCAGCCTGGCAAGAACATCGTGGTAACGGGTGAAAATCTGCAGGCACTCGGCGATCTGCCGCAAGACCTTGTCGCCGACATCATGGCCGTGGGTATCGTTGACTTTCTTGAAATGATCAAGATCCAGAATAACCATGCCAATCGGCTTTTCGATCTGCCCGAAAGCCTCTAGGTATTCCGCCAGAGCCTCGTCGAAATACCGGCGATTGTACATGCCGGTCAATCCGTCGGTGACGGCTGCATGCTCGAGCGAAAGCGACCGCACCGAGAGCGATTGCGTCATTCTCTCAAGCTTGCCGCGTTCGCGCAGCCCGCGTGACATGAGCGGGAAAACCAGCAGGCACCCACAGACAGCTGAGAGAGCCGCCAGAACGGCACCCATGAACGCGAAATTTGCAGCGGTTTCCACACCGCCGACGACAGCGCCGCCAGTCGCGGCGGAAAAGGCCGCCCACGAGAAACTTCCACTGATGACAACAAGGACTATCAGCAGAAAAAAGAAAAGTTCAGCTTTATGAAAACGCATTGTCCCAACTGAATTCCACTATCGTGGAGGAAAGACTAATGCCAACCCCTTATGTTTGGTTTAACGCCACTGCCAATAGCCACTGATTTGGAAAAATATTTCCCTTCATGGCTGTATTCTTTGCCATTCCTCGCCCAACTGATTTCGAAACCAGGTCATTTGGCGCTTGGCGTATTGCCGGGTGGCCGTGCTGGCCAGTTCGATAGCTTGTTCAAGCGACGAACGGCCGGCGAGATAGTCGTTGATCTGACTTACGCCAATCGCCTTCATCGCGGGGTGTTGCGGCGGAATGTCAAGCGCGATCAGTTGCTTGACCTCATCCAGAGCGCCCTCTTCGACCATCTTGCCAAAGCGCGCGTTGATCCGTGCATGCAACAACGGTCTATGAGGTTCCAGCACGATGCACCGGGCGCCCAGCGGATCGACTATTTTCGCGCCGCCGCGCCCCTGAAACTCCGTAATTGACCGGCCAGTGGCCCGAACCACTTCGAGCCCGCGCAGGATGCGCTGCCGATCTGCCGGGCGAAGCCGATCGGCCATCACCGGATCGAGCCGGGCAAGCTCGGCATGAAGCGCCTCCACCCCTTCTGTCTCCAGCCGGGACCGCAACTCGTTGCGGATCGCGTCAGGGATCGCAGGCATGTCGGACAGGCCGCCAGTCAGCGCCCGAAAATAAAGCCCGGTGCCGCCAACAACCACCGGAAGCGCGCCACGGGCACGAATGCCGGCAATCACCTCTGTGGCCTCATCAAGCCATATGCCGGTGGAATAGACCGTGCCGGGAGGCACATGGCCGTAGAGATGGTGCGGAATGTCGGCAAGTTCCTGCGCATCCGGGCGCGCGGTCAGCCGGTCGAGCACGCCATAGACCTGCATCGAGTCTGCATTGACGATCTCGCCACCAAGCTCACGCGCCATCTCAACCGCAAGCGCGGACTTGCCGCTGGCGGTCGGCCCGGCTATCAGAAGCGCCGAGATATCTTGTCGCTGGAGTTTTTGTTCCATGGCCCTCGTTGCCACGCTTGTCGCCAATCCGTCAAACCCTGTTCTTACGCCAGCGCTTGGCGAAACCGCCTTCAATGCCGTCGATGGCGCCGGTCTTTACTGGCTTGCCGACGGCGTGGCCTGCGATATCGCACTCAAGGATGGAACCGACGCGGCCACGGCGCTTGCGGCGCTCAGGGTGGTGATTGGCGGCCTGCCGGTCGACGCGGCCATTCAGGTTGCAGAAATGCGGCGCAAGAAAATCCTCATTGCAGACATGGATTCCACCATGATCGGGCAGGAATGCATCGATGAACTGGCAGCCGAAGTCGGGTTGAAAGAGCTTGTCTCGGAGATCACCGCCCGCGCGATGAACGGCGAGATCGCATTTGAACCGGCGTTGCGCGAACGCGTCGGCCTGCTCAAGGGCCTGCCGGTGGAGGTGATTGCGCAGGTGATCGAGAACCGCATCACGCTGACGCCCGGCGGCCGTGAACTGGTCGCGACCATGCGCGCCAACGGGCACTACACCGCGCTGGTTTCAGGCGGGTTCACATCGTTTACATCGGTCGTCGCCGAGATGATCGGGTTTGACGAGAATCGCGCCAACATTCTGGAAAGCGCGGATGGCGTGCTCAGCGGCATCGTGCGCGAGCCGATCCTGGGCAAGCAGGCCAAGGTCGATGCACTTGAAGAGATTGCGACCCGCCTCGGGCTTGATCCCACGGATGCCATCGCTGTTGGTGACGGGGCCAATGATCTCGGCATGCTCGAGCGGGCCGGCGCAGGCGTTGCGCTGCATGCCAAGCCGTCGGTGGCAGCACAAGCCGATATTCGCATCGATCACGGTGACCTGACTGCCCTGCTCTATCTGCAAGGGTACCGGCGAGCCGATTTCGTCACGTCATGACGCCGCTTCGGACAGAGCGTCTGATCCTGCGGAATTGGCAGGAAGATGACCGCGAATTGTTTCATCTGATCAATTCCGACGATCAGGTGATGGAGTTTTTTCCGATGCGACGCACCCGCGCCGAAGCGGACGAACTGATGGACCGGCTTGCGGGCGGAATTGAGAAGAACGGTTTCGGGTTCGCCGCGATGGAAATCGCCGATACCGGTGACGTCGCAGGATTTTGCGGCCTGCACATTGTCTCGAATGTCCCCGTCATCACGGACGGCGCAGTCGAGATCGGCTGGCGGATGGCACCGCAGTTCTGGGGAAAGGGTTATGTCACCGAGGCCGCGCGGCGCTGGCGTGACCACGGCTTTGATGATCTCAAACTTGACCGAATTATCAGCTTTGCTGTCACTGACAATCATCGTTCGACAGCCGTCATGCAGCGCATCGGGATGACCGCGCGCCCAGATCTCGATTTCGACCATCCGTCTGTGCCGGACACGCATCCGGAGCTAGACCGGCATTCGTTCTACGAGATGATGACGGGCGACCCGCGCGGCTGACGAATACAGCTCGCGCAGGTCGGCAATTCGCGCGAAGCGGACTTATGTTGGGCGACTCACATCGTCTGTCTCAACCGGCCTTCGATACCGTGGTGAGCCGGGCAACATTCTTCAAATGAACCACGGCGGAGGTTCCTCCAGTGGTCTTTGTGAGAAGGTCGAGCGACCCGTCACCATCGTCGTCGACAGGCGTCAGCGCTTGGTCCATGTACTGCATTGCGCCGTCTTTACGCGAAATCCTGATCGCCACGACCGTAAGGTGGACAATCTTGCTGGCAAACAGGATGTTCTTGCGCAGGGTCTGCCACAGGAAACGGGTCCAGAACACCACGGGGTTTTCGCGTGGCAGCCCAGGGCGGCGTTCAGAAGGCTGCATGAGCCGCAAAATCCCGGTTTGCAGCGGATGCACGTTTTCCAATGGCACTGCGGTTGCAAATGTCACCAGCATCTTCACCAGGGAGTGCATCGGAACGCCGGTCGCAACCGCGCGGCGCAGCAGTGTGCGCATATGTGCGGGCGTGTAGTACAGCGACCATGCCTCTCGATAGATTTTTTCCCATTCCGCCTTGCTCATGTTCGGGTGCGGCATGCAGATATGTTCGACATCATAGATGTTCATATCTGGATCCATCTCGCCGCCTGCCTTCCACAGCACCTGATGATCTTCTGATCCGGGCAGTGGCGTCAGGCAGAAGAACTCGACGATGTCGAGCGGCAACTCGTTCTGGATGATGGCAATGTCGCGCCGGATCGTCTGCGGTGTGTCGGCCGGGAAACCGAGGATATATCCTGCAATTGTGATGATGCCTTGCGCCTTCCAGGCGAGCAACATGCTCCTGTACTCGGTGATCTTGTTCTGCCGCTTTTTGGCCGCAGCAAGATTGTCCGGATTGACATTCTCAAGCCCGATGAAAACACGCGTCACGCCGGCGCGTTTTGATTTCTCGACGAAGTTCTTGATTTTATGGCAAAGCGTATCGACCTGAATCATCATGCCGAGCGGGATGCCCTCCTCTTCCCGCAACCAGATCAGGCGGTCAAAAATCGCTTCCCAGTCCCGGTTGCGAGCGAAATTGTCATCGGTGATGAAGAATTTGTGGATGCCCTGCGCCCAGTTCATGCGCACGAGCTTTTCCACGTCGTCGGCCGAGCGGAAGCGTGACTTTCGCCCCTGAACATTGATGATCGTGCAAAATGAGCATTGATAAGGGCAGCCTCGCCCGGCGTCGAAGCTGGCGCTCAATCCCAGTGTGTGCTCGACATATTCCTTCGGCAGAAAGGGCACTGGTGTGCCGCCGATATTGGGGAGGTCATTGAGGAAATTGTAAATCGGCTCAAGCGTTCCGGCCGCCGCATCACGCAGCACCATATCAAGCCGCCCTTCGGCCTCGCCTGCGAACATGGAAACTCCCATGTCCCGGCACTTGTCCAGTTCCACTGCCTTGCCGTCCAGCATGGCCAGACAGCCTGAAATGTGGAAGCCGCCCATTGATACCGGCAAGCCTGCCTGACGAAAGGGCCGGGCGATATCAAGTGCGCGTGGATATTGGTTGGACTGGACACCCACGAGGGCAACGAGCCCGAAATTGCCATTGCGTTCGAGCTGGCTCATCAGCTTGGGAATGTCGATGCGCGTGTTTGTCTCATCGATCGCAACAATGTCGATGGCGACGCCGGGTCCAAGGACTTCACGCTCGGCGCAATCGGCGGCGATGCCGTAGAGCGCGGCCAGCGAATTCGACGGAATCATCGATCTCCACCAACGAATGACATAACCGTCATCGTCGTAATGAGATGGCTTTATGAGAATAAGTTGAAAGCGTCTGCCCTCAGCGCCGTGCAATTCGGTCATATAACAGCTTTCGCTCGAGTTGTATTCTCAGAATAAAACCAAGCCTATCATGAAACAAAACCACGCACTACGCTGATCAGGGGCAACATAAATCGGAAGAAAATCTAGAATGAGGTCACACTTTAATATTGTGGCAAGCGACAACTGCCGGGCCGCGTGTTGTCGACGCGCAGCACCGCACCTTCTGGTCCAAATTTACAATTTCCCAGCCGCATCAAATCTTCACAACCAACAGGGAATTACTTCCCTCTCTCAAAAATCCGCATACAAAAAAGGCGACCCGAAGGCCGCCTTTTGATTGGTGTGCATAGAGACAGGATCAGTCCATGCGAACGGTGACGAAGCGCAACTCGCCTGTGCGCCCGGCCAGCATCAGCAACGCATTGCGGCGGCCGTCCTGCTTCAGCGCGGAAATCCGCTCTTCCACGTCCTGCGGTGTCATCACGGTTTCCTGAGCGATCTCGACAATGACATCGCCAGGCTCGATCCGCTTGTCAGCGGCGGCGGATTCAGGATCCACGGCTGTGATCACCACGCCTTCGACATCATCGGCAATGGCGAATTCCTGACGACCCTCATCGGTCAATTCCGCCAGCGTCATGCCAAGCACGTCAACGGTCTCGAGCGCATCGGGCAAGCCCGTCGCGCCACCATCGCCGTTCTCATCGGCGTTGGCCTGCTGGTCGTTGTCTTCGAGGCGGCCGAGTGTCACCTTGACGGTCTGCTCTTCGCCCTTGCGGATAACGATCACGTCGACTGCCTTGCCGACAGGACTTTCGGCCACCACGCGCGGCAAATCCCGCATGGTGCCGACATCCTTGCCGTCAAACCGGATGATCACATCGCCAGGTTCGATTGACCCGTCATCGACAGGGCCGCCGCGAATGATGCCTGCGACCAGCGCTCCCTTGGCGTCCGCCATGCCGAGGCTTTCGGCGATTTCGTCAGTCACCGGCTGAATACGCACACCGAGCCAGCCGCGACGGGTTTCACCAAACTCGCGAAGCTGGTCGATGACATTGACGGCAAGTTCGGTCGGCACGGCAAAACCGATGCCGATGGAGCCACCCGAGGGCGAGATGATCGCCGTGTTGATGCCGATGACTTCGCCATTCATGTTGAACAGCGGACCGCCCGAGTTTCCGCGGTTGATGGCGGCGTCGGTCTGAATGAAGTTGTCATAGGGGCCGGAATTGATATCGCGACCGCGCGCCGAGATGATGCCGACGGTGACGGTGCCGCCAAGGCCGAAGGGATTGCCGATCGCCATCACCCAGTCACCGATCCGCATCGTGTCGGACTTGCCCAATGGCACTTCAGTCAGCGGCTTGACCGGCACCACCTTGAGGACCGCGAGATCGGTCTTGGAATCGGCGCCAACCAGCTCCGCCTTGAGCTTCGAGCCATCGGCGAAATTGACTTCGATATCGTCGGCGCCGTCGATCACGTGATTGTTGGTAACGATGATGCCTTCTTCAGCATCGATGACAAAACCGGAGCCCAGCGAAGAAACCTTGCGGTTGCGCGAGCCCTCGCCTTCACGTTCCTTGAAAAATTCGTCGAAAAAATCCTGGAAAGGCGATCCGTCCGGCGCCTGCATGCGTGGCTGTGTGCGACCGCCGCCGTCTCCGCCAACGTTTTGCGACGTGGAGATATTGACCACCGCGTCAAGCAACCCCTCGGCCAGATCCGCTACTGACGCGGGCCCGTGATTGGATTCAGCATAAGCAGGCATCACGGCGGGTGATGCCAGCAGCATGGCCGCAGCGACCGCCATTCTGACGGCGCGGAAGCGAACAGTTCTCATCGAGATGATCTCCTTGAAGGGCATTCTTTCAACGGTACTTTGTGACAAACTATGGCGCTGGTCCGGCAGGTCCAGTCACGCTTGCGTCATAACCTGCGCGAAGATTTACAGATGCCGCGCCAGATAGACCAAGCCAACCCCGATCGCGAGGGCGACCACGCCGAAAATTCTCAAGTACTCGTCACCGATCTTGGGCAGTTCTTCCGCCATGCGGCGGATAAAGGAAGGGGCCAGCGCATAGGCCAGCCCCTCCACTACAAGTACAAGTCCAACCGCCAGAAAGAACATGCTCACTGGCGATCACCCTTCAATCAGTTGGCTGGAGCAGCCGCCGGAGCGGCTGCCTTGGCGCCTGCGGCACTGTTGAAATAGCGGAAGAACTCTGAAGTCGGCGACAGCACCATGGTTGTGCCGGTGTCAGCAAGCGCTGCGCTGTAGGCATTCATCGAACGATAGAATTCAAAGAACTCTGAATCTTTCGAAAATGCCTCGGCGAAGATGCCGTTACGTTCACCATCACCTTCACCTCGGATGATCTCGGAATCACGCGTGGCCTCGGAGACGATTTCGACGACCTGGCGGTCGGCGATGGCGCGAATACGCTGTGCTGCTTCATTGCCTCGGGCTCGAATCAGCGCGGCTTCAGCCAAACGCTCGGCCTTCATCCGTTCGAAGGTCTGCTGCGAGACCTCCTGGGTCAGGTCGGTGCGGCGGATGCGAACATCGTCGATGCGCAGCCCCAGCGCCTGAGCTTCGGGACGAAGCTGATCACGCACTTCCCGCATCATCGAGGTGCGTTCTTCCGAAAGTGCAGCCTCAAACCCACGCAAGCCGTAAACGGTACGCAAGGCCGAGTTCAGACGAGTACGAAGCCGCGATTCGGCTGCGACCAGGTCGCCAGATACGGTTTCTCGGAACTGCCGCGCATTGGTGATCTTGTAGAGAACAAACGCATCGACTTCGTAGAACTTGCCACCCGAGACCTGGACACGGATGTTTTCAAGATCGAAGCGCAACGCGCGGTCCTCGATATACTGCACCGTATCGGCGTCGATAAAGCCGAAAGGCAACTTGAAGTACAGCCCGGGCTCGGTCTTGACGTCCTGGATTTCACCGAAGCGTGAAACGACTGCCTGCTGGCGTTCATTGACCACGAAAATCGACGACCAGACGATGAAGGCGATCACGGCCAGAAGACCGACGATAAGGGGAAGACGATTACCCATTAGTTGGTACCTCCGGCATTCTTGCGGATTTCAGGCAAAGGCAGATAAGGCACGACGCCGGAGCCGCCGCCATCCTGGCCGATGATGACCTTTTCGGATCCGCCGAGGACCTTTTCAAGTGTTTCCAGATACAGGCGCGACCGGGTTACGTCCGGAGCCTTGGCATATTCCTCATAGACTGAGAGGAAACGGCCAGCTTCACCGGTCGCCTCATTGACGACGCGATCCTTGTAAGCTGAGGCTTCTTCGCGAAGCTGAGCTGCCTGACCACGCGCCTGACCAAGTTTCTGGTTGGCGTACAGGTTGCCTTCCTCGACAAACCGGTCTTCGTCCTGCTCGGCACGCTGCACCTCGTCAAAGGCATCAGCCACTTCGCGCGGCGGCGCCGCGTCTTCGATCGAAACCTGATTGATGGCGATGCCGGCGGGGAAACTGTCCATCACAGTCTGCATGATGGTCTGAACCTCGGAGGCAATCACTTCACGATTGTCGCGGAAAATGTCCTGAGCCGGCCGACGGCCGACGACTTCGCGCATGGCGCTTTCGGCAACCTGGCGGAGCGTGTCTTCTGGACGGGCGACATTGAACAGGAACGCCTTGGGATCCTGAACGGCATAAAGCACCTTGAACGCGACATCGACGATGTTCTGGTCACCCGAAAGCATCAGACCGTCGCTGGATCCGGCGCTAGAGCTGCCTCCGGAGCTCATTTCGCGCTCCACGATACTGGACAGTTCCACTGTCTCGAACGGCCAGATCACCATGTGCAGACCTGGCTGCGATATTTCGTCCTTGGGTACGCCAAAGCGCAGCTCGACGCCGCGCTCGTCCTGCTGGACGGTATAGACCGACTGCATCAGCCACAGGCCGACCAATCCCAGAATGACCAGACCGACGATCGCCTTGTTGCCGCCTGAACCGGGACCACCGCCGCCGCCGGGAAGCACCTGGCGCAACTTGTCCTGGCCACGCCGGATCAATTCCTCAAGGTCGGGTGGATTGCCGCCGCCGCGTGGCGGCTGAGGGCCATTGCCCCATGGTCCCTGATTTTTATCTCCGCCGCCGCCCCATGGACCGCCGCCGCCTCCGTTTTGATTACTCCAGGGCATCAATACCTCTTTCCATACCGTGTGATGGCGTTCACCGGACAGTTGCCCGGAGCACGCACGTTGTCCTCGTTATAGGTATCGTACCCTCCGCTTTCAACGCGGCATCGTCAGATCGGACCCCGATTGGTGCTTATTCCGGTCGAATTATCGATCTCGCCGGTGCCAGACGGCAAAACGGACGGAATGGCTGTCTTTTTCGGACTTCACCGGATCGGACAGGCTGACCTTCTGCCAAAGCGCCGAATCGATGGTTGGAAAGACGGTGTCTCCCTTGATATCGGCGTCTACTTCGGTGAGCAGAAGCTCATCAGCACGAGCAATGGCGAGGGCATAGATCTGACCACCGCCGATCACCGACACCTGGTTGGAACCGGAATTGTTCGCGTGTTCGCGCGCCAGCTCGAGTGCCGCATCGAGGCTGTCCACGGTCTCGACGCCATCGGCTGAAAAGCCGGATCGCGAGACCACGATATTGGCGCGGCCGGGCAACGGCCTGCCGATGGAGAGATAGGTCTTGCGGCCCATGATCACCGGAGTGCCCAGCGTGGCCGCCTTGAAATGCTTCAAATCAGACGGCAGCCGCCACGGCATGTCGCCATCCCGGCCGATCACACCATTGCGGGCATGGGCGGCAACCAGAACAATTTTCGGATCAGTGCTGACTTGGGTCATGCGAAAAATTACACCGCGATCGGGGCGGAAATCGCCGGGTGCGGATCGTAGCCCTCTAGTTTGAAATCCTCATAGGTGAAGGCAAACAGGTCGGCGATATCCGGATTGATCCGCATCACCGGCAAGGCCTTTGGCTCACGCGAGAGCTGCAGATGGGCCTGATCAAAGTGGTTCTTGTAGATGTGTGCATCGCCGAGCGTATGGACAAAGTCGCCGGGTTTGAGACCGGTCACCTGCGCCACCATCATGGTCAGCAGCGCGTAGGACGCGATGTTGAACGGCACGCCCAGAAAGATGTCGGCGGAGCGCTGGTAGAGCTGGCAGGACAATTTGCCGTCGGCGACATAGAACTGGAACAGGCAATGGCACGGCGGCAGCGCCATCTGGTCGACTTCCGCCGGGTTCCAGGCCGAGACGATGAGGCGGCGCGATGACGGGTTGGTCTCGATCTGGCGGACAACACCTGCGATCTGGTCAATGGTGCTGCCATCTGACGCCGGCCAGGAACGCCATTGAGCACCATAGACAGGACCGAGGTCCCCGTTCTCGTCTGCCCATTCATCCCAGATCGAAACGCCGTTGGCCTTGAGATAGGCGATGTTGGTGTCGCCCTTCAAAAACCACAGCAGTTCGTGAATGATCGAGCGGAGATGCAGCTTCTTGGTGGTCACCGCCGGAAAGCCCGCCGCCAGATCAAAACGCATCTGGTGACCGAACAGGCTGCGGGTGCCGGTGCCGGTGCGGTCATCGCGGTCAGAGCCCTTGTCGAGAACAAGGCGTAAAAGGTCGTGATATTGCTGCATGGTCACCGCTTGATGATTCGAGTTGCGGTAATCCTAGCCGGTTTGACGCGCCGTCGAAACGACGCTGGCGGGTTATCCCCGCTACAGCACAAGCGCATTCTGACAAAACGATTCGGAAAACAGTTGCAAAACTCTGTTTTTGCGCCGGTTTCTCCAAAGCCGCAGGTTGGCTTCCAACCTGATGCGTTATCTGCGGTCGAGCACTTCCACGGCCAGAATGGTTGGCAAGTGCCGCGCAATCTCGTTCCAGCTGTCGCCTTCGTTGAGGCTGGCGAACACCGAGCCGCTGTTGGTGCCGAAATAGATACCAGCCGGGTCGCGTTCATCCCCTGCCATGGCCTGACGCAGCACGGTGAAATAGCAGCTTTGCTGCGGCAAGCCTTCGCGCAGATCCCTCCAGCTTGTCCCACCATCGCGCGAGCGCCAGACCGCAGCCGCTGCATCGGGTGGAAACCTGCCGACACTGTCGCCATTGAGCGGAAGGGTCCAGATGGTGTCGGGATCACGCGGATGCACCCGGATCGGGAAGCCGAAAGTGGACGGAAGACCTTCGGTGATGTCGTCCCAGTTGCGGCCGCCATCAACGGAGCGCCAGACGCCATGATGGTTCTGCTGGTAAAGGAGATCGCTGGTTCCGGGCGCGCGCATCATGTTGTGGACGCAATGGCCGATTTCGCCGTCTCGTGGCGCCGCCGGATGATCGTGGTGGCCGCAACTGTCGGCGTTGGAGAGCCGGTTACGCCGCTCCCAAGTGACGCCACCATCCTCGGTGGCAAACACCCCGGCCGCGGATATGCCAATCCAGAGCTTTTGCGGATCGGATGGATCGGCAATGATCGTATGCAACACCAGTCCGGCTGCGCCGGGGTTCCAGCTGTCCGCCGACGGATGGTCGGTCAGGCCTTGCACGTTCTCCCAGGTTTCGCCGCCATCCCTGCTGGACAGCAGGCTGGCCGGTTTGGTGCCGGCATAGAGCGTGCCGTGGGCATAGCCGAGCGACCAGATTTGTGAAAACCCGTCCGTGAACGGCAACGGCTCATCGGTCCAACCGATCATCGCGGCGAAGTCCGGGTCGTTTGCAGCCCAATCGTCCATCGTCCCCCTGGTCAGGCGGGTGAGGCCCCAGTTTTCGCCGCCATCAGTCGAGCGCCAGATGCCGGCGCCATGCCAATCGCCACCGCCCGCGGCCCAGAGCGTGCCGGTCGCAGGATCGCCAATGATGTGATTGATCGGCCAACCTTCACAGAAAGGCCCGCTGACGGCCTAACCGTCGCGATTGTCTCCGCCCTTGAGCAGAAATGCACCCTTGGTGGTGCCGATAAGGACTGTTACGCTGTTTGAAGACATCGCCATGCTCTCCGCCACGCAAACTGTAAAATAACATCAGAGCGAAAATCTGCAAAGTCTGTACAGCCGCGCTGGGATCCCGGTCTCGGGCGGAAACAATCATTTGGATTCACTCAATGGCAACAAAAAGCCCCGCCGCTGCTATAAGCAGCAAGACGGGGCTTGAACGTCCAGACCGGAATCAGAGGTCGCCGAGCTTGCCGAGTTTCTTGGCAACCAGATAATAGAAAGTGACGCGGGCCTTGGAATTGTCCGCCTTCATCTCCTCGCAGACAGCGGCAACCGCATCGTCGGCAGCCGCGCCGGTTACGCCAAGCTTCTTGCCGCACCATTTTTCCGAAACCCGTGCGAGTTCCGATGGATCCGAACAAGCAACCATCGAAGCGTCGCGGCTCCTGAGCGCAATACCCAAGTGCTTGACAATCTTGCCGATGGTTTCATCGGATGCGGACGCATCATATTTCTTCACATCGGCTGTGTAGTCAGTCATGGATATTCCCCTTTGACTGGAAGCCGTCCCTTGTGGAACCGCTGCCCATTGGCAATTCAATGCTCACATTTTTGGCGTTGAAGCTGATGCTGTCAATAGACACTCGCTCGGATTACCCCTTTTCATTAACGCATGCGCACCCTATATTGGGTGTGCTGCGCAAGCAGATATGACAATAAACGAGCGTTGAAATAAACCATTCGGACCCGGGGGCGGTACCCGGCGCCTCCACCATGATCCGGCGAATAGCCGAAACCGGCCAATCGGCCGGATGATGATGGGGGCGAAACAGGATCGACGAGGGTGTAAAGAGCGGCTTTTTGTTCGGTATTGTACCACCGTTATCGGGCTAAACTTGTAGTTGCAAATGACAACTATGCGGAAGCTCGTCTCGCTGCTTAATTGCGGTGTGACACTTCAAATCAAGTCCTAGAGGGTCGCACTTCTGGGCGGGGTTCGGAGGTACCTGGCAACAGAAACCTCCACTTTTCCCAATGCACGGACAGCGCAAACCTCTTCACGCTCTCGTTGTGCCAACAGGAAACACCGGAAGGTCCGGCCCGCTGGATAGGCCATGTTTTGAACATTGCTGAATGTAATCCGGCTTTATCCTGCAACACAGCTTTCAAGCGCATGGGCTTTCCGGTAATAAAGATGAGTGAATCGGCGTGATTTGGTTGCCGTCATGATCAAGAATTGGCTCTGAGCACCGGGCCCCGACAGGAAAGAACGCGCTGATGCCGCAGGACCACATTCGATACGACATTCTTGCCCAGGAGGCGCTGCGCGGCGTGATCCGCAAGGTGCTGTCCGAAATTGCGGTGACCGGGTATCTGCCGGGCGAGCATCATTTTTTCATCACCTTTCTGACCGAAGCCCCGGGCGTGCGGATTTCGACAGCACTCAAGGAGCGCTATCCGGAGCAGATGACCATCGTGGTGCAGCATCAGTTCTGGGACCTGAAGGTCACGGAATCGCTGTTCGAGATCGGCCTGTCGTTCTCTGACAAACCCGAGAAGCTGGTGGTGCCGTTTGCGGCCATTCGCGGTTTTTACGACCCGTCGGTCAATTTCGAACTGGAATTCGACACCGTGCTCGACGTGGCTGCCAATGACGGCGGCGATGACGAAGACGATGATCGGGCCGAATTGGCAGGCACGATCGAACGGCTTGTCGAGCCGGCGGCAAAGGGCAAGACCACTGAGGCGGCTGAAGCCAGCGATGCGGATGCAGATCCGGATGCGGCGAAAAAGCCCGGCGCCGATGTGGTTTCGCTAGATTCCTTCCGCAAGAAAAGCTGACGGATCACTTCAATGAGCGGTGACGTCGTCAATCTGCGCATGGCCCGCAAACGCCGCGACCGCATCAGCAAAGAGGCTGACGCGGAGCGTAACCGTTTTGAGCATGGACGCTCAAAGGCCGAGCGTGATCTGGCACGCGCCCGCAATGATAAAGCCGCGCGCGAGCATGATGCCTCCCGCCGCGAGCCCGACAATGGCAGTTCCTGAGGCATGGCCGGCGGACACATCCGCAAGCACTCGGTCAGCATTCGCGGGCACCGCACCAGCATCACTCTCGAAGACGCCTTCATGGACGCGCTGAGGCAGATGGCCGATCAGCGTGGCATGGCTGTTGCAGCCCTGATCGCCGAGATCGACGGCGCATATTCGACTCCGGTCAATCTGTCCTCAGCCATCCGCCTCGCCGTGCTTGACTGGGCGATGACGGGATGCGGCGAAACTGCACCGGATATGTGACGCAGCCTGCGCGGCGGGTCTTGACAGGCGTATCGACCTGATCAGGTTCGAAGAACGCACCTTGCAAGAGTGATGCCTCAGCCGTCCGGGGCAATCAGCCTGCGGATCGGGTCTTCGACACCGGGCAGATCATCAAACCGCAGCTCAGGTATTTCCAGCCGTTGTGGTTCATCGGCAATGGCGGATGGCGGGTTGGCCAACGGATCAGCCAGAGGACGGCGCTCAATAGCGCTGAGCGCATCGAGTGTTCGTTGTTGCCTTGCTGCATCTTCTGCGTCGCGGCGAGCTGCTTCGGCTGCAGCTTTTTCTTCGCGGGCACGCTGAGCTAGCTCGTCGGCAAGGCGCTTTTGTTGCTCCGCAGCCAGGCGCGCTTCTTCTTCAGCGGCCAGACGCGCGGCCTCTTCAGCCGCGATGCGCGCTTCCTCGGCGGCTTTGCGTTGCGCGGCGCGTTCGTTCAGCAGGGCAATCTCGCGCCGCAACCGTTGTTTTTCGACGACGCCGGCCTGAAGCAATTCCACCTTGCGGCGTTCGCGCTCAAAGGCTCGCATCGAGAGATAATTGGTCAGCTGCCCCGCATCGATCGACACCGCTGGATCGACCAGCAGACCACCGAGGATGAAGACAACCGAAGGATCCCCGCCCGCGACAGCCTCGACACCGGGCTCAAAGCTCAGCCGCCAGTCCGCCTGAAGACGCAACCCAATCAGATCGACGCGTGCATCGCCCGAAAGATCGGCCTTCCCGTCATTGATCCCGGCGCTGGCAAAGCGCATGACGCCGCCGGTCAGGGTGAAAGGCAGGCGCAAGGCTTCCGCCTTGATCTCACCGCCACTCATCAGCTCGTCAACCATGCCGGCCACAGCATCCGTCTCGATCTTGAAGCCCTCGCGGTCGGCAGCACCGAGAATGCGGGCAAAGCCGCTGGAATCAAGCCCGAAGATGATCAGATCCGAGGCCGTCAGCTCACCGCCGCCGGCAAGCGAGGCGACGAGTTCGCGCATGGATTTTCCTGTCCCCTCAATGCTGGCGCTCGCCCCGGCTGAGCCGGAGAAGGTCGACGAGCCGCGCACGGCCCGGTCAAGATCCGCCAGACCGGCGTCTGTCGCAGTCAGCTTTGCTGACACGAACACCGATCCATCGACATTGCTCAGGGAAACGCGGCCACCGAGACGGCCTCCAAACCAGTCAGCTTCAGCGTTGTCCAAAGACATCAACCCGGTACCGGTCGACAGGTCGGCCTTGAAATTCTGGGCAACTCCACCACGGCCAAGATCAATCTGGCTCGCTTCAAGCGCGATCTCCATGACCGGCTGTCCGGGTGCCGGCGGCAGAAATGGCTGATCACTCCAGGTCGCGCCGTCCACACTGAGAAGCTGCGGTCCGAGCGCCAGTTCGCCAAGCCATTCAAGATTGGCAAAGTCGATCCGCAGCTTTCCCGCGGCGGCAAGCTCGGCTGCCGAGCGGTCAAACTCGAGCCGACCGGAGAAGGAATTGTCTTCCGCCTTGCCTTCGATTTCCGACAACAGCGCTATCTGGTCATTGATGGCCAGGCTCGCGGTCATCGAAAATGGCAACCCGACGCCAGCCTGGGGAACTGAATGGCCAGACATGATCACAAGCGGCTCGATGTCGGCAGCATCAACAACCAGATTGAAAAGGCCGGTGGCAGGCTCAGTGGCCGGAATGCGGCCATTGCCATTGAGCGAGATCTGCGATCCGGCTGCGCTCATCTGAAGGTCGATGGCCATCTCGCCGTCATCTGCGCCACCCGAGGCCGACAGCATCAGCGTGCCGGGCCCCTCGCCTTCCAGCGGCAGCACCGGGAACCCGGTCTGCTCAAGAATACGGTAAGCCTCAGGATTATCGGCGTTGACGGTAATGGTGCGCGGTCCGTCGCCTCCGGGAGTGAGGCCGGTGCCCGATGCCGCGATCGTGTAATTGCTTCCGCCCGCAATGCCGCTGACAGTCAGATCCGGCCCTGAATCAGGATCAAGCGTCAGCTTGACCTTGCCTGTCAGCTCATCGAAAGCAGCGCTGTTGGCTCCGAGGCGACGGATGATCTGATGACCGACGCTCACCTGATCGGCAAGCGCGAACAGGCCTGCGGCGTTTGCTGCAGCGAAGTCACCATTGATCTCGCCGCTGGGGGCTGCGAATGAGCCTGCAAGTGCGCCGGTGAACGCTCCTGATGCGCCGCCGAAATCGGCAAACTTCATACGTTCGATTGTCAGTTGACCGTCACGCCAGACCATCGATGTGTCCAGACCCTCGAGCCGGTAATCGCCAACGGTAAAGGTATCCGCGGTGATGCGGGCGGCAAGATTGTACTGCTCGAGCGGGCGGACCGCATTGCTTTCCGCTCCGGCAAGCAGCCCTAGCGCCCGCACCGCATCGACATCGAAGGTGTCTCCTGACAATTCGATCGATAGCGAAGGCGCTCCCTCAACGGGTGTTTGCCGCTCCAGCCTGCCTTTGAGAATTGCCGGCCCGACCCCGACCTCAAGGGCTTCGAACCGCTGCAACAAGGAAGACAGGCTGACATTTGCGGAAAAGCCCGCAGCACCAAGCCGGCGGATGACCGGATCGACATCGCCGACGAGCCAGTTGGCAAGGCCTGAGGGCTGGGTCGAGGCCACGGTCAACGTCCCGTTAAAACTCGCATCAGTCCCTGACACCAAGCGGCCACGGGCCTCGACGGTGGTTCTTCCTGGAAGATTTGCAGAGAAGCTGTCGACCAGCCAGGCATCGCCATCGGGCCGGGCTTCCAGCGTAATTTCCCGTAAAGTGGTGTCGCCGGCAACAATTGCCGGCAGATTGAGCGAAATGCGGCCCGGCAGTGGCGGTGGCGGCAACCGGTCAATCATCTCATTGATGATGGCGAGGCGCTCACCCAGAGGGACTGCGGCAGTGGCGCTATCAGCAGCGGCTTCCTCGCCCGAGAGCCGGTCCATGTTGATCTGCTGGCCGTCGGCAAGCAGAAGGAACTCGGGATTGGGGCCGGTGTCGATGGTGGCTTGCCCGGTGACGACATAGGGATCGGTGGAAAAACCGATTTCTGCACGCCACTCGTCGATTTTCAGGCGTTCATTGGTCGCGGCAAAATCGCCCTTAGCGATAACCAGCGGTTTTTCTGACACGACGCCGCCTGCACCTGGCTCAGAGAGTGCCGTGAACGTAAACAGGCCGTCATAGAGCGGCTTGTTGTCCTTGATCTCTGCCTCGCCCTCGGTTTCCAGCAACACCGGCCATGCATCCGGCACGGCCCTGACGCGCATGCGGATCGAACCGTCGGCCTGGGCGATACCTGTGGAGATCGACACACCGCCATGGTGGCCGGCAATCTCGCCATCTGCTTCAACAGTCCATGGGCCCGACAGTGATTTTGCCGACACCTGAGCATTGATATCGCGAAGGTGATGGGTGCGGCCATTCTGCTCATCAATGATGGTGATATCGGCATCTTTGATCGTCACGCGCTCGAGCACCACGAGATCGCCCGGCGGTGTTGGTTTGCGCTTGAGTGCCCAGTCCAGCGTACCATCCTCAAGCACCCGCACCACGGCCTTCGGGCCTTCCACCCGCATATCATAGATCAGGACTTCGCCACTGAGGAACGGCGCCAGTTCCGCATCCATCGAAAACCGGCTGATGGTCATTGCCGGCTGGGCCTCGTCACCAACGATAACATCGGAAAAAGTCACCGACGGGAACGGCACCAGCCGCGCATCCGCATCGCCCCGCACCTTGACCGGCTGGCCGATGATCCGGCTTGCCTCGGCTTCGAATGCTGTCCGGTAGCTGCTCCAGTCAATGAAATAGGGAGCAATCAGCGCTGCAAACAGCGCCAAGACCAACAAACCGCCAATGGCAACGAATAGACGAATCAGCTTTCAACCCTCCCTTGCGGCCAACATACCCGCGTCTGTTGATTTCAGCTCTCGAACGAAAAAATCTTGCCCGGGTTCATGATGTTCATGGGATCGAGCGCCTGCTTGATTTGCCGCATCACCGATACGCCCTCCCCCATTTCAAGCGGAAGATAAGACCGCTTGCCCTGGCCTATACCATGTTCGCCGGTGCAGGTCCCATCCATCGCCAGCGCGCGCGCGTTGAGCCGCCCGACGAAATCTTCCGCGGCCTTTATCTCTGCCGGGACGTCGGTATCGAGCAGGACCAGCACATGGAAATTGCCATCTCCAGCGTGACCGACAATCGGCGCGATCAGCCCGGCGGCGGCAATATCTTCCTGGGTTTCGGCGACACATTCTGCCAGCCGGGAAATCGGCACACAGACATCGGTGGAAATGCCCTTGGCGCCTGGCCTGAGTTGCAGTGACGCCCAGTATGCGTTGTGGCGAGCCTTCCACAGTTCGGTTCGTTGTTCGGGATTGGTGGTCCAGAGGAACTCGCCGCCACCGCATTCCGACGCGATTTCCGCGAACAATGCCGCCTGTTCTGCAACACCGGCCTCGGTTCCGTGAAACTCGAGGAACAGGGACGGGCTTTCCGGATTGGACAGGTTTGAATAGGCGTTGCAGGCCTTCATCTGCAGCGCATCCAGCAGTTCGATACGAGCGACCGGGATACCCATCTGGATGGTCATGATCACCGCGTTGCAGGCAGCTTCAACGCTTGGAAACGGGCAAACGCCGCCGGATATGGCCTGCGGAATGCCCTGCAGGCGAAGCGTGACGGATGTGATCACCCCGAGTGTTCCCTCCGAGCCGACGAACAGCCGCGTCAGATCATAGCCGGCGGAGGATTTTCGGGCGCGGCGGGCGGTACGGATTTCTTCGCCGGACGCCGTGACTGCCGTCACTGCGATGACATTATCGCGCATGGTGCCGTAGCGCACCGCATTGGTACCTGATGCACGGGTTGCAGCCATGCCGCCTATCGACGCATTGGCGCCTGGATCGATGGGGAAAAACAGTCCGGTGTCGCGCAAGTGGGTGTTGAGTTGTTCGCGGGTGACGCCCGGCTGAACCGTGCAGTCGAGATCTTCGGCATTGACTTCAAGCACCTGATCGAGGCGCGACATGTCAATGGAAATCCCGCCACTGGGGGCGTTGACCTGGCCCTCCAGCGATGTGCCGGTGCCGTACGGGATCACCGGCACGCGGTGATCGGCACAGGCGCGGACAATCAGCTTGACGTCGTCGGCGGAGCCTGGGAACACCACCGCATCGGGTAACTGGCCGGGAATGTAGGTGGTGGTGTGGGCATGCTGCGCGCGCAGCGCCTCGCCTGTCTGCAGTTGCTCGCCAAAGCGCTGGCGCAAGACGCCAATGACCGCTTCTATACCTTCTTCATTGCGAAGGCCCGGTTCGACGTCGCTCAGACCCATATTGTTTTCTCCGCTCAACCATTGTTACGCCAACGTCGCCAGATGCTTGCTGCTTCGGCGTGATCAGGTAATGTGCAAACTGAAGCGCTCTTGTCCAGTGTGGGCGACGCCGCAGGCAGACAATAGTGGCTGCAAGTGAACATTAGTAAGGGAGAAGCCATGTTGTTTGATGCTCCGGTGCTCGCGCCCGCGCGCGGACTGGACCCGGCGTGGCTCGATTACAACGGTCATTTGAACATGGCCTATTACAATGTTCTGTTCGATCAGGCCGCCGATCCCGTCTTCGAGATGATCGGCTGCGGACCCACCTATCTGGCAGCGCGCAACATGAGCTTTTTCAACGCCGAGACGCATGTGTGTTACGTCAGGGAACTCAAACCCGATGCGATGGTCAGCGCAACGACACGAATTCTCGATTTCGACGCCAAACGGATTCGGCTGTTTCAGGAACTGAAACATGTTGACGGATGGCTTTCGGCCACCTGCGAAAGCATGCTGCTGCATATCGACATGAGTGGGCCACGTGTGATGCCAATGCCGGAAGATATTCTGGCCAATGTCAGCGACATGGCCGAGGCTCACAAGAGCCTGCCCCTGCCCGAGCGCGCCGGGCGGTCCATCGGGACCCCGCACGGCCTAGTCCATGGGGCGAGCTGATTTATGTTTTTTGACATTCTCCGCTCAATGCCCGGACGCATTCGCAGTTGGGTTCTTCCGAACATCAGAGCATTCATCGAACACCGGCAGCCGGTAATCTGGTTGTTGTCATTGCTGATTGGTCTTTCGGTCGCCTGGGCGGCGATAGCCTTCCGGCAATTGATCGGCATTGTGCAGCTCTATTGGCTTGGCGACACCACCGAACAGGTGCTGACAGTTGCCAGGCACACACCCTGGTACATGATTGTTGCGGGGCCGACGCTGGGCGGCATCGTGGTTGGCATTCTTGTCTCCCGGTTCATTCCGTCGCGCCGGACCAGCGGCGTCGCCGATGTTATCGAGGCGCGCGCCCTGACCGGCCGGCGTCTGAGCCTGCGTGAAGGCATCATGAGTGCATTGACGACAGCGTTTTCACTGGGCGCGGGTGCCAGCGGTGGCCGCGAAGGGCCGGTGATCCATCTTGGCGCAACGCTGGCAAGTGCTGTGGGCGACCGGCTGCATTTACCCGATTATGCCCGCCGCACCTTGCTTGCAGCCGGAGTTGCTTCGGCGATTTCCGCCAGCTTCAACGCACCAATCGCTGGCGTGTTGTTCGCCCATGAGGTGATCCTGGGCCATTACGCTTCCCGTTCGTTCGTGCCGGTGGTCATTTCGTCGTCGGTCGGGGCCATCGTGTCGCGGCTCTGGTTCGGTGACGCGGCGGCATTCATCGTGCCATCCTACCAGATCACCTCCTATTGGGAATTTCCGGCATTCGCGTTGCTCGGCGTGGTTTGCGCATTTGTCGCGGCCAGTTTCCAGTTCATGCTGTTGTCCACCGAATATCTGGCGCGACGCTCACCCATTCCGATCTGGGCATTGCCGATCTGCGGCGGGTTGATCGTCGGACTGATGGCTGTCGCCTTTCCCGAAATTCTGGGGGTTGGCTATGAAGCCACCGACCTCGCACTTTGGGGCCAACTGTCACTCGGTCTGATGCTGACGCTGATCGTGATGAAGACGCTGGCCACGGCGATCACGCTGGCTGCGCGGTTTGGCGGCGGGGTATTTTCGCCTTCGCTCTATCTCGGCGCCATGACCGGCGGCGCCTTCGGCATCATCGCGGCCAGCGTGTTTCCCGAGCTCGCTTCCAGCCAGGCACTGTATTCGATCCTCGGCATGGGCGCGGTGGCGGGCGCGGTGCTTGGCGCGCCGATTTCGACCACGGTGATCGTGTTCGAACTCACAGGCGGTTATGCGCTGTCGATCGCGCTGCTGCTGACTGTCGCCATCGCCCACGGGGCCAATCTGGCACTGCATGGGCATTCCTATTTTCAGTGGCAGCTGGAAATGCGGGGATTGTTCCTCAAGGACGGCCCGCACCGGACCGAATTGCGCAATGCGAGGGTGATGGATTTCATGACGCTGCCCGAGGAGGACGCCGAGACGGAATACTATGATCCGGAGCAGGATATTCCTTCGCTCAAACTCGCAGATACGCTTGAAACAGCACTTCGTTTGTTTGATACCAGCGGACACATACGCTTGCCCGTGGTCGCGGACGGCGAGGAGCGGCGGATTGTCGGCTGGGCCGAGCAGGTCAAGGCTGTCAGTCATTTCAACCGCCGCCTGATCGCCGCCAGCGAGGAAGAACACCGCTAGCCGTGGATAGTTTATACCGATCCCGGCATCCCGGGTCTTCAGAGTGGTTTGAACAAACCCACTTCCCAGGATCACCGCAATACTACACTTCAGCAAAGAGACAAAAATGAAGCCGATCACATTCAGCCGCGAAGAAACCAAGTCCATGGTGGGCGAAATTCAGGATTATTTCCGCGAGGAACTGGACCAGGATATCGGGGCGATGCCGGCCGAAATGCTGATGCGGTTCTTCATCGACAAGATGGGAGCATATTTTTACAATCGCGGCCTGTATGACGCGCGGGATTTGCTCATCCAGCGGATGGACAGTCTTTCGGACGATGTGTTCACGCTGGAGCAGCCAACCAAGCACTTGCGCTGACTTGGAGCCAGCCGGAAGCCCGGACGGGCCATTCGGGCGCAGACCGTTTACTTCTCGCCCGAAATCCGGCATCGGCATGACAGCGGACATTCGCAGACTGTTCCCGAACGCCCCCCTTCACGGAGACCGACTATGCAAAACCTGATACCAGCTCTATCGGCGGTCGGCATTTATGCCGCGCTCAACATGGCCATCCTGCTCTGGATCGCGACCGAAACCGGGCGACTGCGCGGCAAGCACAAGGTTTCAATCGGTGACGGCGGCGTCAAGCATCTGATCCGCATCATCCGCGGCCATGCCAATGCAATCGAGAACATGCCGATGTTCTTCATCATGCTGGTGGTCGCCGCCCTCATCGGAATGCCTGCTTCGGCTGCGCACGGACTGGGCCTGGTCTTCACCATCGGCCGCGGACTTCATGCCTGGCACTTCATCCAGGAAGACGCGCCCGGCTGGCAGCGCGGCGGCGGTTTCGGACTGTCATTCCTGGCGCAGGTAGTGCTGCTCGCCGGGCTGCTCGGACACGGGTTGTGGATGATGGCGGTCTGACACCGCCTCTTCTGTCCATCTTTCAATCAGAATCAGATCAGGCCGCGCTGTTGCAAGCGCGGCCTTTTCTTGTCCTCCCCCTCAGGAGAGTACGCGTTTGAGTGCCGGGATGCGCGAGATGATGAGCAAATCCAGCGCCATCACCACCAGCAGGGTGAGGCCTGCCATTGGAAATGCCATCGAGACCGCAAGCGCCACCAGTGTGGCGCCCTGCCAGATCGGCATGTCGCGCGGCAGCGGCGGCGCGGACAGACGCAGACCGCTTGCGCGACGTTTCCACCACATCACCACACCACTGATGCACAGGAACAGCACCGACAGGCAGACAAGCGTGTTTGCCAGCACACTCCACAGCCCCATGGTTCCCATGTGCAAGGCAACGCCGACAGCCATGGCCTTGCCGGCCCAGGAATAATCCTCAAAGCGGACATCGGCCAGAATGTTGCCGGTGTAGCGATCAACATGGACGGTGCGGTCCGACATCGGATCAGAGCTGTCCGTGTTCATCGAATCCCGGCTGAACGTATAGACACCGGTGTCGCCAGCCGGAACATTCATCTGATAGCGCCCATCAAAGCCGATCTGACGTGCCAGCACATCCATGGTGTCGACGGTGATTGCCGTGTCTGCAGCCATCACCGCCTCGCCTGCCTGACTGCCTGATGCCGGCATGGGGGTCAGTTCCAGCGCCCACGGCACCTCTTTCGGTCCATGATTCATGCTGGCGTGGATTGAATCCGACAATGGGACATTGTCCCATTTCTCGGTCGGGAACTGGCTCCAGGCCTGAACCATCTTCTCGCCCCAGACACCCGCCCAGGAAAGGCCCGAAATCAGGAAAAACACCAGAAACAGCGAGAGCCAGAAGCCCAGAACGCAGTGCAGCGATCTCCACATGGCCCTGCCGCCACGGGCAACCGAGGGGATCAGAACCGATCGCCATCCGGCACTGCGCGGCCACCACATGTAAAGTCCGGTGGCAATCAGCACCATGCCGAGCGAGGCGGCGATCTCAATCATCCGGTCGCCGGTGACGCCCAGCATCAGATCGCTGTGAATATTGTCGACGAAGTCATACCAGCCGCTGCGGCGGGGGAACTCGGCCAGAACGGTGGCCGTGTAGGGATCGACGACGACCATGGTCGCCGTACCATCAAGATCAACGCGGAAAATCGCCGCCAGATCATCGGCACGCGGGGCGACATATTGCTTCAGCGTGCCGCCGGGGATAGCCGCAAGGGCTGCATCGGCCTGTACCGAAACAGACTGCGCAACCTCTTGCTGCACAACGGCAATGCGTTCGCCGTCGCGCCCGTCAATATAGGCGATCCAGGTCATCGCCATGCCGGTGATGGCAAGCACAATAAAGAAGGGAATGACGTAGAGCCCGGCATAAAAATGCCAGCGCCACGCGGCGAGATAAAGTTTGCTGGTGCTGACAGGCGCAGTGTCCTGCGCCGGCACACCGGCCGAATCGATCGAGACCATCAGTCTCTCCTCTGACAAAAAATTAGCTTGGAAATTTTTAAGTCAGACGGAGACAGGCGGCGCCCGGGCATGGCGGCCGGGATTGATCTTGCCGGAGCGGAGAATGGTTTTCTCAAAGGCAACGGCTTCGGACTGGCCAAGCACCAAATGCTCGACCGCAATGCCCGCCGCAGGCAGCGTAGCCGCGTGAACCTGCATTGACCAGTCGCAGGGCGAATGGTCGGGTTTGCCTGCCGGGTCGTCATCATCGTTGAGCGAGACCGTCTCGAGACCGGTTCCGGTACAGATGACGATTTCCATGCCCTGTTCGGTGAACCGGGGCATGGTGTGGACCGAGAAAAACGAGAACAGCAGCAACGGAGCGAACAGGATCGCAACGACCAGCCGTTTCACATCCATCTCTCGGAGTGTTCTCATCATGGCGAAATCACTACAGAGTAAATCGCAGGTAATATAGTCGTTTCTTATCAGAATTCAGTGTTTTGAGCGGCCCCTGAAATTCAAGGCTGTGGCAGCTGGGACGAGTAACTGACGGCGAAGACCATGCCTTCCTCCGGGAGTTGCGAGGAAGCCAGGCTTGTGCCGCCGGCCGAAGGCCCGCGATCTTGGGAGGCAATGTCGAGCTTATTCGATAAAGACATGAATTTGTCATTGAGCACGCTACCGAGGGTGTCGGCGCCCGTCAGAAGTGCGACGGAAATGACCGCCGCAATCACGGCGTATTCCATAGCTGTTGCGCCGGAGTCGCATTTTGCGGCGCGTGTGCAGAGTACCTTCATCATGGAGGTCCCTTTCGTAACATTGTGCATGCATCCGATCCTACATCGATCGGATCCGGTCTATCATTGACTGGACCCGCCTAGGTTGCACACAGCACCTTTCAAAACCGTTCACGCCGCTGGTTAACAATGTGCCAAAACGAAACACCAGCATCATTACGGATCATTTGCCCCGGATAAGCGCTTCCGGGGGCTCCGATATGGCTGCCTGATCCCGGTCCTGGCAAGCGGACTTGGCACGCCATGGCCGGAATCGGGGCACTCACTTCTTTGCGACGCTCCCGGTCTTCGCGGCTTGCGAAGATTTCCCGTCCAAGGTTTTCAAACCTCCGGCGGCTGTCCTGACCCATCGCTCGCGATCAGGCTCGGAAGCAGGTGTAGCTGTCCGCGTGGCCTCGAACATGGTGTTGGCAATCAGGTTGAACATGGCTCTGTCTCCTTGTGTAGGAGAACGTTACCCCTGCCCTTCACATGTCCAAAACGAATTGAATTGATCATCATGATGAATTTTCCTAATAAGGGCCATGCAACGCGATCTTGAAATTGACCTTCTGCGTTCCTTCGTGGCGATTGCCGCGCACCGGAACTTCACACGCGCGGCCGAGGCTATCGGCCGGACCCAATCGGCTGTCAGTCTGCAGCTCAAGCGGCTGGAAGAGATTACCGGCGAGCGCTTGTTCGAGCGCAGCCGCAATTCCGTCGAGATCACGCCGACAGGCGAAGCCTTGCTGGTCTATGCCAACAGAATCCTCTCGGCCAATGAAGCGGCGCTGTCGCATATCAGGCGGCCGGAAGCCGAAGGGGTTGTAAGGTTCGGCGCGCCGGATGATTACGCCAGCTATCTTCTGGCGCCGATCCTGGCGGCATTTCGCGACGCGTATCCGCTGGTGCAGTTCGAACTCACCTGCGAAAGCTCGATTGATCTGTTGCCGATGCTCGAGCATGGCGAAATCGACATCATGCTGGGCACGCATCAGTCGGACCAGGTCAAGGGCCGGATTGCACGCTACGAGTCACTGCACTGGGTGGCCGGACCGGATTACGTCGATGATCCCGAACAGGGAGTGTCACTTGCGCTGTTCCCGAATGGCTGCGCGGTGCGCGATGCCGGGCTGCAGGCCTTGCAGCAGATCGAACGGCCCTGGCGCATCGTCTGCTCAACCCGCAGCGTCGCGCTGATCGAGCAAACCGTGCTCAACGGCTCCGGCGTTTCGGTGATGGAAGCCGCAATCATCCCCGATACCTTGCGCATCCTCGACGGCCAGCCCGGCTTCCCACCGCTGCCCGAGATCGCCATGAGCGTGCACTACAACAAGGCCGCATGCGCGCCACATATTGCGATCTTTGCGGATTTTCTGGTGGGGGAATTGGGGCGGGTAAGGGGGTAGAGGATTGCCCTCTGGCATCCAGGCACGACGCAAATTCCGCCGGCAGATCTTGGCGATGATCTCTCCACCGTCATGCCGCACCTGATGCGGCATCCAGCCAGCTCAAGTCCTTGAGCTGAGTGAGTCTTCCGATCCGGCAGACGCCGGGTCTGCTGGATACCGGGTCAAGCCCGGTATGACGGAAGCTGCAAAACACTCATGCGAACAGGATCGGGCGTCACACGATACCACCAGATATCACACCCCACCTTTGCCGCGGCTTCAATCAGGTTCTTGTAGAGCCAGGAGTCTGCTTCCCCGAAGAAGACCTCATGACGGAAACCAAATCAGGGACTGTGTAAACTGTTACCGTTACTCAAAATTACGGCATCGCTAGCATTATTCTTCTGTCGCTTGACAAAAGGACGGACATGCTGGGGCGCAATAACGCACTTCATGGCCGAACTTCGCTTTCTCACGCCCAGTAGCAGGCGCTATCAGCGGCAACTATCTCATCTACTCACATCGATCAAATCGAGGTGTCGGAGTCCCTATGCAGGATTTGACGTCGACGCGGCTGCAGTTGCCTGCGGCTTATGAGTGAGAGGTGAGGATTGCGGTTCGTTTCCGCGGTCGGTCAACACAGCAACCATCCGATCCAAAAGGCTAAAAATTACTTCGACCCCATAGCCAGCGCCAAATCCCAGCAAGAGTGGCGTGAAAGCCACTCCATCACCATCGTTGGCAAGCCAAAAACCGAACCATCCTACGGCAATTCCCGAGATTGCTCCTAAGGCCAGCCGCGCATAAATGACCCTCAGAGTTGAAACATTCAGCCTTGAATGCCGAAACCCCAAATATATCTCTCTCAGTAAAGAGAGGGAAGCGCCGAGTAATCCGGCCACAAGAGGAACCAGATATCCGTTGATAAACGAAATAATCATACGGGCATTTTGTACAACATTTGATGAAGTGTGGTTGGTATAAACACCATTAGAATCATGATTACTGGATCCATCAAGCATCAAGTCAAGCACGCCAACAACTGAGTTCAGAGAGGCTTGAAGCACCTCTCCAAAGATAGCATTGTCTTTGCAATTTTCTTTGCAATTTTCTAAATTTCCGGCAAATCTTGTAAGGTCATAGCGACCTGTATCGAAATACATTATTTCGTTGATTAGTTTATTACTGTTTTCCGTAAGATTACTCAGAGCATTTGTATATGCCAACATAAATACAAGTAATATCAAAATAATTGACGAGAATACAAATAAAAATCCATTAGCACGGCTAATTTGGGCTATTTTAGTTCTTAGTGGCTCCCTTACCATTTTAAATTCACCAGAATTGTATAGATGCCCATAGTATATATCGCTCGGACTTTCATTGTCAGGAAGTAATAATGCTATTTTTGAATAGGCGCTCCAAAATTCATACGATTCAACATCAGATAGTTCTTCTGTGCATGTCTTTGCTTTGTATATCGCATCAAAATCGGCCTTCTCGATAATCGCTTTTCTGTCTGCAAGATATTGAATAACGTGCATTGCAGCGTCGGCGGCATCTCTGAGATGATCGACATTTTTTGAATTGCTATTCATTCGCGGCCTCCCGAATGTCGACTTGGACGCCACAGTTCGCTTCATCTTGCGCGCAACCGCACGTCCCGATTAGGTTGTCGCGGCAACTCACGGCGGATCCACCGACAATCACTTGCACCAGGTATCGGCCCGCAGCCAAATTCTCCGCATTAAAGCGAAACCTCCAGTCAAAGAAACGCGTCTTTTTGGGGTATTTTACACCGGTTTCGGAGGTTTTGAGCCGCTCTTGGTTCCAGCCCACCTCCGCAAGGGCCTTAACGCCGTCTATTGGGGCGCTGAATTTGATTGGGTGTATCTGCTGCGTCGCAATGTTGACCAGTTTGATTTCGACGGGCGTCAAACCCTGCTTCGCTGGATCTGGTACATTTCTGCCTAATACCTTTGTGGCCCAAAGGTTCAGAAAGAATTGGTCGTTGCCCTGTAAACGAAACCAAAAATAGACCGGCTCCCCCGCCGACCGGACATATACACCGTCATCGTCCTTTTCTATCATGCCGCTGCTTGGGCACATGCTTCTATCAGGCCCCACCGCAAATTCCGCGAGCAGCAGGGGCCGAATCCATTTGTCTCGGAAGACATGAAAATCGTTATGCGGTTCGGAAAGCTGGGGCTCGCACCCCAATGCTCCGCTGCTGCCCGCTAGGAGCGCTGCCCAAAATGTGGCAAGGCACCACAGTGATCTTGTAGATGCTCGCATTGTGCGCCTCATGTTTGCTTGCGACAAGTGTCGCATACGCTAGATGATCCGTCAGACACGTGGTTTGTTATCACTTTAGTGGCCTGTGTGAGCGGTCTGCGGATTGGACGCTCCATTGAAATGGAGATCTACAATGCACTTTGGTTCAAAAGCTTCGACGACCCTGTAAGTATCGGGAATTTCAGTCGTATATCTATCACTTGGTTCTCTAAAGAACACCGCTACATCCAGATTATAGTGCTTCCCCTCTAACTTCATCTCGTCAGCAACTATAGCATTACAGTGACAGTTTACACAATCCCTTGGCCCGCGCTGCGCTCGATGGAACTTTTCGGGCCGGACTTGCCGCGCATGTTCCGTTTCCCGGTCGTCTCTTCCAGTTCTATCAGCCAGTCTTTGCCGTCAAGCGCGCGGCCCGAGGTATCGGTCGAGCGAGGCGCCGCAAAGGCCTCGACCTCTTCAAACGCTAGGCAAGATCTTTCCTGAAATCATCAAGCCACTTAAGCGCCGGTTGCATCTCGAAGGCCCGATCACTGGTTCATATCGGCACAGGCCCTCTCACCCCACCCGCTCCACAAACCCGTCCAACACCCGCTTCTGCCCTGCCTTGTCGAAATCAATCGTCAGCTTGTTGCCGTCGATAGAGGCGATGTTGCCGTTGCCGAACTTCATGTGAAAGACACGGTCGCCGACTGAGTAGGCGGACGTCGTGCCGGTGGATTTGGCCACCAGTTCGCCATCGATGGTGGAGCCGCCGCGCGGGCCGCTTTCACCGTAAGCAATGCGCTCGACCTTGGGGCCGGACCGGGTGCCCCAATTGTCGCGTGCGGCGTCGGTCTTGTTGGCCTGCGCCCGTTTCCAGCCGGGCGTGTTGTAATTGCCGGCAAAAGGTTCGGCCTTGTCAAAGCGCGAGGCGCCGTAGGGGCCGCCGGACTGGCCGCCTGAGCCGCCGAAGCGTCCGCCGCGACCATAGCCGCCGTAGCCGGTGTCCATTTCGGCCACTTCGACATGAGCTTCGGGCAATTCATCGAGAAACCGCGACGGCAGTGTTGATTGCCACAGTCCGTGAATGCGGCGGTTGGAGACAAACCAGATGTGGCAATAGAGTTTTGCGCGGGTCAGCCCGACATAGGCGAGACGGCGCTCTTCCTCGAGCCCCGAACGGCCGCCCTCATCAAGCGCGCGCTGGTGCGGGAACAGGCCCTCTTCCCAGCCGGGCAGGAACACGGTTTCGAATTCCAGCCCCTTGGCCGAGTGCAGCGTCATGATCGAGACGGCGTCGAGATCGGGGTTGTTGTCCTTGTCCATGACCAGCGCCACATGCTCGAGAAAGGCGCGCATGGATTCAAAGCCGGAGATGGTCTCGATCAGCTCTTTCAGGTTTTCGAGCCGGGTCGGGGCGTCGGCGGAACGGTCGTTCTGCCACATCTCGGTGTAGCCGGATTCCTCGAGAATGGTTTCGGCCAGCTCATGGCCCGGCTTGGTTTCGAGCATACCCTGCCAGCGGGTGAACATCTCGACCACATCGGTGAGTGACTTGCGTGGCCGGGGCTTCATCTCATCGGTGAGGATCAGATCGGCGGCGGCGGCGAGCATCGGCACGCCACGGCCACGGGCGACATCATGGACCTGGCGCACTGCCGCCTCGCCCAGCCCGCGCTTGGGCACGTTGACGATGCGATCGAAGGCGAGATCGTCGGCGGGCTGGCTGACGACGCGGAAGAACGCCATGGCGTCGCGGATTTCCTGGCGTTCATAAAAGCGCGGGCCGCCGATGACCCGGTAATTCAGCCCCAGCGTGACAAAACGTTCCTCGAACTCGCGCATCTGGAACGAGGCGCGGACCAGAATGGCCATGGAGTTGAGCGTGCGGCCCTTGTTCTGAGCCTGCTCGATTTCCTCGCCGATGGCGCGGGCCTCCTCCTCCGAATCCCAGCCAGCATGCACATGCACGCGCTCGTGATCGGGATCGGATTGCTCGGTGAACAGCGTCTTGCCGAGACGGCCTTCATTGTGGGAAATAAGATGCCCGGCAGCGCCGAGAATATGTTCGGTGGAGCGATAATTGCGCTCGAGCCGGATCACCTTGGCGCCGGGGAAATCCTTGTCGAAGCGCAGGATATTTTCGACTTCGGCGCCGCGCCAGCCATAGATCGACTGGTCATCATCACCGACGCAGCAAATATTGGGACGCTCCGGCGCTGTCCGCTGGGCGAGCAACCGCAGCCACATATATTGCGCGGTGTTGGTGTCCTGATACTCGTCGACCAGAATGAAGCGGAATTTCTGCTGGTATTCCTTCAGCACATCGGGGTGGGCGCGGAACAACCGGATCGGCAGGCACAGAAGATCGCCGAAATCGGCCGCGTTCAGGATCTGCAGCCGCGCCTGATAGGCGGCGTAGAGCACCCTGCCCTTGCCATTGGCAAAGCCGCGGGCGTCGCCCTCGGGAATTTCCGCCGGGCCAAGGCCCTTGTTCTTCCAGCCGTCGATCATCTGGGCGAACTGGCGTGCCGGCCAGCGCTTGTCATCAATGCCTTCAGCCTGGATCAGCTGCTTGCAGAGCCGCACCACATCATCGGTGTCCAGAATGGTGAAATCGGAACGCAAGCCCACCAACTCGGCATGACGGCGGAGCAGCTTGACGCCGATCGAGTGGAAAGTGCCGAGCCAGGGCATGCCTTCGACCGCGCCGCCGACCAGCACGCCGACGCGCTCCTTCATCTCGCGCGCCGCCTTGTTGGTGAAGGTGACGGAGAGGATCTGCGAGGGATAGGCCAGCCCGAGATTGAGAATATGGGCGATGCGGGTGGTCAGAACCCTTGTCTTGCCGGTGCCCGCACCAGCGAGCACGAGAACCGGACCTTCTATGGATTCGACCGCATCAGCCTGCTCGGGATTGAGGCCCGAGAGATAGTTGGGCGTTGGCCGTGAGGCGTTGCGCGCCTGTTGGCTGGCAGCCAGCGCGCGGGCCGCGATCGAGCCGCCGGAGCCTGCCGGTGGCGGCGTACGGGGCGCCGGATCTTCGTCGCCGAAAAACGGAATATCATCGTCTGGACTGTTCATACCCGTGAATGTAGTGATTCGGGGTCGAAAGACCAGCGTTCGCGGTTTATTCCAACTCCAATGCACACCGGAAGCCCTCATGGATCACAAGAGTTTTCTCGCCAGCCTGACCGCCGCGCAATGCATGGAGCTAACGGAGAAATCCGACGCCCGCGGGCTCACCCATCTGGCGCTGCATCTGGGCGCCATCGGGGTGATCGCGACACTGATCGTTGCGCGGGTGGATTTCTGGCCGCTGTTGATGCTGCCGCAGGGCATCTTGCTGGTGTTTCTATTCACACTGCTGCACGAGGCGAGCCATTCAACACCTTTCCGCACGCCATGGTTGAATATGGCTGCCGCTTATATCAGCGGATCTGTGATCTTTCTGGCGCCGCGCTGGTTCCGCTACTTCCACTTTGCCCATCACCGCTTCACGCAAATTCCGGGCAAAGACCCGGAACTATCCGCACCGAAACCCGAAACCTGGGGGCAGTATCTGCTTTATGTCTCCGGCATTCCCGTCTGGGTCGACCATGCGGGCACCCTCATCCGCAATGCGGCGGGACGTTGCGAGGACGACTTCGTGCCTGAAAGCAAGCGACTGATGGTTCGTACCGAGGCGCGGATGATGGTGGCTGCCTATCTGGCGCTGCTGGTGGTGAGCCTGGCGTCAGGCAGTGCGGTGCTGGTCACGGTCTGGCTGATCCCGATGGCGCTCGGACAGCCGTTCCTGCGGCTCTATCTGCTGGCCGAGCATGGCCGCTGCGCCTATGTGGCCAACATGCTGGAAAACTCCCGCACCACGTTCACCAATGCGCTCTTGCGGCGGCTGGCCTGGAACATGCCCTATCACGCCGAGCATCACTCCTATCCGGCGGTGCCATTTTACAAGCTGCCGGATCTGCACAAGCTGACGGCACAGCATCTGGTGGTGACCGAGAACGGCTATGGCCGGTTTCACGCCAGATATGCGCCGCATATCAACGGAGCGGCTGACGCGGCGGAGTGAGACGCGCGGCGGCTAAGCCTGATTGGCTCAGGAAGCCGCGCCGCAGCACTTCTTGAATTTCTTGCCCGATCCGCAGGGGCACGGGTCGTTGCGTCCGGCGCTCGCAGAGCGCAGCGGATCGGCATCGGTCAAACGGTCACAATAAAACCAGCGGCCGTCGATGCGACGGAACTGCGAGGTCTCGGTCAGAGCCTCCTCGACGCCCTTGTGGCGGTAGCGGGCGGTGAATGTGACGGTGCCCTCGCTGTCGCGTTCCCGGCCCCTGGTTGTCCGGCTGATTTCAAGACCAAGCCACTGAGTGCCGAGTTGCAACATCTCCGCCTCTGTCCGGTCGAAGGCGAGTGCTGCGGGCCCGGCGCAGGTGGCCTCGATGTAATCGAGATTGGCAATCGCATAGGCTGCATAGCGTGACCGCATCAGCTTCTCAGCCGTCGGCGCGGGCTGCCCCGCATGGTAGCGGCCGCAGCAGGTAGCGTAGTCAAGGCTGGAGCCACAGGGGCATGGGGTCATGTGAAATTTGCTTTCCCGTCAGTCCCTCAGACTTACATCTGTCTCGAGCCGGTCTTGCCAGCCCGGGCAGACACCAGGGCTTCAGGCATCCGTGAGCGCCGGTATTGCAAAGCCACGACCTTGTAGCCACCGGCCTTCAACAGCGACAGCAGCGAGGGAAGCATCGCTGCTGTGCGCGCATGGATATCATGCATCAGGATGATACCTTTGCGCCTGGCGCGGACGCTGTTCATCGTGCGCGCTGCAATGGTTGCAGGACTTGATGAGAAATAGTCCTTGGAGTCGATATCGACATCCAGAGTGACTTGGCCATGATTGGCAACAGCACTCCGCAGCGCGCCTGTTTGCGCCAGATAGGGGAACCGGAAGAAGCCGACATGAGTGCCTGTTGCCCTGGCGACTGCTGCATTTCCAGTGGCAATGTCATTGAGTGCACGGGTGTTGCCCGCATTTGCCAGATTGGCATGATTGAAGGTGTGTCCGCCGATGGAATGGCCATGATCGGCAACCCTTGCGGCGACAGCCGGATAGCTGCTTGCCATCTGGCCAACCATCAGAAAGGTTGCCTTGACGCCATAACGGTCGAGGACCTCCAGCACGTTATCTGTCTTGCCAGGCATCGGCCCGTCGTCAAAGGTCAGGATGACCTCCTTGTCGTGCAACCTGATCTCGGAAATCGAAGACACCTTCAGGGTCCGCCCGGCCAAGGGCCCGGAACTACTGCCGCGCTTTTTGTCGCCGAATGCGGAAAACGGCGGCTCTCCTGCCCGGTCGCGACCAAGCATCGATTGCTTGTCCGCAACCGGCACATAAGCAGTTCTCGTGGCTTCCAGACTGGAAGGCGGCTTTGACGCACAGCCAGCCATGGCAAGGCATGACAAGACACAAACAAAGGCAAGACGCGAAACCATGGCTCACTCAGCTCAAAAAAGTGACGTTGCCAAACTATCGCTGATGATGGTTAACCGAGGGTTGACGATGCCTCGTCTTGCAATTGCAAAGAGAGACCGGTGGTCAACCGCTCCAAAGGGCACGGCAATGACCGAGACCACCTTCATCGCATGGTACTGCTGCACCGAAACATGGCGGAGCGCGGCATCGAACACTTTTAAAAGTGTTTAACGGTTCTCGCCTTCGGCGTTCCAGTATTCCCGATTGCTTGCCTACCCGCAGAATCCCCGGATCTGCATCATCAGGCGGCCAAAGCTCGCGTCTCGGTCGCATGGGCATTGAGCAACTGGCCGGAGCGTTTTGACAGATCGGAGTTGAGGGTCTGGATTTCGGTCAAGCCTTTGCTCAAGATGTGCTGGAATGAATCCAGGTCGGTAATCAGGTCGTTGAGAACGCTGCTGCTCAATCGCCCGGCCTCGACCTTGCCCATGATGCGAACGGCGGCAAGGCCGGAGGTCAAGCGCTTGACCTCTTCCGTTCCCTTGGCGAAGACCGCGAGATCCCGTTGAATGTTTGCCAGATTCTCCAGAGCTTTGGCGGAATAGGTTGCCCGCTGCCGGTTCAGATGCTCGAGGTCATTGGCATGATCAATCTCCGACGCTTTGTCTTCAAGGGCAAAGGCGCTGGCGATTTCTTCCTGCATATTGGATGTCGAAAGCAGGAACGCACCCTCGCAAATCGTATCGGAGACCTGCTTGGCGGCCTCAAAGAACCCGCCCAGCCCCAACCTGATTTCCTCCGCGAGCAGGCTGTAATTGTTCGATATCGTGCCAATCGCGGCGCCATTTTTGCCGAGTTGCCCGGCCTGAATGATGAGATTGAGAGGGACAAAGCGGAAGTCGTGGTAGGTGCCGGCGACGGCAGTGGCGGTCTCCAGCAATTTTTCCGACGAAAGCAACAGATCCTGAAACAGGCTGACGGTGGCGACCGTCTCAATCGAGAGTACCTTGCCACGGTTGAGTTCTTCGGACAGCAAACCCTTGGTCATGAAGGTCTGGTAGTCCCTGAATCCCAATTGATTGAGGCGGCCAAGCAACGCGTCGGCACTTTTGGCCGGCGTAAGATCCTGATCCTTTTCGGCCTGGAGCAGGTCACGGTACTCCTGCTGAACCTGGCCAAACAGCGCGCTGCCGGGTTTGATGCGGACCGACAGGTAGCCGTCCTCGATCGGAGTCACAATTGCATAGACCCAGTAGTAGCGGCCGTCCTTGGATCTGTTCTTGACATAGGCGCCTATCGGCAGGCCTTTACGAATCCGGTCCCAGAGCAGCCAGAATACGCCTCTTGGCATATCCGGATGACGGATGACGTTGTGCGGCTTTTCGAGAAGCTCGTTCCATTCATACTTGCTGACGCGTTGGAAGACGGTGTTTCCAGATGTGATTTTTCCGTGGCTGTCGGTGCGGGAAAAGAACAATTCATCGAACCCGAAATCAGCCTCCTGCTCGTTTGCTTGCCGCGGCAGTGTGGGATTTTTGGCAACCATCTAGATACCTGCATTCTTCATTGTGGCGTTGAAACAAAAAAAGAATCAGCTCCAGGGGGCGTCTTAAGTCACTCGTGATTTAGTATATTTTCATTAATTAATTGTTATGTCTCTAATATCACCCGGCAATTTGCCGTCGGGCAATGCGAATGAGCGCCGCCGCTCCCCCTCATTCATCTCCTAGTTCCGGTAGCGGAAATCCGGCAATACATCCAAAATATTCAGCTTCTTCATGCTGTCTTTGTCGAATTTCCCCGAAACGGAAAGCTGCGCGAAACCGTGAACCAGGCTCCACAGCATCATCTGGGCGCGCAAATCGGCGTCAGCCTCACCTGATTTGTCCCAGTCCAGCCCCTCTGCGGCATCCCGCAAAACAAGGAAGCAGGCGCTGACCTGAGCCTGAAGTTCAGGATCGCCGCTGTTGGTCTTGTGCCTGGAGAACATCAGTTCATAGAGCGCCGGGTGCGCCAGAGCAAAATCCACATAGCCCTGAAACGCCCCATTTCTGCGTTCAACGCGCGTCGCGCCTTCACGCAGATCGCGCTGCATATAATCGACGAGTTGCTGATAACCTCGCGCTGCGATGGCGGTGAGCAGTCCGGCCAGATTTCCAAAATGGTTCTTTGGCGCCGTGTGGCTGACTCCAGCCCGTTCGGCACAGTTTCTCAGAGACAAGCCGGCAAGCCCCTGCCCGGCGAGAATATCCAGTCCCGATGTGATCAGAGCCTGCTTGAGATTGCCGTGGTGATACGTTTTAGCTGTAGACATCATCGACTTATCCAACAAAATATTTCCACTGTAAATATATCCTTGACAGGACAGGCCAGCAAAGGCATGGATATTTCCATTGGAAACATTCATGCCTGAGGAAGCACCTATGTCCACACGCACGCCACCGGTCACCAAGCACTATATGGAATTGGTCAAGACCTTCCCCTCGATGGCCGGCAAGACAGTGATGATAACCGGCTCGACTTCGGGGATGGGTTTGGTGCTGGCTGAAACCTGCGGGCATCTGGGCGCAAAGATCATCATGCTGAACCGTGCCTCCGAGCGCGCCGACAAGGCCTTGAAAACACTGAAAGACAAAGGCATCAATGCGGTTCTGGTGCCCTGTGATCTATCGAATTTCACAAGCGTCCGCGCCACGGGAAAAGTCTTGCGGGAGCAATTGGGCGACAGCGGATGCGATGTACTGTGCAACAATGCCGGGATCATGGGGACGCCGGACCGCGCAACCATCGACGGGTTCGACGAGCAGATGCAGGCCAATCATCTGTCGCATTTTCTGCTGACCAACGAGGTATGGCCGCTGCTCGAAAAGGCGGCGGACTTGCGCGGCGAAGCGCGTGTCGTCAATCACAGCTCCGGCGCAAGGAACAATCCGAGCCGCCCCCTGATGGCTAAATATCTGCAGCCCAACGGCGGCAATCTCGGGGGAGACGGTTTTCCCGGCATGGCCAAGTGGGTGCGCTACCAGCAAAGCAAGCTGGCCAACCTGATGTTCACCTATGCGCTTGATGAACGGGCAAGTGAACGGCATGGCAACAAGGTCAAGGTGCTGTGTGCCCATCCCGGCCCTGCCGACAGCGGGCTTCAATCCAAGACCACCAGATCAGGCAGCGACCGCTGGCTTGACCGTTACATTCTGTGGTCGACCCTCAAGATCGCGCAATCGGTCGAGGACGGAACTTGCGGCATCGCACGATGCTGCTGTGAGCCGGGATTGGAAAGCGGCTCTTTCCTCGGACCGGACGCAAAGACAAGAATTGGCCCGGCCGTGCTGCTGCCACCTGAACACAATCCTGCGGCTGAAAAGCTGCTTTGGGATGAAAGCATGAATGCAGCCGGACTGGATGCATTTTTCCAGTGAAGGGACACTTACAGGATCAGACAGGGAGATGCCGGGCATACGCTTGGCCCAACGGTCAACCAAACTCGTCCTGCCCTTAGAACCAGCCCTTGCGCTTGAACCACAGATACGGCCCCAGCGCTGATGCCGCCATGACCGCAAGCGCAATCGGGTAAGCCCAGGCTTGGCTCAGCTCCGGCATATTCTGAAAGTTCATGCCGTAGACGGTGCCGATGAAGGTGGGCGGCAGAAATATCATTGAGCCAACAGAGAGCACTTTCATCACCTGGTTCTGCTGAACTGAAATCAGCCCGAGCGAGGCATCAAGCAGGAAGATGATGTTCTCCGAGATGAAATCGGCATGTTCGGACAGGGATTGAATGTCGCCAGCCATGGAGCGGCAGCGCTGCTTGAGCAGTTTGTCGCCGGCTATTTCCGGCAAGGTCTGCAGAAAACTCGATACCCGCGCAAGTGACATAAGACTTTCGCGAACCTTTGCGATGGTGCGCTGGTGACTGGCGATGACGCCGAGCGTAACCTCGAGATCGCGGGTGACGGCTTCGGGATTGTTAACCGAGCCCCGTGAAAACACTTCCGTCGACAAGGCGTCGATGCGGCGCGAGCGGCTCTCGAGCACCTCGGCGCAGCGGTCGATCATCGCCTCTATCAAACGCGTGAGCACGTCGCGGCCATCGCGGCCACAGAATTCGCGCGCCGCGTTGGAAGCAAAAATCGCAAAGGCCTTGGGCTCGGCATAGCGAATGGTGACCAGCCGCGCACCCGCCAGCACAAAGCCGATATCTGCAATCTCGGCGAAATCCGTGTCGGATTTCCAGACCACGCTGGCGGTGAGATAGGCTGCACCGTTTTCGATATAGAGCCGGCTCGAAGGCTCGATGTCACGCAGTTCGTCGCGGCTTGGAACCTCGACGCCGATCAGCTTCTCAACCTGGGCCTCTTCTGGCGGCGTTGGATGGATCAGGTCAACCCAGCATACCGTTTCCGGAAGCGCAGCATCACTCGTTTCAGGATTGCCGAGACCAGCGCCTTGGCTGTCATAAAGCCGGATCATCGGGTTAATGGCCCGATTTTGTGGCGTCGAAAACGTCGTCAACCGGGACCTGCAGCGCGGTGGCCAGCTGGTTGGTTTTGCCTGCCAGCCCGATGATCGCAAGCAGTTCGCCATATTGCTCCCCGGTCATGCCCTTGGCGCGGGCGGCAGCCGTGTGGGAATGGACACAATAGGTGCAGTTGTTGGCAACCGAGACGGCGACGTAGATCATTTCCTTGGTCAGCGGATCGATGGATGACGGCTTGCCAACCACTTCCTTCACTTCCGTCCAGGTGCGCTCAAGCAGCGCCGGATCGAAAGCCAGCCAACGCCACATGTTGTTGATGAAATCAGTTCCGCGGGTGGCGCGTATGTCGTCAAACACCGCCTTGACGCGGGCGTCGCTTTCCAGATCAGGGCTCGGCAATTGTGTGGTCACGTGATGATCTCCAGAATCTTTGTCAGTCCGGAGTCATGTTACTCCGGTTTGCCAAGCTGCCCATAGCAGGCAATGGAAATCAATTGGCCGTCTGGCTCGACCATAACGTCTTCATGTCACCCTCTTCTGCAGGAATCTGGAAAATCCCGCTGGCGGCGTTTCGTTGGAGCGCATTCGCTGCGGCGCGTGCGAAGTCGAAGGCGAGCTGATTGAGCCGCGGTGCCGGACCATAATTTGGCGCCTTCGGCCCTCCACCCATAATGGTGATCGAACCATCATCGATCCTGGTAATGGGGCGGATTTCCTGGAGTGGAAGGCCGGTTTGTTGATCGTAGAGCCGCAGGCCCGCCACAAGCTGCGGATAATCGGGGCGTTTCTTTCCATTGACGAAGACATGGGCGCCGGTCAGTTGCTGCAAGCCAAAACGGCTTCTTATGAAAACCGATTTTATCACCACTTCGGCGCGGGCCGGGCGTGACCCTTTGAACAACGGTGTCAACGCATCGCGGACATGGGGTTTGATGTTGGCGCTGATGGCGTCTTCCAGAGCCAGTTGCCTGCCCTGCCTGTTGATAACCCCCATCCGGGTTCCGAGCGTTCCTAGAGCGGATGATCCAGCCAGAGACTGGCTGATCTCCCCATCGAGATTTGCCACCAGCAATGGCCGTTCGGCTTCCGCATAACTGACCGTGATCTCTCCCAGCGTGAAGGTACCGAGGTAGCTCGGCCGCTGGGGCTGAGAAACCGTCTCGCAGCCCGCAAGAAAAACTGAGATCAGCAGCAGTAATATTCCAATGGCCAAGCGGCCTGAGAGAGATCCGATATATAAAAATCCAGAATTCATCCTTGAAACTGCCTCTTTGCAAATAGCATTGGACAAGTTTTAATGACTTATGCGCAATTTTTAAAGTCCTGCTCAGCGCCCAAAATCAGGTTTGCTTCAGTCACAACACCCTTGGAGTGCGCGCGGCAAGCCGCCGCTCATCCGTCATCAGGGCGGGAGGCCAGCCGTTCTATCGGGCAAGTGGGACCGTCAAACCTCAGCTGGGTTTCAGGCAACTTGTCTACTCACTGCTTAATCCGCATAATCGCGCATAACATATCGTTTACACCCGGACTGTAGAGTTCTTTGGCGCACCATTGGCGCTGTTTATGTTTTGCATGACAGTTCAGGCTGAGCGAAGCGCTCATTAATAAGTTTACCGTCAGAATTTGCAGCAATCCGCCCTTTTTTAGCCTTTCACACATACTAAATTATAAATATCGCGTATGGCATATGAATCGAAATCGGGAGAAAGACCATGGCAGACAAACCCACTGTTACACAGGCCATGATCAAGGCTTATGACGACTACACCCATCTGACACTGGACCGCCGTGCCTTCATGGACAAACTGAGCAAGCTTGCCGGGTCCGGGGCCGCGGCTGCGGTGATCGCTCCGCTGCTGGCAGCGAACAGCGCTCACGCAGCAATTGTGGCGTCCGATGACCGGCGGGTGGCAGCTTCCGACGTGAGATTCATCGGAGCCACAGGCGTCATGGGGGGCTATCTGGCGGTACCGGCGTTTGCAACCGGACCCGTACCGGGAATTCTGGTTGTTCATGAAAATCGTGGTCTCAACGAGCATATACGCGATGTCGCGCGGCGTTTCGCACTGGAGGGTTATGCAGCGCTGGCTGTCGATTTTCTCTCACCGCTCGGCGGAACACCGGACGACGAAGACACGGCGCGCGAAATGGTCAGCGAGCTGAAAGATGATGATACAGTCGCCAATGCAGTGGCAGCAAGGGCTTGGCTTGCCGGACACCCGCGAAGCACAAGCAGGGTTGCCGCAATCGGATTTTGCTGGGGCGGCGGGCTGGTCAATCAGCTGGCTGTGGCAGATCCGGAGCTTCGAGCAGGCATTGTCTATTATGGACGCCAGCCCGACACCAAGGATGTTCCGAAAATCAAGGCGGCGATGCTCCTGCACTACGCTGGCCTCGATGAACGTATAAACTCCGGTCTTCAGGAATACCGGTCGGCGCTGCTTTCCAATGACAAGGTGTTCGCTATCCATGTCTATCCGCGCGTCAACCACGCCTTTGCCAATGATACGTCGGCCGCGCGCTACAGCAAGGAGGCGGCGGATCTGGCGTGGACCCGCACAATTGCATATCTCAAGGGTACGATGTTCTGACCCGCAGCATTCATGTCATGTCAGATTGGTATGACAATCGCGGGCGTACTTACCATCGGATAACACGGTGAAATTGGTTTCCTGCCGCTTGCAAAGGTCAAATCTGCCGTTTACGCTTACGTTAACGTCATACATTTCGGAGAATTGTCCATGAACGAACTCGTTTCCCGCATCGCCACAAATGTCGGTGTTGATCCCGACATCGCAGCAAAGGCCGTTGGCGCCATTCTGGAATTTCTGCAGTCGGAAGGCCCGGCTGACAAGGTCAAGGAAATGCTGGCGGCCGTACCCGGCGCCGCAGACCTGATCGCTCAGGCTCCGAGCGGCGGCATGCTGTCGATGGGCGGCGTCATGGGCTTGGGCCAGAAGCTGATGGGCATGGGTCTTGGCATGGGTGAAATTTCCAGCGTTGCCAAGGAAACCATGGGGTATGCCCGTGAAAACGGCGCGGGCGATTCCATCGACGAAATCGTCGCTGCGATCCCCGGACTGTCGCAGTTCGTCTGAGGCCTGCACGGCGCGACCCAGCGCCTGATCAAGCAATTCAATGTTCAATCCGGCGGTGCAAATCGCCGGATTTTTTGTGTGCACAGTGTTTTCTGGAGAGCCAAGGTGCTTCAGACAGCGGGCACAGGCAGATGACGAAATATTTAGCAGCAGCGGGACCGCCCGTTTCCAGGCAAGCCCCGCGCTCCTCCCCATCCACCGCCTCGCGCAAATGCTCTTTCCAAAAGACTCCGGCCGGCGGACTGGATCCGGAGTCTACAGCGCCGCGCATCCAATTGGGTGCGCAAAGGTCGCTGTAACCTTTTGAAATGATGCATGTACGTTATCGTACAAATGAATCCATTTGAACGCGACATGCATTAGAAAGCGCTGCGTCAGGCTGGACGGATGGCTTTGTTCAGTTTGGAGGCGATCACCCAAGCCACCGGCAGACCCGCCAGTGCGCCCAAGGCTGCAGCAATCGAAATAGACATTGCATCCATACGATCCAGCACCAACGCGGCGATAACAAAACTGCCCGCCAACATGCTGCCGACGATGATGTAGACCATTGCTGTAAGCTTGAGCATGAATGCCCCCTGTATTTCCGGCCCCGCAGCCAGTTTGACCTGGTGCCCTCTGCAACAAGTACTAGACCGAAGCTGGAACGAAGATTTTGATCTGGCTCAATCAGCACGCAAAATTCCGGCATTGATTTGAGTGTTCCGCGGCAAGACTGGTGCAGGCGCCCGGTCTGCCCCATAATGGCACAGCGGCAACTGGCACGGTTCATGCTCCATCACCCGCATGAGCACGAACCATCCCGTTTTAAGCCGCCGCGCGCTTCTGAGCAGCCTTGCAGGTATAGGTGCGGCAAGTCTTCTGGCACCGCTGACCGCCTCCAGGGCCATGGCGGGCGACCTGTTCACGCAGATTGATCTGCGTGGCGGGCATGATGCCGATCTCGCGGGCCTGTTGCCCGATGCGGTGGACGACCAGAGCCGCCGGTTTCAGCGCGCCATCGACGACGCTGCGGCAAGCGGCCGGATCCTGCAGCTGCCGCCGGGCACATTTGTCATCTCCAATATCGACCTGCCGGAAGGTGCCCGGATCATGGGCGCGCCGGGTGCGACGCGGCTGATCTATGGCGGGCGCGGTCACTTCATGCTGGCTGAGGGCGCGCGGCGGATCGAGCTTTCGGGCCTGGTTCTGGATGGCGCCAACCAGCGGCTGGGCGAGCATGTGTCGGCGCTTTTGCACCTGCGCGGCGTTTCCGAAGCCATCATCGATGACATGGCGATTGCCGGTGCTGACGGGCATGGCATTACGCTTGAGGCCTGCGGCGGACGGATCAACCATTGCGAGATTTCCGGCGCACGGCTGGCGGGGATCTATGCCATTGAAAGCCGCTCGCTGGCGATCACCCGCAATGTGGTGCGCGACTGCGCCAATGGCGGCATTCTGGTGCACCGCTGGTCAGTGGGTGAAGACGCGACGCTGATTGACGGCAACCGGGTGATGCGGATTGCCGCACGCGCCGGCGGTACCGGCCAGAACGGCAACGGCATCAACATCTTTCGCGCCGGCAATGTGATGGTGACCAACAACCATGTGTCCGATTGCGCGTTTTCGGCGATCCGCGCCAATTCGGCCAGCAACATCCAGATTGTCTCCAACCAGGCGATCCGCTCGGGCGAGACCGCGATCTATGCCGAATTCTCATTTGAGGGCGCGGTGATTGCCTCGAACCTTATCGATGGCGGCACGGTGGGCATTTCGGTGGCCAATTTCAACGAGGGCGGGCGGCTGGCCAGTGTCACCGGCAACATCATCCGGAATCTCTCGACCATAGGCCCGTACCCGGCTGAATATGCGGGGTTCGGCATCGGCATGGCTATCGAGGCGGATGCAGCGGTTTCAGGCAACGTCATCGAGGGCGCGCCAAAGTGGGGTGTGCTGATGGGCTGGGGGCCGTTTTTGCGGGCGGTCAATTTTACCGGCAACACCATCCGCCAGTGCGGCGCAGGCATCGCAGTCTCGGTGGTCGAGGGCGCAGGCGCGGCACTGATCTCGGGCAACATGTTCGACACTACGCCGGGCGGGGCCATCATCGGCTGCCGCTGGAACGAGGTTGTGACCAGGGATCTGGCCAAGGTTGGCGCGGGACAATTCAAGCATTTGACGCTGGAGCACAATGCGGTGACTTGAGGGCCATCCTATGTGCAAGGTCGCATTTTGAAGCTCAAATCCATACCGCTGCAAGGCACCCCGGAGGGTGCCTTGCGTTTTTGGTTAGTTGGACTTTTCCGCGATTGAGGCTTTGGCCTGATCAATCAGGACCTGACCATCTATGCCTTGCGTCCCCATTTCGGCGACCCAACGCGCGATAACCGGCTTGGAGGCTTCCTTCCAGCGGGCCACTTCCGCTTCATCCAGCTCGATGATGTTGTTGCCGGCGGCCACCGCGATGTCACGGCCCGGCTTGTCATTTTCCTCCATCACCTCGGCTGCAAAGCCCGAGAGTTTGGCTCCAGATTCTGCATCAAGAATTGCACGCAGGTCTTCCGGCAAAGCCTCATATTTGGCCTTGTTCATCACCAGAACGATGGCAGCGGTGTAAAGCGCCTCTGGTCCACCAAATTCGGTATGGTTCTTGACCAGTTCGGTCAGGCGGATTGACGGCGTCACTTCCCACGGGATCACGGTGCCGTTGATGACGCCTTTTGACAGCGCCTCGGGGATTGCAGGCAGCGGCATGCCAATCGGCGTTGCGCCCAGTTCCGAGAGCATGTCGTTGATCACCCGGGTTGGGCCACGCATGGTTTTGCCGGCCATGTCTTCGAGTTTGGTCACGGGTTCAGAGGTGTGGACAACACCGGGTCCATGAACCCACGCGCCCAGCACCTTCACATCGGCATACTCGTTTTGCTGAAAGTCGGATTCGACCATGCCCCAGTAGGCCAGCGATGTGGCAACGGGATTTGTCATCATGAACGGTAGTTCGAAGACTTCGCTGCGCGGAAAGCGGCCTGGCGTGTAGCCCACCAGTGTCATCGTCATGTCCGCAACGCCGTCTATTGCCTGGTCCATCAAATCAGATGGCCGCCCTCCCAGCGACATGCCATCGAAGTGTTCGATTTTCAGCCTGCCTCCGGAAAGTTCGGCGAGACGATCAGCCCAGGGCTTGAGAATGTGCTTGGGTACTGTTGCGACTGGCGGCAAGAACTGGTGCAGCCGAAGGGTAACCTCTTGCGCGCCTGCTGTGCCCGGCAAGGCAGTCAGTGCGATTGCACCGGCCACCACTGAATAGATGAAATTACGTCTGAACATTTTACTTCCTCCCATTATCTTTTTCTTACTTCTGTTTTCCACCTGAACGGCCGTGTTCAAGGCGTGGAACTTCCTGACTGGCTTTGGCTCCTCCCTTTCGAGAAAGCCCCTCTCCCGGGACCAGCAGTGTCTGCACCCGTTCAAACGGCACGGGCATAATCGACCAGATTGTAGTTGAAGGCGGCGAGCCCGGATCTTGCGACAGGGTGTCTGGACGCAAACAGTTTGCGTGCAGCCATATGAGGCGACGCGGAATCAACTGTCTCAACACTGACCAGCCTGTCGCCATTAAAGCTCAAGACAACGAGCCCTCCCTTTTCCGGTTCGATGACAACCTGTTCGTCCGCACCTGATCCGAGACCGGCGATTTGCAGCTTGAGATCGCCCTGATCGCTCCAGAACCATGGAACGGCGGAATAGGGTGCGGGTTGACCGGTGAGCCGTTTGGAGATCGTCCGGGCATGGTCGGTCGCGGCCTGGACCGATTCAAGCCGGACCCGCCTCCCCGACAGAGGATCAGGGAAATTGCAGCAATCCCCCAGAGCGGAAATGTCAGGGTTTGATGTGAGCAGCAGATTGTCAACGTCTACACCGTCGGAGACAGCCAGACCGGCTTCTGCAGCCAGTTCACTGTTGGGGACAACACCCGTGGCGATGAGGACCATGTCGCCGGCAATTTCCGATCCATCGGCAAGGCGTGCGCCGGCGACGCCGCCCGCGCCGTCATCGATCAGTCCGGATACGTACTGGCCCAGCCGGACGACTGTTCCCTGCTCTTCATGGTTTTTCAGAAAGCGCAGGGACATCGTGTCCGAAACTGCACGCGACATGAGACGGCTTGCCCCTTCAATCACGGTGACATTAACGCTGGAGGCCGCAGCAACGGCTGCGAACTCCATGCCGATGAAACCGCCGCCGACCACCAGCACATGGCTGGCGGCCGGCAGACGGTCGCGCAGGTCCGCCGCATCAGCGAGATTGCGCAGGCTGAGCACATTGTCGAGCTCGAGATTGGCGATGGGCGGCCGGGCGTTGCGGCTGCCGGTCGCAAGGACGAGATGATCGTAGGCGATCTCCATCCCGTTGCCGGTTGCGATGAGCTTGCCATCCGGGTCAATCCGGGTCACCCGGGTGTGTGCCATCAACGAGATTTTGTTTTTCTCGAAAAAGGCTGGAGGCCGAAAATGAAGCCGGGCTCCATCCCCGTGATTCAGGTAGGCCTTTGACAGTGGTGGTCGTTGATAGGGCAGCCCCGGTTCATCACCAACAAGCAGAATTTCGCCCGGAAAGCCGTCCAGGCGGAGGTTTGCGGCCATCTGGAAGCCGCCGTGACCGCCACCGACGATGACGACGCGTTGAGCTGTCATATCTGTGCTTCCGGAAGGTATATCGTCAGGCCGTCTAGATCATCGGTAATTGCGATCTGGCAAGACAAGCGACTGGTTTCCTTCACCTCGCATGCAGCGAAATCGAGCATTGCCCGTTCGTCGCCGGTGGCTACACCAACTTTCGGGCTCCAGTCGTCTGCGACATAGACATGGCAGGTTGCGCACATCATTGATCCGCCACACTCAGCGACAATTCCGTCGACATTGTTGGCAAGCGCCACCTGCATGACACTGTCGCCGTCCTTGGCGTCAACTGTGGTTTCATCACCATCCGCGGACACAAATGTAAGTCTTGCCATCGCCGGTTTCCTTCAGACATTCTCGGTGGATTTGTGGCGCATGTCAGTTCAGCCGCACAGGCAAATTGAGCGGCCCGCGGAAGCCAAAGCCCCACCAGACCACTTTCTCAGGCTCAACCAACTCCATGCCGGGAAAGCGCTCGAAGATCATCGGAAGTATTATTTTGCCTATGGTCAACCGTGCCAAATGTGTCCCCATGCAATGATGCGGGCCACTTCCGAAGCTCTGGTGATTGATCTTGGGGCGAAGTGCATTGAATTTGCCTCCGTCTTCAAAGAGGTCTTCGTCATGGTTCGCCGACGCCTGTGCGGTCATGATGATTTCGCCTTTTGCGATATCTATGCCGCGAATTTGCGTGTCCTCGTTGGCGCAACGCGAACTTGCCTGAATCGGTGCTACCCAGCGCAACCCCTCTTCAAAAGCCGCACTCCAATTGCCGGTTCGCTTGATTTCCTCCAGTTGCTCCGGATTGGTGAGCAGCCCGTAGAGGACGGTCAGCAGCGAGTCACGGGGCTCGTTTATGCCGCCGCCAATGGCGATTTTCAGATTCGCGAGAACCTGGCTGAAGGCGATCGGGTCTTCTGCGTTGATCATGACGGACAGAGCCGACTGATCCGGTTCCGCTTTAAGAACCGGGACGCGGCTTTCGACCATCGCGTTCATGGCATCATGGCAGCCGTCGACGCGCTCGAACGGCTCATCGGCATAACCAAAGTTTCCGGCGCCGTCGATGAGTGCTTGCGACCAGTATTGCATCTGCTGGTCGGTGGCGTCCGGTATACCCAGAATTTCGGCAAGGATCCGGGCTGCCAGCGGCCCGGCAAGAACCGGGAAAAGGTCGACGACCTCGTGCCGGGGGAGCCGGTCGAGATAGGCGGCGGCATGTTTTTCATAGGCCGGCCCCCAGACGGTCTTGAGGTTGACCGGAGAGAAGGTCGGCATCATCGCCATGCGCTCGCGCAGGTGCTCTGCCCCGTCCTTGCGCATCAATGTATGAGCCTGAAACGCACGCTTCATCGGGGTATTGGGATCATTGTTGCTGAACAACGCGGGATTGTCTTTCACAGCGCGGGTATCGGCTGCCTTGGTCAGCAGGGTTCTGCCGAGGGATTTGACGCGCACAACCGGCGCTTCGGCACGAAGCCTGCGATAGATCGAATACGGATCCCGCGTGAGCTGGTCCAAAGTGATGGTTTCATCCGTCGGCAATTGGCTCATTGCTTCGTGGCCCTCCCAGGCAACCATGGCGCGAACGCCGTCATGGGACAGGGACCATAGTAACATTGACATAATCGAACAATTAGATGGATTTGATTTTGTAAATCAAATATCCCGATAATGCTTTTTCATCCGTCACCACTGACAAAAGGATCTCGCAATGAAGCAACCGACGCTGCTTGCGATGGACTTCGCTGCACTTCGCACTCTGCGGCTGCTGTATGAAAACCGGTCATTCACTGAAACGGCAGCTGTTCTCGGGGTCAATCAGTCGGCAGTAAGTTACACCATCGAGAAGCTGCGCCGGGCCTTCAGCGATCAGCTGTTCTTTCGTCAGGGCGGCAAAGTGGTTCCGACCGAGCGATGTGGCATCATCGTCCCGTCGATAACGCGGATGCTTGATGAAATCGAAGCACTTGCATCGCCTGGTTCGTTTGATCCATCGGCGGCGGAACTGACCGTCACAATTGCCTGCAACTATTATGAGCGGCAGATCATCATGCCTGGCGTTATCAAAGCATTGCGCGAGAGAGCACCCGGCATCCGGATTGCTGCATTGAACTCGACAACACAAGGCGCGCAACTCCTGAAGCTGTCGGATGCCGATCTGTTGATAGGGCCACTTCACCCGGATGGGCATGAGTTCTATTCGAGATCGCTGCTTGGCGAACGCTACGTATGCGTCATGGACAGATCAAATCCTCTCGGGGATCATCCGTTGGGACTCGAGCACTACGTCGAAGCGCCCCACGCCACCGTGACCTATGGCGGAACATGGCGCTCGCGCTATCTCGTACAGCTCGACAGTCTCGGCATGCAGCTCAACACGGTTCTGGAGGTTCCCAGTCCCGCCGGGTTGGAGAAGGTCATTTCCGGCACCGACCTGATTGCCACAGTTCCCAGCCGGATTGCCGAGACTTATGGTGATGCCATCAAGATAGTCGAATCTCCCTGCCCGGCACCATTTGAAGTCTATCTGGTCTGGACAACCCGGACCCACAAATCGGCGATGCATGACTGGCTTCGAAAGTTGATACTCAAGTGTGTCGTTGAGCCAGCATCCGTGATCGATTGATCCATTTCGGCGCTGCCAGGAACCATCCCGTACGAACATTGAATTGGCACACCCACCATACCGCCGGGATGGCTGGCTGAAGCCGCGATTGACATCCTCCGCTCCTTTACAGCCACTCTGAACTCATTCCACCAGCCGGAGACCGCCGTCATGACGCTCGAATTTCTTATCACAACGCTGATCGTGGTTCTGCTGCCCGGCACCGGAGTGATTTACACGCTGGCGGCTGGGCTGACGCAAGGCGCGCGGGCGGCGGTGTTGGCGGCGTTTGGGTGTACGCTGGGGATCGTGCCGCATGTGGTGGCGTCGGTGGCGGGGTTGGCGGCGCTGCTACACGCCAGCGCGATGGCGTTTCAGGTGCTCAAATATCTCGGCGTTCTCTATCTTTTTTACATGGCCTGGCAGATGTGGCGTGATACCGGCGCGCTGGCAATTGATGCGCCGGAGGCCAAACAGCAGGCGCAAAAAAGCCGATGCGGATTGTTGGCGCGGGCATTCTGGTCAATCTGCTTAATCCGAAACTGACGCTGTTCTTCCTCGCCTTCATGCCGCAATTTGTTGATATCGGGACGGCCAATGCGAGTGTCGAGATGCTCGGGCTGGCAGGCGTGTTCATGGCGGTCACCTTCATCGTGTTCGTGGCCTACGGGTTGCTCGCGGCACAGGCGCGCGACCATGTGATTTCACGGCCAAAGGTGATGCGGCTCGTCAAGCGGTCGTTCGCCTCGGCTTTCGGGTTGATGGGTTTGCGGCTGGCGTTTGCCGAGCGCTGAAAGTTTATCGAGATCCGGAACCTTTTTGGCGCTGCCCCGTTGCTTGGGAGAGAACGCGCGCCTATGTTCTGACGACGTTGCGGGATTTCACGTCCCGCCGCCAATTCAAATTTCTAGAGGAGAGACCCCATGGCCCTCGAACTGCCAAAACTGCCGTACGACTATGATGCACTTGCGCCCTATATGTCGCGCGAGACGCTGGAATTTCACCACGACAAGCACCATCAGGCCTATGTCACCAACGGCAACAAGGCCCTGGAAGGCTCACCGCTCGAAGGCAAGTCGCTTGAAGAGATCTGCAAGGCAGCCTATGCCGAGAAGAACGCTCCGCTGATCAACAATGTCGGCCAGCACTACAACCATTTGCATTTCTGGAACTGGATGAAGAAGGGCGGCGGTGGAACATCGCTTCCCGGCGCGCTTGCCAAGGCAGTTGAGTCCGATCTGGGCGGTTACGACAAGTTCCGTGCCGATTTCATCAATGCAGGCGCCACACAGTTCGGCTCCGGCTGGGCATGGCTTGCGGTCAAGGACGGCAAGCTTGCCGTGATGAAGACTGCCAATGGCGAAAACCCGCTGATGCACGGCGCATCACCGATTCTGGGCTGCGATGTGTGGGAGCACAGCTACTACATCGATTACCGCAACGCCCGTCCGAAGTATCTCGAAGCGTTCGTCGACAACATGATCAACTGGGATTATGTCGCTGAAATGTATGAAGCGGCTCGCTGAACTGCGATCAATTAACTGATACGAATAGAAAGGCCCGGCGACCCGTTCGCCGGGCTTTTTTTGTGGCACAATCAAAGTCCGTCCGGGATGAACCCGCCCGATGACACAGTGTTCACAAACTTTTGACTTCCCTGACATTTTCAACATGTAATCATGACCGGGCACGTGTCATCCAACCGATCAATCACTGCAGGAGAGACTTCATGAAATTCCGGACCTTGTTTGCCGCAGCCCTCATCGGCGCTGCAGGATTTGCGCCCGCGATCGCTGCTGACGAGCCTCAGGTGGTTCGCCAGGAAATGATGAAGAAGGTTGGAGGCGCGACCGGCGCCATGGCCAAGATGGTCAAGGGCGAAGTTGATTACGATGCCGCCGCGGCACTCGCCGCGCTGACCACGATCAGCGAAGTGGCGGGTACAATCGGCGAGTATTTCCCGGCCGGGTCTGATACCGGATTTGAAACCGAAGCCGCACCGGCAATCTGGACCGACATGGACGGCTTCAAGGCCAAACTGGCTGCGTTCAAGGCTGATGCCGATGCCGGCGTGGCAGCAGCGCCTGCAGATCTTGACGGTCTGAAAGCCGTATTCGGGCCGCTGACCAAGAACTGCGGTGCCTGCCACGAGACCTATCGCCTGAAAAAGAGCTGATGCATCCAGCCTTTCAATTCCAATATGCCGGGCGGCAGCTGTGAGACGGCTGGCGCTTGGTCTTGTACTGGCCGCTATTGCAGGCGCGGGCATAGCATTCGTGCTGACTGCGCCTGCACCGGTTTCGTCGGAACGGCTTAAAGCCATCGCTGCGATTAATGGCGATGCGGCGGCCGGCGAGACAATGTTCTGGGCCGGCGGCTGCGCCTCCTGCCACGCGGCGCCTGACGCCAGGGATGATGCGCGAATGGTGCTGTCGGGCGGTGTCCGGCTGAAGAGCGATTTCGGCACCTTCATTGCGCCCAACATCTCGCCGGATCCTGACGCCGGTATTGGCGCCTGGCCGGTCGAGGATTTCGCCAATGCGATGCTGGCCGGGGTTTCGCCCGATGGCGGGCATTATTATCCGGCGTTTCCCTACGGATCCTATGTCCGGATGACGGATGGCGACATCGCCGACCTGTTCGCGTTCATGAAAACGCTACCTGAAAGCAAGGTCGCGTCCCTGCCCCACGAAGTTGGATTTCCGTTCAATATCCGGCGATCACTGGGCGGCTGGAAGCTGTTGTTCTTCACTGACCAGCCGCGGGTGACGCTTGCCAGCGATGATCCGCAGCTTGAGCGCGGGCAATATCTGGTCGAAGGCCCAGGCCATTGCGGCGAATGCCACACACCGCGCAACCTGATCGGCGGCTTTGTCTCAAACGCCTGGCTGTCGGGCGCCAAAAACCCCGAAGGTGAAGGGGTGATCCCCAATCTCACACCGGGCGGCAAATCGATCAGCGGCTGGAGTGCATCCGACATCGCCTATTATCTGGAAAGCGGTTTCACCCCGGATTTCGACAGCGTTGGCGGATCAATGGTGGATGTGCAGAAGAACATGGCGCAATTGAAAAGCGGCGACCGGGATGCGATCGCCGCCTATCTCAAGGCGCTGCCCGAACGGGCCAATGGCTGGGAGTGACGGATAGAGCGCCACTGCATTGGCCAGTATTTTCAGGCCCGCATTTATTCAGTCAGGCGCGCCGCAATTTTTGATGCCTGAATGCCGATGCTCTTGAATGCCGCAATCAATTCCGAGCTATTGCCGGCATCGAAGAAATGCTCAGGCGAGCTTGCGCAATAGGACAGCAATTGCTTGCCGCGCCATGGGGCGGCGAACGCCACTGTGTAGACCTGAATACCGTCTGCCTTGGCGCCGTCACACAGTATCTTGGTTGACGTATCGGCAGAATTGTAATTGTTATCGCCATCAGTCATGAAGACAAGAAACTTGTCGGGCACCTGGCCGGATCTTTCCGCGTGCTTGGTCACTTCCTTGTCTTTCATCAACCGCTGGTACCCCCATTTGAAGGCATCGGTTGAATCGGTGCCGCCATCTGCGTCGAGGGTGTTGACGAAATCTGTCACCTTGCCGAGATTCCAGACCAAATTCTGGGTTTCACGCAACTTAATGTCGTAGCTTGACGCGCCCAACCGGACATATTTTCTATCTGGATCCGATGCTTGGAACTGGGTGACCATGGCACTCACAGCGATTTTGAGAACATCCATCTTGTTCAAGCTGCCCAGTGGTTGGCCGTCAGGACCGAGAACGACGTTTACGCCTTCAACAGACGAACCGCTCTCGAGATCCCAATCCATTGACCCCGACTTATCGAGCACAAGCGCCATCGAAAAGGAGCCCAGGGCAGCGCTGCTCCCGCCCTCGGATTTGCCAACAACGTTGACGGTCAGGCTTTCCCTCCCCATCACACGTGCCATGGGTGTCAGTGTCTGGGTTCCGCTCATGGCAATCGCCACGCGCCAGATGGTGCGGCCTTCATCATCGATGGGTGTGATGGTGATTACGGGCTGAACACTCATGTTCGCGAAAACAGGAATATCCTCCTCAACCTGCCCCTGCAGGAATGTCGCGGCGAAGGCTTTCGCATCTTCCACGCTGAGGTCGTCGTCCTGCGACAACCGCGTTACCGTTGCCAGCGCTGCGCTGTCGACAGCATTCTGCAGCCGGGCTTTCATCGACATCGAATTGGTCGTATCAACGGCTAGGCTTGCCGCAATAAATACAACCGGAATGGCCAACCCCGCCAGCATGGCAAAGTTGCCTTGTTTGTTGCGAAACAATTCCGCCATTTTTAACATCGGTGAACTGGCCATCTCTGGACCCCGTTTTCATCTGAAACTCTATGCGAGTACAAATACAACGGAAGCCATGAGCGTTGGCTTAAATGAGAAGCTCAAATTTTACCGACTATCAAATCGGCACATATCCGCGGTCTTTTCCGCATGTGATACGATCGATTTTCGGTTCTTTTCTATAACGGCTCATGCGGCAGCGCGGCATTCGAGCCTGGCCAGCCCAATTTATGCGCACGGACCTCTTCACAGCCGGCAGTTTTCCTGTGCGTGAGCGTCAAATATCTGAAGCTCGAAAGCCTGACAGGCTTTTCCGCGCCAGCGCCGAAACCCGCACCTGACGATGTGCTGCATCGTGCTTGCGGTATTTTCTGCACGGGCTCGAAAAAACTGTTGAACCAAACTGGGTCCGCTCAAAGATATCCGGCTTTATCTGGTCAATCGTGTGACGAGCTTGACCGCTTCTTCGCCAATGTCGGTGAAGGCTTGCGTCAACTCTTCGGCGCTCTCGGCATCATAGTAATATTTACTGCCAGAGGAGCAGGCGTTCAGAAGGTTCTTGCCGCTCTGTGGCGCCTGAAAGGCCACGGAGAAAATGGTGACACCTTTCTCCTTGGCCAGAGTGCAGGAAGAAATTGTCTGTCTGTCGATATATGCAGTTTCCCATTCATTTGTGTTGCGGCTTTTCCTGTTTTCGCCGTCCGTCATGAAGATTATGAATTTGGACGGGCTTTTGGATCCGTTTGCAGAAAAATGAGCATTGATTTCGCCCGGGCCGGTCACCTGTTCGTAGCCCCATTGCATGGCGCCAGAGGAGTTTGTGTAGCCGTCCGCGTCGAGCGCATTGGCGAAGTCCGTCACCTGTGACTTGGTCCAGGTGATAGTCCGCATGTCGCTGCTTTCAGTTTTGTCATTGTAACTGACCGCACCCATACGGGTGTATTGATTGTCCGGATCAGATTCCTGGATATGCGTTGTCAGAATACCGACCGCTTCCTTCAGGACGTCGATTTTGGGTATGTCGACTTGCTGGGTCGTGGTGCCGCATTGGTAGGTTACCCTGGTGTAGTAGCCCTTTCTCCAGTTGTATTCCCAGCGGGTGCAATATTGGGGAACAGTCTCGGTTCTCGTCCGGCCCGAAGACTCTTTCATTGATCCCGAACGGTCGAGCACAAGCATCATTGAAAGCGGATTGGAGCCATCCCGGGCGGATTCAGATGTGCCGCTAATTGCGATATCGATCGTATCCTTGCCGACAAAACTCGCCATCCTGGTGGTTTTTTGCGACCCGATGACTGCGACCTGGACCTTCCATACAGTCTTTGATCCGGTTCCCGATTTCGTGAGCGTCACCGTCGGGGTGGCCGAAAAGCCATCATAAGCGTTGGCGTCGTCCGATATCTGTCCATTGAAAAAATTCGTAGCGTAGGCGATCGCCTGGCTTTCGGTGATCTTTTCCTCGGCAAGCTGACTCGTCGTCGCCAGCGCCGCACTGTCGGCGGCATTCTGAAGGCGGGTTTTCATTGACAGCGCGTTGGTGGTGTCAACCGCAAGGCTGCCCGCAACGATAAGAACCGGCAGCATCAATGCCGCAAGTATGGTGAAATTGCCGTCGTTGTTGCGAAGCAATTTCGCGATCATCATGATCGGTGAACTGGTCATCCGCGGACTCCACATCATTGGAATTCAATGTGAGCCTTATAACCGCGAGGTATGAGGATGGGCTTAAGCCAAATGGTAAAGACTTGGAAAACGCAGTTCCGGATTACCTCTGCGCTTATCTTAGCATTCGTTGCACGGAAGGCCGTTCTCTGCCTTCCGTAAAACCCAGCTGAAACTGCGGCTCAAGCTTTTTCAACGACCTTGAGCGCAAAAGCATATTCATAAGCGACTTCTTCAAGCCGTTGAAACCGGCCAGACGCGCCCGCATGACCAGCGGCCATATTGATCTTGAACAGGACCGGTGCCTGGCTTGTCGACATATCACGCAAGCGCGCCACCCACTTGGCAGGCTCCCAGTAGGTCACGCGTGGGTCGGTCAGGCCGGCGACCGCGAGGATTGGCGGATAGGCTTGCGCGGTCACATTGTCATAAGGCGAATAGCTGGCGATGGTTTTGTAATCCTCAAGCGAGGCAATCGGATTGCCCCATTCCGGCCATTCCGGCGGTGTCAGCGGCAAGGTATCATCGAGCATCGTATTGAGCACATCGACAAAGGGCACCGCGGCAATGATTGCGCCAAAGGCATCAGGTGCCATGTTGGCGACAGCCCCCATCAGCATTCCACCGGCGGAGCCGCCCTGGGCGACGATGCGATCATGGGAAGTGAAGTTTTGCTTGTCGAGATAGCGCGCTGCGGCAATGAAATCGGTAAACGTGTTGGTCTTGTTGCCGCGCTTGCCTGCCTCGTACCAGGCAAAGCCTTTTTCCTTGCCGCCGCGAATATGGGCGATGGCATAGACAAAACCGCGGTCAACCAGTGACAGGCAGTTGGTGTTGAACCCGGCCGGGATCGCGATCCCGTAGGAACCGTAGCCGTAAAGCAGGCACGGCGTTGTTCCATCAAGCGGCGTATCATGCCGGTAGAGAAGTGTTACCGGCACCAGTTCGCCATCGTCCGACGGCGCCATGACGCGCCGTGTGACGTAGTCTGCGGGCGTGTGACCTGAGGGCACCTCGTCGCGCTTGAGAAGCGTGCGCTCGCGGGTGGTCATGTTGTAGTCGTAAAGTTCTGACGGCGTCGTCATCGAGGAATAGCTGAACCGGACAATATCGGTATCGTATTCCATCGATCCATGGAAACCGAGCGCATAGGCCTCTTCATCAAATGCGACGGCGTGTTCTTCGCCAGTGGTCCGGTCGTGGATGACGATGCGCGGCAGGCCGTTTTCGCGCTCCATCCAGACCAGATGATTGCGATAGGCACTGACCGAGAGGATCAACCGGCCCGGTTTGTGCGGCACGACTTCGCTCCAGTTCGCGGGCTCCGGCGTTCCGACCGGAGTCTGCATGATCTTGAAGTCCTTGGCGCCGTCTGCGTTGGTGAGGATGAAGAACACGTCCCCACCTTCGTCTAGCGAATACTCAACGCCCGTCTGGCGTTCGGCCACCAGACGGGGCTTGGCTTTCGGATCATTGGCCGGCATCACCCAGCATTCCGATGTCTCGTGATCATTGATGCCGATCATGATGAAATCATTCAGACGCGTTCCCGACACACCCATGAAAAAGCCGGTGTCCAGCTCCTCGTGAATGAGGACATCGTCGCTCTGCGGGGTTCCGAGACGGTGATAAAAAATCTTGCTGGGACGGTGGTTGTCATCAACTGCGGTGTAGAAAAATCCTGTGCAATCGGCCGACCAGGCCGCGCCGCCGCCAGTGTTCTCGATCAGGTCGCTGCCGTCTTCACCGGTACGCAGATCCCGCACCTTGAGAGTAAAGAATTCCGAGCCCTTGTCGTCATAGCCCCAGATCATCGCAGCGTGATCGGGCGAATGACCGGCGCCTGCAAGCCGGAAATAGGCCTTGTCTTCCGCCTCCAGGTCACCATCGAGCATCATCTGCTCGTCACCACCAGCGCGGGGTATACGGAAGTATTTCGGCTGTTCGCCGCCGGTGACATAGCGCACGCCATATTGCCAGGGACCATCGGGCGAAGGCACCGAGCTGTCATCTTCCTTGATGCGGCCGCGCATTTCCGCAAACAGCTTCTTCTGCAGCTCTTCCGTGTCGGCCATCGCGGCCTGCTGGTAAGCATTTTCTGCTTCGAGATGGGTGCGGATCGCCGGATCGAGGGTCGACGAATCCTTGAACATGGCCTGCCAGTTGTCATCGCGCATCCAGGCATAGTCATCACTGCGGGTGACGCCATGGCGGGTATCTGTGACAGAACGCTTTTCAGCGACCGGGGCTGCGGGCAGGTTTTTGAATACGGACAAGAATAGCTCCATGAGCGGGATGGACGGGGCTCGCAAAGAGCCGGTCACCCGACATAGAGCTCACACCTTCACCGATCAAGGTGAGGAGGAACGAAAACCGTCCGTCTGCATTTGCCCGGTCACATACTTACAGGATCGTGAACGCTGCCAGGATCAGGCCAGATCACCTGCAGGACGGATGCGGCCGACTTCGATGCCGTTCCAGTTCTTCAGCGTCTTTTGCGACCAATCGCCAAGTTTGGCTGACAGATCCCGATCATCGCTGAACAGCTTGGCCAGACCAGCACCGATCATGGCTTCGGCGCCACGGGTGGCGCCATCCTCGCATTTAAGTGCGATTCCATAGCCTTTTTCCGGAATGGCAGCGCAGAACACGCCTTCCGCCCCGGTTTTGGCAAAGATCCGGCCCGGCGCTACCTGCATGAGCTCGGTACAGGCGCGGCGCGTGCCAGCGACATACCAGGGCTCTGCCATGCAGGCCGACATCAAGCGTTGTGCTGCCTTGGCGCGCTCGGGTCCGAGACCGGCGCCGGATGCCATGCGCGCAAAGCCGTGGGCGATGGTGTTCAAGGGGGCGGCATAGGTCGGGATCGAACAGCCGTCGGTGCCGCAATTGTCGTGGCCGAGGCTCACGCCGGTGAGATCGGACATCACGTCGCGAACGCTGGACTGGACGAAATGATCGTAGCCTACATAACCATGATGATCGACGCCGGCATGGCACGACAGGCATAAAAAGCCGGCATGTTTGCCTGAGCAATTGTTGCCGAGCTGGTTGGGTTTATCGCCGGCGCGGGCCTGCTCGATCAGCACTTTCTGCTCGGAACTCCAATGGCAGCCGCACTCAAAATCGGCCTCCGAGAGACCAGCGCGAGCAACGATATCACCCGCCATCCGCATATGTTCGGGCTCACCGGAATGGGATGAACAGGCAAGCGCCAGTTCCTTGTCGCCAAAACCGTAGCGGTCGGCAGCACCTGTTTCGACCAGCGGCAAGGCCTGCATCGATTTGACCGCCGAACGCGGGAACACCGGGGTTTCAACGTCCCCGAGGCTCATCACCACCGCGCCGTCGCCATCCACCACAACGGCCATGCCGCGATGCCGGCTTTCAACCATCTGGCCACGAGTGACTTCAACAAGGACGGGATTGGACATGGGGCGTTTCCTGGCGGTGGATCTATATCTGGGACCGGCTCTTGCGGCCGGATTGCATATCCGAGTGATCGCAGAAGCCGGCGTTTTGGGCAAGAGGCGGGGACAAAACGGGGAAGGATGTAGGTTGGGCGCAAATTTCTCCGCTTTCCAGGATCGGCGGCGCCGACTGTTGGCGAAACAAGCACGTGCCAACAGTCGATTGAAATCACGATACTTATCTGGCTCCAGGCTTGGCTCAGAACCGGCATCATCCTCATGATCGAGGCCGGGCGCCATTGGAAACCATGAGTTTTGCGGCCGCCAAAATGTCCCCGCCCTTTCAGAGCCTGCCTAGACTTGTCTCCCTCACCACAGCCGTTTCTGCACGGCGAACCGGAGACACTCATGGCTCAGTTTTCCTTTTTCACATCACTATTATCGTGGTTGACGCGGCGGACCGCGTCTTTTGCCCAAGCCCCCTCTCCCGCCCCCACGAGCGCGGCAGATCAGCCATACGCGCAGCCCGTTGTTGCCAAACCTGAGGCCAAGATCGCCTGGGGCGCCAAGGTGACAGATGATTTCAAACGCAAGACCATCACTATCTCCCGCCGGTTGAACATGGATCCCAGCCATCTGATGGCGATCATGGCGTTCGAGACCAGTCGCAGCTTCGATCCGTCGATCACCAATCGTGCCGGATCCGGCGCCACCGGTTTGATCCAGTTCATGCCGGCAACCGCCAGGGATCTGGGGACGACCACCAGCCGGCTGGCATTGATGAATGCCGTTGAGCAACTCGACTATGTCGAGCGCTATTGTAAGACGCAAGAACAGGTGGCAACTACGGGAAAGCGTGGGAAAGCCTGACATTTCGGGCCAATCCTCTATAAAAACAATGGTTTGATAGAAGCGGACGGGTTGTCCGGAAAAAACAGGTGCGCAACATCACTTGGCCTAGAGGTGGTTGACCGGAGGTGGCGCGCAAGATCGGGTGGCGGTCAGATGTTGCGCCCGTACCAAGCGACGCGTCCGGCCACGTGAAGCTGATCAACCTCAGCCTTCGCCACTTCCTCTGCCGGATAGCGCGGGTTGTCACTGATAAGCTGAAGCGAGCCGTTGATGCGGCCGTGAATGCGCTTTACCAGCACCATGTCGCCAAGAACGACCACATAAATCGAGTTATCCCTGAAGCGGCCTATAGACGTGTCGACGAGGAGAACGTCGCCGTCGCGTATGGTCTCTTCCATCGAATCGCCGCGCGCCGTCAGGATCCTGGCGCTCGCCGGGTTGATGCCACGCCCGCGCAGCCAGGAAGCCTGAAAGGCCAGGTATTCCAAGGGTTCCTCGCTGATCGCGACACGCCCATTGCCTGCTGACGCCTGAATATCGAGGCGCGGGACAAGGGCGAATCCCTCGACGGTTGAACCGGCCATATCGATCATCAACATGCCGCCTTTGCTGCCACTCGATGCAGCGGCAGACGCGGATGCCACCTCCTGCAGTTCTGGCCCTTCTCCGGTAATCAGCCACTCCAGCCCCAGCCCCAAGCCCTTGGCGATTTTGGCTAGATTGCTGGCTGAAGGCTCAACGCCGTCAAGATAAGAGGCGAATGTTTTAGGGGACATTCCGCATTTTCTTGCTGATTCGGACTTTTTCCGATCCGGCACGTGTTTTGCAATTCGGTCGGCAATGGTTTCACCGCTCATCCATGAACTCCGAACTCTCTTCGGAGTTCCTGAAACCCCATTAACAGACAGATAATGCCAATATTATCAGCAAATTAGGCATGATATCAGCAATTATTGGGACTCAGAAACTCCGAACTGGAATATCGGCAATATCTGTCTTGTTAAATGGCAAGATATTGCTATTATCCGGTTGCGACATTGTTTGAACCAATACCCCCAACCCAACCGACCTTTCGCAGAGGTCAGAGAAAAGGGAGCAACCATGACGATCACCAAAAAATGGGATCGCTCGGCCATCAAGGCGGAGCTTTTGCGGCAGGGAAAAACCCTTACCGGAATAGCCCGCGATGCCGGCCTTTACGACAGCGCCTGCCGTGCGGGAATTATCGGAGCGAGCCGACCAGGAGCCGAAGCTATTGCTGAGGCACTTGGCGTTCCGTTCCGTGAACTCTTTCCCGACAGCTACACGCTTGGCCGTCACGATGCCTCGAAGACTACCAGCAACACCAAGCGCAAGGCGAGTCAAAAAGACGGTGGCTCTGTGGACGAACGGGCTGCCTGAGATGACCAACCAGCACTCCTTTTCACCACCGGTCGCCAAAGCCGCTGCCGGCGAAGCGATGACGCTGGCCCTGATCGCAGGCGTCATCCTGGCGGCGCTGGCCGCAACAGTGACGGCGATGCTGATCGTCTCAAAGATGCCAGGAGCATTCTGGGCCGCTTTCTCGATCGGTGTCGTCTTCGGCGTCGCTTGCGTTGTGGGCGCGGTCGTCATCGGGGCGCGCCGCAACTGGCCGACCAGTCTTCACTAACCTTTCAAAGGTGTTTCAATGCGTATTGAAGATATCGAAATCGATCTGATCGACATCACCCAGGGCCGGCGTGTCGCGGACCCGAAATGGGCCGAGGCGCTTGCCGCCGACATGGTCCGCAACGGCCAGATCAACCCGATCGAGGTGGTTGAGGCCGGAGACCGCTTCCGGCTGATCGACGGGCTGCACCGCCTCAATGCCCGCGCCATTCGCGGCGAGATTCACGTGACCGCTAGAATCAAGACCGCAGCCGAGGTCGCGACCGATACCGAGGCTACACTTCGGGAAATCGCCGCGAACTTCATGACGCGCGGGCTCAGTGTGCTGGACAAGGCACGGGATGTTGCCCGCTGGCGTGAGGCATACGAGCAGGCCGCAGGCGCTATCAAACCGGGCAAGAAACCAATTAGGGTCAAATCTGACCCTAATTCGAATGAGGCGCTTGACGCGCAGGCGGAGCTGTTCGCGGCAACGTTCTCGGAAGCGGCACAGGCCGCGCTCGGGATGAATAAAGAGGCAATGAAGCGCTATCTGCGGATCGCCAGGATTGACGATGCGGTGCGCATCCGAATCTCGCTGCACCGGGTGGCCGAAAACCAGTCAGAACTGCTTGCGCTCAGCGCCGAGCCCGCCGAGCGCCAATCGGCCATAGCCGGGCTGCTGCTTTCCGATCCACCTGCTGCTCACAGCATCTCTGACGCGATCGCCGTTCTTGATCGTGTCCCGCCACAAGCCAAGTCGGAGCCATGGGCAAAGCTGTCGGATAATTTCGGCAAGCTGCCGGAGACCGCAAAGCGCCGGTTCATAGAAGAGAATTGGGACTTTATCGAAACGCTGATGGCCGAGAGGCAAGCCGCCTGATGAGCAAGCGCCGCGACACACTCACTTCCGACCTGTTCGACTGGCAGCCGCCGAAAGTGGTTGTCGGTTACGGGGAAGATGTGACCGGGCGCGGCGCGCTCGACAACCGAATCGCTCGGGCTGTTTCGCAGGCGCTCAAGGAAGTAAAGGTTCGCAACGTCAAACGCAGCCAGATCGCCCAATCCATGAGCGATTATCTGGGCAGACCAATCTCCGAAGACATGCTGAACAAGTGGGCCTCGGAGGCAGCGGACAGCAACCGGATCACGCTTGACGCCTTTGTGGCGTTGATCGACGCGACCCAAGCTCATGATCTGGTGAGCCTGGTTGTCTCCAGCTTCGGTTTGGTGGCTGTACCCGAGCGGTACAGCGACCTGATCGAACTCCACCTGATTGAAGAACATGAACGCGATGTCGTTTCCAAACGACAGGCGCTGGAAGCACGCGTGAGGGCAAGGCGATGAAGGTTTCACTGATTGGACAGATCGCAGAGGTCGACCGCGAAATCGCGATGCGACAGCGGGTTTACCCGGAGCAGATGCGCAAGGGGAAAATGCGTCAGGCCGAAGCCGACCTTCTGATGCAGCGCATCCAGGCGGTGCGGGAGAGCTTGGTGTTTCTGAAGGAACACGAGAGCTTCATCCGCGCGATGATCGTAGCGAAAATCGCAGACCCTCTGATGGAGGAGGCGATGAAGATAGCTGAGGAACAGAAAGACAAAGGCGGCAGGTACGTCCGTGTGCCCGGACACGGCAGGGTCTACGTTCCCTTGAAGAGGGCGCGCTAGTGGCTCAGATCGCCTTTCGGTTCATCCGGCAAGCCGTCATCAACGTCTCCGGAAAACTCGCCCCAAAGCTTTTCCAACCGGTCGCAGGCAGTCTGAGTGTCTTCATAGATAATGGTTCCGAAGTGCATGCCGTCGTTGAACTGCCCGGCGCTGATATTTGCCGCAACCAGGCTTACGGCAAGTTCAAAGAGTTTTTCTTTCGTCACTGCGATTTCCTCGGCGTGGTGATGACAGGTGCCGTGGAGCGTTGCTGCGCTTCGCGGCACCGCAACCTTGGCATGAGTCTCACTCGCGCCGCAACGCGCACCGGAGGCCGGTCATGAAGGAGTGGCTGACAGCGCGGGAAATCGCCGCCGAGAACCTGCCGGACATGCCGGATACCGAACGGGGAGTTCAACTGTCCGCCGAGCGCCTTGGATGGAACGATCATCCTTATGCGCGGCCAAGGCAGGGCCGTGGCGGCGGTATGGAATACAAGTACATGATCCTGCCGTCGCTGGCGCAGGTTGCCTATGTGCAGAAACACCGGCTGATCGGCGCAGGCGGGCCTCCTGCTGATCTGGTGACGCAGGCAAGTGTCTGGCTCTCAGGCGAAGGCCTGCCGAGCCACGCACGTAAGGAGCGCGACGCGCGGTTGGCCATCCTCGCGGCCTATGATGATTTCCTGCGCGGGCTGCGCGCCAATGGGCGTGCGCCGTCGACGGCGCTCTTTCTGTTTTCGATGAAGTATAACAACCGCTCACTGCAGGCGGCGGACTGGATCCGGGAAATTGTCCCGTCGATCTCACCCAGGACAATCATGCGCTGGCGCTCGGCTGTCAAGAAGAACACCAACCGGCTGGCAGTGGACAGATCGAAAGGCCGCAAGGGTTCGGGTGCTCTGGAGACGGCCAATGGCGGGGCCGTCAGGTCGTTCATTCTTGGACTGATAGCGCATCAGCCGCACCTTTCGGGCAAACAGGTGGCGACGCTGTGCCGATCGGAATTCGGCGACACGGTGAAGGTGGTTTCAAAGGGTGTTGAACAGCCTTTGAAAATGCCTCCGGTGCGAACCTTTCAGCATTTTCTGAAGGGACTGAAGGAAGATCACAAGGTCGAGCTGATGAAGCTCACCAATCCCGACAGATACCGCTCGACGATGCTGCCTTCGGGCACCGGTACGCTCAAGCACATCACAGAGCCGAACGCGCTCTGGCAGATCGACGCCTCGCCGGTGGATGCGCTTTGCACCGACGGGCGGCATTCAGTCTATGTGTGTGTGGATATCGCGACGCGGCGTTTCATGACCTACATTTCGAAGACACCGCGCGCATCGGCGGTTGGGTTATTGATCCGCAAGTGCATTCTCGCCTGGGGCGTGCCCGACACGATCAAGACGGACAACGGATCGGATTTTACGGCGCAGGAAACCAAGCGGCTGTTTGCGGCGCTCGGCATCGAGATGGACCTGTCCGACGCCTACAGCCCGGCGCAGAAGGGCCATGTCGAGCGCGCAATCAAGACCTACCAGCATCAGTTCGTGCAGCTTGTGCAGGGCTATGTCGGGCACAGTGTGAGCGATCGGAAGGCGATCGAGGACCGCAAGAGCTTTGCCGCCCGGCTCGGCCAGGACACTGCCGAGGCATTTAATGTTTCGCTTTCGGGAGCGGAGCTGCAGGCTCTGTCGGACGAGTGGTGCGAGAAGCTCTATGACCACCAGCCGCACACCGGGCTTGATGGCCGTTCGCCGTTTCAGGCGGCAGCGGCTTCGGCTGACAACATGCGGACCGTGGATGAACGTGCGCTCGATGTGCTGCTGATGCCGGCGGCAGGCGGCAACGGCACGCGGCGCGTCACGAAATTCGGCGTCCGCGTCGACGGCAACCACTACCGCGAAGGCTGGATGATGCCGGGCCTCGACGTGTTTGTGCGGATGGACCCGAACGACAAGGGGCTGGCGCGCATCTTCTCGCTCGACAGGGACGAGTATCTGGGCACTGCCACTTGCCCGGAGCTGCGCGGCATACATCCCGAGACATTCGAGAAGGCGCGCAAACAGCTCAATGCCGAGCTTCTGAAGGAGCGGGTTGCTCCGATCAAGCGCGAGATCGGCAAGCTGATCAAGGGGCCGTCGCTGATCGAACGTACACTCGACGTGGCGCGTCGTGACGTGCCCAACGTCGTGGCGCTGCCCAAGCGCACAGAGGAACACTCGACGCCCCAGATCGCCGCCGCGCTCGATGCAGCGGAAGCTGCCACAAGGACATTCGACCCCACGCCACTGGAACCGGAAATCGCGGAAATCCACGCCATGATCCAGCGCGAGGAGGCCCTGAAGAATGTGGTTCCGATCCGCGAAAACCAGTCGCTCAAGCCCGGCGGCGTGCGGTTCAAGCGCGCGATGACACTGGAGTTCGTGATTGCGGCCGGGCGCGAAGCGGAAATCGAGACGGCGGAGTTGGTCTGGCTGAAGGGATATCAGAGATCCCCAGAATACCAGACCGGTACTGACCTGAGTGAGGAATTTGGTCTCGACCGGGCCATCAAGCTTCTCTGAAGACCCGGTCGAACCAAAAGAAAAGGCCCCTCTGCCAAGGGGCCGTAATCAAGAGCAGAGGAATACATGACCAAATCAATCGAAAAAGTCAATCGCAACGGCGATCAGCGACAGGGCGACACCGCTCCGATCAAGAACGTGGCCGCATGCCTGGGGCTTGTGCGCACGCTCCAGGACCGCCAGCCGCATCAGAACAATCTCGGCGTTTTCGCGGGCTTTTCCGGTTACGGGAAATCGGTTGCCGCGCTCTACTCCCAGAACAAGACCGGTGCAGCCTATGTCGAGGTGTCCGACACCTGGACGCGCAAAAAGCTGATGACCGCGATCCTGACCGAGCTCGGCCAATATCAGCCGCGCGGCACGTTGTCGGATCTCGAAGATGAGATCATCGGGTTGTTGGCGCGCGACCCCAGACGACCGCTGCTGATCGACGAAGCCGACAAGCTGGTCGACAAGAACATGATCGAACTTGTGCGGATGATCGCCAAAAAAAGCCAGGCGCCGGTGCTTCTGATCGGTGAAGAGCACTTCCCCAATAAGCTGGAGCGCGCCGGGGACCGGTTCCGCGACCTGGTGCTGGTGACCGGCTATGCGCAGAAATGTGATCTGGAGGACACGCGCACGCTGGCGCAGTCGTTCTATCCATCGCTCACGATGAGCGACGATCTGCTCGACCAGGCACGGCAAAAAGCCGATGGCCGCGTGCGCCGGATAGGTAACAGCCTGCATGCAATCGGTAATTTCGCGGCCTTGCGCGGCCTGACTGAAATCGATCTCGGCACTTTCGAAGGACGGTTTTCGGAAGGCAAGTTACCGACCCGGCAGGAGGCCGCGTGATGTCAGTCATTCTGCAATTGATGATAGGAAAATCCTGTCCAGTGCTGCGCGGCCGCGACCATTACTGGTCCGTGATCATGGATTTCGCCATGCGCGAGGAGACGTTCATCGCGCGTGACGTTTTCGGCAAATCCAACGTGCCCGACAGCGGCGATATTCGCGCTTTTCTCAAATGCCTGACGCTCGCGGGCTATGTTGAAAGCACGGGTGAAAATCCAGTCTCTTATCGCGTGATCAAGAAGCAGGCGGCCACGCCGAGGGTGCGGCCTGACGGCAGTGTGATCGAGGGTGTCGGGCGCAATCAGGCGATGTGGAACCTGATGCGTGGACCTGTCGGCCGTTCAGGGTTCTCTGCCGATGATCTTGTCCAAAAGGCCTCGACGGATGAGGTCAAGATCAGTGTCGATTGCGCGAAGCGCTACATCAAGCGGCTGGATGACGCGGGATATCTGGTGTTGCGGCAAAAGGGTGGCAAACACAGGCCCCCGGAATGGCGGCTTCTGCCTCACATGATGACCGGTCCCGATGCGCCAAAGGTGCTCAAGAGCCGGATGGTCTACGACCCCAACAGACAACAAATGGTCGGCGAAGTGCTGGCCGAGGAGGAGCAATCATGAGCACTCCGGCAAAACAGAGAAACAACAATGTAGCCAGGGCACAGGAGGCATGGGGCACACCACCCGATTGGGTGCTGGTGCTGGCCGAAGCCTGCAACATGGAGAACCAGACTGCAGTTGGCAGGCGGCTCCGCTATTCAGGTCCAACTGTCAGTCAGGTGCTGTCAAACAGCTATGGTGGAGACATGGAAAGCTTCGAGCAAGTAGTTCGCGGCGTTCTTATGGCGGAGACCGTGATCTGCCCACGGCTCGGCGAGACGAGCCGCAACGTCTGCCAGACCTGGCAGAGACGCCCGTTCTCGACAGCGAGCAGCAATGCGGTGGCGATGTATCAGGCTTGCCGTTCTGGCTGCCCACACAGCAGGCTTGCCGGAGGATCGGACGATGCGTGATTTCCTGTCCGATCATTTGAAGGCAACCCGTGACGCGCTCAAGGGCCATGTCCATGGCGGCAAGATGTTCTCGTCTGACGAGATCATCGGTCTGGTCGCACGTTTTGATGAGCTGGTCGCCTTGGCGCTGTCTCAGGAAAACGAGCTGTCGCGGCATCAATGGAACGATGCCGCGCGTCGGGAGACCATCTTTGCCGAGGCTGGCAATGTGGTTTCGCTTGAGGCCGTCCGCCGGGGTGTTCCCCGGCATCCATCCGGAGGAGGTAGCGCGGCATGAGCGTTCACGACCGCACCACGCTGGATATCGACAGGATGGCTCGCACCGTCACGGAAGAGGTGATGGAAAGGCTGCACCACACTGTGCGGGCGGCTGTGACGCAAGAGGTCGGGCAAGAACTGGCCGACCAATGGGCACAAATTGAAGATGAAAGAGCGCGCATTCAAAATCTTCAGCAAATGAAACACTCGCCGCGTCTGCCGTCTCGCGATCTGGTTGCGGCGGTCGCCAAACTGGTCACCTCCAGCATGAAGCTTGAGGAGGTTCAGTTCAGTCCGGGCGAACGGATGGCGCGCGAGAAGCAAGACGAGGCCATCGCTGAACTGCGCAAGGCTTTTCGGGACTATCGATCAATCATGAGAGGACATTGAAATGGAAGCACTCATTCACGAAACGCGCCCTGATGAGGGCATCACAATGGGCGTCATCGATGTTGCGGGCAAACCCTACATGGCGGATGCCAAGGGTGCGCTGGTGCCGCTCGAACTGGTCAAGCCGGCCGACAAACTTGAAGACGAGATTGTCCGCAAGATCATGGATTTTGCCAATGATCTATCCGCCCGGATCGCCCGGTTTCGCGGGCATACGATGACGGACCTTGGCGAGTTCGATGCGTTGCTCGACCAAGAGTACGGGACCAAGAAGGGCGGCAAGAAGGGGAACTGCACCTATCAGACATTCGACGGCCTGATGAAGGTCTCGGTATCCGTCGCTGACTTTGTCGACTTCGGCCCGCAGTTGCAGATCGCCAAGACCCTGGTCGACGAATGCCTGAACGAATGGGCTGCCGACAGCGGTCCGGAGATCCGCGCGATCGTCACCCGCGCCTTCAATACCGACAGAGAAGGTCAGATCAACCGCTCCGAAATCTTCATGTTGTTACGCCTGCAGATCGAGGACGAGCGCTGGCTGAAGGCAATGGAAGCCATCAAAGACGCGATGCGAGTGACGGGGTCAAAGCAGTATGTCCGGTTCTATCAGCGCAGCCACATAGCCGATCCGTGGTCAGCAGTAACCATCGATCTGGCGAAGGCAGGTGCGTGATGGGTGAGGTTTCGGACGATATCGAAGGTGCCTCTCGGATCGGTGCAAAGATCATCGAAATGGCTGATCGACTGATGCCTGTGCAAGCCGTCCTTCCGGGCGCGGTCGCGACATGGGCATTCGAGATTGATGAGGTGCGGTTCAAGGTAACCGTCGCCGTCGACGAGTCCCAGGGAGGCTGACATGGCCCGGCCCGCAGCACCCGAACCGGTTGATCTGTTTCGGTGGCGGGCCGCTCGCGACATCGAGGCCAGGCGGCAGGAGCTTGCCCGGCGCATCGAGAAACTCAAACCCAATGCCTGGCGAAGGATCGAGCTGCAGGCCGAATTGCGGCAGCTGACCACCGAGGCGCTGAAACTGGAGACGAGAACGTGATCCAAGTAATTCATGAATGCCGCGAATGCGGGATTACCGACATCGAGCCCGGAATCGAAATCGGCGGTGAAATCCTGTGCTGGGCCGATGACGATCTGTGCAGCTTTTGCCAAGACCGGCTGCAGGCGGCGCACGACCGAGACGCGGCTCGGTACCGGCATCTGCGCGCCCGGCAAATCAGACCAATCGACATCGCAGTGGGTGGCGTGTTTGCTGGCCGGATACCAAGCAACGTCATTTTGGGTGGTGAGGATCTTGATCGGGCGATCGATGCCGAGATGGGTCTCGATATTCCGCAGGTTGAGCCGCTTGAGAAGCGCCTGGCAGACTGTCTGGCTGAATGCATCGACACCGCACTGTTCTCCGGTCGCGACGAATGCGGTGGCTTCTCATCGCCGCTGGATATCCGGCTCGGTTTCTTCCAACCGGAGATAGCCAACCGTGCGGCCGAGCTGCTGGAGGAAGCAGGTCAATGAGCGCGCTCGCAAAACTGCACATTGCCAAGAAACAGCTCGGCCTCGACGACGACACCTGGCGTGATCTGCTGGAGCGTGAAACCGGCAAGCGATCGTCGAAGGATATGAACGATGGCGAGCGCGGCCGCGTGCTCGACGTCCTCAAGCAACAGGGCTTTAAGCCGGTTTCAAACGGCTCTCGAAAAGGCCTTGAGGGCAAGTATGCTCCGAAGCTGCAAGCGCTCTGGATCGCCGGTTACAATCTCGGTCTGATCCGGAACCGGGATGACGCGGCGCTGCTCGCCTTCGTCAAGCGCCAGACACGAATCGATCACACCAGATTCCTGCGCTACCACAGCGATGCCGACAAAGCGATCCAAGCGCTGAAGGGCTGGCTGGAGCGCGACGGCGGTGTCGACTGGACGAAGGACCGATTCCTGCCGGACTGGGCGCAAGCGAACGGCTACCGGATTGCCAGGGCGCAGTATCGAAAGCTCTGCCAGCGTGCCGGGTTCATGGGTAGAGGCTTTCAAAGCTGGCTCGAGGAAAACGCTTTTGGTCATGCATCGCTGATGACCGACGCGTCATGGATCGACGTCATGAACAAGATGGGCGCGCTGATCCGCGCCACGAAGGGCGGTGCGTGATGAGCCGCAAAGAAATTAGCGTTTACGCTCTCGTTTACACGCTCCTGATGTGTGTCGTGGTCGCGGTTATTCCCGGAACTTTCGCGCCGGGAATCCTCATCGCCATCGCCAATGTCTGGTTCTGGATGGGGCGAATGAGCACCATGAGTGAATGGATGTTCGATCCTCAATCTGCGAAAGCTCTGCCTAAATGGGGGCGCGAATGAACGTTCTCCCGACGTCAGTCATGAACGAACGCCATCAAGCCGCAGAGAGCCTGGACTACTTCCCGACGCCGCCCTGGGCGACGCGGGCTCTGCTGCACGAGGTGTTGTTGCCTCTCACGTTCTGGGCTCCCCTCTCGGAGTTGACCGCACTCGACCCATGTGTCGGCGGCGGGCACATGGTCGCGCCACTTCGGGAGGTCTTCGGCCGAGTCGATTTCTCTGATGTGCACGATTGGGGGATCAACCCGCCAATCCGGGACTTCACCTTCGAGACCGTCAAGACGCTTGAGGCAGACGGTCTGACACAGCCCGATTGGGTTTTCTGCAACCCGCCCTTCAACATCGGTGATGTGTTTTTCGATCGCTCACTGGCCATTGCCCAGATCGGATTCGCGTTCTTCGTGCGAGTGAGCTGGCTGTCCGGCCAGAAGCGCTACAATCAGATCTATCGTGACAACAAGCCGACCTTCGTCATCCACTTCGCCGAGCGGGTAGCGCTGATCGAGGGTGTGTGGGATCCCGAAGCTTCAACCGCCACAGACTATGTCTGGCTTGTCTGGATCGCCGGACATGCGCCACAGCCGCCGATCTGGCTGCGGCCTGGTATGCAGTCGACTTACACCGTGACGGCCGACCTGGTGCTCGCCACGCCCGGAGAGGCCAAGCGCCGTCTGGCCGAACGTAAAGCAGAAGAGAAGCGCCGCCAGGCGGTAAAGGCGGGTGCGTGATGGTCGCCTATTCGTTCAAGACCTATTTCGCCCCTCAGATCGAGGACGGTGGGAAGCGCCACACCATTCGCGGGCACCGGCGCCGGCATGCCCATGTCGGCGAGCCGGTGCAGCTGTTCACCGGGATGCGCACCCGGAGTTGTCGCAAGATCATCGCTGATCCCGTCTGCATCGCCGTGCTGCCGATCCTGATCATGTCGTCTGACCTGATCGAGCCGGGTCTTGCTTATATCGAGATCGACGGCCGGCCATTGAACCGGGACGAGATCGAGGCGTTCGCGATTTCCGACGGCTTCGATCCGCAGCGCCTGCAAGGGCTGGCGCCGCCAAAGCTGATCGGGAAAACCGCGCGGGAAACCATGGGCCGCTTCTGGGCAGCGGAAAACCCCGGCACCAGCTTCCAGGGCGTCATTATCAAGTGGTGGGCGTCATCGTGAGCATGGCCGGCCCACCTATTGCGGAAACCTTGACGGCACTGATCGGCGACCGAGCCTATCTTGCCCTGGTCGAGCATTATGGCGGCACGCGGCTCTACGTGCCAAAGACAGCCACGCTGTCAGATCTTCCAGGCCATATCGGAGACGATCCGGCGGGCAAACTCGCAAGCGCCTATGGTGGCGAGTACCTCAAGGTCCCTCTTGACCGCGAGCTTCGCGCGCGTCACTACAAAGGCCGTGGTCTCTCCAATGCGGAGATCGCCCGCCGGTTGGGCATCACCGAGAGTGGTGTCGAGCGCCTCTTCAAGAGGGTGCGCAAGGCCAGCGACGACCAGCAGCTTTCCCTCCTCTGAATACTGACAGCCTGCCTTAGCGGGCATGACTGGATTTGCCCGCGTTCCGTAGCTTGCCCGTGACATCAAACCGGGATCAGGCTTATGAAATCCGAACTCTCTACGGCGCAGTTTGGCTATGACCCGCGCCTCATTCCTTTCACCGGCCAACATGAAGGCAAGGTGCTGCGGGCCTACCGCTGTCCGGCTGGCGTCATCACCATCGGTTTCGGTTTCACCTGGGGATCGAAAATCTTCCGGGAGTGGTGGCTGATCAACAAAGGCTCCAAGCTCAAGCTTGGTGAAACGATCGCTGAAGCTGATGCGTTCTTTCTGCTCAAGGCGTTGATCGACGCGGAGTATGCCGTTCCGGTCATGAAGCGCGCACCGAACGCCACACCACATGCCAAGGCGGCGGCTTCCGACATGTTGTTCAATTGCGGCCTGGGCGCTGCCAAATGGACGTGGTTCGCCGCTCTCGTGCGCGGAGACATCAAGGACGCGGCGCGGCGTCTGAAGGTCACCGCGACCACGGCCAGGGGACGGCGGCTTCCGGGCCTCGTGCGCCGCCGCGCCGAAGCTTCCACAATCATGGAGTTCAATCGTTGGCCTGCCTGGGTGAAAGCACCGGCAACAACTGCGCCGAATGAGATCAAGGCGGTCATGCCGTCCTGGCGGCTTGGAGCCGATGACTTCGGCCAGGCTGTCGATTGGCTGATCCAGCTTGACTATCTGGCTGCGTCATCTCGCTCGGACAAGGATCTGATCGAATCGGCAACGCGCCGCTTCCAGGCGCAGCATCCGCAGCTTGACAACGACGGTGTGCTCGGACGCGGCACGCTTGATCAGCTGCAGCGAGTGATCGATCTCAAGACCAAAACCGTCAAGACCGGCACGAGCGCTTCGGCAGGAGCTGCCACCGGGGTTGCAGACCAGGTCGCGGCAGTCAGCGGATATGGCGACTGGATCCTCTACGGCAGTGTCGCTGTCCTGGTTGTCGGTGGGATCTATCTCGCCTGGCGTTACCGAGACGAGCTGGCAATCGCCATCAAGGGTGAGGGAACGCTCCGCAAGGGTGGTCGGGCATGATCGGCTTTCTCGGCGCCAGCGTCATCGTCGTCATGCTGATCGTCTTCACCCTGGGTTCGTCAGGTCTCGCGTTCCTTTGTCTGCTTGGAGGAAAAGGAACGCGGGCTGCTGCCTGGCTGATCGTAGCCCTGGTTTGGACCGGGCTTCTGGTTCTCACTCTCGGAGAGGTTTTCAAATGAGCGCACTGGCTGGCATAATCCTCGGCATCGCCACGGATCTCGGATTGCCGCTGATCAAGAAGATCCTTGAACCCAAGATCGGCAAAACCGGTGGGGCACTTGTCGAGACCGTCATCAAGACAGTTGCCGAAAGGGCGGGCGTTGAGCCAGCGGAACTTCCAGCCATCGAACGCACTGAGCTTGAAGATGCAGTCAATGCGACCGAAGCCGAGATGCCCGAGCTGATCGCGCTCTATGCCGCCGGGCTTGAAGGCCAGTTCGCGCTGCTCCAGGCCGAAACCAAGGAAGGCTTCTGGCAGTCTTTCTGGCGCTACGGCTGGATGTATCTGCTCGCCATCTTCTGGATCTGGCGCATCATCGTTGGCCCGATCGCCAACCAGCGCATTGGAAGCGTCGGCGGCGTCGAGATCGGCATGATCGATGTCGCGACCCTGATGACGCTCACCTCGTGGTTCATGGCGCTCTACATGGGCGGCCACACCGTCAAGGATCTCGGCCGGAATGTCATCGACGCGGTGCTCAAGCGGGGCAAGCCGTGAGCGCCTCGGATTTCATGATCGAACAGGCAGAAGCCAGGGTCGCGCGCGAGCGCGACCTCAAGCTTGAACAGGCGACCAGACTGGTGGCCGGGTTCGGGCGAACAGACTGCCGGGATTGCGGACGCGCGATCCCGGAAGAACGCCGCCGCGCCGCACCCTTCGCGGAGCGTTGCATAGAGTGTCAGACAGCCTGCGAACTGGACAGATGAATGGATGAACTGGGTAACAAGCTGATCGAGCAGGCCGGGCCATTGGGCGCGGCGCTCGGCGTTGCGATCCTCGCCGCCGGCGCTGTGATCGCCAAGGCAAAGGGTTGGCTGGGGTTCAGTCCGCAAACAAAGGAAAGCGAACAAAGTCCGGAGGCTGGCGGTGAGGTCATGACTGAACTTCGTTCCATCAACGAACGTCTGGGCAGCTTCGATAAGCGGATCGGCGACATCGAACATGATCTCGTCTCACGGCCGACCCGGCAGGACATGCACAAGCTGGAGACAGGTTTCGCCCGCATGGACGAACGGATGATCGCCTTGAACGGCACGACGAATGCAACCGGGGCCGCAGTTTCCCGGATCGAGAACTTTCTGATCTCACTCTCTGGAAAGGGCAAATGATGTTTGAGGGCTATGCCGAACACTATGACACCGAGGCCCGGCTGGTAATCCTGAAGGCGCTGGCAGGCGAGACAGATTACCGGCTGTCCGACAGCATGCTGACCACGATGCTCGAAGCCTTCGCCATCAAGCGCGGCCGCGAGTATGTGCGCAATCAGCTGCGCTGGCTTGAGCACAGCGTCGGCGCGGTGAAGCTAACAGAAGCCGGCACCGCCCTGATTGCCGAGCTGACTGAGCCAGGCATTGATCACGTCGAGCGCCGCCGCGTGCTTGAGGGTGTCAAGAGGCCCAGCCCGTCCAGGAGCGCCTGACCATGGCGAGAGGGCGTGAATGGCTGTCAGCTATTGATCTGTTGCCGGAGGAATGCAGCGATGCCATCGCCTGGGCGGCTCAGGAGTTGGCAGATCGCAACCGGACGCAGCTCGACATCTATGCCGAGTGGAAGAACAAGCTGATCGCGCTCCAGGGCGAGACCGGCCTAGGCTTCGATATCCCGTCGTTCTCGGCGTTCAACCGATATTCGGTTCGGCTTTCACAGATGACGCGGCGGCTGGAGCAAACCCGCGAGATTGCCGCCACGATTTCCCAACGAATGGACGCATCGGCTTCTGACGATCTCACACTGATTGCGGCCGAGGCTATCAAGACCCTGATCTTTGAACTGCTGCAGCAGGGCGGCGATGCCGGCCTTTCTCCAAAGGGCGCGATGGAACTGGCCAACGCGCTGCGCGCCGCCAACGCTGCCCAGGTTTCATCGACCAACCGGCGGCAGAAGGTCGAAGCGGAGAAGAAGGCAGAGCGTGTCGAGGCGGAGTTTGCTGCGAAGGCCGACAAGGTATTTGACACGGTTGCCAAGGAAGGCGGGATCTCGGCGGATCGCATCAGCCAGTTGCGCCGCGACTTCCTCGGCGTGCGCCCGAAACCACAGGAGGAATAGGTGATGAAGCAGACAGGCCGACACCGCTTCCGTCAGAACATCTTTGGAAAACTGATCCTGCAAATCGAATTGATGGGCCTCGCGCCGGATATGCATATCACCTTGAGCCCAGGGGTAGACCGTATGGCTCCGGTCACGTTTTGGCGCGATGCAAGATGTGAGGACCTGACTGTTGTTCAGGCTGAAACTGTGGAGCGACCAGAGCAGTGAGCGTCTTGCCCGCAACCGAATGGATCGATCCGCCCGTGATGGCGCGTGAGACTGCTGCGCTGCCCGATACGTTGCCTCAAGGTGCCGAGATCCCCGAGGATCTTGATCCGCTGGCCGACGGCGTCTTGATGGCACACCAGGCAGAGTGGATCGGCGACAAGAGCGATCTGAAGATCTGCGCCAAGGGACGGCGCACCGGCATCACATTCGCCGAGGCGCTCGACTGCACTTTGATCGCCGCCGCCAAGCGGTCGGCGGGCGGGCAGAACGTGTTCTACATCGGCGATACCAAGGACAAGGGCCGTGAGTTCATCGGCTATGTGGCGCATTTCGCCAAGACGGTCGCCAAGGAGCTGCTGACGATCGAGGACAGTGTCTTTGTTGACGAGCGCGAGGACGGAACCACCAAATTCATTTCCGGCTACCGGATCTCGTTTGCATCGGGCTTTCGTGTCGAAGCGCTGTCGTCGCGTCCAGAGAACATCCGTGGCCTTCAGGGCACCGTGGTGATTGACGAGGCGGCGTTCCACAAGAACGTCCGCGACGTGCTTGATGCCGTCAACGCGCTGCTGATCTGGGGTGGCAAGATCCGCGTGATCAGTTCGCACAACGGCATCCAGAACCCGTTCAACGAGCTGATCCGCGAAGCCGACGCCGGCAAGGTTCCTTTCTCTGTCCATACTTATTCGTTCGGACTCGCCGTCAGGAACGGGCTCTACAAGCGCGTCTGCCTGATCAAGGGCGAGGAATGGTCTTCCGAAAAGGAAACTGCCTGGGAAACCCAGATCCGCGCCTCCTATGGTACGCGTACCGCCAAGATGAAACAGGAGCTCGATGCGATCCCGGCCGAGGCGGAAGGTGCTGCGCTCACCCGCGTGCTGATCGAAAGCTGCATGTCGGTCGACCTGCCGTCGGTGGTGCGCTGGGACCGGCCGGACGCGTTCAAGGAACTCAGCGACGATGCGCGCGAAACCGAGGCGCTGGAATTCTGCGAGACCATTCTGAAACCGCTGCTCGATGCGCTCGACCCGGAACGCGAACATTGCTTTGGTGAGGACTTTGCCCGCAAGGGCGACAAGACCGCGATCATCATCCTGGAGATCGGCGCGGATCTCGTGCGCCGGGCACGCTTCGTCCTGGAGCTGAAGAACATTCCATTCGACCAGCAACGCGACATTCTGTTTTACGTTGTCGACCTGATCCCGCGTCTCATGGGCGGTGCGCTTGATGCCACCGGCAACGGCGCGTTCCTCGCCGAGAAGGCGCGACAACGCTACGGCGAATGCATCGTCGAAGTGATGCTCTCCCAGAAATGGTACAGCATAAACATGCCGGCCTACACCGAGGCCTTCAGCGACAAGACCATTCTCTATCCAAACGATGCCGACATCCTCGCCGATCATCAGGCGCTCGCCTATGTCGGCGGCATCATCAAGGTTCCTGACGGTCACTCGACCAAGGGTGTTGACGGGTATGACCGGCACGGCGACACCGCGCCGGCGGGCGCGCTGGCCTTCTTCGCCAGTTGCCAGGACTACATCGCCTATGACTACGAGACCAACCGGCCGGTTGTGGCAGCTGATCAGGTGCGCCGCGCCCGGCACGGCGATGACCGGCCGCGTTCGGTCGATGTTCAATTGAGAGGATCATTGTGATGGCATCGCTTCGCGACTGGCTGAACCGCGTCATCCCCGGCAAGTCCCTTACCGGAGAAATGGCCGGAGCCCAGGTCGGCGGCGTCAGGCAGCCGATCTCCGGCCACCCGGCCGACGGGCTCACGCCGCAGCGGCTCGCCAACATCCTGCGGGCCGCAGCGGAGGGCGAACCTGAAGCCTATTTCGAGCTTGCTGAGGACATCGAGGAGCGGGATCTCCACTATGCCGCCGTGATGGCAACCCGGAAGCGATCGGTGGCGCAACTGCCGATCACGGTCGCTGCCGCGTCTGACAGTGCTGATCACAAGAAGCACGCCGAGCTGATCCAGTCCTGGGTAAATGACGAGATCCTCAGGGCATCGCTGTTCGACATGCTCGACGCGATCGGCAAGGGCATCTCGATCATGGAGATCGACTGGAAATATCATGCCGGTCATCTCTGCCCGCGCGAGTTGACCTGGCGCACCCAGCGCTGGTTCACCTTTGACCGCGAGGATGGCGAGACCCTGCTGCTGCGCGAGGGCGTGACCAATGTTGCGCTGACCGCCCACAAGTTCGTCGTTCACCGCCACAAGACAAAATCGGGCCTGACGATCCGGTCCGGCATTGCCCGCACCGCATTGTGGGCGTGGATGTTCAAATCCTTCACCGTGAAGGACTGGGCCATCTTCTGCCAGAACTATGGCCAGCCGATCCGCATCGGCAAATATGGACGCGGCGCAACCGAGGCCGAGAAGGATGTTCTTTGGCGGGCGGTCTCTGGCATAGCCGGCGACTGCGCGGCGATCGTTCCGCGCGACATGCTGATCGAGTTTCATGAGGTCGGATCGAAGTCGAGCTCGACGGATATGTACGAGCGGCGCGCTAACTGGCTTGATCAGCAGGTGTCGAAACTCGTGCTTGGCCAGACGACGTCGACGGATGCGATCTCCGGCGGACATGCAGTCAGCAAGGAACACCGTCTTGTCCAGGAGGACATCGAGCGTTCCGACGCGTTGTCGATTTCGTCGACGCTCAATGCCCAGCTGATCCCAAACATTGTTGCCTTCAATTTCGGGCCTCAGGAGCTTTATCCCAAAATCAGGATCGGCCGGCCGGATGAAGTACCGCTTGAGGAATTTGCCAGCGCCTTCGACAAGCTGGCGACCCACGGTCTCACCGCAGACGAGAGTTATCTGCGCGACCGTCTCGGCATTCCGGCTCCGAAGCCGAACGCCATCCTGATCGGCGGCCGGGCACCGGTGACGCCAGTGCCCGAGCCCGGCAAGCCGGAAGCTGGCAAACAGGACCAGACGTCAAGGCAGGCGCTGACCTCGCTGTTTGCGACCACGAACCAGACTGATCTGGTTGACGCCCTGACGGAACGGCTTGAACAGGATGCGGCAGGCGCCATGAACGGCATGCTTGAAGAGGTGCGTCTGGCGTTGAGCCAGGCGAGCGATCTTCGCGATGCGGCCGAGCGCCTGTCCCGTCTCGATCTCGATCCGGATCAACTGACCGAGGCCATGGCGCGGGGGATGGCGCTTGCCCATCTGGCAGGTCAGGCAACCCTGATCGACAGCCTGAAAGCACGGTCATGAGAAAGGGGCCACAGAGGCCCGCTGACAGTCTCCGGGCCACGAACCCCGGCGCTGGCTCGCAAAACGCGCCCACGGCCTTTGAGGACGCTTTGATTTTGATCCAGATCGGCGACCGGGCATGACGACTACGGCTCAGGCGCTGGATCTTCCGTTTGATGAGGCGATTGCGTTTCTGAGGCAGAAGACAGCGATCCCGACGGAAAGCTGGCGCGATGTCTGGAATGGGGCGCATTCGAAGATGTTCATGGTGGCGGGCGCCAACAGCCGCGCCATCGTCGAGGACTTCCAGGCTTCGATCTCCAAGGCGCTGGAACAGGGCACGACGCTCGCTACATTCCGCGAAGACTTCGACGCAATCGTCAAACGGCACGGCTGGTCCTACAAGGGCGAGCGCGGCTGGCGCACTCAAACCATCTTTGAAACCAATTTGAGAACCGCTTATGCCGCCGGCCGCTACGCCCAGATGAGCGCGCCCGACACGCTCGCGGCCTTTCCCTACTGGCAATACAATCACTCCGGCGCTGTGCATCCGCGCGTTGATCACAAGGACTGGGATGACCTGTGTCTGTCGGCCGACGATCCCTTCTGGACAACCAACTATCCGCCGAACGGTTTCCGCTGCGGCTGCTTTGCCTCTCCGGTGTCCCAGCCTGGTCTTCGCCGCCTGGGAAAATCCGGGCCCGACGCCTCGCCGGATCTTGACCAGCTCGGCACTGATCAACCACGCGGCGTCGATCCGTCGTTTGCCTACAATCCCGGCAAGGCTTGGCTGGAGCAGACAGCACCGGGACCGGTGGCGATTTCGGCGGATGAGGCGCAGGTGGCAGCCTTCGTCAATTCGTCGCTGAAGGGCAGATGGCCGGACGGAAGCTGGACGCCGGTGGCCGTTGCTGGAGAAGAGGCGGCGGCAGGCCTTGAGATCAAGGCCGGCACCGAGATCCGTCTGTCTGCCGGCACGATCAGAAGCCTGGCCAACCAGCTGGATGCAACACCTGCTGCCTACGGAACCATTCCCCGGCAATTGGTAAAGTCCGGCCGCGTGGTCAAAGGCGATGGCGCACAACACATCATCACCGGTGATATCGACGGCCAGTCCTGGCGCATGGCGATGGACGTTATCCGCGACGACAAAGGCACTGATATCCGGGTGACCTCGCTCAAGAGCATGGCGAAGAAGCCATGAGCGGCGTCTCGATCACCATGCAGGTTCGGGACGCGGCGGTGCGGCGCGGTTTCCGGCAGCTTGAACGGATGATGGGCAACACCACCCCGGTGATGGCGGCGATCGGGACCGGTCTCGTTGGCTCCACCCATATGCGGTTCGTCACCCAGACAGACCCGGAAGGTCAAGCCTGGGCTGCGCTAAATACGGCCTATGCCGCCGGCAAGCGCAATTCGCGCATCCTCAGCGAGAGCGGCAGGCTTCGCGACAGCATCAACTCCCGGCCGGGAAATGATGAAGTTCTCGTCGGCACCAACGTCATCTATGCCGGCATTCACCAGTTCGGTGGCGACATCGTTCCGAAGTCTGCCACCCATCTCTGGTTCCGGATTGGCGGCAGTCTGATCAAGGTCGACAAGGTCACCTTGTCGGCTCGGCCCTTCCTCGGTATATCTGCCGAAGACGAGGTGATGATTTCGGAAACCGTGTTCGGTTTTCTGGATAGATACTCCGCCCGCCGCTGATCCCCATCATATCCCGACGACCCGCCCGCGCTTGCGGGCATGACGTCATCGCAACCGTCATGGCAATTTCCCGCCATGAACAAAACAACCAGTTCCCTTGTTGTCTCGATGAATGCTGCTGCCGGTGCGCCCGAGTGGCTGCACCTGCTGCCCGCTGAGAAGTCGTTCGGCGGCGTCGATGGCCGCGGCCCTTACGTGGTCGAGGATCGCGAAGCACTTGTGGCTCAGTTCAACTCGACCGGCACCAAGATCCCGGTCGACGAAAACCATTCGATTGATCTGGCCGGCAAGTCCGGCCATCCATCACCGGCACGCGGCTGGATCGTTGAGATGCAGGCCCGCGCGGATGGCGTCTGGGGCCGGGTCGAATGGACAGCAGAAGGCAAGGCTCTCGTCGAGGGCAAGGCCTATGGCTACCTCTCTCCCGTGCTGCTGCACACGGCCGCAAAACCCTACCGGGTCGACAAGGTCCTGCGCGTGGCGCTGACCAACGAACCCAACCTTGCTTCCCTGAAATCGCTCCACTCACAAGAGGAACAAACGATGCTTGAAGAGCTTCGGAAGGCGCTTGGCCTTCCCGAAACCGCTGACGAGGCAGCCGTGATTGCGGCAGTCACATCAGCCCATGCGGCCAACACCGTCCACACAGCCCTGATGGCCCGCGTAGCGGAAGCCGCTGGCGTCGGTGCGGATGCCGGGGGCGATGCCCTGGTCACCGCCGTCCAGGCGAAAGCAGTTGCCAGCGGTGATGATTCCGACAAGGCGCAGCTGGTCACCCAGATCACTTCGCTGCAAAGCCAGCTGACCACCCTTGCAACGTCGACAGCCAAGGACAAGGCCGTGAATGTGATCGAGGCGGCGATTGAGGGCGGCAAGGTCGTGCCGGCGCTGCGCGAGCATATGATTGCGCGTCACATGAAGAACCCGGCCGACGTCGAAAGCGAACTTGCCCTGATGCCGTCGCTCCATGCGGGTGGTCTGGGCAAGCGGCCCGCGCCGAAGTCGGGAGAAGCTGTCCGCACGGATGAGGATGACAAGATCCTCGCCATGATGGGCGTCGACGCGGTGGCCTACGACGCCACCGCCAAATCCCTCTTCGGAAAGGAGGCCTGACATGGCAGCCACCAACGACATTCGCCGCCGGGAACGCTCCGGCGACCGCTACGGCTATCCGGTTCTGGCTGGCGTCATCATCTATGGCGGGACCGCTATCGGCATCACGGCCGCGCTCGCCGCCGTTCCGGCCGGCCATGTCAGCGCCGTCGCGCTGATCGGGATTGCCGAGGAGCGCATCGACAACAGCGCAGGTGCCACCGGCGACCAGATGGCTAATGCCAAGAAGGGCATCTTCGACATCACCCTTGCCGGCGCTACCGCCGCCAATATCGGCGATCCGGTTTATGCCAGCGCCGACGACACTTTCACTCTGACGGCTGGTGCGCTGCTTCAGATTGGCATCATCGACGCCATTGACGCTGACGGCGTTTGGCTGAAAACGCTTTGAGGAGCTGACATGGATATCAACGTCAATACCCTTCGCGGGATCTATACCGGGCTCTCGACCGCGTTCAATGCCCGGTTCGCTTCCGCAGGGACTTTCTATTCCACGGTTGCCATGACGGTGCCCTCGACCACGGCGATGAATGAGTATCCGCGCCTTGATGACATGCCGGGCATTCGCGAATGGATCGGTGACCGCCTGGTGCACGATCTGTCGGCATCGACCTATCAGATCCGCAACCGCGAATTTGAAAAGACCATCGGCATCAAGCGCAGCCAGATCGAGGATGACCAGCTCGGCATCTTCGCGCCTGTAGCCTCGCAGATCGGCCAGGATGCGGCCGAGTTCCCTGACCAGCTGGTCTGGCCGCTGTTCAAGCTCGGAAACACCACGAAGTGTTACGACGGCCAGTATTTCTTCGACACCGATCATCCTGGCTATGATGCGGCCGGAGACCCGACTTCGGTGTCGAACTTTACTGCCGGCGCTGCGGCGCCCTGGTACCTGGTCGACGACACCCAGGTGATGAAGCCGATGGTCTGGCAGCCTCGCAAGGCCTTCAAGCTGGTGTCGATGCAGAACGAGAATGATGCGAACGTCTTCTTCCAGAGCAAGTTCCTCTGGGGCGTCGATGGCCGCTGCAATGCGGGCTTCGGTCTCTGGCAGCTGGCCCATATGTCGAAGGCGACACTGGACGCCACAAGCTATGCAGCCGCCCGTGCCGCAATGCAGAACATCCGCAAGCGCGATGGCACGATCATCAACATCCGCCCGACCAAGCTGCTGGTGCCACCATCGCTCGAAGGGGCTGCGCGCAAGATCGTCAATGCCGAACTGGTCAATGGCGGCGAGAGCAACGTCTGGGCCAAGACCGCCGAAGTGGTTGTCATCCCGTATCTCGGCTGAGTTCAGCCTTGAATGGTCCCGCCCGGTTCGGCCCGGGCGGGGTTTTCCCGAACCGCCATCAGGCGGCTCCGGCAAACCCCGAAGGAAAGACCCGATGAAAATTCAGATCATTTGCAGCTCTCCCGGCATTCGCCGCAACGGCATCTCCCACCCGGCCAGCGCCTTCTATGAGGAAGACCGCTGGAGCAATAGCGAACTGGCAGCCTTTGACGCGGATCCCGCCTTCACCGTTCGCCGTGTCGATGACGCGATGGAGAACGTGAAGACGGACACGGATTTCAACGTGGCTGTCGAGGCGGAAGTCGCCCGGCAGATGAAGGCGAAGGCCACAGAGCTTCAGGCGAGCTTCGATCAGGCAGTCAAGGATGCGGTCACCGAGAAGACCACTTCGATCAAGGCAGATGCCGACAAGGCGGTCGAGGATCTGGGCAAGGAGCTGAAGGCCGCCACCGACAAGATCGCCGAGCTTGAAAAGCCGGCTGACAAGAAGGCGGCCGCCGCCAAGAAATAACCCCCCCGAGCGAAGGCACGGGCGGCGGGCAATCCAGCCCGCCGCCAGCCAAGCCAAACTGAAGGAATGAGAATGCGCCTTTTCCGAAGTTTCTATACCGCCATCGGCCTCATGATCGGACACGTCGCCGTTGGCGTCATCGGTTTCGTCATCAATACATTCAAGAATGTCTTCGATGCTGTGTCGCCATACATGTGGCGGGCAACCGAGAAAGTGAAACTGATCGCCGTTCGTCTGATCGGCAAACTCAAGCCAATCTATCTGAACAGTTGGCAGACCGATGGCCAGTCACTCGATCCGCATTGGCGGAGCTGTTGACGCTCTGAAGCCAGCTTGAATTCTCGGCCGGCTCACCGGGCCGGCCGCACCAACCACCTCAGGAAAATCTCTTGTACGCAACCGTCGCCGACATGACCGCACGATTTGGCGAGACGCAATTGCTCCGGCTGTCGCGGCCTGAAGACCGCACGGCCGAAACCATTGACGAGGTCAAGGTCGGCACGGCGCTCACAGATGCGACTGCGGTCATCGACGGTTATGTGCGCGGCCGTTACCTGGTGCCGATCGCGGCACCTCCCAAAGAGATCGTTCGCGCCGCCTGCATCCTGGCACGATACGACCTTGCCCAGGGCGAAGCGACTGATCCGAGCGAGGAGATGGCCAAGTCGCGCAAGGATGTCATCACCTGGCTTGAGAACATCGCGAAGGAACTGATCAACCTCGACGTGCCTGCGGCATTGCCCGCAGGGGCCGCCGTCGGTTCAGGTCCGCGTATGTCCGACCGCGAGCGCATCATGTCACGTCACAGTCTGCGAGGCTTCTGATGGACATCTCGCTCACCCCGATCCGAAGTCAGGAGCCGTTGATCATCGACCGGCTGCGTCTGGCCTTCCCGGCCAAGACCTTTGCGATCGAGCGCATTCCCCAGGTGCTCAGTATCAAGGAGTTCAACCGCTGCGCCCAGACAACGCCGTTCATCGGCCTGGCATGGACCGGCATGCGACCGGATGCCGCCAGTGGGCGGATGCTGAAGGGCGTCATGCAATGGCGGCTTGTGCTGATCTACAAGGCTTCAAACACCCTTGAAGCCCGCTTCAAGGGTGACACCAAGGGCCTCGGTCTGGATGCGATGATCGATGTCGCGATGGTGCTTTTGCAGGGTGTCGATTTCAAGGGCCAGGGCCATACGGCCGTCACGCTCGCCAATTCGGTGATCGCCGACGGCTGGAGCGATGACAACATCGCCATTGCACAAGTGGATTTCACCTTCTCGTTTGCCACGACACCGGCCCCACTCGGGCTGATGAGCGTCGATGACTTCACCGCGCTCGGCATCACCTGGGAGGTGTCATCGGAAGATCCGGACGCCAACATGGTGGGCGTCACGCTCACCGACGAACTCACCCCGCCACAGGAGACCTGACGCATGGCGAAGAAAGACACTCTTGTTCCGGCGGAGGGCCGCACCGTCCATCAAGCCGATGGCGCGCCCTGGCCGGAGGACGGCCTGGAAGATCCGGGCACGCTGTTCACCCGCCGCCGGATTGCCGACGGCGACCTGATCACAAAGCCGAGGGCTTCGTCGAAGAAGACGAACGAAGGTTCGGCTCATGGCTCGGCCAATGCCTCTGAAGGAGACAAGTAAATGGACTTCGACGAAATCCCCGTTGACCGCCTCGAACCGGCAACCCTGCTTGAAATCAAGCCGAACTATCGCAATGTCGGCGTGCTTCCTTACCCGGAAAAGGTCTGCATCATTGGCCAGAAGCTTGCCACGGGCACGCTGGCCCCTGGCGACATAGTCGAAATCACCCGTGCCCAGGAAGCCATCGCGCTGTTTGGCCGTGGCTCGATCGGTGCCGAACAGGTCGCCTTCTTCAAGGGCGCCAACCGCAACACGCCTCTGTTCGTGACTGCACTTGCCGATGACGGTGGTGCGGTCAAGGCCACCGGCACTTTCACCTTCACCGGTGCCGTGTCAGCCGCGACCGTGCTGCGCTTCAAGGTCGGCGGACGTCAGGTGCGCCTGACTGCGCTGACTACCGACACCGTCACCACGCTCGCCACAAAGCTGGCGGCGGCCATTACTGCGGATCTCGACATGGTGGCCACAGCCGGATCAGCACTCGGCGTAGTTACGGTAACCGCGCGCAATGGCGGCGAGGTTGGCAACGAGATCAACTTGCGCGTCGACACCAAGGCGCAGCCGTTGCCGTCTGGATTGGCCGTGGCAATCGCCGCCATGTCTGGCGGTGCCGGCAATCCGGATGTTCAGGACGCGCTCGATCTGATGACCAGCACCTGGTTCACCAAGATCACCCATCCCTGGAACGATGCCACCAACATAGCGGCGACCGCCGAGTTCCTCCGGGTGCGGTATCTGGCGACCGCGAAGCTCGATTGCCATGGCTTCGTCTTCAAGGGCGGCACCTACGGCCAGCTCGGTACCTTTGGCGATCTGACCAACAACGCCTTTCTGACCGCCGGCGGACTGAACAAGAGCCCGACCAGTGCCTGGGCAATCGCGGCCGTCGCCTGCGGTCTGGCAGCGTTTCATCTCAACAACGATCCGGCACGCCAGCTCCGGTCTCTTGTCATGCCCGGCGTGGAGGCACCCGACACGGCCGACCGGTTTATCGATGAGGAGAACGATCTGCTGCTGCGCACCGGCATCTCGACGTTCGATTGTCTTTCGGATGGCACGGTCACGATCAGCCGCATGATCACCACCTACAAGACCAGCAATCTCGGCATTGCCGATCGGGCCTGGCTCGACATCATGGTTCCGGCCACGATGAGCCGCATCCGCTACGACTGGAGCGCCTATATCTCGCTGATGTATCCGCGCTCCAAGCTGGTCGATGACGACAGCGCGGCTTCCTTTGCCACCCGGCATGACAATGACGAAGATCCCGGCACGGCCGTGGTGACGCCCAAGCGCATGCTTGCCTCCTGGGCGGCCCGCTGCAACCTCTATGGCGAGAGGGTCTGGATCGAGGATGTCAGCCGTACCATCAAGGAAAGCGTCTTCACCCGCTCCGTTGATGATCGCAACCGGATGGAAAGCCGCCAGCAGGTCCAGATTGTCGGCAACCTCATGGTCTTTGCCGGCTCGCTCGAATTCCAGGTCTGAGAAAGGACTAACCGATGACACAAGTTTTAGGTCTCGTCGATATCGTCTGGCGGGGGCGCAACATCCCCGTCGAGAAAGGCGCGAAGATCCGCGTCGGCGGTATCAAGAACAACGCGGTCACCTATGGCCGCAAGGTCGGCCGGGCGCAGGAGTTCCAGGGCTCCGAAGTCATGGCCACCACGGAACTCGAAGCCGGGCAGCGCTGGGGCAACACCTGGGACCCCGGCGAAGGAGAGTTGCAGGTGGTCTGCGACACTGGCCAGACCTTCGTCATGTATGACGCTTTCCTTGATGGCGACATTCCGGAAATCACCGGCGGCGAAGGCGGCAAGATCGAACTCAAATGGGCGGCATCTGCGCCTGAGGAGATCCTGTCATGAGCGGCAAGACCGGCAAGGATATCGAGATCGATCTCGACGAGGACACCTCTTCGTCCGAGGCTGGCGCGATCATCAACGAAGATGGCCCGCTTGCCATCAATGATGGTGAGGACGGCGATGACGGCGTGATCGACGAAGATGTAGATCCTCTCGACAAGCTGCCCAAGCATGCGATCAAAAACGACGACGGATCTGTCACTCTTCCGCTTTATGCGTCAGTGACGTTGCGGACCAAAAAGAATGACAAGATCCGCGAACGGGTGTTCAAGGATCTGACTTTCCATCGGCTGGTCGGTGCGGACCAGCGCGCCATCGCCGCCGCAGAGGACAAGGACATGGCCGTCGTGTCGTTTGCCCGTGCGACGCGGATCAACCAGGCGGTGATGAACGCGCTGTTTGACCGGCTCGATGCGGCAGACATCAAGAACGCCGGCCAGGTGCTGAACCATTTTTTAAGCAGTGGCCCGAGAACTGGCCGATAATCCTCGGCGCGCTGGCTGACGGCACCGGTTTTACGGCGTCGGAGATTGAAAGCTTCGACGCCTCTCGGGCCATCTTCTGGTGGAACTGCGTCATGGCCTGGCGCGCAGAAAACACAACCAAAACCTGATGCCCGCCCGCCGTGGCGGGCATGATCACGGTTTCGCGCGCGCGATAATTTGGGCCACCCTGAACCCATGCGCAGCGGGAACCCATGTCCAATCGCAATATGACCCTCGACGTCATCGTTCGCATGAAGGACATGCTGTCGAGCCCGCTCCGCCGGTTGACGGCAGGGCTGAGGTCAATCGGCAATGTTGCCCGCAGCATCGGCTTGGTCGGAACGGCAATTGCTGCCATCTCCTTCATGGGGCCTATCAAGGAAGCGGCGGCATTCCAGCAACAGCTGCTAGACATCGCCGCGACACAGAACCTATCCGGGCAAGCGGCCTTTGATTTTGTTGATGTGGCCAAGCGGCAATATGAGGATCTGGCGCTCAGTGTGGCGCAATCTTCAGCTGACATCGCCGCCTCGGCAGGACAGATGATTGCTGCCGGTGTCAACCAGGACCTGGTCGACGCCTCGATCGGCACCATCGGCCGCTCTGCGACAGCATCCGGTGCTGCTATGGCAGACATGGCAAATGTAGCCACGTCGCTGCTGCAGACCCTCAAGCTGCCGGCAGATCAGCTCGAAGATGCGCTTGGCGGCCTGGTCGTTGCGGGCAAGGAGGGAGCATTCGAGCTCAAGGACATGGCGCGGTATTTTCCGACGCTGACCAGCCAGATGGCAAAGTTCGGGGTGACCGGACGTGAGGCGGTCAACTTCCTCGGTGCGGCCTTGCAGATCGCCCGCAAGGGCACGTCGGAGCCGGCCGAGGCCGCCAACAATTTGAAGAACTTCCTGTCGAAGATCCTTGCTCCGATGACTGTCAAGAAGTTCGCCGAGGCCGGCGTCGACATCGAGGCCGTCATGCGCGATGCGGCGACCAAGGGCATCAACCCGGTCGAAGCCGTCATGCAGAAAATCGCCAAGCTCTCTGGCGTTTCAGGCGGCGAGATCGAGAAACTGATGAAAGCCGCCAAGGACAACGGTCTCGAAGGCGCTGATGCGCTTGGTCATGTCCGCGAGCAGCTGGAGAAGATCCATGGCGCCGGCGCGCTGGGCGAGTTGTTCCAGGACGTCCAGGTCATGGATTTCCTGATCCCGTTCCTCGGCAATGTCGAGGAATATAAGCGCATAAAGGAAGAAGTGGCCAAAGCCACAGCGGGCATCATCGATGAGGATTTCGAGACCAAAATGAAAGGGCTCACTGCGCAACTGATCATCTTCAAGGAGATTGGAACCCAAGCCGCGCGCGAAGTTGGCTTTGCGTTTGGCTCCTGGTTGCCGATGATCAGCGACAACCTCAAGTCCGCGCTCATATGGATGCGCGAGCTTGATGACAGCACGGGTGGCATGGTGCGCCAGGCGCTCAGTTTTGCGGGTGCCGCCGTCCTGGTCGCCACCGGCCTTGGTGTGCTGGGTGTTGTCCTGCCGATCATCGGGGTCGGTTTTGCCGCGCTGCTTGCCCTGATCAGTCCGGTCGGACTGGTGTTCGCCGGGATCGCGGCGGGCGCGGTTCATATCTACAAGAACTGGGCCACCTACGGACCCCGCCTGTCGCGCCTGTGGGACCGCGCCAGACGCGGTTTCTTTGATCTGGCCGATGGCGTGCGCGATGGCGGCAAACGGATCATCTCTGCCGGCCGCGAAATGGCGGATCGATATGGGCCTACCATTCGAAGCGGTTTGAACTCTGCCTGGGCGGACATAAAGGGCGGCTGGAACAATCTTCAAAGCCTCTTCAAGGGCTTTGCGAAGGGCTTTGAATTCGACTTCGATCTGTCCGCGTTGACGATCGATGATGCCAAAGTGGCCGCATTCCAGGCGCTTGAGATCGCGCTCAAAGGCATCAAGACAGGTTGGGAGGCGCTGAAGGACTTCGGCACCGGTTTTGCACCATCGCTTGGTCAGATCGGCGAAAACATAGGTTCGTCGGTCAACTCGCTTGCCCGCTACGCTGATGCCATGGGCCGATTGGCCAAAGCATTTTTCAGCATGATCGATATCGATACCTCTAGCTTCGACGGTTTTTTCAAGCGACTGGGAAGTCTCTACGGCGGCGGCCTGGAGTTGTTCACATCAGCCATTGCTGCCGGTGCAGATGCAACGGCGCACTTTGTCGAAACGCTTGCTGATCTGGCTGAAGGGAAGATCGAATGGAAGTCACTGGTGCCAAAAGATGCGCTGCAGATGTGGGATGATGCATCGGCCGGCATCGATGCGTTGATTGCTCGCGCCAAGGCGCTTCCGGGTGAGATGTATGTCATCGGCCTCGATGTCGGACAGCGCATGATCGACGGCATCAAGTCGAAGTTTGACGAGCTGATAGCTTGGTTCAGTGGGTTGCCGGGGCGCATTCTCGAAGCTATCGGCACAATTGACCTCTCCAGTGTCTTGCCCGCGTGGGCATTCAAATTCCTACCCGGCAGCGGAGAAGGACCGGAAGCACCCGGTGGAACCAGTGGAACGGCGGGCCTGGGCAATTCGCCGCGGCCGCCTCTGCTGCCGGCCAACAACAACATGCTGCCGGCTCAAGGCGCGCTCAACGGTCAATCGAAAGCCAATGTCGCCGTCACCATCAAGGTTGACGGACCCGGCAAGGTGACCTCGGCGACGTCTGACAACAAGGCGGTCAAGGTCGGTAACAATGGCCGCATCGTCGGGAGGGTCTAGATCATGCGGTTTGACAGTCTCGATACATTGCCCGGTCTGCTGCCGGCGTCCTATCGTGGCATCGGGTTTCATGTCCTGGACACGGCCAGCGAGCCCGGCCGCAGGGTGCTCGAATATCTGTTTCCTGGCGTCGATGCCGCGGCCTACGATGATTTCGGCGTTCTGCCGAACCTGATCAGCATCGAGGCTCTGATCATCGGCGATGACTACAAGGTCAAAGCTGCCCAGCTTCAACGCGCCTTCGAGACGGCCGGACCTGCAACCCTGATGCATCCATGGCTCGGCCCGATGACGGTCATCATGGATGAGCCGGCGCTGCTCTCGTTTTCGACGCAGGAGCTGCGGGTGGTGCGCATCAGCGCCCGCTTCAAGAAGGTGGCGGCGAGTAGCCCTGTCGGGTTGAGCCTGTTTTCGATTGCCTCGGTCATCGGGTCGATCATTGCTCTGGCTTCGCAGTTGTCGTCATCCGTGGGAACCCGCGTCATTTCGGCATCCCGTTCGGCTGCGGTGACGCGCTCGGTCCGCATCGTCACGGCTGCGATTGCAGCCCAGACATCGCCGACCGGTTCCGCAGCATTCATGCCTGCTCTGAGATCAACCATCCTCAAAGCCACACCAGGAACGCCCACCGAGTATGGCCAATGGATCGCGACGGCGGCATCGATGTTTGCCGAGGCTTCATTCACGCCGGCCGTCGCGCCTGCTGCCGAGGCGGTGGCGGCACAAGACCCTTCGCCCGAAAGCCTGCTGACCATCAGCCAGGCGCTCGGATCAAGCCTGATCGCATCGGCTATCGAAGCACCATCGGACGGTGACCGCGCGCTTCTTGTTGCCGCTGCGGCGCAATTGCTTGCCCAGGGCGCGGTGCAGACGGCCTATGTGTCCTTTCCCTCAAGACGGGAGGCGCTTGATTACCGGACGGCGGCTCTGGATACCACCGATCGGCTGATTGACACCCTCGAAGGGTTTGGCGGCACGCTGTTTCAGGCGGAGACATCGGCGCTGGTCAGTGCAGCCCGCGATCTTCAGGCGGCGATTGTCAGCGACATCAACGAAGTGATCGGCCGCTTGCCCGATGTTCTGGTCTTCCGTCCGTCGCGCAGCCTTGATGCCTGGCAACTGGCGCTGCATGTGGCCGGCGACACGCCGTCACACATCGAGGAGGCCTATCGCGACATCGTTGCCCGCAATGACCCACGTCATCCATCGGCCATCGAGGCAGGCGCAATCGAAGTCGCGGAACTGATCTGATGGCCAGGTCAAAGGGCATCACGCTGCTGATCGAAGGCGTCCTCTATGATCAATGGCTGAGCGCCGAGGTCAGCCGCGACCTGAAGGACTTTTCCGGCAGCTTCAACTTCACGTTTCGCGACCGGTACCGCTCGGCAAAGGCGCTTCGATATGCATCTCAGGGGGCTCATTACAAACTCAGGCCGGGACCGGCGGTCGAGATCCTGATCAACGGTCAACCGGTTCTCAAGGGCTCCATTGAAAATGTCGATGTCGATATCGGTGATCGCCAGGCGAGTGTCACGATCTCCGGCCGTGACAAGACCGGCGACCTTATCGATTGTGCTGCCATGACGGACGGGCCGGCCGAATTCAGGAACGTCAAGCTGGAGGAAGCCGCCAAACGGATCGCGGCACCCTACGGCCTCACTGTCCGCACGGAAATCGATACCGGAGATCCGTTCCAGCGCTATTCGCTTGACCTGGCCGAGACCGGGTTCTCGGCTATCGAGAAGGGTGCCCGATCCCGCCATGCCCTGATCCTCTCCGACGGCGTTGGCGGCATTGTCATCACCCGAACCGGCAAGTCACGCGCGCCTGCCGATCTGAGCTTGCCGGGCAATGTCCTGACCTCACGCGCAGCCTTCAGCCACAAGGACCGCCATAGCGAAACAATCGTGCGCGGCCAGGGAGAGAAAGCCGGAAAGGCACGCGGATCCGCCAGCCTCGATGTCACGGCCGAACCGCTGGCGCCGGTGGACCGCACAGACGGCGATGGATCGGCCACCGAGAAAGAGCGCAAGGGAACCGTGGCCACCGGCCGGTCCAGGGATAGCGAGATCACCCGGCACCGCCCGGTGGTGCATCTTGCCCGGTCCAAGGCGGACAATGTGTCGGCGGCGGATGAAGCGGACTGGCGGATGCGCACGGCGCGCGCCGAAAGCGAAGAGGTCACCCATACGGTCAAGGGCTTCGATGTCGATGGCAAGCTCTGGCAGATCAACCAGATGGCCATGGTCTCGGATGCTTTTCTCGATATCGAGCGCGACATGCTGATCTCGAAGGTGGCGTATCGTGAGGACGACGGCGGCAGGATCAGTGAACTCACGATCATCAGTCCGGAAGCCTTTGACAAGGGGCCGACCGGCAACCGCCGCCGCAACAAATCAGGCAAGAAGAGCCCAAAAAGCTCGGGCAGTCTCGACGGCACAGCGGAGGCTTTGTGATGGAAAAGGATGTTGCCGACAAGGTGCGCGGCATGGTGCGCCGGGTGACCCTGAAGAACGTCAAGGATGACGGCGAAACCCAGACTGCCTCGGTCGAGGTTGCAGACGGGGTCTGGCGTGATGATGTCGAGATTTCGCAACCTTATGGCTTTGCCAGCCATGTGCCAGAGGATGGTGCGCTTGCCATGGTCTTTGCCGTCGGCGGCGATGAGGGCGACCTGGTCGTCATGCCGATCGGCAACCCGTCCAAACGCATGGGTGGCCTGAAATCCGGTGAAGTCGGCATGTACAATGAGCACGGCGACAAGGCGGTGATGACGGCTGGAGGGTCACTCGACATCAAGACCGGCGCGAACATCACGATCAAAACCGACACCGGCGTGTTTATCGAATGCACGGTCGTCGCCGTCACCGGAGACATCACCGCAACCGGCAATATCTCGGACCAAAACGGCTCGATGCAGGAAATGCGCGACAGGTACAACACACATGATCATCCTGGTGCCGCCGCTCCGCCGAACCCTATTATGGACTGACGCCCGCGCTGGCGGGCATGAACAGCATTGCGCGCGCGCGATAGCTTCGCGACATGTTCTTCGATCTCGCCCTTCACTATGACAACAAGCTGCGCCGGTGCGACCTGGTCATAGGTGATGATGGCGATCTGGTGATCGATGAAACGCCCATTCCCGCCATCCTGCTGTCAATCGGACTTGACCGCCGCGCCGCACCTGATGATCCGTTGCCGGACGGCCGCACGCAGTTTCTGACGCCATCCAGCTTCTCCGAGCGCCGTGGCGCGATTGCCGATGGACTGAACCCTGCTGGCGAACGGACCGGCTCCAAGCTCTGGCTGCTCAACCGCGCCAAGCACACCGAGACCACCAGGCTGATGTGCGAGTTCTGGCTGGCTGAAGCCTTGGCCTGGGCCGAGCCAGAGACCGGAGCGCCTGCCGAGATCAGCGTTGAATGGCTTCGTCGCGGCGTGTTGGGCTACCGGATCATGGTCGCCGACAGCAGCGTCTCGCTGTCCAGAAAGGTGGAGGGCTGACATGGTCTGGCCGATCCCATCCGCAAAATCCATTGCCGCCAAGTTCGCCGCATCGCTGGAAATATTCATCCTGCGCATCCGGCCTGACCTCGATCCGCGCGCCGTCTCGCGGTCAGTCCGTTCACCACGTGGCGTCTTTGCAAACATGGCCGCATCCTTCTCGGCCGAGCTGCGCGAAGTCCATGATCATCAGGCATGGTGGGGCCGTCAATACATGCCCGACAGCGCCGATGACGAGGCGATGATCCTGCGCCATGCCAACATCTGGGGCACAGGACAACGGGCAGCCATCATTGCCGTTGGCGCGGTGGAAATCGAGGGAGTGCCGGGCACGCCTCTGCCAGAGGGCATCGAGATGTCGGCGAGCAATGCGATCATCTACGCGACAACCGCAGCCGCAGTGATCGACATAGGAGGCACGGTAACCGTTGCCGCGATTGCCAGTGTTGCCGGCAGCGACGGCAACCTGCCGAGCGGGGTGCAACTGGCAACAGTGGAGCCCTATCCGGAGATCTCCAGGGTGACCGTCGCCACCGCATTCGCCGGCGGAGCGGACGCGCAAGAGCCTGACGAGATCAAGGCCAGCTATCTTCAGCGCATCCGCCAGCCCGCCCATGGCGGGGCAGGTTTTGACTATCCAGTCTGGGTGGCGGAAGTTGCCTCGGTCAAGGCCGTGGCGGTCGTTCCCGACTGGATCGGCCGTGGCTCTGTCGGGGTCGTCGTCGTCATGAAGAACAGCGATGGCACGCCGCGCGTGCCGACTGTTGAGGAACTGGCCACCATCCAGGATCATCTCGGCCAGCCATCAAGCCAGACCGGCGTCAAGCCTACGACAGCGAGGGTTGTCGTGGTCGCCGGTGAGCTGATCGAAGTGCCGCTGACGATCCGTCTGAGACCAGATACGGTATTGACCCGCACGGCGGTGACCGAAGCATTCGCGCGCTTCATTGCAACGATTGGCGATGATGAGGACACGGTCAACACATCGCCGATCGGCGCGACGATCGAGCTCTCCCGGATCGGCGAAGCCATCTCGGCCGCCGCCGGCGAATATGCCCATGATCTGATCGTGCCTGCCGCTCCCTACACGCTGACCGCAACACAGTATCCGATTGCCGGTACAATCACGTTCGAGGCTGCATGATGGCCCGCACCGTTGCAGCAATCCTTGAGAGCCTTGTTCAAAAGCTGCCCAATGGATGGGCGCTCGGCCTTCGCGGTGGAACGCTGGATATCGTCCTGGAGGCTGGTGCCAGCGCCATTGCACAGACAGAGGCCGATGCCGAAGCCCTGATGCTTGAAACCGATCCGCGCACCGCGCAGAAGCTGCTGCCGGATTTTGAGCGGTGTCTTGGGCCGGACCCGTGCGGGCGGGATCTCGATCTTCAGACGGTCGAGCAGCGCCAGCGCCTGGCGCATCAGCGCTGGATCGCGACCGGCGGTCAGTCGATCCCCTACATGATCCGGATTGCCGCCAGTCTTGGCGTCGATATCACAATCGAGGAATTCTGGCCTTCGAGAGCCGGGGTGCTGCATGCCGGCCAACGGCTCCGGCCTGAAGGCAGCCAGTTCGTCTGGCGTGTCAATATTCCGGGGCTGATCACTGTCGTCCGGTTCCGCGCCGGCGTCAGCCGCGCCGGTCACCTGCTTGGCACTTTCGTGCTGTCCGCGATCGAATGCGAATTGCGGCGCATCAAACCCGCCCACACCCATGTCGTCTTTGCTTATGGAGAAGCCTGATGGATCGTATCAATGGAGCCGGAACTGTTGACATCGGTGGCGGCCGGCGCGGTTTCCGAAGCGAGGATCTGCCATCGGGTACTGAAGGCACCGAGGTCACCGACAATTGGCTCAATGCCGTCCAGGAGAACATCCTCAAGGTGATCGAGGAGGCCGGGTTGGCGCTTGATGTCGGTGACTGGTCGCTGCTCTGGCGGTCGATCAGGTTCAGCCAGATGGCCGACGGTTATTTCAGCGTCACCGATCAGCGGAATGATCCGCCAGCCGGCCCGGCGATCGGTGACCGGTATATCGTCGGCGCAGTGCCGACCGGTGCCTGGGTTGGCCATGAGAACAAGATCGCGCTCTGGCTCGGAGCGTGGACCTTCATTGCACCGAAGCCCTGGATGCACGTCGGCTTTGCCGACCGGACGGATTGGCGCTGGGATCACACGATCGGGGTGCCGGCATGGGTGCAGTGGATCTCATCCAGCACGATCTATGGTCCTGTGAAGCTTGCGACGATAGCTGAGATTGAAAGCGGGGCAGCCGGGGGTGTGGTGACCGCCGACGCGCTAAAGGCACGGCGACGTCCATTCTTTGTCGCAACTTCGGGAGGAACGACCAATGTGCCCGCAAACGTCGACACGGTCCTTACGCACTTCGCGATTTCAACCAGCTTCTTCAACCCTGGTTCGTCTTATGTTGCTGGCGTGTTCACATGCGGCGCGGCAGACGCTGGCGTGTGGAGTTTCCAGGGCAAGGCCGCAATGGCAGTTGTCGCGGCTGCAGCGAGTGGAGTCTTGCGGGCCTCATTTGCCCGTAATGGTGTCGCCGCGCCGTTTTCTTCAGCCTACATCCCGGGGGTTGTCGGCACATGGGCGCTTCCCGATTTCTTCACCTTCCGCCTCTCGGCGGGCGACACGGTCGATTTCAGAGCATTTCAATCGACAGGGACGAACCGTACTTTTGACGGTGGGTCCATCGAAGCGATGAGGATTGGAGCCTGACGATGGCAAAGACAAAATTACATGAAATTCCCGTCCCGATTGATCAGGCATCGGCCTTTGCGGCCGCCTTGCTTGATCTTCTCGGCGGTGAAGTATTCGACCGCCAGGACAAGCCACGACTGGTCTACCGTGACGGTTTGATGATCGTACCCGACGACTGGTTCGAGGCTGCCCAGGTCATCGAGATTGGTGATCAAAAAGCTAAAGGAGATGAGTGATGCCGCTTCTGAACATCACGGTTTCCGGCTATTACGCGATTACGGCAGACTACACAGCATCCAGCCCGACCGACGATGCGGTGGTTGTTGCACCGGGCGTCCATAACGTCATTATCTTGCTATACTCCCGCCTCATTTGCCCTGCCGCATTTTCTACGGGCAGACAGAACGCCGGCATTCGCTTGAGCAATAGCAACGCGGTAACCGTCCTCGGCATGGGCGGGCACATTCGGGGGTTCGGGTTTGGTCTGCGCGCGGACAACTGCGACAATGTCACGGTGGACAACCTATGCATCCCCGACGCGCTCATGCGGGGAATAAAGATAGAAGGCAATAGTGCTGTCGTCCGAAACAGCCTGATCCGGAGCGTATACGGGTCGACCTTCACGCCTAACCAGTATTGCATGGGCCTCGAAATGTCCGGAGTTGCGCCGACAGCCATGGGCAACACAATTCGCGATTTCCGGGGTACAGACAACGGCGAAGGAGTTGGGCTATCGATCACCGATCAAGGTATTGGCGGGATCGTGAAAGGCAATGCTTCTATGGGAACACTGCTTAATGATGAGCCTCGCGCAAAAACTATCGCGTATTGGGTCGGAGGTGCATCGGACGTTGATTTTGTCCACAACCATGGAGCCAATTGCAATTGGGGTCTCGCAGCGAGCAGCCCAACCTCTGGCCTGTTCGATGAGAACAGCTTTCGGCACTGCACGACGGAATTCAATGCCAGCCCGGTCAACTGGATCATCGGCGGATCCGACGGTTGACCGTATAACGATCTGCGGACTTATCAGGGCCTGATCTTGCCAGCGATGGCATCGGTGATGAAATCTGCGGCCGGTGCCGACAGGTGGCTTGCATCAATCCTCACTGGGAGACCAGTGCTGTCAAGATGCGCGCAACTATCCGGTCCTGTCGGACACGTTACCGCGAGCAGCGAGACGTAGTTGATGCCTGTACCCTTAAGCGTCTCGCTCAAATAGGTGTCGACTTGGAATGGCCCCGGATGAACGGCTTCAGTGAAGGTCTGGAGCATCTCGGCTTTGTCGGGGTGGCCTACCATACGTGAATAAAGAATTGGCAATGACGGTTCGTAGTACTGGATGGGGCCGAGCACTGTCACCCGAAATCCCTTTCTCGCAAACCGCGTTGCCGCGTCCACCACCTGATCTGCGGCCATGGTGGCCGTCAAGAGGTTCGAGAAGATGATATCCTGATAAGGAAGCGCGTCTGGCCCCCCAAGGTTGTCCAGCCAGTTTGCTAAGGCATCGCAGGTAGGCTGGTCGGACTTTTGGAGACGGCATGAGTCCGCGGCGATTAGATCGACGTTAGATGTGGAAAACGCTCTGGTGAAGGACGGATAGAACTGTGCAGCATGCGAGTCACCAACCAGGAGGATGTCGTCTGTTGCGGCGCTCGGATCAAGACAGCGGTCGATGGCAGGTTTCAGCTCCTCACCAGAAAGCCAGCAGACACTTCGAAGCCGCTTTTCCACGTTCTCAGAGAGCAGAACAGTCAGCTGCTGGGTATATTCAGCGGATAGGGGGAACCTCTCAGGGACGCCCTTTTGCGCCCAGACCATGATGCTGCAGATTGCTAACAACAGCATTGAAGCGGAGAAAGAGCTGAATATCTGCAATGAAGATGATAGGACGCGCTTCTCCCTCACAGGCTTTTCAATCAGCTCGTAGGACGCCCAGGCAAGCACACCCGCACTAAGTGCTCCGGCTATGAAGTGCCACGTCGTGGCCCCCACTATTGCGTACTTGATGAAAACGAGTATGGGCCAGTGCCAAAGATAAAGGGCATACGAGATGAGCCCTATCCCGACAACAGGCCTGGTTGAAAGGAACCGGTTCACAACGCTGCGAGGAGCCAAAATGATCATTGCCGCTCCAGCAGTCGGCAGCAGAGCGGAAGCACCTGGGAAAGATACCGTTTCATCGAAAGCGATCATCGATATCACGATCGCTGCCATGCCCAGTGAGCCTATGGCCTGCTGAGCGATGATGCTTTTCATCGGGCGGAGCAAACCCAACGCCAACAGTCCGCCAAGAGCGATTTCCCAGAAGCGAGCGAAAGAGTTGAAGAACGCCGCCTCCTGTTGCCCGGTCATCATCAAATTCACGCTGAAAGCAAATGAGGATGCGAGGATCACGATGAGCAAACCGGCTACGGCACCGAGCCCACGGCGCATGAGCAGAAGGATGGGGACAGGGAAAAGAACATAGAACTGCTCTTCGATCGATAACGACCAGGTGTGCAACAACGGCTTGTAATGACTGGGGCCGTCAAAATAGCCGGCGATCGAGAGAAAAAACCAGTTCGAAGCGAAGATGGCATAGGCGATGGCGCTCTGTGCAAGCTCCTCAAGAGCTGCTGGTGGCAGGAGCAGCCAACCGCCAATGCCGGTGAATATCAGAACAGGAATAGCTGGCGGAACGAGGCGTCGAACGCGGCGCTCGTAGAAACGTCTGAGAAAGCTTCCGATATCGCCATCGTGGGAGACGATGATCCTCGTGATCAGATAGCCGGAGATAACAAAAAAGACGTCAACACCTACGAATCCCCCCGGCAGATAATCAGGCTGGGCGTGGAAGAGAACGACGCCAAGAACGGCGATAGCTCTCAAGCCGTCTATGTCCGCGCGGTAATTGAGTTCGAAGTTTCGCATTGTACCCCCGTCTGTCAGGAAGTACGCCTTTATCAGCTAAAAGCTCGGGTAACCAGATGAACAATGAGCAGGCTCGTGACGGCGCTTCGAATGGCTTTTGAGGCCACTTCGAAATAGGTTCAATTAAGGTGCCAACCGATGTTGCGCGCGTTGCCACGCGATTTTGCGCGCTACAGCTATCTCACCCCCTATGCGGGCCGGATGGATGATCTGTCGAGTGCCTATATGTCGGTGCTCTATCCGCGCGCAGTCGACAAGGAGCCTGGATATGTGCTGTTTCGAAAAGGCTCGAAAGCCTACAAGCTCAATCGCGGACTGGATGCAAATGGCAATGGCCAGGTGACCAAGGCGGAGGCTGCGGCGAAGGTTCTTACGTTGCTGAATGAAGGTCTCCGCCCGGGACTGATTGGCTGAGGGAAGACAAACCGAGTGCGCGGGCGGTTTCCTGATTGCGCCGATCCGAAGGATTGATAAGCTCAGGTCAAACTCACCGGAATTTCAATACCCTGACATGCTGCGCACAATCCTCTTTACCCTGCTCGGGCCAATGCTCTGGGGCAGCACCTATGCGGTGTTCACCGAGACCCTGCCGATCAGCCATCCGTTGCTCACGGGTGCGATGCGGGCGCTGCCGGCGGGGCTTATCCTGCTTGCGCTCAATCCGCACATTCCTCCGCTTGCGGCGCTCAAACGTCATGCGGTGATCGGGTTCTCCAATATCGGCCTGTTTTTCGCGCTTTTGTTCGTCGCTGCAGCACGGATGCCGGGCGGGCTGGCGGCGACGCTGGGCGCGATCCAGCCGCTGGTGGTGATCCTGATCTCTGCCTGGCTGATTGGCCGCGCGCCGCACCCGGTGCAGATCCTCGCCGGTATCGCCGGCGTGATCGGCGTCGGGTTGCTGGTGCTGTCGCCGGAGGCTGATCTGGACCCAATCGGCGTGGCGGCAGCCATTGGCGGCGCGCTGTCGATGGCCATCGGCACTGTTCTGATCGACCGCTGGGGCCGGATGGGCACACCGCTGGAAACCACCACCTGGCAACTGATTTTCGGCGGCGCCATGCTGTTGCCGGTGGCGTTGATGGTTGAAGGGCTGCCACCCGCGCCGGGGTTTACGGAAATGCTTGGCTACGGCTGGCTGATGCTCTTGGGCACCGCATTCGCCTATTACGTTTGGATCCGTGGCATCGGCAAAATTGGCCCGAGCGCTGTCTATCTGGCGCTCGCCAGCCCGGTGGTGGCAACAGCGATTGGCGCAATTGCACTGGGCGAATGGTTCAGCCCGCTGCAATGGGCCGGCATGGCGCTGGTGATTGGCGCGACGGCGGTGGGGGTGTCGATCAAGCGGCGGGACCCGCCGTCCTCCCAACCCTCGTCACTGTAAACCGCTTTCTCTTCATCTGCCCGCCCCACGATTGAGGGCCGGGCTCCAGTTTCAGATGGAGGAAAGGCCCACTGGCAGGTCCGTGTATCCTGCCGCGACGATCCAAGCCGCAGCCAAAGACAGAATTATGCCGGGAACAATCCGCAGCGCGAATGCTGTTGAACCGGCGCTTATGGCCATGATTGTCTTGGCCGTTGCGTTGGTGCTCAAAGCTGCAAGAATAGGAAACACGGCCTGTTGCGGCAACAATTGCCCCGACACCACAAGTGACGCTGCCGAAACCGAGGCGGAGTGCGCGTCGACGATCCCTGCAAGCGCCAGGCCTGCGATTACGCCGATTTCGCCAAACCAGTTCTTCAATGCAGCCACGGCAACAAGCATGAACGACATCGTGCCTGCGAGGACCAGTGCGGTCTTTGCGCTGAATGCGCGGCCCGGCTCGGATGCTGCAGCCTCCTTTGAGCGGAAAGAACGCAGGGTAAAGGCCAATCCATAGACCGCGGCAACCGTACCCCCTGCCGCAAGCGACCATTTGAGCATCGCAAATGTTTCCGGGCTGACCACGAAAAGCAGGAAGCCAAGCTGCAGAAATGTTGCCACCGTGGACAATGCGGCACCGGAAACGGCTGCTTCCAGGGCGGCCGGGTGTTTTTTCGACCGACCTGCCATCGCGCCAATGGCTGCCAGGCTGGACACGAACCCTGATGCAAATCCGGCGACCGGCAAACCAAAACGCATGCCGAGCATCCGCATGGCGATGTGACCGCATGCGCCGATGGCGAGGATGAGCACAACCAGCAGCCATACCTTGTGCGGGTTGATGGCCTCCATTGGACCAAGAAAACGGTCAGGCAGCAATGGCCAGATCACTAGTGTGACGATGGCGAAAATCAGTCCGTCGCCGACCTCCGCGTCGGTCAGAACGCCTTTGACAAACCGGTGAATTGGCTCTTTCAGCGCAAGCACGACGGCAACACAGGCGGCAAGCGCGCTGGCGATCAGGGTGTCCGACATGGCAAGCCCGCCCAGCAGCGGTGTCAGCACAAGACCAATTTCCGTCGTCAACCCAGGGTCATCCTTGCTGCCCTTGAGGTAGGAAAGCGCGGTCAACACCGTCGCGGCGACGAAGGCAAGCGCAAGGATCGGAATGCCACCGACGTGAACCGCGACGGCCCCGAGCAGGGAAGCCAGCGCGAAGGTGCGAATTCCCGCTGGGCGGCGCAACGGACCTTCGCCCTTGGTGCGCTCGCGCTCGACTCCGATCAGGAGACCAATGGCCAGGGCGACGGTGAAATTGATCCAGGGAGGCGGCAGCATTGGTCCCAACCTGTTATCCGGCACACCCCATTTGGCCTACCTTTGCGTGAAGCTTATGGACATTGAAGCCGGGGATTCAAGCCTTTTCTGTCGCCGCTCCTCAATGGATACGGCGCGTTGCACGTAAGATCCGAACGACGACGACAGCGATCAGCCGCGCCCGGTTCCGTGCCTTCGGCCCGTGTTTGAGGAACATTACCGCCCAGCAATAATTCCCGAAGAACTAAATCCGCCATCGACGGTCAGCACCTGGCCGTTGATGTAGCTCGACTGGGGCGAGAGCAGGAACAGGATGGCATCGGCGATTTCTTCCGGGCGGCCGTAGCGGCGGAGCGGGATCTGGGCGGTCCAGCGCTTGCGGTCGTCTACCGTGTGAAGGTCGGAGATCAGCGGCGTGTCGACCGGACCGGGGGCGACGACATTGACGCGGACGCCGCTGGCGCCCCATTCATTGGCAAGCACCTGGCTCATCAGGATGACGCCGGCCTTGGACGCGCCATAGGCAACGCGGCCCGCATTGGCCCTGATCCCCGACACTGACGCCAGATTAACGATTGCCAGCGTGTCACCCATCTGGTCGAGGCAAGCGCGGCAGAGGATGAAACTGCCGGTCAGGTTGACGTCGAGGATCTGGCGGAACATTTCGGCGCTTGTTTTTTCCGCCGGAATGTCGCGGGCAATGCCGGCGCAATTGACCAGACCGGTGATTGGCCCGAAGGCATCTACCGCCTGCGCCAGGCAATCGGCCACCTCCTCCTCGTCGGTGACATCGCAGACAAGCGCCTGCACGTCCTCGCCTTCAAGCCGCTCCTCAGCACGGGCGACGGCATCGGCGCTTGCATCAAGGATGGTGACGGTGGCGCCGCCATCGATCAGCGCCAGCACTGCGACCTCGCCAATGCCCGACGCGCCGCCGGTGACGACAACGTGACCGGCAGCGCTGGTCATCAGCGAATGCGCTCAAGGATGGAGACGTAATTGGCCACCGCGGCACCGCCCATGTTGAAGATGCCGCCGAGTTTAGCGTCCTTGACCTGGATGCCGCCGGCCTCACCGGTCAGTTGCATGGCCGAGAGCACATGCATGGAGACGCCGGTGGCGCCGATCGGATGACCCTTGGCTTTCAAACCGCCGGAAGGATTGACCGGCAAGCGGCCATCCTTTTGGGTTTCGCCGCTCATGGCAAAATCGCCGCCCTGCCCCGGCTTGGCCAATCCCATCGCTTCATACTCAATCAGTTCCGCAATGGTGAAGCAGTCATGGGTCTCAACAAAGGACAGATCGTCGAGCGATGTCCTGGAATTGGCAAAGGCCCGCTTCCAGCCTTCGGCACAGCCTTCAAAGGCGAGAATGTCACGCTTGGACATCGGCAGGAAATCCTGCACATGTTCGGCGGCGCGGAACAGCACGGCGCGTGGCGCCTGCATGGCGGTCGTCACATCGGCAAGCACTATGGCCGCGGCGCCATCGGAGACCAGCGAGCAATCTGTGCGCTTGAGCGGACCGGCGACGAACGGGTTCTTGTCGCTCTCGGTGCGGCAGAACTCAAAGCCGAGATCCTTGCGCATCTGCGCCCAGGGATTGTCGACGCCGTTCTTGTGGTTCTTGGCGGCAATCGCGGCAAGGCCGTCAGACTGGTCGCCGTATTTCTGGAAATAGCCGTCGGCGATCTTGCCGAAGACACCGGCGAAGCCTGCCGGCGTGTCCCCGTCTTCAGGCAAGTAAGAGGCTTTGAGCAGGTTGGCGCCGATCTGCGGTCCGGGCGTCGTGGTCATCTGCTCGACGCCAACGACCAGCACCCGGCGCGCGGCACCCGCACGGATGGCCTTGATGCCCTGATGGACGGCAGCGGAGCCGGTGGCGCAGGCGTTTTCGACGCGGGTCGTCGGTTTGAAACGGAACCCGTCATCGGCCTGCAGCACCAGGCTTGCAGTGAAATCCTGGGCCGAGAAGCCCGCGTTGAAGTGACCGAGATAGATTTCATCGATATCGCCAGCTTCGAGCCCGGCATGCTCGAGTGCCTCACGCGCCACTTTGGTGACCAGACTTTCGACTGTTTCGTCGGTGTGTTTGCCAAAGGGCGTATGGGCCCAGCCAATGATGCAGGCAGTCATTATGTCACTTCTCCATGAATCCCGTCAGTGTTGGCGCGCATTTTGAGCGCGCAGGCAGCTTTGTAAAGGGGGAGAACGAGTTCCTTACGCATAGACACAGTGGATCTGTTCCACTCACCGAGGGTCATGACATCGATACGAGCGAACAAGACTGGTGATTCAGGCCTGCATGGCAGCCTGATCGAAGTCGGTGATCGCCTGCGCGGATGGACGCGCCTGGCAGCGCGTGATCCAGTCCCGGATAATCTGGACATCGGGAGTGGATTGCGGGAACCAGACATAGGGCGAGACCAGCAGCAGATCGGCGGCGGAAAACCTGTCGCCCATCAGAAACGGCGTTTTTTCCAGTTGTATTGTTAACCGCGCCACGACCTCGGAAACACCGCGAAAGGAGTAGTCCAGAAACGGATGCCTGAGACCCGCCGCATCACAGACGATGACGGGCTCGACGACGTTGCCATACCAGGCCAGCCAGCTTAAATAGCTGCCGCGATCTGCCTGCCCGACAGAACAGCCAAGTTCTGATTGAGGGAACATATCAGTCAAATAGAGCATGATGGCGTTGGATTCCCATATCTCGACACCATCATGGACGAGCAACGGCACCTTGCCTTCAGGATGGGGGTTGGTCGGATCCGCTCCGTCCGATCCGTCGTTGCGAGGAATACTGACGATGCTGATGTCAATCTGATCAAGAATGCCGAGCTCCATAATCAGCCGGACGATACGGGATGAGCGTGAGTTCGGGGCGTGATAAAGAGCAAGCATGGCGGATTTCCTGGCCGGGTTGATAAAGATGGCGCCGAATTACATTGCCCCACCGCCAATTTCTGTCAGCAACGGGTTGTCATGGAGTGTGCGATCAGGCCAGACGGCGAGCTCGCGTCAGGCTCTGCGTTGCGCCCTCGCCTCACCAAAACTTGATCACACAATTGGCATTGCGGCTGGTTTTGGCCACAGTTGACGGTAAGTACCCATTCATGCCGATCCGCCGCATCCTCTTTCTGTGTTTCCTGGCCGTCACTCTCGGGTTGACGGGACCGTTTTCGCGCGGACTGACATCGCAAGCAGCAGTGTTTCCGCAAACGGTGGAACTTACCCGGCTCGGCTCGGTGTCCGATCTGAAAACCGGAGCAAATCCGTCAAAACTCTGCCAGCGAGGCGCCATCACCTGGTCCAACTGCAGCCTGGACACCGGTTACACTCCCTCGATCCCGCGCTTGATCCTCGCAGGCATGGCCAACAGGTTTGACACCCTGCATGGCGGCGCCGCGGACAATATGCGCTCAAGCCGGATTTTCAGGCCGCCCCGGTCCCGCTGAAGTGACGACACGGAACTGTCACCTCGTCTGCCAGTTCCGCTCCCTTCAGCCCCAAAGGACCAAGACCCATGATAACCCGACGCCTTTTTCTGGGCGCAGCCCCGCTGGCTGTGCTTTCCGGCTGCACCACGTTTGGCAGCCGCAATGACATCAATTCCAAACCCGTAATCGAACCTGTGCCCGAGGTGATGCCTGCGGCCTACGGCGCTGTGCTTGACGAAGCATATCCGATCCCTGCCGTAGCCAACGGCGTGGTGCCGGCACGCTACTGGCGCCAGCGCGTATCCAATCCCTTCCCCAACGAGGTGCCGGGAACGCTGGTCGTCGACCCGGGGACATTCTATCTGCATCTGGTAGAGGATGGTGGCACCGCCATGCGTTACGGCATTGGCGTCGGCCGGCAGGGATTTTCCTGGTCCGGCAATGCCGTGGTCCAGTACAAGCGCAAATGGCCGCGATGGAAAGCACCCGACGACATGGTGGCGCGCAATCCGAAGCTGGCACCCTATTCGGTTGCCAATGGCGGGATGGATCCCGGCCCTCTCAACCCGCTCGGCGCACGAGCGCTCTACCTGTTCCAGAACGGCGATGACACGCTCTACCGGATTCACGGCAACCCGGAAGCCAATTCGATCGGCAAAGCGGTCTCCTCCGGCTGCATCCGTCTGCTCAATCAGGATGTCATCGACCTTCATGGCCGGGTAAAAAGCGGCGCCAAGGTGATTGTCATACAAGCAGGCATGCCGGCCTCGCTAGCCTGAACTTAGGGCCAGAACTGATTGAAGGCCGGGCCGTCCAGATCGGGCGGCCCGCACCGGCACGGTATAACCGGCGGGCAACAAACGCTGTTGTGCCGGGTCGAACCGCGCGGCCTTCAACAGACCAACCGCCTCGCTCCTCTCCCACCGGGCCAACGCAATAGCCCCGGCCGCGGGTAGCCTCCCCCGGGCAAATGGAAATGCGATTTTTGTTGATTGACCAGTCAATCAAATTTAGACTGCAGCCTCACAGCCTGAAAGATATGTACCCAACCCAGGTCTCGGGAGACGCGTGATGCCCAAAATAGGCATGGAACCGGTTCGCCGCAAGGCGCTTACAGATGCCGCTATTGAAGCGATCGGCGCGCGCGGCTCAATGGCTGTCACCATGTCGGACATTGCCGGAAGGGCCGGCGTGTCACCGGCGCTGGCGCACCACTATTTCGGCTCCAAAGATCAACTGATCACCGCATCGGTACGGGCGTTGCTGAGCGATCTTCGGGTCGACACGGTCAACGCCTTGAAAGCCGCTCGCACCAATCGGGCGCGGATCTCGGCCATCATCACTGTCAGCTTTTCCGACAAGCAATTTTCAGAGGACGTGGTTGCCGCCTGGCTGGCATTTTATGTTGACGCCCAGCGCGCGCCGGACATCCGGCGATTGCTGTCGGTATACGCGAGACGACTGCATGCCAATTTGATGAGCGGATTGAACCCGCTGGTTGGTGAAAGCGATGCCGAGCGCATAGCCGAAGGAGCAGCGGCGATGATCGACGGGCTCTACATCCGCAAGGCGCTCGGCACCGGGCCTGCGCGTCATGACGCGGTGGCCTTGGTCGAGGATCACATCGAAACGCAATTGCTGGAAATTCGCGGGAGGACAGTATGAGCGACGGTCACGCCGGGGCGAAACGGCCCAACATTCTCATTCTCATGGTCGACCAGCTCAACGGCACGCTGTTTCCCGATGGCCCGGCCGATTTTCTGCATGCGCCAAATCTGAAGAAGCTGGCCGGGCGCTCGGTGCGGTTTTCGAAGAATTACACCGCCTCGCCGCTCTGTGCGCCAGGACGGGCATCTTTCATGTCAGGTCAGCTGCCGCGCCGGACACGGGTTTACGACAACGCCGCCGAGTTCGCCTCCGACATTCCGACCTACGCGCATCACCTCCGCCGCGCCGGCTATCACACCTGCCTGTCGGGCAAGATGCATTTTGTCGGCCCTGACCAGATGCACGGGTTTGAAGAACGGCTGACCACCGACATTTATCCTGCCGATTTCGGCTGGACGCCGGACTACCGCAAGCCCGGTGAGCGGATCGACTGGTGGTATCACAATCTCGGATCGGTCACCGGCGCGGGCGTGGCGGAAACCTCGAACCAGATGGAATATGATGACGAGGTGGCGTTCTTCGCCACGCAGAAGCTGCATCAGCTGTCGCGCTTGAGTGACGATGCTTCGGCACGCCCCTGGGCGTTGACCGTATCATTCACCCATCCGCACGATCCCTACGTTGCCCGCAAGAAATATTGGGATCTTTACGAGGATTGCCCTCAGCTGGAACCACGGGTGCCGCCGATCCACTATGCAGACATGGATCAGCATTCGCAGCGGCTTTACAAGGCCAATGATTCAGAGCGCTTCGACATCACAGAGGACAATGTCCGCCGTTCGCGGCAGGCCTACTACGCCAACATTTCCTATCTCGATGACAAGATCGGCGAAATTCTGGCGACGCTTGAAGCGACCCGGATGACAGACAACACCATTGTGGTGTTCTGCTCCGACCATGGCGACATGCTTGGCGAACGCGGCATGTGGTTCAAGATGAGCTTCTTTGACGGCTCGGCGCGGGTGCCTTTGATGATTGCGGTTCCGGGCGCCGACGGCCGGCTGGTTGATGAACCTACATCCAATCTCGACATCACCCCGACGCTTGCCGACCTTGCCGGTGTATCGCTCGAAGAGATTGCGCCGTGGACCGATGGCGAGAGCCTGACGCCGGTAATGGCGGGTGAAACGCGCACGGCGCCGGTGCTGATGGAATATTCTGCCGAGGGATCCGAAGCGCCATTGGTGGCAATCCGCGACGGCCGCTACAAGTTCATCCATTGCGAACTTGATGCACCGCAGCTGTTCGATCTCGATGCCGATCCGGATGAGATGACCAACCTTGCGGCTGATCCGGCGCATGCGGAGCGGGTCGCGACCTACATGATCAAGGTCCGGGCCAGATGGGACATGACGCGCTACGATGCCGAAGTGCGCGAAAGCCAGGCGCGGCGCTGGGTGGTCTATGAAGCACTCAGGAACGGCAACTACTACCCCTGGGATTTCCAGCCTTTGCAGAAGGCCTCGGAGCGCTACATGCGCAATCACATGGATCTCAACATTTTGGAAGACTCGCAACGGTTTCCGCGCGGCGAATGAGCCCGGTGCCGACACCAACGGAGAAACAATATGACCGCACAACCCAAAGCCTCTCACCACATCGCCGGCGCGTACGTCGAAGACACAGCTGGTGCCGTGATCGAAAGCATCTATCCGGCCACAGGCGAGCTGAACGCCAAGCTGCATTCGGCGACGCTCGCGATCATCGAGCGGGCGGTCTATGCGGCCAAGGCGGCACAGCCGGCCTGGGCGGCGCTGAAGGGCGTCGAACGCGGGCGGATTTTGCTGCGGACAGCGCAGATCCTGCGCGAGCGCAATGATGAACTCTCGCGGATCGAGACGCTGGACACCGGCAAGGCGATCCAGGAAACACTGGTTGCTGATGCGGCATCAGCCGCCGACGCGCTTGAGTATTTCGGCGGACTGGCCGGCGCTATCACCGGCGAGCATATCGATCTGGGCGGCGGCGATTTTGTCTATACCCGCCGTGAAGCGCTCGGTGTCTGTGCAGGCATCGGTGCGTGGAATTATCCGATCCAGATTGCTGCCTGGAAAGCCGCTCCGGCGCTCGCCTGCGGAAACGCCTTCATCTTCAAGCCATCGGAAATGACACCGCTGACAGCTCTGCTGCTGGCCGAAGCCTTCACCGATGCGGGCCTGCCTGCAGGTCTCTTCAATGTGGTGCAGGGCTATGGCGATGTCGGCGCCGCGCTCGCCACCCATCCAGATATCGCCAAGGTGTCGCTCACCGGCTCGGTGCCAACCGGGGCCAAGGTGCTGGCTGCCGCTGCCCAGACCATCAAGTCCGTGACCATGGAGCTTGGCGGCAAATCGCCGATCCTGGTGTTCGATGACGCCGACATTGAAAGCGCCATCGGCGGCGCGATGCTGGGCAATTTCTATTCGACCGGGCAGATCTGCTCGAACGGCACAAGGGTGTTTGTCCAGCGCGGCGTCTATGACCGCTTTATTGAACGTCTCAAGGCCCGCACCGAAGCGATCAGTCTTGGCGATCCGCTCGATCCGGATACGCATCTGGGACCGATGGTGTCAGTGGCGCAACGCGACAAGGTGCTGGGCTACATCGAGGCTGGCAAAACGGAAGGCGCGCGACTGGTTACAGGTGGTGGCGTGCCGGTGCTGCAGGGGTTCGAGAACGGCGCCTATATCCAGCCGACGGTTTTTGCCGACGTCACCGATGACATGACGATCGCGCGCGAAGAAATCTTCGGACCGGTGATGAGCGTGCTGGTGTTTGACGACGAAAACGAAGCCGTCCGGCGCGCCAACTCGACCCAGTTCGGTCTGGCGGCAGGAGTTTTCACCGCCGACCTGACCCGCGCGCACCGGGTTGTTGCAAACCTTGAGGCAGGGACGACCTGGATCAACACCTACAATCTGACACCGGTTGAGGCACCGTTTGGCGGGGTCAAGCAATCGGGCATCGGGCGTGAAAATTCTCGCGCCGCGGTTGAGTACTATACCCAGCTCAAGAGTGTCTACGTGGCCACCGGCCCAGTCGACAGCCCTTACTGAGGACGGATCAAGATGAGTGACATGCAAGCAGATTTCGTCATCATCGGCGCCGGCTCGGCCGGGTCCGCAATGGCTGCACGACTGAGCGAGGACGGCAAGCATTCGGTGATTATCATCGAACATGGTGGATCGGATTTCGGCCCGTTCATCCAGATGCCGGCCGCCCTGTCCTACCCGATGAACATGGGGATTTATGACTGGGGCTACACAACCGAGCCGGAAGCCAATCTGGGCAACCGGCGGCTCGCTGCACCGCGTGGAAAAGTCATCGGCGGCTCCTCCTCGATAAACGGCATGGTGTTCGTGCGCGGCCACGCAGAGGACTTCAACCACTGGGCCGATCAAGGTGCATCCGGCTGGTCGTTTGCCGATGTGCTGCCCTATTTCAAACGCATGGAAACCTCGCACCAGGGCGGCGGCATCGGCGGCGAAGAAGGCTGGCGCGGCACTAACGGCCCGTTGCATGTGCAGCGCGGACCGGCGGTCAATCCGCTGTTTCAGGCGTTCATTGATGCAGGTGAGCAGGCCGGATACGGAGTGACGCAAGACTACAACGGATCGCGTCAGGAAGGGTTTGGCCTGATGGAGCAGACCATCCACAAGGGCCAGCGCTGGTCGACGGCCGAGGCTTATCTGAAGCCGGCGCTGAAGCGCAAAAACGTGAGTCTTGTCAGAGCTCTGGCGCGGCGTGTTGTGATCGAGAATCAACGCGCTACCGGCGTTGAAATCGAGGTTCATGGATCGATTCAAGTTGTTAAAGCACGGCGTGAGGTTGTGATTGCCGCGTCAAGTTTCAACTCGCCCAAGCTGCTGATGCTCTCGGGCATCGGACCGGCCGCGCACCTCAAAGAACATGGCATCGAAGTGATCGCCGACCGGCCCGGCGTCGGGGCAAATCTGCAGGACCATCTCGAGGTTTATATCCAGCAGGAATGCATCCAGCCGATCACGCTCTATTCCAAACTCAACCTGTTCTCCAAAGCAATCATCGGCGCACAGTGGCTGTTCTTGCGGCGCGGGCTTGGAACCTCGAACCAGTTCGAGGCCGCCGGCTTCGTGCGCTCGGCGGCGGGCGTGCCCTACCCCGATATCCAGTTCCATTTTCTGCCCGGCGCCATCCGCTATGACGGCAAGGCCGCGGCCCCGATGCACGGTTTTCAGGCCCATGTCGGACCAATGCGGTCAGCCTCTCGCGGTGCTGTCACGCTTCGATCGGGCGATGCCAAGGACGCTCCGGTGATCCGGTTCAACTACATGAGCCATGAGGAAGACTGGCGCGACTTCCGCCGCGGGGTCAGGATTACCCGGGAGATTTTCTCGCAGGCGGCGTTCGATCCCTATCGCGGCATGGAGATCCAGCCGGGCAACAATGTTCAGAGCGATGAGGAAATTGACGGCTTCATCCGTGAGCATGCCGAAAGCGCCTATCACCCGTGCGGCACCTGCCGGATGGGCCGTGCCGACGATCCGACCGCGGTGGTAGATCCCGAGACACGCGTTATCGGTGTCGAAGGGTTGCGTGTTGCTGACAGCTCGATTTTCCCGCGGGTGACCAATGGCAACCTCAACGGTCCGTCGATCATGACCGGCGAGAAGGCTGCGGATCACATTCTCGGACGCACGCCGCTGGCTCCAAGCAATCTGGAGCCGTGGACCAATCCCGACTGGAAAACGACCGACCGGCTGAAACAGAGCTGAAAAAGCAGATGAGCGAGGGCCCGGCTTCGGGCCTTCGGATTTTCCGGGGCAAGATATCAAGAGGTCAGGCGCATGACGTCTAGGCGTCGGGGGCGCTGCCCCAGCCGACGAAACGGGAGCAACCGAAATCTGCCCCCTCGACACCATAGAGCAAGGGCGCACCGTCGAGCGACAGTGTCATTCCGCCGGCAGCGCGCAACACTGCGTCTCCGGCGGCGATGTCCCATTGCTTGAGGCAGACCAGCCGTGGATAGACATCGGCGCGGCCTTCAGCCAATAGGCAGAACTTGAGCGAGGAGCCGACACTGGCGGTCTCGTGGTCGGGCATGCGTTCGAGCCAGGCGTCGGTTTCCGGCTCCTTGTGGGTGACGCTGACCAGCGCCACCGGCGTTTTGGGACGCGGCCGGGTGTGAATTTCCCGCTGGCCTGAAATCTCGCCATCAGAGCTGACTTCGGCAACCTGCGCCCGGCCTGTCACGCCGCTCCACATCTTGCCAAGCGCCGGCGCGTAGACGACGCCAGCGACCGGGGATTGCCCCCGGATCAGCGCAATGTTGACGGTGAAATCATTGCGCCCGGCGATGAAATCGCCGGTGCCATCCAGAGCATCGACCAGAAAGAACATGTCTTTGGCGTGGCTCGGGCAACGGCCGGCTTCCGCCAGTTCTTCGGCAACCACGGGAATATCGGGATACGAGCTGGCCAGAAAATCGAGGATCAGGGCTTCGGCACGCTGGTCGGCCTGGGTGACCGGAGTGCGGTCGGATTTGACCGTCACAGTGGCGCCCTCGGCGCGCACCGCCAAAATCTCCTTGCCAGCGGAAATAGCGACTTTTTCAAGCGCCTCGATCAAGGTCCGGATGGAACCGGTGGCAGGATCATCAAAGTCAAACGCGCCCATCAGCGGGCTCCGTGATACTTGTTACTCGACCTGTCTGGCGTGACATGTTTGGCGACCCTGGTCAATGCACTGTTAGCCGGATCATCACTTTGAATTGGGCAGATTTTGCGGCAAGTCACAGCTTAAGCGGAACAAGCGACCAGAACTACGCCGACAAACAGACGATGATGCCTCGTTTTTACGTGCACACGCAGCGAAAATTGAGACTTCAATTGGAGCCGCTATCATGCCCCTGCATCCACCATCCCATCCCGCCGGTTCACATCCGGAATTTGGCCCTGAGTTCGCCATCCAGCTCAACGCAGAGCTTGCATCGATGCCGCTGCCGGGACGGATGCTGCGGATCGCATCACTGGGCCGTGCGGTGTTCACTACATCGCTGGGGCTTGAAGATCAGGTCCTGACCTCGATCATCGCGGCAACCAATGCCGACTTGCGCATAGTCACGCTCGATACCGGCCGGCTGTTTGCCGAGACGGAAAAGCTGATTGGTGAGACCGAGGCGTTCTATGATCTCTCGATTGAGGTTTTCCGGCCGTGGAAAGACGAAGTCGACGGCTTTGTGGCGCTTTATGGTGAGAACGGATTTTACGACAGCGTCGAGGCGCGGCACGCTTGCTGCCATGCGCGCAAGCTGCAGCCGCTGGGCCGGGCGCTGGAGAACGCCGATATCTGGGTGACCGGTCTGCGCCGCGGCCAGTCGGGCAACCGGGCCAATGCGCCGCTGGCCGAATGGGACGTGGATCGCAGCCTGCTCAAGGTCAATCCACTGGCCGATCAGTCACTGGAAGCGCTGCAGGCCCGTGCTCAGGCCGACGATGTGCCGATCAATCCGTTGCATGCCAAGGGCTTTCCGTCGATCGGCTGCGAGCCGTGCACCCGCGCCATCAAGCCGGGTGAGCCCGAACGTGCCGGACGCTGGTGGTGGGAACAGGACGAGCGGCGCGAATGCGGACTGCATTTGTCAGCTTCAGTGTCAGGCTCGCGCGCCCAGGGCCAACCCAAAGTCACGGCCGCGACTTCGTGAGTTATTTGAAGGACACTCCCATGAACGTGATTGAACACGGGCGCGGCAAGCCGCCGCTCGATCCGCATCTCAAGGCGCTGGAAAACGAGGCGATCCACATCTTCCGTGAAGTGGCGGCGGAGTTCGAACGCCCGGTGATGCTCTATTCGGTCGGCAAGGATTCCTCGGTGCTTCTGCATCTGGCGCTGAAGGCGTTTCACCCGGGCAAGCTGCCGTTTCCGCTGGTTCACATCGATACCGGCTGGAAGTTTCCCGAAATGATCGCCTTCCGGGACGCGGTGGTTGCGAAGCACGGGCTTGAGCTGATCTCTCACACCAACCCGGACGGGCTTCGCGATCAGGTCAGCCCGTTCAGTCACGGCTCCTCGCGCTATACCGACATCATGAAGACGCAGGCGCTGAAGCAGGCGCTCGACATGGGCCGTTACGACGCAGCCTTTGGCGGCGCGCGGCGCGACGAGGAAGCCTCCCGCGCCAAGGAACGGATCTATTCGTTCCGGACGCCCGACCATGCCTGGGACCCGCGCAATCAGCGCCCCGAACTCTGGTCGATCTACAATGGCATGATCCATCCGGGTGAAAGCGTGCGCGCCTTCCCGCTGTCGAACTGGACCGAGGTCGACATCTGGCGCTACATTCAGGCCGAACAGATCGACCTGGTGCCGCTCTATTTCGCCGAACGCCGCAAGGTTGTCGAGCGCGACGGCATGCTGATTCTGGCCGAAGACAAGCGGCTGGAGCTGCTGCCGGACGAACAGGTGAGCGAAGAACTGGTGCGATTCCGGACGCTCGGCTGCTTCCCGCTGACCGGCGCTGTGCGCTCGGAAGCGACGACACTGGATGAAGTGATTGCCGAACTTGAAATCGCCACGGTGTCGGAACGGCAAGGCCGGGCGATTGACCGAGACCAGTCCGGCTCGATGGAAAAGAAAAAACGCGAAGGCTATTTCTGATGAGTTCTCAATCACTTTCGCGCAACAGTGAATCTGTTGAATCCGGTGACGATGCGACCATCCTCGACGCACAGGCAGCGACAGCCGGTCGCCAGGCGCGGCCGCTCAGGTTTATCACCTGCGGCTCTGTCGATGATGGCAAGTCAACGCTGATCGGGCGTCTGCTATGGGACACCAAGGCGGTCAAGGAAGACCAGGCGGCAACGCTGAGGCGAGATTCCACCGGCAAGCAGAACGAGCTCGGCCTGCCCGATTTCGCGCTGCTGCTCGATGGTCTGCAGGCCGAGCGCGAACAGGGCATCACCATTGATGTCGCCTACCGCTATTTCGCCACCGACCGGCGCTCGTTCATCGTCGCCGACACGCCCGGCCATGTGCAATACACCCGCAACATGGCGACCGGCGCCTCGACTGCCGATCTCGCGGTGCTGCTGGTCGATGCGCGTTCCGGCATTCTCGAACAGACCCGCAGGCACGCAACAATCGCGGCGCTGATGGGCATCCGGCAATTCGTGCTGGCGGTCAACAAGATCGACCTGAGCAATTATGACGAGGCCGGGTTTAAAGCTATTTCCCGTGACTTCAAGGAAATCGCCCTGTCGCTCGGCGTGCGTCAGGTGACCGCCATTCCGGTGTCGGCGCTGAAAGGCGAGAACATCGTGCTGCGCGGTGATGAATTGATGCCGTGGTATACCGGCCCGACACTGGTCGAGGTTTTGGAGAAAGCCACCCAGCGCACCGGCCAGACCACCGGCTTCCGGCTCCCCGTACAGCGCGTATCACGCCCCGGCGAAGGCTTTCGCGGTTATCAGGGAACGGTCGCGGGCGGCTCGATCAAACCCGGCGACAGCGTCGTGGTGCTGCCCTCAGGCGTAGAGGCCAATGTCAAAGCCATCGTCACCTACGATCTGGTACGCAACGCCGCCGTTCACGGTGACGCCATCACGCTGGTGCTCGACCGTCCGGTCGATGTGGCGCGCGGCGACATGATCGCAGCCATCGACCAGCGGCCGCAGACCGGTCGCGCCTTCACATCCCGGCTGGTGGCGCTATCGCCGGACGGGATCGTGCCCGGAAAGCGCTACTGGCTGAAGGCCGGGGCGCGGCGGCAGCGGGTGATGGTGCGCCCGACTTCGGCGCTGGATCTCTCGACCGGCAACTGGGACGACGCCAATTTCCTGCCTGTGAACGGCATCGGCGTGGTGGAGCTCGATTTCGAGGACACGGCGATCTTCGATGCCTACGAGACCAACCGCGAGACCGGCGCTTTCATCCTGATCGATCCCGACACGCTCAACACGGTTGCCGGCGGCATGATCGATGGACGCCGCTCAAAATCCGGCCGCTTCGACGCGCTGCCCGACGCCGACCGCGCCAGCATCACCCTGCCCGCACGGCTGCTCGAAGCGTTCCTGAAAACGGAGTTTGCGAGGTCGCACGCCGGCGAGATCCGGGTGACAGCGGCCGAGGAGGTTGAGGGCGAGTAACGCAAGTGCGGTGTGGTGGGATGGTTGAACGCCTGCAAATGCCTTGATTGCGCCGACAGCGCTCATCGATGCACAGGCAGCGACCGACCCTTTGCTGACATTCAGCCAACGAATTTTGTCGCAGCGCATCATCGCTGAAGCGGCCATTCATGGCTGCTCGATGGAAGCTGCATTGGTCTGGCCGGAATGCAGACAAACCGACCGGCCTGCCATGCCTGAAACGATCCGGAGTTCCATTCATTCTATCCTGCGGCAAGCGACTGTAGAGGCAAGGAAGGCAGCCAAGTGGACTGACTTGCCAGCGGTCTGCTTCAAGGCGGCGGCGTTGCCATCCCGAGCGCAATCTCGGGCTGGTCAATCCTGACGCCAGGACAGAATTTGGCTCCGGCACGCATCCATGCATTTGTTGTTTAACGGTGTTCATTTCTGGAGACTGAGCGTGACTGAATTCCTGTTGTTCTTTGTGATTGGTTTCTTCGCCCAAGCGGTCGACGGCGCGCTGGGCATGGCATACGGAGTGATTTCGTCGACAGTCTTGATCGCAACCGGGGTTTCGCCCGCGCAGGCCTCAGCTGCCATCCATTCCGCAGAACTTTTTACAACAGCGGCATCTGGCAGTTCGCATTTGTATAACAAGAACATCGACTGGAAACTATTCTGGCGCCTCACCCCCTTTGGTGTCTTGGGTGGCTGCCTTGGCGCCTATGTTCTGACATCCATTGACGCATCCGCTGCCAAACCATTTGTGACGACCTATCTTGCAATTATCGGTATTTACCTGCTGATCCGCTCTTTCAAGAAGATACCATCCAAGCCGGTGCCTGCTACCGTCGTTGCACCCCTTGGCTTCTCGGGTGGATTCCTTGATGCGGCGGGTGGCGGCGGCTGGGGCCCTGTGGTGACAACAGGTCTTCTGGGTGCAGGTGGCACACCGCGATACGTCATTGGCACAGTCAATGCAGCAGAGTTTCTGGTTACGCTTTCGGTGTCGCTTACATTCCTGGTCGCACTGTTTACAGGCCATTGGGACGAAGCTGACGGACTGGGTGCCACCCTTGTCCCTGTTGCAGGGTTGATTGCGGGCGGTGTTTTCGCGGCACCACTGGCTGCATTTTTTGTCCGATACATTCGCGAAGACTGGCTTTTGCGAATGGTTGGCTCTCTCATATGCTGCATCGCAACTTATCAGACCATCCGCTATTTTTTCTAAAGCGCGCCGCATCAAACAGGTTCCCACTTTTCGGAACACGCTTTAAACTTCACCAGGCGCCTTGATCAGCTCAGCGCCGCCGGTCAAAGCCACTTCTTCGAGCGGCGCTGTCAGTTGCCATTTCACACCCTCGGACGCGTAATCGAGCTCCACTGTGCCACCAACCGAGATGGCGGCCATGCGCTCAATGACGGTTGTCCCAAAGCCCTTGTGTTCAGGAGGACTGACCAGTGGGCCGCCCCTTTCGGTCCACCGGATCGTAAATGACTTGCCATCTTCTGTGGTCACCCAGTCAACCAAAACGGTGCCCACAGGCCCCGACAGCGAGCCGTATTTCAACGCGTTGGTCGACAGCTCATGCAGCGCCATGCCGATGCCTTGCGCGGCAGTCGGGGTGACCACCATGTCGGGCCCTTCAATCCTGATCCGGTTTGCCTTGACCTCATCATCCAGATGCTGAAGCTGGGATTCCACCAGCCCCTTGACGCTGACTCCGCCCCAGTTTCCCTGGACGATCAGGTCCTGAGAACTCGACAGCGCGAAAAGCCGCTGGGAGAAGCGATCTATGAACTCGGCCGGCGGGCTGTTGCGCGCTGTCTGCCGCGCCATGGACAGAACCACCGTCAGCAAGTTCTTGGAGCGATGATTGACCTCGCGCATCAGGTAACGGATGTGCTCGTCATAACGTTGCCGCTCGGACAGATCATAGAAATTGCAGACCACCCCCGGCCGGCCGTCCGGCATGGTGATGCGCTCGATCTTCCAGTCGTAGGATTCGAACTCCTGTGAGTCGTTCCGGCGTTCGGTGGTAGAGGGCGCATGATAGGCCTCGCCGGTCGCAAGCGTGTGCCTGAACAGGTTGATGGCCTCGCTGGCGAAAGAGTCCGGCCAGATGATTCTGAGCGCTTCGGCGAAATCGTGACCGATCAGCGGCCGCACATTGGCGAACACCGGTTGGGCGCCATCGCTGACATGGGCGAGGCGGAAATCGGCATCTACTGTGTAAATGCCGAAGGGAGAGCCTGCGACGAGGTTCTTGAACGTGTCGTGCGAGGTTTTAAGCGACTCCACCATGGCTTTGCGATCGGAGATATCAATGCCCGACGGGATCAGATTGATGACAACTCCATCAGCATCACGAAGCGGCGCCAGTTGGAAGTCGATCCACAGCAAGTGATCGCCTGCGATCCGGACCTGAACATCATAGCGGATGATTTCGCCATCACGCGCGCGTTGGCATGATTGCTGCAACTGGCTCTGGATATCCGGCGTGTAATTCCACCAGTAACAGTCCCAGAATTTCTTGCCGACGACGTCCTTTGGCTCAATCCCGGCGGCTTCCAGAGGCGCGCGGTTGGCTTCCACCAGCGTGCCGTCCGGCTCGAGCACGCCGACAAAGGCGAAGAGATTGTCCAAGACGCTGCGCAACCTCTGCTCGGCCAGGCGCTCTTCGGTGACGTCGCGGTGAATAGTGGAGACGCCGACCACCTCGCCGGATGCGGATCGAACCGGAGCCGCGGTAACCGCAATGGTGCGCAGGTCCGCTGATTTGGTCTGGCGGACAACGTCAAAATACTTGATCTCGCTCAAGATGATCTCGGCGATGTAATCGCTGGCACCCTGTGGCCAGTCGGAGGGATACAACATCTCGATGGACTGGCCGAGCATTCCGCCACTGTGATGCCCGTAGAGCTTCTCGGCGGCAGCATTCCAACTGGTGATATGGCCCTCAAGATCGAACGCGATGACCGCATCGGGCATCGTGGCAACGATTGCCGCGAGATTTCGGGTGTTTTGCGCGGCATCGCTCAGCCCGATGCGGGCGAGTTCCTCACTGGTTATGTTGCGGTGAGTGATCAGCGCATAGCGTTCTCCGCCCAACTCCAGCGGAACCGCCAGCAACTCGAACCAGCGCTTCTCGGATTGGGAATGGCAGGGATACTCGACGCTGAACTCGCCACCGCCCGCCAACAATTGACTAAGCCCGGTCTCCACCTGTGAGGCCAGAACATCGCCCTGCTCCTCACTTTTCCGGCAGATCCGCAGATAGTTTTCGCCGACATAATGGCTGTCCGGATCACCGCCGTTGTCGATGGCGAACTGCCGCCAGGCGTGATTGACGCACTCGATCGTCCCGTCTTGCGACATGACGGCGACGCCGTCGCGCATGGCATCAATCAGTGGCTGCAGCGCAGGCGCATCGGACAGCTGAATGCGCTGACTCATATTTCAATCACCCCTCCAAAGCCCCCGACAAAAATCCTGTTTGGAAAGCTATATGATCGTTAGCGGCTTGACTACTGGTGTGGAGCTTTGCCCGATGCCGGCTGGGTACGCCACCAAGAGATTTCACCCTGCCTTGGCAAGGTTTCTTTAGAAGCTTCGTGTTCAAGTTGAATAAAGCTTTCTTTGAATCCGAACCTGGACCTTCTCGCCATGGAACATTACGACTTTATCGTTATCGGCAGCGGCCCTGCCGGACGCCGTGCAGCCATTCAGGCGGCAAAATTCGGCAAGAAGGTTCTGGTGGTGGAACGCGGAGGCCGGGTTGGCGGGGTTTCGGTTCATACCGGGACCATTCCGTCGAAGACGCTGAGGGAAACAGCGCTGAACCTTTCGGGATGGCGCGAGCGCGGGTTTTACGGCCGCTCCTACCGGGTGAAGCAGGATTTGACGGCGAATGATCTGCGCGCCCGGCTGGATATCACCCTGAACCACGAAATCGAGGTGCTTGAGCACCAGTTCGCCCGCAACCAGGTCACCACCTTGCGGGGCGATGCGCGGTTCAAGGACAAGACAACCATCGAGGTCGAGGGCGAACAGGGAGAAACCTTCGAATTCTCCGCCGATTCAATTCTGCTGGCTGTCGGCACGGTTCCGTTTCGCCCGGACTATGTGCCGTTTGACGGCAAGAGTGTCTTTGACAGCGACGGAATCCTGACGCTTGATCACCTACCCCGTTCGATCGCGGTGATCGGCGCCGGAGTCATCGGCATTGAATACGCCACGATCTTCAGCTCACTCGACGTGCATGTGACGCTGGTCGAGCCGCGCGACACCATGCTGGACTTCATCGACCGGGAGCTGATCGACGATTTTACCCACCAGCTCAAGGACCGCGGCATGGTGCTCCGCTTTGGCAAGAAGGCGGAAAAGATCAGCAAGCTCGACGACGGGATGTGCGAGATCCAGATGGAGGGCGGGCGCAACATCCGCTCGGAGATGGTGCTGTTCGCGGCGGGCCGCATGGGCGCCACCGCCAGCCTCAACCTTGAGGCCTGCGGTCTTGAAAGCGACGCTCGCGGGCGGATCAAGGTTGACCCCAAGTCATTCGTGACCGACGTGCCCAGCATCTATGCCGCCGGTGACGTGATCGGTTTCCCGAGCCTTGCGTCGACTTCGATGGAGCAGGGCCGCATTGCGGCATGCCATGCGCTTGGCCGGCCGGCGCATGAACCACCAAAATTCTTTCCCTACGGAATCTACTCCGTGCCGGAAATGTCGACCATCGGCATGACCGAAGAGGAAGTTATCGAACGCGGAATTTCCTATGAATGCGGGATCGCCCGTTTCCGGGAAACGTCGCGCGGTCACATCATGGGGCTGGATACCGGGATGCTCAAATTGATCTTCTCACTCAAGACCCGCCGGCTTCTGGGCTGCCATATCGTCGGAGAGGGCGCGACGGAGCTGATCCACATCGGCCAGGCCGTGCTTAACCTCAAAGGTACGCTGGAGTATTTCGTCGAGAACGCCTTCAACTATCCGACCCTTGCGGAAGCCTACAAGATTGCGGCGCTGGACGCCTGGAACCGGATGCCTGTGGATTGAGATCGGACGTGCTTCAGGCGGAGCAAATGTGAATTTAGGCTCGATTTACAGTCCAAAGCTCAGTGGCAGCGGTGCGATTTTTTGGACCGTCGTCTGCCGGCAAGACATGGTTACGAAGGGCGGCGAGCGGACTTTCGCTGCACGTGCGAGAGGCTCACTTCAGAGAGGAACAAACGGCCATTCACCACCCCTTTGATCATTGCGTCGATGCTGCACCATGCACCAAGGCGTAGCAATGCGCAGAAAGCGAGCTTAGCAGAGTTTGGCCAGTTTCCCGCCAGCAGCCTTTTGTTTAGCGTGCGGGGAAGCGGAATTCGTCAAGACTGAGAGCCTGTGCCGTCAGTTTGTAGCTGGTTTATCAATTCAGCTTCTGCGGCTGTTGGCCGTCTCAGGAGCATCACCGTCCGCAATCCTGAGCCGTAACTTTCGCCAAGCGTTTCTTTTGGGACTCCGTGCTCCAAAGACAACCGTTCGATCAACTCCGCGGTCTGTGCTTCAACGGTTTCATTCATACGCTTGATCAGTTCCGAAAGCGTTGTGACGCACGAATCTATATCCAAGACACGACCGTCTGCACTAATGAAGAAATTGCCACAGGGAAGTCGAATGTCGTCGCCTGGCGTCCTAACCCGGCTAACGGCTTCGTCTGGACGAACCGGTTCGATGTGATGGGAAACAAGAAGAGCGTCATGTCCCGAGTGCCCCGCCAATTCGGGATCCAGACAATAGGACACGCAGCCAAACAGGCTTCGCTCCGCGTCTTTCTTTGCAGAGATGTTCGCTATCTTTGCGTGCAAATGGTCAGTACGGTTTCGCAGGTGCGCTACTTCAAATGAGACGTCCAAGAAAGCCGTGACTCTCGGGCCGGAGGCAACCCCGCCAAGACGTTCCAGCAATTTCCGGACAGCGTACAATTGGTCAACGAAAGACCAAGCATGCAAAACCAATTCTGTGCTGGCTCCAGCGTCATTAACTGAGGCTGTAGCCAATGCAACTTCCACCAGATTGCCATATGCCGCGGCAGCTAGATCTGCCGTAACTCTTACCGCATCAATTGTCAGTCTTTGCTCGGCGGCAATTGCCATCGGAAGCGATTTTAGAAACGCGTCGGATGGAAGCATTGAACCGCCCTTCACGAGAGAGTACGGATGGTCTTCCGAAAAGATCAGCTTGCTAGAGTCCATTCACCAAACATGACAGACAGCGCCTGATGCTGCAACTTCACTTACGGATTGGCCCCCCAAGATTTCGACGACTTTAGACTTTAGCCAAGGGCCGCTTCGGGGAAGCCGCACCGCAGCGACGGGACCCATCATGAATGGCGGATTTGGGCCGAAAATGTAGGACCAAAGCCCCAACCTGAAGGTTTCGAACAGCCTCGAAGCGGCGGTCTTGCTGGTCTGGCAATCGGGTCCTTTCTCTAACTGCACCCGGCGCAGAGGCCACGTAGCTCAACGACCGCCTTCTTGACAGTGAAGCCATCCTCGCGGGCGAGCTGGCGCAGGCGAGTTTCCAGTGCTTCGTCGGAGATTTCAGTGACCTTGCCGCAGATTTCGCAGATCGCGAAGGCGATGGTCTGGTGGCTGTCGCAGCCGGGGTGACTGCAGGCGACGAAGGCGTTGAGGCTTTCGAGGCGGTGCACCATGCCGGTCTCGACCAGCTTGTCGAGCGCCCGGTAGACCTGCAGCGGCGCGCGGAACCCGTCATCGCGCAACTGGTCGAGAATGGTGTAGGCCGACAGCGGGCCCTCGGCGCGGGAGAGCGCGCCAAACACCAGCGACTGGTTCTTGGTCAGGTCGGACGGGACACGTCCATGATCATGGGTGTGAGTTTCCTGGTTCATGATGAGGTTCCGCCTGCTTTGGCTGGAGGAGTGCGGCCACGCACGAGCCGCATGATCAGTGTGCCGATGGGAGACATGGCAGCCAGGAACAGGACAAGGGCTGCGACGACGATGCTCGGGCCGGATGGCGTGTCCCATCTCAGCGAGCTTTCAAGGCCGAGCACAATGGCCGCCATGCCGGCAAGCGAGGCGAAGACCGCCATCTGCTCGGGCCCGCTGGCGAACCGCCGGGCGGTGGCTGCGGGAATGATCAGCATGGCGGTGATCAGCAGCACGCCGACGATCTTGATCGACATGGCAATCACCGTGGCCATCAGGATCATGAAGATGAGATTGGCGCGGTCGGGATGCATCGATTCCGCTTCGGCCAATTCGGCACTGACGGTGGCGGCAAACAGCGGCCGCCAGATCAGAGTCAGAACCACCAGAACGGTGAGTCCGCCGGCCCAAATGACGGCGATGTCGGTCTTGGAGACAGCAAGGATGTCGCCGAACAGCAGGCCCATCAGATCCATGCGAACCCAGGTCATGAAGGCCAGTGCGACAAGGCCCAATGCGAGCGCCGAATGCGACAGCAGACCGAGCAGCGCATCGGAGGACAGCGTGGCGCGTTTTTGCAGCAGCAGCAGCGCCAGCGAGATCAGCACAGAGACCCCGAACACAGCCAGCGTGATATTGACTTCAAACAGAAAGGCCAGCGCCACGCCGAGAAGGGCAGCGTGGGACAGCGTATCGCCAAAATAGGCAAGTCTGCGCCAGACGACGAAACAGCCAAGAGGGCCTGCAACGAGCGCGACGCCAAGGCCAGCAAGAATGGCGCGAGTGAAAAAGTCATCCAGCATCGCGATTGCCCTCCCTTGTTTTTGAACCGGCCCGGTCACCCGGCGAATGATGGTGGTCATGGTCGTTGTGCTGGTGGCCGGAATGATCGTCGTCATGATGACCATCGCCGGGATGGCAGCTGGCCGTCACAGATCCGTCGGCGTGGCGCACCGTGCCATCGGCCAGATGAGTGTGATCATGGTCGTGCTCATAGACTGCCAGCGTTGCATCAACCCGGTCACCGAACATGCGGCGGTATACGTCGCTCGCGGCCACGGCAACCGGTGTTCCCTGACAGCAGACATGGCCGTTGAGGCAGATCACCCGGTCGGTGGCGGCCATGACCACATGCAGATCATGCGAGATCAGCAGAACGCCGCAGCCTATGTCATCGCGGATTGTCTTGATCAGATTGTAGAGAGCAATTTCGCCTGAGTAGTCGACGCCCTGCACCGGCTCGTCGAGAACCAGCAGGTCGGGCTTGCGGGCAATGGCGCGGGCCAGCATGGCGCGCTGGAATTCACCGCCGGAGAGATTGCGTACTTCCGACGCCAGCAGATGCGAAATACCGGTGGCGCTCAACGCCTGCGCAGCTGCTTCGGCCGAAACGCCGCCGGTGAGATGCATGAAGCGCGCCACCGTCAAAGGCAACGTCCAGTCGACCGAGAGTTTCTGCGGCACGTAGCCAACGCGCAAACCAGGCATCCGGTGCGCGCTGCCCTCGTCGGGCTTGATCACCCCCAGCGCAATCTTGGCAGTGGTCGATTTGCCCGAGCCGTTGGGCCCGATCAGGGTGACGATCTCGCCCTTGCGGATGGTCAGATCGACCCCGCGCACCAGCCAGCGGCCGCCGCGTTCGGCACCAGCGCGCTCCAGCGAGATCAATGGTGGTTCTGGATGCAACATTTCGATTCCTCAAGAAAATCGGCTTTCCGATCTTGCCTGAAGATATGGCACACGTTATACAGTTACACAAGATTGTAACTTTATAACATTTTTTTGGAGATCCATATGCCTTCGTTTCGCTCCCTTGCCGCCAGCGCCGCGTTTTCTCTCGCGCTATTGCCATTTTCTCCTGCGCAAGGCTTTGCCGAGCCTCATGTCGTTGCCTCGATCAAGCCAGTTCATGCTCTGGTTGCGGCGGTGATGGAAGGTGTGGGCACACCACAGTTGATTGTCGGGGGTGCGGCTTCGCCACATGCCTATGCGCTCAAGCCAAGCCAGGCACAAGCTCTGGAGAACGCTGATCTGATCTTCTGGGTCGGACACGAGCTCGAAAGCTTTCTTGAAAAACCCATCGAGACAATCGGGGCGAACGCCCGCTCGGTGGAACTGATTGACGCCAAAGGGCTGATCAAACTGCCGTTCCGCGAAGCCGGTCCGTTTGAGGCACACATCCATGATGACCACGCGGCAGATGAAGAGGGTCATGATGACGACCACGCGGATGATGATCATGACGAGATGGCCAGCGAAGAGCATGACCACGGTGAGGATGGGTTCGACGCCCATCTCTGGCTTGATCCAGTCAACGCCAAGGTGTTCGTGCAGGTTATCGGCGAGGCGCTGACCGAGGCAGATCCCGACAACGCGGCCATCTACGCCGCCAACGTCGCCAGCACCAATCAGAAGCTCGACAGCCTGATCGAAGAGGTCAACGCAACCCTCGCCCCTGTGCACGGCAAGCAGTTCATCGTCTTTCACGATGCGTATCAGTATTTCGAGAAGCGCTTTGACATGCAGGCCGCAGGCTCCGTCACGGTCAATCCGGAAGTCCGCGCGAGCGCCGAACGGGTTGCTGCAATCCGGGACAAGGTGCGGGATCTCAATGCCGTCTGTGCGTTTTCCGAGCCGCAGTTCGACGGCCAGTTGATCGACGTTGTCATTGAAGGCACCGAAGCACGCACGGCAGTTCTCGATCCCCTTGGCGCGACGCTTGACGATGGTCCGGAGCTCTACTTCGACCTCATCCGGAACCTCGGCACTTCCATGCGCGACTGTCTTCAGGGGCGCTGAAACAGTTCTGCGCCCTACCTGGTTGCTCAAGGATAAAGCTTGCGGAACCATATTGGATTTCGCAAGTTGCCCTTCAGGTATAGTGGCTGGGGTTGCCGGGACTGGCCGTATCGGCTATCCGGCGCCCTTCACCGGACCACACCATCCCGGCGTGTGAGCAAGCATGGATAGGAAATCACAACATGAGCGGACTGCTTGCCCTACTGGATGACGTCGCCGCATTGACCAAGCTGGCTGCTGCACAACTCGATGATATCAGCGCGCAAGCTGCCAAAGTCGGGGTCAAGACAGCCGGCATCCTGATCGACGACACAGCAGTTACCCCGAAATACGTGCACGGCCTTCCGGCAGCGCGGGAATTGCCCATCGTCTGGAAAATCGCGCGCGGCTCGCTGTTCAACAAGCTCGTCATCCTGCTGCCGATCGCGATGCTGCTCAACGTGTTTGCGCCGTGGCTGCTGTCACCCCTGTTGATGATCGGCGGCGGATACTTATGTTTTGAAGGCGCGGAGAAGATCTGGCATTTCTTTCATCCCGAGCCGCTTCCCGTCTACGACGACAATCCGATCGATCATGCCCACCTGGAAAAGCAGCGGGTCAGCGGCGCAATCAAGACCGATTTCATCCTGTCGGCCGAAATCATGACGATTGCGCTTTCCTCGATTGAGTCCGGCACAGTGTGGATGGAAGCCCTGGTGCTGGCGCTTGTGGCAGTGGGCATTACCGCACTTGTCTACGGCAGCGTTGCAGTGCTGGTGAAAGCCGATGATGTCGGTTTGAAGATGGCGCAGGGAGCCTATTTCGAGGCAACACGCAGCCTTGGCCGCGCCATTGTGCGTGGCATGCCCACCTTCATGGAAACGGTCGCCAGCATCGGCACCGCGGCCATGCTCTGGGTTGGCGGCTCGATCATCATCCACGGTCTGGAAGGCTTCGGCATTTCGTTCTTCGGCCATCTGGTCGAAGATTCATCAGCTGCGGTTCGCGAAGCTGTTACCATCGCCTCAGGCTTCCTCGGCTGGGCCACGGAAGCCTTGCTGAGCGGCATTTTCGGCCTTGCTGTCGGGCTGGTTCTGCTGGCGATCATAAGCTTGGGTAAGCGCGTGTTTAAGCGTGGCTGACCGGCAAGAAAATCTGCTCCGCGCCAGTCGTCAAACTTGACAATAGGCTCTTCACGATGACGTGACGGCCATTGAAGCGGAACTTCCGGGCAGCCATCTGCGTTGTCTCGATCAGTTGCCTGATTACCAAGCGGCGTTCCTCCCAAGTGACGCTCCGGCATTCAGGCCCTGACCTTCCAATCACATCAGGCGCATTGTTGCCCCGCCTGGCAATGGCGGGTCATCTCGCGCCCATTACAGACCGTACAGGATACACTTCATGAAAGCCGCAATCATCAAGGACTATGCCACTGACGTTATCATTGGCGATGTCGACAAGCCGAAACTCAACCCTGATTCCGTACTGGTTGAAGTGCATGCGGCGAGCCTCAACCCGATCGACAACATTGTGCGTGCCGGTTACTTGAAGGACATGATCCCGGTCTCGTTCCCGTATGTGATGGGTTATGACGTTTCGGGCATCGTCACTGAAACCGGCGCCAACGTAACGAAGGTCAAGGTCGGTGATGCCGTCTATGCCCGCCCGAACCAGGACGATGCCGGCTCGCTGGCCGAATTTGCCCGGATCAAGGAAAGCGAACTGGCGCTCAAGCCTGAAAGCATCAGCCATGCCGAAGCTGCGTCTATCCCGCTGGCCGGACTGACCGCCTGGCAGGCCTTGGTCGACAAGGCAGGTCTCAAGGCTGGCCAGAAAATCCTGATCCATGCCGGGTCGGGCGGTGTTGGCACGCTGGCAATCCAGATTGCCAAGCATATCGGCGCGCATGTCGCCACTACCACCAGCGCCAAGAATGCTGATCTGGTGCGCTCACTCGGCGCCGACGAAGTGATCGACTACAAGACCCAGAAGTTCGAGGATGTTGTTTCGGACTACGATGTGGTGTTCGACATGATGGGCGACGACACGATGGCGCGCTCCTTTGGTGTTCTCAAGAAGGGCGGCATTCTGGTTTCGATCAAGGGACAGGACACCGACAACCTGGCCGAAAAGCATGGCGTCCGGTTCGAGTGGTTCTTCATGTCGCCCAGCGGCGAACAGCTGACCCAACTCGGCGGCTTGATCGAAAAAGGTATTGTTAAACCGGTGATCGACAGCAGCTACAAGCTCACTGAGGTTTCGGCGGCCTATGACAAGCTGGCCGATGGACACGCGGTCGGCAAAATTGTCGTCACCGTCAAGTAACTGACTTAACAACTATGGCCTTTGTGCCCCGCAGGCCCGTGTGTCAAAACCTGACGCACGGGCTTTCTTGGTCTATTCGCCCGGCGAGAGTTCCGGCTGTGTGCCCTTGCGATTGTCCATATCGTCCGCCTCACGCAATTCCGTATCTAGGCGACGCTCTTCCTCAGCCGACGGCGTCGCAAACCGGGCCAGCAGAAGATAGGCGACCGGGGTCAGAAACAACGTGGCGATCATCGCCAGGCCGAGACCACCAACGATCACCCAGCCAAGCGCAATGCGGGCTTCAGCACCAGCCCCGAACGCCACAAGCAATGGCACAGACCCGAGAACGGTCGAAATCATGGTCATCATCACCGGCCTGAGGCGGATGTTGGAAGCTTCCTCAATCGCCGAGCGAATATCCATGCCCTTGTTGCGCAACTGGTTGGCGAACTCGACGATGAGGATGCCGTTCTTGGCCATCACCCCGACCAGCAAAACAAGTCCAATCTGGCTGTAGACATTGAGCGACCCGCCGGTCATCGCCATGGCAAAGATGGCGCAAGCGAGGCCGAGCGGAACCGTTGAAATGATGATCAAAGCACTGACGAAGCTTTCAAATTGCGCAGCGAGCACCAGCAGCACGACGACGATGGCGATGCCGAACGTGATCAGCATATCGTGCGAGGACTGATCCAGCGTCGCGGCCTCGGCGAGCGGGATGATCCGCACACCAGCGCGAAGCAACGGCTCGGCCAGTTTGACGGTTTCCGACCATGCATCTCCCAATGCGAAAGCCGGTGTCAGGCCAGCGGTAATCGAGACAGAGCGCATCTGGCTTTCGCGGCGGAGATCGGGAGCCACGGCCTTTTCGGTCAAGGTGGCAATGGTCGACATCGGCACGATGCGGCCATCGCGGGCCTTGAGATAGATTGATTCCAGATCTGTCGGATCGTTGATCGGATTGGTGGTCGACATCAGCTTGACCGGAAACGAGCGATCCTCGATGAACACTTGCGCCACTTCCCTGCCATCCAGCAAAGCCTGCAAAGCTTCCGCGAGACCATCGATATTGACCCCGAGATCGGAGGCACGGGCGCGATCGATCTGTACCGAAATCTGCGGCTGGGTGGTTTCATAGGACAGCCGGATCTGGTTAAAGCGTGGATCCTGCTCGAGCTTGTCGACCATCTGCCGGGCGACGTCGGCAAGTTCATCGTAACTGTTGCCGACAAAGGCGAATTGCAGACCGTTTCCGGCGCCGCGGATGCCGAGGCTGTTGGGTTGGATGGTGAAAGCACGCAGGCCGGGAACGCCAGCGAGCATACCATTGACTTGCCTGACAATTTCACCCTGAGACCGCACCCGTTCACCCCAGGGAGCAAGGGTCAACACCATGAAACCGCTGTTTGCGGACCCGCCTCTGCCGGCGATGGCAAAAACATTCCTGACTTCACCGCTCTCCTGGAGCGGCGCGACCAGACGCTCGATCTCGGCCATCTTGGCGCGGGTGTAATCCAGACTGACGCCCTGCGGCGCAGAAATCCGCATCAATGCCACTGCGCGATCTTCGGGAGGCGTCAGCTCTTGCGGAATAGTGGGCAGCAGCGCCAACGCTCCACCTGCCGCCAGCAATGCGATCACAATGACAACCAGCGGCGCATCCAGCGCGCGGTGTAACAGTCTTGCGTACAACTTCGACAGATAAGTGCCAAAAGCCACAAAACGGCTCTCCCTGGCGGAGACCTTCGCCATATCGCGCCGCTTGATCAACCGGGACGCCAGCATCGGGCACAGTGTCAGGGCAACCACGCTGGAGATCATCACAGTGAACGCCAGAACAAAGCCGAATTCTGTAAACAGACCACCCGCCTGCCCCGGTAAAAATGAAATTGGGATGAAGACAGCAGCCAAAGTTGCCGTGGTGGTGATGACTGCGAAGAAAACCTCGCGAGTGCCGATGACAGCTGCGGCACGCACACCCATGCCTTCATTGCGCTTGCGCACTATGTTTTCGAGCACGACGATGGCGTCATCAACGACCATGCCGGTTGCCAGCACCAGAGCAAGCAGGGTCAGGATATTGACCGAAAATCCGGCGAGCCAGATCGCCGCAAAGGCGCCGATCAAGGATACCGGCAGCGTCACCGCCGGAATGAGGGTTGCCCGCCAATCGCGCAGAAACAGAAAGATGATGGCGATGACGATCAATACGGCCAGGATCAGCGTTGAACGGACCTCCTCGATGGCGCCACTGATGAAGGTGGCATCGTCGCTGGTCACCCTGATGTCGACGCCCTCGGGCAGAATAGCTTTAATGGCCTCAGTGGCGGCGCGCACGCCTTGCGAGATCTCCAACGTGTTGGATGCCGATTGCCGGATGATGCCCATGCCGATACCGGTGCGGCCATTGGCGCGCAGGACGGAATCACCCGGATCCGCACCCAGCGTGACGCTGGCGACATCGCGAAATCTGACCCGGTCATTGATGTAGAGGCTCTCAAAGCCTTCCGGTGTGGTGACATCGGCGGTGGCGCGAACAACGATATCAGAGGTTTGCGCGGTCAGTGAACCGGCAGGCACATCGAGCGCGACATTGCTCAGGGCGCTGCGCAGATCGGCAAGGGTCAAACCGAACGCGGCCAGACGCGACTGATCAACATCGACGCGAAAGATTTTCTCCCTGTCTCCATAGACACTGACATCGGCAACGCCCGGAACCGCGGCCAGACGATCCACAACAAGATCCTCGACCAAAATGGTCATGTCCTGGACACTGTAACGGTCTGATGTCACCGCGAGCCGCATGACCGGATCGGAGTTGGCGTCGGCCTTGACGATGCGCGGATCATCAGCTCCGTCGGGCATATTATTGGTCACCCGGCCAAGCGCATCGCGGACATCGGAGGCCGCAACATTAAGATCGGTGCTCTCGGTGAACTCGACGGTCACCCGGCTGCGGCCAAGTGTCGAGGTCGACGACATGGAAGCGACGCCAGAGACACGCGCCACAGCGCCCTCCACGATCGCGGTCAACTCTCTGTCGACAGTTTCAGGCGCAGCGCCGGAGAATGCGGTTGTCACCGTGATGACCGGGCGATCGACATCGGGAAGTTCGCGGATCTCGGCACCGTAGAGACCGGCCAGACCGGCGACGACAATGAGAAGGCTGATGACCATTGCCAGCACCGGCCGGCGGACCATGAGCGCGGTACCGCCACCTGAGATCATCGCGCCGTTTGCCGGATCCTGATCCGCAGGTTGTTTGTCACTGCCCATCATGCGCCGTTCCCGCTATCAGCCTTTGCAGGCGCTGAGCCTGGCACTGCCGGTTCTTTTTCAGCCCCAGAGTGCTGAGCCTCGCCAAGCACGCGAACAACCGCTCCGGGCCGAACGCTTTGGACACCTTCGGTCACAATCTGGTCGCCAACAGACAGATCGGCCTTGACCAGAACCGTTTCGGCATTGCGCTGGATGATCGCGACATCGACGCGATGGGCCTTGCCATCGGAAATCCGCCAGACATAAGGACCAGTGGAATCCCACTGGATCGCCAGTGGATCAACCGCTGGCCACAGTTCACCGGCGAATCCGACACTGACTTCAAACGACATGCCAGCGCGCAAACGATCATCCGAATTGGCGATCAAGGCACGGACGCGCAATGTGCGGCTAGCTTCATCAACACGATTATCGACTGCGGAAATGTGGCCCGCGAATGTTTCACCTGGATGGGAAATGGCAATCGCAGACACGGCCTTGCCGATCTCCATGCCGGATGTAAAGCGTTCGGGAACGAAGAACTCGATCAAAATCTCGCTGCGGTCATCAATGTTGGCGATCTCGCTCTGGCTGGTGACATAATCTCCGGCGTTGACCGCCAGAATGCCGAGCGACCCGCTGATCGGCGCGGTTACGGTGCGCCGGGCCAAATCCAGTTCAGACTCTCTTAGTGCGACCTTAGCGGAATCAAGAGCATTTTGCGCCTGGTCGGCTTCCACGCTCGAAGCCGCACGGCTCGCCACCAAGCTCTCCAGGCGCTTAACTTTGGCTGTTGCATCCTTGACGGTCAATCTGGCCCGCTCGACAGCGAGTTCTTCCTGAGCGGCGTCGAGCTGGATCAGCACATCGCCACGTTCCACCTTACCGCCCGGACGCACTGGAATTTCGGCAATCTGGCCTGACACCAGTGTTTTGACCGAAACCGAACGCACTGCCTGTCCTGTTCCAATGGCGGTGAGCTTGTCGTTGACCAGACCTTCGCTGACCGGGGAGACAACCACAAGCACCTCGCGCGCGCCTCTTCTTCCGCGCTCACCACCGGCACCCTGCCCGCTGGTTGAGCCATTTTTCACTTCATCATTGGCGGGCGCAGACAGCGAAGTCCATTCAAGCCCGTATCGGGCCAGAACACCGTGCGCGCCTGGATAGAACAAGGACCATGCTACGAATGCAGCAGCGAGGAGAACCAGCGAAAGCAGCGTTTGTTTCCAGAGTTTCAAATTCTTTTCTTTCAGCAGTATGCAGCGAATATTATGACCAATGCGCGTCGCCAGCGTTACTTCAATCCGGACCGTGCATGCCGGCGGCCGCAACGGCAAACCAACCGTATCAATCCTGGAACAGGGCGGGCTATTCTCGGAATATACCTTATCATTTAGACAGATTCCAAAATTTGGGAAGAAGGTTTTTTGATGAGGCCAGCCAATTGGTTGCCGGACAAGCAGGCTGTCGACCCGGTGCTCATGAACTCCATGGCGAAGCAACCGGGCATGAAGCACCGGCAGGTGCCTGAACCCCGAAAGCACGGGTCGCCCACAGCCAGGTCTGCATATCGCTCAATTGAGCCATTGGCATGGGCTCGCCTACATGTCAGGAGAGTATACCTGCAAAGGCTCATCGCCTGCCCGGGCGGTGTCACAGACATGATCGAGGCCGCGCATCAGATCGCGGCTAGATGAGACAGGACAAGATCATGACCGTTCCTCCGACCATCATTTCGGCAATTTCCGAAGACGGATCCTTGTATCCGGTGGAGAAATTCAAGGCGCACGCCGACGGGCTGTTTCATCTGGCCGTGTCGGTTTTCATCTTCGATGGCGACCATCTGCTGATCCAGAAGCGCGCTGGCTCAAAATATCATTGCGGGGGAATGTGGGCGAACACCTGCTGCTCACATCCGCATTGGGAAGAACCGGTCGACACTTGCGCGCATCGACGATTGAGCGAAGAACTCGGATTCTCTGTGCCAGTGTCACGCCGGCGGGTGGTCGAGTATTCGGCCGATGTCGGCAACGGCCTGCACGAGCACGAGAAGGTGACTATGTATACCGGCACGGCGGACAGGGCGACACTCAGGATCGTGCCGGATCCGCTCGAGGTGGAAGACACGCGCTGGGTGACACGAGACGAACTCCACACCGAAATCGCACAGCATCCAGAGAGGTTCACACCCTGGTTCCGGATTTATGCGGAGCGATATCCGGAGCTGACATTCTGAGCAGCACTCAATTGGCTCAATACCGCGCAACCGGACGGGGTCCAGCCGGACGGATTCGGTCCCCGCATTTTTAGCGATATCTGCACCATCGTGATCGCAAGCACCAAGAATGCCACGCAGATCCAGAATGCATTGACGCCAATCACCCCAAAAGCGATGCGTACGGTGCGGGTCCGCGCAGTCTGGTCTATATCGTCGCCCGCGTCGTCATCGATACCACGCATCAAGTGGACGAGCTTGCCAGCCTCGGCTTGGCGGAAACCATGGTTTTTCCGATATTTTCGCCGACGAGATGGAGAGGTACTGATGGTGGTGGATGAAACATTGTTCCACACGGTGGGAGCGACCTACTTCGGGTCAGCCGCGAGTGCTGAAAAGCTTGTTGTCTCCTCTGATTTCACCGTCACAGAACGAACGAAGATTGCTGTGCGTGACGGCCAGAGGCCGCCTGTCAGAGTCGCCAGCCGCTCACATCATTGCCAGGAGACCGAAGAATTTTTTGAGCAGCAACGGCATCACCGAATGCAAGTCCGTCGGTTCTTCATTGAAGTTTCGTCTGGTGGCGGGAAGCGATGCGGATGTCTATCCGCGCCATGTCCGGACCATGAAATGGGATACCGGTGCAGGCGATGCCGTTTTGCGCGGTGCGGGTGGCCGCACCACGGGCCTGGACGGCTACCCGCTGCGCTATGGCAAGCGCCAGCAGACGAACGATTGTGACTTCGCCAATCCATTCTTCATTGCCCGGGGCGCGGAGTAACCGGAATCCGTGAGCGGCGACCTCTCCACAAGTCCTGAGCAAAGCCGGAATTCAGATCTGGTTGCGGCGGCTTAGTTGATCTTCCCAGGCGAGCGCGCTTTGGACTATTTCATCGAGATCATCGTGTTCGGGGATCCAGCCTAGAACCTCGCGCGCCCTGGTGGCGTCGGCAACCACACTGACGGCATCGCCCGGTCGGCGGCCGGCCATACGGACATCGAGTTCGCCGCCATGGGCGCGACGCACCGCATCGAGCACCTCCAGAACAGAATAGCCGCGGCCATAGCCGCAATTGGCAACCAGACTGTCCCCGCCACTGCGCAAATAAGCCAGCGCCTGAAGGTGGGCCGCGACCAGATCGGTGACGTGGATGTAATCGCGAATGCAGGTGCCATCACCGGTTGGATAGTCGGTTCCAAAGACATCGATATGGCCACGCTTTCCAAGAGCTGCCTCATTGGCGACCTTGATGAGATGGGTGGCGCCCGCGGGTTGACTGACCAGTACGACCGCGAGGATCCGCGCCGGCGACGTTGAAATATCGCAGGGCTGCGTAGCGAAAATCATGTGCAGCGGCAGTGTCGCGCAACATCAGTTCTGTCATCAGCTTGGAGACGCCATAGGGAGAGGCGGGCATCAAATCCGCGCTCTCACCCACCGGCTCGTCGCTCGCAGGAGTGCCGTAGACGGCTGCGGTTGAGGAGAACACAAAATGTGGAACGCCTGTTTCAACTGCAGCACGGATCAATCCCAACGAATTGACGGTGTTGTTCTGGTAATATCCGAGCGGGTCGGAAACCGAATCTGGCACGACCACCGAACCGGCAAAATGGATGATCGCATCGACGTCATGGCTGGACATGATCGAGGCCATCTGACTGGTGTCAGCAATGTCAGCGCGGATGAACTTCGCCTCCGGTGCCACCGCCCACTCAAAGCCGGTCGACAGCCGATCCACCACGACCACGTCCTCGCCGGCATCCACCAATGCCCAGACCATGTGGCTGCCGATATAACCGGCGCCGCCGGTAACAAGTATGCTCATCGTTGTTGTCCCGATCTGAATTGCCAGCCAAATCCTGTCAGAGCCTGGCTGACATATGGTTGAGCGAAATAGCTATGGTGTTATTTGGTAGAACATGCGCAAAACTCCACTTGCACAGCAATAATCCGAACTGATTTCAGTTGTTTCCATTAAGGGCGATGCTCCCCTCTGTTTGCAAGAGATCCGGCAAACGGAAGCAATCACTGACTATGTTTCTCTATCTGTTCAGCTAATCCGAGTACTATATGCGGCGTAGCCGACATACACTTCATCAAATCTGCCGGGAGTTGTCAGTGTGGGCACGTAGCTGAAGCTTGTCACCGCTTCATTTGTCACCGCATCGAACTGCGTCCCGGAGGAGAAGCTGATTATCGTATTCGTACCTTCATTTAGGATTAACGAAAATCCAGTCGCGGAATATGTCGGCATGACATCTCTCCCAATCTGTCATGCAATCAATACTATGGTTTAAATATTTTTAGGCCATAGTATTGTATCAATATTCATTGAATCGTCCAAATAGGACCTATGGATATTCCCGCCTCCGAGCCCGGGAAAGGTTACACCGCCAGCCCATCGCGAACTTTCAGCCATTGCGTGCCGTCGCTGTAAGCGAGTTGAGCGCCGCCCGCAGCGTCGTTGACATAAGCAATTGCACCGGCGCCGACGCTGGAAGCTGTAGGCAACGCCGTCTTGACGTAGCTTCCGACGCGAACCGGCCCGGTGACATGAAGGCGCGTCGACGGCGTCGTGGTGCCGATGCCGACGTTACCATCGTCAGAAAGACGAATCCGTTCGTTGCCGCCGGCATAAAGCCTTTGGCTCCGGCCTGGAGCGTCATACATTGCCATGATGTCACTGGTGCTGCCGTAGATATAGAAGCCGCTGCGGTTCCAATCCGGCACGCCGATCCATGCTTGGGATCCGCTCGGTCCGGAATTGGTCAATTGGATGTAAGCGGCGGTTGAGGAGGTCGAACGGATGCCGCCGCCGACTTCAAGTGGCCCGGCTCCCGGCGCCTTGCCGATGCCTATCCGCCCGGTCGAAGCGTCCACAGCAAGTGCGGTGGTCCAGGTCGTGTTGTCGTCGCTGACCTTGAGTTCGATGTTGTCGCTGCCGAGCAGGCCGAATTCCGCCCGGCCGGAATAGCCGGTCTGAAACAGAACCGCACCTGTATCGGTCGGGGCAGCCTTGTTGATCTTGAGCTGGTGATCGCCGGACACTCCGTCGAAAAGGCTCGCCGGCCCGCCAACGGCAAGGCGGTTGGTCGTGTCGGCGCTGGCATTGATGCCGAGCTGGTCGAGTGCGCCGGCGATATCGCGCCAGTCGTCTCCGTCGAAAACCAGTGCGCGCGTCTCGTCAGCGACCCAGGCAATCCAGCCAGCACGCGGCACATGATAGACCCAGACGCCGTCCAGGAAACAGGCAATCTTGCCGTCCTGCCCGGACCAACCGTCTTGGCCACCGGCGGCAATGAGATAGCGTGCGCCATCTTCCGGTTCCGCTGGCGGTGCCGATTGGCCGCGCGAGACAAGCGAAAGTTGGACCAGCGCATCAAGTGCCAGCAGCGCCTCATTGTGCGTCACATGCTTTTGCGCCTGCGACGGCATGAGCAACGGCAGGAACATATTCGGGGATGTGTCAGACATGGTTCGCCTCATACGATCAGTTGATAAGCAGGACGATCATATGTAACTATATTCATAGGGGGATAAATTAGTTTAGAATCCCGGCGACAGAGAAGAGTATGAAACGTAATTTTGCTGGGGCTTACCAGTAGTCATAAACGGCTTCTAAAGCTCATATAGCGAAATGGAACTTATAATTAATCTGCGGAAAACGCATAAAATCAATTAAAATCAGCGCCATACACCTTGTCTAAAAATTCATACTGGACAGCAGTATCGTGAACGACGGAACCTATTCGCAGATTGCGCATCCGCGTTATTGTCGCTGATCTTTACTGTCGGGATTTCCGCCGCTGACGCAGAATGGTTCCTTGCTGAAATGTGTGACGTTGAGGGGAAGTCTTATTACTCAAAGGGTTGATTGGTCGGAGCGGCAGGATTCGAACCTGCGACCCTCTGGCCCCAAACCAGGGCTCCACCTACTTCTTATCCTATGCGAAACGTCTTCTGGGGAAATTGGTAGGGGCGGCAGCTCTTTCGCTATCGCCGCGCAAAGCGGAATTAACCAGCAATATCAATTGGAAAGACTGGTCGGAGTGAGAGGATTCGAACCTCCGACCCCGTCGTCCCGAACGGGGGGATGTGCGCAAAAGCTCAATGGAATCAATCAAGGTGGATTGACTTGAGCATGATATGTTCACGTCTGTTCGGCTGAAAGCGGACAATAACCGGACAGCAGCTGGCTTCGTTCTCATCGTCATGGCCCTTTTGCGACTAATCCAAGTCTCCCACCTCACCTGCCTGAAAAATAATTGTCGGATCTCCGTACTCACCCAAAGTTGGGTTTGCTTCACGCCACCATGCGACCACACCAGCGTGCTTGTCCTCGATCCCGACAGCGTGCCGCCTCGCGCGTTCCTCAGAATCAAACTGCAACGGCTCCCCCGACGGCTGAGAGGTTCCCTCTTCGTCCAGATCAAAGGCCTGAACAACGATCAATCTCGGTAGCTGGCTCATAGGCACCTCCTGATCCAGTTTCCTATCACTTACCCGCCATCGAACGCCACTTCTCCAACGCTATGAGATGACCGTCCCCGGAAATCACAATCTTGCTCAGAGTGATCAAGACGAATGGAGCGCCTGTGTTTTGTGTGTTCATTGTTCTTTGCCGCTGGCCCGAACGGCGCTAAGATTTGATCATGAGCATCAGTTCCGAAGTAACCACCACGACATCCACCTCAGTTGCGTCCTCCGGCAAAAGTCAGCGCGACAATTTCACCGAACCGACCAAGCGGCTCATGGCCCAACGTGTTGGATGGCTATGCTCCAACCCGGTGTGTACCAAACCGACTGTCGGCCCGCAAAAGGGCGGTTCCGGCACGATGAACATCGGCGTTGCGGCGCATATCACGGCTGCCTCGGAGGGCTTTGCGCGTTACGACGCCCGGTTGACCCGGGAAGAACGGAAAGCGCCGGAAAATGGTATCTGGCTCTGTAGCGATCACGCTCACCAGATCGACCATGACGAAAAGGCATTCCCGGTGGAATTGCTCCACAAATGGAAGAAGGACGCGGAGGAAAGGGCGTTTGAACAACTGCTCACGGGTGGTCGCGCTCGCGTGGAGCCCATGGGCGCAGAGCTTGCGGAAGCCCTTGGATATCTCCGCCAGCAGTTTGCTCTTCCAGAGAGCGAGGGCCTGCCAGCCTTATTTGAAAGGGTGCGTTCGGCAGCGCAGCGCCACATCGAGACATTTTCTGAACAGGGTCCCGCCCATGCTGTTTCACTCTACCTGACAGCGGCTTCATCCCGGGGCAGGTCATTCACGCACGTCGAAATGGCCGCAGCACTCCGGTCGTGTGGCATCCTCGACCTTGTGGCCGAACCGGGTCAGGGCAAGTCGACCACGTTGGTACAGCTCGGTGCCACACTGTTGGAAAGCGGACCGCTGCCATTGTTGGTCCCTCTCGCCGAAGTCGGCCATAGCGTCGACGACCTCTTTGCGTGGATTGCCGCTCGTCAGGCATTTACGGGAATCCGGTCAGATCATCTCAAGTTCCTCGCGTCGCACGGCGAAATAGCGTTCCTGCTAGATGGATGGAACGAGGTGACACCGGCCGCGCGGCTGGCGCTCATCAAGACCATGCGGGCGCTCGGGCGTGAATTTCCGCTCCTCGTTATCTGCATTACCACCCGCCCGCAGGCCGCTGCAGTGCCGTTCGTTGCGCGGACGATTCACGTCGAGTCGCTCTCCGACGAGCAGCAGGAGGAGATGACATCAAGGCACGGAAGTGTCGGGCAGGACTTGTTGGACCGCGTGCGCAGGACCTCTGGTGTCCGTGACCTCGCCCGAATCCCGTTTTATCTTGAGGCCCTCCTGCAGGTTGGAGATGCCGGCGCATTCCCCACGTCCAAGGAGGGCACGATTGCGCTGCTGGTGAAACAGCATGAAGACATTCCCGAACGCGCCGAGCAACTCCGACAAAGCATGCTGGGGCAACACCGGCGTTATCTGGGTGACCTGGCTGTTGCCATGATGCAGGCGCGGACTACAGCGCTGGATGACACGGCAGCACGACAGTCCCTGAGGGCGACCAACGCCAAGTTGTTGGCCGAAGGACTGGTCCAGAACGCCCCTGAACCAGCCAGCGTCTTGGAGACCCTCGTCGCTACCCATGTGCTGGTACTTGGCGAAGGCGACATCTACGCCTTCCAGCACCAGCAATTTCAGGAGTGGTACGCCGCCGGTCATGTCGAGGCAAGAATGCGTGACCTTCCCAAGGACGCTGGCCTCGAGAGCAGTTTCGCCCAGGAGCTTCTCAATGATCGGCTGTGGGAAGAAGCTATTCTCTTTGCATGCGAGCGTCTTGCGATGGATGCATCTGGTGCCGCCATCGTCGCCCAGGCGGTAAGACTTACGATGTCGGTCGGACCGATGCTCGCGGCGGAAATGGTATATCGGACAGGAGACGCCGTTTGGGCCTTGGTCTCAGCCGAGGTGCAGGCTTTTGCCCGGGCTTGGCACCAAGCCGATAAGGTGGATTTGGCCGTCGGCTTTATGATGAAGACGGGCCGTGCTGATTTTGCCGACCTTGTTTGGCCGCTCGTATCCAACTCTAGTGACCAAATCCAAGGTGAAGCTCTCCACCTCGGTGACCGTATCCGTCCGACTGTTTTCGGAGATCACCTGAAGAAGGATTACGAGCAGTTGGAGGAGCGTGTTCGGGAAAGACTCGTGTCAGGGTTGATCTTCGGGGGGGGCATCGAAGCGCTGGAGACAGCGCTCGACCTCGCCAAGCGGGACCTCAGCGTCGAGGTCAAGTCCGAAGCAATCGAGGCGTTGCATTTCCGCGGCGCACCCCGGCAAGCTACAGAGGTGCTGGATGGCGCGGAGGATGCGGTTTGGCAACGCGTCGCCGAACGGGACTATTTCGACGGATTAACGGCCCCGCACGTCCTGAGGCGTTTACGAGCGCTGCAGGAGGAGGATGCCAAGGCAAACCCAAGCGTTCCCCGCAGCCTTGCGCGCTGTACCCGCAAGGCCGAGATTTCAGGGGACGCCGCCGAACTCGAAGGCATCCTGCGCGACAAAAAGTTGGACCTCCATGCCGAAAATACAAGGGCCGCGTTCCATCAGGCCGCAAGCTCGTTTCCTGCAGTCGTTGCAACGGCGTTGCAGGATCGGATTCTGGCCGACCTCTCATTGCCCTTCCGGGTACAGGGTTATCTGTCGCCCCAGCCAGTCAGCGAGGCCGCGGAACTCACGAACATCATCGATGGTAGCGCGAAGGTTGATGAGCGCACTGGCGGCGCACTCTTCCTGGCGGGACCCGGCATCATCTCGCGGATGATACGTGAATTCCTGGCGCTCAAGCCCCAAATCTATGCGAACGGCATGCCGACCTCGCAGCAATATGCCCCCTTGAAGCTGCTGCGAGACAAGATATCAGCTACGCGGCCCGAGGCGTTCGTCGAAGCGATCGCGTCATTCTCGGCCATCCAGAACCAGAGCGATATCGAGGCACTCGCCGACCTCATCACCGTCCACGGCAAGCACGGCACGAACGAGCGCATGGACGACATTCCGGCAGAAGCGCGCCGCAAGCTCGTTGAAGCGCTGAACGGCTGGGCGGATTGCCTGATGGCGTCCGGACCACCGTCACGGCACGACATGGCGGAGGTGGTGGATGCCATGCGGCGGGTGCCGGACCCGTCAGAAATGAAGTGGGTCTCGGCATTCCTACACGAGGACCTCAATCAGCGGGGTGCACTCAAGGAGCTGGCCACGAAGGGCCGTGACCGGGAGGCTCTGAACGAATGGCGCACCTCTCATGCCTTGTCATACCGGCAGGCGCTCTACGAGATCGGCTCCGACGAGGCATACGAGGTTGCAAAGTCCTTGCTGCGGCATCCCGAGTTTGGCCATGACGCGGCCATCGCACTTCGCCTCATCGCTATGCCGGCTCTCTTGGAGAAGCGTGCAAATGTATGGCCCGATCTGGATCGCGCCCAATCTGCACGTGAAAGAAGGTCAAGCCAGCCTGAACTTTCGCTTGATGCTGCCGAGAGCATGCTTGACGTAGCGGTGGAACTAGCTTCGGCCGAGCCGCCACACGGGTGTGCCGTGGCGATGGCCGCCATTGCCGTCGTCATGCCGCATATAGCCCGACCAGAGTTGATGACAAAGATTGCGGGGTTCGAGGTCACCTCTCACACCAAACTCGACTTGTTCAACGGAATGATCGTGGGTGGTCTGCTGCCTCCGGCCAACTTAGTGCTTCAAGAATTCGGAAAATTCTTGGCCGAGAAGGAGGACAGGTGGTGGGACGACCAGACATCGTACGCGATGTTCAGTTGGCTGAAAGTGTTCCCGAACACCGACCGCCCCGATTCTGTTTTTGATGCCTTGGCGCTCGTACCTGAAAATAACCTTTCGAGGTGGCGTATCCGAGATATTCTGCCCCAGCTCAGGCTCCTGGATGTCGAAAAACGGGCGCATATGTTGCGTGAGTTTGCCCTCAAATTTCCTGACATGCTGTCGGAGCATGAGTGGTTCGACCAAGTACGAAAACTTGGCTTCCGCGCGGCGATGGACCTCCTTCTCCAGGGAGTCGAGGGTGACCTCGGGAAAGGCTTCGACCTGAGCTCGGGCCATTTCCTGCTGACTGAACAGCTCGCCTACGCCATGGCAGACGACGATGAAACCTACCTCTTCGAAAAACTGGCCGAAGCTCGCTCCGACAGAGCGAAAGCGCTGGTCTTCTCCGTTCTTCTGAAAACCTCTTCCGTCGACGGCTTGCTGGCCGCGGCACGATCCCTTGTGGGGCAGCAGGTCATCCGCCGGCAGGGAGAACGCGGTGTACAGGAGATGATCTACACCAAAGAGCCGCATAGCCCTGACGGAACGTCCTATGAGCTCAGGCCGCGCAACGCTTCCGCGCTTCGGCGGGAGTTGTTCGCTTTGACGGTGTCTCCCGACAAGGACCATGCGGCGTTCGCGGTGGACTACATGACCCGCATTGACATGATCCGGCAGGAATATAGGGCCACGGAGGATGAGCCGAGACACCCTGACATTTACAGTGGCCGACCTTGGCCACATTTGGCCTCTCCGCACTGAAGCACATGGGCTCAGCGCTGGCGCATGCCATGGAGCGTGCGCGACCGGCCACATAAACTAGGGCGGATGCCAAAGTCCGTTCTCGATCACCCGTCGCCCAATAGCCGTCGGTCTGCTTCCGGCCGATTCTGTTGAAAAACTCACCGCGATCGATTTCGGCTCACGTCACCCAGAATGGAATTGCGTCCGAACGGATTTTCTATTGCACAGACGAAAAACATTTTGTCGTTGATTGAAATGTGAGAATTCCATTCCAGTGGTTTGGCTGGATAATCAGCCGACGGCACTTTTCAGGAGTTTTTCAACAGTATCGGCCCTTTGCGGCCCTCCGTCAGCTTGTCGAATGCCGCACCCAACTTCCGCATTGCTGCCATTCGCCAATCACGCGGCATTTTTGATGTATCAATGTCGGCATAGCGGACTTTGCAGCCGTTCGCCATGCGTTCAACAATCGCGTCACCCTAACATTTGCCTAACAGCCTCAAGCAAGAATTCGTCCTGATAATGTCTGGCCGCGAAGGACAGGCCGACAGGGCATCCGTCGACCGTCAGTAGCGGCGCTGAAATCTCGGGAAGGCGGCCAACACCGGAAAAGGCAGTAATCGTCATCGTCCTGTCGTAGAAATCCAGAACCGCGTCGCTGTTGGTAAGCGAACCCTTTAACGGCGCAATGACAGGGGTGGTGGGAAAGCAGATGACGGTACCCGGCGTAAGGTAGTCATTGATTTCTCTAAAAAACTGTTCGCAACGCGCAATGCTTTCCAGGTTGGCTGTGCGGACAGAGTCCTGAACATTGCCGTATGCCATAGAGAATGCAAAACCAAGCTCTGGCTTGTTCGTCTCGATCCAAGACCCCACTGTGTTTTGAAACTCTGCCGTCATCAGATTTCGAAGCGCTTTTGTGTTGCAATCGCTTAGCGGGATGTCTTCACCTACGATCTGCGAAAAGCGGACGGGTTCCAATGAAAGGCCTGTGCGGCGCGCAATTTTTTCCAATTCACCAAACGCCTGTTCTCGCACCTCTTCGTCCGCGACCTCCATTGCGTCGGACAAGACCAAGATGCGTTGCAAAGGTTCTTTCAGATCAGGTCTGCTGTGCAATAAAACACGAGTTGCCGCATCCAAATGCTCGAAGTGTTCTGCAAGGATACCCACGGTGCTGACACTTGGCATAAAGGGCAGCACCCCAGCCTCAGAAACCCTATGCAAAGAGGGGCGTATTCCCCAGATTCCGCAAAGGCTGGCAGGAACACGGATCGACCCGCCGGAATCCGTGCAAATTGAAAAATCTGCGACCCCATTGGCAACCGATGCCGCCGATCCGCTTGACGAGCCTCCCGGAATACGTTCCGGCGCTTTCGCGTTGCGCGGTGTGCCGAAAAACTGGCTTTCGCCATCCAGACTGTAGGTATATTCATCCGCGACAACCTTGCCCACGCAACGCGCCCCTGCGGCGGACATCTGGTCAACACAAAGCGCATTGTACTTGGGTGCCGGGTGCGCGTCTCTCCAAGCCGGGCTGCCATAAGAGGTTTTGTACCCGGCAATGTCGATATTGTCCTTCACAGTAAAGGTTGTTCCATCGAGCACACCTGTTCCTACAGGAGAGAGGTTCAGACGTTCGATAAAGCAACCGGAGGGGTCGGAAGGGGAGTTGTGGGGCATGGTTTCTCTAATTCAAGTGATCAAGAAAAGGACCATTAATAGTAGGATGAGGCAACCTGAATCTGAAGGCGTAACATGAATTCTCCACATGCACTTTGGGCTCGAAGCCGTCATGCGGCGGTGCAGAAAACATTCTGACTTCGTAACCGTCTGAATGTCCGCTCCATGTAGAATCGCCCGGCAGTTTCGCAGTTGCAGCAAACTTCCGCTTCCCGCCCAAACCGGCTAAGAACGGTGATCAAACGAAGGTCTGATATATCCGCGTACCATACCCTGATGGCCGGGCTCACCCCCGCGGCAAGTTCGCGGGCTGAGGCTCCTTATTGTCGAGGATGATGACTTCGCCCACCTTGGTGCCCTCGCCGCCGTGCAGCGTGTAGGTCAGCCCGACATCCACAAACCGGAACCCCGAAAACAGATCACGCACCTCCGGCCGGTCATTCAGCGACAGGATGAACCTGCCCCGGATACCGGCCAGCGTTTTCGCCATTCGGGAAAAATCTGATCGACTGAACACGCCGGGACCATAATCATTCTCGCTGCCGTAATAGGGCGGATCAAGATAGAACAGCGTCTCCGGCCGGTCGTAGCGCTCGATGAATGCTTGCCAGTCCAGGTTCTCGATGGTCACGCCGGCGAGCCGCTCGTGAACTTCCGCCAGCACCGGGCCAAGCAAGTTGACGTTGAAACGGGCGCCACCGGTGTAATCAGCGCCGAAGTTCCGGCCGCTCACCTTGCCGCCAAATGCAAGCCGCTGGAGGTAGAGAAAGCGAGCGGCACGTTCGAGGTCCGTCAGCGTCGAAGGATCCGCACTGCTCAAACGGTCGAAATCCGCCCGACTGGTGATCTGGAACTTCAGCGCATCCATAAACTGCGGGTAGTGCCTTTGCAGGATCCGGAACAGCGTCGTGACATCGCCCGACCGGTCATTGATGACCTCCGAGCGCGGGACCTGCCGACGCCGGAAAAAGACACCGCCCATGCCGACAAACGGCTCCGCATAGATGCTGTGGGGGATCTGTTCGATGATAGACGCGACGCGCTGCGCGAGTTGTTTCTTGCCTCCAATGTAAGCTGCCGGCGGTGAAACCGGACGGACTTCTGTGTACGGAAAAAGATCAGTCATTGTCGTGAGACCCATTTTCTGACACACCCCTTCCGCCCGCAAGGGCCCGGGTGCGATGGTATCTCGTGTGCTGTCGAGCGGGATCTCCTATGCCAATAGGCCCGCTGTCATGAGCCCCTGCAAGGGCTTTTGGCCGCCCGGGAGCGGCGGCATTACGCCGCAACCACCCCCGGCAGCGGATCTATGGCGGCGGCTTGCCGGTGAGATAGGTGTAAACGCCGATCATCCAGCCAGCGACAGCGAGCACTCCGCCCCCGATGCGGATCAGCCACTGCCCAAGAGTGCCGGCACCTTGAGCCTGCTCACGCATTTTCTTCACATCGTCGGTGACAGACCGCATATCTCCAACCTCATTGGCGAGAGTTTGCATCCCGGACTCAAGATGGCTCGTGCGCGTGTTGATGTCGTCAAGACGACGGTGAACATTGGCGCGGCTTTTGTCCGACTTCTCATCTGCTTCCTTGATGTTGGCCTGCACCTGCGAAAGCTGCTGGCCAAGCCCTTGCATCTGCCCGAAAAGTAATCCGAGAGAACGCTCAACTCCGCCAGTTTCATCGTCACTCATTGCGGTCTGGCCCCTTCGATCCCCATCTTCAATTCCTGGTACCATCCGGCACATTCCCTGATTTGCCCGTTTGCCCTGGCGAGCGCTCTGTCGGTTTTAAGGAGGGCGGCATCAAGCCGGTCTCCTGTTCGGACCCCTGACCTATAGGTTCGTCGGCAGGCATCGGGGTACTCCGGCAAGATGCGCCCGATCCGGCGCTCCTCGTCCGCGACGACAAGCGCTTGCGAAACCTGCCCGGCATTTGCCTTGTCCCTCGCGGCCTTGATGAACCTATCGTCCGCGCAGCCGGCCAATGAGATCAGAATCAACAGCGCAATCCCCAGCAACAGGGCGCGAAAGCAGATCGTCCAGGTCGTCATTGAGGTCTCCATTCCTTTGTTCCGCTGCCTGCAGCCTATTTGCCAGCATGAGTTGGGCGGCCACAGCGACGTTCGTGCGCCGTTGCGCTTCGGTCGACACTTCGTCGAGCCGGGCAGCAATATCGCGCTGTGCGGCAAGCTGAGCCTCAAGTGCCGCGATTTCAGCGCCAGCGACCATTTCGGTGACCCTGTCGTCGATGGCCTTGCGGATCGCGCTCGATTTGTCGAAATGCACCCACGCCAAAGCGGCGAGGATCAGAACCAGCGGAACCGGAATGATGAATCCGAGAACGCCGCCGATGATGCCGGCGGCCCGTTTGCCGAGGAAGCCCGCCAAAAACGCGCTCATGCCGGCGGCTCCTCGTCCCCATAGGCATTGGCGCCCATGTGCTTCATGACATTGTTGTCGTCGGCGGTGGCCGCGCCGGTGTAGACCGACAGCAGCACGGCCGCAGCGCCGAACGCCGTGGTCACTGCCGCCTGATCGAGCGCGCTGCCGGTGTCCCGCCACAAGAGCCAGACGATCAGCGATGCACAAAAGACCAGTGCTAGATCGATGCGCCGTCGGCGCTCCTTCCAGGGTGGGCGCTTCATGGTCATGCCTCGTTCGTGGTTTCGACCAACCGCCCGCCATCGGCGATCATGCGTCCGCCTGTCGGCAACGGGAAGCCCGACGGCCAGCGCACACCGCCATCGCGCAGGCGGTTCCTGGCAATCCGGGAGATCGTGATGGCGTCCGACTGATTGCCGCCCAGAACGTGGAAGTGCGTGGCGTCCTCGCCGACATAGAAACCGACATGCCCCTGCCATCCGGATTTCTTGCCCCGCCAGAACACCAGCACCGCGCCCAGCGCCGGAAAATCGAGCCCGCGCCCGAACTTCAGCCAGTTGATCGAAGCCATCGGGTTGGCCGGAACCGCCTCATCAGGCAAGGACCGTAGGATCGCCGTCTCCACCGCGTCGCCGCACCAGGGCGTACGCGCCGGGTCCACTGCCGATCCGGCGGAGCGCAGCCAGGCATAAAGGGCGGAATGATCCCGGTCTTCATGCAAGCCCTTGCGGCGCAGCATCTCGTCGACCCATGGCGGCGCCGGGCGCGACGTGCCGGCCGGCGCACCGGATTTGGTCAATGCCCGGTCCAGTGCCGACCATGTGTGGGGGCCGGCAATGCCGTCGATCGCAAGGCCGCTCGATGACTGGAACTCGCGCACCGCCTTGCGGGTGTCCGGCCCCATCGACCCGTCAATGGTTCCGGGGTTATACCCAAGCGCCTTCAAGCGCTCCTGAAGATCGCGTGTCGTCTGCATGGTAATGTCCTTGTGTTGTAGAATTCGCGGGCCACGCCGCGCTGTTGGAGGCAGGCCCGATAGCCATGCGCCGTCAGCCGGCTCTGAAGCCACTGTTCAAATGTCATAACGATGTCCTTGTGTGTTGATTGGGTTCGGCACAGCAAAACGCCCGGAAGCCGTGAGGCCCGAGCGCGAAAATCAGGTTGAGTTTTTGTGGCTGCTGCTTATGCTTAGGGCTGGAGTCCACACATGAAGCTAAGAAACGCAACTAGCGACGATGCGCAGATTCTTTTTGACTGGCGCAATGACGGCCTGACTCGCGCCATGTCGGTTTCATCGGAACCTGTTGAATGGAGCGGACATATTCGGTGGCTCACTTCCCGGCTATCCAGAGACAACCCAGGCCTTTATATCGCTGAGATTGATGAGCCTGTCGGCACTGTCCGAATCGATGATGAGGAAATCAGCTATACCGTTGCGCCAAATCACCGCGGCAAGGGCATAGCAAGACAGATGCTTACCCTTGCCCGTGAAGAATTCGGGCCTAAGATCGCCAAGGTGAAGCCAGAAAACCCAGCTTCAATCGCGGCGGCATCAAGGGCCGGGCATATTGTAGAACTTATACTCTCTTGATTAGGGTTGAATGAACACCTGCAGCATATTTTCCGGGTACTCAACACCGCCAAGGATGTCGATTTTTCCGTCGTCGTTCCAATCCATAGCAGCGACATTCAAGTATCTGAGCGACTGCGCTGAAATTGTCGAAAATGACCAGCCAAACGGACCTTTCTTGGCAACATAAATGCCGCCATAGGCAAGACTGAAGACGATGTCCTCGGAGCCGTCGCCATCCACATCCGAGACGTAGATTTCGCTGACGTATTCGCCACTTCCGAGCGAAATTTTGAACAGCTTCCCGACGATAGGATGAGTCACGGACCAGTTCGTTTGGGCGTAATAGATGCCATCCGCTCGCGCAAATATCACTTCCTTGAGAGGACTGCCGACAACATCCATTGCAGCAGAATAATAGCTTCCGATCACCACGCCGGAGGCATTGGCTTTAGACCAACCTTCAGGGATAAGGCAATAGGTCGATAGAATGCCATTCGCCAAGTTGCCAACAGATGCACAATCCTTGCCGTTGGCGAACACATCGAAAGAAAGAAGAGTCCTCGGTTCATCGAGACTGACCGTCGATCGCACATCGATGTCTCGATATGTGAAACCGCCGTTCCCATCATTTTCCAACCATCCCAAACCGGATTTTCGCGCCGGCCACGATTCGGTCTGACTTCGCATAGTCACAAACAGATCGATGTCACCATCGCCGTCAGGATCACCGATAGCGAGATTGACCGCGCCAGGGGTCTGCGTTGTAAGAACTTGTCGCGTCCATGCGCCTGATGCTCCAGGATTCAGGTAAGCAACAACAGCGTCATGACTGTTGGCGACAGCAACAATATCGAGCCATGTATCGTTATTGATGTCGACCGCCACCATCCTTTCGACCAGATGGTGAGGGCTCGGTGAAGGATTTTTGGGATGCCATGAGAAGTCCTCAACATAGATTTCTCTCAATCCTTGATGCATGTTGTTCAAGTAGACGATCGCATTTGCCGGCCTTATTAGCCGGCTTGCGGCAAGCGAGTCAGCGTACGCCAGATCAACGTGGCCATCCTTGTCAAAGTCAGCAACGGCCATTCCATAAAAATACGACATGCCGTGAACGTTGTAGGAGGTCCACGCGAAAGCGGGGGCCGCCCATAGCGCGATGAGCAGCGCAAATAATCTGATCATTTTGATGATTTCCCTTTAGCGGAATACAGTTACATTCATTACGGCCGAGTCGGCGGCAGCGCCGGAATCAATCACCGAGGAAACGCGGAATGCAGTTGTGGTCTTTCCCGCTTCTTGGACACCACCCATGTATCCTCCATCACGGGGGCTTACATTGACGCAATAGTTGGCGTCAGGCATCGCGGTTGCCATCGTGACCTCATAGAGCCCGGCGCTCACCTTCGTGACCGAAGAGATGTTCCCCGAGCCCTGTATCGTCGCCCCACCGCTGCCATTAAAGACGACCCACGCTCGGCACGCATATACCGGCGCGGTGCCAGATGCATTGAAAAAAGATTTCACTGCAACCAGCATTGCAGCCTTGAGATTTGCCCATGTCAGCTTCTTGAACCCGAACGATGCCGCGCTGTCCGCGATGCGGAATTCGTCTGCGTCGACCGGCGTCGCCTTTGCCGTCAGCGCGTTGATGTCCGTGTCTGCGGCATCGGCCTTGAGCCCGACAGCCGTCACCAGATCCGCGAGTCCATCCTGATTGCCTTCGATCTGCGCGACAAGTTCCAGCCATGCGTCAAGCGCCTCCGGCGCCGAGGTCGTCAGCCGGGCGATGACGAGATCGGAGACTTGCTCGAGCGTAAGATACTTTTGCAGGCCCGCCCGCTGCGCCGCGATAACGTCCGCAGCCTCCGCCAAAGCGACGGGCGGCAGGTCCTTGAATTGAATGCCCATTGGTCAGGCCCTCGCCGCGAAATGAAAGTGCACAGAAGTATCGAAGTCGCTCATAACGGTTTGAGCGATCTTGTATCGGGTCAGGTTGAATAGTGGCGGGTTGATTGTCGGGTCCACTACGTCCGCTATTTCTCCGATCGGACGTATGTTGAAATCAGCATCAGAGCCTTGGTTGTTGACTTTCCTGGCCACGCAAAAGCTGAAGGTGGTAGGGCGTCTCGCCCAATTGAAAGATGATTCGAAATCAAGCAGCGTGTTGTTTGTGCCGGAACTTCGCACATTTGTGCCGATGATCATTTCCTCAACGGCAAGAACCGCCTTGTTCACTAGATTAGTGATCGTCGCCACGTTCGAACCGTTGGTCACGACGCGTGAAAAAAGCATGTCATCATAGCCCGCATCAAAAGCAAAATTGGTTTCGGCCAGAACAGAGGCATTGTATCCGGAATTCGCAAGATCCTTGAGGCTGAAACCATCAACAGGGTTCCAGCGCATGTGGTAGGTCTTGTTGGCCAGCGTCGTGAAGGTGCGCTCATCCTCGATGTAATCACTTGTCGAGACTGGATAGATACCACGATGCTGGAATGTCACCGAGGTTGGCACCTGTACTGTTCCCCCGGAAGGACTTGTCACATTAATTTTTCCGTCCGCGCTCAACACATTTGGAAAAAACGGCAACTGAGCACGGGCAAACGGGAACGTCACGAAATTCGATGTGTCGCCACCCCCCGTCGCGATGGAGATCATCTCTGCTATGGCTTTGCGCACTTGCTCCAGATCACCCGTTCCAGGCGTCAGCCCAGCGAACTCGATCAGATGATTCAGCTCGCGTTGAGGGTGCTCGATTGCAGCCGCGGGCGGCACATCACCCCGCAAACCCGCATTGCGATTGCCATCGACATAAGCCGCATCGGTGGCTTTGCCGGCAGGACCAATGTATTTCATCGGGGAATCTCCATCATGTTATGGATGAAGCAAGCACCGGCATGACCAGCGGCTTGCCTGTTTCTGTTACGACGCGCGCGCCGGTCTCTGTCACGAGATAGAGCCCAAGCGGCTGCTCGGCGTAATTGAAAACCACTGTCGCCCAGGCCGGGTTGATGCGGCGAATCTCGCATTCAAGGATGCCATGATCAAAATCGAGCAACCGGTCGACACCGACCTCGCTGACGCCAACCTCGAACTGTGTCACCGGCGCATCACGCACCAGCACCACCCACTGGCTCTCGAGTGCTGTGGCAGACAATTCACCAAACCCACCCAACTCACTCTCGCCGACACGGAAGGCTTCAGGCTCCTCGATGGCCACCACATAGCCAAGCCGGGCAGCCAGTTGAACCACATCAACCGGTGTTATGGTGGCAAGCCGTGCCACCCGGGCACGCAGGAGCGCGATCCGCATATCAGATGAGAGGGAATCACCCGAACAAGAAGACGGCAAACCAAAATCAGTTTCCCATTCGTCAAGGCTATCGACCAGAGAGGCGGAGCGGGACTCCTCGATCAGCCGCCACGCCTTCGCGTAAAGGCTGACAAACGAGGAAAGTAGAGCACGGGTCAGCCCGGCAATCACAGTTGTGGTCGCCGGCGCTTCACCGTCAGGCGTACCCCACGCCGCACCGCGCGGCCACAACGACAGCCCTGAATAAAGCAGTGTATCCACATCCGGGCTGGACAACGCATCGCGCGGGTCGATCTCCGGATCAGAAAAACCATCATCCGGGTCAACCCAGACGACAGGGCCGCCGTCGCTCGCGAAAAAATCCGACCAGGCGGTGCTGACATACCATATCGACATACCGGTCAGGTCCAGCTGATCGTTCCCAGCACCGGCAATTCACCGGGCTGGAAGACTGACCCGCCCGAAGGCGTGTTGAGAATGTGGCTGGTCTCGCCAGGAACAGTGGAGATCACCTCCGACAGCCATGCTCTTGGCAACGTGAAAGGATTGTCCGGCAGCCCCGGCCGCAACCGCGTGTCTTTCAGCGTTGCATCGAAGAATGTGGTCAGCGCCTCTGTCACAGCCGTGCGCATGGCCGAAGTATCAGGCGAAAGACTGATGGAAATATCCACCGGCTTGGCAATCGGCGCCATGGTGAAATATTCAGCCCTCACCAACCGCAGATCTGAGATATAGGCATCAACCGCGGCAAGATCTGCCGGAGCCGGGATGCCGTTTGGCCGCCCATCAAACAGGATCCAGACACCGATTGTGCCATACCCGTTGGCAAAGTTTGCCGCCCACGCCGTCACCACACCAGGCACTTCAAGCGCCCAGTTTTCATAATCCGGCAATGCTCCGCCCTGCGGCGGCGATGCCTTGCGCTTGAGACCACGGGACCGCAGATCCTCGATTGCCTCGAGATCAGCGCCACCGCCGAGCCCACCACTCGAAACGGTCACTGTTCCTGATATGGTCGGATAAAGAGCCGGGTCAGCCAGCACCAGCTCCGCAGATGCATCCCGGTTGGTTTGCGCCCCCGAGCTTTCTGCTTGTACGCTGGCGGTGAAGGCACCGATGGCGTTGGCTGTAAAACCTGCTGTGGTCACATAGGTGACGCCAGCTGACACAAATCTGATGCCCGCCGGATAGACCTTGTGGGCCTGACCGGTTCCGGCAATCTCACCACTTGCAGCTGACGCCGCTTTCTGCAGAATCCGGTATTCGGCCGCATGCAGCCGGATGATGGCCTCACTGGTCGCGGTCGACAAATAAATCTGGTTGAAAATCCATTTTACACGCAGCTCGTATTCATGCGCCAGCAGCGCCTGCACCTTGCCAATGACCCGCAGCACGTTCTGCTTGAGGCTGGCGTCGGTGCCGGGGAGGTATTGTCGCATGGCCCCGCGAACCGAGGCCGAAACCTCGTCAAGCGAGCGGATCGGAAACGCCATTCAACTGCTCCCACAAGACTGCATATTTCTGGTCATGGACCTGGCTGCCATCGCGTCCGTAAGCCGCGATTGAAAGCACAAGCATAGATCGCGCCTTTTCTGCCGCGGCACTCACATCAAACCGCCCCACAGCGCCCTGATCGGTCAGGGTCTTGAGCGCCGCCCGCGCGTAATCTTCGGCCAGCACAATGACTTCGTCAGTCAACGCCCGCCGACGCAACAGCCATAATTTGGAACCAAGCACAGGCTCATCCGCATCGCGCTCAAAACTGTCGCCCGGCCAGCCGCGGTTGACATCGCCGTCGCGCAGCTCCGTTGCATCGGCGCGCGCGTCCGTCATCAGGCAGATCAGGATGGCGGTTGCCAGCGCCTGGGTGGCACGCAGCCCTCCCGGGTTGACCGGGTCGCTGATTGCCGTTGTTGCCAGATCACCGGTCCACCCGTTCCACACCAGATCAGGATCCAGCAAAGGCTCACTGTCCTGGGCAAGCGGAATGATCTTCATGTCACAAACACCCCGTCACCGAAGTTGCTGATGTCTTCATGCCCCTCGCTGTCAACCGTACCTTGCGCAGAGACAGGCCGCGCCGCACCAGGGCCACCAAGCAGGACCCTGCCCTCAAGGATGATTTCCGGCGCGATGATGTGGATCTTGGCCGAATGCACAAACCGCATATCTTTCTGAACTACCGAGACAATGTTGCCGGTGTGGTCATAGATCGCCGCCCCACCCATATCGACATTTGGCCGCATGTCGGGGTTTTCACCGCCAAACACATAGGCCGAATCCCGATTTCCCCGCGCCGACATGGCAACACCAATGCCGCCCGCGACAGGGTTGCTGGCAAAGCCGTGAGGCTCGACCCGGTGCACCCGCTCGAATGCATCCCCGGCAAAACCCTTGCCATTGACGAATTGCTGGCCCTCGCGATGCTCAACCGTGCCGTCGAGTTCAAACCGTGTCAGATTGCCGTCAAACATCGCGTCAACCTTCCCGGTAAGTCGTGTTTGCTGCTGCTGGCGCACCCCATGCGGAATTGGATTTTCCGCGTGGATTGTCGCCGCCAAGCGCACGCGGGTCCTTGAGCGTGAGCCGCGCCACCGTGCCGCCGCCGCCATCCTGCACCAGCGAAACCGCTGCGATCACCATGTCCTGGTTGATCCCGAGCCAGTCGTCATCGACTTCGACCAGCCAGTTGCTTTTCCACCGTGCGCCTCCCTGATCCCTGAAGCCCGGTGAGGTGATAGAACAGGCCACGGCCTCGCCGCTTGCGCGGCGCGCTTCCCAGCCGGCACGTTTCTTCAACCGCGCCGATGTGGCCTCACCTTCAAACGGGATAATCAACGGGCGTTTGCGCCGTGATGCCCCCTTTGCCTCGGCCTCCGGCCGCAACGCCGATGCCTTCACACCGATCGACGCCTGCCCGCGCACCTTGACCGTCGAAAAACTTGTGGCGCCTGACAGACTGCCGCTTGCCTCCTCGATGTTGACGCCGAGCTTGAGGCTGCCTGCGTGCCTGCCTTCCGGCTTGTCGGCCAGCACCAGCTTTCCCTCCGGGCTGTCGTGGATCAGCACGCCTTGCGCCCGTGCATCGGTTTCCAACGTCTCGAAAAGCGTCTCGCCAGGCCGCACCTTGTGCACTGCCTTCATCACCGTCTCCGCCTTGATATCAATGCCGATGCCAAGCGTATCGAACTCACGCGCAATATCACCGAGATCCGCATCGCGCTTCAGACCGGTCGGGTGGTCGACCGAGCATTCCGTCGCATCGCAGGTTCGTGAGGCAAACGTGACCGTGTAATTGCGGTTTTCCTCGCCGTGTTCGCCCCGCACGTCGCGGACATAACCTGTGCCCCACAACTCGCCAGATACCGTAATTATCGCCACTTCATCCGGCGCGCACGGAATTCCGGCACCCGTCCAGGCAATCGAAAACTGCGCGGTCCGCACTGCCTCTTCGGCAGACTCATCCAGTTGTGCGCTTGTATGTGGCAACGGGTTACCGCCAACCGCGAAGACAATCGTCTCAAGCGTCATTGCGCAACAGCCTCGAAGGACACCGGCATCACCAGCGATGTGCTGATCTTGTTGCGGTCAACAATCTCGCCTGCTCGCGCAGCACTTCCGTACAGATCATAGGCCAGCAACGTCGACGGCAGCGACACGCCAGTCTCCACCCGCACGGCCGGCGCTCTCTCTGCCGCGGTTCGCGACAGATGGCCAACCGTGATCCCCGTCAGCGAAATCAGCCAGCCGATGGTCTCGGCGCCAAAAATACCCGCAACGCCGTAAACCGTCTCGGCGCGGGCGGAGATAGCACTCCGCGCCACCTGGGCGTCTTGCCGTGATGGATAGTCTGCTCGCATCGCAGCGAAGCAGGCCACTACCATGCACACGACAAGCCAGAGGCCACCTGTCGGAGCCGCGCGGTCTAGAGCTGCAGCAACGTCTCCCGGCTCATCCGCCGCTTCACCTATCAACTGCGCCATCTGCAACAGCGCAGCAGCACCACTTTCACCACACGCTTGCGATGATACGGAAAGTGCGTCCACACTTGCCAGATCGTCAATGTCGGTGATGAGTTCCTGTGCCAGACCAGTCAGGAAAGCCCGTACCTGTTCCATCTCAACCTCTCAAAACTGCGCGGCAATCTGAGCCGCAACAGCAGCAACACCTGCAGTGAATGTCTGGCGAAGCTGACCAAGGCCACTGGCTGCGAACGAGACCACACCGCCGGCAGCAACAAATTCCAGCCGATAGGAAATGAAACCGTTCTTGTCTTTTCTCCGGTTGCGTGAGCAGGCAATGCAGTGCGCCGTCTCACCCGCGTCCATCGGCAGGATCAGCAGCGACGCGCCAGCCGCGCTGCAAGCCGCTTCCAGCGCACGACCGGCTACATCAGCCAGATCGCCCGTGACATAAGCCTCGACAAAAATCGACTTTGACCGCGCGCCCATGTCCTCGGTGAGTGTTGTTTCACCACCAGATATCTCATGAACCACCACGCGACGGCCAACATCCGGCTCTTCACCCTCAACCCAGAATGGAACACCCCGAAACGAGGCGCGCCGCAGTGTTTTTGTCCAATCCCGCATAGCCATGATTTATTGCGCCTGACTTGCTTGCCCGGCCCGCGGCATGGTCCGGCCACGATTGCCCGAAACCGGAGCCCCTGAACCCGGGTGGCCACCAACAATACCAACAGCGGCGCGTATTTTGGCCGCAGCAGCATCACCAAATGCCGTGCCTGCCTGCGCCGCAGATGCGTTGATTTTCGCGGCCGCAGCGTCACCAAAACCATTCCCAGCCTCGGGCGCAGCATTTGAAATCGCACTGGCAGCAGCATCACCACCCTGCGCAAGGTCAGAACCTGATTGAACGCCTGCCTGCTCCAGCCGAGCCAACAGCCCCTGCAATTCAGACACGCCCTGCCCTGGCCGCAACGATATGCCATCCCCCACTACAGACGCCGGAACCGAGCCGCGTAGAGGGTCGATGCCCTCGCGGCGCATATCGCTGTTGATGGATATCCGCTCCGCGTCTCTTCGATCAATCGCCATGTCAGTTTCATTTGGACGGAACACCGGGAGAGGAACAGAGGCACCGTTTCCGGAAACAGTCACCGGCGGCGTCCGGGCCACCGGCACCGATGGCGCCGAAGATCTTGACGCCGCATAAGCGCCATAGCCAGCAATGGTGTTGCGCTGCGCGTCTGTGCGGTATCCACCAACCCAGGCCATCGAGTCCTTGTCAGCCTCGGATGAGGTCACACCCCAGCCTGTCCGCGCCCACCATCCTTTTGCGGCACCTGTTTTTTCAAGCCCGGCATTGATAGCCGAAGACCTGTCCAGACTTCCCGATACCGCTTCCATCGCGCCCGCAGCCGTCGGGGCTATCGTTTCGCCGAAGCTGGTCTTCAGTCGGTCCCAGGAATTTGACATCCTGTCAATCGAGCCCTGGCTATCCTCAAGCACCCGCTTGAGGTCGACACCCACAGTGCCGGCGGCGCTGCCAAGCTCACCCAGCAAATCCTTGAATTCGCCAGTGTGGTTTATCAGCGCCCGCATGCCGATCAGCATTTGCTTGTCGGTAAACAACAACGGCAACTTCGACATATCACCGTCAACAGCTTCTTTCGAAAGCCGGATAAACGCCTCGAGTGTGTCCTCGCCAGCGGCCTTGGCTTTTTTCATCTCGTTGCGCAGATCGACGCCGAATTGCTTCTTGAAGCTGTTCGACACAGTGACTGAATTCAGCTTGGTCAGCACATCCATGAACGATGTCGCAGCCTCACCTGACGTACCGGTTTCCATTCGCACGGTCTGCAGTGCGGCGGTCAATCTTTTGAGCCCGTCTTCACCCTCATAACCCAGCGCCGCAAAGGCAGGAGCCAGCGACGGCAACTCTGCAGCCATATCGCGAAGTTCGAACTTTCCGGCCTTGCCGCCCTTGGCCAGAATATCAAAGGCAGCCTGCATGTTCTCGCCGGTAATGCCGAACGAATTCGACACCGCATCAGCTGTGGTTGCCATTTGCCCAAAATTGGCCCCAGCCGCCTGCGCTGTGGCCGACACCGATCCAATCAATGCCATGGCTTCATCAAGTGACTTGCCTGATGCAATCAGCGAATCCAGCCCGGCGACGATATTATCAACCGGCGTAGAGGTGGCCTGCCCGATTTGCTGCAGTTCCTTGAAGACACCAGCCATCTGCTCGCGGCTGGCGTCCGCATTGATGCCGATGCGGGTCAACGTGCGCTCCACACCAGCGAATTCGCGCACTGCCCGCTGTGCCCCATAGGCGATAGCCGCAGGGGCCGCAAAACGCATCAAGGCAGCCGTCGCAGCGTTGGAGCCCTTGGCCATCATCGTTTGCGTCCGGTTGAACGCAGATGCCTTATTGTTCACATCAGCCAGCTTCGCGCCCATCTGGCCGAATGCCGCCATCGGGCCTAGCTTGGCCGACAATCTGACAATGGCTTCGATCGTGCGGTTCACTATCAGCTCCGGAACTCTTGACCGCGCACGGCCCAGGAAATGCATTGCAACAGCGTCATCTGCATGACGCTGTCAGGATTGAACCCAAATTTGAAAATCAGGAGGTCGGCAGATCGCCGCCAGGCCTGGCCCGCGCCTGGGAAAAAAAACCGGTGATGGCTTCCTTGACCGCGATGCCGTCAGCAAGGTCCAGATCACCGAGATCCGCCGCCGATGGCAGATCGTCGCCACGCTTGAGCAGCCGGTCGCGGTATTTCCAGACGCGATCGTCATGGTAAAGGATCATCTCGCCGCCCATCGGCGCCGGTTGCCGCTCGGCAATCTCGCCGATCTCCTCGAAATCCGCCATTTTCGGCTGGCGAAAAACGAGGCTATCGAACGTCCGGTCATGCGCCTCATAACGCCGCGACAGCCGGACAGTTTTTTCGCCTGACATGGATCAGCCCTTCGCAACGTATTTCTCGGCAGCACCGGACAGCCCGGTAACTTCACCGTTAATCCGGTTGATCGAGGGCTCGCCGGTGAAAAACGCATTTGTATAATAATGCGATTTGCCATTGTCTTCCTCGATGAACGTGGCGTCGAACCTGTCGGCCTTCATCATCGCTTCCATGTTCTGCCCGGCATCGGCGAATGACATCTCGAACGCATAGGGCATTCGTGTGGCCACCCGGTCGATGGTTCCATCCTGGTTCATGACCGCCTCAACCGAGCGGCCGGAAGTCTTGAGTGTCATGGTACCGCGCAGCGAGAATGTCTCTCCACTCGACAGGCGAAGGCGGACTGTCCCGCCAAAATCTTTACCAGCCATGGGATGGCTCCTTTGTTTTGAATGGGGTCAACCGGGCGCAGAAGCGCCCGGATCAAAGTAGATCAGCGAAACTGCGAATAGACCCGCGCCAGGCCGGAGAAGATGTCGAGCGGATTGGTGAAGTCCATCGGAATCTCTGCGTCGACCCGGTTGGGATTATCCAGGTTGCGCGTGACTGTCAGGCTCTTGAGTGCGGTGGCGGAATTCTCCAGCACGCCGCGAAGTTCGAGCCCGACATAGGCGTGGTAGCATGTCGCCTCAATATCCCTCGGCGTCGAAATTGAAGCAACGGTGCCCGGATTGTCATCTGCAATCACCTTGTTGGAGTGCTCGAATGCCAGTTGCGCCAGGATGTAGCGCAGCGAATACATCAGCGCGTGCGGCTTCTGAATATCGCGGAAAGTCGTGTCGGGCACGCCTGCGGTGGTCCGGGCATGGGTGATGATCTTGTCGACCGCCACCCGGCCATTGCCGTCGATGCGCCAGGATGAAAGGCCCGCGGCGAGAAAGGCATTGCGCGTTGCCAGGTCCAGCCAATAGGCCGTATCCGTCGGCGCGGTGATGCCTTCGACCACAAGCCCGGTCTGGTTTCGGTTGACATCGCCCGTGGCACCGCCGGCAAGCCAGGGCGCGACGCGGGCGATCATGGCAGTCACCCAGATATAGCCAGGCTCGGCATGGCCACCCGAGGTAAATGTCGGGATCGCGCAAAGTTTCCAGGTGTCCTTGCCCTCGCCATAGGAGATCAGGTTCGACTGGCTGTCGCGCTTCGGATAATAGGCGATGCCGAATTTCTGGTTGGCATAGGACCAGCGGCCGGAGACTTCCGACAGCAGCGTGTCGTATTTTCCGACATTGGTCGCGTCACCGAAAGCCGAGATCAGGAAAGACCAGTCGTCCTCCTCGATCGCCGCGTTTGCGGTCGAGGTGTCCGGCGTTCCAGACCCGGCGGTCGCTTCGGCAATCGTCAGCACGCCGGTCAGGGCATTGGCTCCGTCGAGCACCGGCACGGTCACGCCGATCTCCGCCGCATAGGCACCGGCATGGCGGGCGGTGATGGTCACGACATTGGTCGCCACAGTTGCTGTGTAGGGCAGCGCATGCCCAGTCTGGGCGTTGTCATAGGCGTTGATCGCGGCATTGATCGCGGCGGCCACCGTGTCGGCGCTGTCACCAGCCGCAATCGACATATAGACGAGCTCACCCATGATGTTGATCACACCGGTGCCGCCAGCCGCCGGCGGAGCGCCCACGGTGATGGTCCGGATCTCGGCGGTGCCGGTGGCGGGGATCGAAACGATGTAAAGCGGATGCGTCGGCGCGTTCTTGCGGAACACCGCCACCATCTGCTCGAGCATAGAGCCCTTGCCGGCGAGCGCACGCGCCTGACTGCGCGATGCGCAGGAGGTCTTGACGTTGTCCGACATGGAGCCGCCGGCAGTCTTGTGACCGTAAAGGATCACCGGCGCCAGGTCTTCGAACTGCCCGCCGCTTTCGACCGAGAATGCAAACAGGGGTGCAACGAGATTTGCGGGGACATTCATTTCCGCGACTCCTTCTTGGATGCGGCAACGGCCGCCGGTTTGTCGGTTTCGGGTTTGGGTGTCTTGTCAGGCACGAGTTCAAGCGAACCCTCGCCGATCATCCGCGCATAGTAACGGCGGGCCGGGTCGATCATCTTGCCCGTATCGGGGAATGCTTCGCCTTCCGCGGTGCGCAACAGCGGCGCACCCTCAGCGGGTTTGTAGCTTTTCATGCTTGTCACTCCAGTGTTGTGCCCGCGGTCGGCCCGGCGCCGGGGTCGAGGGTGATTTCGGTCAACGGTGTCCGCGTCTCGCCTGCCAGATGTGCAGCAAGGTCTGTGAGTTTTACCTTGGCGTAGGAACCATCCGGCAGCGCATCGAACAAAGTTTTGATCCGCCCGGTCAGCCCGCCATCGTCGCTCAACTCATCATCCGCGATCGCCAGTGTCAGGCGCATGAACTCGCGCTGAAACCGCAGCCCCAACTCCGGCACGGTGTGGCTCTGTTGTTCGATCTTGTCGCAATGTGTCACAACCCGGCGGAACAGGAATCCTCGCGCGGAATAGAGCAGCTCCTTGCGGACCTGCGCCATCATCGCCGACAGCACCAGCCGTGCCTCCGGATCGCTTCCCGCTACCGCATCGACATAATCCAGACCGGCATCATCGTCGCGGGATATGATCGCCAGTTCGCCGACAATCTCGAGCGTCATGTGACAGAAATTGTCAGTCACATCGGCGGCGGCGCCCCGCGTCTCAACTGTCGAGTCTTCCGTGTAGAGCGACAGGACAGGCAGGTATGGCAAATCGCCGGATTGCAAGTCATCGAGATCCGCAATGCTGGCCTGCCTGCTGTCAAATACCTTGCCCCTGGCCAGAGTCGGAAACTGAACGGTAGCACTTGTTGGCCGCAACACCTCCATGGCGGCCAGCCGGACGGCTTCAGCAGTCAGGGTCATGGCTTCGCCTTGTTGATGTAATAGACACGCCGGGCTGAGCCGTCGCGGTGAATGTCGGCAACTTCGTAGGTCACATCCATGGCAACCAGGTGGTCGCCGCGCTTCGGTTGCCACAACCATGTCCCGTCATCATGCGCGGTGACCACCGCGTCGAAGGCAACGTTGGCTTGCCCGCTCTTCGCGGCCTGCATGAATTGTTCGTTGCGAAGCGGCGGCGGGTTGAATTCGATCGATCCGGAAAAGGAAAAGCCTGACCGGGCCGGATCGCTTTCCCGGCGGTGATTGACTGTCGCACCGCCCTTCCGGGCAACAGCTTGCACCTCGAAAATGTCGAAGAGCGCCGCCGCGTCGGTTTCGAGGCGGCGCTCCATGTCTGTCCAGTTGCTCATTGCTCGCGCGTCAGTTCGAGGTCTTGACCTGAACGACACATTCCGGCTGTTTGTTGACCGCAAGCCGGTTGGTCTGCGACAGCATTTCCACACCCTGGCCGTGCTTCAGTTCTTCAACCGAAATGTAGATCGTATCGGCGTCCGGTGCCTGGTTGGTCAGGTCGATGTGGTAGACCGGAGCTTCGAAGGTCCGCATCATCGACTGTGTGCCGGTCGGGTAAGCCGTGCCTGAATTGTCGGCAACGTTCTGCTGGGTTGAGATGGTACCGTTCGCCGCACGAACCGGCAGCCCGCCCTTGTACTCGCGCCACACGATGTCGCCGAACTCGAAAGCCCGGCCCCAGTTTCCGGCGCGGTTCTCACGATTGAGCATCTTGTGCTCGCTCGAGTTCTGGGCATTGAGCCAGAATTTTTCGACACTGGCGTGCGTGATGAGTTTGCCGAAGAACTTGGAATCAACGATCGCCTCGACGCCGCTGTTGGTCTCACCCTTCAGGTTGGTCATCGCGTGATCAATGACTTCCTCGCACTTGGTGCGAACATCGGTATCACCCGTGCCCAGCACGAAGTCGACTTCCTTCTTGGTGATTCCGAAGACGGTGTAGAGGTTGTAGAGCGTCCGGCCCTTGCCGTCCTTGATCAGGCCATTGAGTGCTCCGAGACGGATATATTCGAGCGTGATCGAATGATTGCGCCGGATGATGTCAAGTTTCCGGGCCGTCTCGCGGTCCACCGACCGGGCATCCACCTGGCCATTGAACACCTGCAACAGGCTGTCGACATCGCCGACCGCGACCTTTTCAAGATGCGGGAAATGCGGGATCTGGAGAATGACACCACCCTCCTCTTCCGCGCTGCCAACACTGGCCGGTGCGCCTGGCTCCTCAGCCGAAAGCACGTAGATCTGGCCGTTGCGGTAATCAACACGCACAAAGCGGGAGCCGAGCGTCTCGATCGGGAAAAGGTCGAGCCCATTGATCAGGCCGAATTCATTCGGCAGACGGTTGACCTCCTGGGTCAGGTCCGTGCTGGTATAGAGATAGTCGAACATGGAAGGTCTCCTCGTGACGCGGTTTCAGCGGCGCCCGTTCGTCTGGATGATGAGGTGAAGAGGCGCGGGCCCGGCCCGCGCAGTGGTTTGCACGTCAGCGCTGGATGATGCCGAGAGCCTTCAGCATTTCGATACCCTTGGCCGTGTCAACGGCAGTGATGCCAGCTGGCCACAGGACACCCGAAGCCGAGAGAATGGCGGGGCCACGATCAAGAGAAAGCCCGTCGATGGTGACGCCGTCCGGCGCTGTGGTGTCACGCAGCGACAGCCCGGTGATTTCGCCGTCGCCCGGAACCCAGGCGACGCGGGTGTTCGTCGAAGCTTCCTGGTCGATGGCGACATCTATCACGAAGCTGTCACCAGCGATGAAGTCTGTGCCACCACCGCTGATCGTGAATTTGACCTGCTTGGCGAACGCCGAGCCGCCGGTTGCTTCGCCGATAGTCTTTCCATCCGGTCCCTCGACCTGGAACTTCGATGTGGCATCGGCGCCGCCGGTTGTGCAGCGCACCGAATAGCGGCCTTCCTGAACCGCCTTGACGGTCGTGTAGAACGGATCAGCGAGAGCAATCGTGCCGTTGCCGGTGTTGCCGGCGACAGTTGCGGCCGCGGCCGCGAGACTGGCGATGGCGACTTCGAGCATCAGCGGCGTGCCGAGATAGACCTTGCGCTCGGAGCCAGACCCGGCCTTGAGCGTGTAGGATTCGCGGCAAAACTGCGGATCAAATTCCATCTTGACCAGCTCGCTCTCGCGCTTGGGAGCGGTATGTGAATAATACGGCATCATGAACGTGTCTCCTTATGCCCGATGTCAGGCCAAACCAGATGTCAGGCGCGTTTGCGCTCAACCCGGGCGGTGATGAGTTTCGAAAGGCCGGACTGCGCTTCAGGCGCACCGCCAGGTGAGGCGAGACCGGCGCCAGCCGCGGCGCGGACCTTGTCGTAAGCTGCGGGAGATGGTTTCTCCTCAGTGGCGGCCAACGGCGCCACAACCAGAGATGCCTTGACCTGATCAACCGTCATCTCGGTTGTTGAATGCAGGTGTTCAGCGAGCAGCTCGCGGCCCGTGGTTTCGTCAAGGGCCATGATTGCGGCACGCCGGTCGCGGTCCGCTTTCACGGCATCGCTGGCAGCAGTCGCTTTCGCGGCGTTGAGAGTGGCGGTAGTGTCATCCGCCTTGGACTTGTCGGTCATGTCGGGTTTCTCCTTGTGGTGACCAGTGGGCGCCGGGGCGGAAGCCATCGGCGGTTTTCGTGTGGCGCGCGTCATGCTCCAGCCATTGGCGCTGGCGACCGCCCGGAGGTCCTCCGGGGCAGAGGCATACGCACGGTAGTCAAACGCGGCGACAGCGGGGGCGGCGTTGTCATTGGCGGCATCAGCGAAGCCTTCAGCGATCGCTTGCTCGGGCGTCATCCAGGTTTCCGCCTTCATGATGTCCCGGCACTCATCTGCTGTTTTGCCGCACTTCACCGCGTAGACCCGCGCATAAGCGGTCGCCAGCGCCTCGAGCGCTTCAACTGCTTTCTGGTGATCGGCGGAAGTCCCGAACGAAATGCCTGCGGGATCATGGATCATCATGATCGAGCCCGCCGACATGGTGACGATGTCACCGGCCATGGCGATAAGCGAAGCCGCCGATGCCGCCACACCATCGACCAGCACATTGGTGGCCCCCGTACGCCGCGATAGCAGCGCATGGATGGCCGCACCATCGGTGGCATAGCCCCCGCCGGAATTGATCACGACCTCAAGCTCGGAATCATCCTCGACCGAGGCCAGTGCAATCAGCACCTCGTCATAGGTGAAGCCGTCGCCCCACCAGTTGTCGCCAACAAAACCCGAAAGCGTCAGCGTCTGTCCGTCTAGTATCGTAGCCATGGTGTGTCCTCAAAAATGAAAGCTGGCCGCGCCGCGCCGGCGCTTGCCATTCTTCGCGTCACAAACTGCCGCCAGGCTGCTCAGTTCGGCATCGAGATCCGAAAGGGAAACTGCGGCGTAGCGCATGCGCCTGCGCGTGACCGGTGAAGCGATTTCACCCTCCTCAACCGCGTCACCGGCGAGTCGCTTGAGCTTGACCGCATAAAGTGCCTGGTAGAGCGCGCACGGGTCATCGGCATCGACCGTTGCTCCGTCGATTTTCACCGTCGCCATATCTTCAATCCATCAGTTGCCGGGCTGCACTTCGACCGGTTGTGCTGGCGCCGGTGCATCGCGGTCGTAAGGCGAGCGCATGCCGGCATCGACATAGCGCTTGTGGTCTGTGCTGCGCTCATCGAAGAGCTCATCCGCGTCAGCGCCCTTGAGCTCAGCTTCGCGGGGAACGCTGGAGGTGCCATTGGCTATCCGCTCGCTGGCGGCTTTTTCCGATTTCAGATCGTCGGCCGTGGGTTTCTCCGGACCCTGCCACTGCGCCCAGTTCGCCGAGTCCCTGTTTGCCCGGTAGTTCGAAACCCCACCCTTGAACGGAATTCCGCCGGTCTCGATCTTTTCATCTAGCCACTGCTCGTAAATCATCTGGTATTCGGGCGCCGCAACATGCTCGCGCCGCCGGATCACCACGGGCCAGACTGAGGCGTTCTCCATCCTGACCGAGGAATAGGTCGCGTTCGAATGGTCCATCGTGTAGGCGCCATAGGTCACGCCGATTGCCCTCGCCATGTCCCGGTCAAGCGACTGGGTCAGCGGCAGGTAATTATCACCAGGCGCCTGTGCCTGCCGGAACTGCAGATCCTCGTCAGGGCCAAGAACCGGAATGCGCGAGCCGCCTGTCAGGCTGACACCGCCCTCCGATGCCTTGTCGAGAGTGCTCGCCAGATAGCCGAGCGCATTATCGTAGATTGCCTTTCCGGCGTCGCCGCCGCCTTTTGCCAGTTCCTGCAGCGATTCAATCGCCTCCGCCGCCGGAAGCTTGGATGTCAGAACCGCTGCGAAGAAGGTCTGCACGATCAGCGTCTGCAAGGTCGCTTCGCGCGCGACTTCTGTCTGCGCATGCTGCTTCAGGATCGGCGTCAGTTGCGAGATACCGCGCACATCGTCCGCATCAAGCGGATCAAAGATGTGCATAACCACCGGGCGGCCGCTTGCATCAAAGGCCGGATAACGCACTTTCTTCGGAAAGCCATTCCGCTTCTCTTCAAACAAATACGCGTCGGGCCGTCCGTTCTCATCGTGATAGACGCCCTGAAACAGGCGCTGCGCATCAATCGTGTCCTGCACCAGTCGCGGCGGCGGCACCAGCAAGGTCTTGGCTCCGGTCCGGATTCCGTAGCGCGCCCTTTGCTGCGCATCGAAATGCGTCAGGATCCCTGTCGTCTCCCCAAAAGCGATATGCCAGCGCAACGAAATAGCCACGAGCTGCGGCACCGTGAACTTGCCCCGATGATCGCATTCGCGCGGGTTCCAGGCGTACTTCTTCCACTCAGCCTTGACGAGCTTCGACCAGGCAACCGCTTCGTCTTTTGACCAACCAAGCTTCGCATAGTCCGGGGCCGGTTTCAGGATCAATTCCGAGCCCACCGTATCGGCAATCACCTGGTCGACGGCACCCTTGAGGCGTCCTGAATTGTGGATGAAGTCAAGCGCCAGCGCAGACGCACGCCGCCACGACCGGCGAATTTCCTCCCGGCTGTCCGCAACCGGCGTCAGCCGCGCTGCAAGCACGCCCGACGGGCTGTCACGCAGCATACGCATGCTGGCCTGGCCTGCCATATCTCCCGCCATTCGGCGTGGCATCACTGTGCCGTCACGCGCGACGTTGGGAACCCGCATCATTTTCGCCTTTTCCATTTTGCCAGGACGCTGTCCGATGGCTCTTTGCCTGATGCTGCCGTTGTGGACAGCACATCAACTGGTGATTCCTGCGCAAGGCGCGCTGTGATCTGTTTGGACGGCGGAGTGAACAGCGTCTGCTGTCCTTGCGGCGTAAGTTGTGCTCTCAATGCCGCCCATCCGGCCGGTGTCAGGCGAGATAAATCGAGATGTTCCGCCATCGCCATGGCGTAGATCCGGCAATCGAGAAAGTGGTTATCCCGCCGCGTAACTTTCCATTCCTCGAGGACCCGGCCCCGCAGCATCTTCTGGTCGAAATACTCAGCCGTCACCTGGCGGAAATACTCCTCATTGCGGGCCTCGTTGAAATGGCAGTACCCCGGTGGGTCGGCCGGCTCGCCGGATCTGAGACCAAGCCTGTGCAAATTCCCGTAAAACTCGCCTTTCAGCGACCATGTGCCGAGCGGCCAGAGCATGGTTGAGCCAAACCGCTTGCGCTTGCCGCCCTTGCGGACAGATTTTTTTGTCGGCACTCCGATCGCTGGAACACCACGGCCGTGCTTGCCTGCGATTGCATAGGTATCCGGTCGTTCCCTGCACCACTCCAGCACTTGCGTGGTTCGGTTGCCGTCGCCGGCGTCAACAGCCGTAGCTCCGGCCCGGCGCGTCTTCCCGAACGAATCCGGCCATTCGGTTCGATAAAGCCGGTCCAGTTTCACCCATGCCCCGGCATTCTTGTCGTCAGTTTCTCCCTCGAGAAACTCTGCATGAACCGACCACGACTGGCGGTCCGGCGCGAAAGCCACATACTCCACGTAGATACCGCTGTGCTGCACGTCAGCGCCCGCGACAAAGATCAAGCCTTCCGGCGGTATGACACCGTCCGGATAATCCTCGCGGCGTTCCATGAGCCGTTGCCAGTCAGGCGCATTGCCCCTCATCTGATAGGGCAGTGCCAGCACCAGATTGTGATAGTCCTTGGCCCCGGCTTCACCGCGCTTTTCAGCCTTGAGCTTGTCATCGGCGATATCACCGAGGCTCATGAGCAGGCTCATGAAAGCGTCCACATGAAACCCCGGATGCCGGTCCGGACCTGCTTGTGTTGGCCGGTAATGCCCAGCACGAACCATCTGGACCCGTTCGGATTCGGTAATCCAGTGACCGCAATGCGGGCAAACCATCACGCTCTTGAGCGGCTGCTCCCGGTCCACCTGAAAGTGATCGTCGGATTGCACGAAATGGTCCTTGCACTCCGCGCATTCGACAAACCAGAAACGCTGGTCGGACCGCTTAAACGAGCGGTCTATCCGGCAATGTCCAGGATCGTCGCCGAGCGCGTCGCCAGAATCGTCCTCCGGCGTCGACAGCTCGAATATCTTGAAAGTCTTCTGACGGCGGAACGCCGTAAACCGCCCGAAGAACAAGGTCTCTGGATCCGCGCCGTTCGCCAGTTCACCCCATTTCGAAACCTCATCCTTGACCCCGAAACGGCAGGTCTTCATGGACAGGTCCATCACCGTGTTCGCATTCGCAAGCGATATGTAACCGCCCGGGAACCGCTTCTCGTAACTTGTCGAATTGCGCCCAGACCGGCTGGTCACCGGCAGAATGATCCGTTTGCCGGTCTTGACCTGCCAGGCGTCGATCAGCGGCTGTAGCTTCTGCCCGTTGATATCCTGCAGGGCATCAAGCCCCGGCACTCCGTACAGGATATTGTCCGGGCAAATCTCCGCTATGTAGAGACACCACGCCAGCGCCAGGATTGTCACCCCTGTCTGCTGCGCCTTTCTCACGGTCACCAGATTGGCCGGATGTTCCTGACTGAGACACTTGGCTATCTCCACCAGATAAGGCGCATCGGCCGGCGACCAGAGTTCCCCCTTTCGAGGTCCGTCAACCAGCACCACGTTTTTCGTGAGCCAGACATCGAATGGCACCGGCGGCCGCGGCCGGATGGCTTCGGCCAGCCGCGAAGCCACCAGCTGCAAGGCCCCAGGATGCACCGTCATGTGCTGGCCTCTTCATCCTCGACGATCTCGCTCACCGGCGCCGATATGGCAATCTCTGCCAGTTTTTCGGCAATAGCCGTATTGATCTGGAAGGCGACGTCGCGGAGCGCCGTGCGCAATCCATGAACACCTTCCTTTGCGAAAGGCACCGACAAGTCATCCGCGTGGTTCGGTAACCTGGCCACTATTGCCTGTGTCTCGCGCCCGAGAGCGTCCAGCGCCGCAACGATACTGTCGACCCTCACAAGCCGGCCGCATTCCTCATCGTGCTCGAGCTTCTGCCTGCCGTAGCGAAGCCATTCATTCCGGCGTTTGGCTTCCTCGAAGGAATCCCCATCCGGCAGGTTGGCCGGCGCAATCTCGCGGGCAGCTTTTTCGTTGCTCCCCGGCCCTCGCGACGCCATCACCTTGGCCGGGTTCTGAAACCTCTCGCGGTAATGATCAATATGCGCAACCGACACCCTGGCGATCCGCCCGCGCCCGTCCCGCTCGACCGGAATGTCATGCTTCTCGATCAGCTCGCGGACCGTCTTCGAAATGGCCTGCCGCGAAACCCCGTCGCGCTCTGCGATTTCGGACAGCGTCATCATCACGGTATCAACCATGCGCTCGCCCTCCGTTTCCGCTTTGCAATAGTCCTCCCCGTCAATGCGTCGCCCTAACAACCTGACAACAGCCGCAAGGCCCATCTGACAACCTGACAACCCAAGCTTACACCCTGAAAAACTGGCAGGATTCCGGGGTCGTCCCGCCCCGCTTGGGTTGGGACTGGGATACGGTCCCTAATTTTTCTGGCAGCTAGATGCGTGCGAAGCGTCTTGTGCCACACACTCATCCAGCGCGATTAGCGAGCGGATAGACGGGCGAGACGACGGTCGACCTCGTGAATGAGACGGGCCGCGAAGTCGCGGTCCATGATTGATTGAGCGAGCCGTTCGAACTCGCCGTGCCGGTCAGCACCCATGGCGTGGGCCGGGTTGGCGGCATAGAGTTCACGCACCGGCAATCGAGATGATCCCTTGCGGGACAGGACAGCCTGGCTGCCCGAAATCTTCGACGATGCAATGAACGCGCTGGCGTAAGAGCCACGACCGCGAACACTCACACCCTTTCGGGTTTGCCGGGCGCCCAGTTGCCCCAATGAAATCCAGCGCGACCGCAGTTTGATCTCGACATCGTCGCCGGTCAGCCGCATCTGAGCCGCCCCTCGGACAAACCGGTACGGCAGACCTGAATAGGATGCTGCAAGCCGCGCGACCTGCGTGCGGGCTTTCTTGCCAGTGTGATTGACCGCCGAGCGAAACGCCTTGGCCTTCAAGTCAGCAGGCAGGCGATGCATTGCCGCACCGAGCGCGCGGAAGTCACTTGCGTCGATTTTCAAGGCAGCACCGGTCACAAGACGATCTCCCACGAAAAAACCCGCCGGGGTTGCCAGCGGGTCTGTGAATGGTCTGTTGTCCTTTTCAGGGTGAGATGCGCTTCGTCCGTCACGCCGGCTCGCATTGTCCGCCGCCGCAATTCCACACCCTCCGAGACGACTTCGCCCCGATTCGGGGAAGCCGGTCGGGGCGAATCGAGCAATTCAATCTGTTTTACCGTGGCTGAGTAACCACCAAATTCTCGCGCATGTCAACGGCCTTGTGTATTCGCCCCCGCACTTGACTGGCAGATCCAGTAGGGTTCACGCACCAATGTGTCACGTAGAAAATCGGTAAACATAGTAATGATCTCGAATGCTTGAGCGGCACGGACCACATCTGGATCCATACCAGGGACATGCGAAACCGCACTAAAAAGCTCATCGGAACTCAGAGATTGTCGAGATAGGCCCCAAGCGCATCAAAGGACGGGGTTGGTTTACTACCGTGAATTTCTGTTTCGGCAGCTCGCAGAAAGTTCCTTTTTAGGCGCCAAACCTTCACATGTTCGTCGTTAACAACGGATGACCCGATTTCGGCGCTTTTGCGCAGGCGATCATCAATTGACCGGCCATTGAAGAAGAGCTCAACCTCATGACACTTGAGTTTGCCTTTTTCTGACCAGTGACTGCATGCATCGACAAGCAAAACTGTGCATTTACAAAGGAGACTCAGAACCTGGCAGGAATAATAAAGTTTCGGGCTATAATTGTAGGCCGGAACAAGAATGAAATCGAGCCTATCCGAATCATTTTCGTCTGCCCCACCTCTTTGGCGCAGCTTGGGATCAAACAGCGAGAACATCAATGTTGGATTGTAGGCGTCGACACAGATTAGGACGGCGATCCTACCAAGTTTGGTATCATAATACTGCGCAACGATGCCATCTGGAGCTGACAGCCGCTCACCAACTTTTGCTGCAGGAATGACCTTGTTGTGCCTGTATACGCTTGGCTTGCTGTAACCAGCCGGCGCCGTGTTAAGTGCGTTATTTACAATAATCCTAGCAACGTTGTGACATGAAGGTCCACTTTGATGATATTCATGCCTTGACCCCGCAACCACGAAAACAGGAAAGTCATACCCGTTGATTTTTGCCAGCACAGCGGCTGCGAACGAGTCATCATCAACACCGGCCTGTTGAGGGGGAAAATCAAACTCACCTAAGCAAATAATGTTGGCACGTTCCTTGAGGCATCGGTCCAAGTATGAGAGCCGCTCAGCTTCCCACGCGTCTTTGTCGTATTCCGGATCTCCATTCCTGTTCACTGACGTGAACACAAAATCACCTACCGCTTCAAAACGCAGCGGCATAACCTCATCGGCAGTTTTTTCGTCCGGGTGTTTGTCTGGAAGACCGATGTCATTGCGACCCATCGCTATTGCAGCAATCGTCACCTCTTCATCGTCAAGCGCGTCTTTTTTTTCGACACTTGATAGCTTCTGCGGCTTTAGTCGGTATGTATCACGAGCGCACAGAGCAATCACACGCAAGGCGGCCTGCTCTACCGTTAACTGGCCGCTCGATATTGCTAGCGACTCAGGATCTCCGTGCTTGCTAAAATCATCTAGAACAAGATGTGCATGCCAGAAAGCCTTCTCAGCCCGTGCGTCAATAGTTTTTCCAAAACCCAAAGCTTCATCGGAATTCACGGCCCCACCCTGCACTTAATATACCCCAGTGCGGAGACGTTAGCTAAAATGCCGCCCCAAAGAAAGCTGCAATTTCTGCTGTTGTTCCAATACTATTGGAATCAAGAGCCTCCAGACCTTCAGGTCTCCCGCCATGGCTGCCGTTAACGATGCCTGAGAAATATGCATCTTTATTGTTTGCATACCGTACAAAAACAGAACCTGCTCCGTTTGATCCGCGGTACGGATAAAATTTCGCTTTTTCGCCTAAAGCAAACTCTTCGCCGTTATTTGCATCGCGGGCTTCATCAATAGCAGCAACATCCGTCACGTTGCGCAACGCGCCTGCCAATTCAAAGTTTTCAATCGTTTTAGCATCTGATGGTTTCACATGCAGGGTATCGCATAAGTGCTCCAGAGCGTCCGAAACTCCAGTTCCAGTGCAGTCGGCTGCGAAAACATGGATTCCACCATACAGCGAGAGGTGAACCTTGGCCTCAATCGCGCGCGAGAAATCTTCCTGATACTTATTGATCAAATCGGAATTGATCACTTGGCAAGCTGCGTCAAACAGCTTGTGGATGTGATTGAGCTCATCAACCGAGATCTTACCCCAATCACCAATCGTGTTGGCCCGCGTCCATACCTTGCTTTTTGTCGGACCTACACAAACGGTTATGCAAGTTCGAAATTCAATTGCACGACCACCGGATCTCACAGAAATTTTGGGAAGGTCCAAGATCAATCCAGGATCAAACCGAGATGAAAGACCTTTGTCAGGATCGATAAAAATCTCCGGGTCCACAAATTTAAGCGCTCCGCCAAATTTCCCGGTGGTATCGAGGATGTGCTTTGATGCCGCGCTCATGTATTCTGGTAGGCGATCACGGATTGCAATCCCGACATGGCGCGCCTCTGAAACTGTCAAAGGCTTAACTTCGCCGCTCTCGTATAAGGCCTCAATGACAGTTCCGTGACGGTAAGAGGCAGCGGTGAGATTACACATGTGCTTGCCCTTTCCTGCCAGAGACATTGTCAACCGCTAATAGAGCACGCTGCGGACGAGCGGACAATGCTCTGTCCGCGACACATCCGCGCGCGCCGGCGCATCGCCGAGCCGAGACCGTTAGATATGTTGCAAAAACCATAATTCAAATATCCTACACGGCGTGTTCACGTATAAGTGTGCATCCTTGCGCTCGTTGGGGCAAGTTTCTGACCGTTTTCCTATAGATTATCAAGCGCCAACGTTAACAAACTCGCCTATATCAGGGCTTGCATGGCGGAGTTGATACCCGCGCATAGCTTCAAATCCGACTATATTATTGTTTTCCAATACAAAACCGCCCGAACTACGGCAATGGCCGGCGAAACTGAATATTAAGTCCGTTTTGGGCGCTTCCACCCGAAAGCGGCAATTGACAGGGTCGAGGCCAGCGTCCGCGATGACCGCACAGCTGCTATTCGAGCAACCCAATATCAATGACCGATTCCCGCCCTTTGTATCCGTGTCTCACTGCCTCGGCACTCCAACCGTCACTGTCTCACTACCCCGCCTCAACCGTTCCGCATCCTGCTGCGCCTGCTTCACCAGCCGCCGATGGTCGCGCGGAAACCTCTCGCGGTAGGCGCGCCAGAAGGTTACGGCTTCACCCCTGCCCCGCCGCAGATCCGGCAGCACGCGTGCTGGCTTTGCCTCGCCGGCTTCCCATGGCCGCGCTGTCAGCTCCGACTGCTGCAGGTCGATGGTCTCGAGCTGGCCGGCGCAGGTTTCGAATACGTAAGCCATCACGTCGGCCAGCACTTCGCGGTGGGCGCGGGCGATCAGGGTGTCGAGCGGATCTGGGTCGAGATGGTGTTTCTGGTGCGCGCCGGGTTTCAGTCTGCCGGCCACGGTCATGCCGTTGGTTTCGATCTCCACCATCTCGACGATGTCAGAGCCCTTGCCGTCGACGCCGGTGATCATCGGCATCATTGAGCGGACAAACCATTTCGGACGTCCGTCGGCATGGCGCTCTATTTTCTGCTCAGTGGGGTTCATCCGCCAGGCTTCGCTGTCACCCATAATGACGTGCCGCAACACCAGGTCAGTGGCGACAATGCGCAATGTGCGGCCATCGGGGCAGACCGCGCGCACCGCCTGGGCAATGGCGCGCATGGCCAGCCCGCCAAATTGGGCGAGTTCGGGCGCCGGGTGCCAGTCTTCGGGCAGATCAACCTCGGCGCCATCAAGTGCTTCAACCGCCTCATGCAGCCGCACCGCATCGGCGTGTGGCCAGGCGGTGGCCGAGAAGTCGGGGACCACGCCATAGCGGTTGATGCCGTGCCGGTCGACAAGCGTCAGATACTCGCCATAGCCGGAGACCTTGCGCCATGCAGCCAGAAACCCGTCAGGCCCGTCAGCCACGCGCGGCGCCTTGGGCAGCTCATCCCGCCACGCCCAGGCCAGAGCCTGGTCAACCGTCATCTTTTTGAGCCCGGCACCGGTTTGCGTCCCCTTTTGGGCGTTTGCGTCCCTGTTTTGCATTACATCAACCCTCGCTTATTGATTTGATCTCTTTGTTTTCGCTGGATTATTCGAAAGGAAAGGGAAGCAAGGGACGATAGGGACGCAAACCGGAGATAACGCATAGAGAGAGTGCCCGCTCTAACCCCGAACCCCTGAAATCCCGCGCGCACACTTTAGGCGCGGGCTTGCGTCCCCATCGTCCCTTGCGTCCGAACCCTTTGAAATCCCGCACCCTTTCATGGGGACGCAAGCGGCGCATCACACCTGTTTGCGTCCCCAGCGCCCCCGTTTTGCGTGCGGTTCGGGGATGCCAGGGCAGGCTTTGCCCTTCGCGGCCTCTGGCTGGCAAAGGGGTGCGGGGTTCAGCGCGCAACATAGCCAAGCCTGATGTCGCGCTCTGCCTGTATCAACCGCCAGATCGCATCCTCGGGCGCGTCGTTGTCTCGGGCGATCTCGGCGGTCGTCGTCATGCCCCGCCGCCATGCCGCGATCACGCGAATGGCCGTCTGCGCATCGAGGAACGCACCGCCCCTGGTGGCGATATCGGTCATGGCGCTCCCTCCGGCCTGGATGCCAGCCACTCTGGGCGGACATGAATGCCGCGATAGACGGTGTTGCCGCCGGTCTTGGCCTTGGCGAAGTGGCGCATGTCTCCCTCCGGCCCTTGATAAGGCCGCCGTGCGGCGCTGGCGAAACGCTTGGCGAATGTCGCCTGGGTGAAGGGGAATGCGCCCTCGGCGCGGGCGAATTTCTCGTAGGCCACGAACAGGTCAAACGGCGCCTCGCTGTCGGCCGCTTCACCGGTGACCACGCAAGCGGTGCGGATGAACTGGCCGATCGGGTCGCTTTCCTCGCGATAGGCCTGGCTGGCAGCCGAGATTTCCTCCGGCGTGTCGAGGCCAAAGGTCAGATATTCGAGCGCGCCCTCGATCATCCAGGCGAATATGCCGTCGCGTTCCCGCGCCAGCTTCTGCGGCAGCATCCGGTCAACCTGTTCTTTGGGGATCTGCACATCCCAGGGCACCAGCACCACCCGGCGCCAGATGCCATCGGAATCATCATCAATGCGCGGCTTGTGGTTGCCCGACAGCATGATCTTGAAATGCGGATCGACCTCGAAGAAATCCTTGTGCAGCCGCC